>Ga0224496_10000008_pt1 | contig 203452 bp, 180 predicted proteins | sample SF_Jul11_sed_USG_2_FD_168127 | JGI IMG/M metagenome (GOLD analysis project Ga0224496, IMG submission 168127) | Sediment microbial communities from San Francisco Bay, California, United States - SF_Jul11_sed_USGS_8_1 | ecosystem: Environmental > Aquatic > Marine > Sediment | place: USA...
AAAAGCTGGCGTTACGTAGCCGAGAAGATAGACGAAATCCATAAGCGAGATCTCGCTGTCCAGAATCAGTTCCGATAGAAAGTGTATCTTTTCCAGGAAGAGGATCGACATCACGATGGTGATGCCAACCAGGAAAACATAAAATACTTCCTTGAAAATATACCTGTCCAATATGTTGATTCGCACCATAAGTTGCGATTTTACAATACATTTACGCGGCATGACATTTTTAAATAGGGGGGCGCTTGACTTATCCCCCGGCGGTTTTATTTATTCATATAGAAACAACAACTTTTGGAGGAAGAAGAGCATCGATGAATACGATTAAAACGACGCTGTTGCTAGGCGGGTTGACGCTACTGCTGGTTTATGGAGGCGCCGCTCTTGGCGGAGAGCAGGGGATGATTTTCGCATTTATCTTCGCCGTAGCGATGAATTTCGGCGCCTACTTCTTCAGCGACAAGATAGTTTTGAAAATGTACGGCGCGCGTGAAGTGAGCGAAAGGGAGTATCCGCGTCTCGTTCAGACAGTACGGGAGATAGTAAGGAGGGCAAACCTTCCGATGCCGAAGGTCTACCTTGTCCCATCCTCCCAGCCGAACGCTTTTGCCACCGGCAGGAACCCGGAACATGCCGCCATTGCCGTGACTGAAGGGATACTTTCACTCCTTGACGAGGAAGAAATGGCGGGCGTGCTGGCGCACGAACTGGCGCATGTAAACAACCGGGATATTCTTATTGGCACCGTAGCCGCGACAATCGCCGGAGCCGTCAGCATGCTGGCAAACATGGCGCAGTGGGCGCTCATCTTCGGTGGAGGGAGGAGCAATGAGCGGAGCGGACACCCCGCAGTTATGATAGTAATGATGATAGTCGCGCCGATAGCGGCGATGCTGATACAGATGGCGATTTCAAGGACAAGGGAGTACCAGGCGGACGCGACAGCCGCCGCGCTGATAGGGAGCGGCCTTCCGCTGGCGCGCGCTCTTTCGAAACTCCAGAAGGGGGCGGAAAGAATTCCTATGGACGCCGAGCCCGCAACCGCCCATATGTTTATAGTCAATCCGCTGAGCGGCAGTGGGATGATGTCCCTCTTTAGCACCCACCCGCCGATAGAAGATCGAATTGCCAGATTGACCGGCCGGTAGACGGCGGATATTTCCGGCGCTCAACACACTCCCGCCAGAGGGGTGATATTCTTCGTGCCGGGGAGAGTCACGACGGTAAATATCGCCTATTTAGTTTCCGGTTTGGTAGAGTAATACTGTATCGGCATTCTGGAAATATTTGGGGAAGGGTTGTCCGTTGGCTGGTGAAAAAGAGAATCCGAAGGATAAAGAGAAGGTAGTAATTGTCGTTGAATATAATCCCCAGGCAAAGATCATACTTCGCAGGGCTCTTGGAAACCTTACCGGCAATTCGGACAGCATACGTTTTCTGAAAAATATCTTCGACGCCATCGAGGAGATGAAGGCGGTTTCCGCGTCCGGAAAAGTCCCGGATCTCCTTGTCACCGACATTTTCTTTTCCGAGGAGATAAATATCTTCCGCCTGATACGCGAAATGGAAGAGACTCCGGTTTTATGGAACACCCCGGTGCTTGTGTTTACGAACGAGGCGGATGAAAGGATGTTCAACCGCATACGGAAGGACGCCGTCCATATTCCATTGCGCATCGCGCCGAAGACAAATGACAGCGCCGCAATTGCGAAGATATGCAGAGGGCTTCTGGACTTCAAGGAGGAGAACAGGTATTTCCTTGAGGTCGAAGCGAGCATCAATTCGTATGTAGAGCAGGGGCGGGTTTCGCTTGTTGACGCCGCGATAAAAAAAATCGACAAGTACGCGAATAAATATACTCTTGCCTTTCCCCCAGCCAAGGTGAACCTCCTTAAAGGGGAGGTATGCTTCGGCATGTGGAAAAAAAAGAGAGATGAGTACGACTCCCTCGCGGAAGAAATGGAAAAAAATCCGAACTCTTCAGGCGGAAAGGGGTGGGAGAAGAAGCTGGAGGAGGTAGCGGCTGATATGGAACGGCTGATATCGGATGCGGAAAAGTATTTCCTCGAAGCTCACGGGGCCTATCCCCGGTTCTGGGCCGTTACATATTCGCTCTACACGCTATACATGGAGCAGAGAAAGATAAAGCAGGCGAAGGGATATCTTGTCGAACTTATAGAGATATTTCCGGAACAGACCGAGTATTACCACCGCATGGGCAAACTCAACGAGCTTGAGGGGGACTATACGAGCGCGGTGAAGAATTATCTCGCGGCGGCGCGCAACGCGTGGGAGGAGGGGATCGCCGGATACGATCTCGGGGAGATAATGGACATTGTGAACCGCTCGATCGATTCGACGAAGAAGATGCTGAAAAAAATGGGGCTCGCGAAAATTTCGATGAAAGAGCATGAGGTTGGCTCGGAGGAGTTCCTCATCATGAACGTGCTGAAGAAGAATAACGCGCAGATTAGGGGTGCGCTGGTGCAGATGACAAAAAAGATACCCGATGACGCGGAGCTGTTCAACAAGATAGGGATAACATACCGCAGAACGGGGAACGGAAACCTCGCGGCCGAGATGTACAAGAAAGCGGTTCTGCTCGCGCCTGAAAACCACCGCATAAGGATCAATTACTCCGCGGCGCTGGCGCTCTGCGGCTCCTGGGGGCTTGCCAAAAAGGAGGCAGAGACCGCGAAAGGGCTCGACAAGGAGAGAGAGGATGACGCCTCGATAGATGCCCTGCTGGATGTGATCTCAAGCGAAGACATGGATGCTCTCGAAAAGATCCTCGTGTAGGGCGCGAGCGGGGCGCAATGGCGTATAAATAGCCGGCGTTGAGCCGGTGTTGCGGCGGGAAACCGATGGGAAAAATTGTCAGCAGTCCGATAATCGTTATTGAATGGCTCCCGCAGTCCCGGGTTATCATCGGGCGCGCGGCTGACCGTCTCGCCAGGGGTGCGGGGCAGATGATCGTATATCCGAAAATAAAACCTGCTTTGGAGGATCTAAAAAAAATCGTTTCATCCGGCGGCGACATTGCGCTGGTAATCTCGGATCTTTATCTGAATGACAGCGTTAACATCTTTTCGCTTATCCGGGAGATGGAGGCGGATCCAGTGTTTTGGAACATTCCGCTCCTCGCTTACACAAACCTTGCCAGCCTGAATATCTTCAACTGGGTGAGAAAGGATATTATCCACCTCCCTTTTCGGATGATCCCTAAAACGATAGATGAGGGGAGCATCGTGCGTGCATGCACGAGCCTTATGCAGTTCAAATCGGAACATCTTAGCTATCTTGAACTGGAGAAGAGAATCGACGCGATGGTGGAAAAGGGGGATGTCGCCCTGGCTCCAGAGATCATCGGGATGCTTGAAAAGGGGGCGATGGAGTATCCGAATGTTCTGCACAGGGCCAAGGCTGAATATCTGAAAGGGATGTCGTTGTACGGGATTTGGAAAAGGCGCGTTGAAGCGGGCGAAGGGGCAGGGAGCGCCGAAGCTGAAATTCGCAAAAAGGCGCTCGCGTATTTCCTCTCGGCCCATAAGCTCTACCCAAAACACTGGAAACTTCTCTTTGCGCTTTATAGCTGGTATCTGGATGATAAAAATCCCGATGCCGCAAGGGTATATCTGGAGGAACTGGTAAAACTATTTCCGGAGCATAGCGAGTATCGCCTCCTTCTTGGGCAACTTCAGGAAGGGAAGGGGGAGTTAACGGAAGCGAACAGGAGTTACTATCTTGCCGGAAAGAATATAGAAAACGAAGGGATTGGGAATTTCGATGAAAAATTCGTGATGAGTGTCGTAGATGCCTCTCTGAACTTGGCGAAAAGAACCCTTTCGGGCCTGAACCGCACGAAGATAGATTCAAGGGGTTTTGGAAAGGAGACGGCTGAGTATGAGAGCATGAAGATACTGCAGAAGAATAACGCCCTTGTAAGGGGGGCACTGTTGCGCATGGCGGAGATCAATGACAAGGATCCGGAACTTTTCAACAAGATAGGGATCACATACAGGAGGATAGGCCAGTACAGGCTTGCGCTTGAGATGTACCGCAGAGCGCTTAACAGGGAGAGTGGAAACAGCAGGATCAGGATCAATTACGCGGCGGCTCTTGCGCTCACCGGCGAGTGGCAAAGGGCGGAGGAGGAGATCAGGATTGCCGGCGAGAAGGATGAAACCGGCGAAGATGCGGAAACTGTCAGGATGCTGTCTGAAATCATAGCCTCAAGGGAAGGGGAAAAGCTGGAGAAGATACTGGTTTGATTTTTCGGCTTATCCGCCGAAATCATACTTCAGTGCCAGCTTAATTGTGTCGTCAGATATCTCGTACACTTCGTAGGTATAAACGTCAAATCCTCTATCGAGTAAAAGCATGTATTCCTTCTCCTCAAATGTGAATACGTCCCACAATTTTTTTGAATAGAGTCCGTATTTCGGATCTATTGATTCTATTTTATCTGCAGGGGAATATACCTTCCCGTCTCTTACTATCCCGAACCCGTAGAAAAACTTTCTCGGCCCCTTTCTGTCCTCGACGAGAAATTCGCCCGATTTTTTTTCTATCTTGTTGTAGAAATAAAATAGAAAAACCCCTCTTTTTGTGGTGCAGACACTGTTCAGGAAAATCTGCTTTGAAACATCTTTAAACGCATCGTTTGCGGCCTTTGCCTTGAATTCAACCAGTGTCTGCATATCCCTGTTCGTGACATTGGTATATTTTTCGAGAGAAAATTTCATTTGGGCCATTAATTTGAATAGGAATATCCCGTCATTAAAAGCGACATATTCATGAGCTATTACAGGCCATATATCGCTCATCATCAGGAAATCGTTGCACTCCGTTTTCCCCAGTTCCTTGAATTGATGTTCCGGCAGGTTGTCATATAGATCATGTTTTTCAAGATAGTTTTTGGAGATATAATCCTTCAGCCCTTTGGCCTGGCAAACATCCAGCTGAAAAGCCGATATCGTCAGGAGAAAAAGGAAGATTTTAGGAACGAGATTAGAGCGGTTTCGCCGAAAAGATTGAAAAGCAGTGGGTGGACATGATTGCTTTAATATAAACTGAACACTATTCACAAAGTAATCCCTCAAATAAATAAAATTCTCGAATTTAAAAGCCGAATATTTCCGGTTTTATTAAGCTTGATACGATATCCATCGTGTGGGGAGTTATATCATGTTCAACATTATGGACATGTAGAGGCAAGTACAATGATGATTCACCGGAAAATCCTAATCCTATTACATCTGTAAGGTTAAATAGGGCATCGTTGTGTAACATAATATAACTATCATAGCTTAAGATTCCAAAAAAAGGAAATTTTACCGATTTTCAGGTCAATATTTGGCGGAACGTTATTTTGAAAATCTGAGGTCCGGTTCGCGGGCGGCTTTGGTTTCGTCCAGCCGTGTGACTTTCGGCAGTCTAGGGGAGTTTTTCAGTGAATCGGGGTTCGTTTTCGCAGTTTCGGCGATATCGATCATCGCGGATATGAAGGCATCAAGCGTTTCTCTTGATTCGCTTTCGGTCGGTTCTATCATCATCGCTCCTTTGACAATCAGCGGAAAGTAGATAGTCGGCGGATGGTACCCGCGGTCAATCAACGCCTTGGCGATATCAAGCGTTGTGACGCCGTATTCATTTTGCAGGGTGTCGGATAATACCGATTCGTGCATGCACTTCGTATCGTACGGGATGTGGTAATGGTTTTTCAGTTTGGCGCGGACGTAATTGGCGTTCAGTACCGCCGCCTCGGATATCTCTTTTAAACCTTCGGCTCCCATGGTGAGGATGTATGTGTATGTCTTTACCAGCACGCCGAAATTTCCGAAGAACGAATGGAGCGCGCCAACCGATTTCGGGGATTTCCAATCCAGCGAATAGGCATCTTTTTTCTTCACGACGCGTGGCGACGGAAGATATGGAGCGAGATTTTTTTTCACAAGGCATGGCCCGGAGCCCGGCCCGCCGCCGCCGTGAGGCGTTCCGAATGTTTTATGGAGGTTGACGTGGCATACGTCTATTCCCATATCGCCGAACCTTGCCTGCCCAAGGATAGCGTTCAGATTCGCGCCATCGGAGTATACAAGCCCCCCTTTCGAATGAACTATCTGGCAAATCTCCTGAATGTTCTTTTCGAAGAGGCCGAGCGTGTTGGGATTGGTCAGCATTATCGCGGCGACATCTTCATCCATAAGTTTTTTCAGGTCGTTTACGTCTATCAGCCCATCCGGTCCGGAATGGAGAAGAACCGGCTCGTAATCGCAAAGTGCGGCGCTTGCCGGGTTGGTGCCGTGGGATGAATCGGGGAGTATCACCTTCTTCCTGGGGTTTCCTCTCTCTTCGTGATAGGCGCGAATTGTAAGGAGACCGCAGAGTTCCCCCTGGGCACCGGCGGCAGGCTGCAGCGTTGCGGCATCCATACCGGTGATCTCGCAGAGCATCTTTTCCAGTTCATATGCAAGCTGAAGCGCGCCCTGCGTCGTTCGGTCATCCTGCAGGGGATGCAGGCCGCGGAAGCCGTCGAGTGAAGCGGTAGCCTCATTCAGTTTTGGATTATATTTCATGGTGCATGAGCCTAGCGGATAGAAGCCGCTGTCGATGCCGAAGTTCCATTGGGACAGCCGCGTGAAATGCCTTACAACCTCCGGCTCGGAGCACTCCGGCATTCCGTCAATTTCGCCTCGAAGGAGTTTTGCGCCGATAAGTTTTTCGGCGTCGGCGTCCTTGAAACCGTGGTCGGGTATGTCGCAGCCTATTCTCCCCGGTTTCCCCTTTTCGAAGATCAGCGGTTCGTCGAAGATCAGGCCCGAGATACCTTCGCGTTTCATCCTAGCCCTCCAGCCCTTTTACAAGATTGGCTATCTGTTCCTTCGTTGTCAGTTCCGTTACTGCCAGGAGCATCATCTTTTTGGAGACAGGATAAAAGCGGGAAAGATCAAGGCCGCCGGTTATCCCTTTTTTGGCAAGCTTTTCGTTTACCTTGTCCGCGTCCCTTTTCAGCTCAACTACCACCTCGTTAAAAAATGGATGTTTAAACGGCATCTTTATCTTCTTTGATTTTGAGAGAACCCTTTCGAACTCCGCTCCGGCGTTGAAGTTCGCCTTTGCCATGTCGGCAAATCCTCTCTTGCCAAGAAGCGAGAGGTAGATGGTACTCCTTAGCGCGCAGAGAGCCTGGTTCGTGCAGATGTTGGACGTCGCTTTTTCGCGGCGTATATGCTGTTCCCTTGCCGCCAGGGTAAGGACGAAACCGCTCCGCCCCTCCGCGTCGGTCGTCCTTCCGCAGAGCCGCCCCGGCATCTGTCTCATGTATTTCTGTTTTGTCGCAAAGAGACCGAGGTATGGCCCGCCGAACGATTGGGGAAGGCCGAGCGACTGCCCTTCGCCTACCACTATGTCGGCGCCGAATTCGCCGGGTGATTTAAGGAGGCCGAGCGACATCGCTTCCGCCACCCCCACGATGAACATAATATTTTTTTCGCGGCAGACCTTTCCGATCGATTCCAGGTCTTCAATACAGCCGAAAAAGTTCGGCGACTGCACAATAACCGCCGCGGTATCGCTTGAAACGGCTTCAAGTATTCTTTTTGGGTCGACCCTTCCGTACGCATCGTCTTTCATCTCTTTCAGGCTTATATCCCGATTTTTCGTAAAGGTGGCGGTGATTTCACGCCAGCGGGGGTGGATGAGGTTTGAAAGTATTATCTCGTTTTTCTTTGTGATCCTAGTCGCCATCAGAGCGGCTTCCGCGAGGGCGCTTCCGCCATCGTACATTGAGGCGTTGGCTATCTCCATGCCGAGAAGGTTGCAGACGTACGATTGGAATTCGTAGATCGCCTGGAGCGTTCCCTGGCTGATCTCGGGCTGATACGGCGTGTATGCCGAGTACCATTCCGAGCGGGAGGTGAGGTGGTCGACCGCGCTCGGGATAAAGTGGTTGTATGAACCTGCGCCGAGAAACGTCCCTCCAGCCGATGCCGGGATGTTCATGGCGGCCAGATCCTTTAGCTGGTTCAAGGTTTTTTCTTCGGAAGAGCCTCCCGGTATTTTCAGGCGGTTTTTGCTTCTTACTGCGGGAGGGATCGTGCTGAAAAGGTCGTCGATCGATTTAGCGCCGACGGCGCCGAGCATTTCCTCCCTGTCTTCGGATGTAAGGGGTATGTATCTCATCAAGGTTTAAACGGGAAGGCAGCCAGCCTGAATTACTTGGATGTTTTTCCGCCCCCGACGGTAATTCCGTTTAAAGGGATTTGACATACTCTTCGTAATCGCTTGAGGAGAGGAGGTCGTCAAGTTCGCTTTCGTCGTAAACCTCTATCTTGATCATCCATCCTTCATCGAATGGAGAGTTGTTCACCAGTTCCGGTTCGTCTTCTAGGCCGTTATTTATCTCTACTACCTTGCCGGTTATAGGGGCATAGAGGTCCGAAACAGATTTGACCGATTCAACCACGCCGAACGGTTCGCCGGCCTTCACCTCGCTACCCACTTCAGGGAGTTCGACAAAGACAACGTCGCCAAGAGCGTCCTGGGCATAATCAGTGATGCCGACGATTACCATCCCTTCGCTCTCTATTACCCATTCATGTTCTTTTGTGTATTTTAGATTATCTGGATATTCCATAGCTGACTCCTATTGCCTATAAACTCCGGTATTAATAAACGGCATCTTCACTATTTTGGCGGGAACCTTTTTTCCTCTTATCTCAACGGCTATGCTGTCGCCCGAAGAGAGAAACTCCTTCCCTTGCCTCGAAATATATCCTATCCCAATCGGTTTTTGCAAAGAAGGGGAAAATGTACCGCTTGTGACGATACCAGCGCTCTCTTCCCCGATGTAGATGGGGAATCCTTCCCTCGGGACGGCTCTCCCCTCGATCTCGAAGCCTATTCTCTTCTTTTCCCGCTTTTTATCACTAATCGAAGATTTTCCAACAAACTCGGTTTCCCCCTTTTTTACCGCCCACTTTAACCCGGCGGTTACCGGGTCGATATCGTCGGACAGTTCATGTCCATATAGCGGGTATCCCGCCTCAATTCGGAGGAGGTCCCTCACAGCCAGGCCGCAAGGAGCGATCCCCTCTTCTTTTCCAGCTTCCAAAAGAGCGTCCCAAAGGGCTTCAACCTTGTCGGGGATCAATATCTCGAAACCGTCTTCACCGGTATAGCCTGTTCGTGAAATTGTCACGGGAACACCTTCAAAGATGCCTCCGGTGAAGCCGTAGTATTTCAGCTTTTCGTCGAAGGGGATCACTCTTTGCAATATTTCAGCCGACTTCGGCCCCTGCAAGGCGAGTAGCGAGTAGCTGTCAGAGATGTTTTCCACGGTTACTTCCTCTTCGGAAGAGAGGCTTTTTATCCATTCAAAATCTTTATCGGAGTTGGAGGCGTTGACTATTAAAAGAAACTCTTCTTCATTGACACAGCAGACAAGGAGGTCGTCGATGGTACCGCCATCCTCGTTCAGCAACAGGGAGTAGATCACATCTCCCGGTTTTATGGATGACAGGTCGTTTGTCAGTATCCAGTTCAGGAATTCCCGCGCGTCCTCCCCCTTCACGGAGATCTCCCCCATGTGCGATACATCGAAGAGGCCGGCATGTTCCCGCACCGAAGCATGTTCCTTTATTACGCCAGCGTACTGGAGCGGCATCTGCCATCCGGCAAACTCGACCATTTTGGCCCCTGCCTGAACATGCTTTTCAAATAGCGCTGTCTTTTTCATCTTTCTCCGGTTGGTTAATTCGAGGTGATACTCTAAAAGGAAGAGTAGTCTAAGGCAAGCACGTAATGAATAATATTTTCCCTGCCTCTCTAGCTGTCCATTCAAATGGCAAACGGTTATAATGATGGCATGAAGTGAAGCGGCTCCTGCCGGTTTTTCCGCTTTGATCTCCGGTGTCTCGGTAAGAATTTATATAAATACTGAAGGAGGCAAAATTCGTGAATGCGCAAATCAACGCGATCTATCAGAAAATGAAAAATCTTGAAGAAGAGCTTGAGGGCGAATTGATTCAGGCGAGGGAGAAGCTGAATTACAGGATCGAAGGGAAAAGAATACTTTTTGAAAATAGCGTAGCCGCCTACCATCGAAGTCTTCGAAAAACGGCTTACAGGTATTTCAGGGACGCGCACCTCGGGCATTTATTTACGGCGCCCGTGATCTATTCGATGATCTTTCCGATAGCACTGATCGATCTGACAGCAACTCTCTACCAATCCATCTGTTTCCCGGTCTACGGAATAGGAAAGGTGCCGAGGTCGGAGTACATGGTTATAGACCGCCATAAACTCCTATACCTGAATATATTTGAAAAGCTCAACTGCGTTTATTGCGGGTACGCCAATGGCGTATTCGGTTATGTCCTGGAGATAGGCGGAGCCACTGAGAGCTACTGGTGCCCTATAAAGCATGCCCGTAGAGTAAAAAGACCGCACCCCTTCTATCACCGTTTTATAGATTATGGAGACGCGGAAGGTTTCCGCGAAAGGATGTCGAGACTGCGGAGAGGTATTTTCGATTTCTAGTTGCTGTCAGTTACCTGCGGTTTTCTATTCCCCCATGACCTTTATGATCACCCTCTTTTTGCGCTGGCCGTCGAACTCGGCGTAATAGACCCTCTGCCACGGTCCGAAGTCAAGTTTGCCGTCTGTAACGGGGAGGATCACCTGGTGATGCACCAACAGGGATTTCAGGTGCGCGTCGCCGTTCGTCTCGCCAGTCCTGTGGTGCATGTAATTGCTTTTGAATGGGGCAAGATCTTCCAGCCATTCGTCGATATCCTGCAACAGGCCCGATTCGTGGTCGTTTACCCATACCCCGGCGGTAATGTGCATGGCGGATACCAGTATCATCCCTTCCGTTATTCCGCTTTTTTTAAGGAGAGATTCAACCTTGTCCGTAATGTCGATATATTCCCTTTTCTTGGAGGTGTTGAACCAGATATGCTCTGTTTGAAATTTCATATTTCCCCGTCCTTTCGCTATGTTTTTTTCGATTATATGGTTTTCCGGCAATCGCTACAATTTATTGATTTCACCCGGTGGATATTGATGGTGCCCGCAATTTCCAGTCTCTTCGGATCGTGGTAATAAAGGAGGGAGCGGATTGGGCAAATTCATTGCTTGGGCCTCCCGTAAATGTTCTAATAATAGAAGGAGTTGTGGATCAATGTTGGAGGCTAATTATGATTCCGCTTAAGGATATTCTCGTGAGCGCCTTGAAATCGGTCAATCTTGAAACTGTCGGCGAATTTGCGCAGATAGAATCGGGATGGAACGAGATAGTAGGGGAGAACCTTTCCAAGGTGGCGCGCCCGGGCAGCCTTAATGATAGAATATTAACAGTGGATGTTTTCGACCCTGCTTTTATGGAGCCGATGGAATATTCAAGGCTAAGGATTCTGCAAAGGATCTCCGAAAAGGGAGGGAGCAGGATAGTCAAGGACATCAGGCTGAGATACAAGGATCGAAAGGATGATAAATGAGAACGGGAATTGGAGAAGAAGGGATGAAGCGTAAAATACCCATGAGATTATTGCTGTCTCTGGCTATTGTTGCCGCTGCTCTCTTTTCACCAGCCTGCGCCAGCACAGGCAAGGTGCAAGAAGCCAAAAAAATTCCGATGAACAGGGAGATCACCCCTGAATTTACCCGGATGACCGCGAGGGCTAATTACCATTTCCTAAAGGCTGAGATGGAACTGCGCGAAAACAAGATCAAGGAAGCGCTTGAAGATTACAGGAAAGTCCTGAATTTCGACAAGGATGCTCTGCCGGTATACCTTGAGATAAGCAGGATACTCCTCCGGATGGGGGATTATAAGGAAGCAACCGAAATGGCCCAGAAGGGGCTGGAGCATGACCCCGAATACCTCCCTCTGCACGCGGTACTGGGGGGGATCTATTCCAGCGCGCAGGATTACGACAGGGCGCTGATCCACTTCCGCAAGGTTGTCGATATGGATCCGGAGAGAACAGACATCAGGCTTTACCTCGCGATTAATTTCATGGAGACAAAGGATTTCAAGAAGGCCGAAAAGGAGCTTCTCGCCCTTTTGAAATATGAACCGGAGAACAGTCTGGGGGTATTCTACCTTGCAAGGGTTTATGTCTCGATGGAGCGGTTCGACAAGGCGGAAGGTTATCTGAAGGATTCGATACGCAGGTATCCCGATTTCATGAAATCGTACGAAACGCTAGGGTGGGTTTATCTAATCCAGAAGAAATACGACCTCGCCTCCGAAATTTACGAAAAATATCTCGATATAAATCCGGGTGACGAAGAGATAAGGGAGAAGCTGGCGAATATCTACCTTTTGAAGAAGTCATACGGTCAGGCGCTCGACATGTACGAACAGCTTGAGGAAAACACGCCGGGTACGGTCGACCTTGCCCTCAAAATGGGAATCCTCCATTTCCAGCAGAAGGAGTATGACAAGGCGCTCGAAAAATTCCAGCTAATTAAACTGAAAGATCCCGCAAACGAAGTTGCGCCATACTATATTGCAAGGATCTATGAAGAGATGGAGATGTATGAAACCTCCATTGAGGAGTGGGAGAAGCTTGCCACTACCGCCGGGGAGAAGGATAGCGTCGACATATTCGTTCACATAGGTTCCATTTATGAAAAGATGGGGGATCTTGCGAAAACCGAGACGATGCTCCTAAAGGCTATTGCGCTGAAGAAGGAGGATCCCGACCTCTACTACATGCTTGGTGTGATCCAGGTGAAAAAGGAGGAGTACGCGGACGCGATAGGAAACATCAAGAAGGCGGTCGAGCTGGAGCCGGACAGGGACGATTTTGTTTTTTACCTCGGTGCGACTTATGAAAAGGTGAAGGATTTCCAGAAAAGCATCGAGGCGATGAAGAAGACGATAGAAATAAATCCGCAACATAGCGACGCTCTGAATTACATAGGTTATCTGTACGCAGAACATGACATGGATCTGGACGAGGCGCTCGGCTACCTGAGGCGGGCGCTGAAACTGGAGCCAAACAACGGCTACTATCTCGACAGCCTCGGCTGGATCTATTACAAGCAGGGTAAGTACAGTAAGGCGCTGAAGGTCCTTTTGCAGGCCGCTGGTACAGTGGAGAAGGGGGACGCCACCATTTTGGAACATCTCGGCGACACGCACTTTGCCATGAAGCAGTACAAGGAGGCGGCTGAGGCGTATGAAGGCTCGCTGAAGGTGAAGGACGATCCCTCCGTGAAAAAGAAACAGCAGAAGGTTCTTGGGTTTATCAAGGGGGGCGGCGGTAAATAGCCTGCAATCGCTTGCCACAGTTCCAGGTTTCACCCCTTCCAATTTCTGAAATCAATTAATTGACGAGCAACAACCAATGAAAACTTTCGCGCCATCTACCGGACTTCTGATGAACCGGGCAGAGACCATCTGCCGCATTTCTTCCTTTCTCCTCTTAATAATGCTGGCGGTTTCTTCATGTGCTACTTCTCCTGCGAAGGATCAGGCGCCCGAAGGATCGGCAATGACGGTATTGCTTGAGAAGAATCGATATGTACAATCCGTAAAGATGTCCGGCAGTGTCTCTCTTAAGAACATGAATCTTCCGGTAGATTCCCGCGCGACTATTCTCTTTAAAAGGCCCAATTCATTTCGCGTAACTTTTTTCGATCCGATAGGTACCGCCTGGTTCCTGGCGGTGTCGAACAGTGAAGAGTTAGGACTGTTCATCCCGTCCGAAGGGAGAAAGGAGATCTGGCCGAGCGGGTCCGAAAAGGGATTGGTGAAGATAGGCCCTCTGAAGATATCCAAGGCCGATTTTCTAAGGTTCATATACCCCGGTCTGGAAGAGCGATGGCTCTGGCAAGGGGGCTCGGCAATGAGGGGGGAGATCCTTTGGGTAAATTTTCCGGAGGCTGAATATAAACTCCGGTTCGACGCTGAGAAGCGGCTGTCAAGAGTGGAGATTACCAGGGAGGGCTCGGCAGACATCTCGGTCTCATATACCTATCGTCCTGATGGCGGCCTTTCGGTCGAGCTTGGAAGTCTTGTGAAATTCGAGTTTGAAAAGATTGAGATCGTTGAAGATATTCCGGCGAATCTGTTCAAAATACCCTCTGCCGCCGCGGGATAACGGCACCACCGGTTTTTGGATGGGTATACGCCGCCATCATTTAACTTGACAATAATTGCGGGTTTTAATACTATCCATTCCGCGTATTGTCTTAACAATATTTTTTTGAGGAGGTTAGTTTTTATGATGTTTAGGGGAATTTTTGTGGCAGTTGTAGCCGCTATATTTGTTACTTTCCTTGCTGGCGCGGCATCGGCCGATGCAGGCGCGGGCGAAAAGGTGTTCCAGGCAAAATGCAAAGCTTGCCACGCCATAACAGACAAGAAAGTGCTTGGACCGGGGCTTGCCGGCACAATGAAAATGCACTCGGAAGAGTGGATGAAAGCTTGGCTTGCCGACCCGCAGAAGACCTGGGAAGACGGCAGCGCTGAAACCAAGGAGCTTATCGACAGGGTAAAGGGAAAGAAAAAGACCAAGATGAAGATCAAGGGTGGCGGACTTAAAGGCGCCGAACTCACAGACGTTATTGATTATATGAAGACCCTTTAATTTTTCAAAAGTCAGAACGGGGAGATGCGGCTTGCCGCGTCTCCCTTTTTTTTTAGTTGCGAGGAGCTCATGCCATGAGGTGGTGGATCGTTTTTCTGTTTGTTGCCGGATCGGCCTTCGGCTGTTCGGGAGAATCGATTACCGCCAGCACCGGCTCCGGGATAGGCCCCAGCGGCAAATCTCTCTTCTTCAGCCGCACCAAGGGGGGATGTTCGGTCTGTCACAAGGTAGCCGATAAAAAACTTGTCGGTCCCGGTCTTGAGCATGTTTCCAAACTCCACAGCAGGGAGTGGCTTGTTCAATGGGTAACCGATCCCGCCAAAGTCTGGGAGGAGAACAGCATGGAAACCGTCGGCATGAAAAAGAGGCTCAACAAAAACAGCCAGGCCGTTACCGCGATGAAAATCATGAATCCGCTTACCAAAGAAGAGATCGAGGCTATCGTCGACTACCTGATGACCCTCTGACAGGCGAAACTGAGCAAGCATATGAAGGTCGGCGTAATCTCCGATTCCCACGACAACGTGCCGGCCGTAAATGCCGCTGTAGATATTCTCAACAGGGAAAAGGTAGATGCGGTGATCCACTGCGGAGATTTCGTGGCCCCCTTCTCGCTCCTTCCGTTTCGAAACCTTGAATGCGGTCTTTTCTATGCCGTTTTCGGCAATAACGACGGGGAAAAAACCGGGTTGATGAAAGTCGCATCGGATAACGGCTGGCAACTCTCACAAGGGCCTTTTGAATTCGAACTGGGGGGTAGGAAAGTTGCCGTCATGCACGAGCCTTTTCATCTGAATGATGTATTAACCCGGAATCCCGATATCGCGCTGTTCGGACATACCCACAGATATGAGAGCAGGAGGGAGGCCGGAACGCTCCTGTTGAATCCGGGGGAGTCGGGGGGATGGCTTACAGGCCGGCAGACCTGCGCGATCCTCGATACCGGCCTGCTGGAAGCCAGGGTAATTGAAATTAACGGGTAAGATTATCCGGCAGAGTCTGCCTCTGCCGGAATGATGTTTGAAAATCTGCCGTTTTGAACCGGGATATCAATCCCTGAAGACGTCATGGCATCCTACACAGCCTCTAAGGATTTTAGCTGTTTTGGTCTGCAATTCCTTCATTGTCGCCGTTGTGGCGCTGTTTGCCACCTCAAGCGCCGTGTCATGCACCTGTTTGTCCATCTCTGGAGCTACTTTCTTCACGATGTCCGCGTTCTTCTTGATATATGGATCAAGACCCCCTTTAGGGTTGGGGTGATGCGCAATGCCGTGCGCCCCTTCCATTATCATCAGCCGGTTGTTTGTAAGGATTCCGGAATTTATCCTGTCTATGCTGGCAGCGAGATCCTGCATCACTTCTTTTAGCGTGAACTCCACGGCTTTTTGATTTTTATCGGGGGCGTTGTGCATATGGTTTGCCGAATCGTGCGAATGTTCAGCGGCGCCTGCCGAAATTCCCGTTATAGCAATGGTGAGAAAAATTGAATAAACTGTCAATATCCTTTTTGGTCCCATCTTAGTCTCCTGTAAAGTTTGTTTTTTCGCGATGATGCAATCGATACATTTTCCATCACCGGGGGAAGTTCGGCAATGATAAAAATCATATGATCTGTATATCCTTTGATTGGCATCGTATCCGGGTTTAATATTGCCAGAAAACGCAACGGATATGATAATAGTTTTCTATTCGGCTTTTGCCGGAACAGGAATAAGTTATAATGCGCGGATGTACTATTTGATCAAACATACGCTGATTTTTTTCGTTTTGACCGCTTTTGCAAGTCCCGCATTTGCTGTGGACGAGGCACCCGATCCGGGTCAGCTTGTATCCGTATACGGCCAGGGTGAAGTGGAAGTGCAAGGTGAGAACCTTATAAAGGCCAGGAAGAACGCGGAAGAGAAAGCCTTAAAGATAGCGATAATAAATATCGTTCGTATGCTTGTTCCTCCGGAGTCTTTCCCGGAATCGGCCATAAACGATCTAATCGAAGGGACGGCCGACGAGCCGCAGGTAGATACTGCCGGCGTGGTTTACAGTGATGTTTTTGCCGATGTTGATGAAAACCGCCTGAGAGTTAAAAATTTTCTGCATGAATTTCTGCCCAAGGGGAAAGACTACGTTCAGAGCTTTAAATACATTAACGAAGGGGTGAGCAAGGGGAAACACCAGGAGATTGACCTGCCGGTTGAGGGGAGTAGTGAGGAGCAAGAAAGCGGGGAGTTGGACGACATGGAAAACATGGATGAGGCCGAATCCAGCAAAGCACCAGATAATGCCACTAAATTCGGTTCAGATGTTGTTGGTGATAATCCGGATGAAACCAACGATATAAATAAAATAGACTCCCTTCTCCATTCACTCAGTGTGGAAGACGATGAGTATCTTGATTTGGAAGATGATTCAGGGAGGGAGTATTACTACCTGAATATGGAGTTCACCTTTTTTTTAACATTTGTCGCGAAGGAACTGGCTGACTATGGCATCAAGGTTGAGGGTGGTACGGGCCCAAGGGTGGTGGTTCTCATTGATGAATCGACTATTAGTCCGGTCAAGGTGCCGATCTTTTTGATCCTTCCTTCGATTACCGAGGAAAAACTAAGAGAGGCGCTGGAGGGTATGGGGTATTCACTTATTTCCAGGGAAGAAGTCCGGGCGCTGGAAGACGATGACCGGGTGATGGATGCGATGAATGGAAACAACTCGGCTGTTGAATGGCTCGCATCGTTGTTAAAGGCGGACTATCTGGTGCTTGGGAAGGCGGTATCGAAAAGTTTCCCCAAGGATGGGAATAAGCCTCCATATGTTTACGGGGAAATTAATGCAAAAGTATATGACGGCAGGAACTCGCAGGTAATATGGGAGGACAGGATAGTCAAAAGGCTCGATGGCCGCGTGGGGACGGCTACTCTCCAGTCTGTAAGGATGGCCTCGGATATTTTCAGGGTTGAAATTGTGAAGTTTCTCGAAAACCAGTCGGGGCAGTGATGGATCTACCGGAAGAAAAAAGCAGGGACACCGCGCGAAACAACCAGTTCTTTTTTCTTTTTGTTTTCCTTTCGATCCTGGCTTTAATGTTTTTACTGCGCGACGCTCTTTTCCCTTTTCTGGCGGCATTCTTTATCGCTTATCTTCTGGATCCGACGCTGGACAAGATGGAGGAGAGAAATATCCCAAGGACAGCGGGGGTGCTTGCGCTTCTTGCAGCGTTCTTTCTGTTTCTGTTTCTCGCGGGATTTTTTATCTACCCGGTTCTTGAAAACCAGATTACTACCGGCGTCCGCCATCTGCCTGAGTATGCGGCTCAGGTTCAGGAAAAACTTGCGCCGCTTTTGGAAAGGCTGGGTGAAAACAACAGCGAAAGGATCAAAGTCCTTCTCAAGGAGGGGATGGAGAAAGTCGGAAGCATACCAATGCTTCTCCTTTCGTACTTTTATGATTTCATGATTTCGGCGCTATCCTCGTTTGGAGGATTTGTGTCGGCGCTTTTCGACCTGGTTGTTATACCGGTCGCGGCTTTTTATTTTATGCGTGATATTGATAACATGAAGGAGAAAATGACAGAAATGATTCCTGAAAGACACAGAGAAAAGGTGAGATCGGTATTTGCCGAGATCAACTCGACACTATCAGCATTTGTTCGCGGACAGTTTACCGTTTCTCTGGTCATGGCGTTTTTCTATTCGGTCGGCCTTTATTTTATCGGCACACCAATGGGTCTGTTTATTGGGCTTCTTGCGGGGTTTGCGAACGTGGTTCCATACCTTCCTTTGGTTGCGGGACTGCTCCCGGCGTTGATACTCACATATTTCCATTTCGATCTGGATTGGCACCTCGTTGCCGTACTGGGGCTTTTCGCGTCGGTACAGGCCCTGGAAGGCTTTTATCTTACGCCAAAGGTGATGGGAAAAGCGGTTGGGCTTCATCCCCTTATGATCATGGCGGCGCTTCTTATCGGAGGGGTTGCGTTAGGTTTTGTGGGGGTGATCATAGCGGTGCCAGCCGCGGCAGTCATCATGGTGTTCTGGCGTCATTTCAACAAGTATTACAAAGAATCGGAATTTTACGGACGTAAGGAGTAGGGCTTTTTAATCCGCGTCGTCTATTGTTATTTCCTCCGTCTCCTTAACCTCTTCCATGATCCGTTTTACGAATTTCACCCCTTCAACCCTCTTTACGGCCTTGATAACCTTTTCTAGATGAGTAAGATCCTCTATCTCGACCGTTAGATCGAGCTGTCCCCCTTTGTAGTCGGACGGCGTTATGATGGCGTTCGATATATTTGCTTTACATTCAGCGATGGCAGTAGATACGGATGCCAGTATTCCGGGTTTGTTTACCGAGTAGGCAAGTATGCGGACAGGGCGGACATGCTTCTTCTGGCTGATCTCCCATTGCGCCTCTATGAATCTGTCGGGATCTGGCTCGAGCCTTTTCAGGATGGGGCAGGAGCGGTTATGGATCACCAGTCCCTGCCCGCTTGAGACATACCCGAGTATCGAATCGCCAGGCACGGGGTTACAGCATCCGGCAAACCTGATAAGCATATTGTTGAAATCGCCGACGCGCACTCCGAAATTCTCCGCAGATTTTCTCCCGATGAATTTGCTGAATATCCCTCTTAAAGAACGGCGCCTCGTCGATTCCACCTTTTGCCATGCACTATCCGGCAGAAGTTTCTGCATGAACCCGTAAATCGGCACTTTGGAAAATCCGATCCTCTGTAAAAGGATTTCCTTTGAGCTGTATCCAAGCGCTTTGGTGGTTTTATCCAATGCCGCTTCCGTGAGGTACTTTTTCGGGTCGAGTCCGTATTTCTTCAGCTCCGTTACAATAATATCTTCGCCGAGCTTCGCAGAATCAACCTTCTCCTTGCTCCTTATATGCGAAAGAAGCTTTGCTTTTGCCTGTGACGATTTGACGTATTTAAGCCATGACCTTGGCGGGCTCTGATCCGCAGAGGTAATGATCTCCACTTTATCACCGTTCTCAAGTTGGTAATTTATCGGCACCGGCCTGTTATTTACCAGCGCTTTTTTATAGGTGTGTCCCACCTGGGTGTGTACTGCATAGGCAAAGTCGAGCGTGGTCGCGCCGCTTGGAAGCGCTATAACATCCTGACGGGGCGTAAATACATACACCTCGTCTGGGAAGAGATCCATCTTCACGTTTTCGAGGAACTCCTTTGGATTATCGATGCTCATTCCCAGTTCCAGAAGTCTCCTTACCCACACAAGATTGTCATTGCCGCCGGCATCCGATTTGTTTCCTTCCTTGTACCGCCAGTGCGCGGCAATGCCGTCTTCGCTTATGTTGTGCATCATCTGTGTCCGTATCTGGAATTCGACGCGGCTGCCGAATTGTGTAAGGACTGTCGTGTGGATGGATTGATACATGTTCTCCTTTGGCATTGCCAGGTAGTCCTTGAATTTGCCCGGCACCGGTTTCCATGTCGCATGTATTAGCCCGAGTATCTTGTAGCAGTCCAGATATGAGTTTGTGATTATCCGCACACCGATTATGTCGTGCACTTCCTCGAATTCGAGGTTTTGTTCCCTCATTTTGTTGAAAAGGCTGTAGAGGCCCTTGGTGCGTCCGGATACTTCACCAATTATCCGTTCTTTTTTCAGCAGTTCATGCGCCTGATTGCAGGTGGCGAGAATGATTTTGTTGAAGTCCTCCCGCTTCCCTTCCATCAGTTTTTTCAGGTGGGAGTATTCGTTTGGATAAACGTACAAGAATGAAAGGTCTTCCAGCTCCGCCTTCAGCCAGGCGATGCCGAGCCTGTTTGCCAGTGGGGCGTATATATCAAGCGTCTCTTCCGAGATCGCCCTTTGGCGCTCAGGGGTTAGATACTCCAGCGTCCGCATGTTATGGAGTCTGTCGACAAGTTTTATGATGACTATCCTGATGTCGTGGGACATCGCCAGGATCATCTTCCTTACGTTTTCAGCCTGCCTCTGTTCATGGCTCTGGAAACGGAGCTTTCCCAGTTTTGTCAGGCCGTCAACCATCAAGGCGATCTCTTTTCCGAACAGCGACTCTATCTCTTCGAGTGTCGCGTTTGTATCTTCCACGGTATCATGCAGAAGCGCGGTGGCTATGGCATTCGGCTCCATTTTCAGCCTGGTAAGCAACAGCGCGACTTCCATAGGATGATTCATGTACGGCTGGCCGGAGAGCCTCGTTTGCCCTCCGTGGGCCTTGGAAGCATACGCGTAGGCTGAAAGAATATTTTCCACCTTGGCGTCGGGGAGGTATTCCCGCAGTTTTTCTATTATGTCCTCAAGGTGGATACCCTTCGTTCTTGCCGCTCTCATTCGTTTACCCCGAAAGACTTTTCTTTAATAGGGCTGACAAGCAAAAAAAGAGAAACTGCGGTGTTGAGCCCTGCAGGTGCCTGTATCCCTTTTGCTTTGAAAAAATGTTTATTTTCCATTCCCCAGTATTGCGGTTTTTTTCTCCTATTTCCATGTTTATGAACGACATATTTGCGTGGAATGGAAATGTAGCTGTTTCTCGCCGGAAATCGCTCAATTTCCGGCTTATCGGTATAACTTTTCCCTTCATTGGACAAATTCCCGTTATTTTTCATAATCTAAACTGCATCAATACCTTATAATAACGCCTTATGTTAAGCTCGATTTTAAATAAAATGTTCGGTAGCCGCAACGAGCGGGAGTTGAAGAGGATAGGCGAGATTGTAAATATCGTGAACTCTTTGGAGCCTCGGATCTCGGCGCTGGATGATACCGCCCTCAAGGAAAAAACCTTTGAATTCAGGAAAAGGCTTCAGGATGGGGAAACGATGGATTCCATCCTCCCGGAAGCATTCGCTGTCTGCCGCGAAGCTGGCAAAAGGGTCCTAAAGATGCGCCATTTCGACTCCCAGATAATAGGCGGTGTCGTACTGAATGACGGAAAAATTGCCGAAATGAAAACCGGTGAAGGTAAAACGCTGGTTGCCACCCTCCCGGCATATCTCAACAGTCTCACAGGAAAAGGGGTGCACCTCGTTACGGTGAACGACTACCTGGCGAAACGCGATTCCGAATGGATGGGGAAAATATACAGGTTCCTAGGGCTGACCGTCGGCACGGTACAGCACAACATAACCGAGAGCGCCAGGATTGAGGCATACAGGTCGGACATAACATACGGAACGAATAACGAGTTCGGTTTCGATTATCTCCGCGATAACATGAAATTCGATATCAAGCAGTGCGTTCAAAGGGAGCTGAATTTCGCCATAGTGGACGAGGTCGATTCGATCCTGATAGACGAAGCGAGGACCCCGCTGATCATATCCGGCCCGGCGGAGGAATCGACCGACAAGTACATGAAGATAGACCGGATAATGCCTCAGTTATTGAAGAAGGATAAATTCTACACGACTGATGAAAAGGCGCGCTCCGCCATGCTCACGGAGGATGGCGTGGCGAAGGCCGAAGAGCTTCTCGATCTTGAAAACCTTTACGACCCGCGGAACGTTGAAATCCTTCATCACGTCAATCAGGCGTTGAAGGCGCACACTCTTTTCAAGATAGACGTCGATTACGTGGTCAAGGATGATCAGGTGCTGATAGTGGATGAGTTTACCGGAAGGCTCATGGAAGGGCGCCGATACTCCGACGGATTGCACCAGGCGCTTGAGGCAAAGGAGCGCGTCAAGATCGAAAATGAAAATCAGACGCTGGCGACGATTACTTTCCAGAACTATTTCAGGCTTTATAAAAAACTTTCCGGCATGACCGGAACCGCCGACACGGAAGCGACGGAGTTCCATAACATCTACAAGCTGGAAGTAATAGTTTTGCCGACGAACAGGCCGATGATAAGGGCCGATATGGGGGATCTCATATACAGGACCAAGGGGGAAAAGTACAAGGCGATAGTGGAGCACATTGCCGAAACGCACAAGACGGGACAGCCGGTGCTTGTAGGTACCATTTCCATCGAAAAGTCAGAGCATATCTCCAACATGCTGAAGAGGAAAGGGATCAAGCACAATGTCCTAAACGCGAAACAGCATGAGAAAGAGGCCGAGATAGTCGCGCAGGCGGGGCGAAAGGGCGCCGTAACGATAGCAACGAACATGGCAGGCCGAGGTACCGATATTGTTCTTGGTGGAAATGTGGAGAAACTGGTAGAGCAGGAAGGCCTCAGTGTCGAGGAAGACAGGGAAGCCTACGAGGCTAGACAGAAAGAGATAGAGGCGAGATGCGCAGTGGAGAAGGAGGAAGTGCTCAAAGCCGGCGGTCTGATGATCATCGGAACAGAAAGGCACGAATCTAGGCGAATAGACAACCAGCTCCGTGGCCGTTCGGGACGCCAGGGTGATCCGGGCGTGACGAGATTTTATCTTTCGCTTGAAGACGACCTCATGCGGATATTCGGTTCAGACAGGATCTCCGGCCTGATGGAGAAGCTCGGCATGGAAGAGGATGTCCCCATCGAGCACAAGATGGTCTCAAGGGCGATAGAGAACGCGCAAAAGAGGGTGGAAGGGCACAACTTCGATTCCCGAAAGCATATTCTCGAATACGACGACGTGATGAACAAGCAGCGCGAAGTCATCTATGGGCAGCGGAAACTTATTCTTGAAGGGGCCGATCTGCGCGAAGAGGTTATCGAATTTGCCAAGATAAGCGCCGACAGGCTTGTAATGGAGCATGTGCCGGAAAAGGCCCACCCGGACGAGTGGGATTTTGATGGATTGAAGAAAGGCCTTCAGGGGCAGTTCGGCATTGAGGCTTCCGCGGACGAAAAGAAGAATCTTATGATAGGCGGGCAACAGCTTTCGTATGAAACAATGTTGCAGGACGATGTGTTCGATGCGATAGACAAGGCGATCGAAGCGGCCTATGAAAGGCAGGAAGAGGCTATCGGCAAGCCGCGGCTCAGGGATTTCGAGCGCTACATCATGCTCAATGTTCTTGATAACCAGTGGAAAGAGCACCTCCTGATGATGGATCACCTGAAGGAAGGGATAGGATTCAGGGGATACGCGCAGAAGAACCCGCTGAACGAATACAAGAGAGAAGGGCACGACCTTTTTCACGAGATGATAGAGCGTTTCAAAACCGAGGTAGCATCCATCCTCTTCCGCGTAAAGGTGGAAGAGAACGCGGAAGTCCCCCTGGTTCAGCAGAGAAAACCGCGGCAGGTTGTTGAGAGCAGGGGGGATATCGATCCTTCCGAGCCGAGAACAGTCAAGCGGGAGGGGGAGAAAGTGGGGAGGAACGATCCCTGTCCTTGCGGATCGGGGAAGAAATACAAAAAGTGCCACGGCGCTTAAAAAGGAGCCGAAAACAGCCCGGGAGTTTATGAGCGGGTTCAGGCTTGACAAGATTGGCATTGAAGGTTATTCTTACGCCCTTGCGAGCCGCTAGCTCAGTCGGTAGAGCAACGCCCTTTTAAGGCGTGGGTCGATGGTTCGAATCCATCGCGGCTCACCATTTTTAGATGTCCCCATCGTCTAGTCAGGTCCAGGACACCGCCCTTTCACGGCGGCAACAGGGGTTCAAATCCCCTTGGGGACGCCATTACTGCGTCTCTACAGACCAGAGCTTCCTTACTTTCCCACAGCAAACATCCGATAATATTCCCAAGGGGATTTTGAAGCGTAACAGCGGCCCGACCGGATAGGGAGGGCAAAATGACAGGATGTCATTTTAGCTGTGGAGTCGGGGCCGATGGAGCGGCAACAGGACGTTGCCGCGAGAGTGGCCAAATCATCCTATTTCATTGCAAGGGGATTTAGCTAACGCCATTGATTGAAAGTGGTTGTGAAAGGCGCGCAGAAACCCGCCTAGCTCTGCCGTTGCGGATTTATCTGATTCTCCTGAACGGCGAGTTTTAGCTAACGCCATTGATTGAAAGTGGTTGTGGAAGGCGCGCAGAAACCCGCCTAGCTCTGCCGTTGCGGATTTATCTGATTCTCCTGAACGGCGAGTTTTAGCTAACGCCATTGATTGAAAGTGGTTGTGAAAGGCGCGCAGAAACCCGCCTAGCTCTGCCGTTGCGGATTTATCTGATTCTCCTGAACGGCGGGATTTGAAGCGTAACAGCGGCCCGATCGGGTAAACACTTCAGGTGGAATTAAAAATGTGTCTTATTGGCGTGACAGGGTTTTATCGGTTCAATATTATTTATCGGCCTGTTGGTGTAACAGTACGAAAGCACATTTCCTGGTAGCGCGGACTTTAGTCTGCGATTGCTCCGAAGGAGCAAACTCGAAAAAAGGATAGTCCTCCTCGATTTATATAAAGAAACTCCTGCGGGAATAACAAATCCGGATGCCCGCTTGCTAATGAATGACAGGCGACAAACTGCCGCTTACTTCTTTAAGCCTTTTATGACTTCAAAAAGATCCTTTGATGCCATCTCGGGGCCTTTCTGTTCGTATCCGTCCAGCCCGAGGCGTGTGCGTATCTGTCCCACCTTCACCCCCTTGGCGAACATGGCTTTAAAGAACGTTTCGGCGATCTTTTCGTGGGCTTCCCTCTCCTGGGGCGCACCGAACGGATTGGCGAAGTATGTATGCACCAGCCCTTTTTCGTCGGTCGTCCCTTTCGCCATACGCGCTCCGTAGCGGAACACCTCGATAGCTTCCGATTTCTCCTTGAAAAACTCAATGGCCGAGACCCCTTCAGGGACCAGGTCGTAGTTGTTCGCGTAGAGGAAGATATCTACCTTGTGCCCGCGCATGATTGTTTCGTATGAAGTCACCGGTATTACAATCCTTGCGTTTTTCAGGTGGGGATTCATGAAGATACTTCGCCCGACCTGCTCATACGCGTAGGCTGGGCTGAGGTCGTCGATCCTTACGAAGGCGCCGGTCTCGGTTCCGTATCCGATCACGTCCCCCTTGTCATCGAGGCGGAGCGAGCCCATATCGTCGAAGATGATCTTCATCTCCTTGATGTTGTCCTCGGCAAGGAGGCGGAGCGCTTCTAGTGTTTCGGACTTCCCGGCGCCACTGTCGCCAATGATTACCACGTTGGCTGTCGAGCCGTCCTTCAGCTCCACGGCAACCATCGCGCCGTGAATAGGAAGATTTTTCTTCTTTATCATCCTCAGGTTGTGGAGTGTGAGTGTCATCTTCTTGAAGTAGCCGAAGTAATCTACTTCGTTTATGTTGCTCACCATGCCTATGAGGGTGGAGGTCTCCTCATGGTAGTGGTAGCCGGTTTTCATCGGGAATTTTTCCGGCGCGATACCGAAGAAGATCATCAGATCGGGTTTTCCCCCTTTTAGCTCAGCTTTGCTCGCCAGTTCAAAGAGGTTGCTCATGGAAAGGGCGAGCGTGCAGAAATCGCGATGGAAGTAGATGAAGGCGAGGAGGTCCCCAACCTTTGCCGGGAAACAGAACCACTCATCCTGCTTGATGTCGAACAGGCCGTCAGGGAGTTTTTTTGTCTCCTCGAAACTCCCTTTGCGGGTGTTCGCCTTCGGGTAGAGGATGAGCGGTGGGAAAATAAGGCATACCCTGACGAACGGAATTTCATTGATCTGGCCGAACTGTTCGGGGCAGTCCCATTCTATCTTTCTGACCAGCATCGCCATATTTGCCCATGCCGGAAGCTGTCTTAAAACGCGCGGATTCTGGACTATTAGATTTTCGCCTATCCTCCTGTAAGTTAGAAGTATGAGGTTTTTCAACTCCTCGTTCGTAGTGACGAACTGAGCGTAATGGAGGTCGTTTTCAATATCGGTTTGCCTCTTGGGTACGTTCATGTAGGTTACCCTCTCCATCCGCACCCAGAAGTTGTAAATCTGATCCTTTAATTCGAAAAGGATATCCGGTCTTGCCAGAGCCATCCGGTGCTCATCGCTCAATTTGCCGATCTCGTCCACGCTATGCGTCGCGAGAAGGCGAAAGAGGCTGACGAGGGAATTGAGTATCTCTTCGTTCCCTATCCCAGAGAAAGAGTTTTTAAGGTATTCGTGGATGTGGCTCCCCCTTTTTTCGAGCTGGATAAGATACCTCCTTAATATCTCCCTGAAGAGGTCGCTTTTGAGAAGGGCCGCGGTGGAATCGCAATAGATGGATGAGTAGTCCAGCAAGACCTTGTTGCCGGAAAAGGAGTACGGTTTTCTCAAACTGTCCATTGCGATAGTATGCGTCATCCTGGCCGAAAAAAAAAGGGTATCCGCTTCCGGCGAGGTTTATATCAGTGGAGAGAAGGGAATAGTCGTTTGCGGTCGGTTCGGCAATTTTTTACGGATATCTTTACATATTATAACCGAAACCTTCCAGTTTTTGAAGACTGTTTAAAGTGTGGGGCTGTTGATAAGATAATATCGGGTTGGTAGATGAGTTTGGCTCTGTTCAAATATCAACCGTCGAACTTGGCTTTTTGATTGATATTTAAACAATTGGAAAGGAAGGTGAGAGAAATGATGCAACACTTTGTTGAAGGGCAGGAACCCGGCACAGATCTGATCTCGAGGAACGAGAAGAGCTGGCTATTTATGGTTCATCCGGTATTCGTCATGATCACGGTTCCGATTATCGGTCTAGCTTATGTGCTACTGCTTCCGATTACCGTTACGGTTACCATTATCGGGCTTGGCTTGACGAGGATCATCGGCGACATGTTCACATAGAAAAGGTAGTTTGGTACAGGGGAAACCGTTAGTTGCGCTTTGCGTTTTTGGGATTATTGCTTAGGCGCGTAAAAGGTAGGTTTCCCCTTCAACTTGAGGAATCTGATATTCCACTGGGATAATCCTCTCCAGTATTATTGTAATATCTCACCTCCTGTCCCGCTTCTTTACATATTTTTGTGCTAGTCATCCAGGAACAGTTTGTGATATTTCGATGCGGAATAATCCCTTGCTGGTTCTTATTACAGCATGAAATCAGGTATACTTTAGTAAGCAGTTAGCAGCCATGGATTATATGCATGATATTAATAAACAAGTTCATTCAGTTTCGCGTCATATGTTGGAGTAACGTATAGGAATGGGCATATTTTCGTCGATAGGCCAAATTTTCAAGGTTTTCCGCTCCGGTCTTTTAACCTTTCTGGCGACCCTGTTGATCACAATTTCGCTCGCTGTCTATACGCAGTTGCAGGTGAAGAAGTCGGTGGAGGATACCGTTGCAAACAGGTTGACGTCGCTATTGGCATCAGCCGAAACCGGTTACCAAATCTGGGCCGAGGACCAGAAATCGCGAGCATATCTCTGGGCCAACACGGCTGAGATAGCATCCGAGATAGAAGAGCTTGTAAGGATAGCCTCACTGCCGGATATAGCGAAAGAAAAGCTTTTAAATTCTATTGTAACTCACGATCTGAGGCATAGATTGGCTCCGATAGTGAAAAAATTGGACTATTTCGGTTTTGTAGTAACGGACAGGAACAAGCGGAATATCGCCGCCAGGCTGGATGAGCCAGTTTTAGTGCAATTCGACGATCTGGATGACAGTTTTTTCAATCGCGCGATGGCCGGAGAAGTTGTTATCTCCCACCCAAAAATTTCTTCAATAGCGCTTCCCGATGAAAACGGAGTTTTTCAAAAGGGGGTGCCGACGATGTTCGCAAGTTCGCCGGTCTTTAACGCCCGGAATGAGGTGATCGCCATATTGTCTTTTCGGATAAGACCGGTAGCCGATTTTTCAAAAATATTCCATGCGGTCAGGGTAGGGGATTCAGGTGAGACATACGCGTTTGACCGCAACGGCCTGATGCTTACGGAAAGCAGATTCGCCGAAAGTCTAAGGGAGTTCGGGATAATAAAAAAGAGAAGCATGCTTGAGGTCGAGTTGCGCGATCCCGGGGTGAACTTGATGGAAGGGGAGAGGCCCTCCATTCCGAGAGAGGAATGGCCATTTACGGTCATGGCCCGGAGCGCTCTGGGCGGCGGATCAGGTGTAAATGTTGCGGGATATCCTGATTACCGCGGGGTTGATGTTGTCGGCGCCTGGAAATGGCTGGAAAAATACGATATCGGAATTGCGAGCGAACTTGATAAGGAAGAGGCCTTTGCCACATTAAATGTTCTGGAAGAGCTGATTTTCGCTCTCTCCGTCCTTGTTGTCGTTTTATCCGTTGCGATCATTGCGATACGGCGTTATGCGCGGGAGACGGCGCTAAAAGATGCCGCTTTCAGGGGTGTTATCAGTTCCACCAACGAAGGATATTGGGAGATAGATTCCGGGAGAAAAACAACAGTTGTGAATAAGGCGCTATGCGAAATTCTTGGGTACGAGGCCGAGGAACTGGTTGGGCGTTCGCCTCTCGATTTCATGCACGAATCTTCAAAAACCGAATTTCTGAAAAAGATCGCAACGGTTTCACAAACTGATCATAGGCTATACGAGGAACTTATCTTTATTCGGAAAAACGGCGAGATGGTTTATCTTCGTTTGAGCGCCACGACAAAAAGGGACAGCGCAGGCAACGCGATAGGTTCATTCGCTTTTGTCACAGATTTTACCGATATCAAGAAAGCGGAAGACGCCTTGAAGCGGAGCGAAGATGCTCTTTTAAAGGGGCAGAAGGTCGCGAAAATGGGGAGCTGGGACTGGAATATCATCACGAACGAACTTGTCTGGTCGGACGAGATATACCGCATCTTCGGCCTGGAGCCGCAGGAGTTTGGTGCGACATACGATGCTTTTCTGGGGTCGATCCATCCCGACGACAGGGAGTTGGTTGTTCAGGCGGTGAACGACGCTGTGGCAGGAAAGAAAGATTACAAGGTTGAGCATCGAGTAGTAAGGCCGAACGGCGTGATAAGGATCGTTGAGGAGATAGGGGAAGTGACATTCGACCTGTCCTGGAAACCTCAAAGGATGATAGGGATAGTTCACGACATAACAGAGCGGAAAAAGGCTGAGGAGGATCTTCGCAGGAGCGAGGAATCGCTGAACAAGGCGCAGGAGATATCCAATACGGGGAACTGGGGCTGGAACCTGTTCACCAACGAGATGGAGTGGTCAGATGAGCTGTACAGAATTTTCGGGTATGAACCGCGAAGCGTAAAACCTTCCTACGATCTATTCATAAATGCAGTGCATTCGCATGACAGGGATATGGTGGCCTTGAAGCTGAAGGAAGCGGTGAAAGACCGGACGGGATATAAAATTGAACACAGGGTGGAATGGCTGGACGGCATGGAGAGGATAGTTCATATGCAGGGTGAGCTTGTTCTGGATAGACGCGGAAATCCTGTAAGGATGATAGGTATCGCGCATGATATTACCGAGCGGGTAAAAGCCACAGCAGAACTTACCCTCGCCTACAACGTTTTTGAAAATGTTGAAGAAGCGATAATGGTAACGGATGTACTAGGCGTTTTAACCTACGTCAATCCCGCATTTTTGAATATAACCGGATTCACGCCGGAACAGGCGTTAGGATGTACTCCTGCGATGCTTCGGTCACAAAAACATGACAAGGCGTTCTATGAGGCTATGTGGAAGGAGCTTCTCGAGACAGGGCGATGGCAGGGGGAAATATGGAACAGGAGAAAGGATGGCGAGGTTTATCCGGCCTGGCTCTCCATCTCTTCCATCAGCAACGAGGCTGGACAAAGGACACAGTATATAGGGGTTCTGAAGGATATTACCGACATAAAGAGGAGCCAGGAAGAGATCAAGTACCAGGCGTATCACGATCCGCTTACAGGGCTGCCGAACAGGATACTGTTTAAGGACAGGTTAAAGCAGTCGCTGATACACGCGGGGCGTGAGAAACGTCAGATTGCCGTTATGTTTCTGGATGTAGACAACTTCAAAAATATCAATGACAGCCTTGGACACCCGGTCGGGGACAGGCTTTTGCAGGGCGTCGGCGCGCGCATAGTCGGCACACTCAGGGAGATGGATACGGTTTCGAGAGTGGGTGGCGACGAGTTTACCGTCATCCTCGAGGATATTCGCAGTCCGCAGGACGCCATACAGGCGGCCAGGAAAATAGTGGAGGCGATCTCCCATCCATTCGTGGAGAAAGGGAATAATCTCTTTGTTACCACAAGTATCGGGATAACCGTTTTCCCGACCGACAGCGAAGATCTCAATACCCTGCTCCAGAACGCGGACCTCGCCATGTACCGCGCGAAAAAGCTGGGGAAGAATAATTACCAGCTGTTTACCACCGAGATGAACACGAACGCCCTTGAGCGCCTCGAGATTGAAAACGATTTGCGGTTGGCCATTGACCGTCAGGAGTTCTCTCTTGTCTATCAGCCGAAGGTAAGCCTGGGAAGCGGCGAGATCATGGGAGTCGAGGTGCTTGTGAGGTGGGGGCATCCGACGAAGGGTATGGTATTGCCATCGAAGTTCATCCCCGTGGCGGAGGAGAGCGGGCTTATCCTGAATATCGGGAAGTGGGTTCTGTTCGAGGCTTGCAGACAGACAAAAGCGTGGCTCGACGCCGGTCTTCCGTCGATTATAGTTTCGGTCAATATATCTGCCGTGCAGTTCAAGAGGGGGGATCTTGTCGAATTGGTTGAGGAGGCTCTGGGCAAAACCGGCCTCCCGGCGGAAAATCTCGACCTTGAAATTACCGAGAGCCTAATTATGACCGATGTAAATTCGGCCATAGAAACGATGAAACGCCTTAACGATATGGGGGTGGAATTGTCGATCGACGATTTTGGAACCGGTTATTCTTCTCTTGTGTATCTGAAAAAGTTCCCCATAGACACGCTGAAGATAGATCAGGCGTTTGTTCGCAATCTCACGACGGATGCAAACGACGCCGCTATCACCGATGCCGTCATCTCAATGGGGCACTCCCTCAATCTGAAGGTCGTTGCCGAAGGTGTTGAAACTGCCGCGCATCTTGAATACCTCCACAGGCAGGGCTGTGACATAATTCAGGGATACTACTTCTCGAAGCCTGTTGATGCTTCAACCTTTGAGGAGTATCTGAGAAGCGGAAAAAATCTTGAGATGGCAAGTATCGGCCGGGGTAAATAAGCAAGAGTTTGCCAGCAGAGGCTCTCACGGGGAGATCATTTCCCCTTCCGGTAAACGGAGAGCACGGCGACAGCCCCTTTTTTCCCTTCATCAGGTGAAGCTCTGTAAAGTTCCAGCAGTTCACGCTCATCCGGGGTAATCGGCTGTCCATACCCTTTTTTTCTCTCCGCGACGAGCGCGTACTCTTCCGCCGAAATTTTTCCCTGCTTGAAAAGTTTATCAGCCTCTTCGGAAGTACGCGGCCCTTCGCCGGTCATAATCCAGTCGGAAAAGGTGTCGCCATACCCGGAGGCCCAGTAGAGGTAGCGGGGGTCGGGAGGTTTGATCCCTTTTTCAGCGTCGCGAATCCCTTGAATGGAGGTTGCCGACTCAACGGAAGCATTTTTCAGTGTCAGGTCGCCCCTTATCTGCCGAAGGCGTTTTCCTACGGCGACCAGATCCACCTCTACATCACCCCAGAATAAATTTTTGTCGAGGCTTTTCCCTCCGCTCTTAGCCGCCTGCAGAACGGCGGAAGGGAGATACCTGGCTCCTTCGCCGAGCAGAAGCCAGTTGATATTCACGCCGAGTTTTTCCTTGATATTAATAAGGTGTTCGGAAGATGGATAGTTCTCCCGTTTTTTCCATTTGTTGATTATTCCGGGGTGTACGCCAAGAATTTCTGCCAGCCTGTTCTCTTTTCCATCTGCGAGTTCCTCCACCAGCAGTTTGAGCCTCGACAAAAAGCCCCTTACATCACCCACTTTTGCTAAATCCCCCTGCCGTCAAATTTGTTTTGACATATCACCATAAGGTGATTAATATATCGGTAATGATATACATGACGATAAATATATATACCGCCCGCGAAGCTGGTCCGCAAAAATGCCCATCCAGTATCGCCTTCGGATACGGGAAGGCGCAAAGCATGTCCGTAGCAATCATTTGGGCAATTCAATGATGTCGACCGGCTGTGCAGTTGCGAATAATAGTCATGTAGTCAATTACTTGCAGGTCATAGATTACCATTTTCCGATTTATCACTCAATTATTGATATATGTCGATTTTCGCCGTTGCCGAAAATCACCGGCGAGGCGCGGGGCTTTTGTATTTTATCGGGCAGAAGAAGGGGGGAGTATGGAGCAGACTTTTAAGGAGAGGCTGAGAATTTTAATGTCGCTTGAAGGTGAAGAGCGTCCGTACAGGTGGGCAAAAAAAGTGGGGATACAAAGAGGGCTTTTTCAGTACTACTGGCAAAAGGGGAAGATGCCTACATACGAAAACCTTATAAAGATACAAAATCATTCCGGCTGTTCCATAGACTGGCTACTAACCGGGAAAACGGTAGCGTCAGATATTACAAGCCTGAAATTTGAGAAAACCGGAAAGAGCGGGGACGCCGGTAAAAGCGATTTTCTTGAAGATGTTGAGATGCTGAAAAAGATCTACAGGGAGAAGGGACGAGGCAAGAGCTATTCGATACACGACATCATTATGAAGCTTGCAGGAAATATTAAATGAGGAGTATCTGTTCGTGCCGCTACTCTGAGTTGTCGTAAAACAAATTCTATTTATACAGACGCCTTATCCGATGCGGGGAGGAGCCGCTCAAAATCTTTCCTGTTTATATCAGACGCGAAGAGCGTAAGTTTATGCAGGGCGCGTGAGGCGCCGATATAAAGGAGATTGCGCAAATCTGCGTCGAGAGGTACGTCGATGTCTGTAAGGATAACGGCCCTTTTTTCCAGCCCCTTGAAATCCCATATCGAACAGTAACCTGTTTTCCCTTCCTCGGTTGAGTTCGAAATCTGCTGGATAAAAACTGATTTCCATTTCTCCTCCCGGCTTAAGGCGAAAGGGGCGGAATCTTTCACCTTTTTGGCGGAGAGGATAATGATATCTTCCGGCGGCACTCCGCTGTTCAAAAGATTTTCCATGTACTCCTTCAGTTTAATTATCTCTGCTTCCTTGTCGGGGTAGAAGATTATTTCAGGCTTGGCGTCGGAATTTTTCCTTTTGATCTCGCTGTATAGCGTATGTCCGCTTTTCATTGATGCCGCGAAAGAGGCAATCTCGGAGGAATTACGGCAGTTAGTCTTTAAGGCATATCTTGTGTAATTGTTGGTGTACCGGTTCAACTCCCCTATCTTCGCCTCATTGCCGAAATCGCCCGATGCCGTATCGATAAACACTCTCCATCTCCCTTCCTTTATCCCACCATTCAGATTCGAATCAATGTACTCCAGCGCATCCAAATGGTTGAATACATCCTGGGCCTCGTCGATGATCACCAGGTCATATTTTGAATCGGAGTTGTTCCTGACGTTTATCTCCCTAAAAGCCCCCGCGGTAACCCATGGTGCGAGCATGCGGGTTTCATTTTCGAGCATTTCCCCAAGGAGACGGCTATGGCAAACGAGAAGCATTCTTACCCCCTTCGCGGCCGCGCGCCTGGCTATCTCTATCGCAAGGAGAGTTTTACCTGTGCCGCTTGCGCCGTCGAAAAGGACCCTGTCGTTGTATTCCAGCGCATCTAGCGCGGCGAACTGCTCTTCCGTGTAGTTTTTTACCTCCTCATCGGAGATCTTCATCTCCTCCTTGGGGCTGAGGAAAAATTCGAATCTTGGCCTTAGAGTGTTTGCTACGTCTATGCACTCCTGTTCATTTGGGAGCCTGCACCATTCGCTGTCCTTTTTCCTTTTGAAATGCCCCCACGCCTTTTGAAGCACATTCTCGAGCAGTTTTGTTAACGGTTCACGCAGGTACATCGTTTTGTCGATGACTTCCCACTCGTTCCACTCCGGCGAATTTTTGTTCCTGAAAATGGCGAAAGGAAATATTACGGCGTGCCAGATGAAAAGGTTCGCCAGATCCGGCCTGCTACTTTTCTGAAGCCAGTGAAGGAGGGAAAATTTCGCTTCCTTCGACTGCGCGAAGGGGCTCCGCGTGCTCCAGTGGCGGTCGGCGCCGAACTTCCACCTGCCGTCCCTTACGATGAAGCGGTTGAATCCCTTTACTTCAAGGCAGAGTATCCCCCTGTTGGGTATTATGATAACGAAGTCCATCTCCCCCGTCCCCATTTTTACATGCTGGGCAAGGTCGAGAGAATGAAGGACGATCCAGTTGTCAGAGTGTTTGTCCTTTTTCAGTTTTCTGAAAATTTCAATTTCGCCGTTGCTGGTCGTATCGTGGTCTATCGTGGGGGGGATCATCCTGGCCATAACTATAATTTTAGAATATTTATGGAGCGATTGCCCTGAAAAGGGTGGATGGCAAGTGAATCGAAAAGGAAGGTTTTGCGGTTAACCGCGTTTTCAGTTCAGTATCCCGTCCAGAGGAAATGGAGCCCGGGGCGCGTCGCGGCAGGTTTCTTCAGTTCTCCAAGGAAGCCGAGCTCCTCCGATAAGAGTTCCTTTAGGAAGGTGAGGTCTTCCTCTTCCTTCACGATTACAGGGTCGCCCTTTATGTTTGCCATTTCGGATAGAATCTTTACCGCGTCCCGAAATGTGCCAAGCTCGTCCACCATTCCATTTTCCTTTGCCATGCGGCCGGAATAGATCCTTCCGTCGGACAGTTTTCGTACCTCTTCCATATCCATGGAACGTCCAACAGCGATGGCTTCCATGAACTGCTCGAATACGTCGTCGATGACTTCCTGCATGACTTTTCTATCCTCTTCGCTGAATCCTCTTCCAGGGGTTCCGATATCCTTGAACTTGCCGGATTTAACCGTGATGGTGTCGAGTCCCAGTTTTTCCATCAGGCCCCCTGGGTCCATGAAGCCCATAATTACGCCGATCGACCCGGTAATTGTTCCTGGATTCGAAACTATCCTGTCGGTGGCAACCGCGATGTAATAGCCGCCGGAGGCCGCGACAGACGCCATGCTGGATACGACAGGTTTCTTTTTTCTCGCCTTGATTATCGCCTCATAGATCTCCTGGGAAGGCGCGACCCCACCGCCGGGCGTATCTATGTGTATGAGGATCCCCTTGATGGAATCCTCCTTGGCGTATTTTTCTATCTGTTTGGTGAGTTCGTCGGATTCGATTATTGGGCCGAAGACTTCAACAACGGCTATCTTGTCACGTCCAAGCGTGATCCCGTCCGTATCTGGAGTAATAAAAGGGATTACGGCTACGAGGAGGAAGAATCCGGCAACAAGGAGGAAGAGAACCGCGCACCCGCCGAATATTCTGCGGGTGCGGTTTCCTTTTTCAGCGAGGCCGTTATTCTCGCCCATTTAATTCTTGTTATTCTTCCTCAGGAAAATCTTCAGTTTCAAAATCTGTTTCGTCGCCCGCCCTATCGTCAATAGGACCGTCTTTCATGCTAAGCCCGATCTTCTTGCTTTCAGCGTCTACCTTGATTACCTTCACGTCGCACTTGTTTCCCACGGTCAGCTCTTTTCTCGCGTCCGTAGCGCCGCCGGATATCTGTGAGACATGGATAAGTCCTTCAATTCCGGGTTCAATCTCGGCGAATGCTCCGAAATTGGTTACCTTCACGATGGTTGCGCTGATTTCCTGACCGATTTTATATTTATCGGCAACGCTTTCCCATGGATCCGGCTCCAGCTGTTTCAGCCCAAGCGATATCCTTTCGCCATCCTTGTCGATTTTCAGGACTTTCGCCTTAACGCGATCCTTTTTCTTCACAACCTCAGAAGGGTGCTTCACTTTTGCGGTCCAGGACATGTCGGAGATGTGTATCAATCCGTCAACGCCATCCTCTATCTCGACAAACGCACCGAAATCGGTAAGGTTCCTGACGGTACCTTCGATAATCGTGTCGACAGGGTATCTCTCTTCGATATTTTCCCATGGGTTTGAAGAGACCTGCTTCATGCCAAGCGATATCCTTTTTCGCTCCTTGTCGATATTAAGGACTTCCGCTTCCACGTCATCGCCGGGATTTACTATCCGGCTGGGGTGGCGTACATGTTTGCTCCATGTCATTTCAGATATATGAACGAGTCCTTCAACGCCGTTCTCAAGTTCCAGGAACGCGCCGTAATCTGTGATGGATACGACTTTACCCTTGACGTTTGTGCCTATTGAGTATTTTTCCTCAATATTTTTCCATGGATCCTCGGACTGCTGTTTCAGGCCGAGCGAAACCCTTTCCGATTCAGTGTCGAATTTAAGGACAATGACCTTAGCGCTCTGACCTACGGAGAGTATTTCAGATGGATGGTTGATCCTCCCCCACGACATATCGGTGATATGAAGAAGGCCGTCCACCCCGCCAAGGTCGATGAACGCGCCGTAATCGGTTATGTTCTTTACGATGCCGGTGACTATCGCGCCTTCTTCGAGATTTGAGAGGGTTTCCGCCTTGGAGGCTTTTCTCTCTTCTTCGATGATCGCGCGCCTGGAGAGGACAATGTTCCCCCTCCGCTTGTTCATCTTGATTATTTTGTATTCATACTCCCGCCCCAGATATTCATCCATGTTTTTCGGCGGTCGGAGGTCGATTTGAGAACCGGGAAGAAATGCTCTAAGGCCGATATCCACGGTAAGGCCGCCCTTGATCTTCCCAATGACCTTTCCTTTTATGGTATTCCCTGCTTCGTAGACCTTGTTGATAGCGTCCCACTTCCTTAGCCGGGCCGCTTTTTCAACGGAGAGGATCATGACCCCGTCCTGATTCTCCGTCTGGTCGATAAACACTTCAACTGTATCGCCGATATTTACGCTATCGGCTCCGCCTGGAAATTCGAATGCCGAGATGATTCCCTCGGATTTAAAACCTACGTCAACTACAACCTTGTCGTTGGAGATGGCGATAACCGTTCCGCTGGTAACCTCCCCCTCCTTGAACAGTTTCATGCTGTTTTCATACAGCTCCTCCATCTGTTCAACGGTAAGATTTTCCTCCTCTATACCACCCGATTTTTCGGCTATAGCGCTATTGCTCTCTTTGGACATGTATTAATAAACCTCCTGTAAATTTGGATTCCGGCCAAGTGCCCGGTTAAGCGATTAATTCTAGTAATTTTTGGAGCGTTGCGTCAATAGATAAGTCGGAATTATCGATAATATACGCACCTTCGGGGACTATTAGAGGTGATTCGGCCCGGCTGGAGTCGAGAAGGTCCCTTTTTTTGATTTCTTCAATTTTCCTGTCATCCAGCGTTTCTCCCCGTTCCAAGGCGCGCCTTTGAGCCCTCTTTACAGGATCGGCATTTATGAAAAACTTGAACTCCGCGTCGGGAAAGACCACGCTTCCAAGGTCCCGCCCCTCTCCAACAACGATTTTGGATGATTTTGCGATTCTCCTTTGGATCGAGACCATCGAGTCCCTCACGGATTTATGGGCCGAAACGGCGGATACGTTCTCGTCAACCTTCCGTGACCTGATATCTTCGCTCCTGTCCCTGCCTGCGATAAACGTTCTTTGTCCACGGATCGGGTCTTCCCTGAATTCAATCGAAATGTTCCGGGCAATTTCTCCAAGTTGGGACGCGTCGTCCATACTTTCGGCGGTTTCGAGCGCCATAAGGGTCACGCTTCTGTACATCGCGCCGGTATCGAGGAAAGTGGCGTTCAATTTTTTTGCCAGGAGTTTGGCGGTAGTCGATTTGCCTGAACCTGCCGGGCCGTCGATGGTTATTATCAAGGGAGCTTCTTTCTGAAGGAACTCGATTTGCCGAAAATCTCAAGCAGTATTTCCTTGTCATTCTCCCGGATCGCTTCCCTGATTATCTGGAGATGTTCGATCATCATCTCCATTTGCTCCCCCATGACCGAGGCGTTCTCAAGCGCTATATCCGCCCACATTTCCGGGGGGCTGGAGGCAATACGGGTGAAATCCTTAAAGCCTCCTGCGGCAAATTTTATCAGGTCGGATTCCTTGTCCAGGTCGGATACGGTGTTTACCAGGGCGTAGACGACGAAATGGGGGAGGTGTGATACAGCACCAAGGATCTTGTCGTGTCTTTCAGGCGTCATGATCACTATTTCCATTCCAGCTTTTTTCCAGACATTTTTCAGCAGTTCCAACTCCTTTTCCGGGGTATCGGAATCGGGGGTCAATATGCATTTGTGATTGTCGAAAAGGGTTTCGAAGCTCGCATCGGCGCCAGATTTTTCGGTTCCGGCTATTGGGTGGGAGCCGATAAAAGTGAATTTGCCTCCTGCGATTATTTTCGCACCGTCGACGATGCTCTTTTTGGTAGAGCCTGCATCGCTGACTATCGCCCCTTTTTTTATATTCGGGGCAATTTTCTCCAAGGTTGGCAAAATCGATTTTACAGGCCCACAGAGGAATACGAGGTCGGCATCCTTCACGGCCTCTTCGGCGGGGAGCGATTCGTCGATAATGCCGAGTGTTACAGCTTTTTCCATATTCTCACGGCTTCTGCCGGAGCCGGTGACCTTTTCGGCGATACCCCTATTCTTGAAAACGCGCGCAAGGGAGCCCCCGATAAGCCCCACGCCGATAATTGCCGCTTTCCCGAACATGAAGTTTTTTCCCATAGGGGACTACTTTACTTTTATGGCATTACAAACGCAAAAGGAAGTTAAACGGATATTTTTCGGCAAAATCGAAAATTTTGAAAAAGTGAGCGTTGAGAATGGCTTGCCGGAAGAGGTAGAATACTACGAGTGTGTCTTTCGAGACTGACGGAGTATTGGGATGCTTTGGCGGAAAGCATTATTTTAATTTCCTTGTAGGTTTTATTTGAGGTATTCGATGGAAACATATGACCTTATTATTATCGGCGGCGGTCCCGGAGGCATCACAGCGGCAATTTACGGCCTGCGCTCAAGAATGAAACTGGTAATGGTTGAAAAAGCAGGAATCGGCGGTCAGATCGCCCTCTCGGACATCATAGAAAATTATCCCGGTTTTCCCTCTCTGTCGGGAATGGAGCTGATGGGGAAATTCGAAGAGCATGCCAAGGCAAACGGTCTTGAGGTCAAGTACGGAACAGTAAAAAGCATTAAGAAGGAGAACGATCTTTTCAGCATCGCTCTCGGTGAAGAGACCTTGAGCGCGAAATCGGTAATTATCGCTACAGGCGCGGAACCGTCCAAGCTCGGCGTTCCGGGAGAGACGGAGTTTATCGGCAAGGGCGTTTCTACCTGCGCGACATGCGACGGGCCGTTTTATCGCGGCAAAGAGGTCGCCGTGGTTGGCGGCGGAGACACGGCCGTAAAGGAATCGATATACCTGAGCAAGCTGGCAAGCAAGGTTCATATCATTCACAGGCGCGACCAGTTCAGGGCCGAAAAGGTATTGCAGGAGCGGTTGGGTGAAAAAAAGAACATTGAGTACCATTTTTTCAGCCGCCTGACCGAGGTAAAGGGTGACAAGTCCGGTGTGACAGGTGTCGAAATTGAAAGCGTAAAGGATGGCGCGAAAAAGGAATTGAAACTCGATGGCGTTTTTATGTTTGTAGGGATAATCCCGTCGACAAGTTTTGTGGAGTGCGAAAAGGATGCCGCCGGATTTATCAAGACGGATGAAAACATGATGACGTCGCAAAAAGGGCTTTTTGCGATAGGCGATTGCAGGATTACGCCGTTACGCCAGGTTGCGACAGCCGTTGGAGACGGGGCGATCGCAGCGATGAAGGCTGAGGAGTATGTCTCGGAGATGGAAGGGCGTTTATACGCCGGCAAGAAATAAAATATATTTTTGGCATCGGAGTCAGGAGAGGTGGAGAGTACGCGTATTAGTGCGCGAAATGTACCACGCTGAGTGGCAGTTCCATATTAGCAAATAACGAAAGCATTATATGATTAGAGAAGTTGACCTTGTGGCGAATTTAAAGGCCTTCGAGAAGTACAACGCGGATCGGACAGCGAAGGCTTTTCAAATAGCCGAGGTGCCTACGAAGATCGCCGTACAGGTCGTCCCTTTTCTCCTTGAGAATAACCATCCCTCCCTTCCCGGCTACCAGGAGGGAATGGAGACGAGCAAGGTTGTCCCCTTTTATAAATTGACCGCTGAGCACAGGAAGGCTGTTCTGTCGGTATTCAAGAATTTCCACCTGCCGGAAAAAAAACAGTCCCCTTACGAAGGGAACGGTTATGCCGGAAACGCCAGGGAAAAAACGCTGATAGAATCTCTCATGCTTATGGGGAGCGTAGGCACGGTCGCACAGAATGAAAAATCCGATTTTGATTACTGGGTAGTTTTGGATGAATCGAAGCTTTCCGGCGCCGAGCTTTCCTATTTGCGCACAAAACTTACTGCCATCGAGGAGTGGGGGGACAAGATGGGGGTTGAGCTCCATTTCTTTCTTACCGATGTTACGCGGGTGCTCGAAAACAAGTTCGGAGGCGCGGACAAGGAGAGCGCCGGTTCCTCCCAGGCCGCGCTGTTAAAGGAGGAGTTTTATCGGACAGCTCTCCATGTGGCTGGCAAATATCCTGTCTGGTGGCTCACATCCCCCGGCACGACGGATGAGGTATACAAGGAGGTGCTGGAAACCATTCCCAAGTGCTACTCCATACATCCCGACAAATTCGTAGATCTCGGCAACCTGTTCGTAATCCCCGAGAAAGAGCTTTTTGGCGCGGCATTATGGCAGATAAACAAGGCTATTGATTCTCCCTTCAAGTCTGTGTTGAAGATGGCGATGCTGGAAAGCTTTACCGATGATGATTGGGAGGGACTTTTCCTTTGCGATGAGCTCAAAAAAAACCTGTACAGCGAAAAAAGAGAAAGGCCTGTCGATCCCTACCTTCTCCTGATAGACGGTCTTTTGAAGTTTTACACTCATAAGGAGAGGCCGGATATTGTCGACCTGCTGAGGAAATGTTTTTACAACAAGGTCCACATAAAGATCCAGCCTGATTCGTTCCCCCGCGATAATCCCGGCTACAAGGAGTCGGTCATGCTCTCCTATGTGAAAGAGTGGGCTTGGGACGATAAAGTGCTGACAGACATGAATAACTACGACAACTGGAATTTTGAAAGGATGTCGAAGCTCGGGAGCCAGTTGCACGGATTTCTGCTGGAGACATACAAGCGGCTTACGGATAATTTAAAGAAGAAGGAACAGAATGAAACAATGATCTCCGAAGGGGATCTTACCATTCTTGGGCGGAAGCTCTTCTCTTTCTATGGCAAAAAGACCGGCAAGGTCGAACTTATTAAAAAGGCGTCCGACGATGCGCTAAGGCTGGAGTCGGTTACTTTCAATCCAACGATCATCAGGGGGAAGCCTCCCATCTGGAACGTCATGAGAGGGAACGTGACAACCCTTCTTGCGCGCGGGATAAACATGGATGACGCCATCGTAAAGAAAGGGAAGATACTGCCGGAGGTTGTTTTCTGGCTGGTTGTAAACAATATCGTGGACGTGAGAACATTTTTCCATCTTGTTTCAAGCCCCTTGTCGGTATCACTGAACGAAATCCAAAGCCTTGTCCGGCTCATTTCGGAATTCATGCCCAATGTCCAGATCTCATCGATCGACAATTCATACCTGATTCACAGGGCAAAAGTTACGAAACTTCTTGTAGTGGCCAATTTCCATTCAAAGGATTGGACGAAAAATATTGATGAAGTCACCATCATGTTCCGCAATACCTACGGAGAATCGTTCGTAAGCACGTTCCCCGGCGAAGAAGGGATGAACAGGGCGGCCGCCATCTACGCCAACGCTCAACAGCTCGGCATTGAAAACCCTACGCAGTTTTTTATGACGTTCATCCCGGACCTGGAAAATTCACAAAAGCTGGAAAAGTTGCTGAATAACACGATCCTCAGCCGGATGAAGCAGTTCCTGCGCTCCAAAAGCTCGATTGAGTCCTGATACTGTTTCGGTAATCATCCCCGCCCGAGGCGAAAGCGAATCCCTGAGATCGCTCTTGGAAAAACTGGAAGGGGAGAGCGGGATCGAGGTCATAGTCACAGTCCCTCAAGGCGATGAAATATCGATTGCCGCCGCAAGAGGTTTCAAGGCTGTCATCGTTGAAGGAACTCCTGGAAGAGGGAACCAGCTGGCCGCCGGAGCCGGGATTGCGAAGGGGGGAGTATTTCTTTTTTGTCATGCCGACACGATGCTCCCGGAAGGGTGGAAAGAACTTGTTAAAAAAACGCTGGCCGAAGATAGCGTGGCTGGGGGGGCGTTCAAACTCCGTTTTGATTCACCGAAGTTCCGGTTTCGGTTCATTGCCTTTTTTGCGAACCTGAGGGGGAGTTTGTTAAATCTTGTATACGGCGATCAGTCGTTCTTCATGAAAAGAGATGTCTATTTTGCGGTTGGCGGTTTCAAGCCGCTCCCCCTGATGGAAGATGTCGAGTTCATCCGCCGTCTTCGGCATGTCGGGAATATTAGGATAGTCGCAAAACCTGTTGTTACCTCCGCAAGACGCTATGAAAAGTCGGGGGTAATTTTCGGAGTAACGAGGAATATATTAATGCTGGTTCTCTATTTCGCGGGGGTTTCTCCCGAAAAGCTCGTCCGATGGTACCGATAGCAGGGGTGGCGCGCAGTTAAACGCCTCATTGTGATAAACTTTTCAGCGTGAAAAGATATCCCAGACAGCCGATGAAGGAGTGGCCGGAAAACGAGCGGCCGAGGGAGAGGCTCAAGCGATACGGTCCGGAGAGCTTGAGCGAGGCCCAGCTGTTGTCGATAATAGTCGGCACCAGCACATCGTCGTCACGCAAGACCTCAATGGATATTTCCACGAATCTGCTAAAGGCATTCGGGAACCTGCAGGGGATAGAAGCGGCGTCGGTGACCGAACTGGTGGCGCTCGACGGCATTACAGAGAGCAAGGCGTTGCAGCTGAAAGGAGCGCTGGAACTGGGGAAGCGAGTGATAGCTGAGAAGCACTCCCTGTACGGAAAGAATTTTTCCACGAGCGAGGATGTATCTAAATATTTCCAGCCTCTCATGTGCAACCTCTCCAAAGAGGTTTTCAAGATAGTGCTTCTCAACAGCCAGAACAGGATGATGAAGGATGTTACGATATCGGAAGGCTCGCTGACCGCGAGTGTAGTGCATCCCAGGGAGGTTTTTAAGCCGGCGATAAGGGAATCGGCGGCATCGATAATTCTGGTGCATAATCATCCAAGCGGGGACGTGGAGCCAAGCAGGAACGACAAGGAGATAACAAAAAAACTGGTGAGCGCCGGAGAAATTATCGGAATAGGGGTTCTGGACCATATAATTATCGGGAAGAGCGCGTATTTCAGTTTTTGCGATTCAAACCTTATTTAGCGGAGAAAAAATTGTTCGAACGAAATCTTTACCTGATGCTGAGGGATGTAAAACCGGTTGCTGTCGCCGTGATAGGTGACGTAATTCTCGACCACTATTTAAGCGGAGATATTTCCCGCATTAGCCCTGAAGCCCCGGTCGGGATTCTCGACTGCAACAGCGACAGATACGCGCTTGGCGGAGCGGCAAACGTAGCGAATAATCTTGCCAAGCTGGGGGCGAAGGTCTCGCTTATCGGGATGACCGGCAAGGACCAGGCGGCTGGTGTGCTGAAGAAAATTCTAAAACGGGAAGGGATAAGCTCAAAGTGGCTGGTCGCTTCCGGCGACAGGCCGACCATCCAAAAAACGAGGCTGATGGCGAACGGACAACAGCTTATGAGGGTCGACAGGGAAAAGCGGGTACCTCTGCCGCAAAAAGTGGAGAAAACGATCATCGGATATCTCGAAAAAAATATCGGAAGCATCGGGGGGATAATAGTCTCCGACTACAACAAGGGGCTCCTTTCCAATTCTCTTCTAAAAAATATCATTTCGCTTGCCGGGAAAAACAGAAAGCCGGTTATTGTCGATCCCAAGGGGAACTCGTTTGCAAAGTACCGCGGGGCCGATGTGATCACTCCAAACAGGCTGGAGCTTGAAAAAGCGACAGGGATGGAATGTGTGGATGAGAAGTCGGTGGAAAAGGCGTCGATAAGCCTCATCCGCGCACATTCGATCAAGTCGGTGCTTGCCACTCGCGGCCCGGACGGGATGGCGCTTTTCAAATATGGCAAGGCGGGAAAGTTTTTCAGATCGGAAGCGAAAGAGGTTTTCGACGTCACCGGCGCGGGGGATACTGTCGTGGCTGTATTCACGTGGGCCATGGTCGGCGGATTAAGCATGGAAGATGCGGCAATGCTTTCGAATTACGCCGCGGGGCTGCAGGTGGCCCATCTGGGTGCGGTAAGTATCGGTATAGACGAGCTTGAAAAAAGCCTGGCGGTCAAATCCGGGACGTTCGGCTCAAAGGTACACACGATAGACGAGGCGGCGAAATTTGCCGCCATACTTAAAAACGACGGTAAAAAGGTTGTGTTCACAAACGGATGCTTCGACCTTGTTCATTACGGACATATAAAATATCTTCAGGAAGCAAGGAAGCTGGGAGACGCGCTTGTGCTCGGGCTGAATTCCGACTCTTCCGTGAGGGCGCTTAAAGGGAAAGGGAGGCCTGTGCTTAATGAAAGCGACCGCGCGCATGTGCTTGCCGCTCTCGACTGCATAGATTCCGTGATTATTTTCAGCGAGAAAACCCCGCTGAAGCTGATCCGTGCGGTAAAACCCGATATCCTCGTGAAGGGTGGGGATTACAGCGTGAAACAGATAGTCGGTTATAAGGACGTCAGGAAATGGGGGGGGAAGGTTATGACAGTCAAATATGTCGAAGGGAATTCTACCACCGGCATAATAGAGAAAATAAAGCGGGGCCCGTGATAGCCCTTCCATATATTAAATGCCTACCATTGAGGCTTGAGTTGTAATAAAATCTAGCCATGGATAACTGTCTGTTTTGTAAAATCATTGAAGGGGAACTCCCTTCGGAAAAGGTTTTTGACAGTTACAACGTGATCGCCTTCAAGGATGTTGTTCCCCAGGCTCCGACACACATCCTCGTTGTCCCCAAAAAACATATCCCGAACATGACCTCACTCTCGGAGCTCGACAGGGAGACCGTTGCCGAGATGTTCAATGCCGTCAAGGTCCTGGTTGGGGAGAATGATATTGAAGAGAGCGGATTCAGGGTTGTGATCAATCAGGGGAGCGACGGCGGACAGACCGTGGACCACCTGCATATGCATATTCTCGGCGGTCGTGAGATGGAGTGGCCCCCCGGTTAGCGGAAAGGCTTTTCCATTATTCAACCGATAATTTCCCCGGCTCCGCATCATGTCTGAAAAAGCCAGATCGGTTGATAAGGTGCGCGAGATCGCGCTTGACCTTCTTTTAAAAACTCACGGGGGAAAGGTTTTCTCGAACCAGCTTTTCGAAACGGCTGTAAGCGAAAAAGGGCTTGGGGAAAGGGACACAGGCTTTTTAAAGGCTCTTTATTTCGGCGTGCTTCGGCAATCCATCTTCCTCGATCATTTCCTTTCGGAGAGGTGCACCACACCGCTTCAGAAGTTGCCACTGAAAATAGCGATGATACTCAGATTAGGGCTCTACCAGATCTTTTTCATGGACAGGGTTCCGCTTCACGCCTCGATAGGGGAATCCGTTAATCTAGCCCGCAGATACGGGCATAAAGGGACGGCCGGTCTTGTAAACGCGGTATTGCGGAGGCTCTCGGAAAACAGGCCGGGGGTTGAGGATCTTGAGATCGTGGACGAAGACGACACGGCTGAAATTTCGTGGAAGTGCTCCCATCCCGAATGGATAGTAAAGAAATATATTGCCGATTTCGGATTCGCGAAGGCTATCGAAATATTCGAAGCAAATAACAAACTCCCTTCACTGAATTTCAGGGCATTGTTGCCTGACAAGCTCGCTTCTTCGGGTGTTTCAGTGCGTAAAAACAGCTTTAATGATCTGGGGGTCGAGATTGATAACGCCTCGGTTCAGGATATTAGAAAACTGATGGAGGGGGGAGTGATCGCTCCGCAGGACCAATCGTCTCTCATCGCGGTCTCTCTCCTTTCGGGGAGGGGGGGGGATGTTCTAGAGCTCTGCTCCGGCAGGGGTAACAAGACATCGGCCCTGTTGAAAGTTTTGGATAAGGGGACGCGCATTATTTCAGCCGACATTTCCTTCAATAAACTTGCGGTAGCGGGGAAGGGCCCGGATGCCGCCAGCTTGAGCGTATGCGCGGACGCTTCAAAACCTCTGCCGCTCAAAAGCGGCTTTGAAAATATTTTCATCGATCTCCCTTGCTCGAACATGGGGGTCATAAGAAGGCACCCCGAGATCAAGCATAACCGCGCACTGGAAGAGATACCAAGAGCGGCGGAGCTTCAGCAGACGATCCTTAAAAACTCTGCCGGGCATGTCGTCAAAGGAGGGGTGCTGGTTTACGCTGTCTGTTCCATAGAGAAGGAAGAGACTGTTGAAGTAGTGGAAAGGTTTTTATCTGAGGATAATACTTTTGAGGCGATAAATATCTCCGCGCTCCGCCCCGACCTTGAAGCGGAAGGACTTACAGCCGGGAACTGGTTTAGGGTATTTCCGGGACAGCATGGAATGGACGGCATGTTCGCCGCGATGCTGAGAAAGAGGAAGTAGTTTTTTTACTCCCGGTTTATATTCCTCCCAAACAGGGATCACTCTCAACTGGGTATGTAATGAATATCATTTCTGTGCGGTTTTAAAAAGAGTTACATCATGGTTGTACTACTAGTGGCATAAAAAGTATCAATAGTGAACTTAAAAGGCACATCTCTGTAAATATTTTATACAGTATCTGCTTTTTAGTCTTATATGTTTATATTAATCAAAGCGTTATGATTGGCACACGAGTTGCTATTAATAAGTGCGAGGTTAGTTAATTATGGTGTTTTTAATGGAAATCGAATACGGACTGTTTGCATTGCGAAAAGAGTTTATCAAGCGTGATCATCTTTTGGAGAAGCTGAAAAAGCTGTTTGTGTTAACGGTATTCTTATCGTTCACTCTCTTGATGATTGTCTGGTAGAGAAGCTTGTAGACCGGTTATACAATCACGATTCTTTTTCGAATCCATTTTATTGAAAATGGCGGAGAGGGAGGGATTCGAACCCTCGATAGGTCTCCCTATACGCCCTTAGCAGGGGCGCGCCTTCGGCCACTCGGCCACCTCTCCTGACAAGCAATTTGAACGGTAATATTAGCACACATGCGCCCGGCGTACAGCCAATATTGCCGGACATTTAATCCCTGACTTTTATGCTCCTCTTCCCGACATAACGGCAGTATCCGCCCACTTCTACACGCATCCCCTTCTCCACTCCACCGCGGACGATGGCTCTCAGCAGGGACGGCCCACCCTTCCCGATACCTTGAAGAATATCCACTTCCAGGGCTCCGCGCGCCTTCGCTTCCAACAGCCGATTCTCCACCGCATAGCATGCCAAAGGGCCGGCGGCGCTCCCGGTTGCCGGATCTTCAGGAATCCCGAGCAGAGGGCCAAGCATCCTGCACCTTATCTCCCCCTTGTAAACCGCGAAGGGCAAAACCCCTTCCGCGCCGGTAGCTTTCGCCGCTTCCCTGTTCACACCTATATTCACCTTCGCCTTTTTCAGCGCAGTGAAAGACGAAAGGGGAATTATGATATACGGCAGACCGGTGGAGACCGCAGTGGCAGGCCCCGCAATATCGCTCTCCTTCAACGTCAACAGCGACGCGCTCATCCCCCCGCCTATGCTCTCGCCAAACTTCGGCTCCCCCTGATCCATGCTGATGAATCCGTCATCGAAAAGTTTCAACGGGATATACCTGTCGTGCACCTGCTGAATGTAGGTCTTCTTTTTTTTCAGATGTCCCGCGCGCAACAAAGTAAACAGCGAGCCTATCGTGGGATGCCCGGCAAACGGAAGCTCCTTCTCCGGCGTGAAGATCCTTATAGCGTAGTCTGCCCCATCCTTCACCTCTACCCTGAAAACCGTTTCGGACAGCCCGATGCGCCGCGCAAGCTCCTGCATTTGCGGAGTTTCAAGATGCGTCGGCTCATCAAACACCGCGAGAGGGTTTCCACCCTTCCCATTGCGGGTGAATACATTCACAAGCTCATAGCTGAAAATTTTCAAATCATGGCTCCTCGATATCCCTGGACATTCAATAAAACTATCCGCTCACCAGTAATTGGCCGATAGGAGCGGGGACAGGATAATAGTAACCGCTTTATTCTGGAAATACATGAGTAATGAAAATACCGGAAAAGACCGAAGCCTGCCGGAGTTCTCCCGGCGCTCGGCTTTTAATGGATACGGCAAGCCGTGGCCCCGGAAAAAAGGGTCTTCACCCTTTCCGGGCTTTAACTGAGAGCAGTTCCGCTATTGTCGCGGAGATCAGAAATCAAACTGTCCGCGCAATCCGAATACGGTAATACTCGCAGCGTCGGCCCTCGGCATATTGCTTATCATCTGGATATCGGGGGTAATCCCGATCTTTTCCTTGACCTGCCAGTGGTAGAAAATTTCGATGGCTGTCTGACCGGTATATGGCTCTCCGGTGGCGTCCAGCATCACGCTACCGTTCGTTTTATCGTTGCTGGTTAGCGAACCGTAGGCGAAGCCGAATGAATCGTCATCCATCCCCCAGATGCCACCTTCGACAAGAATGCCGAACGTCATAGCGCTTACCGCGCCGTTTTGATCAATCGCCTTGTCCTGCGAGCCGTAGCGTATGGAGAGGCCGACACCTTCCATGATGTACTGGTCGATGCTCACGCCGAAACCGGTATTTACAGCCCTGCTTCCATCGGCGGTTTTTGTTGCAGGGAGAAGCATATCAATAGTTGCGGCCGGATCGCCTGGATCAACAACGGTCTGCGTTCGTAGCGTGTCGTCCATTATGTAGTAGACGCGGTAGTTCCCCTCCTTGCCGAAGAGGTTCGGCTTCAGGTTCAGCTGTACGACCTGGAAAAGGTTTGACCCGAAATCTTCCCACTTGGAGTTACCAAGCACATACGAAACTTCAAGGAGATCAACCGGCGCGAAGAAGAACCTCATCCCGGGCGAATAGTACCACTCAAGCTCCGGGTAGAGGGTGCCGGTGAGCCTGCAAAATATTCCGTTCATGAACTGCGCCGTTTCGTCCCCGGCAAAATTGTTCTCGTCATACAGCGAGTGGAGATCCATTTTGCCCAGATCGAAAACGAATTTGCCGTCAAAGAACGAGCCTTCGTAGAACGCCTGCGCAACGGTGACAACCTGAGCGCCATCCATATTTGAATTTGCAGGGTCGTAATTAGGGCCCAAAGCGCCGTCCGGGAGCGCCGCGCCGATTCCTTCACCTTCGCCCGATTCAAGCGCTACGGAAACGGTATGCCCCGGCTCAAGCTCTGCATCAATACCGATGTCGAGAGAGAAAGAGTAATTGGTGCCATCGCTCGTTCCGGTGACCGTGTCGCTGTTTCCAGATGTTCCCTGCATGCCTGATGTGATCCCGCCCGAAAGTTCAATCGTATCGAACCATGAACCTTCGCTTTTATTAAGGACCTTCAATTCTTCGTTTGAGACGATCCCCTTTTTGTTTAGTATCTCCAAGAGTGTGGAAGAACTTTCTTCGCCCCCCTCATCATCGGCGGAATAAGTCAAGCCGGGAAATATGAGTGAAAAAGCGATCAAACAGGAAAGTATTAATAAAGATTTTCTATTCATTCCAATCTCCAAATTTACAAAGAATAAAGGCCCCCATGCCGCTCACCTCACGAAGCATCTTTATGACCCTACGCCAAATGAGCGATATCCACTACCTCGAGTATCGTACCAGATTAAGAAATAGATGCAAATTCCGATGAGTATATACAGGACATAGTGGAAAACGGATGTACCCCCCGGCTTTTGTGTCGAATCGTGGCTGTTTTTTCATTATATTACAGGCTATGGACAATTAATTCATATAGATAACGAAGGGAGCTCGATTAGACATGAAGCTGGATGTATGTCATGGTAGAATTAAATTCGGTTTCCCCAAGGACCGGGGGGGCATAGTGGAAACAGGAAAACCGCCATCCCAAAATAGGAGGAGCTGATGATTAAACCATGCCGAAGGCATATCCATATCTTATGCGCTATTCCACTTATCTTTGCCTTATCAGCCTGCAGCAACGATGAACTAAAAAAGGAATTTAATTCAAAAATAAATTCCGTCGACAGAAAAGCTGACAGCAATGAAAAAACCATGAAAGAGATGCAGAGAACCATAGAATCCCTTCAGGCGGAGATAAGAACCGCGAACGCCAAGATCAAGGATCTCGAAGGGGAAATTGAAAACATCGACTCAAAGATAGCCAACAAGTCCGACGCACCGGCACCGACATACGGTGAAAATGACAATTCCATAAGCAGCCTGAAAAACCGGGTCGATGCGATAGACTCAAACGTGATCGCCATGCAGGCCGATGTAGCATCGACGAAAGAGAGTGTTGCTTCCGCGAATGACAACGTAATCCAGGTAACGGAAAGCATACTTGCGCTGAAAACGGAAATTTCCGGCACATCCGGCACTATCAGCCAGCTTCAAAATGATATGAAAACCGCAAGGGCCAATGACAGGAGAATGGGGAGGACGCTCGAGGCTATAAAGCAAAACAGCGTACTCGAACTGGATGGCAAACTGAAACTGGCCACCGTGAACGGTTATCCGACTGCGCTGTTCAACGGATTGAACGTGCAGATAATAAACGGCAAGAACCAGACGACCGTAAACGGTCTTGGCAACCTGATAATCGGATACAATGAAGCGAGAACCAGCGGGAATCCGGTCTGCTCCGACGGCAACTACAACAAAAAGGAGTGTGTAGCCAAAGGTGGGAAATGGGGGCTCAACCATAAAAACGGATCACACAACCTTGTAGGCGGGAACCATAACAGCTACTCGCAGTACGGAGGGGCTCTCTTCCGTACTCAGAATTATTCCAACCTCCCTTACCTGAACGGTTTTTAAAAAGTTTAATTTAAAAACAAAAAGCCCGGCCGATACAGATCGGCCGGGCTTTTTTATTTTATTGCCTAAACAGAGCCTGTTACTTCCGCTCCTATTGCGGAGGGGGCGAATTGAACTGGCACCCGCCCGAAGTTGTAGCAACATACAGCTTGATCGCCGCGTTGGATTGCTCCTTCTGCGCCGCGATATCGAAATCCCAACAGCCAACAGTCACCGGTGTACCGCCAGAAGTAAGCGATTCGTCAAGAACATCTCCCGGTATTACGATAGTGTAGTAGTTATCGACAATAGCTTTTGATGTAGTGCTTTTCGTCGATGTGCTTACATGGTCAAGCAGAATGGAGAAGTCTGAATTTTGCACCTCCCATGCAAACGCGCCATTCTTCCAGTTACCATCGGTAACAGGGCTCCCATCATGCTTCAGGAAAATGTTCTGCTGAAAATTCTTGCCGGGTACGGTTGTCGCATCTATCGGATCCGGCCCCTGTGCGATGGTGACCGTGCCCGAGATGTTCCAGCTTGAAGCATCCGCTTGGTGTACCTGCTGGAAGGTCGATGCGTCATGCGGAAATACTTCGAACTTGAAATGATTGATAGCATCCTCCCAAAGGAAGTCGCCGTTTTCATCGGCAGGGGGTGAATATTTCAGCCAGAGGTCGTTGCCTGTGGCGTGGATGATAGGTTTATCTATCGTTCCGTTTTCAGTTCCGCTAACAATGTCCACTAACGTGTAATCTGTTTTGCTCGTTGGAGTACCGTCCTTGAAGGCGACCAGTTTCGGAATATCCTTGAACCCGAAAGATACGCTCCATACCACGGTCTCGGTGGTGCCGTCGCTGTATGTAATATCGAAGAAGAGCGTGTCGCCAGTTGAGATAGGCTCACCCGGCCAGAGATTGAGACTGCAACCGGTTCCTGAGCAATTCAACCCGTACGAACCCCCTGCCGTGCTCGACCAGAGATCCGCGTTGGCATAATTCTCCTGTGGCTTTGTGACCTTCGCTGTCGTTCTCCAGCTTGCGCCTGCGGAGCATACGGCGGAAGATATCGTCTTCCCGGAAACTGGCATCATGGTCAATCCGATAACAAGCGCCGAGCCAATGGTTGCGCTCTTCTCCGCGACGGTCCCGTTATACATTTTCACAACGTCCTGCGTATTCCCGATCTTCAGATTCACGATCGTCCCGATCCCCTGAACACCGCTCGATGAAGGTACCCCTTCGCTACCGCGGTCCTTTTCCGTGCTGTCAAGATCGTCCGGTGTGCCGGAGCCGTTGTTGTCAGCATCGAAAATATTCGGAACGCCATCATGGTCAATATCAAGAGAGCCGGTATCTTTGCTTCCGCTAAGTATCGCATCCGCACCCTTCCCCCCTGCCAGCTGCCCTACAGGCGCGCCTGAAGTGTTTGCCCTGGCGTATTCGGTTGCGTCGACTACTACATCGGTCGCATCGGTAACGATCGCCCCGGCAGTCATATCGGCGGGGATAGAGATGGTTCCAAGCCCCTGCCCGGCGGAAGTCAGACCGGTTGAAATTTTTCCGCCTGATGCTGAAGATGTCGTAAGCGGTCCGAGATACTTGCCGCTGTTATCAAGTATCTGCAACGTGTAGTCGGCTGATGAGGAGGGGAGGCCGCTTATCGTAAAAGAGCCGTCAGCGCCTGTCGTCGCCTTGTAAACCTGATTCGTACTGCTGTTTACAGCCGCGACAATATAGTTGGATGCGGCGCTGAAAGCAGCCATGCGCGCTGAACCGCCATCTTCGCCCGGCTTCGTCAATCCATCGCCGACGGATAACGATTCCGCCTTTACCGTGCCGGAAAATGACCCAACTGAATTTGTGCCCGACGGCAAATCGGTGTTCACTGTCCCGGTAGTTTCGGTTTTTCCGCTTCCACATCCAGGCGAAAAGGAAAGCGCCGCGACGGCAATAAATAAAATCGAAAATAAGATCAGCTGTTTCTTCATTTTTCCTCCAGAATATATCTGTCGTTAAAAAAGTGCGCATAGCGCGAATTTTTTCTGCCTAGATTCTTGTTAAATTATAAAACAATATTTTCGTAAGGATGACCCGCAATCTATATTCCATTAAATATATTTTAGTAGCCGGTTTTCGGTGGAATAAATCGTGACTTCTTTTGCCTCGACATGATTCAAACCGCGCATATATTTACGCGGTCAAAGGGTGAACAGAATGAAAATTTGTAAAGGTCTATCTAGGAAACGCGGGAAAGAGAATCGAAAATGACCTTGCCATCATGGTTCCCAAGTATCGATTCCGAGCATCTTTCTGGATGCGGCATGAGGCCGAAGATGTTCCCCTCCTTGTTGCAAATTCCGGCGATGTTAGCGACTGATCCGTTCGGATTCGACTCCGGGGTCACCACCCCTTCGGAATTGCAGTACCGCAAAACTACCTGCCTGTTGGACTCCAGCCTTTCAAGTTCTGCCTCATCGCAGAAATAGTTGCCGTCATGGTGGGCTATCGGAATTTTCAGAACGGATCCTTTTTTCACGCCGGAGAGGGCCGGTATCCCATCCCTTTCGACCCTTACATAAACATCCTTGCAGATGAATTTCAGGGAGCTGTTGCATATGAGAGCGCCGGCAAAAGACCGCTTTCGACAAGAACCTGAAAACCGTTGCATATTCCAAGGACCATTCCACCTTTTCGGGCAAAATCGGTAACCGATTTCATGATAGGAGAAAATCTCGCAATTGAACCGCACCGGAGATAATCCCCATAGGAGAATCCTCCCGGCAGAACGACAACATCCACACCCTCCAGCGAAGACTCCTTGTGCCATATCTCCCTTACAGGAGCCTTTACAACATTTTTCAGAACATGAACCGTGTCCTGCTCACAGTTGGAGCCGGGAAAGACTATAACACCGAAACTCTTTTTGGCCTTTGTCTCAAGAGCGGCGGTCATGTTTTATCTTGTCCTTCATATCAGGGGGTATCTCGTGTCGCCCCTCATTGGTTAATTTTGTGATCGCGGTGAGGTCTGCCACTTTTCCGCTCGCATCCTTGAGCCGTAAGCTGAGGTGGAGGGCGATGTTCCGCATCATCTGTATGCCGATCTCCGGGTGGTTCCTGAGTATTTCCTCGAAGTTCTGCCGGGAGAGCTGAAGGAGTTCGGTATCCTCCACGGCAACGATAGTGGCTGAGCGAACCGCATCGGGTTCCAGTAGCGACATCTCGCCGATGGTAACCCCTTTTCGGTAAACAGAGAGCACCGATTTTTTGCCGCCTGCTCCCCTTTTCTGTATTTCCACCCGTCCGCTGATGATGTAGTAGAGGCTTCCCCCTTTATCCCCTTCCTTGAACAGCGCTTTCCCCTGTCCGCAAAAGGCGTAATTTATGAATTCGGCCAGTGTTTCACGCTGGGTGCCTGTCAACTGGTCAAACACGGGAACTTCGTTCATCAGGATCTTTAGTGATTCTCTGTCTAACAAAACGACCTGCTCACCTATATGACTTTGACATCAAAATTTTCAGTAACCGGATTGCTGAGCAGTTTTTCACACATCTCCTCAACCGATTTTTTTGCCGACTCGGAATCTTTGGCATCAAGCTCAAGCTCGATATATTTTCCAACCCTGACGTTCTTTATGGAACTAAAACCGAGTGAAGCGAGCGAATGCTCAACCGCTTTTCCCTGCGGATCCAGTATGCCGCCCCTTAACGTAACCCTTACCTGAGCCTTCATTCTTCCATTACCTTTCCGAGAACTTCCCTGTACGATTCCTCGACATCACCGAGGTCGAACCTGAAGCGGTCCTTATCGAGCTTCTTTCCGGTTTTGCTGTCCCACAGGCGGCATGTATCGGGCGATATCTCATCTGCCAGTATCACTTCGTTATGATACCTGCCGAACTCCAGCTTGAAATCGATAAGGTCCAATCCGTGATCTTTGAAAAAATTTATCAGAAGTGAATTTATCTTTCTAGCCTCGGCGCTGATGATATCTATCTCCTTCTCATCCCCCAGGCCGAAAGCGGTAACATAATCAGTGTTTATCATCGGGTCGTCCAGCGCGTCATCCTTGTAATAGAACTCAAGTATCGGGTGTTTCAGCTCGGTTCCTTCAGGCTTTCCCATCTTTTTAGCCAGTGACCCGGCGACCCGGTTGCGCATCACCACTTCGACCGGGATTATGGTGACCTTCTTTACGAGTTGTTCCCTATCGGAGAGCTTCTTCACGAGATGGGTTTTTACTCCATTGCTGGCGAGAAACTCGAATATTCTGGAAGAGAGGGTGTTGTTTATTACCCCTTTATCGGCGATGCTCCCCTTTTTTTTCGCGTTGAAAGCGGAGGCATCATCCTTGAAATATTGAATGTACAGGTCGGAATCGGAAGTCGCGTAGATTATCTTTGCCTTACCTTCGTAAAGCGCTTCGCCTTTTTCGGGAATTGAAATACTCATAATTTTATTTTTCCTAATGTTTATATTATCAGCATATGGTCAGTTGGAAAAAACCCTTCGAAAAATATCGTCAACCTTCCTCAAATAGTAATTCAGGTCGAACAGTTCTTCAATCTTTTCCTTTTCAAGCCTCATGGAAATCGCTTTGTCGGCAATAACCAGGTCGCGGAAAGGCTTTTCCTCTTCCCATGCCCGCATCGCCTGTTTTTGAACCATCGCGTACGCCTCCTCGCGCGTTATCCCGGTTTCGATCAGCGCCAAAAGGAGCCTTTGCGAGTAGAAAAGGCCGAATGAACGCCCGATATTCCTCATCATCCTTTCGGGATAGACGAGGAGGTTTTCCATTATCCGTGCGGTTTTATCGAGCATATAATCGACCAGCATCGTTGAATCGGGAATTATCACCCTCTCCACCGATGAATGGCTGATATCCCTTTCGTGCCACAAAGCCACGTTTTCCAGCCCCGCCTGCGCGTTCCCCCTTACTACCCTGGCAAGGCCGCAGATCTGTTCGCAGTTAACCGGGTTTCTCTTGTGCGGCATGGCAGAGGAGCCTTTCTGCCCCTTGGCGAAAAACTCTTCGGCTTCCAGCACTTCCGTCCTCTGAAGATGCCGTATCTCGAGGGCGATATTGTCCATGCTTGAAGCTATGATGGCCATAGTCGCCAGGTACTCCGCGTGGCGGTCGCGCTGAATTATCTGCGTCGATATCTCCGCCGGTTTCAGCCCCATCTTTTCGCAGACATACTTCTCTATGTCCTGGCTGAGGTGGGCATGGGTGCCTACCGCGCCGGAGATGAGGCCCACCGAGATATTCTCGATAGCGGCCGCAAGCCTCTTCCTGTTCCTCTTCATCTCCTGGTAGAAAAGGGCCATCTTCAGGCCGAAAGTTGTCGGTTCCGCGTGTACCCCGTGTGTCCGCCCCATGCATGGAACATCCTTATACTCGTATGCCTTCGCCTTGAGAACATCCATAAGCCTGTCGATCTTTTTAATTATTATCTCCCCGGCCTCCTTGCACAGGTAGCAAAGCGCCGTGTCTACAACATCGGATGAGGTCAGCCCCATATGGATAAACCTTGAATCGGGGCCTACATATTCGGCCACACTCGTAAGAAAGGCTATTACGTCGTGCCGTGTCTCCTTTTCTATCTCGTCAATACGGGCAATATCAAAATTCGATCTTTCCTGTATAACTTTCAGCGACTCTTTTGGGATATTCCCCAGATCCGCGTGCGCCTCGCAGGCGAGAACCTCTATTTTCAGCCATACCCTGAACTTGTTTTCCAAAGACCAGAGCTCTCTCATCTCCTTTAGCGAATATCTTTCTATCATCCCTTAAACCTCAAAAACCGTTCCTGGTATATCCTGCGACGCAAGCTCGTACTTTACATCAGTTCCGGCAAAGATGCCCCTGGCGATTTCCTCCACATGCTCAGGCTGATTATTCGTCCTGCTGATGTGGGCGAATATCACAGACGAAAGTCCGTTCCCCATCGCATGCCCCAGAAGTTCCGCGCACTGCTCGTTCGAAAGATGCCCTTCGTTGCCGGCTATCCTTCTTTTCAGAAACGCCGGATACGGCCCGTTGGCCAGCATCGCCGGGTTATGGTTCGCTTCGACTACCGCCAGGTTCGCCTTCCTCAGTTTTTCCACCACGCGCGTCGTGACGCATCCGATATCTGTCACATTCACCGCGCTTCTGCCGTTCGATTCCAGGAGAAAGCCGACAGGCTCGGCAACATCGTGAGGGATTGGGAACGGATTCACCTCTATATCGCCGACGGAAAAGTTCACTTCCGGCCTGAAGGTCTTGATCCTTCCGCACCTTTTAAACCGCGCCGATACATTGTTCGCGGTCCCTGCTGTCATATAGACCGGTATCGAATATTTTTTTGAGAGTATCTCCGCGCCCCGCATGTGATCCGAATGCTCGTGGGTTATCAGGAAAGCGTCGAGACGTGACGGGTCGAAACCGATTGCGTCAAAGCGCTTCTCCATCGTGCGGGCGACGAATCCGACGTCCACAAGCAGGGCCGTCGTGTCCGTATAGACCAGCGTCGCGTTCCCTTCGCTGCCGCTCCCAAGCACGCATAATTTCATTCCGCTCCCCGTCACCCTGCATGTTCCATCAGGTGGTAAAGGAGCGGGATCATTATTTCATGATGTCCGGTGATGTTGTAACCCTTCCCGCCGTTCTGCACAGGGCGATGAACCACGTTTACCGCCGGGCGGTAGTGGGAGGTCATATCCATGTTCACCGAGTAGAAATTCTCCACGCAGTCGCCGAGGTTGCGCGCCGCACTAAGCGCCTTTATGAAAACCTCCGGCAGGATAACGGCCGAGCCGATATTGAAATATATCCCGCCGTCATTAAGCGTCTTCAGCTGTGCCGTGAATATCTTGAAATCCTCGAAACTCTTTTCCCCTATCAGCGCGCCGTCCGATTCCGGATGTATATGCGTGATCTCGCACCCTATCGCGGCGTGAACCGTCGCCGGTATGCCGAGCCTCGCGGCGTTGGCGAGTATCGATTCATCCGCCCAATCCATTTCACTGTCGAGTATCCACTGGCCTATGGACTGACCGAAGCCGTAGCCGGGATATTTTTTAAGGGCTTTCATCGTTTCGGAGGCGGTCTCCTCTACCATGCCGAAGCGGCCGGACTTTACCTCCTCCTCGACATCTTCGGAAGTCTCGCCGATCATCGCGATCTCGAGATCGTGCACCGGCCCGGCGCCGTTCATCGCTATCCCGGTGATCCGCCCCTGCTTCATCCAGTCGATGATTATCGGTGAACATCCGGTTTTGATGACATGCGCCCCCATGGCGACTATCACGCCGCGCCCCTTCTCGCGCGCTTCGTGGAACCGAAGCGCTATCTCTTTCAGGTCTATCGCCTTGAGCTGTGCCGGAAGGAGGTCGAGGATGTTTTTGGAGCTTTTGTATTTATCTACGAGAGCGAATTCATTCACGGAGACCTTGTTTGTCCGCTCGCTTATCGGGTAGTTCTTTATCTTGCTGAAATCAGCTCTCTCAAAATCCGCCATCTATCCCTCTCATGCCTCCAGTTTATCAGGATAGAAATATCAGATGGAACGCCTTTAAGCAACGTGATTAAATTCCTGCTAGGCTGTGTTGAGGACTTTTTCGAGCTGGGCGAGATGCTGTTTTATTACCTCCTCGCCGGGGAAGAGTTTTGCCGCCTCGGTGAGACGTTTGTGCGCCTCTTTCAGCTTTTTCAGATTAAGAAGGAAATCCACAACGACATACTCGCTCATGATATCCGGGGGGAGGTCCTCTATCCTGTTCACCATAAATTCAATGGCGGCCTCCCCTTTGCCGTCAGCATACATCGCCTCGGCGACCTCTCTGGCGCGGGCATGAATAAATTCGTTCCGGCGTATCAGGAATGTTCCGTACTGCCCGATCTTCGGAAAATTAAGGAGCTCTTTCGCTATCGAGTAGTGCTCCAGTTCCTCCAGTTTCCAGAAAGATTTATGCTCTTCGTGCGGATTGCCGTAGATGGGGGGCTGTGTCCAGTTCTCGCCGAGCGGAACCGAGACTATCATGTAGGCTGAAGAGTGATCGGCCATCTTGTCGAGCATCATCCACCCATCCTCCTTTTCAAAATGCTCAAGAACGTCGCCGATGTAGACCATATCGTACTTGCCAAGACCATCTATCACTTCCAGCGCATTGCCGATATATATGTCGTTGTAGATCGCTTTTTGGTGTTCCTGGATGTAATCGGGGAATATCTCTATCCCGTCGATCTTCACTTTCCAATCTTTTCTGTGATACTTCTCGCCGAGCATTACATCGAGGAGGTCGCGCGCGATGAATCCTATCTTGCCGTTCCCGAGCCCGACGTCCAAAAACGATTTCGGCCTCGCCTCCTGAAGATACGCGCAGACGGTGTTTATATGTGAATAAGTGCTTGTAGGCATTCGTCTCCTTTAATAATTATTGGTACAGCCATTGTATTGCGGGGGAAATGGCAACACAACATCGAGCGAAGATTATTTTTTCATCTCGCGCGTAAGCCAGAGTTCCTCCATGCGGTACATGTGGACATGGTCGTGCAACAGAACATGCCTCACCATGATGAGGAGCGTGTATTCGAGGTATTCCGGATGCTCCGCTTTTTTCTTCCACGCCTTCGCGGGGGCGCTCCTTATCACATCTATAAACTCCTTGCGCAATGCCGAAAACTTTTCGAGCGTTTCCGCAAGATCCATTTTCAGAAGCTCGTCCGGCGGGGTGCTTTTCCCCGGAAAGTAGGGGACGAATTTCGGAGCCTCCTCCTCGATGAATTTCCTCGCTCTTTCGGTAAGCATCGGCTGAACCTTCACAATGTGGCAGGCATGCTCGTGTATCGACCACTTCCCCTCGATCCTCCTCTCGGTAAGCCGCCATGACGGCTCCCTGGGGATTGAATCTATCATCTCCCTTAAAATGACCGGCGTCTTTTCCAGACAGGACAACAGCTCATCGACAATCATCTTTTGCTCCTTATGAATCGGACTATTTTTTCAATCTGCCTATTGTTTTTTCGTCTGTCAGCTCCCTCATCGCATCGGCGACTATCCACCTGGCGGAGGGGGAATCTATCTCCCGAAGTTCCCTGCAAAAGGCGACCGTCCTTTTGTTCAGGGCCCTGTTTCTCTTCCCTATCTGACGGATGGCCCAGTTCACCGCCTTCTTAACAAAGTTGCGTTCATCCGTCACCCCTTTTTTTATAAAGGGAAAAAACCTGATAAAGACCGCATCGTCCGCTTTTTTATCGCATACCGCAAGCCGCGCCATGAGGACGTATCCCGCCCGCTTTACGAACTCCTCATCGCGCTTGTGCCATTCGACAGCTTTCTTGTAGGCAAAAGGGGTCTTCTCGAAAAGGTTCAATATCACCTGATCGCAGAGGTCCCACGAGTTAAACTCGACCACCCACTCTTCCATCTGCCGTTCGGTAACGCTCTTCGGATCGTCCACCATCCCGGCAAGTATCCTTGCTTCATGATAGCCAGATCTCCATAGCCTGTCCGCAAGGGCTCTGTCCTTCCCTATCTCTTTCGCCAGTGCCCTCATGACAGGTATCCGTACTCCGAACGCCTTTTCAGCATTGATGCCGAAACGGGCCATCCCCTGCCGGTCCTTTTCGGAGCCGCTCTTTTCGAGACGAGCCAGAACTTCGTTTAAATCCAATACGCACCCCAATCGATCAATTGCACGCAACCTGCTCACAATTATATTCTCAAACTGCAGATAACAGAAAAAAGCAGACCGCAGCCGTATCGACTGTATTAATACGCATACCATACTGTATAATGCAAGCCGGTGGACGCAATAGGGTCATGCAATATTTCAATAAATAACATCGGCAGGGGGACGACGTGATAAATGGGGTAAAGATATTTTTCCAGTGGGTGATTGCCCTCGCCATACTTGGCGCCATCTCATGGGGACTCTACCTGGCGGCGCTCCGCGGGGCCGACATCTACAACCGGCTCGACATTACCCTTTCGCACGATACGACAGCTATAATCGCAACGACGCTTTCCGCTCTGATGATGCTTCTTCTCTCCAAAAGGAGGGGCCTGAGGATAATTTCAAAAAACAGAACCCTTAAACAAAAATCACGCGCCTACGAAGAACTGATAGAAAAACTTTCAGCATCGGTTGTTCATACGGAAGAAGGGGTGCAGATATCCGGAGAGAATATTGAAAACGCCATCGGCTCGCTCTCCGGTAAAATGATAGCCCTTGCGTCCAGGGATGTTATCGCCGCCCTGCATGAACTGACATACTCGCTGGGTGAAAAAAATGAAACAACTACCGAAGTCTCATCCCTGTTTGAAAATCTTTTTCACGCCATCAGGAAGGATCTGGGCCATTCAGGATTTCCGGCTGACGGAGAAAAACTCCTCTCCCTTTTCCTGCTAGGCGCAAGAACCGATTCGCAACCTCTCCCTTAGCGCAGAACCTTTTCATACTTGCGCTCCGACAGGCTCTCCCCCGGTCTTTTCCTGAACCGGAATACGAAACAGGAACTCCTGCACCCCTTTCACCTTACCCGAGGCAAGAAGCGATGATACATCTATCGACAGCGAGCTGTTGCCGACTGGTCTCGTTTTACCCGGAAACTTTTTAACCGCCGCCTCAGCAACATCGGAAGCCGAAGCGGACGAGCCTGGAAATGCCAGAGTGAGCGCGCTCCCTTTTAGCGAGAGTTTTGAAATGCCGAGCCTTGAACCTGCAATTCGAAGGAGCATCGCATCGAAAAGTTTTTGCGCCTTTTCCGGCGGTTGTCCATACCTGTCGGTTATCTCGCCTGTTATCTGCTCCAGCTCTTCCGGGCTTTCGCACCGGTATAGCCTGTTGTAAAAATCCATCCTCTGATCAAGCGCAGGGATGTAGCTCTCCTCTATCTTTCCGGCAAATTCAAGATCAAGCTCCGTTTCAACTTTGGAGGAGGCCTTGCCGGTTCTTATCTCCTCGACCGCTTCGGAGAGCATCCGGCAGTATGTCTCGAACCCGACAGCCGACACCTGCCCCGACTGCTGTGAACCAAGAAGATTACCTGTCCCCCTTATCTCCATATCGCGCGACGCGAGCTTGAATCCCGATCCGAGTTCGGAGAGCTCTTCAATCGCTTTTATCCTTTTCCTCGCGATAGGGGTTAGGGAATCGGGAACCAACAGATAAGCGTAGGCGCGATGCTTGTCCCTCCCGACCCTTCCGCGTAGCTGATATAGCTGAGCCAGTCCGAACTTGTCGGCCCTGTTCACGATTATGGTGTTCGCGTTTGGAATATCGAGTCCCGATTCGATAATCGTCGTGCAGAGGAGGATATCCACCCTGTGATGGACAAAAGCCTCCATCGCCTTTTCCAGGTCCGCGCTGTTCATCTGCCCGTGCGCCACCATTATCCGAGCGTTAGGGACAATGCTTTTCAGATGACTCCCCGCGCCATGGATGGTCTCTACGGAGTTATGGACGAAGAATATCTGCCCCCCCCTGCTTAGCTCCCTGTTAACCGCTTCCTTTATGACCTCGTCCCCTTTACGCCTAATCAATGTTTTTATCGACAGCCTGTTCGGAGGCGGGGTGTTGATGATGCTTATGTCCCTTATCCCCGAAATGGACATATGAAGTGTGCGCGGGATCGGCGTTGCGGTAAGGGTAAGGACGTCGACTGTCGCGCGGAGTTTTTTCAGCTTCTCCTTGTGCGCCACGCCGAACCTCTGCTCCTCGTCGATGATTATCAGCCCGAGGTCGCCGAATACTATATCTTTCTGCAAAATCCTGTGGGTGCCGATAACGACGTCAACCTTGCCGTTCCGTATCTTCTCTATCGTCTCTTTCTGCTGTTGCGGCGTCACGTACCGGCTCAGCATTTCTACCGTGATCCCGAACTTCGACATCCTCCGGGAAAAATTTTCCCAATGCTGCCTAGCCAGAAGTGTCGTTGGAGCGAGTATCGCCGTCTGTTTGCCGTCCAGCGAAGCGGCGAACGCCGCGCGCATCGCAATTTCCGTTTTACCGTAGCCGACATCGCCGCATACCAGCCTGTCCATCGGCTTGTCCGATGCCATGTCTCGCAAAACATCGTCGATAGCCGACGCCTGGTCGTCCGTTTCGCTGTACTCGAACGAATCGGCAAATTCGCTGTTCAGGACGTTGTCGGTAGAGAATCTGTATCCGGTACCGGTCTGACGCTTGGCGTATATTTCGAGGAGCTCCCCCGCCATTTCGAATATTCCTTTTCTTACCTTCTCGCGGGTCTTCTGCCAGGTCTTCCCCCCCATGCGGTCGAGCGCTGGCCTTGCTCCGCCGCCGCCTGAATATTTCTCCACAAGATACACGGAAGAGAGCGGGAGGAAGAGGAGCTGGCTCTCCGCGTACTCCAGCTCAAGATACTCGTCGCTCTCATCTTTCGCCCCGACGCTAACATTGCGGATACCGTTATAGACCCCTATCCCGTGGTCTCGATGGACAACGTAATCCCCCGGCGCGATATCCGAAAAGGCTGAAGAGAAAACCGCTTCCCGCCTCTGCGCGCGTTTTTTACCGGCAAGCCGGCTTCGCCCGAAAATCTCCTCTTCGGTCGTAAGCGAAAGTTTCAGCCTTTCGGAAACAAACCCGGAAGAGAACCGGCCGTCTACAGTAACCATTATTCGCGGCGCGTTATCGCCCCCTGAAAGAGACGTAGAGACCAGCCCGTCAATATCGCCTGCCGATATCCTTAAAATGCCGACCTCTTCCCCCGCCATGAATTTCTCGACCCGCTCAATGGAACCTTCGGCACGAACCACAATAAGTGTCGAGACCCCCTTTTTGGCAAGCTCCAGCGCGTCGAATACAAACCTGTTGAACGAGCCGTGATACCTGTCGGAGTCCCTTGCGGGTATGGAGAGGCATTTCTCACTCTCTTCAAAAGCCGATATCTCGTAAAACTCCGCAACCTTTGATTCATTTAGAATTTTAGAAATTTCATTTTCGTCGGCGTAAAGCTCCGCGGGTGACGGAAAAAAGTCGCCTCTCTTTATCGCTTCGGCATAACCGGTTTCAATTTCCGCGAGAAAAAGCTCTCTCCTCTCGTCGCACCTCTCCGGCTCACATACGAGCACATCGTAATCATCAGGCAGGAATCGTATCGGCGACGGCGACTCCCTGTAAAAATATGGGAGGTAGAGTTCCATCGCCGGGAAGAACTCCCTTGCCGCGAACTTCTGTTTTACATCGGCGAGGTTTGCGGAGTGCCGCTCCTCCAGGGTGTTAAGGTTTTTCATCAGCCAATCGATGTCGATAGTGCCGTACGGGGTCTCCTTCAATGGTGGTATTTCAACGGAGTTCTGCCATTCAATGGAGCGCTGTGTATCGAGATCAAAGCTCCTTATGGAGTCCACCTCGTCGCCGAAAAGCTCTATGCGAAACGGATGTTGCGAAGATGGGGGAAAGATATCGAGGATTCCCCCTCGAAAGGCAAAGCACCCCGCTTCGTCTACAGGGTCGTTAAAAAAATATCCAGCGGAGACGAGGAAGCTTTTCAACCTGTCGACATCCACCTCCTCCCCCTTTTTTATAGTAAAGGAGCCAGAACCGGCAACCTCCGTCGGCGGACATTTCTGCATCAAGGAAGCAATTGTCGTAACGCAGATCACGGGGGCCGATCCGTTCTTTGCTTCAAGCAGACGCTGCAGGGCATTGCGTCTGGCGGAGGCGATGTCGACATGCGGGGATAATGGCTCGTATGGGAGTATCTCCCATTGGGGGAGATAGATCACCCCTTCGCCTCTCCCTAGAAAAAAGGAGATATCATTCGCGATCCTTTCGGCCTCTCCATTGTCCGAAGTAAGAATGAGAGAGCTTCTGGATGACTTGCTGAACATACCGGCAATGACAAGAGCCTGCGCCGAAGCGGTCAAGCCCTGCATACGGAAAGCGTCGCCTTTTATAAACCGGCTGAACGGAAGATTGAAAATCATTTTATGATTCTAACAGCATCGGAAGGTCAGCATATAGAAGACGCAAAGCAGAAGTTTTCAGAAACAGCCGTCCGCCTCAATAAGGATATCGTATAAGGCCGTTCTATTTCGCGCTCCGCAGAGCTTCCATAACCGGCCTTTCAGACCAAACAGGCTTCCTACCGCTCTTCAAAATACTTCGTGAAGTAATTCGTTGCGGATGCCAGACTGAATACAAGCGCGATAAGAAGGCAGATCATACCAGCGGTCTGGAAATGAATGATGCCGAGATCCCATTGCAACAGCAGCAGTTCCATGGCCGCTATCTCAAACCCTGTCTTGAATTTCCCGAGCCTGTCCGCCGCGATGATCTTGTTTTCCGAAGCCGCCATAAGCCTTACGCCTGTTACCGCAAACTCCCTTGCGATCATGATGGTAGCAAGCCACGCTGGCACGCGGCCAAGCGCCACCATTGGTATCAGCGCCGAAAGTATCAGCACCTTATCCGCAATCGGGTCAAGCAGTTTGCCTATCGCCGTAACGGAGCCGGTGGTCCTGGCAAGGTGCCCGTCAAGGTAGTCGGTGATCGCTCCCGCGCCGAAAACCAGCGCCGCCAGAAATGAAAAGAACGGTGTGGGGGACATAAGAAGAACAACAATCACAGGCACCACGCCTATCCGAAAAAGCGTCAACCTCGTCGGTAGATTTATCCTCCTCAAATTTTTCCTGCCTCCTTTTATGTGTTAATTGTCTGAAACAAATATCGGCGTGTCCGTTATATGCAGTACGCCTTCATCATCGATATATCTATAAATTTTCGCTTTCCCTTCAGCGCTTTTTCCCGCCTTATAGGGGCGGTCGTAATAATTATCCATCACTCTTCTAATGAATCCAATCGTCTCCGGGTACGGCGGTATTCCGGAATATTTCTCCACGGCGTTCTCGCCAGCGTTGTATGCCGCCAAGGCAAGCTCCTTGTTGCCATTATACTTCTCCAGCAGGTACTTTAGATACCTTGTTCCACCCCTTATATTATCTTCCGCAATAAAGGGATTCAAAACGCCGTAATTTTTCGCGGTTGCCGGCATAAGCTGCATGAGCCCTACCGCCCCGGCGCTGGAGATGGCATACCTGTCAAATGCCGATTCCGCCTTGATAACGCTTTTTATGAAACGAGGTTCCATCCCTTCCTCGACAGAGAGCTTGTAAATTTCATCCCTGTAATCGGCGTATGATTCTCTCCCCCCCTTTTTCCTCTTTATAGACACACCTCTTTTCACCTTTTTTTGCTCCGGTTTCTCGCGGATGTATGGAGTGCTGCCGGAAGATATCCTTTTATCCGTGAACTGGACCGTGCCGTTCTCATCAACGTACCTGTATACATCTGCATATGCCTCGAGGGGTGTGGAAATGAAAAATACCAACAAAACGGCAGAACAGAATCTATTTGTCTCCATCTATCGGTAAGTCTAGTTATAAAAAGATGCACAGTCAAACCGTAAAATATGATATAAAAACTCTTTTAAGGGGGGTAATGCGCGATTGGAGGCAACCTTTCCAGCCTTGTACATTTTTAAACCGGCATTGTACCGGCGCATTCCTCGGAAGGAGTAATCTGGATGGAAACGTCTGCTGACGGTATCTGGCTGTTCACCGTCTTTCAAAGGGGCGGTCCCATGATGTGGCCCATCCTCGTCTGTTCCATACTGGCAGTCGCAATTTCAATAGAAAGATTCATAAAACTCCAAAAAGAGAAGGTTATCCACCCCGGTTTTCTGAGCGAGGTACGCAGGGAGTGGCAGGAAAAAAAATTCGACCGGGCGATGGAAGTCTGCAATCGGCATTCTACGCCTGTCTCACGGATAGTGCGCGCCGGACTGCTCCGATGGAAGATGGGGATACTCGAGATAGAAAGGGCGGTCGAAGGGGCAGGAAATCATGAATCGACCCTGCTTAACGCCAACCTTCGCGGCCTCGGAGTGATAGCAAACATCGCCCCGATGCTAGGACTGCTTGGCACGGTCGCTGGAATGATCAAGGCGTTTAACGTGATCTCCACCTCCGGGAGCGGAAACGCGGCCCTGGTCGCGAACGGAATTTCCGAAGCGCTCATTACCACCGCATCGGGCCTCATAGTAGGGATACCGACGCTTGCCATCTACCATTTTTTTAAGGGGAAGGTTGAACAGCTCATATTCGAAATGGAAGAGGTATCGATAAACTTCATAGAAGAGATAGGCTATTCGCTCGTCAGTGACGAAGAGGAGCCGGGATGAAATTTTTAAAAAGAACGGAAGAGGATTTCTCTCTGCAACTTACCCCCCTCATAGACGTGGTATTCCTTCTCCTCATCTTTTTCATGGTATCTACAGCGTTTGTCGATTTCACTAGGCAGATCGACATCAATCTCCCGAAAACCGCCGCCGGGGACCTCCCGGCTGAAAAAAAAGTGTTTACGATAGAAATTTCCCGCGAGAAGGAAATTTTTCTTGACGGGAAACAGGTGACGTTCACGGAACTAGAAGAGCGGATCGCGGGAAGCGGAGGGGCCAAGCGCTCAGTGATAATCAGGGCCGACAGTGAAGTTGATTACGGCACTACCGTCGGAATAATGGGGATGTGCAAATTGAACGGCATCGAAGAGATCGGGCTTTCGGTATCGGAGAGATGATGAACAAAAGATCCGCAATATCGTTCTTCCTGATACTTCTTCTGGCTATTCCTGTGTATGCCGCCGGAAAACAGTCGCGCAAAGCTCAAAAGAAGGAGCCTGAAGAAAAGTTCCTCTGCGGCACCGAAAAGAAAGAGCCGATACCCTACAACGAAAAGGACGTGCATATTTATATGGACGCTTCAACTTTCAACTTCATGCTGGACAACCTCCCGCTCTGCGGCAAACTCGCCAAGGAACTCGGGATAACGGAATTTCAGGTATCGTACAAGAAACCGGAGTTTCAATTCGAGGAGAGCGGATTCAGAATATCTCTGAAAAACAAGAAACGCCTCAAGGGGAAAAACAGGCACCAGCTTCTTTTCGACTATTTGATAGGCGCCAACGGCCCCCTGCCGCTTAACGTGCAAGGGGAGGGGAACGTAAAGATCGTGTTCAAGACCGGAAAGGGAAACTCGATAGTGGCAAATTTCAACACCGATCTATGCCCCGGCTCCTCGGTTTTCGACAGCCTTGCATACAAATCTCCGACAATAATAACAACGGTATTTACAGCAAAGATGGAAAAAGTGTTGCGGCAGGCGGAAAATTTAAGCGATTATATTAAAAATGACGCCCCCTATCTTTTGGAATTGATGGATGAATCGGACGACATATTTACGCGTTCTGAAATAGACCTGTTCAAGAAATTTTTAAAGGGAGAAACGTGACAGATGAAAAACTCATCCGCTTTCGCTTCCATTCTGGAGATCCTTGGTGAAACAGGCGATCCCAGATCCGCATCCAGCATCCTCCCATCCGTTCTGAAAAAACTTCTTTCAAGCACAAATATGAAAACCGGGCTGATACGGCTCGAACACGTGACAGGCGATCTTGACATCAGCATGGATATTTCTGAGAAACTCCCTACATTCTGTTTCACCGGGCTTGACGCGCCGGGATGCGTCTGCGGTGAATCGATAAATTCAGGACTGTGCTCAGCCTCCGACAAATTTGAGGAACAGTTTTGCAATCAGGCAGGATTCGGCACCGTAATAAGCATACCTGTAAGGGTCGGGGAGAAACCTGCCGGCTTTATCTTTCTGGCTGGGGACGAATCCCGATCCGATATAGACATGGAAGAGCTGATGCTGGTGGCCAAACATGTCGGCATGGCGGTGCGGCGCATAGAAAAATTTTATGAGACAGAGAAACGGCTCAAAACGCTTGAAACCGTCTCCCATATAGGAACGATAATAACGAGCCATCTTGACCTGAAAGAGCTGACTCGCGCGGTGGTCGACCATCTCGGCAAGGTGATCAAGAACGACCGCGTAAACCTTGTCCTATACAACCAGAAGGATGAGACCCTCGAATTTATCGCCTCTTTCATGTCGGGGGAGATGGATACCAAAAATTCCGAGATCTACCCGTTAAGCGACGGCATGAACTCGTGGATAGTTAAAAACCGGAGACCGCTTCTAATGAAGGAGAACACGGTCGAGGAGTGCAAGAAGATGGGTATCCGGCACGGAGGGAAACCTGCCAGATCGTGGCTTGGCGTACCGATACTCCACAGGGGGATGATACTCGGAGTGCTGAGCGTTCAGAGCTACAACGAACCTTTTCTCTACAACAACGCTTCAATAGAACTTCTGAACATGGTGGCTACACAGGTGGCAGTCGCGATAGAAAACACCAGGCTTTACGAAACAACAGCAAAGAGGGAAATAGAAAAGCAAAGCCTCTACTACTCCTTGACGCACGACCTTCTTTCGCTTGTGACTCCAATATCGGGATTCAGCGAAGTGATGCTGAGAATGGATGAAAATGAATTCAAAAGCAAGCATGTCGAAATTGGAAACAGCCTGAAGCAGTCAGCCAGCAGGATCATCCAGTTTGTTGAGGACATACTTACGTTCTCAAAGATCCAGTCCGGGAAACTGGAACTTCATCCCGAAAACGCCAACCTCTACCAGATAATCGATCACTCGGTATCAAACTTCCATTCGGAACTTAACCTGCGGAAACTGGATCTGTACATTGAAGGGGAAAAGGTCATGCAGGCCTCCTCCCGATTTCCAAAGAAGGTTGTGACATGCGATACGCTCCAGATAGAGCGCGTGCTGAATAACTGCCTGCAGAACGCTGTAAAACACGCCTCTTCGCGCGTAGAACTGAAAACATCGGTGAACAACAAGAAACTGTTCTGCACCATTTCGGACGACGGCAACGGCATGTCGCGCGATCTCTCGCATAAGATATTCGACGAATATTTCCAGGCGTCTAACGGCAAAAGCGGCGTAGGGCTGGGCCTCCCTTCCGTAAAGAGAATAGTGGAACTGCACGGCGGAAAGGTCGAAGTCGAAACCGACATCGGAAAGGGTTTCGCGTTTACATTTTCGCTTCCGGTAAATAACGGGTAGGATTAATAAATATGATTACAAGAATCGTGACCATCGACGATGACATAAACACGCTGAAATCGCTTGAACAGCTTCTTGAGCTGAAAAAGTTCAAGGTATTCCCGCATCTTACAGTCAATGACGCGATGAACAATTTCGACAAGGACGATCCTCATATCGCCATCATAGACTTCTATCTTGACGACATTACCGGCGTGGAACTGATGAAAAAGATACATCAGAGAAATCCCGATATTCCTGTGATCATCCTGACCGCCTCAAGAGAGATAAACACCGCGATAGAATCTATCAAGGCTGGAGCGTATCACTACCTTGTCAAACCGGTTCAGCCGGACGAACTTTACAGCACCATCGACAAACTCGTGGAGAGCCAAAGGCTCAAGGAGGAGAATCTCCGCCTGAAAAACGAGCTTACGGCGAAATACCGTTTTGAAAATATTATCGGCAAATCGGCGGCGCTTGAGGAGATGTTCGCCATCCTGGCAAAAGCTGTCCAGACGAAATCGACCATACTTATCACCGGCGACTCGGGAACCGGGAAAGAGCTTGTCGCGCGCGCGGCCCACTATAATTCCCCGAGGAAGGACCACCCCTTCATAAAGGTGAACTGCGCCGCCATACCCGAATCAATGCTTGAGGCGGAGCTCTTCGGCATAGAAAAGAATGTCGCCACCGGCGTCGCCATGAGACCTGGGAAATTCGAACTTGCCGACGGCGGCTCGATATTCCTGGATGAGATAGGGGATATGGCCCCCTCCACGCAGGCAAAAGTGCTCAGGGTGCTGCAGGAACGGGAAGTCGAAAGGATAGGGGCCTCCGCCCCGAGAAAGGTCGACATCAGGGTCATTGCCGCGACCAATATAGATATTGCCAAGGCGGTAGAGGAGAAAAAATTCCGGCAGGATCTCCTCTATAGATTAAATGTTTTTCATATCCATATCCCTCCCCTGTCGAAAAGGAAGGACGACATCCCCTTGCTCGCCGAGCATTTCATTCAAAAATACTCGAAGGAGAACGGCATGGAGCCGAAAAAGATTGAACAGGAAGCGATGGAGTACCTTTCGAACAGGGATTGGCCGGGAAATATAAGGGAGCTTGAAAATACCATTGAGAGGGCCATCGGGATATCAGACAGCGACATGATAAAGGTCTGCGATTTTGACCAGGGGATAGCATTCAGGTCCCCTGCGAAGAGCGCGACCGTTCTCCCTCCTGTCGGACTTGACGGAAAAAGCCTTGATGATATTGTCGCGGATTTCGAAAAGGACATCATAACCAACGCGCTTGTGGAAAACAGGTGGAAACAGAACAAGACCGCTGAACAGCTCGGAATTTCCGAGCGAAGCATATGGTACAAAATCAAAAAACTTGGAATAGACATGAAAAAGGTCGATTCCGAGGAGTGATACAGCAAGAGTCGATTGCTTATTAAGCATTTTTTCTATACCATACCGTTCTTGCATTTAGAGCACGCGCCCATAGTTCAGTTGGATAGAACGCCAGATTGCGGTTCTGGAGGTCAGAGGTTCGAATCCTCTTGGGCGCGCCATTATAATGCTGATGGTGTTTTTGTGAGGATTCGAAAGCGAGTTTCCGGTTGCGACCGAAAAGGGAGCAGCGCCAAACAGGACGTTTGGCGAGGAAACGAGTCGGGGTCGAGCGAGCGATTTCAGGAGAAATCGCGAGAGTGACCGAATCCTCTTGGGCGCGCCATTATAATGCTGATGGTGTTCTTGCGAGGATTCGAAAGCGAGTTTCCGGTTGCGACCGAAAAGGGAGCAACGCCAAACAGGACGTTTGGCGAGGAAACGAGTCGGGGTCGAGCGAGCGATTTCAGGAGAAATCGCGAGAGTGACCGAATCCTCTTGGGCGCGCCATTGTTATTCGAAGAATACCGGCGTTGTGTAACAGGATATCCGGAGAGGTGGCCGAGCGGTTGAAGGCGTACGCCTGGAAAGTGTATGTGCGGGAAACCGTACCGGGGGTTCGAATCCCCCCCTCTCCGCCATTTTCAATAAATGGGATTCAAAACAAGCTTCCTTTATTTCTCCAGCAGAGCGAAGTTTCTGCGAATACGGCGTTAGCCGCACGGAGCTAAACGCGAATCGTCGGCCCGAGCAGACAGCGAGGGCAAATTGACACGACGTGCACGCGAGGGTAGGCGAATCCTTCTTCCCTTTCCGCCTTCTCTTCTCTTCCTTTTTCAAACAAGACGTTTGGCAAGGAAACGAATTTGGGTCAAGTGAGCGATTTCAGGAGAAATCGCGAGAGTGACCGATCCCCCCCCTCTCTCCGCCAGCCGCAGAAAGACCCTTTCGGATTGAAAAACTGCAAAAGATCCTGAAAAAATATCGGCTCGAAAATACTTTTGATCCAAAAACGAGCTTCTATTATTTTTAGTTGGACTACTTCCATTTTCCTTGTTACTACATATACTGAAAACTTAAACAAGCACCCAACAATGACGAAACAATTAAGGATTAGCTTTGATGATTCATTGAAATAAAATTTATGGTAAATATAGCAACGGGAAAAATTATGAATTTTGAAAGAAAGATCGCCAGAATAGCCGGAACACTTTTTATTATTGGCACGGTTGCGGGCATACTAAGCATTGCTCCAGCTATAGATGCTCCTGATTATCTTACTAAAGCTTCTGAAAATGCTAATCAAGTATTAAAAGGAGCATTTTTCCAGTTTATTATGGCGGTTGCATATATTGGATTTGCAATTTTGTTGTACCCAATTCTAAGAAGATATAATGAAAGTCTTGCAATTGGATTTGTTGGTTTCAGGTTTATTGCTGGAGTATTCAACATTATTGGTGTAACAAGCATCCTACTACTATTGACATTAAGTCAGGAGTTTACAAAAGCTCCTAATTTAAATTCATCCTATTTTCATACTTTAGGTGAATTATTGCTGGCTGGACGAGATTTCGTGGACCATGTGGCAATGATACTGGCACAAAGCATAGGCAGCATAATGTGTTACTACATCCTCTATCAAACAATGCTGGTTCCTCGATGGTTATCCGTATGGGGTTTAGCTGGAGCCACTTTGACTATATTTGCAAGCTTTCTTGTAATGTTCCATCTAATCGGTATTATTACGCCGGTTTACCTTGCTCTGCTCCTTCCGTTGGCATTACAAGAAATGTTTTTGGCGGTATGGCTGATTGTAAAAGGGTTTAATCAATCTGTGGTCATTTTTGAAAACTCAAGAACGGCATATTAAGAAGTTATGAAAAAGATTTGTATTGTTGGGGCGTCAGGGAAACTCGGGCAGTATATGGTGCAGCATGCGTTGGATCGGGGCTACGAGGTGGTTGGCGTTTGCCGGAAGCGGAGCATAGGCAAACTCGATGCGTTCAAAGGGCGCATCACAGTCATTCCCGGCATGACGAACGACCGCGAGGTTATCAAAGAAGCTGTCGCAGGGTGTGACGGAGTACTCACCGTGCTGGTACCTTGGGGTGTTCACCAGTACTCGTCTGGAACGGCCAAAGCAGTACTCGACTACGCGCATCCAGATGCACGCCTCATATTCTCCTGCGGCTGGCATATCGCTCGCGATAACCGGGATATTTACTCGCGAAAATTCAAAGCGCTCGTGAAGATCGCCAGCTGGCTCGGATGGCTTCTTCGGGCCATTGATATAGACGACCAGGTGGAAGCGTGTCGACGTGTGTTTGCCAGCGACACCCTGTGGACGGTTGTGCGTGGGAGTGACCTAGAAGAGGGGGAGAGCCAGGGCTTGCCCGTGTGGAGTCGGCATGTGGGTGATCCAATTCTCGAGAGCAATAAGACGCGCCGCGTGGACTTCGCCCTATTTATGGTAAAGAGCCTTGAAAATGACGATTTGATCCATGAAGCCCCGGCAATTGTCGGCTGCCGAACACCATCGGCGCTTGCATTCAAGTCAGGAAGCTAGAGATTGATAAAACGTATTCTGAAAATTAAGAAAGAATTTAGTCGCTAAAGAAATACTTGAAATCGTCCAATCCTAAAGATGCGATTCTGTGGGCGTTAAGATGTTCTTGTCCCCGTTTCTTTTTATTTTTAATCAATACAGGAAAGCGGGCACACGACGTGCACGCGAGGGTAGGCGAATCCTTCTTCCCTTTCCGCCTTCTCTTCTCTTCCTTCTTCAAACAAGACGTTTGGCGAGGAAACGAATTTGGGTCAAGTGAGCGATTTCAGGAGAAATCGCGAGAGTGACCGCTCCCCCCATCTATTCCCTGCACCCCTCATTTCCGCAAATCCAGGGACTTAAAAAAAATATCATCGAGAGATGGTATCGGAATATGGAAATGGGATAAGCTATCACCCTGAACTTGAAACGGAGAGATGGCCGAGTTGGCTGAAGGCGTTGGTCTCGAAAACCAATGTGCGGGAAACCGTACCGGGGGTTCGAATCCCTCTCTCTCCGCCATTTTTGCGAAAGAGGCATAGGCCTCTTACGTAAAAATAATAGATAAGGTCGGGATTCGAACGCGGACTGGCGGCCCGAGCGGATAGCGAGGGCAAATTGACACGACGTCAATTTAGCCAGGGAGTCGGGGCCGATGGAGCGTTGCAGGAGCAACGCGAGAGTGGCCGATCCCTCTCTCTCCGCCATTTTTACGAAAGAGGCATAGGCCTCTTGCGTGAAAATAATAGATAAGGTCGGGATTCAAAACAAGCTTCCTTAATTTCTCCAACAGAGCGAAGTTTCTGCGAGTACGGCGTTAGCCGCACGGAGCTAAACGCGAGTTTCCGTTTGCGAGCGGATAGCGAGGGCAAATTGACACGACGTCAATTTAGCCAGGGAGTCGGGGCCGATGGAGCGTTGCAGGAGCAACGCGAGAGTGGCCGATCCCTCCCTCTCCGCCATTTAATGTTAGTCGAATTGAACTACCCGATGTCACCGAGGAGGAGGCGTTCGCTCCAGTTTCTTTCTATCTCCTTGCGCAACGGCTGATGTTCGGGGAGTTTCAGCGTCGGATCCTTTCCGATAACCGCGAACGCTTCATCCTTCGCGTTTTTTAAAATATCAAAATCGCGCAGGAGGTTTGCCATTTTGAATTCAGGAAGGCCGCTCTGTTTCGTCCCCAGAATGTCGCCTGTTCCTCTAAGCTCGAGATCCTTTTCGGCGATGATGAATCCGTCGGTTGTTTTCGTCATCACTTTCAGCCTCTCTCTCGCCACGTCGCTTATGGGATATTCGATAGCGAGGAGGCAGTAGGAGCGCTCGGTCCCGCGCCCGACCCGTCCGCGAAGCTGATGGAGCTGGGCGAGGCCGAAACGCTCGGAGTGTTCCACCATCATCACGGTTGCGTTCGGCTGATCGATGCCGACTTCGACGACGGTTGTCGATATGAGTACGTCGAGTTCCCTGTTCATGAACGAGTGCATCACAGACTCTTTTTCGTCCGCTTTCATCCGCCCATGCACCAGGCCTATCTTGAGATCTGGAAATATCTTTTTGCGGTAGTTCTCGTACATCTCCGTGGCCGCCTTCAATTCCGATTTCTCGCTCTCCTCGACAAGCGGATAGATGATGTACGCCTGCCTCCCTTTTTTTACTTCCCGATGTATCTGTATCCTCGCCTTTGTCATCTCGTTCGGCTTTATCACTTTTGTTTCAATAGTCCCGCGCCCCTTCGGCATCGTCTTTATGACGGAGACGTCGAGATCGCTGTAGATCGTTAGCGCGAGCGTGCGGGGGATCGGGGTTGCGGTCATGATAAGGGTGTTCGGCCTTGCCCCCTTTGATATCAATTCCGCGCGCTGTTTCACGCCGAAGCGGTGCTGTTCGTCAATCACTACGACGCCTAGATTTTTAAACGAAACATCTTCCTGTATCAGGGCGTGGGTGCCGATGATGAGATCGACTTCGCCGGAAGCGATCCTCTCCTTCGCCTCCTTCTTCCCTTTGGTGCTCGCCTTGAGAAGTTCGAGTTTGACCGGGAACTCCGTTTTAATGTTCGAAATATTCTTGAAGTGCTGTTCCGCGAGGATTTCCGTAGGCGCCATTATCACCGCCTGGTACCCGTCCTTTATTGCGAGCATCATTGTCACGGCGGCGACGATCGTCTTTCCGCAGCCGACATCCCCCTGCAAAAGACGGTTCATCGGGTGAGGGCCGCGCATATCGCCAGTAATCTCGCCAAGGACATTCATCTGATCGTCCGTAAGGGTGAAGGGGAGGGAGGATATTATTTTTTCTACATCTCTGTCGCCGACGTTTATCTTTACGCCTTCAACGGTATCGGTATTCCTGCTCCTCTGTATCGCCATTGCCGTTTCAAGAAAGAAGAATTCCTCGAAGATCATCCGTCTCTGCGCGGGTGTTCTGAACCGGTTCAGATCCGCGGGATCCGTATCGTTCTCCGGTGAGTGAAGCGCCGCTACCGCTTCGCCTCTTGACGGGAAGCGATGCTTATCGAGAATATCGGGCGGAAGCGGCTCGGATAGCGCGGAGAGAGCTTTTCGGGAGTTTTCCAGGGCTCTTGTCACGAGCGAGTTCATCACCTTCTGGTTGATCCCTTCGGTGAGAGGGTATACGGGGACGAATCCGGCAGGATTTGTCCCGCTATCGTCGTCCTCCCCCTCTTCGATGATAGTTATATCGGGGTGCGCCATTTCGAAACAGCGCTGGAACCTGCTCATCGCGACCTTTCCTGTTACGATAATCTGAAGGCCGGGAGTATATTTTTTCGAGAAGTAATCACCCCTCACCATGAACCAGATACAGCTGAGTATCCCGGTATCGTCCCTCAGCGAAAGCTGAAACATCTTTTTGCCGAAACGTCTCCTTATCTCCTTGGCTTCTGCGATTTTGGCCTTTACGGTCTGGATCTTTCCCTCTTCCAGTTTGTCGATTGTCAGGAGGTTTCTTCTGTCTTCATATCTGGATGGAAAATGAAAGAGGAGATCGCCCACGGTACGAAGGCCGAGTCGCAATAGATTTTCAGCCCTCTTTGGGCCTACCCCCTTGAGGAACTGTATGTCGGTTGAAATGTCTATACTCAATTTTACCTAAGACAGAGAAACAGGTTCAGGGTTGAAAAGACCGCCCCTCGCAGGGACGAGGGGCGGCGGATCTATTTCGTCATTAAAAAATCGGTTAAGTTGGCTATGTCGCCTTCCGTCATCTCCTTCGGATTTTTATGTCTCGGCTTTTCCTTTCCGTTTGTCCTTTTCTTCAGGTCTGCGGTGATAGGGTCGTTCGCGGCCCACACACCTTCAGTATCGGCCAGCCATTTTTTAAGCCACTCCGGATTCGCTCTTTTTGAAATGTCTGCAAGATCCGGCCCTACCTTCTTCTTTCCAAAATCGTGGCATGCCTTGCATTTTTTATTGAAATAGGCTTCTCCCTCCGTTACGCCTGCAATCGCGGCAGAAGAGATGCTGAAAACGAGGAAGAGCAGTAATGCGAAAAACTTCATGATGAGCCTCCAAAAAAAATTAGTGATCCCCGGTTAATGTTGTTATGCAGACTATGTTATATCCGGTTGACTCCAAAGGCAATCGGCATAAGGGCAGTAACGATTATATGCCTATGGCTTTCGTGACATAGAAGCGGTCTATTGATCTGGAGATGATTTAGATAGCGAGTTTTTCGTATTCAGGGTATGTAGTCGATTCTTCCTTCTTGGTTCTCTCCATAAAACTGTGAATGAATTTATCCAGCTCTTCATGGTGGTCGCTGTCAATTTCCCCAGCCTCGAACTTTTCAAAAAAATCCTCAGCCTCCTGTATCAGCTCCCCTATCTCCGCCGTCTCCTGGGCCATGATCTTCGCGATCCGGGTGTCCTTTTCTGCCGCCTTGTTCAGCGTCGGATAAATTTTCTTTTCCTCATCTTCAAGATGTCTATACAGTTTTTTCTTCGCTTTCTGTATCTGCATATTCCCCTCTTTGGAGCTTATGCCGAAAAATTTCGCTTCGGATAAGGCTGTGGCTATGATGACGTGATCTCTTCTAAGTTCGTCGGTAATCTTCTTCATATACTGTCCGATCATTATTTTGATGAGGTTCCTTACCGTTGAAATTCTACATGTATTTGGCGGGCAAGTGAAGATAGATTTTAAATTATTGACCGGCTCCCGGGGGGGGAAGTTTCAGGTTCGCCTCGCCGTCGAGCGCGAGAAAATTCCGGAAATCCGGATTCTCGGTATTATTCAAGAAGATATGGTGCCCCGCCAGGGCGATCATCGCACCGTTGTCGGTGCAGAATTTCGGCTCAGGCCAGACTGTGTGAAAACCTCGTTTTTGCGACTCACGCTCCATTTCGGTTCTCAGCGCCTTATTGCAGGCGACACCCCCCGCAAGGACGATGTCTTTCAAGCCTAATTTTTCCGCCGCCAGCATTGTCTTTGTCACCAGGGTTTTTACCACGGTCGCTTGAAACGCGGCGGCGACATCGCAGGTTTTGGGCGAACTCTTCATCGCGTTGCGCACGGCGGTCTTCATCCCGCTGAATGAAAAGGCGAGCGGGTCGTTTTTCACATTCGGGACCGAGAACTGCAACTTGAGCGGATCTCCGTCGACTGCTTCCTTCTCGACGGCAGGTCCCCCCGGAAAGCCGAGACCGAGCATTTTTGCAACCTTATCAAACGCTTCCCCTGCGGCGTCGTCGCGCGTGGATGATATCTCGAAGAATTCAACGGGTGAATCTATCTTGAAGAGTGAAGTATGCCCCCCCGATACAACGAGGCAGAGATGGGGGTAGCGCAATTCGTGGTTTAATCCCGCGGCCACGATATGTCCATGCAGATGATGAACCGGGACAAGGGGTTTCTTTTCCGCCCACGCGAGCCCCTTGGCCGCCGCTATCCCTACCAGGAGCGCACCCAGGAGTCCGGGACCCTGAGTCACCGCGATGGCGTCCAGATCCTTGAGTGCTATTCCGGATAATTCCACCGCTTCGGCAATGACGATCGGGATGTTTTCAATGTGGCGTCTTGAAGCAAGCTCGGGGACTATCCCGCCGTACTTGGAATGGATCTCGTGCTGTGACGACGTGACGCTGGAGAGGACGGTTTTCCCGTTCTTTACAACAGCGGCGGCGGTATCGTCGCAGGAGCTTTCAATTCCGAGTATCAGCATCAGCGCACCAGCTCGGAGGCGTAAACTAGTTTTACCCCGGCCTTTTTGAATTCATCTTTCATTTCACCCAGTACCTTAATGGTTACTGAATAGGGATGTCCAATCGCAATTGTGGAGCCCCTTCTTTTTGCGTGGCGTATGGCTTGAAAAAGGGCTTTCCTGATGTTTTCCTCATTCCTGTCATCATCGATGAAAATGTCCCGCCCCGCGCTCTTTATCCCCTTTTCCCTGGCAGTTGACTGCGCGAGGCTCCATGGCGTGGTAAGGGAGTCGATGAAATATAGATGAGCGCCCTTGATCTCTTCCATTATTATCCGCATGCTCCCGGAGTTCTGCGTGAGGAGGGAGCCCATATGGTTGTTTGCTCCTGCGGCGTACGGAATTGATTTGATCAACTCGCGCGCAAGGCTCTTTAACTCTTCCGGCGAGTGAGAGAGGAGGAGAGTATCCTTGTCGATATTCTCCCCGTTTCCATCTATCGGTTCCATCGGGAGGTGTAGCATTACTTCGTGTCCGGCTTTATGTATCTCTTCGGCTAAATTCCTGGAGTGCGTCTGGCCGGGGAGGATGGAAAAGGTGATCGGTACATCAATCTCCAGAAGCTGGCGAACCGGATGTTTATTTACCCCTACATCGTCGATAATAATAGCCATGCGCGCGTTTGATCTCCCTGATGGCATCATCAAGGCATCTTCGAGGCGGTTTGCGTCCGAGCCGCGCCTTTCGGCTGATGAACCTTCGTGAATATCCCCCTTTCCAGGGATGGACGTCGCGGGCATTTTGTCTATTGTGATGGATAAGGGTTTTGTAGCGGCAGTTTTTGGGGGGGACATTTTTGGGAGGACAAACAGGGAGCCGATAACGGCGATGCCGACCAGAGTTACAAAGAGCGCCAGCGAAAGAACCGCCAGGCGCTCATGCTCATTCTTCTTTTTCTTTTTTTTTCCAGGCATGATGCTTCTGATTATAGGGGGTAAGGAAGAGGAAACGAAAAGTCCAAGAGGGCAAATCGGGGCCTTGGCTTTGGAGGCTTGTGTGCGATCTCATCTTTAAATTTGCCGGTTGAGTGTATGTTCCCTAAAGGGAGATGACGAACCGGGTATGTTGCGAAAGGATCTGTCAGCCGGCTTTCGGTATGTTTTTGACCTTGCCGCCTGAAAGTTTTTTCACGACGGAAACGGCTTTCCTCAGCTGATTATCTTCCTCAAGGTTGAAGACCTTATTTCTGTCCCTGATCTTCTTTTTTATGGCTTTCTTGGCATCCTTGCTGTCTTTCTTTTTGCCACCGTCTTCATCTTCGGCATCACTGTTATTGTTGAGATGTCTTCTGTCCACCTCGCCACGGAAACTGTCGATGAGGTCCTTTTCTCTCAGCGGTTCGGGGAGTTCAATGTCCTTGCCGTCTTCATCCTTCACGATAAGTTTTTCGGAAATATCGGGCTCGATGCCTATCCCGTGGATCATGATATCAGCCGGAGTGAAGTATCGCGCCGTGGTGAGGCTCAATCCGCTTCCGTCGCTGAGCTGTCGGATTGTCTGCACGGAACCTTTACCGAAGGTGCGCTGTCCGACTATAACGCCGCGCTTCAGGTCTTTCATTGCTCCAGCAACGATTTCAGAAGCCGATGCCGACCCGGCGTTTACAAGCACAACAAGCGGAAGGTCGGTATGCCCACCCCATGAGTTCGACATAAACACCGAATTCTGATCCGGGGTTCTCCCTTTAGTGGATACGATTACGTTGCCTTTCTCAAGAAAGAGATCGCTGACGTCTATGGCCTGCTTGAGAAGCCCTCCCGGATTGTTCCTCAAATCGAGAACGAGGCGCTTCATCCCTTTCGCCTCCATCTTCTTGATGGCGTCGTTCGCTTCCGTAGCGGTGTTCTGCGAGAAGGTGAGTATTCTAAGATATCCAGTGTCGCTGTCGATCATCGCGTATTTCGCGGATTTGATCTTGATGACATCCCTCACTATCTTTATGTCGAAAGTGTCGTTGGCGCTTTCACGGAAGATAGTGAGCGTAATCGGCGTGCCGACGTTCCCCCTCATCTTTTTCACCGCATCCATGAGATACATGTTCTTGGTGGTAACCCCTTCGATCTTGAGTATGATGTCGCCGGCTTCCAGTCCCGCTTTTTCTGCAGGCGTGTCCTCGATGGGGGCGACAATGCCGATGTAGGAATCCATTACAGTTATTTCAATGCCGAGTCCCCCAAATTTTCCTTCGGTCTCCTGTTTCCGGCTTTTATAATCCTCCACGTCCATGAATGACGAATGTGGGTCGAGAGTTCTTAAAAGGCCCCTTATCGCGCCATCCGCGAGATCCTTGGTTGTTTTTTCCTCGACATAATAATTTTGTATCAGTGTAAGAACTTCGGCGAATATCCTCAGGTCGTCGTAGGATGTCGCGGCCTGGGCCACGCTCCTTGAGCTTACAGCGGCGCCGGCTGAAAATCCGGCAAGGACTGCGACGAATATCCAGAGGCCGAAGCTTCGTATGAATTTATTTAAATTGAAACCGCCAGTTTTTTTCATAAGTTAAAAATAATAACACGCAAACAGTTATTTCCAAAGCGGATATATTTTTCAGGTATTTGGGGATCTCCGGCGTTACATTCAGAATCGGGTCTGGGATGGGTGAAATTGACATAAGCTTATATGCTATTTATAATCCTTCGGTTATGTTTGACCAACTTGAATCGCGCCTTTCAGGGGTGCTTAAGAAAATACGAGGCCTTTCGAAGCTTACCGAATCGAATATGGCCGATGCTCTGCGCGAGGTGCGTCTCGCCATGCTTGAGGCGGACGTTGCCCTTCCAGTTGTAAAGGATTTCATTGCCAGGGTAGAGAAGGAGTCGAAGGGGGCAGATGTCCACAAGTCGCTATCGCCCGGCCAGCAACTTATAAAGATAGTCCACCTTGAGCTTGTGAAACTGCTCGGAGGGGGAACCGCAGAGCTTGAAAGGGCGAAAAAGGGGCCAACCGTCATACTGATGGCCGGTCTGCAAGGCTCAGGTAAAACCACATCGACCGCAAAGCTCGCCCTGCACCTCTCCAAAGAGGGGCTGAATCCGATGATGGTCTCGACCGACGTCTACCGACCTGCGGCAAGGGAACAGCTTGCGGTGTTGGGTGAACAGCTGGGGATACCGGTATTCAGGGGCGAAGGTCTAAGCGATCCGGTAAAGATCGCGAAAGCGTTCTTGAAACATGCGAAAGATGAATCGGCGAACGCTCTATTAATAGATACGGCCGGACGGCTTCAGATAGACGACGAGATGATGGTCGAGCTGGAGTCGATAAAGAAAGTGATAAACCCTACCGAGATACTGTTCGTCGCGGACGCCATGACAGGCCAGCAGGCGGCGGAGGTTGCAAGGATATTCCATGACAGGACACAGCTTACAGGAGTTATCCTCACCAAGCTCGACGGTGACGCGAGAGGCGGCGCGGCGCTGTCGGTAAAATCGGTTACCGGATGCCCTATCAAGTTTTCAGGTATCGGAGAAAAGCCCGAACAGTTCGAAGTGTTCCATCCCGAGAGAATGGCGCAGAGGATCCTCGGAATGGGGGATGTATTAAGCCTTATCGAGAAGGTGGAGAAGGCATCGGACGAAGAGGAGACCGCGAGGCTTGCCAAGAAAATCGGCTCCGGCGATTTCGACTTTACCGATTTCCTCGACCAACTGAAGATGATAAGGAACCTCGGCCCGATGGATCAGGTGATGGGGATGATACCCGGTTTCAAGCCGCCCCCGGGGGCCAATGTGGACGACGGTCAGCTGGATATCGCTGAAGCAATAATTAATTCAATGACAAAAGAAGAACGCAGGTCATATAATATCATCAACGGGAGCAGGAAGAGCCGAATCGCCGACGGAAGCGGAACAACCGTTGCCGACGTGAACCGGTTGTTGAAGCAGTTCGTGAAGATGAAAAAGATGATGAAGAACTTTAAGAAACCAGGGTTTATGGAACAGATGATGTCCATGGGCAGACCCGGTTTCGGAAATTAAACGGAACTTAAGGAGGAATTGTGGCAGTAACATTGAGAATGGCCCGCTTTGGTAGGAAGAAAAAACCTTTCTACCGGATAGTGGCCGCCGACAGACGTTTTTCGCGTGACGGAAGGTATCTTGAAATAGTGGGGACCTACGATCCGGCCAATAAAAAATCGGAGATAAAAAAGGAATCCGCCGAGAAGTGGATCAAGGAAGGCGCAATGCTTTCACCGACGGTAAAGGATATCCTGACAAAGCAGGGTGTCTCGTTCCCGGCTCCCGGCAAGAGTGCCAAAGAGGCGAAATAATCCTGTTGGTACCGTTTCTTTTTCGAAATGAGAGTGGAGGCGCTTCTTGAAAACGCTTATTGAGACTATTGTGCGCGGCATCGTGGATAAACCTGACGATGTCGACGTGAGTGAAATTTACGGCGAAAAAACCACGATCCTTGAACTAAAGGTTGCCCAGGAAGATCTGGGCAAGGTGATCGGCAAGCAGGGGCGAACGGCGAAGGCTATCCGGGCGCTATTAAGCGCGACCGCCGCGAAGAAAAGCCAGCGCGCGGTTCTTGAGATCCTGGAATAACTCCCCGCGTCCCTTCATGTTTATTTGTGTCGGGCTGGCCGGCAGTGGTTCGCCATCCCCGTGAAATGACTGGGAGAGAGTAAATGCGCCGCCCTATAATATCCATAGGACGATTTTTAAAACCGTTCGCCGTGAAGGGCGAGATAAAATTCGAGCCGTACTACCCGGACCAGCTGTCGCACAAGGACATCAAGCCGGGTTTCACTGGCGTTGCCGAAAGCGCCGAGGCCGACGACCCTTTCAATTCAGGCAAAAAAATAAAAATTACCGCCTCCAGGCAGATGAACAGGTTCTGGATGTTCCGGTTTGCCGAATACAACAGCCCGGAGGAGGTTTCGGAGCTGACCAATCTTGATCTCTGGGTGGAGCGCAGCTCTCTCCCTTCATTGTCGAATGACCAGTATCTCGACGCCGACCTAATAGACTGTTCGGTGTTTGACGAGGAGGGGAAGGAGCTTGGCGTCATTTACGACGTGATCATAACCGGCGCGAACGACGTATGGGAAGTTCACGCAAAAGACGGGAAAGAGATAATGATCCCGGTGATCGACGAGGTGGTGCTGAGCGTCGACATCGATGAGGGGAAGATCACCGTTCGTCTGCTGGACGGTCTTCTCGAATGATGCGAATAGATATCCTCACCATATTCCCCTCCATCTTTGATTCGTTTTTGGGGGAATCTCTTCTCTCAAAGGGGATCGAAAAAGGTCTCATTGAGATCCATCTCCACGATATCCGGAAATATTCAACCGACAAACACAGGAAGGTGGATGACATGCCGTACGGCGGCGGAGCCGGGATGGTCATGTCCCCGCAACCGATAGTCGACGCGCTAAGGGGGATAAAGGGGAGCGGCGAACCGGGGAGGACGCTTCTCCTCTCGCCAGGCGGGAAGCCGTTCACACAGGAAACTGCGGAAAGATTCTCCCGCGAAAAGAGACTGGTACTCGTTTGCGGTAGGTATGAAGGGATTGATCAGAGGGTTCGCGACGGTTTTGTGGATGAGGAGATATCGATAGGTGATTTTGTAATGAATGGCGGTGAGGTTGCCGCCATGGCGGTGATAGAGTCGGTGTTCCGGTTGATACCGGGCGCAGTCGGTAGCGAGGAATCTGTCGAGCTGGAGAGCTTTCACAGGAACCTGCTGGAGCATCCGCACTACACCAGGCCGGATGATTTCGAAGGGATGAAGGTGCCGTCGGTGCTCCTCTCCGGCAACCACAAGGAGATAGAAAAATGGAGAGGGGAAAAGGCTCTGGAAAGGACGGAAGCTGTCCGCCCCGATATCCTGGAGAGAGGGCTTGATGAGATAAGGCAGAATATCAAGTTTTCGATGGCGCTTGTCCACTACCCTGTCCTCGGCAAGGAGGGGGAGACGATCACAGGCTCCATCACAACTCTTGATGTTCACGATTTTTCCCGCATAGGGAAGACATACTCGGCCGAAACCGTCTATGTGATCACTCCGGTGGAGGATCAGCAGAGATTGATAAACCGTCTCTGCAGACACTGGACGGATAGCGAGATACTAAAGGAGCTCGACGGAAGGCGGACCGAGGCTCTCGATATCGTGAAGGTGGTCCCATCGGTCGATGCTATGCTGAAGGACGCTAAAAAGAGGGGGCGAAAGATAAAGATACTGGCGACAAGCGCGGTTTTGGCGCCAAACGCGGTATCTCCGGCAAGATGGCTGAAGAGCGTGCAGGAGGGGGAGGAGTGGATAGTCCTTTACGGCACCGCCTACGGCCTTGCCCCGGAGCTGATAGAGAGGGCCGACGCGGTGCTCGAACCGGTTTCCGGGAGGGGTGAATTTAACCATTTGCCTGTGAGGGGCGCTTCTGCTATTATTACAGACCGTTTATTAGGAAATTTGAGGAGACAAAAATGAACCCGATTATCGCGTCAGTTGAGAAAACATATATTAAGAAAAATCCGCCCAAATTCGACATTGGCGACAAGGTAAAGGTTCACATGAGAATCGTCGAAGGGGAGAAGGAGAGAATCCAGGTTGTCGAAGGAATAGTCATCCGCAAGCGCGGTTCCGGCACAAGCGAGACATTTACCGTCCGCAAAGAGTCGCATGGTACAGCCCTTGAGAGGATTTTCCCGATCCATTCCCCCCGTGTTGAAAAGGTTGAAGTGGTCCGCCATAACAAGGTACGCAGGGCGAAGCTCTATTACCTCCGCGACAGGTCTGGAAAATCGGCCCGTCTTACAGAGAAGTTCATCTCCGCTTCCAAGGCCGAGAAAGCAGAAGCCGAAGAACCGGCAGTTGAAGCGCCGGAAAAAGAAGCCGAATAAGGCTTTTCCCTTTTTTTATTCCACCTTTCCCACGTCGGGAGAGGTGCGTCCGTTTGCCGGTGTAAAACCGCATCGGCGTGAATTTCCTGTTTGACGGTTTCTTCAAGCCGTCACTCGGGGTTATGCTAATCGGATAATGAAACTCTTTGTATTCGAGTATGCCTCTGCCGGAGGGGAAGGTGGAGAGCCTTTCCTGAAAGAGGGGACGCATATGCTCTCATCCCTCCTTGGCGACCTTGCGCGTCTCAAGAGTGTGGAGGTCTCCACGATTCTTTCCCCCGAAGTAAAGGGGGCCGATTTTCCGGCACACCGTATCGTAAGACCGATCAGGAATTTCAACCGGGCGGTCGAGGATGAGATGAATATCTCCGGCGCGGTATGGCTCATAGCGCCGGAGACCGGCGGCATACTCATGGATATCACACGGATGGCCGAAGCGATGGGAAAAAGGATAATTGGCTCTACCTCGCGAGCGATCGAACTGTTTAGCGACAAGATGAGCACGGCAAAGAGGTTCGAAGGTCTTGTGCCGATGCCGCGAACGGCAGAGTTGAACGGAAACCTTCCGTTCATACCCGCGATAATAAAACCGGTTGACGGCGCGGGGTGCGATGGGATTTTCAGAGTTGACGAAACTTCCCTCCTCCCATCGGTGAATGGCAGATACATCTGCCAGCCGTTCATTGAAGGCGACACCCTATCAGCAGGTGCGATAGCCGATGCAAAAGGTATAAGGCTTCTTGGAGTATGCAGGCAGGATATTGAAGTTCGCGGACGTGTCACCTTCAAAGGGGTGTCGGGGCCTGTCGAGTATCGGCGCTCGAAAGAGCTGCTCGATATTCTTGGCAGGCTATGGGAAGTCTCGGATCGGCTTGCTGGCTATTTCGGCGTCGATTTCATCGACAATGGGAAGGAGATCATTATCATCGAGGTCAATCCGCGCCTCACTACTTCTTATCCGCTATATTCGAAAAACTTTCCAGGGAACCTTGGCGGGGAGATTCTCTCTGCATGCGGAGCTGAGCTGGTCGTTCAATGAACATATTTTCCCTCGATATCGGCGGCGCATTTATCAAGAGCGCCTATCTGCCTGAAATTGGGAGGCCGAAACAGGGGATACTCCCATTCAAAATGTACAGGGAACCGGAAAGGCTTTTTTCCGTACTGAAGAAACTGAAGCCGAAAACAAAAAATGTCCAAACCATCGTTACCATGACAGGGGAACTATGCGATTCGTTCGCGACGCGCATGGAAGGGGTTCGTCATATCGTCGAATGTTGCGTGACGGCTTTCGGCAGGGAGACGTTGTTTCTCGGACGCCGCGGTGAACTTTTCACTGGCGCACGGGCAAAACGGCTCCACGAGGAGGTTGCTTCAGCGAATTGGGTCGCTATCCCGCTCTTTCTCTCTATGTGCGCCGGCATGAAGGATTTCCTGCATGTCGATATAGGCTCTACGACAACGGATCTGACGCGCGTAAAAGGGGGAGAGATAGCGAACAGAGGCTGGGACGATTTCGGACGCCTGGCAAACGGGGAGCTTGTCTATACCGGATATCTTAGAACTCCGCTTCACTCGGTCTCTGCGAGTGTGACCGTAGACGGAAGGAGCGTCCCCCTCTCGAGCGAATATTTTGCCGTGATGGGCGATGTCTACCTTGCGCTTGGGAGGATCGGCGCCGGGAAATACTCCATCGATACGCCGGACGGCAGGGGAAAAACAAAAGCGGCGGCATTATCCAGGATCGCGCGAAGCGTTCTTTCCGAGCGAGGAGCGCTGGGAGACGTGGCCATCATAGACATGGCGGGACAGCTGGCAAAAGCTCAGAGCGAGACAGTCCTGAAAGCCGCATCCGGGATTGGAGGGGATGTCGTCGTCACTGGAACAGGTTCATTCATCGCGGAACGTTTTGCGCGGAAGGTGGAAATGGTAGAAGGAATTCTGCCGCGCGATTTTGGCGTTTCAGACATCGATCCGTCGCTGGCGCTCGCCTTACTCGCAGGGAAAGGGGTGCTCAAAACGGCCTGACCCTCCATTCTCTTGCGCGGATTAGCGCGGAACTGCGGATTTGCCATGCAGATGGCGCGCCACAAAAGATGTCAGATAGTAAACCTTCTCATACGGGGGAGAAATTCGGTCAAGACTATTGGTTTGGTTGCAAAATCGTTTGCTCCCATAGAGAGTGATTTTTCGCGCCCTTCCATTTGACCGTGACCCGTTATCACGACGACCGGAATATTTTCCAGTTTGGGATTGCTTTTTAGGTCAGCTAACACATCAAAACCGTTCATTGTCGGCATATTCAAGTCTAAAAGGATCAGGTGAATTTGGCGCTCCTTCGCAATTTCAATAGCCTCCCTGCCATTATATGTAACGATCACTTCGACCTCAGGAATGTTCGTGCTTAATATCGATTCCATAAGTTTTGCGTAATTGGGGTCGTCGTCCACAATAAGAGTCACAGGTTTTTCAGTCGGCAATTCAATAAAGAACGTAGTTTCCTTGTTCAATTCGGATTCGGCGTAAAGTCTCCCATTATGAGCTTCCATAATGTCATGTGAGAAAAGAAGGCCAACACCGGTACCTGTTTCACCTTTGGTCCCTTTGGTCGATTTCTTTTGCGTAGAGGTAAATATGGATTTTAAATGTTCAGGCTCAATGCCTATGCCGGTATCTTTTATCGCGATTGTGGACGGTTTGTTTTCAGGAGCGTAAAAAGTGATTGTGTCGCCTTCGCGGCAGAATTTTATCGCGTTGGTAACGATATTTTGTATCACCTCATAAAATAGAACCTTGTCCGCGTAGATGCGAAATTTCTGGGGGATCTCATCAACTATTGTGATCCCTTTTTTTTCTGCCAGGTATTCAAAATGAAAAATTGATTTTGTGACAAGCGTTTTTGCGTCCAGAAATTGCTTGTTCGGTTTTATCTTTCCGGTTTTTATCATGCTTCGATTTAACAGTGCTTCGATAAGAAGGAGCATGTTCTCTCCGGTTTCGATCACTGATTCAAACAGCTGTTTTTTGCCTGTATCCAGCAGATCTGAAATGTCGCGGATGGCAAGCCTGAGAAAATGTATCATTGAGGCAAGCGGAGCCTTTAAGTCATGAGATACAAGGGTTACATACTCATCTTTTACCCTTACAGCATCTTCTGCATTTTTCCTGGAAAGAAGAAGTTCGTCTTCGTACGCTTTTCTTTCCGAAATATCGTGGAACGACAATACGTAGCCTAGCAGTTTGCCATCCTCTTTTATTGAAGTGGAAACATGCGCGACGGGAAATAGAGTGCCATCCTTTTTCGTATACTGTATTTCCGAACGGAATGATTCATTGCCATTATTTAATGCGAGCATAACCTGACAATTTTCAGGAGATATCGAATTGCATTCAGGATCTTTGCATTTTGTTGCCTCAGCGCAACCCTTCCCAAGAAGGTCACCCTCTTTCATCTCCAGCAATTTCAAAGCGGCCGAATTCACATAGGTTATTTTCTTGTTTGGATCTAGAACAATTATGCCGTCGCCTATAACCGACGTAATGTAGCGGTGTATATCCTCATTAAATCCTGACACGACACATCCTTTTCATGAAAAATGCACAGTCCGGCAGTGTGAAAGTATCTCTGTTTGAATAGCGCCTCTCAAATACACCAACCGTTGAACATTTTATCATGTTGCCGACTGGTGCCCAAATAAGTCTATTGATATCTCATGAGAATGTATATGCGCTGTTTATCGGCATGAAACGTAGCGCAACAGTTCTGTTTATGTCTGGCCCTGTGGCTTGATGATGGAAGCTGGTTTCGCTAGACCGCGCGGTACTGAATCGCCTCGGCGACATGCTCCGTTTCGATATTTTCAGTACCTGCCAGGTCGGCTATTGTTCTAGCCACCTTCAGGGTTCTCATGTACGCGCGGGCGGAGAGACCGAGCCTGTCCATCGCGTTCCGTATCAGCTTTTCCGACTGCTCGCCAAGTGCACAATATTTTTTTATCTGTCTTGGCCCCATATCGGAATTGCGGAAAGTCTTTTTTGCAGATTTTTTTCCGCTGTTCTGAGCGCTGAACCTTTCGTTCTGGATTTTATGAGCCGCTTCAACCCTGTCGCGGATCGAACCGGATGATTCGCAGTCGACTTCCGATTTCAGTTCCTGGTATTTGACCGAAGGGACATCGATATGAATATCTATCCTGTCGAGAAGCGGCCCGGATATCTTCTGTCTGTAGCGGTTGATCTGCGGTGGGGTGCAGCGGCACTCCTTGGCAGGGTCGGTGGCGTATCCGCATGGGCATGGATTCATGGCGCAGAGGAGCATGAAGTTCGCCGGAAAGGTTATAGAATGGCTCGCGCGTGAGATGGTGACGTGGCCGTCCTCAAGCGGCTGTCTTAGCACCTCAAGGGCCCCCCTTCTGAACTCCGGAAGCTCGTCGAGAAATAGGACTCCGTAATGGGAGAGCGATACCTCTCCCGGCAGAACGGGGTTGTGCCCCCCGCCTACGAGCCCCGCCTCGGATACGGTGTGATGCGGCGCCCTGAAGGGGCGATGTGGCAAGAGCGACATCCCGTGCGGGAGTAGCCCCGCGACTGAATGCACCCTGCTTGACGAGATTGCCTCGTCGAGGGTCCATGTTGGGAGAATGGTCGGCAGTCTCCTTGCTATCATCGACTTGCCGGAGCCTGGAGGGCCGATCATCAGGACATTGTGCCCCCCGGCGGCGGCTACCTCTATCGCCCGCCTTACATGTTGCTGCCCCTTCACGTCGAGAAAATCGACTTCATCTCTGTAAACGGCGTTGGTCCCCGCGAGGTCGGGAACGGCCGGTATTATCTCTGTTTCGCTGTTAAGCCATGCCACCGCCTGCGCCAGGTTTTCCACAGGGATAACCTCTACCCCCTCTACCACAGCGGCTTCGCGGGAGTTCTCTGCGGGTGTGATAACTGTCCCATGTCCGTTATCCCTGACCGCGACCGAAATGGAGAGCGCTCCGCGAACCGGCTTTACCCTTCCGTCAAGCGCAAGCTCACCGACGAGGTAGGTGTTACTCAATCTGTCGGGTGAGATCACCCCCTGCGCCGCGAGTATTGCCACCGCGATTGGGAGGTCGAACGCGGAGCCTTCCTTCCTTATGTCGGCGGGGGCGAGATTTACGGTTATTCTCTTTATTGGGACGTTGAAGCCGGAGTTCTTTAGCGCGGAGAGTATCCTGTTCTGGCTCTCTTTTACCGCCGCGTCAGGGAGGCCGACGGTTACATATGAAAATACCCCCGGCGTCAGGTCTACCTCCACTTCCACCGGAAACGCCTCGATTCCAAGATGTGAAGCTGAATGAACTTTTGAGATCATGTAGTGCTATTTAACAGTAATAAACATGGAACGGTCAATATGGATTGGAATATTTATTATATGGGACGCCTCTACGGCGGGTTTATGAAATGGGAGATGAAAAAAATGAACGAAAAAAATGCCGAAGCATGCCGGACAGCTAATTCTGTCCGGCACTCCGGTGGATTACTATCAGTTTCTCTTTTCGGGTTTAAAGCGTCTTGAGATAGTCGATTATGTCCGGGATACTGTTGGAATCTATCTTCAGCTTCATTTTTGTTTTGTCCCTTTTAGCGCCGTCTTTCATCCTGCTTTTGAGTTCCTGGGTTTCCTTGTCGTTTTCTTTCCAGACCGCCTGCGGATCTGCTATCCATTTTGTCAGCCATGCGTCGGTATGCCGTTTGGTGATCCCTGCCAAACCTGGCCCCACCTTTGCCTTGTCGTTAATATTGTGGCAAGCGGCACATTTCTTCTTGAATAACTCCTCACCCTTCATCGGGTCTGCTTTCGCTGAAGCGGAAAATGTGAAGAGAAACAGAAGTGTTGTTACAAGAGTAATTAAAGTTTTCATATTGACCTCCTCAACGGAATTAAAATTACATCAGAAGACGGATAAAACAGTTCTATTGGCTATTATAAATCCTATATCGCTTTTTTCCTAAATAGCCATATATGAACGCCACGGGGAGAGCGAGAACCAGTATAGCGATCACCCCTGTTCTCCCGCCGATCAGCGGATCGGCATTCGGGAAAAGGATGAGCCATATGCCGTACGCCTGTGCGTTGAATACACCGTGGGCGAACGAAGCAAGGAGTGTGCTACCAGAGGCAAGCCAGAGAAAACCGAACAGGATACCGAGGAGTGTCAGCACTATCGTAAAGAGCGCCGCTCCGACAAGGCGGTTCTCCTCAAAGGCAAAGCCGAGCAGGAGAACAAAGGGGACATGCCAAAGGCCCCAGATGAATCCGGAAAGGACGAGGGCTCTCCATTCGCCCAAAGGGAGGAGTTTCGGCAACAGGTAGCCTCGCCAGCCGTATTCCTCCCCGAACGAGGGGATGAAGTTCAGAATCGGCCCTGTCAGGAGCGAGGCCGCGAATACGGCGGCGATGATCACCTCTTGAGGCGCGAAGAGATCCTCCTGGGTCATCCCGTATTTTTCGAAAAAACCTTGAAGCGTGAAATCCGGCGCGGCATCGAATATCCACGTCAGTGAATATAACAGCAGAAAAAGTAACGGCATTCCCCCCCAAACATACAGGTAGTATTTCCCATGGCCCCATTTCATGCCGGCATTGCCGAAACCCTCACGCGTGATGAATTTACGGACTATGAAAGCGGAGAGTCCTGGAGAGAACATCAAGGCCAATACCAAAAACTGGATCGTGTGGCTTCTGACTGATGCGTTCCTGTCCGTGGCGAAGAGAAGAACCGCGAGCGTGACCCCGAATACGAATGCAAGGAACCAGGCCAATCCTCTTTTATCCAGTTTTTCCATTCGGAGCCTTCCGAAAAAGAGTTTTAAAGATACAAATATTCTATTTCACGCTCGACAGAAATCAAATTTTCCTCAATCTTGTCTGGCAAAACCGGAATATAGTGTATTGCCTAAAGGGGTGGAGCGGGGGATAATCCGGTGATGGAGAAAAAACGGTTATTCCTTATAGACGCGCCGGGATTCTACTATCGCGCCTTTTACGGACTGAAAGGGAACCTCAGGTCCGCAAAGGGGGAGCCGACGAACGCTGTTTACGGTTTCGTGAAAATGATGGGGAAGATCATCCGCGAGGAGAAGCCAGACGCCGTGGCTATAGCCCTTGACTCAAAAGAGAAGACATTCAGGCACGAGATGTATCCGAAATACAAGGAGAGCCGGATGAAGATGCCTGAAGAGCTGAGCGTTCAGCTTCCATATATCGAAAAGCTGATTGAGGCGTTCCGCATTCCGATACTCAAGGAGAGCGGGCTTGAAGCGGATGACCTCCTCGGTTTCGCGGCGCACAAGGGGGTTGAAGAGGGGTACAACGTAGTCATCGTCAGCGGCGACAAGGACCTGATGCAGCTCGTGGGGGGGAACATCACGATGTTCGACCCGATAAAGGAGAAGTATATCGACTCCGAAGGGGTGAAGGAAAAATTCGGAGTGGAGCCGGGGAAGGTGATCGAGTTTCTCGGGCTTTCGGGCGATTCGTCCGATGACATACCGGGGGTTCCGGGTATCGGCCCGAAGACCGCGTTGAAGCTCCTCGAAAAGTACGGCGACATCGATACCATACTCGCGAATGTCGAGGAGATCGATAAACCGAAGCTGAAACAGTCCCTCATCGATAACGCGGATAATGCCAGACTGAGCAGGAAGCTGGCGACCATAAAGGTGGACCTTGAGATCAAACTCGACATTGAGTCGCTAAAGCTTGGCGAGCCGGATGTTGAAACCCTAAATTCGTTATACAGGGAGCTTGGTTTCAAATCGCTTATAGAAGAGACTAAAACCGCTCCGCGAACGGAAGTGAAAACGGAATATAAAACGGTTCTTGCCGAGGAAGATCTGGACGCGATGATAAAGAGGCTTCGGGAGGCCGGAGGTTTTGCGGTCGATACGGAAACGACATCGGTCGAGCCGATGCGCGCGGAGCTGGTTGGCCTTTCGTTTTCCTGCAGTGAAGGGGAGGGGTATTACGTTCCGATCGGCCACGACTATATGGATGTGCCAAAACAGATTCCGAAAGATGTCGTCATCTCAAAGCTCAGGCCGATCCTTGAGGATGCTTCGCTTGAGAAGTGCGGACAGAATATAAAGTACGACATGATAGTCCTTGCCCGCGAAGGGATACACTTGGCATCTGTATCGTTTGACACTATGATAGCCTCCTATCTGCTTAACGCGGAGGAGAGGAGGCATAACCTCTCGTTCCTTTCGGAAAAATATCTGGGTCACGCTATGATCGAATACGAGGATGTCGCCGGCAAGGGGGCGAAGGAGATATCCTTCAAAATGGTTGAGGTGGAAAAGGCGGCGCACTATTCGGCGGAAGACGCGGATATTACATGGCGGCTTTCTGGGATCCTGAAACCGGAGCTGAAGCGCGAGGGATTGGAGAAGCTTTATTACGAGATTGAAATCCCTGTTATCGGAATACTTGCGCGGATGGAGATGAACGGGATAGCGATAAGCGAAGAGAGGCTTAAGGCATATTCCGTGGAACTCGACAGGAAACTGCAGGAATTGGAAAAGAAGATCTACGATGCGGCGGGGGAAGAGTTCAACATCGCCTCTCCCAAACAGCTCGGGGTGATCCTTTTCGAGAAGCTGGGACTGTCAAAGGTGAGAAAGACAAAGACAGGGATCTCCACAGACCAGAAAACGCTCGAAGCGCTTGCCGGGGAGCATCCATTGCCCGATCTTCTCCTTGAATACAGGATGCTTGCGAAACTCAAGTCGACCTATGTCGACCCCCTCCCCCAGCTGGTGCAAAGTGATACCGGCAGGATACATACTTCATTCAACCAGGCGATGGCGGCGACAGGGAGGCTCAGCTCATCGTCACCGAACCTGCAGAATATCCCGGTCCGCTCAGAGGAGGGGAGGAAGATACGCGAGGCGTTTCACGGCGGCGAGGGGATGCTGCTTATATCGGCCGATTACTCGCAGATAGAACTGCGACTCCTCGCCCACCTGAGCGGCGATCGCCTGCTGGTGGAGTCGTTTCAGCGCGACGAGGATGTCCACGCGCGCACCGCGAAGGAGATCTTCGGCGCGCTTGCAGGTGAATCAGAGGAGATGCGGAGGATAGCGAAGGCGGTGAACTTCAGCATCATTTACGGGAAGACGGCATTCGGCCTTGCCAGGGATCTGCGAATACCGAGAGGCGAGGCGTCTACGTACATCAACGACTATTTTTCACGGTATGCCGGGGTGAGGGATTTCATCGAGAAGGTGAAGGGTGACGCAAGGCGTGACGGCTTCGTGAAGACTATGTACGGCAGGGTGAGATATTTTCCCGACATAAATTCATCTAACAGGACGGTGCGGGAGATGGCCGAACGGATGGCTGTGAATACTGTCGTTCAGGGCTCCGCGGCGGACCTTATGAAAAAGGCGATGATAGCGGTAGACGCCGCATTGAAGGGGAGCGGCGCAAGAATGTTATTACAGGTTCACGATGAACTTATAATGGAGGCTCCTGAAGCGGATATGAAATCGGTGATGGAAACGGTTCGCCCGGCGATGGAATCTGCCGGGAAGCTGGATGTCCCGTTGAAGGTTCAGGTGAGTTTTGCGGATAACTGGGGGAGCCTCCATTAGCGGGTCTTACTTAATAGGCAGGAACCGGCTTTCTGATATCAGATTTAATGCCACTGTTCAAATTTTCTGTGATTCAGCCCTCTTTTCATACTCCAGGAGAAAAAGGGAGATAGACCTTCTTACGATCTCCGATTGTGAAATCCCCAGATCCTTCGCGATCTTCTGAAGCGGTTTGAGCTGGTCGTGGTGCAGATGAAAAGTCCTTGAAACCATGTCTGTTTTCGGCGTGGCCTCGAAAATATTGTTATGCATATTTCTCCCCCCTAATAGCTAAATATTATATTAATAACGAATAATAAAATTCATAACCATATTCTGTTAAATCTATCGGCGCATGTCAACCCCCCCCTATTCAAAAATTTCAGATTATTGTCCAGAGATGTTACATTACCTCACAAAACATTATGAGTTATTGAATTTGGCAGGAGAGGGGAATATGACTGAAGCAGGCAGGGAACGTGACAACGGCAGGAAAGTGGATGAATTAAGGCCGATAATTATTGAAACCGGGGTAAACATGCACGCGGAAGGCTCCGTGCTAATTTCAATGGGGAAAACAAAGGTGATATGCACCGCATCTGTGGAAGAGAGGGTTCCCCCGTTCCTGAAGGGGAGCGGCAAGGGCTGGGTATCCGCCGAATACTCGATGCTCCCCCGCGCGACCAATACGAGGACACAACGAGAAGCGTCAAAGGGGAAGCTCGGTGGCAGGACCATGGAGATTCAGCGACTCATCGGTAGGGCGTTAAGGTCGGTTGTGGATTTTGAAGCTATGGGTGGGGAGACATCCATATTGATAGACTGCGACGTGATCCAGGCCGATGGCGGAACGCGCACTGCTTCCATAACCGGAGGTTTCGTTGCGATGTATCTCGCGTTTGGATCGCTTATCAAGAAAGGCCTGATCAATAAAATACCGGTGCACGATTTTGTGGCCGCTATAAGCGTAGGCATAGTCAAAGGACGTCCAATGCTCGATCTCAATTATGAGGAGGATTATCTCGCAAGCACAGACATGAATGTGGTGATGACCGGAGGTGGGAAGTACGTCGAGCTGCAGGGGACAGCGGAGGAGCATCCTTTCAGCAAGGAAGATCTGGAAGGGATGACGTCGCTTGCGGAGTCCGGAATAATGCGGCTGGTTCAGGTGCAGAAGGAAGCTCTCAAGGGGGTGCTGTAAGCGGAGGTACGGGATCGTTCTTTTCGCTCCCGATATCCCTTGAGCCGTCCTCGTAGAAGCGGAAAACAAGATCGTCTTTGCCGACCATGTTCAATTTTTCCCTGGCGAGCTTTTCGATATTATGGGGATCTTCACGCGCGGTTTTTATCCGGTATTTAAGGAGTTCGTTTTCCTCCTTAACCCTCTTTAGGAGTTCCTTCTCGGAGAGGATTTTCTTTTCAGTTTTGAAAATGTTGCGGAATCCGTCGTCCTTGAAATAGGAAAAGACCGAGACCGCAAGGGCGAGGGCAAGGGTGAAATAGAAAAGGATCTTGGGCCGCAGTCCATGCGTCACCGCGTCGTCTTTTCTGGGGCCTGATGTCTCGTACCCCCCTCTGCCGGTATCAATTTTCATTTGTCAGGAATGTTCTCCGAAAGCGATACAGTTTTGCAAGATTTTACTTATATCCGACTATCGTCTCGCCTCTCTTTTGCCAAACTCAATAGGCCTCACGCGTGGAGGGGTTTTATTTTCCTCCAAAGGCTTTCCTGCCGGGGAAGAGCGCCATACCCCCGAGCTCTTCCTCTATCCGCAACAGCTGGTTGTATTTGGCGACCCTGTCGGAACGGCAAAGCGAGCCGGTCTTTATCTGTCCGGCGTTAACTGCAACCGCGATATCGGCAATGGTCGTATCTTCCGTTTCCCCTGAGCGGTGGGAGATTACAGTCGTGTAACCTGCCCTGTGCGCTGTTTCGATTGCGTTCAGCGTTTCAGTCAGTGTGCCTATCTGGTTTACTTTTATCAGGATCGAATTCGCGACCCCCTTGCTTATCCCTTCCTCGAGGATTTTCGAGTTTGTCACGAACAGGTCGTCGCCAACAAGCTGTGTTTTGTCGCCAATCGCGTCGGTTAGATTTTTCCATCCGTTCCAGTCGTTTTCCGCAAGGCCGTCCTCAATTGAAATTATCGGATACTGATTGACCCAGCTCTCGTAGAGCTTGACCATCTGGTCGCTGGAAATACTTTTCCCTTCGACTTTGTATTTCCCCCCCTCGTAAAATTCGGAAGAGGCGGGGTCCAGCGCTATCAGAAAATCCTTCCCGGGCTTGTATCCCGCCTTTGTGACCGCTTCGAGCACCAGGTCGACTGCTTCAGAGTTTGATTTAAGGTCCGGGGCAAATCCCCCTTCGTCACCTACGCTTGTAGATAATCCCTTCTTCTTCAACACGCTTTTAAGCGTGTGAAAGGTCTCTGCTCCCATCCTTAGCGCGTCGGCAAAACTTTTCCCGCCAACCGGCATGATCATGAACTCCTGGAAATCGACGTTATTGTCCGCGTGGCTCCCGCCGTTAAGAATGTTCATCATGGGGAGAGGGAGAAGATGAGCGTTGGCACCGCCGATGTACCTGTATAACGGGAGGCCGGAATATTCGGCCGCCGCCCTGGCAACAGCAAGCGAAACGCCAAGCAGGGCGTTGGCCCCCAACTTTTTCTTGTTTTCGGTTCCATCAAGTTTTATAAGGAAATTATCGATGTCCACCTGCGCGGTCGCATCCATGCCGAGCAGACGTGGGGCGATCTTTTCATTGATGTTCTTTACCGCTTTTACTACACCTTTGCCGACATACCTTTTTTTATCGTTGTCCCGCAGTTCGATAGCTTCACGCTTTCCTGTGCTTGCTCCGGAAGGGACAGCGGCCCTTCCAGCCGAACCATCTTCAAGAAAGATGTCGACTTCGACCGTCGGGTTTCCTCTGGAATCAAGGATTTCCCTTCCGATAACATCTACGATTTTGCCCATTTTCCCTCCACTCGAAAAGTTGCTTTTCCGGCACAATTATCGGCCTTACTGACCAGTTTATCGTAAATCCCCCCTGATAACCATCACGCTATCCTGCAGATAAAGAGATTTACAATAAATTTCAGTTGAATGCTAAAATATAAACTATAAATGTTTCTGTGTGAGGAGTCGATAAGAAGAAATGTCGGAACTTAAAAAGGGTCCAAGCGGAAGCGCGTTGCGCCTCATCAGGGAGGAGAAGATCGCCTTCAGGAGGTTCAAGGACGAAGTCCGCAAATTCCGCGTCCTTTTACCCTACATTTCCGGCCGCTCCGGGATGCTGGAAAAAAAGATCAGCCACCTGATGGAGCACAGGGAGAAGGAAGAGGGAACCTTAAAGCTCATCGAAGAGAAGCTGGAGAAAAACGTAAAGCGGCTCCGAGTTATAAGCAAAAAAGAGAAGGAGTATTTCACCAAGAAAGACGAGCTTACGCAAAGATATAAATCAATGCTTGCCGGCGATTTTTCCAGAGACGAAGTCCCATCACTTGAGGGTGCTTCCGTGGAGGAACTAAGAAAGGGGAAGGAAGATCTGTTAAATTCACTTTCAGGCAAATTTGAAAAAATAGAAGCCGAGATAGAATCCCTTGGCGCAGAGAGGGTGGAGTTGCTGGCAAAAAGAGATAGATACAGCTCCAGGAAAGCAAAGCTGGAGACAAAACTCGAAAGGGTAAGGGAAAAAGTGGCTTTGTACCGGTTTGACATTCAGAAAAACATACTGGAATTGAATAACCATCTTGGAAATGAGCGGGAGATAAAAAAGCAATACGCGGAGATTGTTGATAACATGAAAAAGAGCCCCAAACTTTCCGAGTGGGGGAACAAGGTTTTCAGGGAGGCATTTTCCACAAAGATGCCCGACAAAACCATCATTGAACTGAAGGGCTCCATTGGTGGGCCGCGCGATGTCATCAGCTCAGTCAGTGATGATTCACTCTCTTCCGATAATTCCTCTCTTCATTAATAAAGATGATCCTTGGCCACGGAATTGATGTAGTCGAAATTCCGCGGATGCAACGGATAATCGAAAAATACGGCGAAAGGTTTTTGGAAAAATATTTTGATGTTTCCGAACTGGAGTATGCGCGTGGTCTCAAAAATATCGCGCCTTATTTCGCTTCAAGATTTGCCGCCAAGGAGGCTTTTTCAAAAGCGTCAGGAACCGGGTTTACAGGTTTTGGATTCAAGGATGTTTTTGTAACGCGGGAAAGCGGCGAGCCTCCGAAGTTTGGATTTTCTGAAAAGCTGAAAACGGTTCTTCCCGGAATCAGGGAATCGGACTTTTTTTTATCCATCTCGCATGAAAAAAAAGTTGCCGTTGCATCCGTGATTTGGGTTCAAAAAAAGTAAAATTAACTTGCGGAAAATGCCTGTTTTATGTAATCTATCGCAGATTTCGATGGTCGAAAAGCATTTAAAAGTATGGTTGATAGGTTGGTAAATATTTTTTTCAAGAAGTAGGGGGTAAATTTAAATGGCCGGGAAAGCAATGACAAAATCCCAGATAGCTGATCACATCGCGAAAAACGCGGAGATCACCAAAAAACTTGCACTCGACATCATGGAGTCGATTGCAGAGTTGGCATATAAAGAAGCAAAAAACGGGTTTACCTTACCTGGGCTTGGCAAGCTTGTTATCCAGAACAGGAAAGCGCGCATCGGAAGAAATCCTCAGACGGGTGAAGAGATCAAAATTCCTGCAAAGAGAGTTCTAAAGTTCCGCATTGCAAAAGCTTGCAAAGATTCAGTTCTCGCTAAGAAATAATTTACTTTCGTAACACGCTGTTATCCGGGTGTTTCGATTTATGACTATCGAAACCCCGGGTGGCATTTAAAGATATTCCGCTACTCGCATAAGGTAAAATAGCGTGAAATGCTAAAAATTTTATCTACCGCGCAGATTAGGGAAATTGACCGCGCTTCAATTTCTGATTACGGCATACCCGAAACCATCCTCATGGAGAACGCGGGGATTCGCTCGTTGAAATTCCTTAAAAAGGTCTATGGGACGCTTACCGGTATGCGGGTGGCTGTTTTTTGCGGAAAAGGGAATAACGGCGGAGACGGCTTCGTTATCGCCCGGCATCTCCTCCTTTCCGGCGTCGAGGTGACTGTTTATCTTCTTTCGGAGCAGGCCGCTCTCAAGGGGAACGCCCGGCTGAACATGGAAATATTCCTGAAGATCGGGGGGCGGATAAAAGAGCTTGTTTCCGAGGTGGATATCAAAAAACATACGATTCCGCTAAGGCATTCGGATATTTATGTGGACGCCATGCTAGGCACGGGAATCGCCTCGGAGCTCAAAGGGATCTACCTCGCGGCTGTACGCAAAATAAACGAATGGAAAAAGTTTGTCCTGGCCGTAGATATTCCGACCGGTATCTGCTCGGACAAAGGGACCATATATGGAGATCATGTAAAAGCTGATGCGACAATTACGTTTGGTTTTCCAAAAAAAGGGATGATCTTTTTCCCGGCGGCGGAATCGGTGGGGACATTGGAGTGCGCGAATATAAGTTTTCCGCCTGAGCTTCTGGAATCTTCTCCATGTGAAGCGTTCCTTCTTGACGGTGAATGGGTATCGAAATTTCTAGGAAGGCCGTCGCCATCCGCTCATAAAGGGAATTTCGGCCACGCAGTTGTCTGCGGTGGATCACCCGGCATGGGCGGGGCAGTTGGACTTGCCTCTCTTTCAGCCCTTAAAGTCGGCGCTGGACTTTCAACAGCCGTTGTTTCACCGGAACTGTCACGTTTGTTTGAACTCTCCATCCCTGAGGTAATGTCTTTTCCGCTGAACGGCAACTACGATGAGGCATATGCTGAAAGTCTCCTTGCGTTCGCTTCCGGCAAATCATCCCTGCTTATCGGGCCCGGTATGGGGAAGAGCGGCAACGTCAAGGGATTCGTTGAAACGGTTATTAAAAAGTCTGAGGTTCCGCTGGTGATAGACGCGGATGGCCTGAACGCCATCGCGGGATCGCCTGATATCCTGAAAAATTCCAAGGCGCAGGTTACGGTAACTCCGCATCCGGGGGAGATGGGGAGACTGACTGGAATGAGCGCCGCCGAAGTTAACGAAAAAAGGCTCGAGGCGGCAAAGGAGTTTTCGGAAAAATATGGTTGCGTGACCGTATTGAAAGGGGCGCGAACGGTTATCGCCTCTCCGGGCGGAATACCAAGGGTAAATCCAACGGGGAATCCGAATCTTGCAAGCGGCGGTACCGGCGATGTTCTGGCAGGCATGGTGGCAGGTTTTATTGCGAGGGGAATTGAGCCGACCGATGCCGCTACCGTGGCTGTCTATTTACACGGGCTAGCGGCTGACATTTATTCCGTTGAAGTAGATGATTATTCTTTGTCGGCTTCGGATCTCGTCAGAAATATAGGTAAAGCGATAGCCAAAGTTTCCTCAGGGTCTTGATTGTCTGCCAGACTCTTTTTCTGTCTGGATCTCCAGCTTCTTTCCTGTCAGCAGGATTTTGATATCGTTTATCACTTCCCAGAGATTGTAGTTCATCCCCTTGTAGATTCGCACTACTTCACCTGATCTGTCCAACAGGAAAGTGCGAACGCTGTGATCATATGCCTGCTCCTTTTCGTTCCATATAAAGATGATTCCATACTTTGCCGCAATGTCTGCGATATCCCCCTTTTTCCCGGTAAGAAAAGCCCAGCGCGAAGGATCAGACTCCCATAACGCGGAGTACTCTTTAAGCATGGTGACGGTGTCTACATCCGGATCAAAGGAGACGGTAACAAGCTGAATATCGGCTCCGAGCCGGTCTGGAAACTTTCTCCCGATAAAGTTCATTCTTTTTGTTAATAACGGGCAGTGGCCATGCCTGCATTCTAGATATATAAAGGATAAAAGGACGATCTTCCCCTTGTACTGTTCAAATGTGATCCGGTTACCATCCTGGTCGATGAGGTAGCCGACGCGCGGAAGTCCGTCGTCAAGGAGGTATTCGCTTTCGGATCCAGATTGATTTTCATCAATTTGTTCTTCGGATCCGGTCTCAGGTGGATTTGCCTCATCCTGCATTTCGGGAGATTCGGCAATTTCGTCGCTTATGAAACTGTTTGAGTCGTCGGGCCTGAACACCCGTTCCGGTTCGGGTTCTTCAACTTCGGCTTCTTTCAGAATTATCAGACCACTCGACCCCTCTTCGATCGAGTTTTTGACGCCGTTCGTTGATTCGGCGTCTTCAGCGCCGGCAATTGGAGTAAAACAGTAAAAAAGCGCGCATAGCACCGCAACAGCCGCCGGATAAATCCTCTTCACTTTACTCATTTTCACAGTGAATGATAAACCAATACGCAAAACAAAAAAAGGAGAATGTATTATGAGCGTTTAAAGTCCAAACATGTAATATCTAAAAAATCGTACTATAATGGACAACAGCAAATTGATAGACTGTTTGCAGGTCGGTCGTATAATGGAAATCAGATGACAACGCCAAAGATGTTTTTTCATTGGATTCGGAATTACTGGAGGATTGAAGTGAGTAGAAATATAACTTTGAAAAAATATAAGTTTGTAATTGCGATAGCTCTAGCGGTTTTCGCAGGTTATTTTTTCTCCGATATAGGCCGGGAGGAAAAAGGGAAAGCAAGCGCGCAGACTGCTACCCAGATAAACAGCGAAAAGAATATTTTCGTCGGCATCGCGAAACGTGAAAAGCTGAAAGTTGTGAACATCTATACCACTTCAACTCCAAAACAGAGTCAGGTTCCCCACGGAGGGGGCGGACCGGGGGATCCGAACTGGGAGTTTTTCGAGCGCTTTTTCGGCGGTCAGATGCCTTCAGTACCGAGGCGTTCGCTTGGCTCCGGCTTTATCATCGATAAGGAGGGATACATCCTCACGAACAACCACGTAGTGGAAAAGGCCGATGATATCTCCGTAAAGATGTTCGACGGCAAGGAATATAAGGCCAAGGTTATCGGTACCGATCCTGAAACCGATATCGGACTCATCAAGATTGAGCCGAAGGAAGATCTCCCCGTTGTCGAGTTCGGCGATTCGGACGGCCTTGAAGCTGGTGAATGGGTGCTTGCCATCGGAAATCCCTTCGGTTTGACCCATACGGTAACGGTAGGTGTGGTGAGCGCGCTTAACCGCGACATAGGCGCGGGGAAATACGACAATTATATTCAGACGGACGCTTCAATAAATCCCGGCAATTCGGGAGGACCACTTTATAACATCGACGGCAAAGTTGTTGGCATCAACGGCGCAATCCTCCCCGGCGGAGGAGGGGGAAATATAGGCATCGGGTTTGCCATACCCATAAATATGGCCAAGCTGATACTGAATGATCTCAAGTCTGCAAAAGGTGTCAGCCGCGGATGGCTCGGCGTGGTTATCCAAAAACTGACCCCCGAATTGAAAGCGGCATTAAAACTCAAGGTGGAACATGGCGCTCTCGTTGGGGACGTGACGAAAAACGGACCGGCTGAGAAAGCCGGATTGCAAAGAGGAGATTTGATAACGAAATTCGGGGATTCGGAGATCGCCGATTACCATATGCTCCCACGCGTAGTAGCCTCTCACAAACCCGGAGCAAAGGTAGACGTTACAGTCATAAGGAACGGGAAAGAGCAAAAGTTCAAGGTAAAACTTGGCGATCTAAAGGCGGCATTTGAGGCCAAAGGTAGAGAAGCTCCCCAAGAGGAAGAGCAGTCCAGCAATCTTGGGCTTCTGGTAAGGACGCTTACTCCGGATATGCAGAGGAGATACGGACTGAAAACGGACGCAGGCGTGTTGGTAGCGGAAGTTCAGCCAAGCGGGGCCGCTTCAAAAGCAGGCATACAGCCTGGTGACATTATTGAAGAAGTCAACAGGAAGCCGGTAAAGACTGCCGAAGAGTTTAACAGTGTTGTTTCAAGGATAGAAAAGGACGAGCCTATTCTGCTGGTTGTAAGGCGAGGGGAGTCCTCTAATTTTGTTATTGTCTATCCGAATCAATAGAACTGCGGTTTTTTTAGCACAATTGTCAGCCCACAGTCTGCGGACTGTGGGCTGATTAAATATGTCTTGTCTCCGAATCGGGCAGGTTGAAAAGGTGTTATAACCGTTCTTGCCGTAGCGGCCGGGTTTCCAAAGGGAATTACGGCATTTGCCGCGGTATTTCATTGCAAACAGTGAATTGAAGGTCTGGAAGAATAATGGGTGATTACCACAGGAATCTGAAAGCTCTGGGCGAGGGGAAAACGGAATATCAGTACGATAATCCCACTGCGAACATACTTGAAACATTTCCTTCGCCGATAAGCGAGACCAATCAATCTGAGATCGTCATCGAGGCGCCTGAATTTACATCGCTCTGTCCCGTGACCGGCCAGCCGGATTTCGCAAGAATCGTCATTGCCTACACCCCAGATAAATTGTGCGTTGAAAGCAAGTCGTTGAAACTTTATCTGGGCGCTTTCAGAATGCACCGGGGATTTCACGAGGAGTGTGTAAACAGAATAGTAGACGACCTGGTAAGCGTGCTGAATCCCGTGAGAATAAGAGTCGAAGGGCAGTTTACTCCGAGAGGGGGGATAAAGTTATGGCCTTCGGTAACATGGGAGAAAAAAGGGGCTTCCTGACAGCGAATTGTTCCTTGATTATGATTGACGGCTCCGTACTTCTTGCAGCCGGGCACCGTGTCAGTTTTTAACTTCGTTTTTAATGACGGGGCTAAAGAGTCTGTTACAGATCGAAACTGAGAGTTATCTGGTTCCCTTTTTCATTGAATGATATCCCGGACGCAAATGTGCGAATCAGTATTATTCCGCGACCATGAGTCTGCATGATATCGTCAACGTCTTCCTTTTTCAGGAAATATTTCCAGTCGAATCCAGGTCCTTCATCCTTTATGGAGTATACCGCTCTTCTGTTCTCATAATGGTAATTTATTAAAACCTTTCGGCTCATATATGGCTCCGCCTGTCTCCGTTCATTGAACATGGCGTTGAATTTCTCAAAACTTTCGTCTTTGAGTTTTGACGGAACCTCAAGGTTTCCGTGCACTATTGCGTTTGTTATCGCTTCCTCTACTGCCAGTTCAACCGACCGTTTTTTAACGTTTTCCCCCCTGTCGGGCAAAAGGCTTGTAAGAAAAAGAGTTGTAGGCATGATATGAACGGGATCGTTTGGCAGGGTGATGGACTTGTTTTCATAGTCCACAAAATCGTAGATCGCTTCAATCAACTCGGTGGATTTGTATTTTTTAGCCGCCTCGGAGAAGCGGTTGACTATCCATTGCGCGTCATCCTTGTCCTTGATGCCGATGCTGTCAGCATGTTCGAGAGCGAAAATCCTGATTTCTTCATTGAATTTTCTCTCCTCTTCAATGGCAATATCCCTTTCGATCTTTCGTGTTTTCAGTATTTGGGCGGTATTTTGAACCTGGTCTACCAGTATGCCGATCTCTTCGGTCCTCGGTTCCGGAAGAACGGCATTAAAGTTCTCATGTTTGATCAACTCTATTGCCCCCGCGATCCTGTTTATAGGGTAAATAATATGGCGCGATAAAAGACGATAGAATCCAACCGAAAGAAGAATGAAGAGCACGGCAACCTCAAAGGCGATCTGATAGACAATCTCCCGCGCCTCATGGTTTCGCTCCTTGAGGTCGAAAATGAACTCCGCGACACCTATCACTTTTCCCGGCGGTATTGGTTCGTCATTCAAACCGTGGTGGCATTTTTGGCACGTCTCGTCGGAAAAGAAGGGGGTGAGCAACCTTAAGGAATCTCCCGACAATCCGATATACTCGCTCATATTTCCGTTCATGATATTTTCTTCTATTTCATCCTTTGGAATTTCTCCATCACGGACTCCGTACTGGCTCTGGACATATTTGCTCCTGACCATCCTGAACTCAAAATTCTTGACCTCTTTGAATTTGTCGACAGTATTTCTTATCTCAGTCTGGTCACCGGTGTTCATCATCACTGAAAGAAGCCCGGATTTGATCAGTGCAACAGCGGTATAGGCCTCCTGTTCAATATTCGCAATATCGCGCTTGTTAATTGAGTATGGAATAAGAAATGATAGGGAAATGATTCCGAGAATGGCGATCGCGAACAAGACCTGAAGCATCTTTATCCGCAATTTCGGCAATTTTTTTAGTAACTTCAACCTACCCCTCACTTAATAAATACATATATATGTCATTATAAATATACCATTTAGGGGGCCGGTATGGAATGAATCGTTATGCTTGACTCAGCCAGTGCGGACAAATCTTGCTATTACGCAAAATGAGTTCCGATAGGCCTGAATAGCACCGTAGGATAGCGAGAGGAGGGGCTACTAGTTATCCCGCGGGATAGCCAGCATTCTTTCAAGTGCCTTTCGAGCGCCCGAGAGGATCGGCTCCACGACTTTTATAACGTGCTTCATATCCCTCAGTGCGTCGCGCAGATCCTCAAGTGTAGTGATCTTCATGTTCGGACAGACAAGGTTATTCGAAAGGAGGATAAACTCCTTTTCGGGATTATTTTTCCTGAGCCGGTAGAGTATTCCGAGTTCGGTTCCGACAATTATTTTTTTTGCGGATGACTCTTCGGCGAATTTATAGATTCCGCTTGTGCTTCGAACCTCGTCCGCCATTGTCACTACCTCAGGTCTGCATTCAGGGTGCACCACTACTGGCGCTCCGGGATTTGCCTCTTTTGCTTTTTTCACCTCTTCTTCCGTCACGAGCTGGTGTGTCGGGCAAAATCCTTTCCAGTAATCCACCTTTTTATTCGTTTTCATGGCGGCATATCGGGCTAGATTCATGTCGGGCGTCATGTAAACAGAATCCCCTGGGAGAGAATTTACGACAGCGACTACATTCGCGGACGTACAGCATATATCGCTTTCGGCCTTTACTGCGGCGGAGGAGTTTACATATGTGACTACGGGTACGCCGTTTAAAGTCTCTTTTTTCTTTTTGAGTTTTTCTGCGGTGATCATGTCCGCCATGGGGCAGCCCGCATCCTGATTTGGAAGAAGTACGGTTTTTTCGGGGGCGAGAATTGCCGCGCTTTCAGCCATGAAATGGACGCCGCAAAAGGCGATAACATCGGCCTTGCTGTTAGCGGCTATCTGGCTTAGCGCGAGAGAATCTCCGCAGTGATCGGCCAGTTCCTGTATTTCGTCCCTTTGGTAATTGTGCGCGAGGATAACCGCGTTACGTTCCTTCCGCAATTTTCCTATCTCGGCAATAAGGCTTTCCATGGTCTCCATAATGGGGGATAGAGTGTCACAATATCCTGCGTCATTCAAGTGGCTCTTTTGCGTTGTAAAATCATGTTGGGTAGAGTCTTGCTGTTTGTTATATAATAAAAACGATGAAGAAAATATTCTCGTGGGTCACGATCGTAAGCCTTGTCGGGCTTTCAGTCTGTTCAAACAGCTTCATCTCCGCATTTGACGGACCGGCCGCAATCTCTCCCCACACGTCAGCCCATCACCACGGCATGCCGGAAGATTCTTCCGAAAATATGCTGGGACATTCCATGGAGTGTTGCGCGGTCGTTTCTTCGGGGCTTATCCTTCCAGATAACCTCTCGGTATCAGTTTATTTTGCCATAGTATTTTTTGTCCTCGTTTACAGATTTATTGTTCCTCCAAGGATACTTCTCCCCGTTTATCACCCTCCAAGACCGTAATCCAATTCACCAACAGGACAGGTGCGTCCGCATTTCACGCTCTTTCCGCACACTGTTGAGTCTTGAATAGATTTTTTTAGAGGATTGGTATTTTGATGCGTATTTACATGGCAATTGCCATTTTAATGATGTCCGCCTCCACTACCGCGTTTGGGCTGGAGGAGGCTAAAGGTTCGTCTGACGGGAAGACCATGCTTCCGGAGATCGCAGGTTTTTCCGACTACGCGCGGAGACTTTTCAATACCCACCCGGATTTGAAAAGTCTGGACGCATCTCTCGAAGCGGTGAAGAACGTGCCGGCGAGGGCCTATTCCCTTTCCAATCCGGAAATCTCGTTTGGGTTGATGAACGTCCCTGTTGGCTCATATTCCCTTTCAGACGAAGGGATGACACAGAAAACTGTGGGGGTCTCCCAGAAATTTCCCGCGCCCGGCAAAAGAGGATTGATGAAACAGATCGCCAAGGATGACGTGGAAATCCAATCGGCTCTAATCCCGGAAAAGAGGCTTGAACTGATAGAGAAGGTTTCGATACTTTTCCTGGAGCTGGAATATCTGCAAAAGGCGAGGCGGGTTGTCAAATATAACACTTCCGTCATGGAAGGTTTTGTGAAGGTTGCCCTTGCGAAATATACGGTCGGCGCCGGGTTGCAACAGGATGTATTGCATGCCCAGACGGAGGTATCAAAGATGAGCGCATATCTGCTGGAGTTGGAGGAACGGTCAGGGATAGTTACAGCGAATCTTCTCCTGCTGGCTGACCTGCCGGAAGGGACCGATCTGGGAAGGGTTAAACTCCCGGATTACCAGATACCTTCTGGTGGAGCAGAGGAACTCGAGGCTCTGGCGGAAGGGGGTCGCCCGCTGTTCTCCTCTTTGCGGAGCAGGATAGAGAAAGCGGAAAGGAACGTGAAGCTTTCCCGGAAGGATATGCTGCCGGACTACATGGTAAGCCTTACCTACGGGCAACGTGATGATATTCCGGTTACAAAGGACGACCTGGCATCCGGTATGTTGACGCTTTCCGTGCCGCTTTGGAGCAATTCAAGGCAGAAACGGAAAATCGCTGAAGACTACATGCGCGTCGAGGAAGCAAGGGAGATGTACAATTCTGAAAAACAGAGATTGCGCATAGCTATCGCGGAATTGACTGCCGCTGAAAGCCACAAGGCTAAAATACTTGCCGTTTATGATGAAGGGCTTCTCCAGCAGGCGTCACAAACTGTGGACGCTACCTTGTCGGCCTATCAGGTAAACAAGGTAGATTTTCTTACGCTTGTCACAAACCAGGTATCCCTTTTCAACTACGGGATTAAGCGTGACCAGATCAATTTTCAGCGCAAGGCATCAATAGTTCGACTGATGCGTGTGCTGGGCGAACTGCCTACGGAGGTTGCAAATGTCGAATGAAAAGAGTTCCGAATTTTACAGGAGAAGATTTATTGCGATCCTTCTGGCCTCATTCATCCTTGGGGGGCTTTACCTGGCGCGACACCCAATAGAGCGGATTTTTTCAGGCGACCGGAAAATGGCGGAAAAATCTGTAGCGGTCAATGAGGAGCGGAAGATCAAATACTGGGTTGCTCCGATGGACCCTTCCTTTCGTTCCGATAAGCCGGGCAAGTCACCCATGGGGATGGATCTGGTCCCGGTGTATGAGGATGACCCGTCAGGCGGCAGAGGCGTAAGAATAGACGCCGCCGTTGAGCAGAGCATAGGCGTGAAGCGTGCAAAGGTTGAGATTCGCGAAATTTCCAAGGCGATAAAAACTGCCGGACGAGTCACTTATGACGAGAGGAAGATAGTGCGTGTAGAGAGCAAAACAAAAGGCTGGATAGAGAAATTATACGTCGATTCCACTGGACAGACCGTCAAGAATCACGATTACCTGCTTGAGATATACAGTCCAGAGCTTGTGGCCACTTCCGAGGAGTTCATCCTCGCCCTCGGTTATCGTGACGCTATTGGGAAGAGCCAGATTAATAATGTCGTCAAGGGGGGGGAGGCTCTCCTCGAGGCGTCGCGACGACGTCTGGAATTTTTCGATGTCCCTGAACACCAGATAAATGAGATGGAAAAAACCCGAAAGGTGAAAAAGACACTTCATATCCACTCCCCGGTCAACGGCGTGGTAACGGATAAAAATGTCGTTACCGGAATGCATGTCGCGCCGGGCATGGTTCTGTATACGATTGTCGATCTATCGACCGTATGGGTCATCGCGGAGATATATGAGTATGAAATACCCTGGGTAAGGGAAGGGCAGAATGTGTCCATGGAACTGCGTTCGATGCCGGGGAAGGTTTTCTCCGGAAAGGTAGCCTATATCTACCCCTACATGGAGGAAAAGACAAGAACCGTACAGGTGAGAATGGAATTTGACAACACTGACCTTGATCTAAAGCCGGAGATGTATGCCGATGTGGAGATACTTTCCGACGTACGCAGGAAAGGCGTGGCTGTTCCGAAAGGGGCGGTCATCAGGTCCGGCTCGAAGAGCATAGTCGTGCTCTCCAAAGGTTCCGGTTTCTATGAACCGCTTGAGGTGCGGCTTGGAGTCGAAGGGGGGGATTATTACGAGGTGATGGAAGGGCTCAATGAGGGTGATGAAGTGGTCACTTCCGCGAATTTCCTTATCGATTCCGAGAGTAACCTGAAAAGCGCTGTAAGCGGAATGTTGAAGACAGGAAAGATTGACGGGAATAGAGGGGTGAACAGCGGTGCCAGGATGGAGATGGAACGTCAGGATGATCCCAAACCAGATATGGATCACTCAAGCATGGATCATTCAAAAATGCCGCAACCCGAAATGGATCATTCAAAGATGGAGATGGATCATGGAAAACATTAAGGCGTTGCCATGCGGAGATAATTAAATGCTGGGGAAAATAATCGAGTGGTCGGTGAAAAACCGGTCAATGGTTTTGCTGGCGACAGCTTTTACAGTGCTCGCCGGGTACTATTCCCTGAAAAGTTTGCCTCTCGACGCGATACCTGATCTAAGCGATGTCCAGGTCATTGTTTACACAAAATACAAGGGGCAAGCCCCTCAGGTCGTGGAGGATCAGGTAACCTATCCAGTTTCCACTACTATGCTAGCGGTCCCTTTTGCCAAGGTTGTAAGGGGATACTCTTTTTTCGGAGTTTCGTTTGTATATGTGATTTTCGAAGACGGGACCGACCTCTACTGGGCGAGATCCCGCGTTCTGGAACAGTTAAGCGCCGTATCGCAGAAATTGCCTGAAGGGGTAATGCCGGAGCTTGGGCCAGATGCAACAGGGGTAGGCTGGATTTACCAGTACGCGATCGTGGATAAAACCGGCAGGCGCGACCTCTCGGAGCTTCGATCCATTCAGGATTGGTATTTGAAATTCGAACTTCAGACCGTGCCGGGCGTGGCGGAAGTCGCATCGCTGGGGGGATTCGTAAAGCAGTATCAGGTGGAGGTAAACCCGAACCAGCTTCAATCGCTCGGAATTCCGATTACCAAGGTTGGAGCCGCGATAAGGAACAGCAACTCCGATACCGGGGGGAGGCTCCTTGAAATGGCGGAAACGGAATTCATGGTGACCGGGCGGGGATACATACACGGCATTGAGGATATTGAAAATATAGTCCTCGATGTGAGCAAGACCGGTGTACCGGTCTACCTGAAGGATGTCGCAACGGTAAGGCTTGGCCCGGAGCTGAGAAGAGGGGTGACGGATCTCAATGGCGAAGGTGATGTCGCCTCGGGGGTTGTTGTGATGCGCTATGGCGAGAACGCGCTTGAGACCATACGGCGCGTCAAGGAGAGACTGGAAGAGCTGAAATCCGGTCTCCCCGAAGGGGTTGAGATCGTCCCGGTCTATGACAGGTCGTCCCTCATCAAAAGGGCTATATCGTTCCTTAAAGATAAACTGGTGGAAGAGATGGTTGTAGTTTCCCTCGTCTGCATGATTTTCCTAATGCATGTTCGATCGGCGCTGGTGGCGGTTCTCTCCCTGCCGGTAGGGATACTTATTGCGTTCATCATCATGAAATGGCAGGGGATAAACGCAAACATCATGTCTCTTGGCGGGATAGCCATCGCCATCGGAGCGATGATCGACGGCGCTATCGTAATGATTGAGAACGGCCACAAGCACCTGGAGCGGGATGGCGGGAAAAAGGAAAGAATAGATATCATTATTGAATCTGCAAAAGAGGTGGGACCATCCCTTTTCTTCTCCCTTCTGATTATCACCGTTTCATTTATGCCGGTATTCGCGTTACAGGCGCAGGAAGGGAGGCTCTTTTCCCCGCTTGCATTCACCAAGACGTATTCGATGGCCGCCGCAGCCTTCATAACGATCACCCTTGTCCCGGCTTTAATGCTTATATTCGTTAAAGGGGATATAGTCCCGGAGAAAAAAAATCCTATCAACAACTTTCTGATAGGGATTGTCTCTCCCATGATACGTTTTTCGCTTGGGAGGAGGAGGGGCGTAGCGGCGGCAGTCCTCCTTCTGTTTGCTACAAGTATTTATCCCGTATATAAAACCGGGTCGGAGTTCATGCCACCGCTCAATGAAGGGGACATACTTTACATGCCAACGACTCTGCCTGGAGTTTCCATAGCCAAGGCAAAGGAGATTTTGCAGCAGACCGACAGGATCATAAAAACATTTCCTGAAGTAGTAACCGTCTTTGGAAAGGCTGGAAGGGCGGAAACGGCAACCGATCCCGCGCCTCTCTCCATGATAGAGACGACCGTAACCCTGAAACCGAAGGAGGAGTGGCGCAAAGGTTTGACGATGAGCGGGCTGATGTCCGAAATGAACGAGGCGATAAACTTCCCCGGCCTGACCAACGCATGGACAATGCCGATAAAAACACGCATAGATATGCTGGCGACCGGTATTAAAACTCCGGTGGGGATAAAGATCGCAGGCAACGACCTTGAAGAACTTCAGACTATCGGGCGCGAAATCGAAACCATATTAAGAGCAGTTCCCGGTACGCTGTCGGTCTACGCGGAGCGGACCGCAGGGGGCAATTACCTCGATTTCGTGATTGACAGGCGCGCCGCTGCACGTTACGGCCTCCTCGTTGGCGACATACAGGCGGTTATAGCCTCGGCAATAGGGGGGATGAACGTGACCGAAACCGTGGAGGGGCGCGAGCGGTATCCGGTAAACGTCAGGTACAGCCGTGATCTTCGGGATAATATGGAAGACCTCAAGAGGGTGCTTGTGCCTACAAAATCTGGGGAACGAATTCCCCTTGCTCAGATCGCTGAAATCAAGCTGAGAAAGGGCCCGGGCATGATAAAAAGCGATAACGCCCGACTGAACGCGTATGTCTATGTCGATTTAAAAAGCAGTGACGTTGGGGGATATGTAAAAAAGGCAAAGGGGGCACTTGAAGAGAGATTGAAGCTTCCGCCTGGCGTTTCGCTGTCATGGAGCGGGCAGTTTGAATATATGGAGCGGGCAAAAAAGAGGCTCATGCTTGTTGTTCCTTTTACGTTGATTATCATTTTCCTCCTCCTTTTTATAAATTTCAGACGGATCAGCGACAGTCTTATAGTCATGCTGTCTATACCGTTCGCGTTGGTTGGATCTGCATGGCTGGTGTGGGCGCTGGGTTACCACTATTCGGTCGCCATCGGCGTGGGAATGATAGCTCTCGCTGGGGTGGCGGCGGAGATTGGCGTACTGGTACTTTTATACATAAACAATGAGATAAAAGCGAGAAAGCCCGAAAGCCGAAAGGAGCTGGTCGAAGCAGTCATCTCAGGCACGGTCGAAAGAGTTCGTCCGATAATTATGACGGCGGCCGCTGTCATTGGCGGACTTCTCCCTATCATGTGGGGCGGCGGCACCGGTTCCGAAGTGATGAAGCGGATCGCTACACCGATGATTGGAGGGATGGTAACGACAGTGATGATATGTCTGCTTGTTCTTCCGGTTGTCTATGTGGCTGTGTACGGGAGAGAATATCCCGGAGATGACAAGTGAGGAGCCGTTCCCTGTTTTCGAGGGTCTGTTTCTGTTCCAGCACTTCTGAATCTCAATACGAAGAGGTGTAATATATTGGAATAAGTTTGGGTTTGGGTTATCATATAGAAAACCGGATAATAATTTTTCCTGCGGATTTAAACTTTTCGAACGGAGATTCATCATGAAGGAAAATATTTTGGTAGTTGATGATAACCAAAGTATTCTGCAGATCGTAAGCGTGAAGATGGGGAAAGCAGGATACGCAGTAACGACAGCCGAAAGCGGAGCAGAGGCGCTAAAGTTAATTACAAACGGTTCCGCCGGAATCGACATAATACTCCTCGACCAGATGATGCCTGAGATGGACGGTATGGAAACATTTGGCAAAATTAAGGCCCATAGCCCAAACCTCCCGGTAATTATGCTGACCGGCCACGGCTCATTAAATCTGGCGATAGCATTCATGAAGGAAGGGGGTGCAGATTTTATCGAAAAACCGGTAGATTTCAGCATTCTGGAGGTGAAAATAAGGCAGGCGCTGGCAAAATCCGACTTGCAAAAGGAGATGGCCGTTTTAAAGGCTGAAAGAGCCTCGCTTTCAGGCACGCTTGAAATAATCGGGGAATTGACCCATAAGATAAATAATCCTCTGAATACGCTTTTTACTCACGTTGGTCTGATGATCGAAAAAAAGGAATGCATTGGCAATGCTGAAAAACTTCAGGACGCAATGGACAAGATCCATCTTGTTCTGATTGAACTTGAAAAGACGCTGGAAGAGAAAAAGGAAAAGATCGAGAAAGGCCTGAATTCCATTCGGAACTAGCGACGTCTGCTTCTGTATACCCCCTGTTTCACCCTTCTGTTGACAGGTATCTCTGTGACATCAGGAATATTCTTTCCCATTCACCTTGGTCTTGGCAGAGAGCCGTCGGTCTAAAAGCAAATTTTTCAAATGTTCACCGCTCTGTTCGACCGTCAGATATTTGTTTCCGGGGGATATCATAAAGATTGTAGTCAAATGTATACCAATGATAAAATTACATGATTATATAACGTTTTGAAAAACATGCTTATGGTTGGGAAGATAGAATAGATGGCGGTTACGAAAGGTCAGTCCAGCTTTAAAAAGACCATCCAGGATGAAACCAGGCATGAAAAGCTTGGTGACATGCTCAGGAAGGATGGGCGAATTACCGGGCGCCAGCTGAAACTGGCCGAGGAAGTTCAAAAAAAGAAGAGCGACTGGATAGGAAATATATTAATACAGCTCGGTTTCATTACCGAGGACGCGCTTGTCAACTTTATCTCGAAAAATCTTACGGTAGCAGTATTCGACGCAAAAAATGACTCCGTCTCCCCTGCGGCCGTAAAACTTGTTGAGTACAAAACCGCCAAGGACAATATGCTTATCCCTGTCGAGACCGACGGGAAGAGCCTGATTCTGGCCATGCGGGATCCTACCAATTTCAAGGCGATCGAATTTGTCGCGGGATCTACCAAGCTGTCAGTAAAAACAAAAGTCATAAGATTGCAGGATCTCGCGGACGCCTATAAGGCCAATTACAAGATATCAGATGAAGAATACAAGACGCTGTTCCCCAAAAAGAAAGAGGATGAGGATAAACAGCAGGAAGAAGCTACTTCAGAAGTCTCTTTCGATCTTGGCGAGATAATAACCAGCGCTGAGGAAGAGCTCGAAATTGCCGGTGACGAGGATATAGGTCCAGATGAGATAACCGCCGGCGATGCGGCGATCGTCAAGCTTGTCAACGGTATCCTGATCAACTCGGTGAAAAAGGGGAGTTCTGATATCCACATAGAGCCTTATGAGAAGAAACTTCGCGTACGGTATCGCGGCGACGGAAAATTGAGCGAAGACATGCAGCTCCCTCTGCAAATGAAGAACGCGCTCATATCAAGAATAAAGATCATGGCAAACCTGAATATCGCCGAAAAACGGGTCCCCCAGGATGGGCGAATAAAAATCAGGATAGGCGGCGGGAAGGTGGTCGATTTCCGCGTTTCCGTACTCCCTACTCTCTTCGGAGAGTCGGTCGTTATGCGACTCCTCGATCAGAGCAAGCTCCAGGTAGATATGACGAGGCTCGGATTCTCGGAAGTAGGATTGGCAAAGTTCAACAGGGCGATCGAGGCGCCACAGGGGATGGTACTGGTAACAGGCCCTACCGGTTCGGGTAAAACGAATACGCTTTACTCCGCGATAAACGCATTGAATAAGGAAGACGTCAAGATACTTACAGCGGAAGATCCTGTCGAGTTCAACTTTGAGGGGATTAACCAGGTGCAGGTGCGAAATGAAGTCGGGATGACGTTCGCCGCCGCCCTGAAGGCGTTCCTGAGGCAGGATCCGGAAATAATCCTGGTGGGAGAAATAAGAGATATTGAAACTGCGGAGATAGCCATCAAGGCCGCCATGACCGGGCATCTGGTCTTCAGCACGCTTCATACCAACGATTGTCCTTCGACGATAGGAAGGCTCCTTGATATAGGCATCCCCGGCTTCATGATCTCATCTTCCCTTGTTATGGTTGTTGCTCAGAGGCTTTTGAGGAAGATGTGCCCGGAGTGCAAGGAAGAAGTGAACAAATATTCTCCGCAACAGCTGTTGGACATGGGATTCCACAAGGAAGAGCTTGCGAGCTTGAAAATATATCAGGGTACCGGGTGCCCGAAATGCAACGGCGGATACAAGGGACGTCTCGGCTGTTTCGAGATCATGGAAGTAAACGAAGAGTTGAAGACTGCGATAACCGCGCAGGTCCCGGAAGATCAGCTGAGAAAAATCGCCATCAAGGAGGGGATGAAGACACTTCGCCGGGACGGTCTGGACAAGGTTGCGGAAGGGATTACTACTATCGACGAGGTGTTGGCAAAAACTGTTCTTCAGAAGGAGGCACTCCCCGCGTACCTGCTTACTCCGGATGAGCTTGTTTTCGAGGATGGAGATCTCATTATCCGGGAAGGGAACACGGACAAGAACTTCTATCAGCTGTTGCAGGGCGCGCTGGTAATAATCAAAAATGGCAGGGTTGTGGGAGAGATAACCCAGCCTGAGGAGTATTTTGGCGAAATGTCCGCATTGTTGAATCAGCCGAGAGTAGCGACCATCAAATCCAAAGGAAAGAGCGTTGTAAAGGTATTTCCAGGAGAAAAACTTGAAGAGACCCTCGCGAACCATCCTGATATCTCGCTTAGGATAGTTAAATCACTGATAGGCAGACTTACCGAAGCTGACAGGCTCCTTGCGAGGCTTTTGGAAAAATAATAATTCTGTTTCGTTCTTTCACGGTTGTTATGGCAAAAAAATATATTTTCTTTCTCCTGTGCGTCATATGCGTTTTATGCGAAACCGCCGATATCGCCTATTCGCAAAAGCCTGCCGGTGAAAACGGTTCCGATATCGTCATTGGCGAGAAGGAAGCTCTCCTCATAGCCCTGAAAAACAATTTTGATATCTTAATTACCCGGTCCGTTCCTCAGATAGGGGAAAGAAATCTCGGGCTGGCAGAATCGGAATTCGACCTTTCCCTCTATGGATCAGTGAACCGCACAAATAGCATTACCCCCTCCACATCAGTATTCGCAAATCCGGAGGTTGGCGAACAGTTCAAGGAGACATATTCTGTCGGTGTAAGGCAGAAGCTGAAACCGGGAACCAGGGTGGAGCTTGCATACGAAAAATCGACCACAGAGACAAATTCCACTTTCTCTGGGGTGAATCCGCAGTTTGACAACTATCTCAAATTGTCCATCAATCAGCCTTTGATGAAAGGGATGGGCCTCGACGTGAATAACACAAACGTCTACATCGCCAAAAACAGCATGAAGATTGACGAGAACGAATACCGGATGAGGGTAATGGACGTTCTCTCAAAGGTGAGGGATACATACTGGGACACGGTTTACCTTAGCAAGGAGCTGGAGGTTCAAAAAGAGTCGCTCGCCTTGGCGATAGATTTCCGGGAAAGAATAAAGTTGCAGGTAAAAGTCGGCGCGCTGGCTCCCATAGATATCGTAGCGGCTGAAGCATCGGTTGCGCTTCGGGAAGAAGCGCTGATAGATATTGACGAAATGATCCAGAATAACCAGGACGCGCTCAAGGCGATGCTGAATATGCGGGAGGCGAGACCCGGTTCGCCTGTCAGGATCGTTCCGAAGGACGAACCTCTCTTCAAGGCTGTAAAGGCGGATGTCGAGTCGCTGAAGAAAACAGCCTACGAGAACAGACCCGATTTCAAAAAGGCTCAGCTTCTAGTGGATATGAGAAGAAGAGAGTTGAAGTACAACAAAAATCAGCTCCTTCCGACAGTTGATTTGCAGGGCTCGGTGAGGCTGAAGGGTGTCCGCGGTGAAGGGCAGGAGGTTGTGGGGCTTGACGGTAAACCGGTGGTCAGCAATTTCGCCGGGACACAATCCGATTCTCTTGAGGATATGAAAAAAGGGGATTACTACGATTACTCCGTCGGCGTAGTGGCTGAAATGCCGCTGTTCAACAGGCCGGGGAGGCACCGGGCGGCAAAATCAAGGCTTGAAACCGAGATGGCGGAGAACTCCCTATTAAATGCCAGGCAGGCGATAGATGTCGGAATTCACAAGGTCGTAAGGGAGGTTGAAACGGCGGAGAAGCGGATATCGGCCAGCAAACTGTCGTTAAAGCTTGCGGAAAAGAAGCTGGAAGCGGAAGTGAAGAAGTATGAAGTAGGCTCCTCCACAAGTTTTGCGGTTCTGGAATACCAGAAGGATCTTGCCGCGGAAAAGACAAAGGCGATAAAGGCGGTAATAGATCATATCAAGGCTCTTTCGCACATGGAGCTGGCGACGGGGACTCTCCTCGATAAAAACAACATATCGCTGGAATTTAACGGCGAGTGAATCTCCCAAAAGTACTTGTTTATGAAACCGACTATCACAGGGCCTCAAGACTATGCAGAATTCTTGAAAGCGGGGGATATGTAACCCGCTCGGTTTTTTCCAGAAATGAAGCTGAAGGGGGGGGCAAAGGTTTCGATATCATTATCGCCTCGTTTGACCTCTTCCCTTTACCGCAGTTTTTCGACGGGATGGACAAGATCATCTCCGCTCCCCCCGCATTTTTCGACAGTGTGGAAAAGCTTGCCAAGCAGTACAATGCCCCCTGCGTAACCCATCCCTATAATGCAGGCGAAGTCCTCCCGATAGTAGGCGCCGTCGCCGAAAAGGTTGAACAGTCCTGGTCTACCAGCGGTGCGACCGAAACAGTCGAATCGGATTTGTTTCCTGAAATAATCGGGAATTCCCCGCAGATAAAAAGCATGAAGGAAATGCTTGTGCTGGCGGCGAGGTCGGACAGCACGATCCTCATCCTGGGGGAGACAGGAACGGGAAAAGAGCTGGTGGCTTCGGCGATCCACCGGATGAGTAAAAGATCGAAAGGCCCTTTCGTGGCTGTGAATTGCGGCGCGTTTGCCGAAGGACTTCTTGAAACGGAACTGTTCGGACATGAAAGGGGAGCGTTCACTGGAGCAGTTAAAAAACATATGGGTAAGTTCGAACTGTCGGATGGGGGGACGTTATTCCTAGACGAGGTTGGCGAAATGTCGAAGGCGCTTCAGCAAAAACTCCTCAGGGTGCTGGAGCAGGGGAATTTCTACAGGGTAGGAGGAGAGCTCTCGGTGAACGTGGATGTGCGCGTAGTATGTGCGACAAACAGGGATATCTTCGATATGGCCCAAAAGGGGGAATTCAGGAGGGATCTTCTTTACAGGCTGAACGTCCTCGCTTTGAAGGTTCCTTCACTTCGAAGCCGCGGGGGGGACAAGGAGTTTCTTGCGAGAATATTCCTCGACAGATATTCGAAAAGATACGGGAAGAGTATCGTCGCCCTATCTGAAAAAGTGGTAACGATGATCAACGAATATACCTTCCCCGGAAATGTGAGAGAACTTATGCACGCCGTTGAACAAGCGGTTTTACGAACGCACGGCGATGTTATAGATGACATTGAGTTCGGCGGAAGATCGATGATGGACAGATGGAATCCTCCGGTGATGGACGGGCTGCTGGCAAAGGAGTTTGCTGATATGAAAAACTCCGTACTCGAAGCGTATGAGAAGGAGTATCTTGACAGGCTCCTCGCTCTGGAAAAAGGCTCGCTCCAAAAAGTCTGCAAGAGATGCGGTCTTGACCGAAAGACGCTCTACAGGAAGATGAAACAGTACGGTCTGGATAAAAAGGGTTATAAATGACAAAACTCTTTATTCCGGCAATTCACCTGCCGAACGGACGGGACCTTTTCCGCATGTTGCCGTACACACCGTCGGATTATAAGAAGGTTCTAAAGGGTTATGGCGAGCGGAGCCTTCTGGAATCGACGCCGGAAGATTTCATTGCGCTTGCCGCAATGCCGGAAGAGGCATATCTCGATTTCCTGTTGTCTGCCGGGATGGGGACACAAAATATTATTCTGTGCCCCGGCAGGGAGAGCAACATTGCGGGGGATATTCTGGCTGATAAGGAAGTCTTTTCGCAAATTGAAAAGGCATCGGAAAAATGCACAGGGCTTTCTTTCTATATTCATCTTGAAGAAGAGAACGAGATAGCGGAAAAACTCGCGCGCAAGGAGGAAATTATGCATCCAGCGTTGACCAGGATGTTCAACCGCTACTATTTCCTTATACGGATTTGCGAGGATCTAGATATTGAATTGAATGAGAGCGTACAGTTGCGTTCCGGAAGGTTCCTGAAGTCGGCAAGGAGGCTTCTGGAAGAATGGGGGAAGATATTCGTGCGCGGTAACGAATCTGTTGGCGGGATGCATGCCTTTGCGATCGACGATGAAGCAAACCTGCGTAGGATAGCGGATGCGATATCACGGAACGTGAAGATAACCAGATATTTCGTCTCCAGGTATATGAATGTCGATACGAGCTGGAACGTCCAATTTCTGTTTGATGACAGTGGATATACTTTTTACGGATCAAGCAGACAGATAGTTTCCGGCGGAACTGCCCATGTAGGCAACGAAGGGGGGGCGGGTAATGCTCTGCCGGACGAAGTTTTAAAGCTTTGCACAAAAATCGCCGACAGGCTGGGCTCGATGGGAGCGAAGGGGCTGATTGGTATTGATGTCATGTCGGCGGACGGCAAGCTCTTTCCGGCGGAGATAAACGCGAGGAGAAATACATCCACGCCAGCGCTCTGTCTATATGAAAGGTTAGCCCGCAATGGAGTGGGTGAAAACCTTTTCTTCCGGGTGATGAGCTTGGATACACCAGGAGGGACAGGGTTCAATGAGTTCGCAGGGTTGATAGGAAAAGAAAACCTGTTTGATATCAAATCGGCGCGGGGGCTTATCCCTTATCATTTCGCTTCAAGCAGGGTAACCGGGAAAATTGACGCGGTGTTCTTTTCAGATTCAAAAGAAGAACTAAATGCCATAGTCATGGAGGTGTCTGAACGGCTTGAATGAAAGAGAAGTAGCTAAATAAGTAATATAGCCGTGGTATTTGGCCTGAAAGTTGGTAAAATCGGTACCCGTGGGAAATGAACTGAAAAATTTCATATCGCTTATCAGGGCCAAAGACTGGCTGAAGAACACTTTCATTTTCGTCCCGCTTGTTTTCTCTGGGAACATGCTTGATATACAAAAAGGGTTGCTTGCGTTTCAGGCATTCTGGATATTCTGTTTTCTCTCGAGCGCTATCTATGTCTTCAATGACCTTGCCGATATTGAGGAAGATAAAAACCATCCTGAAAAGAGGAACCGACCGATTCCTTCAGGGATGGTAGGCACCCAATACGCATGGTCGGTCTTTCTCCTCTTTTTGGCGCTCTCGCTTTTATCCTCTTTGACCATCGGATTAGGGTTTTTCCTTTTTGCGGTTTTCTATGCTCTATTGAATATTGCCTATTCGTACCGGCTGAAAAGGGTGGTTATTCTGGATGTGTTTATTGTCGCGTCCGGTTTTGTCATAAGGCTCCTTGCGGGAGCCTCGGCGGTCAATGTGCCAGCCTCGCAATGGCTTTTGATTTGTTCATTCCTCCTCGCGCTCTTTCTCGCGTTCTGCAAAAGGAGGCATGAACTGGTCATATTGGATGAAAAAGCGGAAAGTCACAGGGATGTCCTGAAAAGCTACAGTTTAAAGTTTCTTGACCAGATGATATCAGTAGTAACTACCGGGGCGCTGCTCTCCTATATGCTGTACACAATTGACCCGCACACGGTATCTCAGTTTGGAACGGGAAACGTGATCTATACCTCGCTCTTCGTTGGATACGGAGTATTCAGATACCTCTATCTTGTTTATGAAAGGGATGGCGGGGGGAGCCCCGCGAACACGCTCCTCTCCGATCCGCCTATTCTCGTCAATATTTTTCTCTGGTCCCTCGCTGTCGCCTGGATGATCTATAGCTAACCGAACCTGGCTAACGATTATTGCATCGCCGATAAAAGCGCATGATCTCGTTTTCCGCAAAAGACAAAATAGACAATTAAACAGATTCTCAGGTTTTTTAAAAAGGGGGTGGTGTGGGCAGAAGGGGGAATCTGCCCACACCGGGGAGGTATATCATTCGAGGAGGGGTTACCTCTAATATGACTATAAATAGAGCATGAATCATGCCAAACAAAATAGGTAGTATAAACAATATGATAGCTTTACGCCTGAATTAAAATATGCGTCAAAAGAACCTCATGTGCTTCTATTGTGCGGTAAATATGCCCAATACACCTACTATTGAGGAGAAATGATGTTGCTAAAATACCTCATGTATTTATCTGTTGCGGTAAATAGGTTTGTCCAAGATTTTCCTGGGTGAATCAGGAAATTGGCGTTTTCCAGGAAATGACATGAATACTCGAGAGCTTTAAATTGTGGAAAAGTGATTTAACAAAATACCTTTAGTCTCAATCGCACGAATCTGGTTTATAGTTTGGGCACAGATGGAATTAACACCCTGCAGATACCAGGCTTCGAAAAAGATAGCACAGGCTATCTTCAGCGGACATCCGTGGGTATACAGGAGCCGATTGAGTTCGGCGATTGATGCGATCCCGCCTGGAAGTTTTGTGAAGATCGTCGACGGGGGCAACAAATTCATCGCGTATGGCATTAATGAAACGCGCGGTATAGTCGGCTTAAGCATCCTCTCCCGCGACGAGAAATTCGGTTTCGATTCTCTCCTGGATCGTCTGCGCGAAGTCTCAAACCGGAAGAAGGGGCTTTTCGGCGGCGAAAGGAGCGCGTATCGGCTTTTAAACGGAGAGGCGGACGGATTTCCCGGTCTTGCCTGCGATGTCTACTCGGATTCGGTAATATGGCAGCCATACCTTTCTTTCTGGGATGCGATAATTCCGCATTTTACCGGCGAGGTCGATCCGATACTCGGCACAAGCGGCCACTTGCTGAAGTATCCCGCGCATCGCAATGAGGAGAACCCCTGCCGCACTCTTGCCGGTGAAGTTAAGGAGCCGATCGTTTTCAGTGAGGGAGGGATTGAATTTCATTCTTTCCCCTATACAGGGCAGAAGACCGGTTTTTTTCTCGATCTGAGGGAGGTAAGGAAATTTCTTCCCGATATCCTGACCGCGGGTAATAGTGTGTTGAACTGTTTCTCAAGTTCGGGCGCTTTCTCCATAATTGCCAAGGCAAATGGGGCGAGCACGGTCATCTCGGTAGACAGCGATTCAAAATGCAGGGAACAGCTGGAAGGTCAGCTAAAGCAGAACAATATGCCGCCAACGGAGAATGAGTTTATCAAGGACAATGTATTTGAATATCTGGTCGAGGCGAAACTTCTGCCGGAGCGATATGGTCTGGTGATCCTGGATCCCCCCAATATGTGCACAAAAGCCTCGTCTCTCAAGCCCGCGTTGAAAGGGTGGCAAAAGCTGGCGTCTTCCGCGCTCCCTCTCGTAAAGCCTGGTGGTCACCTCCTCCTTATCAACTGTTCGTCGTTCATGACAAGGGAGATGTGCGAAAAAAGCCTCAAGTCCATGGAGGCGAATATTACGATTGAAAAGAGCGGGGGATTGCCAAAGGATCACACCGTTTCAAGAACCTTCCCCGAAGGGGATTATCTGAAGTGGTGGCTATATAAAACCCGATAGGGGGTTAATTGTTACTGAAAAAAAAGGGTACAGAGTGTGAATCCGTACCCGTCGCAAACGATTATCCTGGAAATTACTTTTCTATCGGCGCGCCCTGAACATGGTTTACGCCAGTCATGCCGGATTCAACGTTTATGACACTCGTAAAACCGTTTTCCGTAAGGAACCGCGCGGCGGACCTGCTCCTCATTCCTGAGCGGCAGACTACATAGATCGTTTTTTCGCGGTAGCTCTCAAGCTCACTTACCCTTGAGGCAAGATCCTGTACCGGGATCAGCTTGGCTCCTTTTATATGACCAAGAGGGCCGTGAAACTCCTGAGGAGTCCTTACGTCAAGAACGAGGCTGCCGTTGCCGCTCTTTATCGCCTGAACCGCTTCCTGGGGGGAAACCGATTTGAAAGTATCGTTGGATGCAAACAGATCGTATACAGCGCTCATAGCAAACATAATTGTAATTACTCCTATCACTAACTTTTTATTCTTCATTTGTTCTCCATAATTTCAAACCGCCACCGCCTATTTATTACCGGTGCGTTATCCACTTAGATACCTTTTCTTATGACAGGTTTCAAAAATAAATCATGATTAACAGGAAAACAACAGGAATATCCTGTCAGCCAATTATAGACTCACTTATTGGGTATTGAGTCGTTTTCGTATCACCAAAATTGCGAGGGGAGCTTTTTCAGGACTTTTGGCAGGTGTGTTGCGCCACAGAAAATTGGAGGGAAATAAAAATGGCTAAAAAACTATTATGTAAAAGGCGAATATACAGATACTTACAGTCTGGGGGTATGGTTTGAGAAATATTAAAATCTAAAAATGATACAGGGTGGAGAGTGTTAAGAATTACCGCACATTTTTTTTAAAAACGTGCACTTTTTTAGAAATAAAAACCGTATTTGTAGTCTTAAAAAAGCAGGAAAAACAAAAGCATAATTGTAACTGTTTGAATAAATAGGGCAAAGTGCCTATGCCCCCCCTTTTGGCACCTACCTTGCACACTAGAATGAGCAAGGAGACATAGTAATGAGAGCAAAAACAATAGAACCAAGGGAATCGAAAAGAGCGGCTGTAAGGGTCTGCAATCATTGCGGCGGTACATTGAGATTTTACCGCGGATCACTCTCCTGCCTAATGTGCGGCAGGGACGTGGATCACTCATGCAAGGATTGTGATGTATCCGCGCAACACCACGTTTTAGCCAAAACAGGCTGAACAGCTACTCTTTTTAAAATAGAAACTGTTTGGCGGGCACTTGGATAGCCAGGTGCCCCTCCAGAGCAGTACAAGCCGATAAAGTTTGTTGACCCCCTTCTACCATTCGTTTCTAATATGCCTGCATGAAGATTTCAGGAATTTCCGTAATAGGTGGTGGGGCGTGGGGCACTGCCCTTGCCAACCATCTGGCAGTAAACGGCAACAAGGTTATTATCTGGGCATATGAGAAGGAAGTCGCCGACGACATTAATGCGCGCCACCAAAATTCCGTTTTCCTGAAGGATATAGATCTCAGCCCAAACATCACAGCTACAAACAGCATCGAAGAGGCTAGCAAGGGGAACATCCTGATATTTGCCGCCCCTTCACACGTCATGGAGGGGATAGTCCGGCAGATGGCCAAATTCGTAAAGCCGGACGCAGTCATTGTTTCAGTCACCAAGGGTATTGAAAACGAAAAACTCCGGTTGCCTTCCCAGATATTCGAAGAGCTTCTTCCGAAGGAGATATCAAAAAAGCTGGTCTGCTTCTCCGGCCCCTCATTTGCCAAGGAGGTCGTTTCCGGTCTCCCCACCGCCATAACTGCCGCATCGCTTGATCCATCGTCCGCGAAGACGGTGCAGAAACTGTTGAGCGTCGGGAAAATGAGGGTATACACCAACGACGACAAGATCGGCGTGGAGCTGGGGGGTGTGGTTAAAAACGTTGTCGCCATAGCCGCGGGAATTTCCGACGGAATGGGTCTTGGTCATAACGCCAGGGCCGCCATCATCACCCGCGGTCTTGAGGAGACTATCAGGCTCGGTAAAAAAATGGGTGCAAAGGAGAAAACATTCAGGGGGCTTTCAGGGATCGGCGATCTGGTGCTCACCGCGAGCGGTGATTTGAGCCGGAACCGCACGGTCGGTATGCGTCTCGGTGCTGGTGAGAAGCTTGAAGATATTGTATCGGGGATGAAGATGGTAGCTGAAGGGGTGCGTACAAGTCTCTCCATTCACAGGCTCTCGGAGAAACTGAAAGTAGATATGCCGCTTTGCGATGAGGTCTACTTCGTCTGCCACGAAGGGAAAGATCCGCGCGAGGCGCTCGCCGATCTCTTTGGCAGGAGCCTTAAAGACGAGTTTCATGGATAAGCTCAAGCTTAAAAAACTTCTCGAATCTGTAAAAACCGGCGATGTGAGCATCAGCCGCGCCATGGAAAGCCTTGAGGGGGAGAGCTATGAAGATATTCTTTACGCGAAAGTCGACCATCACAGAGAGAAGCGGCAGGGTTTCTGCGAGGTAATATACTGTCCCGGAAAAACATCGGCGCAGATATCCGGCATCGCGAAAAAACTTCTCGCCAGGTCCGATCATCTCCTCGCAACCCGTGGCGACAGGAAAATATACTCGTCCATTAAAAAGATCTCGCCGAAAGCGAAGTTTCACGAGGCAAGCGGCGCGATAACGGTCGAAAAGAAGAAGAGAGAGCGGAAAGGAAACCTCCTCGTCATTACCGCCGGTACAACCGACATCCCGATAGCAGAAGAAGCGGTCGTTACCGCCGACATCATGGGGACGGCGGCAAAGGCGATATACGACGTCGGCGTCGCGGGGATACACCGTCTCCTCGACCAGCAGGAACATCTCGCCAAAGCTGACTGCATTATCGTGGTCGCGGGGATGGACGGGGCGCTCGCTTCGGTAGTCGGCGGGATGGTAGCGGTCCCTGTTATTGCGGTGCCGAGCTCGGTCGGCTACGGCGCCTCCTTTGGCGGACTCTCCGCGCTCCTGGCGATGCTGAATTCATGCGCGTCGGGGGTTGCGGTCGTGAATATCGACAACGGTTTCGGCGCCGGAGCGCTGGCGCACAAGATCGTCTCGCAGAAATACTCCGGCGGGGAAAGGGGTAAATAAATATGAAAACAGCGTGGTTTGATCCCTTCTCCGGCATAGCGGGGGACATGGTGATAGGCTCCATCATCGGCGCGGGTGTATCGCTTGACTATCTTGAAACGGAGTTGAAAAAACTCGGCCTCTCCGGCTACACGCTTAAAGCGGAGAAGGTGAAACTGAATTCCATAACAGCGATATCTTTCAAGGTCGAAGTCACGGAAAAGCAGAAGAGCAGGAACCATGCTGAGATTAAAAAGATCATTCAGGATTCCACGTTGAGCGAAACGGTGAAGAGTAATTCGCTGAAGATGTTTTTAAAAATTGCCGAAGCGGAGGCTGAGGTTCATGGCGAACCGCTGGACAAGGTGCACTTTCACGAAGTAGGGGCGATAGATTCGATAATCGATATCGTCGGCGCCTCCATAGGCTTTGAAAAGCTCGGCATCGGGAAGTTCGTATCGTCCCCCATTCCGCTCGGGAGCGGGAGCGTGAAAACATCTCACGGAATAATGCCCGTACCCGCGCCGGCGACGCTTCTTATATTAAAGGGCGTTCCCGTGGTCGGCGGCGGCCCGTCGATGGAGCTGACCACCCCTACCGGCGCGGCGATTGCGACTGCGCTTTGCGAGAATTTCAGCGGTATGCCGTCCATGAAACCGGAGGTAACCGGCTATGGCGCGGGGAGCGCCAAAAGGGGAGACGGAATGCCGAATCTCTTTCGCCTTGTCGTAGGGGAGGAGATTGGGAAAACTGTTTTTTCCACGCGACTGGTGATAATGGAAACGAATATCGACGACGCGACACCAGAGGAGACGAGCCACGCGGTAACGAAACTTTTTGCCTCGGGCGCGCTGGACGTCTGGGTGACGCCGGTGATGATGAAGAAGGGGAGGCAGGCGTTCACCATTTCGGTTCTATCCGAGCCGGTGGAAGCGGAGAAACTGATGAACCTCCTCCTTGAAGAGACGCCGACTATCGGTGTCCGCCGTTACGAGGTCGATAGATACGAGTTACCGCGAGAGGTGGTTGAGGTAAACACAAAATATGGCAAGGTGCGCGTGAAGATTGTTAAAACTCCGTCAGGAAAGAGCCGCGCGAAGCCGGAATTCGACGATGTAAGCGCCATCTCTCAAAAGAATGGCACTTCGTTCCACGAAGTCTATTCTGAAGCGCTGAATCTGTTTCAAGGCGGGAAATAAAGATTCAATCTCTCAAGGAAGTCTTTTGTCAGTTACTCCCGGTTGTGCGGAAGGGATAGTTTGCTTTTATTTTGAGTACTCTTTTTCGATGATATCGAGGATGCGGTTGTTATCGTAGCGGACAAGGGCCGACTCTCTCGCTTTATCCGCGCGCGCTTTGGCGGCTGACGGATCGCCTAAGGTTTTGATGATCCCTTCGGCGAGCGACATGTGGCTTTTCGGCTCTACAAGAATTCCGTACTCTCCATGACCGAGATTTTGCGGCACGCCGCCGGACGACGCGGCGACAACAGGGACTCCGCAGAGTTTCGCCTCTATCACGCTTATTGAATACGATTCAAAATGCGACGGTAGAAGGAATAGATCGAAAAGTCCCATCACTTCCGGTATGTCGCTTCGGTATCCGAGGAATTTTACATTTGATCCGAGAGCGAGCTTTCTTATCTCTTCCTCAAGACCAGGTTTTATCTTCCCTCTCATATGCTCGGTCTCATCTCCAACAAGTAGCAGAAGCGCATCTGGAAACTGTTTCAGCACGAGAGGCATCGCCCGTATCGCCTCCATCTGCCCTTTAAGCGGTTCGATGCGCGAGAGCATCCCGAGAACAATCGTATTCTCACCCATACCGAGTTCCTTTCGAAGAGAAGCGGAACGAACAGGCCTGTATCTGTCGACCTCAAGTCCGTATGGAAGCTCCATCACTCTCTCCTTTGCTATCGGAAGATTCTCAACAGCGGAGCGTTCCCCTTCTTCGCCAAGTGCGAAGATCTTTTTCACTCTTGCATACTGCATCCGGTGGTAGATATCCTTTTTCGGCGCCGGGACTATCATATGCAGAGAGAAGAAGAGTTTGACGTCATCCATCCCCCAAAGAGCGGGAACAGCCAGGCCCAAGTCCTTTGACATATGTATATGCACCGCGTCGAAACCGCCGGAAGAGATGATCTTTCGTATCTGGAACATCAGCGGGAAATCGAGGTAGTAGCTGAAGCATTCCCGGACTGAATGAACGGTTAGCCGATCTTTAAGCGCTTCCTTTTCTATTGTAGCGCCACTCCTTGCGAGATAATGGATGTCGTGTCCCCGCTTTTTAAGCGCGCTTGCGAGCCAGACGGAATATTTTTCCAGGCCTCCCCAACCGCTAGAAAAACATACTTGAAGGATTTTCACATGAAGTAGTATACATTGTTGGGTCGGTCGATAATTACATTTTGTAGGGTAAAATATGCCTGTATGAACATTAATAAGGAATCGGTGAAGCGGATACTTGTCCTCCGGTACCGTTCCATCGGGGATATAGTCCTATGCTATCCGGTATTGGAGAACCTGAAGCTCACTTTTCCTAACGCGACGATAGACATCGTCGTGGACGACGTATTCAAGGATCTCTGCTACGGCTGGCCGATGATCAATGAAGTGATCTGCAACAGGCGGAAGCGGAAGGGGATAGGAAAATTCGAATCCGCGATGGAGGATATCAAATTCAACTGGAGCATCCTGAGGCGAAGGTACAATCTTGTGGTGGATCTCCATTGCGGACCGAGGAGCGCGCTTCTTACCCTTTTTTCGCTTGCCCGGTATCGGCTTGGCAACAGGCACAGGCTGAGAAATTCGATCTGCTACAACATTTTCCCTCCTCCAGGCGACAAGCCCCATTCAGTGGAAAATATGCTTTCGATGCTCGCACCTCTCGAACCGCATATTGAAGAGAGCAAAAGGCTCTTTCTCTCGGCGAGCGACACAGATATGGAATACATAAGATCGTTTCTGTCAAAGCTTGGGATATCCGATAGTGACAGGCTTGTGATGGTGCATCCTGGGGCGCGAGTCGATTTCAAACGCCTTCCGCCGGAAGTAATGGGTGAGGCGATCGCGTGGATGAGGCAGAAGTATGGCGTGAAAGTGATCCTTGCGGGGAGCGACGCCGATCTGACCGCGCTTTCAGATATCGCGAAGGCGGCTGGGCACAAGTGTAAGGTTGCTACAAACCTTTCCATTGGGCAGTTATCAGCGTTGATAAACTCGTGCGTTCTTTTTATCGGCAACGACAGCGGGCCGATGCACATGGCGGCGGCGCTTAACGTTCCGGTAATAGCGTTTTTCGGGCCGAGTGACCCGGCGATATGGGGTCCCTGGAAGGTAAGGAGCAAAATCGTGCAGGCTCCAGCCATGGAATGCATGCCGTGCGATCAGAAAGGGTGCAAGTTTGTGCCGGAGCACTGCATGACAAAAATAAAAACTGAAAATGTAAAACGCGCAATCAGCGGTATGCTGGATGAAAAATCGGCCAGGATAGCCGCATCCTGACGCGGGGGTGATTTAATGACTATTCCTTTTCCAAGTCTTATTTTAATGGCGGAAGCGTGAAGATAGGAATAGATATCTCTCCGATGGGGGAGCCGAACTATACCGGCGTAGGTGTTTATACTGAAAATCTGATAAAAAGCCTGGCGAAGATAGACAGCGATAACGATTATTATCTCTGTTACAGGCTTTCCAGGCTGAAGAAAAAATGGCTCGCCAATCCTGTAAACCAGAGCAACTTTCACTTTAAGATCATCCAGGAACCTTTAAATTTCCTTTTTGAACGCAAGCTCGATATCTTCCACGGTTCAGAGCGTCTGCCGAATTACAGGAGACCAAAGAAAATAGTTACCATCCACGATATGGCAGCGGTGCTCGGCGGCGATTTCATGACGGATGATTTCAGGGAAATGATAAAGGACCGATACGGGCGGCTGGTAAAAACGGCTGACAGAATAATCACTGTTTCAGAAAATACGAAGAGGGATCTGTGCGAGTACTACAAGCTTGCCCCATCTCTTGTGGATGTAACCTATCAGGGGATAAGCGAAAAATTCCGCCCTCTGCCGGAAGATACCATTAACGAAGTTCTGGGGAGACATGGATTGACCAAGCCATATATTCTCAATGTCGGCGCGCTACAGGAGAGGAAAAACATACTCCGCATAATTGAGGCGTTCGGGCGATACATGAACGCCGGTGGAGACGCCAATACGAAACTGGTCTTGTGCGGGAAACCGACCTATGCCTTCGACAGAATACCGAAAAAGATAGCGGAGCTTGGGCTTGAGGAAAAAGTGGTAATTCTGCAATACATGGCGAATGACGACCTGGTCGCCCTTTACAACGGCGCCATGATGCTCTGCTTTCCCTCTCTGTTCGAAGGGTTCGGGCTTCCTATCGTGGAAGCGTTTGCGTGCGGGTGCCCGGTGATCACCTCAAATATCACATCAATGCCTGAAGTAGCAGGGGACGCGGCGTTATTGGTGGATCCGCTAAGCGTTGAGGATATTGAATCCGCTATGAGGAGCTTGACCAATGAAAGCGAAAGGAAGCGGCTGATAGAGAAAGGCCTGGAGCGCGCCAAGGTATTCGTATGGGGAAACATAGCCAAAAAAGTCCTTGATATATACAAGAGTGTTGTTCAATAATCACTTTAATCTTCGATACCGGTTGTCTGATTGCTGGCTTTTTGCGGTCAGGCGGATTTCCGGATTTGACAGGCGCATTTAAAATATTAGAAGAATAAAGGATTCCACCCATGAAAATATTTGTTGATACCGCCGATATAAATGAAATAAGGGAAGCAAATTCCATCGGAATTCTTGACGGAGTGACGACCAACCCTTCTCTTGTGGCAAAGACAGGGAAGGATTTCAAAACGGTAATAAATGAGATTGTGCAGGAAGTGGACGGCCCGATAAGCGCGGAAGTGATATCGCTTGAAGCTGATGGAATGGTAAAGGAAGGGATAGAGCTTGCCAAGATACATGAGAATATCGTGGTAAAGATCCCGATGACGGTAGACGGCTTGAAGGCTACGAAAAAACTGACGAATGAGGGGATTAAAACAAACGTAACCCTTATTTTCCAGCCGTCACAGGCGCTCCTTGCGGCAAAGGCAGGGGCTACATATGTCTCCCCGTTCGTGGGGAGGCTCGACGATATTTCCGAGAACGGAATGCAGATAGTCGAAGACATTGTCGACATTTACAACAACTACGGATACGAAACTGAAGTTATCGTCGCCTCTATCAGAAATCCGATGCATTTTGTAAACGCCGCGCTCGTAGGCGCCGATGTATGCACGATCCCGCTTGGGGTCATTCAGCAGCTGGTGAAACATCCGTTGACCGATATCGGTATTGAGAGGTTCCTGAAAGATTGGGAAAAGGTTCCCAAGTAGAATTTAAAATAATCCGGGCGCGAAAGAGGCGGGTAGAGTTCTGCGCTTAACATTCAGGAGATTATTCTTTTCACCGTCTCCATGTTTTCCAGAAGCCATGAGTGAAGCTGAACTATTCCCGTCTCAAAATCCGTGGTGGGTTTCCATCCGAGGATGCGGGAGATCTTTGCGTTATCCGAAATAAAGATTTTCTGATCCCCAGCGCGTATTTCCCGTTTGCCTGGCTTGATGCTGATGCGGAGTTTATTTTCCATAAAGAGGAGAAGCTCCAGAATGGAAACGGAATTTTTCGGGCCGCCGCCGATATTGAATATCTCGCCTTTCACGCGATCGATATTTTCGATGGCCCGGTCAAAGGCATCCGCCAGGTCCGTGACATGGAGGACGTCACGCACCTGCTTTCCGTTGCCGTATAGGTAAACGTCTTTTCCTAGAATACCCGCTATAAGGAACCACGCGAGCCAGCCCTGATCTTCCACTCCATACTGGTTCTCGCCATAGATGCACGATTGGCGAAAGACTACAGTAGGGATGCCGTAAATCCTGTGATAATCCCTCACATACTGATCCGCTCCCCCTTTGGAGCAGCCGTAGGGTGAGTGAAAATCGAGCGGTGCCGATTCATCGACCCCTTCTGGGCTATCGATGAATTCGTATCGGAGTTCTTTCTCGGAAGTTTTGTTTGCCTCCAGTGCGCCATACACTTTGTTGGTCGATGAAAAGAGGAATACCGGTTTTTTTGTGAGTCCCCTTGCGTATTCGAGCATGTTGAATGTCCCTATGAGGTTTACGTTGAAATCGTTCTGTGGGTCGATTACCGATGTGGTTACTGCTACCTGTGAAGCGAGGTGAATGATAACATCCACATCCGGATGTTTTTCAAGAAGCAAATATTTTACCGATGCATCGGATATGTCGGCATTGATAAATTCAGCATTCAGGTTTTTATGTACAAACTGCAGGTTAATGTCGGTACCTTTTCGCGAAAGGTTGTCCAGAATTACAATACGGTTATTTTTCCCGAAGTGGCGCGCGAAGTTCGTCCCTATGAATCCCGCTCCACCCGTTATCAGGATCTTCCTGTTTCCAGTTGTAATTCTGCACCTTCCTTATGAGATCAAAAAGTAAATCATATATCGAAATTTCAGTTCATCAGTATATATCGGATGAAATCGTGCAAACCTGTAATAGCCGCAATGGGAAAAATCGTTCGAATATCTCTCTGTTTTTCAGTATTTTTCAAAGTAAAAGATCCCTTTGCGCTGTAATAAATAGTGACAATAATAAAAATGGTTATTGACTGAAAATTAAGAGCTTAGAGCAATGCTTGAAGTTTTGGACGGATTAGTGTAACATCTTGACAAGTGGTTGACCGGCAGGCTTGTCCGGGCTTAGGGGAGCCACACTTTGGGATGCAATATTGGAGAATCACTAATGGGGCCTATTGAACGATTAAAACGCGTGGTACTTGCGCTTCTAGTATTTCCGTTGCTCTTTATCTCAGTTATCGATGTGCCGAATGCGGATGCATGGATATATGGGAAAGAGGAGGCGCAGCCCCCTTTGCTGTTTCTCGATACGGGTGAAGGGAGAAAAGCTGAAGTTGAGGTATATATTGACCGTAAACTGCATGCGAAGACAAATACAAATCTTCTCATGGAACTGAAGGCCGGCAAGGTCTATCACTTTGAAGTAAAGAGCGGTAAGAAACAGCTTTTCGAAAGCAGTCTTTCACTCTCTAACGGCAGGGAAGTATTACTCCGCTGTACAGGCAGCAAAGAGTGTCTTTTAGACCTTTGATCACTTCCGGGCCTAGCCGATCTTCACTTTTCCGATAATATCGTTTAAACCGTCAATCCGGTTATCAGTGCAGTATTTTTCCAGCTCCGCTACGAATCTGTTTGACGATTCCGGGTCTACAAAATTAAATGTCCCCACCTGTACGGCGGACGCGCCGGCAAGGAGAAATTCGACTACATCTTCAACGGACGTTATGCCGCCAATGCCGATGATAGGGATCTTAACGCTATTGGCGCATTCGTAGACCATCCTGACGGCAACAGGCTTGATCGCAGGGCCGGAGAGACCGCCGAAGACCCTCGCCAATTTCGGTCTGCCGGTTTTTATATCGATGCTCATTCCGAGGAGCGTATTGATGGCGCTTATCGCGTCCGCCCCGCCGTTCTCGACAGCTACAGCGAAGGGCTTTATGTCCCCCACGTTTGGAGAGAGCTTTACTATCAGAGGAAGCGAGGTGGCCTTTCGGACTGCCAGCGTAAGTTTTTCGAGCACTTTTATATCGGTGCCGAATTGAATTCCACCTTTGCTTACATTCGGACATGAGACGTTCATCTCAAGCCCGTGAACTCCATCCATACCGTCAAGGGTTTTCGCAGTTTCGACGTATTCATCTTCACTCTCGCCAAAGAAGTTCACTATCACTGTTGCGCCGGTACCGGCAAGCTTTGGGAGGGTTTCGTCCCTGAATTTTTCGATGCCGATATTTTCAAGGCCAATTGAATTGAGCATTCCCGCCGGAGTTTCGCAAATCCTCGGCATCGGATTTCCTTCCCTCGGTTTCAGCGAAAGCCCCTTTGTGCATATGGCGCCAAGGGTGGAGATGTCGAACATCTTATGGAATTTCAATCCATATCCGAAGGTGCCAGAAGCGGTCATTATAGGATTTTTCAGCTTGAGACGGCCAATCGATGTCTCCATGTTTACGCCCATTCGATCACTCCAGTATTGAATACTGGACCGCTCATGCATGTCCGTCTGTTGCCGTTTACGGTTTTTACGATACACCCCAGGCAGACTCCAAAACCGCACGCCATCTTCTCTTCGGTTGATATCTGACCGTCTATTCCATGTTCCTTGCAGAGGTTATCGATCGCTTTCAGCATCCCCTTGGGGCCGCATGCAATTATGAAGTCGCTTTTGTCTTTTATCAATCCTGGAAGCGGAGCGGTAACTAGCCCTTTGATACCGGACGAACCGTCATCGGTGGTCACCGTGACATCTTTGCAATAGCGTTTAAGTTCTTCGACGCCGAAGATATCCCTTTTTGTTGCCCCCCCGATTACGGCGGAAATATTGAGATGTCTGTTTTGCCGGGCGAAAAAAAGGAGGGGTGGTATGCCGACACCTCCGCCTGCCATGATAACTCTGGCTTCTTTCGGTGTGGAAAAGGGATTACCAAGGGGGCCGAGGACATCTATCTCCTCCCCGACAGATTTTGAAGAGAGTATCCCTGTCCCTTCGCCGACGTTCTTGAAAATTATTGAAGCGGTGCCGCCATCCTCGCCCGCGATGCTCATCGGTCTTCGCAACAGGGGGACGAGGCCGATATGTACCCTTATCATTACGAACTGTCCCGCTTTGGTTTTGCCGAAGGGCCAGTCAAATTGCAGTTCATGCAGGTTATCGGCGATCGTTCTCTTTCCGGTGATCTTTACTATCATCTGCTCCGCTCTATTGATTTTATTTCGATCCCTATTTTACCGATAAATTCAAACAGTTGTAGCTGTTTTGATAGTTCGCCTTCGATTAATTTTACGTGCGTGACATCGGCGATCTCCTGGCCGAGAGTGGGATCTATCGCGATCCATTTCCCAGCGTATATCTCAGGCCACGCGTGGTATAGAAATCCTTCGAAGTCTTCCGAGTAGACTATTCCTGAGACCGTTCTCACCGGTATCCCTTCCGCTCTCGCAAGGGCGGCAAAAAGATTGGTGTGCGACTGACACTCCCCTTCCAGCGACCGTAATGTCTCAACAGCGGAAAAGGTGTCAATAAAGCTTTTCTTTACGTTTTTGTGAACCCATCTGCTGATGAGCTGAGCCTTTTTGAATGTATCTTTCTCTTTTCCGGCGATACGTGACGCCCTTTTCAAAATCGCAGGGTCGTCGGATTGCGCCTCAAAAGTAGATTTCAAATATTCCTCCATCCCTTTGCCGGACTCAGAAATGGCAATCTTCGGGATCTCCTTTTCATTTTCCTTTCGTACTTCGATCTCAAGGATGATTGTTTTGCCTTTATTTCCGTTCCCCCCTTTGACCGTTTTTACCTTTTGTCTTGAATCCGAAGGTATCAAGCCCTCTGATGCGAGACCGCTCATATGGAGAACCATTACGGCTATTTCCTCTTTTTTCTCAATATCGATTTTGACGGGGATGAGGCTGAAGGCAAGGATCTGGGTAAAAGGCATTACACCTTCCTTGAAGGATAAGGCCTGTTTTTCATCAACGGACTCGCTGGTAAAACCAAGAGGGGATATTTCCTTCAAGGTTCGACCGTTAGGCGTTAAAAAGGAAGTAACGGTAAAATTCTGGAATTTTGATTGGACCTCGAAAACCTCTTCTTTTTTTCCGTTATGAACTATTGTTGTTTTTTTTCCGACTTCGATGGTAATCGCCTCTATTGCGAGGAGCGATTCCACGAAAACATGGAATTTATATTTTGCTCCGGTCTCTAGAGTCATGTCGCCCAGGAGATAGCTGATTGCGTCCGCGAGATTGGCATTGTCGGGGAAAGGGACTTTCTTCCTGGAGACGTTTCCGCCGGATCTTATGGTTATGTCTGCTGTATTTCCAGAAATAATTCCGTCGAAGAACTGCCTGTGGTTCAGCATCTTTTGCATGTAAGTGAAGCTTTTCGGTTTTTTCCCGCTGTCGAGAAAAAATGTATGGCTAGTGGAAGCTTCCTGCGTGATGCCGTTAATTTCAAACTTCATTAACGACTTGGATGTGATCTTGTATTCTTCGCCTGTTCTTTCAACTTTCTGATAGGTGAATCCTATTTTGGACGAATTCATTTTTATTTCCATCCACTCTTCGCTGATGACTTCGGCAAAGGAAAGGTGGAAGGGAACCAGTACAAGCGTCAGGAATAAAAGCGTTATTCTTGGAAAAACCTCAGGTATGGTACTTCTGGATTGGAGTTGCATCCATCTCCCTGTTCTTGATGGCTTTTATCGCCATGGTGTTTGCCCTTGCCCCGGCGATAGTTGTTGTATAGGGGATGGACAGCTGTAATGCCGATCGGCGGATATTGTAAGAATCCTTGATAGCCTTTTCTCCATGGGTGGTATTGATCACCAGCACGATCTCGCCATTTTCGAGCATGTCCACTACATGAGGGGATCCCTGGGCGACCTTGTTTACAGTCTGCACAGCTACCCCTTCCTCGGAGATTGCGTCGGCCGTCCCTTTTGTAGCTGCCAGTTCAAATCCGAGTTCGACCAGATTCTTTGCGATTTTTACAATGTGTTTTTTATCTCCATCGGCAACAGAGAGAAGTACCTTCCCGGATGTCGGGAGTTTGGTGCCCGAAGCGAGCGTAGCCCGGAGGAAGGCGCTTCCAAAATCGGTATCAATGCCCATCACTTCCCCTGTCGATTTCATCTCCGGTCCGAGGAGGAGGTCAACACCCGGGAATTTGATGAACGGAAATACCGATTCCTTTACCGAAACATATTTCGGGATTATCTGTTTTGTAAATCCGAGCTGTTCGAGTGATTCACCAGCCATGACGCGCGCCGCGATCTTTGCCAAGGGCCTTCCAATAGCCTTTGATACGAACGGGGCAGTTCTGGATGCGCGCGGGTTTACCTCCAAAACGAATATTTCTCCCTCCTTGATGGCGAACTGAATATTCAGCAGTCCGATTACTTCAAGTTCAGCCGCCAGCTTTTTTGTCTGGTCGCAAATGTCGTCTATCATCGCCTGAGAAAGGTCGCGAGGCGGGAGAGAGCATGCCGAGTCGCCAGAGTGAACGCCCGCTTCTTCTATATGTTGCATGACTCCGCCTATTACCGTGATCTTTCCGTCGCTCACGGCGTCCACGTCTATCTCGGTGCTGTTCTCAAGAAAGCTGTCTATCAGCACCGGATGTTCGGGCGATGCCTGGACCGCATGTTTCATGTAGTGGAGGATGGATTTTTCGTTATGAACGATCTCCATCGCCCTTCCGCCGAGTACGTATGAGGGTCTTACCACAACCGGGTAACCGATCTTATTGCATATGGACAGCGCCTGCTCCGTGGAAATGGCTGTGTCGTTCACTGGCTGTTTTAATCCCAGCTTATGCAGAACCTCCTGAAAACGCTTTCTGTCTTCTGCGCGGTCTATCGCGTCAGGTTTGGTACCTATAATCGGCACCCCCGCCTTTTCCAGCGAAACGCAGAGTTTAAGCGGGGTTTGTCCACCGAAAGTAACGATAACGCCGTAAGGTTTCTCCTTTTCGACAATTTCCATAACGTCTTCAAAGGTAAGAGGTTCGAAATAGAGGCGGTCGGAGGAGTCGTAATCGGTGCTTACCGTTTCGGGATTGCAGTTCACCATGATGGTTTCATAACCTGCTTCCTTGAGCGCGAAAAGTCCGTGAACGCAACAGTAGTCGAATTCTATTCCCTGTCCTATCCTGTTCGGCCCGCCGCCGAGAATGATTATTTTCCGGTTTTCGGTTGGCGCCGATTCGCAGTCCTCTTCGTATGTCGAATACATGTACGGAGTGATCGCCTCGAATTCAGCGGCGCATGTATCTATTCTCTTGTAGACGGGGCGAACACCGAGCTTGATCCTCTTTTCGCGCACCTGCGATTCCCGCATACCCGTAATGCTCGCAAGTCTTCTGTCCGAAAATCCCATCTGTTTTAATCGTAAAAGGCTCTCCCTGCTTTCGGGAAATCCGCCTTTCCTTACCAGTTCTTCCGCTTCGATGATTTGGAGCATGTTGTCGAGAAACCACGGGTCGATATGGGTTAGTTTATTTATCTTTTCCACGCTCCATCCGAACCTGAATGCCTGCCCTATCTGCCATACCCTCTGGGGGGTTGGGCGTTTCAGTTTCTCTTCCAGTTCCGTCTCGGAAAAATCGACCTCATTAAGGCCGTCCGCTCCTATTTCCAGGGAGCGCAACGCTTTCTGAAACGATTCCTTGAAAGTCCTTCCGATAGCCATCACTTCTCCGACCGATTTCATCTGGGAGGTTAATGTCTCGTCCGCGATAGGAAATTTTTCAAATGCGAAACGGGGAATCTTCACTACGCAGTAATCGATGGTCGGCTCGAAAGACGCCGGGGTCGCCTTTGTGATGTCGTTTGGAATTTCGTCCAGCGTGTAACCTATGGCGAGTTTTGCCGCAATCTTGGCGATAGGAAATCCGGTGGCTTTTGAGGCGAGGGCCGAAGATCTGGATACGCGGGGATTCATTTCGATTATTATCAAGTCTCCGTTTTCAGGATTCACTGCAAACTGTATGTTTGAGCCGCCGGTATCGACTCCGATTTTCCTTATGATCGCTATGGCCGCGTTGCGCATTATCTGGTATTCCCTGTCGGTGAGGGTCTGCGCTGGCGCAATGGTTATACTGTCGCCGGTGTGCACCCCCATTGGATCGAAGTTTTCTATGGAGCAGATAATCACAACGTTGTCCTTATTGTCGCGCATTACCTCAAGTTCGAATTCCTTCCACCCAAGAAGCGACTGTTCGATCATTATCTGTTTTACCGGGCTTTGGGAAATACCCCACTTTGCTATCTGTTCAAACTCTTCGTCGGTAGTTGCCACGCCGCCGCCGGTTCCTCCGAGGGTGAACGACGGTCTGATAATGACAGGGAGGCCTATCTCTTTTAGGACTTTCTTCGCTTCGGCAATGGATCTCGCGAACGAGCTTTTCGGGACGCAAAGGCCGATCTCTTCCATCGCTTTTTTGAAAAGCTCCCTGTCTTCCGCCTTGTTTATGGCTGCCGGATTTGCCCCGATCATTTCGACGCCGTTTCTTTCAAGCACGCCCGACCGGTCGAGTTCCAGTGCAAGGTTGAGGGCGGTCTGACCGCCTACAGTCGGGAGGAGGGCGTCCGGTTTTTCCTTCTCGATGATTTTTGAAAGTATTTCCACGGATAGCGGTTCGATATAGGTGGCATCAGCGTAATCCGGATCGGTCATGATGGTGGCCGGATTCGAGTTTGCGAGAATTACGCGGATACCTTCTTCCTTCAGAGCTTTGGTCGCCTGCGTTCCGGAGTAATCGAATTCGCAAGCCTGTCCAATGACGATCGGTCCTGCCCCGATTATCAAAACGCTTTTTATATCTTTTCTTTTTGGCAAGTTGTTACCGGAATGCGTAAATGTGTTTTATGTCGATTTGTCTTGAGCGCCGCCATCGTAGCTGCATAGCACCCAGTTCGAGGAAGAGGTCGGGAGTTATCGAGTTTTTGCCGATTTTCCTTATGGCGTTCTTTATGAATTTCAGGGCTGATTTCGGGTGAAGGCAATGCGAACGCGAAAAATGGCATTTTCCCTTCATATGCACGATGCGGGTCATGAGGATATCCTGTTCTTCCAGGTTGTCCTCGCATGTTACGTAGAATTTCTTTTTCAATACCAGGTCTTTTACCTTTACAACTCCGTTTTTGTATTCAATGACAAGAAAAATAGATTGATGACTATTCGCTAATTCCATTCTTGCAAGAAGTTCGTCCGTGGTAGATGCATGCCGTTTTTGCTCGAGATAGCTTTTGTATATTCCTCCGGGGACTCCCCCCTCCGGCATATAATCAAAAATGAACCACTCAAGAAATGAATCCATTCTCTGAATGAAATCGGGGTCATCTTCGAAAGTTTGGCCGACTTTAGAGTAATAAAGAGTCTTTGCGCGCTCAAGATGCGAGGCGTTTTGTTTTTCTGATGCAAATGTAAAAACTTCGTCGAGTATTGCACTTATTACCTTGCCGCTTTCAATATCCGGCTTCCATTTACTCTCTCCAAAAAATATTCCCATGTACGTTTCTTATCCTGCTTTCCTGAATTCTCTCATCAAGTTAATAAATTGCGTGAAATGGCCTGTAGTGTCATGCGGCCCGGGCGACGCTTCGGGATGGTATTGAACGGAGAACGCCGGATATTTTTTATGGCGAACACCTTCGATGGTTCCATCATATAGAGAGTAGTGCGTAACTGCCAGATCTTCCGGCATATTTTCGTTTACCACAGCGAATCCGTGGTTTTGAGATGTAATCCGCACCACCTTTCCGGCCTCGATGTCCATGACAGGGTGGTTGATGCCTCGATGGCCGAATTTCAGTTTGAAAGTCTTCGCCCCCATTGCCAGACAGAAAATCTGATGTCCCAGGCAGATCCCGAATATCGGAAGTTTGCCGAGCAACTCCCGTATAGTATCCCTTACGACAGTGACAGGCTCCGGGTCCCCCGGTCCGTTTGATAGAAATAGGCCGTCCGGCTTTGCCGCCATGATCTCATTTGCGGGAGTGGATGCCGGGAATAGCGTTACCCTGCAGCCTGCGTCGCTGAGATGGCGGAGGATGTTCCTTTTTATTCCGAGATCGAGAGCCGCAACATGCAGAACATCTTTATCGGAGGATGTATCACGGAAGCCGTTTCCAAGCCTCCAAAGACCTTCGGTATGTTCTGTTTTTGTTTTTCGGGTTACTTCCTTTACCAGGTTGGAACCTTTCATAAGCGGGAGCGACGACGCTTTTTCCGCCGTGCACTTCGGGCTTTCGCACATGACTGTAACCACTCCGCGCATGGAGCCTTTATCCCTGATATGCCTCGTAAGCGCCCTTGTATCTATTCCGGAAATTCCCATTACGCCCTGCTCCTTCAGATACTGGTCGAGGCTTTTTTGGGAGCGGAAGTTGCTTGTAATTCGGCTCAGTTCCTTTATTACCATCCCCTTTGCATGTACCATCTCCGATTCTTCATCCTCGGAGGTAATTCCGTAGTTGCCGATGAGGGGGTTGGTGAATACAACTATCTGCCCGTGGTATGAGGGGTCGGTGAGCACCTCCTGGTATCCGCTGAGCGAAGTATTGAAAACAACCTCTCCCCATGTCTGCCCTTCCAGGCCAAAGGCTTCCCCTTCAAAGTGCCGTCCGTCCTCAAGTACCAGTATTGCTTTCATAAATCTGCCGAATTATACACAATATTTCCGCCGACAATCGTAATCAGATTTTGCCCTTTCATCTCCGCTCCTTTGAACGGGGTATTTCGCCCTTTGCTGAAAAATTTCTCGGGCTGAACCTTCCAAACTCGTTCAGCATCGAAAATGCAGATATCAGCCGGTGCCCCTTTGGCGAGACTCCCTCCCGGGAGATTGAATATCGAAGCAGGCCTGTTTGTAAACAGTGCGATCATTTGCGTCAGGGTGATAAGGCCATCATCAACAAGCCTGAGCGCGAGCGGGAGCGCGGTTTCAAGCCCTACAACGCCGAACGGGGCGATATCTATCTCCGTCTCTTTTTCCCACTCGGCATGCGGCGCATGGTCTGTCGCTATGCAGTCGATCGTTCCGTCCGCTATACCTTTTCTAATCGCTTGAAGGTCCTCTTCGGCTCTGAGCGGAGGATTCATCTTGTAATTGGAATTCAGGCCGGCGAGCTCCTTTTCAGTGAGGATGAAATGGTGCGGAGCGACTTCGCATGTGACCTTGATCCCGCTTGCTTTCGCGTCTCGCACCGCTTCCACTGTTTCCTTTACCGATATGTGGGCAAGGTGAACGGGGACACCGGTGTATTGCGATATCAGGATATTTCTTGCGGCGACGGAAGATTCAGCGGTGGACGGAATCCCTTTGATGCCGAATCTGGCGGAAATTTCCCCCTCGTTTATGATTCCACCTTTTGCGGAGGAATCCTCGCAATGCTCAACAACCGTAAGGCCGAACATCGAGCCGTATTCCATTGCGTTTCGAATAATGGTGGGGCTGGTTACGCATCTCCCGTCGTCGGAAAGGGCTACGATCCCCGCTTCCTTCATCTCGCCAATTTCGGCAAGCTCCTTCCCGTTAAGCCCTTTTGTTACCGCGCCAATGGGGTAGACGCGGCATGATCCGGCGCTCTCCCCTTTTTCGATAATTGAGGCGGTGACGGTGCCGTTATCGTTAACTGGGCTGGTGTTTGCCATGCAGCATACGGAAGTAAATCCGCCAGCGGCAGCGGAACGCGCGCCGGTCTCTATGGTTTCCTTGTATTCAAATCCGGGTTCGCGGAAGTGCACATGAAGGTCGATGAAACCGGGGGCGACGATAAAGCCTTTTGCGTCGACGATCTTCGCCTTGTCGGCTTTCATGTTCTTAGATATCCCGGCGATAACCCCTTTCGATATTAATATGTCGGTGATCTCGTCGAGGCCGGAGGCTGGATCTATGACGCGCCCGTTTTTAATAATGATGTCGCTCATCACTCGCTCCCCCCGCAAAGAAGGTAAAGGACAGCCATCCTCATGGCGACACCGTGCGTGACCTGGTAGAGGATTACCGACCACTCGCCGTCGGCGACCTCGGCGGATATTTCCACCCCTCTGTTGATAGGGCCCGGATGCATGATGATCACATCCTTCTTGGCGTTTTTCATAACCTTTGGATTCAGGCAGTAGTAGCTAGAATACTCTCTCAGCGAAGGGAAAAGCCCCTGCTCCATTCTTTCCGATTGGATCCTGAGCATCATAATTACATCAGCATTTTCCACAGCCTCGTTTATCTTGTGCGTGATCTTAGCCTTGAATATATTTTTGGCCCTCGGCAGAAGCGTTGGTGGGGCGCAGAGCGTGATGTTTGCGCCAAGTTTGTTAAGGGCGGCGATATTGGAGCGGGCTACACGGGAGTGAAGTATGTCGCCGATTATGCTCACGTTCAGGTTTTCGAAATTTTTATTGCTGTCGGCGATGGTCATCAAGTCGAGGAGTGCCTGCGTCGGATGGGATGAGGCGCCGTCCCCGGCGTTGATAACGGAGCATCCAGCGATCTTTGAAGCGTACAGAGGGGCGCCCGAGGATGAATGCCTTATCACGATAGCGTCCGGCTTCATCGCCGCGATGTTCAGTATCGTGTCCTTAAAACTCTCCCCTTTCGTGAGGGAAGATGTTTTAACAGAGATGTTTATCACATCGGCAGAGAGCCTCTTTCCAGCGATCTCAAAAGAGGTCCTTGTCCTTGTGGAAGGCTCGAAAAAAAGGTTTACTACTGTTTTGCCCCGCAGTGTTGGCACCTTTTTGATCTTTCTTTCGGAAATCTCCTTGAACCGCTTCGCGGTATTGATAAGGCCGAGTATTTCGTCCTTGGTAAGGTCATTGATGTTAAGGAGATGTTTCCCCAGGAAATGGCTTTCGGCTTCAGTCATTGCTGCCGTCCTTCAGGATTACTTGGTCCTTGCCGTCGATTTCGTTGAGCATTACCTGTACTCGCTGCTCTCGCGTGGTTGGTATGTTTTTTCCGACATAGTCGGGGCGGATAGGGAGTTCGCGATGCCCCCTGTCGAGAAGAACGGCGAGCTGTACCTTTGCCGGTCTTCCGAAATCTATCAGGTGGTCGACAGCTGCTCTTATCGACCGGCCGGTAAAGAGAACGTCGTCCACAAGGACGATGGTTTTCCCTGAAAGGTTTTCAGGAATATGGGTCTTTTCCACGTTCATTGTCGGCCTAACCTCGTGAACATCGTCACGGTAGAAGGTGATATCCATCTCGCCGAGCGGTATATCAATTCCTTTAATGTTTTTTATATTGTCAGCTATCCGCTTTGAGAGCGGTACGCCCCGGGTAAATATCCCGACAAGTACGATGGAAGAAAGGTCTAAATTTTTCTCTATGATCTCATGGGAGATGCGGGAAAGGGTACGAGAAATTTCTTCTTCGCCGAGCAGGAGCTGCTCTTTTGCGTTACTCATGAACTGAATCCCATGGTGCAGAAGTTTTTTGGTGCAATTGCGCTTAACGCAGTCATTTCGTTCCTCCTTTTGTGAGCCTCACAGGACCCCCTTTAAAAAGGTAATTAATTGTTTCGGGCGTAAGATTAGCAGGTTTACAGGTTTCTTACAATGGGGAAAGAGTGGTCGAAAAAGAAAATATCCAATTTTAAAAAGTATGGGCAAAACAGGACGATTTCCGCATGTGATAAAATTACACAGCTATGAAAACAGGCCGATAAGGGGGTTGGAATGGAACTGGAAAAAGCCAGGAAAAAGCTAGCCGAAGCTGGGAGCGTCGCGATACTGACCGGCGCTGGAGTTTCAGCCGAAAGCGGTGTGCCCACCTTCAGGGGCGAGGGGGGGCTTTGGAGAAATTACCGGGCGGAAGAGCTTGCAACCCCGGATGCTTTTGAGAGAAATCCTTCGCTGGTTTGGGAGTGGTATGACTGGCGGCGCGGCATCCTCGCTCCGCTAAAACCGAACCCGGGTCATTTCGCCATAGCCGGGATGGAAAAGAAATTCGACAATTTCCTCCTCATCACGCAGAACGTGGACGGCCTTCACGCAAAGGCAGGGAGCAGGAAAATGGTGGAGCTCCACGGCAACATCTGGAAGGTGAGGTGCCTTGCGGACGGTAAGGTTAGCGACAACCATGAGACACCATTGAAAACGCTTCCGCCGAGGTGCGAATGCGGGAGTATGTTGAGACCCCATATTGTCTGGTTCGGGGAGTCGCTTGATGCAGGGGTGATAGAGGCGGCGTTTTCCGCGGCGAGGGATTGCGAGGTTTTCATTGTTGCCGGGACATCGTCGCTCGTTCAGCCAGCGGCATCGCTTGCCGGGATAGCCAAGGAATCGGGGGCGTATGTAATCGAGATCAATCCGGAAGCTACGCCGGTATCCGGGATGGTGGACGCCAGCATCAGGGGGAAGTCCGGCGAGGTGCTGCCATTGCTGGTTTAAAGATGTTGCTACAGGATCTGCAGGAGGCTTTTTTTTATCGAGTCCATCCGTTCCGAGTGAATGATCTTCTTTCCGTCCGGCTCCGAGACGTAAAAGACATTTAGCGCTCGGTGCCCTTCTGTAGTTATCCGCGCTGAGAAGATATCCACTTTCTGGTCGCTTAACACGCGCGTCGATTCGTATAGAAGCCCAAGCCTGTCGCGCGAATAAGTCTCAATGACCGTATGCGCGAATGATACGTCGTTCATTATGTTTATTTCAGGCGTTATTGAGGGAAGGCTGTCGCCTATTGTCATCATCTTTTTCCGGCTTCTAAGGAGATCCTCGACATTAATAGAGCCGGAGAGGACATTTTTAATTTCATTTTCTACACGGTTGATCATGGCTTCGTCGGTAACCGTTTTTTCATCAAGGCCGTTGATCCTGAAGATGTCGACCGCGATGCCGTCACCCCTGGTGAATATCTGGGAGTCGAGTATGTTGAAGTTTTTTGATGTTAGTGTTCCCACAAGTTTCTGAAGAAGGCCGAGAGAATTTTTTGTGACGATGGTGATTTCCCCCGGTTCGTGCTTTGAGATAAGCCGATAGCCTGTTGCGGCGGATTCGTTCGAGTCGAGGTATGCCTGAAAGATTTCAGCGTCTTCTTCAGCGTGTAGTGGGTCGCGAATAAGCAGGTATCTTTCCGGCATTCCTGCCGCGAATCGCGCGGCGGTTCGAGAAAGTTTCGCATAAAATTCTTCCTTGACCATTTCCGGCTTTTCGGCGGTTTCCCCTTTTTCGAGTACGGCAAAGGCCTTTTGATAAAGTTCCTTGAGTAGCGAACCTTTCCACGAGTTCCATATGCCGGGCCCAACAGCGGTGGTATCGGCAAAGGTTAGGAGATAGAGCCTCTTCAATGTTGTTGTATCGCCGATCTTTTCGCAAAAATCGGTTACTACCTTGTCGTCATGCAGATCCCTCCTCTGGGCAACCATGTTCATGAGGATATGGTGGCGGACAAGTTTGCAGATCGTGCCTATTTCATCTTCTTCATAGCCGAGATTTCTGACAGACTCTTCATCGATCTCCGTTTCTTCACCATGATCCCCTGAGCTTTTTCCCATGTCGTGGAAAAGTATGGCCGCTCTTACGAGGTCTTTTCTGTTTTCCTTTTCGTAGAGGGAGCGTAGGATGCTGCATTCCCCAAGTTCGTTTCGCTTCAGGTTGTCGAATTCCGATATCGCCCTGAATGTATGGTCGTCCACCGTGAATTTATGGTAGAGGTCGAACGGGGTGAGGAATCGTATTGCCCGCAGTTCCGGGATAATGGTAGTCAGGATCTTTGTGTCGCGAAGGACGTTAAGCGCGCTGAAAGGGTCGTCTTCCTTCAGCAGGTCGCGAAAGTGCCTGGATATCTCTTCCCTGTCCGGTTTTTCCTTTTTCCATATTCTCCCCACTTCAAGAAATATCTTTCGCAACCCCGTGGAAGGCTTGAGCCTTTTTCTGACCATGTGGCTCAGTATCAGAAATATTTTTTCAGGCAAGGAGGCAAGCTGGTTGGGAGTTATATCCGTCAGGTATATCTCTTCAGGCCCGGCAAAAATATTTTTATCGATCTTTTTATGGCTTGGCTTGAATGAGAATCTTGAGCTTTCGGAGCGATACCTCCTGGCCTGGTCGAGGATGGAATTGCTGAATCTGTATATGACATCGGCTGCGCGGTAGTAATCGCGCATCATTTGCTTTGGCGATTCCTTGTCGTCGTCTCCGTAGCCAAGCCTTTTTGCTACCTTGGGCTGCATTGAATAGGAGAGCACATCGTTCGGGACATCCTGCTGGAAATGAAGGTCGCACCTTATCTTCAGGAGGAAATCGACAGCGCGGCGAACCTCTTCAGTTTCGGAATTGCCGGCCAGTCCGCGTGAATTGATAGCGCTTAGTGTATTAACTCCGTACTGCGCGTAGGCAACCCAGAGCGCGGTGTGATAATCCCTGAGCGTTCCAGGGGATTTTTTAAGGTCCGGTTCCGTAAGAAATATCGAGTTGTAAAAAGTATTGTGGCGCAACTCGGTCTCCTGCTGTTTGAGTCGGACATACTGGTGCGGTTTGGCGGACAATGTTTTTTTTCTGAACTGTCTTGTAAATGAATTGTAGAGGTCGATATTGCCAAGGATGAAACGTGCTTCCATCATCGCCGTTTTGCTAATCAGGTCGTTTTCGGCAATTTTTATGCAGTCATCCGTGGATCGGGTGGAGTGGCCGACCTTGAAACCGATGTCCCACAGGTAGGGGATGATCCCGGTTTGTTCCGTGTTTTTCCGGTGGAGACGTTCTGGTTTATAGAGGAAGAGAAGATCAATGTCGGACTTTGGGCAGAGTTCCTGTCGGCCGTATCCGCCAAGCGCGGCTAGTGCAAAGCCGTTGGCCGTAATGCTTTTATCTCCCTTTGGACTGCCGTCGATTTCCATGAAAAGATCGCTGATTATCCCGTCAGTGATAGAAGTGAGTTCCTGGCAAGTTTCGAATCCGCCGGATTTTCCGGTATTAAGGAGATGTTTTTTTTCAAGCCCGGATTTTGAGAGTTTCAGCCGTTCAATGTATTTCGCGATATTTTTCAAATGGGCATCCTTAAAAATTCAGTTGCGAATGCAACAGAAGCGCAAATTTTCATTACCCCGGTTTCTCAGCGTAAATAAGGTCGCATATTCCGAACGTAAGGGGCGTAACCGATATGTTGATGAATCCGGATGATTGAAATATCTCGGCGAGGATCTTCCTGTTCGGAAAGTTTACCGCTGAAAGCGGTAGGTAAGTGTATGCCTCGCTATGGCCGGAAATAAGTCTGCCGATAATAGGGAGTATTCTTGTGAAGTAGAAGAGGTATACCGCCTTGATAATCGAGTTTTCAGGGGTGGTGAATTCCAGGATAACGGTTCTGCCCCCCGGTTTCAGCACTCGCAGAATTTCTTTCAGTCCCGTTTCCAGCTTTTCAAAGTTGCGGATTCCGAAAGCGCAAGTGATCCCGGCAAAGGAATTGTCCCTGAATCCCAGCGAGAGTGCGTCACCCCGCACAATTTTAATATTTTTCCCGGCGGTTTTCTTTCTGGCTATTTCCAGCATTGCCTGGCTGAAATCTGCGGCAACGATCGGCGACGTTCCGTCCTGTTTCCGTAACTCAAGAGAGAAGTCGCAAGTTCCCGAAGCAAGGTCGAGATAAAGGCCGTTTTTTGGGGCAAGTTTCCTAGCTCCAAGCTTTCTCCAATATCTGTCGATGCCTCCACTAAGTATCCGGTTGAGGAGGTCATAGCTTGAGGCAATCTCGGAAAACATTCTGCTGATCTTGGCGGAATTTTTTTGCACCATAGTATGTAACTTTACAGCATGCAACGAGGTTTAGACAATTCAATGATTTGCGCCGAGAAGATTATCTCTCTGTTTTGCATTTAAAACTATTCCTGCTTTTAATATTTACTTCAATCCTGATATGGTTTATTTATTAACACTTCGGAAATTTGTAGCTATATATTACATGGAGCAGGTCTTAGATATAATAAGAACCTTCGGAAATGCTTAATAATATAAGAATTTGGTCGATGAGATGATAAACGTTTTGAAGGGTGACATCTGAAGTGGATTTTGGCACATTACTCGGTCTGATACTCGGTCTCGGTCTTATATTCGGGGCAATAATAAGCGGTGGCGACATCGGCGGCTTTATAGACGTTCCCAGTATAATGATAGTGTTTGGCGGTACTTTGGCGGGCACCATGGTCATGTTTCCGCTTAGCCAAGTTCTTGGCTCCATAAAAGTAGCCCTTAATGCCATGAAAGTAAGCGGTCACGACCCTGCGCGAATTATCAGGCAGATGATGGAGATCGCCAAAAAAGCTAGAAAGGACGGCCTTCTCTCTTTGCAGAATTTCAAGTCGACCGACCGTTTTTTAAACAAGGCGATGCAAATGACCGTGGACGGGATGGATCAAAATGTCATCCGCGAGGTTCTCACCACCGAGATTGAGAAGCTCCGCTTCAGGCATATGACCGGAGCGCAGTTTTTCGAGCAGGTAGGGCTCCTTGCGCCGGCATTTGGAATGATAGGAACGCTCGTGGGACTTGTGCAGATGTTGCAGAATCTCAGCGATCCGTCGTCCATCGGACCGGCCATGGCTGTTGCTTTGTTGACAACGTTTTACGGGGCGATCTTTGCCAACCTGGTCTGCATCCCGATAGCTAAAAAGCTCGAGATTCGCTCAGCGGAAGAGACGATAAGCCTGGAGCTGATAATGGAAGGGGTAATTTCCATTATCAAGAAGGAGAATCCGTCCATAATGAAGTCAAAACTGAACGCGTTCCTCAATCCTAAACTTCAGCACAAGTAGGAGAGCCTCCTTTGTATGGCTAAAGTTGAGAAAAAGCAGAACATTGTACCGTTGTGGTACGTTACCTTTGCCGACCTCTCGACGCTCATGCTCACCTTTTTTGTACTTCTCCTCTCATTCGCGAATTTCGACATCATCAAATTCAAGGATATGCTTGGCTCTGTAAAGGACGCCTTTGGCGTAACCGAGGAGCGTGTCGGTAAGGTGGTGCCCTACCTCTCCGGCGAGGAGAGTTTTCAGTCTGGCAAAAAAAAGGAAAAGGAAATTTCCGCGGAACAGAAGGCCGAGCTTCAGGCGGACGCGCAGAGTATGGAGACTCTGATCAAGGATAGCCAGCTTGCGGAAAATACCTCAATTTTCATTCAAAAGAACGAGATTGTCATAAGGGTTGATGGAGGCGTATTTTTTAAAAGCGGCACTTCGGAGATAAGCCCGCCGGCATTCAAGCTGTTAAACAACCTTGCGGAAATTCTAAAACGGTCGACCTACTACCTGACCGTTGAAGGGCACACGGACAATATGCCGATAAAAACTGAATTGTTCCCTTCGAATTGGGAGCTTTCAGGGGTGAGGGCGACGACAATTCTGCGCTACCTGGTGAAAAAGGGGATCGATGTAGACCGGTTGCGCGCGATCGGGCTGGCCGATACCCATCCAGTAATGGACAATGAATCTCCCGAAGGGAGGAGCCGGAACCGGCGGGTCGAATTCATTCTGAAGAAAATGGATGAAGAGAAGAAGGTTCCGGCTGAGCAGCCTCAGGGAGGGGTCTAGAGATCGTCCAGGCCTTTCCTCTGTTCGATATTCCCAGTCCTTCCGCGCGAGTTGTCTTTCTTCTTGTCCCCTTCCGAACTTATCGCATTGAGAGCACGGCTTTTCTCATCTGTTTTTGCCTCTTTTTTCATGCTTGAATCATCTGTTGAAAGGTTGCCAAGCTCGTCAATGGAGATCCCGGATTTTATGCTTTGACGTTTTGGTTTGGACTTCAGGTCCCCCATCACAGCCGTTTCCGATTTTTCTCCTGCATAGACCAGGTATAGGTCGTCTTTTGTTTTTAACCTTCCATCGGGTCCCATCGAAATTATCACGAATTCCCAATCGACCTTTTTATTTGCTCCTATCTCCAGTACAAGCGGGCTTCCCCACATGTCATTTTCGGTTTTCAGAGCGGAGACTTTCGGGTAAACTCCGTTTCTTTCCTTGTACCGCACGACGATATTCTGCAGGGCGAACATCCGTTTTGCGGTTTTGGATACCAGCGGATCTTCTATGCTTACACCTTTCTGCTCAAGAATATTTCTGAGGTTTTCAAACGTTTTTGTTTTGGAATATTTCTCTGTGAGTTCGAGGTATATCGCGTTGGCCTCTTCCTGATTTCCATTTTTCTCCAGCGACGCGGCTTTTTCATAAAGTTTTCTTGCAGCGAGTTCCTCAGGGAGCGAGGTCTTTTTCTCAGCTTTTTCCTCAGATGAGCAGCCGGCAAGCGAGATTGCGATCAGCGCCGCAAATATAATGAAATTGTTTTTGCTCATTATTCCACCTTTATAAATTTAAATTCTACCCTGCGGTTTTTTTTCCGGTTTTGCGGCGAGTTGTTTTCAAGCGCTGGTTTTCTGTCGGCATACCCTACTGCGGCAAGCCTCTCCTTGGGGACTCCGAATTCCAGGAGTTTCCTGAGCACAGTGGTCGCCCGGACGGTTGAAAGCTCCCAGTTTGAGGGGAATATCTTTGATTTTATGGGTATATCGTCGGTATGCCCTTCGACAAGGAGATTAAAATTATAGGAACGCATTATCTTTGAAATGCCGTTCAGAAAAGGAAAGATTTTCTCTTTAATGTCGGCTTTTCCGGAATCAAACAGCGCCGATTCGTCTATTCTCACACTTATTCCATCCTGCCCGATAAATATCTTTATATCATCTAACATCCCCTCGCGAATTGCCACATCGGTTATCAGTGACGCAAGGGCGTTTCTTTCCTGCCTTTCGGGATTTACCGGCGGCGCATTTTTCTTAATACCGAGTTTTTCCGCAAGAGAACCTTCTTCCTTTACAAGTTGATGGATCCCTTTTTCGAGTTTTTGTGAACCGAATGAGTCCTGCATGCTACCGAGCGCTTTCTGAAATTCGATAATCTCAATATTCGCGAATGAGAGAAGGAGGACGAAAAAGGTGAGCATCAGGGTAGTGAGATCCGCAAAGGTGACGATCCAGGGGGGGGCGCTCCCCTTTTTGCGAGTGGGCGGTTTTTCCAGTTCCTTTACGAATTCATCGTCGGCAATATCGGCGTAGGATGTCGAATTTTTTTCACCATTGCTCATTTTGATACTTCTTCCTAAATTTACGGTATTTTCATTTTATCCCTTTTTCGCCGCCTGATAGTAAAATTTGTTTACAATCCATCTTTTTGCAGAGGCGGTTTTATGCAGGAGATCCAGTGAATTCAGGATTTTGCTGAACTGAAAAAACATCAATAATTCATTGAAAAAACAGTATAATTAGTCCTTAATGAATAATTCAGGGAAGAATTTGCGAGGGGAGTGACAATGTCTTTCCACTGGTTCGATATAGCCGCGGGGGTCTTCCTGCTCGGCTGTGTAATCTACAGCAGTCTGCGCGGTTTTGTTAAGGATCTCTTTTCCATGCTTGCATGGGTCATCGGATATTTTGGTTCGATTAGTATCCATCCATACGCGACCCCATATACCAAACAGGTAATAAAAACCGGACTTATCGCCGACCTGGTCACCTTTTTCCTCCTCTTCGCGTTCCTGTACATATTTGTGCGTCTTCTAGGGGTACTGTCGCAAAAAAAGCTTGGGTTGCAGCATATACCATCTGAAATTGACCACGGCGCAGGCGCAATATTGGGATTCGCCAAATGGGCATTTTTCCTGGCGATATTCCTCTCCCCTTTGAATCATTTTCCAGAATTGAAAAAGGATCTTTCGGAGAATTCCTTCATGGCGTCGATTATACTTAAGGCCACGACCCAGTTTTCAGCTTCGGATGGGACAGGTCTGGAACCAGGCAATGTTTTTGAAATACCCCTCCTGACAGTAGACAGGGAGAAAGTTTCGCCCCCCCTGGAACCGGGTAATGAAGGTGGGGAGCCAACAGTAGACAGATCATCGCCTGTAAATAAAGATGAAAAAGGGGGCTCAGAAAGCGAACATGGGAAGCAGTTCAAGGTGAAGGAGATAGAGCCGATCATCAAGGCTACAACCGACGTCAAGGAGAACAAAATTGAACCGGGTGATAATCCGAACGGGATGGATGATTTTATCAAATCATTTAAGAATTGACAGGCATGCAAAACGCCGGGATTATCAATGTAGCTAACGCAGGTTTGTGAATAGCAAAATAATTTTATGGTTTTTAAAGGTATTAAGGAGAACATGAACAAGGGGATCTACCTGAGCCTCAAGGTGAAAGTTACCCTGTTTGTGGTTTTTCTTTCACTTCTTGGCCTGAGTTCTCTGGCCTACTTCTTCGTACACGTTGAGAGGAAAATGGTCCAGAAATTCGAAAAGGAAAAGGTCGATCTAATCGAGACCTTCGTCAGCAGTACATTGTATCCTGTCATGATAAACGGATCTGCTGAGGTGATGTCGAGCATTTTGGCGAGCTATAAGCATATCGCCAACATGGAGAAGGTTTTAGTCGTAAGGGTGGATGGCAAGGAAGCCTTTATGGACGATTCCACAGTGAAAGAAGTAAACGAAAGGGTCGGGTGGGAGAAGTTTTTCAAAGATCTTTCCAGTGAGCCGTCGCAGGTAATTCGGGAAAACGACAGAAATCTCATGAAAATTCTTTCTACCGGGGAGAGTGTGATCATTGAAGAAAAGGAGAAGGATAAAGGTTCATATGTAAAAATGATGATCCCGATCAAAAACGAGGCGGAGTGTCACATCTGTCATGGCGATGATCACGAAATAAGGGGTCTGCTTCTTGCCAGTTTTTCCATGAACAAGATAGAAAAAGAGGTGTCCGCCAATAACGTGGATTTCATCAAATACGCGTTTTTGGTAATTATTCTGATGTCGGGCATTTCGTTTGTTGTGTTCAGGGGGATGGTAGTAAATCCGATTGCCGATATTGTTGAGCAGGTAAATTCCGTAGTGTCGCACGACAGGTATGATTTGCGCCTTACTGAGCGGTCAAAAGACGAGATAGGCGAGATGGCGATGTCGTTCAACAGCTTCATATCTGCTGTGGAGAAATACCGCATTGAGCAGGCAAGCGAAAAAGAGAGGCTCGAGATAGCGGTACAGGAGAAAACCAGAGAGCTAAGGGAAAAGAACCGGGTAATTGAGGATGATCTAAAGATCGCGGGGAGGGTGCAGAAAGGACTTCTGCCGACCATGCTCCCTGACGTGCCGGGATATAGTTTTCATGCGGTCTGTCTGCCATGCATGTATGTTGGCGGAGATTATTACGATGTTTATCAAATCGATAATGAGCATATCGGGATATTCATCGGCGATGCTACCGGGCATGGTTCATCCGCGGCGCTCCTTGTTTCCATAGTCAAAACCCTGCTGATGTCCGACCGGAACAAGAGCCTCTCTCCGGCTGACGTCACGAAGAATATTAATGACTTTATGTACAGGAATACTCCCGATGACGTATTTTTAACGCTTTTCCTCGGCGTGATAGAAGTAAAAACAGGGAAAATGACCTATACGCTGGCCGGCCACCCTTCCCCCGTGGTTTTCAGGAGCGCCGACAACAGCCTTGAAAAGCTGGAGCTTTGCGGTGGTATGGTCGGCTCGTTCGAGGGCAACCTGTTCGAGGAGAAGGAAGTTATAATAGGAAGCGGCTCCAGAATGCTATTATACACAGATGGTCTTATCGAGGCGGCCAGCGCCAAAGGCGAAGAGTTCGGATTGGAGCGGGTAAACAGTTTGGTCAGCGGAAAGTATAATTTGCGTTCGTCTGATATTATTGGAGAGATACTTAAAACGCTGGAAACCCATACCGGTGGTGCAACACTGTCGGATGATGTTACAATGCTCGTTGTAGATTATAATAAAAACGGTAGCGGCTAATATTGTGAATTGCTGTTTTGCAAGAAGGTTTATTTTCATTTGTGAGAGGATAGAGTGAAACTTACAAGCAAAGAGATAAAGGGTGTAACAGTTTTCGAGTTGGACGGAAATATAAAGTCCATGGAGGATCTGGAAACGTTTTCCAATACGGTTGACGGCGTGATTTCAGACGGGTGCAGGAAACTTCTGCTTAACTTTGAAGGGGTGAACTTCATCAATAGCTCCGGGCTGGGGCGCCTGATCATGATAATACGGAAGATGGGGGAGGTTAAAGGAACCCTGAAGGTCTCCAATCTTGGGGATGATCTTGAAGAACTGTTCAATTTCACGAAATTGAACGAGAAAGTAAATGTATTTCCAACCGAGGAGGATGCATTAGCAGATTTTGGTAACTCCTGATGTGACGGATTCCTCTGTTTTTTCCAACCGGCCGATTTCTTCAGGGTTGGATGGAGCTCTGTATGGATTCTTTTTTGACTCCCTGTATTCATCAGGGGAAATGTTCCAAACCTATTGACGTTTTCTTTCAAACTAAAACTATTTCACATGAACGGATAATGATATATGAAATTTGATTCGCTGAATCTTGATCCCTCGCTTCTGAAGGGGATTGCCGAAATGGGGTATCAGAAATGCACCCCTGTACAGGAACAGGGGCTTCCCGAAAGCCTTTTGGGAAGGGATATTTGTATTCAGGCTCAGACCGGAACAGGCAAAACCGGCGTGTTCCTGATAACGATAATTCAAAGGCTGATTGAGATGGGACCGACAAAAGATGAAGGCAACGCAATAAGGGCCCTCATACTTGTGCCGACCAGGGAGCTTGCCGTCCAGGTGGAGACTCAGGCGATAGCTCTGTGTAAACATCTCCCTTTCAAAACGGTATCCATGTACGGGGGGGTAGGGTATGACAAACAGCAAAAAGATCTCCTTAAAAATCCGGAGATCGCCGTTGCCACCCCTGGCAGACTGATAGATTTCATTAAAAGCAGGACGGTCGATGTTTCCAGGACCTCCATCCTTGTAGTTGATGAGGCTGACAGGATGTTTGACATGGGATTCATGCCGGATGTCAGATGGATCGTAAAAAAATCTCCCGAGATAGGGAAAAAGCAGGCGATGATCCTGTCGGCCACGCTTGATGCGCGTATCAGGAGGCTCGCGGGACAGTTCATGAAAGATGCCGTTGAAGTCGAAGTAGAGCCCGATCAAATCACCGTCGACAAGGTTAAACAGCTCCTTTTTCATATCGGGCGTGAAGACAAAATGAGGCTTCTCCTCACCTTGATAGAGAAAGAGCAGATGGAAAAGCTTCTGATCTTCACGAACATGAAGCGTACCGCCGAGGATGTTTCGCGCAGACTGAATTCAAACGGGCATATAGCGGAAGCTCTGACCGGTGATGTTGCTCAGCAGAAAAGGCTGAGGCTTGTCGAAAAATTCAAGGAAAATAAGATCAATATACTCGTAGCTACCGATGTTGCGGCGCGCGGGCTTCATGTTGACGGGATAACGCATGTAATAAACTTCGACCTTCCGTCGGAAGCGGCCAGCTATGTACACAGGATAGGGAGAACGGCGAGAGCAGGCGCGGAGGGGATAGCATATACGCTCGCGTGCGAGGACCTTGTTGAGCATCTGGAGGGGATTGAAAAATATATCGAACAGAAAATAGAGATAGGGCATGTAGATTTTGAACTTGTTGATGATAAGCTCGGCAACTATCGCGCGAAGACTCCTGGAAGAAGAGGGGGTTTCGGCGGAAAGTCTGAAGGTGGATATCATGGCGCGCCAAGGGGTAGATCCAGCTCCGCTGGCGGCGGCAGAAAAACGCCCCAAAGGGAGTATGGCACGGCAAAAGAGGGGGGGGCGAAGAAACCGTTCCAGAGGAAACATCCCGAGGGAGGAAGGAAAAGTGAACATATCCCCGAAAAAAGTGCTGTAAAAAAAGGGATGAACCAAGAGGAAAGACTTGCGTACTACAAGAAAAAGTATGGGGAGTCGTTTTCTCAAGGTTCCAAATAGAATGTTTGCAAATCGGCTGGATGGGTCGAGCATCCGAAGGCCCGGTTTCGGCGCGCCGCTGGCGCTTTTATTCCTTGCGATTTTCCTTCACGGCTGTGCTTCGACAGAGCCATGCTGGAAGCCAGATTTCAGCAAGAAGGGGATAAACGGCTTCTCGGAAACAAAATGGCCCTGCTCCAGTCCATCAGGAAGTACTAGCCGATAGCGCAACTGAACAGATCTCGCTGATCTTTCCTATCGCCCGACTTCGTCAGCCATCTTTTTTATGTAGTCATCCAATTTTTTTGCAACTGTTTTATCCGAAAGGGAAAGTATCCTGACCGCGGTCAATCCGGCGTTTACCGCGCCATGAGAGCCTATTGCCATGGTAGCGACGGGAACCCCTTTCGGCATTTGCACAGTTGCCAGAAGCGCGTCCAGCCCTTTTAGCGGTCCACCTTCCATAGGGACGCCGATAACAGGTTTTGCGGTATGCGAGGCGACTACACCCGCCAGGTGCGCGGCCAAACCGGCCGCCGCGATGAATATCTTTGCCCCGGCTTTTTCCGATTCAGAAATAAGCCGTTTGGTCCTCTCCGGCGAACGGTGCGCCGAGGTAACGTGCATTTCATATGAAATCCCAAAAAGGTCCAGAGTGTCGGCGCTCTTTTGCATCGTCTCTCTGTCGGAATCGCTGCCAAACAGTATCACCACGTCCATTTTGATTTCCCTCTCAATCGGTTGTCTGTTTTTTTGAATCCTGATTTTATATTAATTTTAAAAAGGTTAAAACCTAATTTAAAAAATGGGTTCTTTCTTTGGAGTGTCGGCTTGTCCCTAGTGCCGGGGGATCAATCTGCGCCTGGTGAGGCTGATGGCTATGCCGGTGCCGACAGGTATAAAAAAAGCGAGATAAAACGCCGAGAGGATCAGGTGCGGACCGTCTCCGCCGTAGAAGAGAAACCGGTTTATCTCCACCGAATGAGGGGTTGGAAAGATGAGGAATATCCCTGAAAACCATTCAGGGAGCATGCTGGTGGGGAAATAGATCCCGGAAAAAAGGAGAAGCGGCGTGAGAAAGAGGGTGAAAAAGAAATTAAAGAATTCGTAACTCCACGCAACTGCTGAAACAGCGAGAGCCAATGCGCTAAAGGCAACTCCAAGGACAAACATGTTGAGCAGGATCATCGGTATCTGCGCGTAGGAGGTAAAAATGGAGGCGGCCATCATCACCAGTAACATGGCGAAGGTGGAAAAAAACGATTTTGTCGCTCCCCAGAGTATCTCTCCTATTACGATATCCTCTATCTCGATAGGAGTGGCGAGTATCCCTTCATAAACCTTCTGTTCCGTCATTCGTGTATATGAGCCGAAGGTGCATTCGAACGCCGCGGCTGTCATGGCGCTTGCGGCGAGCATTCCTGGGGCGAAGAATTCTATGTACGGATGACCGTCAATCTCCCTTACGAAGGCCCCAAGCCCTATCCCGATGCCGAACAGATAGAGGATCGGTTCGCCGATGTTGCCGACGATTGTCGCAAGGTAATGGCTTTTAAAAACGTCGAGGTTTCTCTGCCAAACCCGGTGCGAGCGGCGCATGTTTGGAAATCTCATTCGCGGAGGCTCCTTCCTGCAAGCCTCAGAAAGAGATCTTCCAATGTCGCGTGCCTGTGCAGTATCTTGTTGTGGCTCTGATCCATGATACGCGAGAGGATGTCAGAAGCGTTTTCGGGGTAGACGTATACCGTTTCTCCATGCTGTTCATGATGAGTTTCCAGCTGGTTCAGGAGGTAAACAATCTTTTCCATGTCCCCTGTTTCAGCGGTAACTTCTATGACGTCTTTTCCTATCTCGTTTTTTATAAGTTCTGCAGGGACCCCTTCCATCAGGATCGTGCCATGATCCATGATAGCTATCCTGTCAGTCAGTCGCTCCGCCTCTTCCATGTAATGGGTGGTCAAGATTATTGTCAGGCCGTCTTTTTTTAAAGAGGAGAGCCTCTGCCATATCAGCAGTCTTGCCTGCGGGTCGAGGCCGGTGGTCGGCTCGTCGAGGATCAGCAGGCGGGGCTGGTTTATCAGCGCCCTTGCGATGGCCAGCCTTCTCTGCATTCCGCCGGAGAGGGCGGGGATTTTTACATTTGTCTTCTCTTCAAGCTGGAGAAAAGCGAGAAGCTCCCTGGCGCGGGCTATGGCGTCGTGCCGGGGGATGTTGAAGTAGCGCGCATAGGTAACCAGATTCTGTATCACTGTCAGATCCCTGTCCAGGTTGTCGTCCTGCGAAACAATGCCGATTCTCTCCTTCACGACCCCCGCGTATTTTCCGATGTCCCTTCCAAGGACATGCAATTTTCCGCCGCTGTGCGGAATCATCCCCTGTATCATCCGGACGGTAGTGGTCTTGCCTGCTCCGTTTGGGCCGAGGAAACCGTAGCATTCGCCCGACGCAATGGCGAAGTCAATGCCGTTTACAGCCTGAAGGCCGCTGAATGTTCTCTTGAGTCCTATTGCTTCAACTATCGGCATAAAAAAATTTCCCTGTAAATGATTATGATAATATACGCAAGTCTTGGCGATGCATACAGATTTTGTGTCAATTGCGGAAACAGGGGGGAGAATGGGTACGGGGCGAAGAAATATTTTCAGAAATTCACTTGTTGCGTTTTTTGCCGTCTTTTTGCTCTCGCTGATATTTCACGCTCGGATACTTAATTACATTTCTTCATCGCTGGTCCGCTCGGATGCAATAGAGTCGGCAGAAGCGATCGTAGTCCTTGCCGGCGATGGTCAGGGGGAGAGGATGATGTCGGCGATTGAACTATACAAAAGCGGAATGGGGAAGAAGATAGTTTTCTGGGGGGGGCAGCTTTACTGGAAGATAACATGGGCGGAGCTTTATATGAGACAGCTTAAAGAGGGGGGGATCCCCGAAGCCGATTTGATCTGGTCGGAGGAAAAGCTTGCGGAGCACAGCACCGTCGGCGAGGCAATGGTTAACGTGCGCCTTATGGAGGAGAACGGAATTAAATCGTTTATCCTTGTCACCTCCCCTTACCATACCTCCAGGGCGGGGATGGTTTATGAAAAACAGATAGAGGGGAAAGGGATGCGGATGTATGTGCATCCATCCGCTGATTCCATCGTGAAAATTGAAGACTGGTGGAAAGACAGGCAAAGCGCCAAGCTGATCTATCTCGAACTTAACAAGACAATCTATTACCTATTTAAAAACTGAGTCAAAACGGCCTTCCGTGCTCAGGGGTGTACGATTTTTGTCAGATCCCATATCGGGAGAAATATCGAGAGCGCGATAAAAAGTATGATCGACCCTAGAATAAAAACCATTACCGGCTCAATATATGCGGAGAGGTTCTTGATTTCCCTTTCGGCTTCCTTGTTGAAGAAGCCCGCGATCCGTTCAAGCATCTCATCGAGTTTTCCGGATGCCTCCCCAGCGGAGATCATCTGAATAACCGCGTGAGGTACCAGCCCCCCTCTTTTTCTCAACGGTTCGGCCATCCCCGTCCCTTCCTGAACCGATGTGCCGACCTCTACGAAAACGGTTTCAAGATATTTATTCGCGGTAGCGTTTGATGAAAGGTCGATAGCCTTCAGTATCGGTATTCCGGATTTCACCAGGCATGAAAGAATGCCGCAGAACTGGGCGAACTTTATCCGTGTAATTACCGCTCCGGTAACGGGCGCTTTTAAAATAAAGTAGTGCCATTTCCCCTTCCAGGGTCCGTTCTTGATCAACCAATAGAAAATAATGATTGATAGGGCGGATGCGCCGAAAATCACCAGCCAGTTCCCGTGAAAAAAGTCGTATAGAGTTATGAGCGTCTTTGTTGCCAGGGGGAGTTCTATTTTTGCATTGGTAAAAATAGCCGAGAATTTTGGCACTACGAATGTCATGAGCGTAATAATTGCGGTTATTATCGAAACAGCTACGATCTTGGGATATCTAAGCGCCTCGCGTATTCTGTTTGCCGTTTCAAGTTCGCGTTCAAGAAGTTTTACAAGCCTTTCGAGCGTCTGGTCGAGTGTTCCGGAAATTTCGCCGGCAATAACCATGCTGGTATATGTTTCAGGAAAGATCAGCGGGTATTCCCGCATTGATTCGTTAAGCGATGCTCCATCTTCAATTTTTGATTTGATATCGGATAGAACCTGCCTGAAATAGCTGTGGTCCTCCTGTTCGGAAAGGATATCAATGGTCTGCACTATCGGTATGCCTGCTTTTAGAAGCGACGCCAGCTGAGTAGTGAAAATGATCAGTTTTTCCGGGCTAAGGCTCCCGAAACTTTTGAAGTTTTTGGCAAAAAAATCGAAAAGGTATCTCTTTCTGGCTTCAATCCTGGAAGGTATAAAACCTTCCCTTAACAACTTGTCGGCGGCGGAATTTATGTTTGTCGCGCTTATGTCCCCCTTCATGAGCGTGCCGCCAGCTCTGGATCTCGCTCTATAGGTAAACAATGGCATAACAAAATTCCCCAGGCATTATTCATTCCGGCAATCTTCAAAAGTTCAAGCCGATTTCCTTGTAAAACTCTCCGAGTGACTTTTTTAACATGCAACAGCTGCTGCGAACATTGGAAGGGATTTCCATCCCCAGGCCGCATTCCTCTCCGTGAGCATATATCACCTTGTCGACTTCTTCGTACATGCCCGTCGAAATAAAGATCGAGGGGTAATCGAGTTTAAACGTATAAACTTTTTCTTTCGGCAGATGGTGGTAGGGAGTTTTTACGGAACTGTCTGGCAGGAAATCACCGATTATCAGGCGACCGCCATCTTTCACTGTCCTGTCTATTTCGTAAAGCGCTTTCATGAGGAATTCTCTTGATACCCAGTGAAGCACATAATTCACTATCACAAGGTCGAAGGTTTCATCTTCCTTAACGGGTAGCTCCGAGATAACGCCTCTTCTGAATTCCACCGCGGGGAAGCTCTTTTTCCCATCGGTAATAGCTGCTTCAGAAGGTTCGATGCCGACACAGCGAGAGCCGACCTCATCGTGTATTCTGCCAAGTCTCCACCCGTTACTGCATCCAATCTCCAGCACGTTCTCAGGTTTTAACCCGTGAGTTTTTATCATCTCGATCGGAAAGTCTACGGCCCCTTTCCCCTTCTCGGCAAGACTCTTTTTGTTCCTTTCGAACCACTTGTCAGCCTCGCCGGCATAAAAAACTTTGTCCTGGGGCATTACTAAAAATCCTTTCATGATGAAAAATCTATTTACGGGGCATTCTACACGAGTTTACCTCCGCATAAACAGTGCGCGGTTATCGAATTGCGCATTGGATATCGGAAGTTACCCGCAGGATCTCATCTTCAGTCGTAATGCCACGGTTTACCTTCTGCATCCCGTCCATTTTCATCGTTTCCATCCGCTGGTTATTGAAGAGGAATTTTCTTATCTCAGCCACGCCAACGCACCGGGATACGATTTCGCTCAAGCCATCGTCCATCATCAGAATTTCGAATATCCCGGTCCTCCCTGCGAATCCGCTTTTATTGCAAACCAAGCAACCGCGACCATAAAAGGAGGGAGCGCTTTCATTCTCAGGCGAAGCCTCCTCACCGTTTTTGCAGGATTTTTTAATCTTACATTTCTCGCAAATTTTCCTTACAAGGCGCTGGCCAATTACCCCGGCAAGTGAGGAGGAGATCAGATACGGTTCAATGCCGAGGTCGATCAGCCGCACTACCGCGCTTGCCGCATCGTTCGTGTGGAGCGTGGTGAGTACCATATGACCAGTCATTGCCGCCTGAACGGCGATCTCGGCCGTGCTTCTATCTCGTATTTCCCCGACCATTATCATATCAGGGTCCTGGCGAAGTATTGAGCGGAGAGAGTTGGCGAAATCAAGCCCTGCTTTGATATTGATCTGGGATTGGCGCACGCCGGGGAGCCGGTACTCCACAGGATCCTCGATAGTGACGATATTCCTGCTAATGTCGTTTAGTTCATTCAGAATGGCGTACAAGGTTGTTGTCTTGCCGGAACCTGTCGGCCCGGTAACTATTACCATCCCGTGCGGTGTCCCTGTAAGTTTTAATGTTTTCTCAAGGGATGAACCGGTAAGCCCGGTTTGTATCAACGTGGTCAGTGTTGCATCCTTGCGCAAAATTCGGATAACCACATTCTCACCGTATATTGTCGGGAATGTTGAAACGCGGAATTCAACATCTTTCCCATTAATAGTAGCCATGAATCTGCCGTCCTGAGGCATTCGCGATTCTGAAATATCAAGGCGTGACACGACCTTTACCCGGCTTATCAGGAGAGATTGGAGTTTTTTAGGGATCTCCCCTGTTGGAAAAAGGACACCGTCGATCCTGTTTCGGATATTCAGTGAATTTTCATCAGGCTCAAGATGGATATCGCTTGCCCTTTCATCGACAGCTTGGCGGATAATGGCATCCAGCAGGGCGGCTACCGGAGCCATTCCTGCAGCATTATTTTGGGAGGTTTCTCCCTGCGATATCGGGGATATTTCGCCAGGCAGGAGAGGATCAACCGAGTGCATCGCATCCATGACCGTGCCGGAAATGCCGTAATTTTTTGTTATGAATCTTTCTATCTGGCTCTTGGGCGAAATGGAGACGGAAACTTTTGAATTGAGTTTAGCGGAGAGTTCGTCGATCGCCGGGATATTTAAAGGATCCGACATCGCGATGATAATGGAATTCCCATTCATCTTCACAGGAACAACGGAGTGCCTCCGTGCAAGGCTTTCAGGCAGAAGGTCTAACAGTTTTTTATCAGGTTCAACCCCTTCAAGGTCGATCACTCGAATTTCCAGCTGTTTTGCCAGGGTGGAGATGATCTCCTCTTCGGTCAGGATGCCAAGGGAAATTACCGCTTCACCGAATCTTTCGCCTGAATTTTCCAGCCGTTCAAGGATCGCGTGCCTCTGTTCGGGTGAGATTGCGCCGGTTTCCATGAGAATGTCACCCAGTTTCTTTTTTTTCCAAACCGCCACCTATCAATTTCCTCCCGAAGATTTGGTGAAGCCGATCCAGGATATTTTCAGATTTCCCCCTCTGCATTTTTAACATGCCGTAGTCGGAAAATGAAATAATTTATTGGAAATAAAGGGGGGATCGGGAGTTGCAGAATAGGATGTGTGACTTTTTCGATTTGTATATTCGTATAGATAGTCCAGAAAAAGCGTCATATGAGGCAGGGAGAGTTGAATTTGCGAGTTTAGGCATAAAAAACAATCTCTTTCAAATTTCAATTGCCATAAATGGCATGAAATGGTGTAGTATAGTCCTTTTAAAATTTAACTTGGACAGGAGGGTGTATGGCAAAAATCGTTGCAGATTTGCATTTGCACTCAAATTGTTCCGATGGGTTGAATACACCTGAGGAAATATCTGAACTGGTTGAAAACAAGGCTGTTAAGGTATTTTCTTTGACCGATCACGATTCAGTTGCGGGCCATTCGGCTTTCGACAGGTTCACAAATGGAGAGTTTATTCCCGGCATTGAATTGACATCCACCATTGAAGGGACTGAATTACACATATTGGGATATTTTATCGATTCAGCCAACAAGGAATTGCTGGAAGTTCTTGATAAAATTGCTATAAAGCGTAAATCAAGGCTTTTAAGCATTATTGAAAGGCTGAGTGCGAATTCGGATTTTGATATCGACAAGGATGAAGTGATCGCTGAGATAGGTAGCGGCTCATATAACCGCTTGAATCTCGCCAGATTCTTTCTGAAAAAAGGTTTCGCGATGAGTCTTGATGAGTGCTTCTCCCGTTATCTTGGCGAATCCGGCAGTTATTACGAGGCTGTTGATTTTTTTACATCGGGCGAGGCTATAAAACTGATCCACAACAGCGGCGGATTGGCTTTTCTTGCTCACCCCTGCGTCGGAAGCGCCCATATGTATATACCAAGGCTTGTTGAAGAGGGGCTGAACGGTATTGAGGTATACCACCCTTCGCATTCGGCGGAAAATGTCCGGTTCTGTCTCGATATCGCGGCGAAGTACTCGCTTGGGATTTGCGGCGGCAGCGACTTTCACGGAACCGAGAATTCAAAGAGGCAAATAAAGTCGTTTGGACTGGATGAAGAGCAACTTGATAATTTTTTATCAATGAATCCCGGCAGGGATTTGGTTCGTTATTAGGAGAGAAATGAGATGAAATTGCGTAAGGAAGTGGTTCATTATCTTTCAAAGAAGATTATTGAGCATCTTGAGGAAAAGGAGATAATCGAATACGATTGCGATTTTGACAGCGCCGTTTCGATAGTCGAGTCATCAATCGTGAACGATCTGATGGTTGAGGACAAGCTCAACGAAGAGGTGAAGGAGATTCTCCGCGAGCAGGAGAACCAGATAGACGAAAACAACATTAATTACCGCAAGGTATTTCAGATGGTGAAAAACAAGCTTGCGCGCGAGAGAGGATTGATACTGTGAATCTGACAAGAGAAAAAATAAACCAGTTGTCCAAGGTGATTCTGCAGACCCTGCTCAAGGACGAAAGGATCGAATATTTTGTAGATGAGAACGATATGAGGCTCGGCATTGTGAAGGTCCTCACCGACGAGCTGAATGTAGAGGAAGAGATCGATCAGGCGGTAAGGAAAGCCATCGGATCATACGGCAGGGATATCCGCGAAGGTACCGAAGAGTGGGACATCGTCTACCAGCGCCACTATGCCGAACAGACAAAGAAAAGGCGCGGTCTGGATCAGGGATAAGAAAATGGGGGATCATCTGTTCCCCCTCAATGGCCGATTATCGGCTGTCAGTTTGCCGGGATGAACCGGCCCTCTATTTTTTCGCTTCGAGAAGGGATGCCGCCGCAAGTGGGATCGCCTCTGCTATCGTCGGATGTCCGAAAATCGTGTTTGCCATCGCCTCAGCCGTCATTTCAGCTTTGATCGCCACTGCGGCAGTGTGAACGATCTCAGTCGCACCAGGGCCGGCCATATGAATTCCTACTATTCTCCCCGAATCATCGGTCAATATTTTTACCAGTCCGGCAATTTCCCCAGAAGCGTGGGCTCGGGCAAGAGCGCGGATGAAATGAACTCCTCTGTTGTAGGGATTTCCTTCCCTCTTTAAATCCTCTTCGGTTTTCCCGACAAATCCAACTTCGGGATTCGTAAAGATTATTATCGGAAGGGTGAAGTGATCTATCCTGACCGGTCTAGCGTCCATTATTGCCAGCCCCCTGCTACCGAGTATGTCGCGGGCGGCGACAATCCCCTCGTGATGGGCGATGTATGCCAGGTTGGTTTTTCCTGCCACATCGCCGATTGCGTAGATCCCTTTTTGGGATGTGCGCATTGCCTGGTCGGTAATGATATACCCATCCTTGTCTGTGGAGACTTCTGTATTCTCAAGCCCAAGGCTCCCCGATTCCGGTATTCTCCCAATTGCGACCAGAAGAATTTCGGAATTGACAGTTTCACCGTTTTCCAGATCAATGCGCATGGAATCTCTGTGGCGGGAAACTTTAGAAGCTTTTGTGGCAGTTAAGAATGTCACCCCTTTTTTCTTAAGCTCCCTTTTGACAACCGCCCTTATTTCGCCGTCAACAGTTGGCAGGATGTCCTCAAGCGCTTCGATTACCGTGACATTTGTACCGACTCCGGAAAAGAAGGTCGCCATCTCCATCCCAATGGCTCCGCCGCCGATGATGGCAATCGATTCCGGCAGTTTTTCAATTGTGAAGATGGTATCGGAAGTGTAAATCCCGTCTCCATTGCCGAAAGGATTTATCGGTCTGCTCCCTGTGGCGATAACCGCGTTTTCAAATTCAAGAATCGTTTGCCCGTTATTAATTGATAAGGTTTTCTCTGAAGTAAAAACAGCGTTTCCGGCAAGCATCGTTATGCCCATTTTTTGGTATGTTGAGTTCAGCCCTTTTTGCATTACTGAAACCACTTCTTCATGGTGCGCCTTGATGCCGCTGAAATCAGGAGCGGTGAGGTTTATGCCGATCTTTTTTGCGAATTCTTTCTGCCTGTAAAGATGTTCTGCGGCAAGCCAAGATTTCGACGGAACGCAGCCCCGGTTCAGGCAGGAGCCTCCGAGACTCCCCTTGTCTATAAGGAAAGTTTTCAGGCCTTTGCCGGCGGTCTTTTCGGCGACTATGCCGCCTCCGGGACCTGCGCCGATAACGGCAATCTCGGCCCTGATTATTTCATTTTCCATCAATTTCTGGAAATTATAGTTTAGTGAAGGCTCAAAAGCCAATACAGAAAGAGGCTTAAAAGCTCAATTGACCTGGCTGGTACTTGGGGCGGTCTTGGATGCAACAGGCTTGAATGCGGGCATATCCCCCTCGTAGAAGAATGTCTCCGTCAGATAGTGTTTCTGCAACCTTCCGTTTTCAAATGGAACGCCCATATCTTCCGGGAATATAGCTACGGTAGTATCTTTAAAAACCCACTGATCAAGGTCAACTATGTTTTTGTCGGTCAATTCCACGCACCCTCTTGTATCTGGTGTACGCTCGCCTATTCCAGTGCCGTGGAGCCATATACCGCCTCCTGTGCGCCCCTTCTTCCTGTCGTACATGTTAGGGTAGTTCAGTACGAAGGCTCGAGGTCCGTAAATCTTATCAAGGTCTTTCGTGATTATTTCCGTCACATGATAAAGGCCCACAGGGGTTTTTAAGTCGCCCTGCGTCTCTTTCCTGCCGGTATTTTTGCCAAGGGAGACATCAAAACTGTTCACCACCTCAAAATGTTCCTGGAACTCCCGTAGGATGTGGAGTTTTCTGTTCTTTTTATCTACGGCAACAGCGTACTTCTCCAGTAGCGGAGCGGCCGGCGGCTCGGGAGCGATTGCCAGTTTTTCCAGTTCCTTTTCAGGCTCCGGCTTGGCAACGGTCTCCTGTTTCTCAATGACGACGGGTTTTTTTGATTCAAACGATTCTTGGATCGACGCCATCGATTCGCCGATGAACAGATCTGTGGTTGTTACAAAGTTGGCGGTAGTTTCGTATGAGCTTTGAGCTGTATTTTTTACGGTATCGTATATGAGGGCGCTTTTTTCGGATACATAGGCGGCAGTTGACTTCGCCGAGTTCGATACAAATACGGCAGTGGTCTTTGCCGTGTCCAATGTAAATACAGCGGTTGATTTTGCCGTGTCCCATACAAATACGGCGGAGTTCCCAATCAATGTGCGATTGCTCCATGTAAAGAAGGTCAGTGTAACGACAATCAACAGCGAAAGGGTGCCTGTAACCACTTTTTTCGGTATTACAGGACGTGTTCGGAAGGACTGCTTTAACGCAAAGTTGGTGTACGCGACCCTTACATTGGTCCTGAGTACAAAGATATCCCTTTTCAGGTTATCAAACATTCCGGTGCTCCAAGTTTTCCCTCTCTCCTTTAATTATCGATCCTGCTCCAATTCTCATCTAATATTTTCCACTTCCCGGATTCTTTTGTCAAAGAGAGGGTTTTAACCCCCCGGCTGTTGAAACTGTTTGACCGGTACAGCTGGTGGAACGTTGCCCTTGCCGCCCGGCTGGAGATGATCGATATCTCCAGCGCTTCAAAATCGATCTCGGGTACGCCAGGCCTTTTGAACTTGAAGGCTTTATCGGCCACCCACTCCTTTTTATCCATATATCCGAACTTGAAATCGGAAGAATAGTGCTCCGAGTAGTTCTTAATATCTTCCATGTTCCATGCTTTGATCCATGCCTCGATCATTTTTTTTATTGCTGTCTCCGGGTCATCCGGCGCGGCTATGGGGCCTTTGGACAACCCCCCTTCAGAGGCGCCGGCATTATCTCCGATAAGTCTTGTCTGAATGTTGCTTAACTGCTTTTCCATGAAAACAACCCTTGCCTGGAGCGTTTCGGCAAGGCTCATCGTCTCATCGAACTGCTTTTGGGCTTCGTTTGCCTGTTTTCTCATAAGGCTGTTCTCAAGCTCCAGCTTGATATTGTTCTCCCTCTCTTCGGCGATTTTGGCTTTAAGTATATTGATCTCTTCCAGAAGCTCCTGTCTCGTTCTGTTTTCGTAATCGGCGCCAATGGCGGGATTTATTTTGTCTGATCCATTCTTATCTGTGCCGCGGTATTCCATTGGAGCCGTAAAAAGGGAGCTATCGTCGGAGACGAGTATTTCAAGTCTCCCTTTCTTAAGGGCGACACTGAAAGGGGTTTCCCGGTAAAGTTGCAATTCAAGCCGAACAGAGTCGATTTCGGGGAACGCAACAACAGATACATGGGATACGGTTTTATCGTTTATTTCGGTTTTACGGGGTTCGAAGTCGAGCACCACGTTTGGTATTTCCACCGCTACCCTGGTCGGCTCTGAAAGGGAATATGTGCTGTATTCCAGGGGGATGTTGCTGTAGACCTTGACTACCGTTCCTTTGTCCGTTGAGGCGTATGCTATCCGTTTAATATGGGCTTTCGAGCCTTCAGAGGCGTCATGAAGTGTGAGGTCAGTTCCCGCCGTTTTACATCCCGTTGTTATAAGGAGGAGGAGCGTCATTTGGCGGACCGATGTCCGGAATCGTTTTGTCCCCCTCACTGGTCCCTTTCCGTGCGGGATCAGTTAAAGCCGCACATGCCGGAAGAGCATGGACTGCCGCCTGATTCAAGGTTACATGCTCCCCCCTTGGCGGATGAGGAGGAACTGCCGGCAATTGAAGGGGCAAAGGTTGAGAACGCTTTTTTTACCTTTTTCGACCCACATTTGGGGCACTCAACCCCCTTAAAGGAGCCACTGGAAAGTCTCATCTCTTCAAATTTGGCATCACAGTCGGAGCAGTTAAATTCATAAATCGGCATTTTGACCTCTACTTTCGATGAAATTGTCAGTTCATTATATCTCGTGAAACAGGTAATTTATCCTGTAACTATACAGATACAAATATTTCCATGCGGATTTAAAATCCGGCAAATTGAGGCAACTATTAAATCTATATAATCGCGGAAAACTTAACGTCATTCACGGCTTCCATAAGTTAACACTATGATTTTATGGTGTCAATCCCGGCATGGACTGCCGATTTTCTGCGGAAACCTCTATTCGCTGTTAAATCAGGGGTATGTGCAAATGATCCACTTTTTTGCCCAGTTTAATTTTCATGCCACGTTTCTTGATACATTCCCATGAAATCGACTATACTAGCGTTTCCTTTTTCCAGGAGCAGACAGCTGGAAGTGGCGTTTTTCTTTGGGGGGGATAGAGTCGCCATGCATAGGAATGTGGAAAAATATTTGAATAGTTAGGAGGGCTCTTAATTGAGTAACAATAGCAAGTATGCGCAATCTTTCAAGATATTGAAAAAAAAGGAGCTTTGCACCAATACATTTTGGTACGAGCTGGAGGCCCCTTTTATAGCCCGCAAGATGCTGGCTGGGCAGTTCATCATCGTTAGACCGAACGAGGCAGGCGAGAGGATACCGCTTTCGATTTGTGGCTGGGATAGGGAGAAGGGGACGATCAACATTATAGTGATGTCAGCCGGTTTAACTTCCGGAATAATCAACGACATGAAGGTGGGGGACCGTCTTATCGACATAGTCGGCCCGCTCGGGATGCGCTCCCATGTATCTAAATATGATGGTACTTGCGTGGTAATCGGAGGCGGTTACGGCACCGGGGCGATCCTTCCGACCGCCAGGGACCTGAAGGAGTTGGGAAACAAGGTTATCGGCATTGTCGGGGCCAGGAACAAGGATCTGCTTATCATGGTTGATGAGTTGAGCGAAGTTTGTGACGAGGTAATGGTTACTACCAACGACGGCTCGGTGGGGATCGAAGGTTTCGTTACCCACGCGCTCCAGAAGATAGTCGACAGGGAAAAAGTAAGTTCGGTATTGGCTGTCGGGCCGGTGCCGATGATGATCGCGGTATCGAATATGACCAAACCGCTTGGAATAGAGACTTGGGTTTCCCTCAACGCGATAATGGTTGACGGAACCGGAATGTGCGGAGCCTGCCGGGTATCGGTTGGCGGTGAAACGAAATTTGCCTGTTTCCACGGTCCCGATTTTGACGGGCACAAGGTTGATTTTGATGAGCTGATAAAGCGTCAAAAAATGTTTGTTGAAAAAGAGAAAGAGGCCCTTGCGGCCTGTTCCAAATAAAGGAGAGGGCGATGGCAGGATTAAGCAATAAAGAGAGAATGGCGCTACCGAAGCAGGAGATGCCGCTTCATCCGGGTGAAGAAAGAGTCAAGAACTTTGACGAGGTTCCGATTGGCTATACGGCGGAGATGGCAAAGCAGGAAGCGCTCAGGTGCATTCAGTGCAAGAATCCAGGATGCATTCCAGGCTGTCCGGTAGGGATAGACATCCCCGCCTTCATACAGCTTATTGAGGACGGTGACTATGCAGGGGCTGTAAAGAAGATAAGGGAGACAAACTTCCTCCCTTCGATATGCGGACGCGTATGTCCCCAGGACAAACAGTGCCAGCTCGACTGCATAGTTGGAAAGAAAAACGCTCCGGTTGAAATAGGTTCACTTGAGAGGTTTGTTGCTGATTACGAAAGGGACCACAACCTGAGGGTTCTCCCCGACATAGCGCCGGACACCGGCAAGAACGTAGCGGTCGTTGGCTCCGGCCCAGCAGGGCTGACAGCGGCCTACGAGTTGAGGAGACGCGGCCACAATGTTGTCGTTTTCGAAGCTTTCCACAGGGCGGGCGGCGTTCTGGTTTACGGTATCCCCAGGTTCAGGCTTCCGCTTGAGACCATCGACAGCGATATCCAGTTCCTTGAGGATATGGGGGTCAAGTTCGTTTACAACATGATCATCGGCAAAGTGCTTACGCTTGACGACCTCCTTAACGAGGAAGGCTTCGACGCCGTTTTTATCGGAACGGGCGCGGGAACACCCAAGATGCTCGGAGTTCCAGGAGAGAATGCGAATGGAGTTTACTCCGCAAACGAATACCTGACGCGAATCTACATGATGGGAGCAAAGGATTTCCCGAAATTTGCCACTCCGGTAGTCCAGGGTGAAAAGGTTGCCATCATCGGCGCCGGGAACACGGCAATGGACGCTCTCCGCACGGCTAAAAGGCTCGGCGCGGAAGTAACCTGCTACTACAGAAGGTCGAAAGAGCAGGCTCCGGCGCGTACGGAAGAGGTGCATCACGCCGATCAGGAGTTCGTGAAGTGGAAATTCCTCTCGAATCCGGTGGAGATCATCACCGACGAGAACAACTATGTGAAAGCGTTGAAGTGCGAGGTCATGGAACTCGGCGAGCCGGACAGCTCCGGAAGGCGCAAACCTGTCGGTACCGGAAAGTACTTTACCGATGATATCGATACCATAGTTTTCTCGCTTGGTTGCGACGTGAATCCGGTTATCCCCTCTACCGACAAAGAGTTGAACGTCAACAAGTGGGGGATAATGATGGTGGATGAAAAGACCTACCAGACATCCAAGAAGGGTGTTTTCGCCGGAGGCGATGCTGTTACCGGCGGTTCGACCGTTATCCTTGCAATGGGACAGGCGAAAGTCGCCGCTCTCGGCATAGATAAATACCTTAAAGGGGAGATGAGCTGGAAAGATGCCAACGTTCCTACCGATCCGAAATGGCCCGGCATTATCTGGGATGCCCCAAAACCGGAAAAGAAGGACAAAAAAGATAAAAAGGCAAAAGCCGCCAGCTAGTATTCATATTTTCGTTTCTTTGGCGGGGAGCCGGTTTCGGCTCTCCGCCTTTTTTTTGCATTCAGCCCAGAAAAGAATTATCTCCGGTATGCCGGGGGAAACCCTTTAAGGTGATTTTGGCAAAGGAATACTGATTTCAGCGCTCCGGTTTGTATACGGAACGGGTAGTTTATTGAGAATTGGTTGTAGAGTCTTCGATCCTTTTGACCAGACCCTTCAAAACGTCGATTATCTCCGGCCGGTCCCACTCGGTGGGGCCGACAAAGTGGAGTATTACAACGCCGTTGCCGGCTATCAGGTATGTCTCGGGAACGCCGGTGATCATGTAATTTTTGGCGATGCCCCCTTCCTTGTACTTGTCGGTGTCCTTCTTTTCCGGGTCCAGAAGCACAGGGAACGTGATCCCCATTTCCTTTACAAACGGCGGAACGCTCTCCGTGCCGTCTTCATCAATGCTGACCGCGAGCATTTCAAAGTAAGGCCCTTTTAGCTCCTTATAAAGCCTCTCCATTGAAGGCATCTCGTCGCGGCAAGGGGGGCACCAAGTAGCCCAGACGTTCAGAAATACGAGCTTCCCCTTGTAATCGGAGAGTTTGAATCTCTTTCCGTCTATTGAAGCAAGATCAAACGCCGGCGCGGCCTTCCCCTGCATGGGGCCCGGCTCCGGTGGCTTTGCTTCTTCTTCTGCGGTTTTTTCCTCAATCGGTTTCAATATGGGCCGATTCATTATCTCAACCTTTATGGTGAAATAGGAGACGATAAGGAGTACGGAGAGGATCGCAAAAGGGACTATCGCCCTTGATCGCTCTTCGGCGAGATTTCTGCTAGTGGCTTCGTTTTGCATAGTAGTTGTCGACTTCCATTCGTATCTCAGCAGGTGTTTTTCCCATCTGGGTCAGCTCGTGAGCCATCTGCCCCTCGTCGAGGCATACTCCGCAGTTTGCGGCGTGCATGTCGGTGAAGCATGTAAGGAGGGTTTTATGATTGAATTTCGGATTCTCCTTGCACCGGCAGTAGCAGTAGAGCGCGTCGAACGCTTCCGGTATCTCGGTTGCCCACTGATATATCTGCCGAACCCTGCCATCGAAATATTCCGGCATAAGTATTGGCCTGGTTTCTATCAGACGCTCCGTGTTGGTGTGCGGTATCCCTTTATACCCGTCGCTAGTGGTCACCATCTCCCGCTCGGCGCTATTGGCGTGAGTCTCCGGGGTTGTCGTATTCTGAGCCACCAGGTAGCCTACCATCAACGCGAAGGCGATACCGGCTAAGATCATCAGTTTTGTCTGTGTGCCGCTTTCATTGCTCTTCTTTTTTGCCATCTTTTTTCTCGCTATAAGTGTTCAAATTTGAATTTGCATTGTAACAGACGAACATGTTTTAGGAAAGCGTGCGGCATTTTATATTTCCACCGGTTTTGATTACTCACTTATCCGTGGCGGGATAAAGTCTGCTTTTAAGACCTGTTCGCCTTGAAAGCGTTGAACTCCTTTTTGGCTTCCGCGACAAGAGAGGGATTCATGAAAAGCTCAATGGTCGTTGCCGCGAGCGCTTCGGTCATTTTCATCATGTTCTCCACCCCGTTTTTCGATAGGACGGCCTTCAGGAAATCCCTCGAGTGATTTACGGTCTTGCTGTCGCCGACCGCGAACTCCGGATGTAGCGCGGGGAGCGTCTGGCTCAGGTTCCCTATGTCTGACGAGCCTATCTGTTCCGTTTCGTTAAAGCCGTAATCCGTAAGGCCCACGTTTGCCATATGCGCTGAAAATATTTTCCCAAGGGTTCTGTTCGGCTCGAATGCGTGAAACGCCATCGGATTGTTCTTTATTTTAAGTTTGCATCCGGTGGAAGAGGCGGCCCCTTTTGCGCATTCGATCAGCCGTTTTTTTACATATTCATAATCCCGCATGGTGATGCCCCTCGCCATGAACTTTGCCGAGGCATATTCCGGAATGATGTTCGGCGCGTCTCCGCCATGCATGACTATTCCGTGGAGGCGGCTGAAATTCGGGGTCTGTTGCCGAAGGGCGTTGACGGAGTTGAAAAGCGTTATGACTCCATCGAGGGCGTTTATCCCGAGTTCCGGATTGGCCGCCGCGTGGGAAGCCTTGCCGTAAAAGTGGAATTCCATTTCAGCGACTGCCAGCATTCTGGCGACTACTCTGTTCTTGTTTGAAGGGTGCACCATCATCGCGGCGTCTATCCCCTTGAACCATCCATCCGCTATCATTTGAATCTTTCCGCCGCCCCCCTCTTCGGCAGGGGTTCCCATCAGGGAGAGTTTTCCGCAACGGTCACCGAGTATGTTCTTTGCTACAACCGCCGCTCCGAATGACGATGCGGCTATCATGTTGTGGCCGCAAGCGTGTCCTATGCCGGGGAGGGCGTCATATTCCGCGAGCAGGGCTATCGAAGGTTTTGCCGATTTTCCGGTGAATACCGCCTCGAAAGCTGTTTTCAGTTTCCCTTTTCCTCTCTTTACCCTGAAACCATGTTTTTCCATCTCTTCGGCGAGGAGTTCCGACGCGAAAAGCTCATTGAAGTTCAGTTCAGGATTATCGAATATCAGTTTGTTGATACGAAGTATTTCGGGTCTCAGCTTTTCCAGCTCTTTGCGGATCCGTTTCTGGTCCGGCATCATGTGACTATGTTCCTCGCGACCCTTATGTAGTTAAGCTCTTTTGGAATGGTTTCATCCTCGCAGTAATTGTTCTCCGCCAGAATAGTCAGATCTTTCAACGTCCGTTCGTCCCCTTCGAAATCGACTGTTTCGCTTTCCATGTCCGCGGTATGCCCGCCCCCTTCAAGAAGGTCGAGCACCGATCTGCAGTCGAACTTTCTGTCGCCGACAATCATGAATACATCGGTGCCGTGTTCTTCCACGACCAACGTAATGTAGTAGGCCGGTCTTGCGTGAAAACCCTTGGGCTTCGGGATAGGGAGAGTTATTCTGCTTTTTCGCATGAAGCGGCTCATTATTTTTTCGGCTATCGGCTTTCCTTCCTGCATGAATTTATGGGTGTAAAAGAATGCGAAGTGGGAAAGGAGTTTCAGGACGAAGTTCTTGTCGACAATATTGGAAATCCTGTCTTTGCTTTCGTCCGAGTGAATTTCATTTTCATGTCTTTCATAGAAGTGGATTATCCACCTTGCCATCTCCATAAGGTGCATTGGGACGGAGATGTAGGCGCGAAAACGCTGGAGGTCGGGATCGGAACTTTCAATATTGGTGTGACGCACATGCGTATCGTATTCCGACTGTATGTTGTGCAGGGAGTTTTCGAGTATCTTGACCATTGTTTCGTTTATGCGTACTGGGATCATCTGTGAAAGTTCCGCCGGGTCGGGTTTATTGCCGTATTTTTCCCTGCGCACCTTGATGGCGATCTTCCGGTAGCTCTCGACTATCTGCATTATCCTTGATTCGGACGTGGTGTACTGGTTCATTGAAATGTTTCTTGGCAGTTTTACCTGCTTTTCGATCTCCTGAAAGGCTTTCGGGTCCGCATCCGTTCCTTCAATGCGACAACCGAGCCTTTCCATTTCTTTTATTGCTTCTTCTATGAGAGCTTTCTGTATTTTGCCGATGTAATTTAATACCTCTGCGCCATGCTGAAGGAACTCTTCAGAATCATCAGCGCTGTGGTTTGGGAAATAATCCTGATATCTGTTCACCACATGGCTTAACTCAAAAGATGCAACGGCGAAATTGCGGACACTGGCTACCAGTTCGCTGAAAAAATACCAAGTCCGGTTGTTTCTCGCGCCGTAATCGTCCAGAAATGTTTCGAAGTTACCGGCTTCGTTCATCAGGTTGAAATAGAACTTGGAAGTGAAGTTTTCCGGAGTGTTGAGGTGTATGAGGTATGAGGCAAGCTGGAGGAACGGAGCGGCGTTTACCTGCAGGGGCTCGCGGAAGGCCTCCTCGCTTATTATCAGGTGGAGGGAGTCGCGTTCCTCCTGTGCAGGGTCTTGTCCGCTCTCGGCGTCATCATTCCGTTTCATACACGGCCATTCTAGTATCTATGCGCGGCATGTTTCAAACATTTACCTCTCGGATGCCGAAGTCAGGATGATGCGGACTTGAAATATTCGATAGTTTTTTTCAGCCCGTCCTCAAGCGACCACCTCGGCTCCCAATCAAGAAGTTTTTTCGCTTTCGAAATATCGGGCCTTCTCTGTTTTGGATCGTCTCCAGGGAGAGGTTTCATTACTATCTCGCTTTTGGAATTCAGCGTGTTCCTGATCTTCTGCGCCATCGCGAGAATTGTCATCTCGTTCGGATTGCCGATGTTCACCGGTGTTGTGACAGAGGAGAATGCAAGTTTTTTGATTCCGTCAATCAGGTCGTCGACATAACAGAAGCTCCTTGTCTGCGAGCCGTCGCCGTAGACGGTTATCGGTTCGTTATTCAGCGCCTGAATAATGAAGTTCGGAACGGCCCTGCCGTCATTTAGCCTCATCCGGGGGCCGAATGTGTTAAATATCCTCACTGTCCTTGTGTCCACCCACCCCTGGTTCTGATATGTGTGAACCATCGCTTCGGAGAATCTTTTAGCCTCGTCGTAACAGGAGCGCGGACCGACCGTGTTGACGTTTCCCCAGTAGCCTTCGGGCTGAGGGGATATTTCCGGGTCGCCGTATATTTCAGATGTGGAAGCCATAAAGTAGACGGCTTTCTTTTCCTTTGCCATTTCAAGAGTGTTGTATGTCCCTGTCGAACCGACCAAAAGGGTTTCCAGCGGGAGTTCCGCGTAATCGATGGGGCTCGCCGGCGAGGCAAGATTCAGTATGTAGTCAAGCTTTCCCTTGTATTCGAATTTTTTCGTTATATCCTGCTCGATAAAGCTGAATCCGGCCTCACTTTCCAGGTGTTTAATGTTGGATGCTTCGGATGTAATGAAGTTGTCGACGCCGATAACCTTATGCCCGTCCTCAAGAAGAGATTCGGACAGGTGCGATCCCAGAAAACCGGAGGCTCCGGTAATCATTATTTCGGCCATTTGTTTCTCCCCAATCCAAAATATTCGAAGCCGAGCCTTTTCTTTCTGACCGGGTCGTAGAAGTTCCTGCCGTCGAAAATTACAGGCTGTTTAAGTATTGTTCTTATCTTTTCAAGGTTAAGGAGCTTGAATTCGCGCCATTCGGTTACAAGGATCATAGCGTCGGCGCCTTCGCACGCCTCATACGGGTTCTGGCAGTAGGTGATATCCGGCATAATTTTTTTTGCGACCTCCATGGCAACCGGATCGAACGCCCGTATTTTCGCCCCCCCCTTTTGCAATTCATTGATGATCTCTATTGATTTGGCTTCGCGCATGTCGTCGGTGTTCGACTTGAATGCCAGTCCGAGCAACGCGAATGTTTTTCCTTTCAGGTCGGGGAAGCGGCTCTTTATCATCTTCGCAAAATGTCCCGCCCTCTCACTGTTCGTGCCGAGCACATTTTTAAGGAGAGCGAATTCGGAACCGAGTTTTGTGGATGTATGGAGGAGAGATTGCACGTCTTTCGGGAAGCAGGAACCGCCGAAGCCTAGCCCCGCGTTCAGAAACGCCCTCCCTATACGCTGGTCGGATCCCATCCCTTTCGCTACATGCTCAACGTCCGCCCCTACCTTCTCGCAGAGGTTCGCTATTTCGTTGATGAACGATATCTTCGTGGCCAGGAACGCGTTTGAGGCGTATTTTATTATCTCCGCAGAATAAACGTCGGTTATCAGCATCGGCGCTTCAAGTGAAGCGTAAAGCTCCAGCAATTTCATGGCGACCTCTTTGGTCGGGGCGCCTATTACTATCCGGTCGGGGTGAAGGGCGTCCTGTATAGCGGAGCCTTCCCGGAGAAATTCCGGATTCGACACCACGTCGAATTTATGATTCTTCGGGTTGTTGGCATTGATTATCTCGCTTACGATGTCCCCGGTGCCGACAGGTACGGTGCTTTTATTCACGATAACCTTGTAGCCGTTTATCGCTTCGGCGATCTCCTTGGCGACAGCTTTTACATATGAAAGGTCGGTCTCGCCGTGGTCCATTGGCGGCGTATTAACGCAGATAAAGATGATCTCTGCCGCCTCAACCGATTTTTTAAAATCGGTAGTGAACGAGAGCCTCCCCTCATTCCGGTTTCGGACTACCAGCTCTTCAAGTCCAGGTTCATAGATAGGCATGATGTTCCGGTTCAGCAGATCGACTTTTTCTGCGATCTTATCTACGCAGATGACGTCATTTCCAAGTTCGGCAAAGACCGTTCCGGTCACAAGCCCGACATAGCCGGTTCCAATAACGCAAATATTCATCTATTCCCCTTTAATCAGGATTGTCGGCAAAATGATCGCCATCTTTCAGTCTGGCGCCGTTTGCCCATACATTGGCCGGAATCGCTTTTTTGCCCTCCGGTCCGATTTCAAGAATTGCCAATCTACCATTTTCAGCCTCTACTTCCAAATACTCCTGGCGCATTCCGATTATCCTACCCGGTTTTCCGGCAGATGGAACATTATCAAGCACTCTTGAGCGGAGAATCTGGAGCCTCTTCCCGCGGAAATATGTATAGGCCCCCGGATTTGGCGAAAGCCCCCTTATAGTTCTGTCGATCTTTTCAGCTGACATGCGCCAGTCGATGAGTCTCTCCCCCGTTTCTATCTTGGCGGCATATGTGGCGGCGGTTTCATCCTGCGGTTCTGGGGTGATACCCCCTTTTGAAAGGAGGTTGAGGCTCGTTACCATCAATTTCGCCCCGATGACGGCAAGTGAATCGTGAAGGTCCCCCGCGGTCGTCTCCGTCCCTATCGGGATCGACTCCTTCATCAGCATATCCCCCGCATCCATCTTCCTAGCCATCATCATCGTCGTTACCCCAGCCTCTTTGTGCCCCTCCATTACCGATCTCTGTATTGGCGCGGCGCCGCGCAGTAACGGGAGGAGCGAGCCGTGAAGGTTCACGCATCCAAGCCGAGGTATCTCGAGCAACCTCTTCTTCAGTATCTGCCCGAAGGCTACAACCACTATGATGTCGGGCGCGCAATCGGCTATCCTTTTTACCGGCTCTTCAGCGTTGACGTTTTCAGGCTGGATGATATCAAGGCCGAGCTCTTCGGCGGCGTTCTTGACCGGCGGTGGGGTTGTTTTGCGCCCCCTGCCGGACGGCCTGTCGGGCTGGGCGATGACAAGCGCGATATTGTGCCCCGCTTCGTGCAACGCTTTCAGCGTCGGTACGGCAAACTCCGGCGTCCCCATAAATACGATTTTCATAACCTCTAAACTTAAACAGTATTAGGGCAAATGGCAAAAAAGATTTTCTCCCGGTTTTGCGCCGGGCTGCAGGGGGAAGGTTTTAAATACCCACTTGCGGAAGCAGATTTCCACATCAGGCAGGTACTGGTTGCGGTTTTTTAAAGTACGGCGATATAATGCATCCCTTCATGGAAACAGAGATAACCTTACAGACGGCGCTCGACCACGGCTTAAGCGAAGGGGAATTCGCAAAGACGCAGGAGATACTTGGGCGTGTTCCAAACATCGTTGAGCTAGGCATCATCTCGGCCATGTGGAGCGAGCACTGCTCATACAAAAGCTCCCGCATACACCTTGCTAAATTCCCGACAAAGGGGAAACATGTAATACAGGGGCCGGGCGAGAACGCCGGGGTAATAGATGTCGGCGATGGAACGGCGGTGGTGTTCAAGATGGAATCGCACAACCACCCTTCATACATCGAGCCTGTGCAGGGCGCGGCGACAGGCGTCGGCGGGATACTGCGCGACGTCTTCACAATGGGGGCCAGGCCGGTGGCAAGCCTTGATTGCCTCCGCTTCGGACACTCGTCACATGAAAGAACCCCCTACCTTGTAAGCGGAGTGGTTAAGGGGATATCCGGCTACGGCAACTGCATAGGGGTTCCAACGGTCGGCGGGGAGACCCGCTTCCACGAATGCTACAACGGGAACATCCTTGTTAACGTAATGAACGTCGGCCTTGCGAAAACCGATTCGATCTTTTACGGCCACGCATCCGGCCTCGGGAACAAGGTGATATATATCGGCTCCGCCACGGGGCGCGACGGCATACACGGCGCGGTGATGGCCTCCGACAGCTTCGGCGACGGAGGGGAAGAGAACAGACCGACTGTGCAGGTGGGGGACCCATTTACCGAAAAACTTCTGCTGGAAGCGTGCCTCGAGCTTTTCCAGGAGAAAGTAGTGGAAGGGATACAGGATATGGGGGCCGCCGGGCTTACCTCTTCCTCCTTTGAAATGGCGGAAAGGGGGGAGACAGGACTCTCCATCCATCTCGATAAGGTGCCGATGCGCGAAGAGGGGATGACCCCTTACGAACTGATGCTCTCCGAATCGCAGGAGAGGATGCTCCTTGTCGCAAAACCGGAAAATGAAAAACGTATCCTTGAGATACTGGCGAAGTGGGACCTTGAGGCCGCCACTATCGGAGAGGTGGAGGATCACGGGCATGTGAAGCTCTTCTTTCATGGCGAGAAGGTTGCCGACATACCGGTCGCCCCTCTTGTCGGCTCCGCCCCGAAACTCGACCGTCCGCAGAAACGTCCTGAGTACCTGAACAAGGTCAATTCCTTCGATACATTAAGCGTTTCGAAACCTTCTGATCTGGGGGACGTTCTTCTGAAACTGGTCTCTTCCATGAACCTCAATTCAAAAAGATGGATAACCCGGCAGTACGATTCGATGGTAGGGATAAATACGGTAACCGGCCCGGGGAGCGATTCCGCCGTTATAAGGATAAAGGATTACAACGGCGGCAACGGAAGCGGAAAAACAAAGGGGCTTGCTCTCTCCGCCGGATGCAACGAGCGCTACTCATACCTTGATCCATATACCGGCGGGTTGATAGCTATCGCGGAAAACGCGAGGAACATCGCGTGCGCCGGGGGGAAACCGCTTGCCGTGACCGATTGCCTCAATTTCGGCTCCCCCCAGAATCCGGAAATAATGTGGCAGTTCGTAAAATCGGTTGAAGGGCTTGCGGAGGCTTGCCGTCGCCTTGAGATACCTGTTGTCAGCGGCAACGTAAGCCTCTACAACCAGACAGGAGAGAACGCCATCTACCCGACGCCCATGATTGGGATGGTGGGGATTATCGAAGATATCGAAAAAAGGGTCTCATCCTTTTTCAGAAACGAGAATGACGTTGTATTTCTGCTCGGAGAAACGCTTGCGGAGATAGGGGGGAGCGAATATCTGAAAACCATCCATGGGCACGACAAGGGGAAACCCCCTGCCCTCGACCTTAAAAAGGAAAAAGCGCTGATAGAACTCCTTCTGGCGCTCGCCGATGCGAAGCTCCTCTCCTCGGCGCACGACCTTTCGGAAGGGGGGCTTGCCGTCGCTCTTGCGGAGTGCTGTCTGGGCGGGGCAAAACTCGGTTGCCGCGTCGAGTTTTCATCCGATCTTCGCGAGGATGTTCTGCTCTTCAGCGAATCGCAGTCGCGAACCGTGATAAGCATGAACGAGAAGAATGAACATGCAGCAGTCGAGATGTTCGGCAAATTCGGCGTACCCTGGAGCGCCATCGGACGGGTTGGGCACGAAACATTCAAGATAAACGTGAACGACGAGACCTTTATAAAGACAACCGTGAGCGACCTCGAAACCGCCTTCGAGGGGACGTTTGAAAAAAGGCTTTTCGACTAGGAGATGTTGCCGATGCGTAAAGGTCGGCTGATAATAGATGAACCGACTGACGGCCGCCGGAACATGGCGGTCGACGAAGCTCTCTTCAACATCGCGCATGAGGAGAGTTCTTTCCCGATTACCCTCCGTCTCTATGGATGGACCCCCCCTTGCGTAAGCATCGGGAGGAGGCAGTCCTTCGACATGGTCAACATTGATGAGTGCCTTCGGAAGGGACTGGACGTGGTCAAACGTATTGGCGGAGGCTCCGCTGTGTACCACGAGCACGAGCTTACCTACTGTTTCGTTTCCCGCCTCGACGCAATGCCGGAGCCGAAGGGTGTTGAGTGGCGCGCCATATTCGGTTCTCTTTTGGAAAATTTCGGAGTTTCACCGGACGCGCCAGATGACCGCGGTCTGGCCAGGGTGGAAACATGTTTCGCCTCGTCGGGCGATGACGAGCCGACCGTAAACGGCAGGAAGTGGGTTGGTTCCGCGCGCAGAAGATCGAGGAGCGTATTCCTCCAGCATGGGAGCATTCTCCTTGCAAGACAGCCCGATTTTTTCGATCAGCTTGTGCATACGAAGGTAGAGGACAATTCAACAGGCCTTTGGGAAATTATCCCGGACATTTCGGCGGAAAAGATCGCCTCGGTATTGACAGAAAAGATTGGGGAGGCGTTCGGGGTCGAGTTCCATACCTCTCCAGCCAGCGCAGAGGAGACGGATGAAGCAGATAAAATTATTCATCGCGCCTCAACAGCCGCCATATAACTTAATCCTTGCACCGTTTCGCGTACGAACTTAGAGTATGCAGATGAAAAAAAATATCGCCATAGCGGGGGCGTCCGGTTTTACAGGCATTGAGGCTGTAAAGATACTCTCACAGCACCCGAACGTAAACCTTGTCGCCGTTGCGGCGAATTCGAGTGTGGGTGAGACTCTGTCGAAATTTATGGAAACCGGCGCGCCGGAGATGAAGTTCTGCGAAGTCGACGCGCCGGAGGTAAACGGGGCGGATGTCATATTTTCCTGCCTCCCTCATAAAACCGGGATGTCCCAGGTAAAGGGGTGGGTAGAAAATGGGAAGACCGTTTTCGACCTCTCCGCCGATTTCCGGCTGAAGGATGCGGCTCTCTACGAAGAGTGGTACGGCGTGAAACATCTGGCAAAGGAACTCCTTAAGGGCGCGGTCTACGGACTGCCGGAACTCTACCGCGACGCCATTTCAAAGGCGAACCTCGTTGCCGTCCCCGGCTGTTACCCCACCGCTTCTATCCTCGCGCTTCTCCCCGCGCTGGAAGAGGGGCTGATCGAGCCGAATGTGATAGTCAACGCCGTTTCCGGCACAAGCGGCGCCGGGCGGGGGTTCGATACATCCAACGTGAAGGATGGAACATACGCCTACGGCTTCCCCCGGCATCGGCACACCCCGGAGATGGAAGAGGTGCTGAAGGATATTTCCGGCGAAGAGGTTAAGGTGACCTTTGTTCCCCACCTCGGGAATTTCGAGAGGGGGATCTACGCCACGGTCTACGCAAAACTGAAAGGGAAGGTCTCGCAGGAGAAGGTCTCGGAGGCTTATGTTACGCGGTACGGTTCGGAGCATTTCGTATTTACCGCCGGACAGCTTCCGATGCTAAAGGATGTGCAGAATACCAATTCCTGCGCTGTCCATCCGCTGGTAGACGAGCGGAACAACCGGCTTGTGGTGTTCGGAGCAATAGACAACCTTTTGAAGGGCGCGGCAGGGCAGGCTGTGCAATGTTTCAACATTCGGTTCGGATTCGACGAAGCGGAGGGGCTCGATGACTGAGAGTAATTCTGCGATGGTAAAAGGTTTTCGGTTCGCGTCAATGGTCGCCGGAATAAAAAAGAAGCCGCTCGATGACCTCGGGATAATCGTTAGCGACAGGCCTTGCACGGCGGCAGGCCTATTTACGAAGAATATGGTGAAAGCGGCCCCGGTACTTGTGAGCCAAAAGCACCTGAAATCGCCAAAACAGTTTGGAGTAGTGTGTAACAGCGGATGTGCCAATGCTGTAACCGGTTCAACCGGAATGAAGGATGCCGTGAATATGGCGAAGGTACTGGCCGATGGGATTGGGTGCAAAGCGTCTGAGATCCTTGTCGCCTCGACCGGCGTTATAGGTCAGTTCCTTCCGATGCCGAAGCTGGAAACCGGCATTCCAGCGCTGATAAAAGGGCTAAATGAGCACCCGGAGCCATTTTCCAGGGCGATCATGACCACCGATACGGTGCCAAAGACGGCATTTAAAACTGTAAAGCTCGGCGGCAAAGATGTAGCCATTTGGGGTACATCAAAAGGTGCGGGAATGTTACACCCGAATATGGCGACGATGCTTGCCTTCATCGTCACCGATGCCGCCATTCCGAAGCTACTCCTCAAGTCGCTACTCAAAGAGGTGGTGGATGTTACCTTTAACTGCATATCGGTCGACGGCGATACCAGTACGAATGATTCGGTTTTCCTCCTGGCGAACGGCGCGGCGGGGAACGCTCCGCTGAAAAAAGGTACCGCCGATTACAGGAATTTCGCCTCCGCCCTTCGCGAGGTCTCCCTCTCCCTTTCCGAGCAGATAATTCTCGATGCGGAAGGGGCCACCGTCCTGGCCGAGATAAAGGTGGAAAAGGGGAAAAGCCTGAAAGAGGCGGTGACGGTCGCGCGGACGATCGCCGGTTCCCTCCTTGTGAAGACGGCGCTCAACGGCCGCGACGCGAACTGGGGGAGGATCATCTGCGCGGCGGGCTACTCCGGCGCGAAGGTCGATCCGGAAAAGATGGAGCTTTACTTCGGCGAGCACTGCGCCTACCGGAAGGGCGCGCCCGTAAGTGATATGGAAGAGAAGCTCACCGCCGAGATGAAAAAGAAGCGGGTGAATCTCCGGCTTGTTCTCAATCAGGGGAAAGCGTCCGCGTCTTATCTATTCTCCGACATCAGCCGGGAGTACGTCTCAATCAACGCCGACTACAGGAGCTGACCGGTTTGGTATCCACAGCCGACACTGCGGATATGGAGGGGCGGGAGACGCCGTTTACAGTCTCGGAAGTTGCCGACCTTATCAAATCTACTCTTGAGCGCGCGTTCCCTTCCGTCTGGATTGAGGGGGAGCTGAGCAAGGTTGCTCGCCCTGCGTCGGGGCATCTCTATCTCACGCTGAAGGACGACAAGGCGGTGCTCGACGCCGTGGTATGGAAACCTATGGCGATGAAGCTGGCGTTCGAGCCGGAAGAGGGGAGCAAGGTACTCGTGCGCGGGCGCGTTACCACCTACGCCCCTTACGGCAGGTACCAGATGGTGCTCGACAGGATAGAGCCTGCCGGTATCGGCGCGCTTCAGGTGAAGTTCGAGCAGTTGAAGAAGAAGCTCGATGCGAAAGGATATTTCGCCGAAGAGCGGAAGAGAGCGATACCCCCCTTCCCGAAAGCGATAGGGGTGGTCACTTCCGGCACCGGGGCGGCGTTTCACGACATCGTGCAGAACATACATCACCGCGATCCCGGCGTGCGGATCATCCTGGCGCCGGTGATGGTGGAAGGGGCGCAGTCGAAAGACGCGATAGCGGAAGCAATCGACGATTTCAATAAATTCGGCGAGGTCGACATTCTTATTGTCGGGCGCGGGGGCGGTTCGCCGGAATCGCTCTGGGGGTTCAATGAGGAGATCGTCGCCGACGCCATTTCCAGATCGAAGATACCTGTCATCAGCGCGGTCGGTCACGAGATAGATTTCACTATCGCCGATTTTGTTGCCGACCTTCGCGCGCCGACGCCGTCCAGCGCCGCCGTTCTCGCTGTGAAGGAGAGGAAGGATGTTGCCTATACGGTCAACTCGCTTTTGGGGAGGATGGTCTCCGCCGTTGATGGGATGGTGCGGAGTTACCGCGAACAGTTGAGCGGGCTTTTGAGCAGGACGGTCTTTACCGATCCGGCGCGGTTCCTTGAGCCGGACAGGCAGAGGGTAGACGAGCTGACGCTGAGGATGAGTAACGGCGTTCGGCGGAATTTTCTCGATACGCGCAGAAGGGTGGATGCGCTTTACCGCCAGTTGCAGAGTTTAAGGCCCGACAGGATATTGCAGATTAAAAAGGCGGCGGTGTCAGGTCTGGAGAACAGGCTCGCTAGCGTTATGAAGTCGCGCGTTGCGGAAAAGCATGAAAAGCTGACGGCAATCGCGGCGCGGCTCCCGGGGAGCGTCATGTCGCAGTTGGGGAGGAAGCAGAAGGGTTTCGCCATGGTGTCTGGGAAGATAGACGCGCTATCTCCGTTCAAGGTGTTGAAGCGCGGCTACTCCATTGCCCGCATGGAAGACGGCGCGGTGATAAAGAAAAAAGCCCAGGTTAAACGAGGTGATAAAATTTCCATCCTCCTCGACAAGGACGAAACCACATTGAACGAAGACTCCATCAACTGCGAAGTGGTGTAGCTGTTGATCTGGATTCGGATTAGACGGAGCCAAAAGAAGGGGCAGACTAGATTTAAGTTATATCTTGCAGTTTAATAGTTCTGTGAATTATGGTCAGAGCGTCTCGTATGTACCATTACTCTTGACTCTCAGTAAAGTTAGTATCTTCAATTACTTGCTTGATGTAACTTGCATTCAACCAAAAGCATTTCTTTGGTAGCTCCTCTCCATAATGGGTTTCGTATGTATCTCGTTTGTTTCTCCCATGTGGACGAACATGGCAAATACGATTATCTTTTGTTTTCGGAAGATTTTCCGCTTCCCTGTTCTTGATTCTTTTTATTGTCATTTGCCATACCTTTTTACATTCCTCAATATCTTTGTATGGCATATTCCAGAGGAATGCTTTTCGTAGTCTTAGCTTATCGTTGCCATCAAATTGAAAAACTACAAAGAAAAATCTTTTTTCCAATCGTTGTCTTAAATCTGCAGTCGTCCATTTTTCTTTAACTATCTTTTTGTATTTGAATGTTGGAAATGAAATTGCTTCTTTTGGCATTCCTTTTTTGTTTAATCGAATTGTTTTTAAAATAATATCTGCTTTTTCGAATTCTTCTATTTTTTTGCCTCTTACACCCAGTATCATTTTCGAAATATTCGCAAAATAATCTTTAGCCTTTGGATTTGGTGGGTCTTTGTATTGTGCGGCTATTTCTTCAACTGTTTTGCCAATATATGGTTTATATTTTGACATTACTAGGTTTTCAAAAGATTTCACTTTCTGTAATTCTTCAATTCCAGTAATTATTTTTTCAGTGTCAGAAATATCGTCTTCAATTCTTTGTTTCTGTTTTCGTTCAAATTCTTTTACGATGAATTTAAGGTATTTTGGTTTTAGGGAAAAAGCTCTTCTAGGCGCTTTTTTGTTTGAGAACGGTTGCTTGCAAAAAGAACTCTCCCGTGTGGCTCCTTTTATGCAAGCACCCAAATAATTAGTATCCCCTTCAGATATTTCATGAGCGAGTCCCTCTCTGATTTTTTTTGTGATAATATTCCAATCTCTTTTGATTATTTCAGTATCTTCTTTAGGGAATTTCCAAATATCAACTAGCTTGAAAATGTATTTTTTATACGAGACATTTTTTTTGTATTCATAAAAAACTAATAATAACGATTTATTTTTTGTCCAAAATGAACTGTTGTAAAAAGTCAAGGTGTGTTCTTTGTTGAAGTTTATTATATTCATGACAAGCCTCTCCTTTGGGCTTAGCCCATGCCGGGTCATTTTTAAAGGAGTGGTTTTTAATTCTAGTCCAGCTTCAGGGAAATCAGGCTTTGACTCATTGTTGGTTTTGTAGCGAAAATATTGCTCCTCAAGGAGTAAGCCGATATTCCCTTTGCCTCTAGAGTTAAGTTCTCCCTTATTTATTAAAAGAATGGTCTCAACTGATTTGCCGACGATTTTTTTAGCGTATTTTAGTATTGATGCTTCTTTTGTCTTGTCGTAGGGAAGTTGAATATCATGCAATTTTAGTAATCTCTTTTGCTAAAACTACCCCTAATCGCTCAACAATTCCAACAACGAGCGCATTCCCCATTAAAAAGGCTCTTTTAATATCTGATATGCCATTTAGCTTAGTGTGATTGTCAGGAAATTGGTTCAGTCTTTCTAGTTCAATGGGTAGTAAACGGCGATATTTTTTAATTCCATCTGCCTGAATTATATGCTTGAACCTTGATGGAGAGCTACCCCCCTCTCCAGTGACGATAGTGCGAGAAGCTTTATCTAATGGGTCTGGGAATGTCATTGCGCCCTCTGCATATTCGTATTCATGTCCGGTTAATTTGCTTTTTCTTTTTACTCGCTTTGCGCCCTTTAGAAATGTCCATTCCTCTAAATTACCATTTACATAGAATTCTTTTGGTATCATTGAGCTAGGTTCTAAGCAATTTTTTAAGAAGGTGAATTTCCCGGAATATTTTGGAGTTGTTTTGCATGAATATGACCAATCATTAATCATGAATCCCGCATTCTCAAAAGGTGATGTTAGGATTTTCGAATAATTATAATAACTTGAAGTTTTAACTGGATCATTACCTATCATCGACTCAATTATAGTAAACTTACCTTTTTTAATTGGAAACGCCTTTGCCATTATGCCTTTTTCTCCTATTACGTCTAAAGGAATACATGACTTTAACTGTTTATATATCGGTGTCGATTTGTGATAGCCTAAAATGAAAACCCGTTTTCTCCTTTGGGGCATTCCATATTCTGCTGCATTTATAATTCTCCATTCTATTGCATAGCCTAAAGCGTTGAGAGATGCCAGCATAATTGCAAAGTCACGACCACGGTGTGAAGCTGGAGACTTTAATAACCTATCAACATTCTCTAATAAAAGGTATTTTGGTTTGGCTTTTGACTGAGTTATTATTCTGTGAATTTCCCACCACAGCACCCCCTTTTTTCCAATTAAACCTGCGGCCTGATTTAAAGTTCTTGCGACAGAGTAGTCCTGGCAAGGGAAACCTCCAACTAGCATGTCATATTTAGGTATGTCATTTATTTTCACCTGAGAAATGTCTTTCCTAGAATGATTTGAGTTAGGCCATCGAGCTTCGTAAATATCTGAAGCATGTTGAGCTTTTGAGGTTGGCTCATATTGATTGCTCCAGACAATTTCATATTTTATGTTTTTAAGTGCCTTATTTGCTTTTTCAAAGCCTACTCTAAAACCACCTACGCCAGCAAAGAGCTCAATAATATTAATTTTTTTCTTCCTTTTATTCGTCATCATATTACATGCAATATACGACAATTTGCTAGGTCTTGCTTGATTTCATAGCATTTGAAACAGCATCCAATATTATATTTGGACTAGTTAGAACCTGACATTCCCAAATTATGATTACCTGCCACCCGCCTGTTTCTAATTCTAGTTGTTTTTTCTTGTCTCTCACAACATTTTTACTAAGTTTTTGTTGCCAGAAAACCTTATGTGATTTTGGTAATTTGGGTTTACATTTTGGGCAACTATGCCAAAAGCAGCCGTGTATGAAAATAGCGATTTTCTTGCTTGGAAAACATATATCTGGTCTACCAGGTGCTTTTTCCCAGTGTAACCGGTATCCTCGAATACCTTGTCCCCAAAGTAACTTTCGAACTAGAAGTTCCGGCTTTGTATTTTTAGCAGTAATACGGCTCATTAAGTAAGATATTTCCGGTTTTTTTGGAATAGGGGCTCGACCATCACGGCAATACGTTTTTGGAGTATTTTTATCTATCATTGCCTATAAATCGTATTAATTAAAAAAGTTCAAGACTAAATGTAAATTTTCAATTTATTTCCTATTACTTTATATTTTATCAGGATATTTCCATTTCTATTTCTTTTTGCAAAGAAATTCTCATATCATGAAACCAGTCCGGCGGCGCCGAGGAGGCCGGAGTCACCCTTCAGCCGTGAGACTTCGAGACGCAATCCCTTCCCCATCGTACCGAATGACGATTCCCACGCCTTTGTAAACGCTGGCTCGAAATAGTTCGCAGGGGCGCCCGCAAGCGAGCCTGTAAAGAAGATCGCTTCCGGGTTGAAGATATTTATCAGCGTCACAAGTCCGTCGCCGAGCCTCTCCCCCGCGTATTCCAGAAGAGCGGCGGCATCTTCGTTCCCCATTATCGCCTCTTCGCATATCTTCTTCGCGTTCATATTCCTTCCGGTGAACTCCTTTGCCATCCTGGCGATGGCGCTCCCGGAGGCGTATGCCTCGAGGCACCCCATGTTCCCGCATCCGCATAGCGGCCCCTCCGGGTTTATCACGATATGACCCGCCTCTCCGCCTGCGTTGCTGTGCCCACGCAGAAGTTTTCCGCCGGTATATATCCCCGATCCTATCCCGGTGCCGAGTGTGATGACTATGAAGTCGTCCATACCCTTCGCGTCGCCGAAGACCTTCTCGCCGATAGCGGCGGCGTTCGCGTCGTTCTCCAGAACGACATTCAATCCGACCGCTTTTTCGATCTTCGAAGCAAGGGGGAACTCCTCCTTGAACGGGAGGTTCGGGGAGAAGATTATCGATTTCCCGGCGATGTCTATCTGCCCGGCGACTGCGAGGCCGATGCCAGCGGGGGTTCCGGCTGTTTTTACCAGAAGCTCTTTTACGGTGTCGGCTATGGCGTGAACGATGTCATCCTTCGTTTTAGGTGTTGGGATCGATCTGCGCGCGTTTATCCGCTCCGGTGAGTAAAGATCGATAAATGAGATCGTCGTTCCGCCGAGGTCTATGCCGATGCTCCGTTTATCCATACCGCTATTAGAAGAGAAAATATCGGCTATACCAAGTAATTATTTGTTGGCCCCCTGCCGATGTTAAAGTATTGAAAATGAAACTTGATGTAGCGATTATCGGAGCAGGCCCGGCGGGGCTTGGCGCGGGGTACGCCCTGGCACGGATGAGCGGCGTTGAATGGGCGATCTTCGAGGCGACCGACCGCGTCGGCGGCCTCTCATCCAGCCGTATTGACGATAAAGGTTTCACGTGGGATCTCGGCGGGCATGTAATTTTTTCCAACAACCCCCTTTTCAATTCGATAGTAAACGACGCTATCGGACGCGACGGCGTGACGCACACCCGCTCTTCCTTCGTGAAGATGGAGGATAGCTTCGTGCCGTTCCCTTTGCAGAACAATATCCACCGCCTCCCGAAAGAGATGATGGAGGAGTGCTTTGCCGGGATGCAGTCGGCATCAGGAAGGAACGGAACACCGGCGAACTTCCATGAATGGATAGCTCACCGCCTCGGCGACGGGTTGGCAAGGCATTTCATGTGGCCTTATAACCGGAAGGTGTGGGACTATCCGCTAAACGAAATGGGGTACGGATGGATCGACGACCGCGTATCGCTGCCGGATCTCGCGAAGGTGAAGCGCGCCATCGAAACCGGCGAGGACGACGAATCGTGGGGGGGGAACGCGACGTTCAGGTTCCCTCTGCATGGTGGCACAGGCGGGCTGTTCGAGAGGATAGCGGAGCCGTTCGCGGGGAGGATAAATTTCGGACAGTCGGCGGTGAAGATAGACACGACGAAAAAAGAGATAACCTTTGACCGGGGGGAGTCCGTTTCCTACCGGAAGCTGATAACTACGATCCCTCTCGACGGATTGATAAAGGATGTTATCGCCGAAGCGCCGGGGGATGTGACCGCCGCCGCCGGGGATCTGAAATCGAACGGCGGGTGGATGGTCGGCATCGGCATAGGGAGAAAGATCGATACGAGCCGGTGCTGGGTATACTTCCCGCAGGAGGATGTCCCTTTCTACCGCGTGACATATTTCTCGAACTACTCGCCGAAAAACGTCCCTGATTCGGAAAGTCAGACCTCTTTCCTATGCGAGATAACCGAAGGGGCGGAGCGTGAGATGGAGGGATCGGAAGCGGTAGAGGATACGCTTGACGGATTGATAAAAACCGGCCTGCTGGAAGAGGCCGACAGGGGGCGTGTAGCCTCGGTATGGCGGGAGAGGCTTCCATACTCATACCCGATACCGACACTAGGGCGCGATCGCGCGCTTGAGAAAATACAGTCCTGGCTCAGATCCGTTGGGATACATTCCATAGGGCGTTTCGGGGGGTGGCGCTACGAGGTGGGGAACATGGATCACTCTTTCCTTGCCGGTATTGAGGCCGCTGAGGAAAAGAGATAAGCCCCAGGCCGGGATTTTAGAAACCTGATAAACTGCCGATATATATTGGGTAAGCAGTACGGGGCTTTTAAAACGGTGGTATTGGAGATTTGGAAAAAATGGGTGTCGGATCCGGCATATCTTTTTGCGTAATAACCGGCGGGTTCAGGCCCGACCGGATGGAAAACCTGATTCGGAGCATCATCCGCATGGAGGTTCCGAACTACGAGATACTCGTGTGCGGATGGCATCCCGGCGGTGAGACGGACGGGCGGATCGATTACGTCGAGAAGCGCGACTGGGCCGGGAGAGCGGAGGTCTGCCGCATGCGAAACTTCAATGCCGCGCGGGCAAAATTCGATACCATTATTATTCTCGACGATGACGTGGAATTCACGCCAACATGGTGGCGAGAGGTGCGGGTACTGGGCGATTTCGACCTCGCCGGATGCCGGGGAGTTGACGGCAACGGCAACAGATGGTGGGATTGGCAGAGAGTCGAGAGGGGTAATCCTCTCTCGGCTCCTGCCCTACTCGAGTACGGGGAGACCCACCCCGACGCCTACATAAGCGGATACTTCATGATGATGAGGAAAAGCGTCTGGGAGGCGGTGAAGTTCGATGAATCGCGCCGCAATTACCAGCATGACGATATAGATTTCTGCCACCGGGTCACCGACAAGGGGTATTCCCTGAAGGTGTTTCCGCAGGCTACGGTTATTCATCACGTCGACCTCCGCGGGCGGGATGAAAGTGAAAACGCCAGGAGGGAATTCATTGCAAAGAACGCCGAGTTGAAATCTGTAGGTGATGAAGCCCGGTTCTACCTCTCTATGAAGGAATACCTGAAGGCGATACCTCTTTACAAGAAGGTGGCGAAGAATGATCCATCTTTCAGGACTTATTACAATCTCGGCTACTGCTATCAGCAGCTGGGCGCACTAGGGAACGCGGCGCGCTACTATCTCCAGGCGATAGAGGTGAGCGGCAGCGAGGATACTCCCAGGCTCGCCTCGGCGTATCTACACCTCGGAGAGATATTCATCAAGAAGGGGCATTACGAATACGCCGAAGGGTCGCTTAAAAAGGCTCTCGCGTTCCTCCCTGAAAACAGGAGAGCCGAAGAGCTTCTCGATTCGCTCACAGGCGCTATACTGGCAAGATGAAGATCGTTCTTTCCAATTCCGTCGGTATCGGTTCCGATGGCGAAAGGTATGTGCACTTCCCTTCGAGATGGTCGGCGGTCGAATCGCCATCATGGTACGACCACAGAAAGGGGAGGATGACCTTCTACCCCTTCATGCTCGCGTACGGTTCGGCCCTTTTGAAACGGGAGACGGAGTTCGACGTGAAATTCCTCGACCCGAACCTCAACGACTGGAACCATTCGGAATCGCTGAAAAATATCGTTAATGAAAAACCTGACTGGCTCGTTATGGAGAGTTCCACGCTCTCGTTCGACATGGATATGAAGCTCGCGCTTGCCGCCAGGGAAGAGTGCGGATGCAAATTGATCTTTGCGGGCCAGCACCCCTCCGCCTTTCCGGAAGAGGCGTTGAAAGCAGGAGCCGATGTCGTCTGCATAGGCGAATACGAATTCACTCTACTTGAGTTTTTCAAATCAGCTCATCCTGAAAAGGTCGCGGGTATCTATCCGAACGGGCGAAGGGAGCTGGCCGATCCGAATCTTCTCCCTTGGCCGGAAGACGACGACGTCCGCCGGATAGACTACATCGAGCCGGTTGTCAGCAGGTATCGTGAGGTCGAGATGTTTTCAAGCCGTGGTTGCCCGCTGGCGTGCAACTTCTGCGTGGCGTCCAACGTCTATTACGGCGGAGCCGGGAGCTGGAGGCCGAGAAACGTCGACGACGTTACCAATGAGATTGCGGCAATGAAATCGAAGTACCCGGAGATGGAAGGTGTCTTCTTCGACGATGAAATACATAACGGCAGGAAGGAATTCACGATGGAGCTTTGCCGCTCTATCGTTGACAAGGGGCTGGATACGCTGAAGTACAACGCCATGTGCGGATACTGGAACATGGACAGCGAGATGCTCTCCGCGATGAAGAGGGCCGGGTATTACCGCCTTCGCGTAGGTATTGAGACAGCCGACAGCGGAGTGGCGAAGCGGATAGGGAAGAGCCATTCGATGAAGAGGCTCTACCGGGCGCTTGAGTGCGCCGCCAGCGAAGGGATAGAGGTCTACGGCACGTTCACCTACGGCGCGACAGGATCGTCTGCGGAAAGCGACAGGGGGACGACTGAATTGGTAAAGGATCTTCTGCGAAAAGGCCTTTTGTGCGATATTCAGATATCGATCTGCACACCGCAACCCGGCACGCCATTCTTCAAGGAGGCAAGGGAATCAGGGAGACTCGCCGGAGATGACTGGAAAAAATTCGACGGCGGGCGGAATGTGATCGCGGGATACCCCCACTACTCTTCAAAGGAAATTGAACAGGTGGTCAGCGAAGCGAGGCGCGCGTCGTCGCTTTTCGGAGGCGCGACACGGTTTGCCGGGGTTGATTTTTCGGATGTAGGGGAGTTCCTCTCTGCCTGCGAAGGAAATATCCTGATTATCGGTTCCGGCCCCGCATGGCAGAGCGAAAAGATATTGGACGAGATCAAAACCGCCGGGTGCATCTCCCGAACGCATATGCTCGCGAGGAAAGACCTGAAAGGGGAGTTTGCAGAAAGGGTGAACATAACCACTTTCGGGGACGGCCCGTTGACCATCGAGAGCCTTGGCGATGAAACCTTGCGGAGCATTAAAGAGAAAAACATCTCTTCGGTTATCGTTCAGGTAAACCATAACAGGGCCGACATCTCCGATTACGAGGAGATATTCCGGCTTGCAGAAACAGTCTGTCCGAGCATGGCGGCGGTGAACGTCAGCGGTAATGTTCTTCCAGTTCCTTTGCCGAAGGCGGGAGAGGCAGCCGGATCGAAATGAGATCGGTCTGTTTCCGCACCTACCGCCCGAAATATTCCGGCTATGGGTACGGCACCCTCGAGTTCGCGAGCGCGCTGAAGAAATATGGATACGAGTTTGACCTGGAATACGCCCTTGAAGAATCGAAACCGACAAAAAGGGATATCGTGATCCACTCCGGTTTTCCCCACTTTTTCCGCATTGAAAAGGGGAAGATAAACATCGCGCGTGTGATGCTCGAATCCGATTCTCTTCCGCGCCTATGGGCCGAAATCCTGAACGGAATGGACGAAGTCTGGGTAGCGGCGACCTTCAACGCGAAGACGTTCGCCAAGGGGGGGGTCGACAAGAAGAAGATCTTCGTAATTCCCGATATGGCAGTATTACCGGATCAGGGAGAGAAACGCGCAGTCAATAAAAAGGTGGATGTAAAATCCGGGCCGTTCAGGTTCCTCTCGGTGTTCCTCGATCTCTCTTTGAGAAAGGGTTGGGACGTAATGCTGGAAGAGTTCGTTTTCACCTTTGGCGGAAGTCCCGATGTGGAGTGGGTTGTACAGTGCGCTTCCGATTCCGCTCTCGAACTGAAGGAGCGCCTCAAAGCGCTGGCGGAATCGGGCTTCCCGGTCGGCAACATAACCGTCCTCGGCAAACGACCTTCGCGCGAAGAGATGGTCTCGCTTTACGCGTCTGCCGACTGTTATGTCCTCCCGTCAAGGGGTGAAGGTTTCGGAAGACCGTATCTTGAGGCGGCGTCGATGGGTCTCCCCGTAATAGCTACCGGCTGGGGGGGGCAGCTTGATTTTCTGAATAAACGGAACAGCCGTCTGCTGAAGTACAAGCTGGTGAAGGTTCCCGCGCCTGACGCGCTAGACTGCTATTTCCTCGCCGGACAAAAATGGGCGGAGCCTTCGGGGAACGACCTCTCGTTTGCGCTAAAGGAATCGCTGGATCGATCCCGTTTCGAGCCTGTCGATTGTTCAAAGTTTTCTGAAGAGTCGGTGATGAAACTGGTGAACAGGCGGCTGGAAAAAGTAAAGAAGTATTCCCGCCCGGGGAAGGTGTTGAAACCGGAGATAATCGTTTACGACAAAGAGTGGAACGAAAAGTTCCCTTCGCCAAAGCAGTTCGCAGGGATGTTGAGGAAAACCGGAAAAAGATTCGCGATTGCGGGAACGGGGTGGAACGCGGGGTGGCTGGCGGAATTCCTGGAAAAGGAGAAGTTAAAGGTAGAGTTTTTCATCGACCGCAAGGCCGGGCGCTTCGCAGGAAAAAAGGTGATGGATGTAAGGAAGATTTCCGGCAAGGAAGCTGTCGACGCGATCCTCATCTCCACATATCCGGGTTCGTTTGCCGAGTGGGTCGAGATGCTAAGCGAGAAACAGAGAGCCATCCCGGTGATCTTCTACCGTCAGGCAGATTAAACCTCTTAATTATTGCTGATGCTTTTAATGATTACCTTGTTGTCCAACTCCCGTTGATAACGAGGGGACTATCGGGGAATTATCCTAGCTTTCTGATCAAAGCTATGCCGTAGTCGGCTGGCGAGGTGTGAATTTCGAGCAGTTCATAGCCAGGATCGTTCTTCAATCTTCCATCTATCAATTTCCTCGGCCCGTCCCATCCGCAATGTTCCGGGTAGATATCATGCAGGATGATATACCCCCCGTTCTTTACAAACGGTGATAGCGCATTAAAATCATTCGCGCACCCCTCTTCCGTGTGATCGCCGTCGATGAAGAGAATGTCCAGGCCGTCAAGCGATGCGGCAACTTCTTTCCCATTCACGCAGGAATCCCCTTTGTGAAATTTTACGCGGTGGGAAAGCCCCGCTTTCCTGATGTAACTCTCCGCAAGCCCTTTTGGATCTTCCACCGGCTCGGAGAAGTGGGGGAGCCACGGTTTGATAGTGTTGAATCTGTCGACGCCATGCAGAATTCCGTCACCACCCGCCTGTTCCAGTCCAGCGGCAATCCAGAGGGATGATATCCCGATGTAGCATCCTATCTCAAGGACGGTCGACGGGGCGATGTTCGCGATGAAGGTGCGGAGGAGGTCCCCCTGTGCCGGTGAAAGAGGCGCCGGATAGGATGCTTTTTCGCGGTACATCCCTGCCAGCGCGACAGCCCACGGTTCGGACGAGTTCTTCAGATGACCCGGTATGACATACATTATTCAGAGTTCTTTATCAGCTTTCGGTTTCCCGGACAGGCTCGCCGATGAGAACGTTTTTCCTGAAAACTTTCAGGCTGTTATATCCGAGCGACGCGAGCGAAATGGCGAGCCCGAAAAGGAGGGCCGAGATAACGGCGATAAGCCAGTTTCCGGAGCCGATGTTTTGAATGAAAAGCGCCGCGAGTGCCGAGAGGGAGACGCCGAACATGAACACCATCGGGATTTTTACGAAGAGCGATTCCCTTCCGCTTTTTTCGAGCCATATCGCCCCGGCCAAAAGCGCCAGCGCGCCGAGAAGCTGGTTTGCGGAACCGAACACAGGCCAGATGGCCTTTGCCCCGCCGCTAACAGCCAACAGCAGACCGAATCCTATCGCGAGCGATGTCCCCGTTACAGGATTCTTGACGAGCCTGTTCTTCCCAAGCTCTTCGACAGACGAGGAGAAATATTCCTGAAAGGCGAAGCGTGCGAGGCGGACGCAGGAGTCAAGCGTTGTAAGAGCGAAGGACGATATCGCCATGGCGGCAAAGGTTATCCCCCACTCAATAGGGACTCCTATTGCCGAGGCGAATGTTCCAACACCTTGTGAGAATATCGCGATAGGTCCACCTTTTATCTCCCCTTGCATGGCGGGGGAGAGATAGGCGACCGTTATAAGCGCGACAACCGCGAGAACCCCTTCGATGAGCATCGCTCCGTAGCCGACAGCCTTGGCATCGGTTTCCTTGTCGACCTGTTTGGAGGTGGTGCCAGAAGCCGCGAGTGAATGGAATCCAGATATCGCTCCGCATGCCACCGTGACGAACAGGATGGGGAATAGATAGTTGCCGTTTACAGCGAACGACGTCACCGCCGGCATCGACATCGCCGGATTGTATGTGAAAATCCCGGCGACCGCCATCAGCATCACTCCGTACAGGAGAAATGAATTGAGGTAATCGCGCGGCTGCAACAGCCAGGAAACAGGTGAGATGGCGGCGAAAAAGATATAGATGCATACAAGCGCCAGCCACATCTCTCTCCCGAGTTCAAGGGGGAAGAGGACCCCCGCCCATACAGAGAGCGCCATCAGAATTACCCCGGCAATGCTTGCCTGTACAAGCGGGGCGTTAAACCTGTTTCGTGCAAAGCCGAATCCGATCGCCAGTAGTATGAAGAGGATCGACGCTGTCCCTACCGCTGGCTTTGCGACGAAGGTCTTTACTACTACGTCCATGAATACCGCTATCACGAGAACGAGCGCGGGAAACGAAAAGAGGATGAAAAGTTTTTTCCCGGTTTTGCCGACGTACAGTTCAATGATGGAACCGATGGAGCGCCCTTCATGGCGCATCGAGGCGGTAAGCGAGAGGAAATCGTGCATCGCCCCTATGAATACCGACCCGATGATTATCCATATGAGGGCGGGGAGCCATCCGAAATAGATGGCAAGTATCGGGCCGACGATAGGGCCGGCGCCTGCGATGGTGGCGAAGTGGTGTCCCAGCACAACAGGCATCGGAGCGGGGGAGTAGTCCACGCCATCGTTCAGCTTATGGGCCGGGGTGATGTTCCTGTCGTCAAGGTTCAGGACGCGCGCGACAAAAGTCCCGTATGTCCTGTATCCGATAATAAAGAGGAGTATCACCCCTCCGAGTATCACGCTAGCGTTCATTTATCTGCTCTCCATGCGGCTAAAATCCCTGCCTCTCAAAGTATGCACTTTTTGATGACTTGTCATAAACAGCGATTTTAGCACCCTTGCGCGTGAAATTCCCGCTTCGAGTAGTGGAAGCCTGTTTGTCCGGTAATTGTGCGTGAAAGGCGCTGATATGGTAAACTTTTTTCTCGTTTTATATTGATGTGAGGAAGAATGGACCAAAAAGATAAAGAAATATTAAATTTCATCCAGACAGGATTTCCTGTCGACGAACACCCCTACGCGGTGATCGGCAAGCAGGTCGGGGTTTCCGAAAAGGAGGCCTACGAGAGGGTGACAAAGCTGAAAGAGGATCATGTCATCAGGAGAATAGGGGCGACGTTTGATTCCCGCAAGCTCCACTTCACCAGCACGCTCTGCGCGGCGAAGGTTCCCCCTGAGCGCATTGAGGAGATAGCGGCAATAGTAAGCGAATACCCGGAAGTGACGCACAACTACGAGCGGAACCACCCATACAACATATGGTTCACGCTCATCGCCGAATCGGTTGAAAGAATAGAACAGATATTGAGCGAGATAAAGAAGAAGGCGGCAATCCCGGAGATTCGCAACATGCCCGCAAAGCATATGTTCAAGATCAAGGTAGATTTCAAATTCAAGGACGGGAGGGAAGAGGTAGAATGAATCCCGAAATAAAAAAGATAGACCAGGACATCATGCGTTGTTTGCAGGACAACATCCCCGATTCCATACGCCCGTATAAGGATATTGCCGACACGGTGGGGCTTTCCGAAAAAGAGGTTATCGAGAAGATACGCTTTTACAAGGAGAAGGGGTGGATACGGAGATACGGAGCGACGCTCAGGCACCACAACGCCGGATTCAAGGCGAACGGCATGGGGGTTTGGAGCGTGCCGGAAGAGAGCGAGCGAGAAGAGCTGGGAGCCGAGATGGCGGGATTTCGCGAGGTCTCGCACTGCTACGAAAGGCCTTCCTACGAGGATTGGCCTTATCACCTATTCACAATGATGCACGGAGAGACGAAGGAAGAGGTTATGGAAATCGCAAAGCGCATTTCCGAGAAGACCGGCGTAAAGGAATATAATGTCCTTTTCAGCTCGCGCGAGTTCAAGAAGTCGAGCATGAGGTATTTTGGATAATGGCATGGCGGGGGTTCCCGTTTTGATTTTCAGTTTTTGGAGGTTTTGAAATGAGTTTAATGGTTATCGGCACGGTCGCTTTTGATTCCGTGAAAACACCTTTCGGCGAAGCCGATAATGTGCTTGGCGGTTCCGCCACATACTTCTCGGTTTCGGCAAGTTATTTCACCTCAGTGCGCCTAAAGGCGGTCATTGGTGAAGATTTCCCGGACGAGCATATGAAGGTTTTTGCGAAACACAAGATAAATACTGACGGCCTCCAGAGGCTTCCGGGGAAAACGTTCAGCTGGAAAGGTTCATACGGTTTCGACCTGAACACCGCTACCACGCTTGAGACGAATCTGAACGTCCTTTTGGATTTCAATCCGAAGCTGAGCGACGAGGACAGAAAAGCGGGATTCGTTTTCCTGGCAAACATAGACCCTTCATTGCAGATTGAGGTCATCAAGCAGCTTGACAGCCCGAAGCTTGTTGCGCTCGACAGCATGAATTTCTGGATAGAGAACAAGAAGGAAGAGCTTCTGAAGGTTATCGGGATGGTCGATATGGTAGTCGTAAACGAGTCTGAAGCGCGCGAGTTGACCGGTACGCCGAGCCTCGTAAAGGCCGCAAGGCAGATACAGAAGATGGGGCCGAAAACGGTCATCGTAAAGCAGGGGGAGTACGGCGCGATATCACTTTTCGGCGACGAGATATTCTCCGCTCCAGCCTACCCGCTGGAAGATGTGCACGACCCGACAGGCGCGGGGGATACCTTCGCCGGGGGTGTGATGGGTTATCTCGCCAGCAGGGGGGTTCTTACGTCGGACAGTCTGCGGCAGTCGATGATAGTCGGAAGCGCGATGGCGTCGTACAATGTCGAATCGTTCAGTCTTAACCGTCTGACAAGTCTGCAGTTCAACGACATTGTCGCCCGCTATAACGAGATTAAAAGGCTTACATCCTTCGACGATCTTAAATAGGAAGGTCTGAGGGGCGCGAGGGGCCCTGCATTATGGAGCCGAGGGAGAAGAGAGCCAGAATATTTCTGTTGAATGCCCTTATCCTTCCGGGTGCGGGGCATATATACGCGGGGAAAAAATTCTCCGGCGGAGCGCTCGCCTTTTCATTTGTCATGGCAATGTTCTTTTTTTTTCGCGCGCTGATCCTTGTTGCCGCAGATTTCTTTCGGTCGCCTGACGACGTTTATAATTTCATGGGATTCATCTTTCGCCTTTCGGGTGACGGTGGTTTCATGCTCCCGCTCGGAGTTTCCGTTCTTATCTGGCTCTCATCCATGATCGACTCGGCCAGGATATCGGGAGGGCCGAGGGGCGCATGAGAATAGTAGCGGGATACGCGCGAGGATTGCGCATGGGGGGACCCGGCAAGGAGATAGGGGCAAGGCCCACCTCCGACAAGGTGCGGGAGGCGCTCTTCAACATGGTGAACGCAAGGGGGAAATCGGTCCTCGACCTTTTTGCCGGAAGCGGCGCGGTGGGGGGAGAGGCTTTGAGCAGGGGGGCGACAAGAGCGGTGTTCGTGGAGAAGCACAAGGCCGCCGTGAAGCTTATTCAGAAAAATATCGAACGGATCATCGGGATGATAAAGTCTTCCTCCGCCGGTCTCAGGGTTCCATCGGTGGAATTCGTTTCCGGCGATGCGGTGAAGTACATGGAAGTAGATTGCGGGGAGAGCTTTGATTTCATCTTTTGCGATCCCCCATACAATTTCGAGGATTCGCCTCTTCTTGCGGCGAAAATAATGGAAGGACGCACTCTGAAACGCGACGGGCTTCTCGTTTTCGAAACTTCGAAGTTAAGGGTTGAGGAGATGCCGGAGCCTGATAGAATCAAGCGGTATGGCGATACCGTACTCCTTTTTTACCGGCATTCAGGCGAAACCGCGGATGACGAGGGTGCAGGATGAGTAACGAGACGATCCTTGTAGCCGTTC
>Ga0224496_10000009_pt1 | contig 201699 bp, 170 predicted proteins | sample SF_Jul11_sed_USG_2_FD_168127 | JGI IMG/M metagenome (GOLD analysis project Ga0224496, IMG submission 168127) | Sediment microbial communities from San Francisco Bay, California, United States - SF_Jul11_sed_USGS_8_1 | ecosystem: Environmental > Aquatic > Marine > Sediment | place: USA...
CGCCGGGGATGGTGAGGGTAGTGCCGGGTTTGAGGGATTCGCTGTTTTCTATCCCGTTGGCCTCGGCGATGAGGTACCAGTAGGCTGAGCTGCCGAAGTAGGTGGTGGAGATACTCTCCAGGGTGTCGCCCGGATTTATGGTGTGTTGTGACACCGAGCCCGGTTCGCCTTGGCCCATGTCGGTATAGATGTAGTCGGTGCCGGAGTTGGCGATGTCGTGTTTGAATTCGCCGTCGACGACGATGAGGAAGCGGGACACGTTGATGGTTGCACCGGCTTCGATTATGTCTACGGTGTTCGGTCCGCTAATGAAACGAGTTTCTTATTGATATTCTGCTAGTTACGGAAGCATAAATTGTTCTTCAATGTCTTCAATTGCATTATCCCGGTTCAGAGCCAAACCGATAAAACTTGATGAAACTTGATTTTCGAATACGAGACCTTATAATTCCTTTATGCGTAAATTCATCAATGCCGATGCACTCCAACGAGCCCTGGAACAAAAGGGTTGGACTCAAGCCAAGTTAGCCGATGAGGTGGGGGTATCATCGCAATCGGTTACAAACTGGGTTCAAGGCGAAGGCTTCCCACGTCCTGCTGCGCTGTTAAAACTCGCAACCTCATTGCGTCTTAGTTTTGATGAACTGGTCAACACTGAAACTCAATCACTTCCAATCGTTGCTTTTCGAAAAAAGGGTAGTGCCAAAACAACTGACGCACACATCAAGAAAGCGTGCGAAATCGGAATGCTGCTCAAGCCTCTTGTTCCATTCCTGCCTGAGATGCACGCGTTGCGAACATTAATTACGTCTCCTTCCACTGACTACAACAAATTACAACTTGCTGTTTCACAGACTCGTTCTCGATTAGGCATAGGTGATAACGCAGTTCTACATTATGAACAACTCATTGGCGAGTTTTCGGAAAATGGGGCCATTTTAGTTCCGGTGCTCTGGGGTGCCAAAGGCAATCATGAGAATGCCATGCACATTCGTTTGCCCGAAGAGGATGTCACTTTTATCTTTGTTAATCTTGACACTCACGCCGAGGACTTTAAGTTTTGGATGGCGCATGAGCTTGCGCATGTTTTCACACCGGAATTGGCTGGTAAGACCAAAGGTGAAGACTTTGCAGATGCCTTCGCTGGTGCTTTGCTGTTTCCTCAATCCTGTGCTGAATTAGCCTACACTGAACTAAGCCGTAAACGTACGACTAATGCAGAAATTGACATTTTACGTCGCTACGCACATACGCATAGCATCTCCCTAAACACGGTGTTTCAGCAAGTGCGAGAGTTTGCGAAAAATACCGGTTTACCGTTTTTGAAAATAGACGAAACCGCAATACACAAAGTACGAAATAAGTTCTCTGGCCCCTTGGTGAGCGAGGCGCTGTTTGATCCACTACCACCTACACCTAAGCAATATATTGCAAATGCTGAAAACGTCTTTCGTTCAGACTTTTTTTTCGCCCTAAAACAAATGATAGTTAAACGCGGCACAGAGGCCGGCTATCTACAACAAGTGTTAGATCTGTCAATTGGCGATGCAATTGCGATGCGTGAGGATCTACTTAGTTGACGCTTGTTTTGCTCGACACTAATGCATATCTGAGATTGGCAAAACGGATTCGACCCATGCTTGGTGTGAAGTTCGGGCAAAAAGAATACGTGCTTACCATCTTGAAGATCACAGAAGATGAGGTGTATAGGAGCCCTCGCCTAAAACATAATTACCCTTGGTTTAGTAACCCGGAACACGTAGAAGAACGACTCTCAAAACAGGTCAAACTCAAGAAAGATGAAAAGGCAATTATCGAAATTGCAAAAGGAGTCTTTCGACAGCACGTCGTAGAAAACGCGGCCAATTATAAGACGCCTCCCTCCCCTGTAGATTGTTATATACTCGCTTTCGGACAAGTGCGCCCAGCTATTGTCGTCACGGACGACCTCAGTATGCATCAACTGGCCAAGGAGTTCGGACTGGATAAACAGGTATGGCACGGTCATGAACTATTGCACAAAATGCTCAGCGGGAAGTATATCGATAAGCAACTGGTTTCTGATATCTATGATGCACTGGAAAACAATGGCGACTTACCTAAGTCTTGGCGCAATGTAAAGCACACGGCTTTCAAGAAAATATTTGGTCCGCAAAAAGAAACATAGAGGTCGACGGCACTGTACTTTCTCTTTGAGATCGATCGCTTTCTCTGACTCTAGAATTTATTGTGGTCTGTCCAAATCACGACAAATTCTCCACCAAAAACTGCTCCACAAAACTCCGCGATTTCGCCCCGTTAAACCGTCCTATTTCTTCGCCGTTATGGAAAAGCAAAATCGTAGGAAAGCCACGAACCTTGTATTGCCCCGCTATTTTCATATTCAAGCCTTCATCGACTTCAAGCTTTGCAAGATGAATGGGGGTTTGCCATTCATTTACGACTTTTTCCAGTATCGGCGCGATGACGACACACGGCGGACACCAGTCTGCCCACAGGTCGACGAGTATGGGTTGTTGATGAGAGGCCTGGATCACTTCGGTGTCGAAGTTTTCGTAGCTGGTTTCGAAGATACGATTATTCATGTAACGGGGATTTTGTATTTGATAGGGAGTAGCAGTCAAGCCGGGAATCTATTCATCCGACCTGACCGCTATCTGGGGGTAACTATTGCAGTAAAACTAAATGTCTGTGCGATTACGCATCGCCGGGCTCAAACCAGAGTCATCACCTGAATATGGCATGCTGCTCTGCTCGTCTTTGTCGTCCTTGCTAGTCTGATCTTTACTCGGCTTGAGTTTTTCGCCTTTCATCAAAATGGCGACTTGTTCCTTATCAATGGTTTCGTAATCGATCAGCGCATCTGCCATGTTGTGAAGAATTTGAATCTTGTCTTTCAGAATATCCCGTGCGCGGTTGTAATTGCGTTCGATGATGACTTTGATTTCCGAGTCGATCTTTTCCGCAGTAGAACCCGACACGGATTTTTCATTGGCGTTTTGACCAAGATAACCAGCGCCTTGTTCTTCGGTAAAGGCCAAGGGTCCAACCACGCTCGACAAGCCCCACTTGCGCACCATATTGGTTGCGAGTTCGGTCGCGCGTTGAATATCGTTGCTTGCGCCTGTTGTTACCGAGTCTTCGCCAAAAATGATTTCCTCGGCAAGGCGTCCGCCATAGAGACTGGACAACTGGCTTTCCAGACGACGTTTGCTGTAACTGAGTCGGTCTTCTTCGGGTAAATACATGGTTACGCCCAGGGCGCGTCCACGCGGTATGATACTGACTTTGTGTACGGGATCATGCTCTGGTACACACAGGCCGACGATGGCGTGACCGGCTTCGTGATAAGCGGTAATCTTCTTTTCATCGGGACTCATGACCATTGAGCGTCGTTCTGCGCCCATCAGAATTTTGTCTTTTGCCTTTTCGAAGTCGAGCATTTCGATGTAGTCACGACGTGCGCGTGCGGCAAACAAGGCGGCTTCATTAACGATATTGGCGAGATCGGCACCAGAGAATCCCGGTGTACCGCGCGCAATAACCTTGGCGTCGATATCGTCACCGATGGCGACTTTGCGCATATGGACTTTGAGTATCTGTTCGCGACCTTTGACATCAGGAAGAGGCACAGTCACCTGTCTGTCGAAACGACCGGGGCGCAGCAAGGCATTGTCTAGCACGTCAGGACGGTTAGTCGCGGCAACAACCACGATGCCTTCATTACCTTCGAAGCCGTCCATCTCTACCAATAATTGATTCAAGGTCTGTTCACGTTCATCGTTTCCACCGCCATAACCTGCGCCGCGCTTGCGACCCACGGCGTCGATCTCGTCGATGAACACAATACACGGTGCAACTTTCTTGGCTTCGACAAACAAGTCGCGCACGCGTGATGCACCAACACCGACAAACATCTCAACGAAATCAGAACCGGAAATGGAAAAGAACGGCACACCGGCCTCGCCTGCAATCGCTTTCGCGAGGAGTGTTTTACCGGTACCGGGAGAACCAACCATCAACACACCCCTAGGAATCTTTCCACCAACACGTGTGAAGTGGGAGGCGTCTTTTAAAAAGTCTACGATCTCGCCTACTTCTTCCTTGGCCTCTTCAACGCCAGCGACATCGGATAATTTTATGTTGACGGTTCCCGCTTCAAACGATTTTGCGCGGGACTTGCCGAATTTCATTGCGCCACCACCGGCACCACCCTGGGCGCGGCGGGAAAAATAGATGAACACGCCAATGAGGATGATGAACGGTAACCAGGACATTAAGAAGGTGCGCGCAAAACTCGGCTTGTCCATCGGCGCGGCAGTTACTACAACATTGTGATTGAGCAGATCACCCATAATGCCCGGGTCATAGGGCGCGTCGGTCCAAAAGGATTTGCCATCGGCAAAGATTCCGTAGATAGCCCCCTGGTCGATATAGACCTTGGACACTTCGTCGTTATTCACTTTTTGAACGAAGTCAGAATACGGAATGTTAAAACGGGGATCGGCGCTACGACCGGACGAACCTCCGATGACTGCTACCATGACGATTGCACCAACAAGTGCCAACGCTAACCATTTTGCCTGCATGAGAGCCTCCTGTTCCGAGTCTGAGCGCGGATATAACCTGGACCTATCGGTCTATTATCTCTGTCGTGCACGATTCACGCCGTGTTTGCGCCTATGATCTCTTACGATTTGGCATTGGGTGTAATCAGCATTACGTCTATTTGAGGATTGTTTTTAGAAACTTCAAGTGCGCCAGATTTTTACCTCTATTTTGAGTGGTATTCAGTGCTGAAGATATGCTTCCAGACGTTTCATTCCCTCCTCCAGGCGCTCAATCGAGGTGGTATAGGCGAAGCGTACATGGGTATTGGCGAGATGGGTACCAAAATCTATCCCGGGCGTAATGGCGACACCTGCTTGTTCAAGCAACTCGTTACACCATAGAAAACTGTCCTGCGTAAATGCAGAGCAATCACAATAGATATAAAAGGCACCAGTAGGTACAGATTTTATTTTGAATCCCAGTCTTTCGAGAGCAGGCAGCAGGAAATCGCGCCGGTGCTGAAATTCCATACGACGTCTTTCCAGCTCTTCCATTGTTTCGGGGGTAAAACACGCCAGCGCCGCATGTTGCGCTGGTGTCGACGCGGCAAGAAAAATATTTTGTGCGAGCTTGTCGATGGGCTCAATAAACTCTTCTGGCACAACCATCCAGCCAAGTCGCCAGCCGGTCATACCGAAAAATTTGGAAAAACTGTTTATAACAAAAACATTCTCGCCATAATGCAATGCAGTGGGTAAGCGCTCGTCCGTATATTCAAGGCCGTGATATATCTCATCGACGATTAAATAACCATCATGCTGTTTGAGCGTTGCGGCCAATTCGCGTATCGATTCAGCCGACAATACAGTACCCGTCGGATTGGCCGGTGATGCCACCAGTAATCCTCGGGTATGTTGATCGGCATAGCGATGAATGTCCTCAGGCCTTGGTTGAAAATTCTGGTTGGCGTCGACTGGAATATTTATCGCCCTGCCCTCGAACAAACGCACAAAATGACGATTGCAGGGATAGCCGGGGTCGGTGAGCAAAACACTATCCCCTGGATTCACCAAGGTGCCAAACAACAGCTGCAGCGCACCGGATGAACCCGGGGTTACCACGACTCGTCGCGCATCAAATTCAATTTTGTAGTGCTGGCGATAATAGTCGGCTATCGCCTCGCGTAAAGCCATCAGACCCAGGGCGGGCGTGTAATGTGTGTAACCGGATTCCAGTGCACGGATGCCGGCCTGTAACACTTGCGGCGGTGAAGGAAAATCCGGCTCACCGATTTCCATATGCACGATATCACGCCCCTGTGCCTCTAGCTCACGCGCGCGCGCCAACAGTTTCATGACATGAAACGGCTCGATCTCGCGCATGCGCCGGGCGACAGGATCTTGCATCTAGTTATCCAACAATTGGCGTAAAGTATCGACGGTCACATCACCACTATCCAATGTTTCTACGATTAAAGCCGCCTCGCTGAAATCGTCATCCATGGTATAGATACTCGGTGTGATCAAGGTCGTCAGATCGGCAGCCCGTGACGAGCGTATGCCATTGGATGAATCCTCAATCGCGATACAATTCTCCGCCGCCAGTTGCATTTTTTCCAGTGTATAAAAATAAATGTCTGGTGCAGGTTTTTTGGCTGGGACAATGTCGCCCGCCGCGATTAGCTCAAACCATTCAATCGACTCTTTACCCAGCGTTCCAGTCAGCAAATTGGTCACGTTTTCCATGCTAGTCGTTGTAGCAATCGCAAGACGAATATTTTGTGCGCGTGCTTCATTGATGAGTCGTTCCACACCAGGGCGTAGGGAAATTTTCCCCTGCTCGACCAATTGCGCGTAATAGCCGTTCTTGCTCAAGTGCAGCGCCTTGATCATTTCATCAAGGTCGCCGTCGTAATGAAAGTCGTTCAGGTACTGATCAATATAGCGGCGTATCCGTTCTTTGCCACCGGTTACCGCCAACAATTTACCATAGAGTGACTCACTCCACTCCCAGTCGAGTCCTTCGGCGGCAAAAGCCATATTAAATGCTACCCTATGCCCGTCGCGTTCCGTCTCAGCCAGCGTCCCGTCTACATCAAACAATATGGCTTCAAGTTGTGCCATGGTGCAATCAACCTCTTAAATTGAAAGAGGCGCTATTGTACCGGCTTCAATTTATTTTTCATCTTTGCACGCCGTGCCGACTACGTGATTTGCGTTATTGCGGGACCGGGTCTTTTCTGGTAAAAAGGCCTGTCTTTTGATTCAGTGGTGAATAGGAGAATACATATGGCGGCCACCAAAAATGAAGCCAGTGCCAAGGGCAAGGGTTTTTTGGGTTTCGAGCCTTATGAGCCCAAGAAGGGCGAAGAATATATGAGCGACGGCCAGGTCGAGCATTTCAAAGATATTTTGAAGGCCTGGAAACGTGAGCTGATGGAAGAGGTCGACCGCACTGTGCATCACATGCAGGACGAAGCTGCCAACTTTCCGGATCCTAACGATCGCGCTACGCAAGAGTCTGAATTTACTATGGAATTGCGTGCCAGAGATCGCGAGCGCAAGCTCATCAAAAAGATTGAGGAGTCACTCAAACACCTGGAGTCCGGTGACTACGGTTATTGTGACCAGTGTGGTGTGGAAATTGGCATTCGTCGCCTGGAAGCGCGTCCAACGGCTACACTTTGCATCGACTGCAAAACCCTGGATGAAATCAAGGAAAGACATCTGGGTAGCTAGATCATAGGATTGCTCGAAAAAAAAACCGCCTACAAGGCGGTTTTTTTGTATCTACTGCCCTAGCAATAGTTGACTAGGCTTCACGGGTTCTCAGTTGATTGCTTCGTGCAAACCCCAGGATGAACTCAAAAGCTTCTGGATTCTCACTTTGCAGACGTGAATCAATGCAAAGACACTTTTCACCATCAATGACTTTCGGTCGAACCTTGTTTGAATAGTGTAGGCGGTGATCCTTACCAAACTCGGCCATATTCGCGGATAGTCTTTCTATCCAGTCACTCGGCCTTAATTTACTGCCATCCTCTCTAACGCTCTCAATAATCAATTTTTTCGAATGATCGGTCATTCTTGTTCCTTCCCACACGTGTAATTGTGTCACCAAATCTAGACACCGGCCTTTATTTCGGCTGTTACCTGTCTAACTTAAGGTGTTATCAGCAATTATCTTCTAATAATTTTGTTAGTTTGTATGACCTTAGCGCATTCTAGAGGTTGCATGTCGTGCAAAAGTTTACAGAATGTTACGCCAGCGCAGCGCCGTTCCTACTCAATGCAAGATACGGCGCACTCTGCTGACTTATTCTGTGATGTTTGACTGTATCGCCTTCTTCACCGCTTCAAGAGTTGCGTCTACTGATTCGATACGAGAGCCAGCTTGTTTAATCGCTGTATCGGGATCTTTGAGACCGTGGCCTGTCAGTGTACACACAACCTTGCTACCTTCAGGGATTTTGCCCGATTTGATATCGCGTATGGCACCTGCGAGTGAGGTTGCCGATGCGGGTTCGCAGAATATGCCTTCTCTGCGCGCCAATAAAGCCTGCGCAGCGAGAATCTCCTCATCAGAACACTCATCAAACCAGCCCTTTGACTCCTTCTGAGCTGCCCAGGCCTTGTCCCATGATTGAGGGTGACCAATGCGTATCGCCGTAGCCACGGTTTCGGGATTATCTACCATCTCGCCACGGAGGAATGGTGCTGCACCTGAAGCCTGATAACCCACCATTACAGGTCGGTTATTGACGATGCCGTGTTCAAAATATTCGGTATAGCCCATCCAATGCGCGGTGATATTGCCGGCATTGCCCACAGGGAGACAGTGATAGTCAGGCGCACACTCAAGCTCCTCGACGATTTCGAAGGCCGCGGTTTTTTGTCCTTGTAGACGATATGGGTTAATGGAATTGACGATGGTCACAGGGACTTCGTTACCCACTTGCTTTACCAGCTTCATGCCGTCGTCAAAGTTTCCTTTGATCTGGATAACCACCGCGCCATGCAACATGGCCTGCGCGAGCTTACCCATGGCGATCTTGCCATCGGGAATCAGTACGAATGCGGTAATACCCGCGCGCGCCGCATACGCTGCAGCAGCGGCAGAGGTGTTACCGGTCGAGGCGCAGATAATGGCTTTGCTACCCTCTTCCACCGCCTTGGTCACCGCCATCGTCATACCACGATCTTTGAACGACCCGGTTGGGTTCAGACCTTCGTATTTGATATAGATGTCGACGTCCTTACCCAGCTCACGCGGAATATTGTTGAGTCGAATAAGGGGGGTGTTTCCCTCGCCCAGGCTGATGATACGTGTGTCGTCATGGATAGGCAGACGATCGCGGTATTTTTCGATCAGACCTGTATAGCGTTGTCTAAATGGCACGGTGTTTCTCCTGTTACTCTTTATTCAAATATTCCACACGGATGCGAGTGACCTCGCCCTTGATTGATGGAAGTTGTTCAATCGCGGCTATCGCGGCACTCATAGCCTTTTCACGAATACGGTGGGTCAGCATGATTATCGTTGCTTCCGCACCTTTATTTGCAGGTTCTTTCTGTATGAGTGCTTCGATACTGATTTGTTGCTCGGCCAATATCGCGGTGATCTTAGCCAATACTCCCGGCTTATCTTCCGTCTGCATACGCAGATAGTACGCTGTCTCTATCGCCTCAATGGGAAGTATACCGATGTCGGTAATGGCATTCGGTTGGAAGGCAAGATGCGGTACCCGATTCTCAGGGTCAGCCGTCAAGGCACGTACGACATCCACCAAATCGCCGACCACTGCGGAGGCTGTAGGTTCTGCCCCTGCGCCGGCGCCGTAATACATGGTTGCGCCAACCGCATCGCCTTTAACAAGTACGGCATTCATCACACCATCGACATTGGCAATCAAACGTCGCTCTGGAATCAGTGTCGGATGGACACGCATCTCGATACCTTCGTCGGTACGACGCGCAAATCCCAAATGCTTAATGCGATAACCGAGCTGCTCGGCGTATTCCACGTCATCGCGTGTAATTTTGGTAATGCCTTCGGTATAGGTTTTTTCAAACTGTAGCGGAATACCGAAAGCAATAGAACCGAGTATGGTCAATTTGTGCGCAGCGTCGATACCTTCCACATCGAAGGTCGGATCGGCTTCCGCATAACCAAGTCGTTGCGCTTCAGATAAAACGTCAGCGAAATCTCGTCCTTTGTCGCGCATCTCAGTAAGAATAAAATTACCCGTGCCGTTAATGATACCGGCCAGCCACTCGATACGATTGCCCGCCAGACCTTCACGAATGGCTTTGATGATGGGTATACCACCAGCAACGGCCGCTTCAAACGCTACCATCACCCCTTTATTCTGGGCAGCGGAAAATATTTCGTTTCCGTATTTGGCAATCAAGGCCTTGTTCGCAGTAACGACATGCTTGCCGTTATTGATCGCTGTCATGACTAAATCGCGCGCAAGTGTGTCGCCACCAATGAGTTCAACCACGATATCAATATCGGGATTGTTGACGACCTGCTTGGCTTCAGTTGTTAACTCGATGTCAGAAGTGTCGCAGCTACGGGTGCGGCTGATATCTCTCGCCGCCGCTTGAATGACCTGAATCTCGCGTCCTGCGCGTCTGGCGATCTCTTCACGATTGCGTTGCAACACGCTAATCGTTCCACTACCTACTGTACCTAGTCCTAGTACGCCAACTTTTACCGGATTCACTATCTTCTTCCCCTTTTATATTCAGTTTGCGCCAGCAACGCCATCTTCACGGAACATCTCTCGTATTCCACGTATGGCCTGACGGGTACGGTGGGAGTTTTCAATCAATGCGAAACGCACGTACTCGTCACCGTAATCTCCAAATCCTATTCCTGGTGCAACAGCGACTTTGGCGTCTTTGATGAGTTTCTTAGCAAACTCCAAAGACCCCATGCTGCGGTAATGCTCTGGGATACGTGCCCAGACAAACATCGTCGCTTTGGGTTTTTCAACTTCCCAACCAATATTGTTCAAACCTTCACACAAAGTATTGCGACGCTGTAAATACATATCGCAAATTTCCTGTACGCACTCCTGCGGCCCTTCCAAAGCCGTAATCGCGGCAATTTGAATTGGTGTAAACATGCCGTAATCGAGATACGACTTCATCCGCGCAAGCGCGCCGACCAAAATCGGGTTACCGCACATGAAACCAACACGCCAGCCCGGCATGTTGTAACTTTTAGATAGGGTAAAAAACTCTACCGCGATATCTCTTGCCCCTGGAACCTGAAGTATGGACGGCGCTTTATAGCCATCGAACACGATGTCGGCATAGGCCAGATCATGAATGACCCAGATATTGTGCTCACGGGCGATAGCCACGACTTTCTCGAAGAACTCCAGTTCTACGCATTGCGCAGTCGGATTACCCGGGAAATTCAGTATCAGCATCTTAGGCCGGGGCCAGGTGTCTTTGATCGCTTTTTCCAGCTCAGCAAAGAAATCAATATCCGGCATAAGCGGCACGTGTCGAATATCAGCACCGGCTATAACAAAGCCATATGGATGGATTGGATACGTTGGATTAGGCACCAGAACGGCGTCGCCCTGTCCCAAGGTTGCCAACGCCAGGTGCGCCAGGCCCTCTTTGGAACCGATGGTGACGATGGCCTCGGAATCAGGGTCCAGGTCCACGTCGTAGCGTTCTTTATACCAATTACATATCGCTCGGCGCAGTCGTGGAATACCCCGCGATAGTGAATATCGGTGGGTATCCTTGCGTTGTGCCGCTTCGACCAATTTGTCGACGATATGTTTCGGCGTTGCCTGATCGGGATTTCCCATCCCGAAATCGATAATATCTTCTCCACGGGCGCGGGCAGCAGCCTTCAGTTCGTTGACGATGTTGAACACATAGGGCGGCAAGCGCTTAATACGTTGAAAATCTGAGAACAATTTCGTTCACCCGCAATAAGTTATGGTCACTGGGCCAGGAAAACCCGCAACAATACTAATGCAGCACAGACCTGTCAATGAGGATTTTCCACGACATTCCGGGCATAATAGCCACCTTTGCAAGCTATTGATGACTAACCCGGTTTTGACATGCAAATTGATGAAAGCTTTATCCCAAATGCCAATATAATTCGCTCCTACCAGAATCGTGAGCTCGTGGTCGCCCTGCCAGGGGGAAAGCCGGTTACGCGAGCCAATGGGCAACAAGTCCATATCCGCGATACCCGAACCTTTAAGACGAGTATTGTGGTCACGCCTCAAACCATCGTGAGCGATTTACTTCCAGATTCCATACTGACATTGGCTGCCGAACATATAGATGCCTTATGCCAGCATCGCCCAGAGCTGGTCGTCGTCGGGACAGGGGCACAGATATTTTTTCCTGAACAGTCTCTAACGAAACAGCTATGGGAATCAGGAATAGGTGTGGAATTTATGGATACTGCGGCAGCATGCCGCACCTATAATTTTCTCATATCCGATCAGCGCAATGTGATCGCTGCGCTATTCATTGGCTGAATTCAATTCAGACAAATTACCAACAGGGAAAGTTTAGCGGAAAACCGCCTCGGCGGAGAACCCTTCCTTCTCCATGATCTCCTTGAGTTTGCACAAAGCCTCAACCTGGATTTGTCGAACTCGTTCGCGTGTCACGCCGATTTGTATTCCAACCTCTTCCAGCGTAGACATTTGACTACCATTTAAACCAAATCGCCCTTCAACGACTCGTCGTTGCTTATCATTGAGCTGACTTAGCCACAATCCAAGGTGTCGATTGAGATCTTCATCTTGTAAAACATTGGCAGGGTCGCTGTTGTTTTCGTCTGGAATAGCGTCAAGAATGACACGATCAGAGTCTTTGCCAATCGGTGAATCGACTGAGCTAACACTTTCCTGCAAGCCAAGTATGCGTTTGACATCCTCGACTGGCCTTTCCATTTGTTTGGCGATTTCCTCATGGGTAGGCTCGCGATCCAGGGCCTGAGTAAAATGTCGTGAAGCTCTCAGATAAGCATTCAGTTCTTTCACGACATGTATGGGTAAACGAATGGTGCGCGTTTGATTCATTAACGCACGCTCAATAGTCTGACGTATCCACCATGTGGCATAGGTTGAAAAACGAAATCCGCGTTCAGGATCAAATTTCTCAACCGCGTGTATCAGACCAAGATTGCCTTCTTCGATTAAATCCAGGAAAGCGAGACCGCGATTCATATAACGTCTTGCGATTTTTACCACTAATCGCAAATTACATTCGATCATTTTCTTACGCGCCGCTTCCTCGCCTTTTTGCGCACGGCGTGCATAGTAAACTTCTTCTTCTGCGGTAAGTAATGGTGAGTATCCGATTTCGTTCAGATACAGGCGCGTGGCATCAAGTTGACCATCGGAAAGGCGACTGGCGTAGGTTTTCGTTTCGGAAGTATCAACTTCTTCCTCAACCTCTATCTCATCCGACTCATCTTCGATCACTATGTCGTCGTCGATGGAGATATCAAGATCTTCATCTCGGCTCATTGTGACTCCCTCCAAAGTTTACGGATTGTTATTTTCCGTCAAGTAGTGCAATGGATTGACCGGTTTGCCGTTTTTTCTTATTTCAAAATGCAGCAAAATACGTTCCGTTCCCGTATCTCCCATTTTGGCTATTATCTGCCCTTGTTGTACTGTCTCGCCTTCTTTGACAAGGAGTTTTTGATTATGGGCGTAAGCACTAAGATAGGTCTTATTATGTTTGATGATGACCAGGTTGCCAAGCCCAATTATCCCACTTCCACTATAAACTACTTTTCCATTCGCCGAAGCGAAAATATCCTGGCCTAACTCACCAGCGATATCGATACCTTTTTTACCCAGTTCATTAACTGAAAAGCGCTTAATCAGTTGCCCGTTAGTTGGCCATATCCAGTTTATTCCAGATTCTTCCCGGACATCACTTGGGCTTTGTGCGGTATTTTCCGGTGTATTTTCAATCGTACCGCTTGTTGAAGGACGTTGTTGCGTGTTGTCTTCTTTTTTTGTTAGACGTTTTTTTAAGCGTGCGATGTCATTTGGTCCTGGTGGTGGCTCCGCAGGACGCTCTTCCTGTAACGGCGGTACCACTCGTATCCATTGCCCTTCATGTATTACATAAGGTGATTCAATGTCATTCCATTCCGCCAACATGCGAAAATCGACATTATATTTCCATCCAATGGAGTATAAAGTTTCACCCGGTCTAACCTGGTGATGGACAAATGAACCACAAGAGACCAAGAACGATAGACACAGTGTCTTAAATACGACTGAAAAGCGTTTTCGCCAGAACCGATTCATCCGTTTTGCAAACGTTTACATGTCCTTATCGAAATATCAAAGCGATTGCCAGCAACATCACCAGCAACCATCCCAAATATTCGATATATTTTCTCAACGCCTGTTCCATCTTTGGCCCACCCCATTTAATAACACCAGCGACGATAAAAAATCGCGCGCCGCGTCCAACGAATGATGCAAGCAAAAATGGTACGATCGCCATTCCGGTCACACCTGCCGCGATTGTGAAAAGTTTGTAGGGTATGGGAGAAAAACCCGCGATAAACACCACCCATATCCCCCATTCCGCAAAAAGTCTTTGTGCGGCTTGAAAGCTTTCCCAATAACCGAACTGGTGTATATAAGGCTCAACAAGTCCAAAGCCCATCATTCCGATGGCGTATCCAAACAGACCACCTGCGGTGGACGTTACTGTTGTCAGCATCGCATAGCGCCAGGCCTTGCTATTATCTGCAAGACACATAGGTGCCAACATAACGTCAGGTGGCACTGGAAAAAAGGATGACTCGGCGAAGCTCAGTCCACCAAGATACCAACTTGCGTGCTTATGATGGGCCCAGCGTAGCGCCATATCATAGAGACGGGAAAACAATGCCACTAGACCCGGCCGCCTAACATAGGAACAAACTGGACATTCTCAAGTATGGATTGTTCGTATCCATCCTGTGTTTTTACAACCATGCGTAACACCTGCTTTCCAGATTCACCTGATGGAATCAACATGCGTCCACCTACGGCGAGTTGATGCAAAAGTGTATCCGGAATATCCCGCGGTGCGGCAGTCACGATAATAGCATCGAATGGCGCCTGTTCCGTCCACCCCATATTGCCATCATCATACTTGTAATGAATGTTGTGTAGATGCAATTCCCGCAACACTTTGCGCGCGCGGATTTGCAGACCATGAATACGCTCTACAGTGTAAACTGTTTCAACTAACTGCGCCAAAACCGCAGTTTGATAACCAGAACCGGTGCCTATCTCCAGCACCTTTGTTGGCTTAAGTCCCGATATCAAGGCTTCGGTCATACGCGCCACGGTAAACGGTTGAGAAATGGTCTGACCGAATCCAATCGGCAAGGCGGTATCCTCATACGCGCGGCTAGCCAAGGCTTCATCCACGAAGAGATGGCGCGGCGTAGTACGCATAACATCTAGTACCCGCTCATCCATGATGCCCTGCTCTCGGAGCCGGGCAACGAGACGTTCACGCGTCCTTTGCGACGTCATACCAATACCGTTTACTCGCGTATTCATTTCACCTCAATTTCCTGGATCCAACTATCCAGTTCTTTTATTAATTCGTGGCGGGTAAGATCGATTTTAATCGGCGTTATAGAAGCATAACCGTTTTCCACAGCATGAAAATCAGTACCCGGCCCCGCATCTTGTTTTGGACCCGCCGGTCCAATCCAATAGATTGGCATACCGCGAGGATCTTCCGCTTTGATGACCGGCTCAGACTTGTGGCGATTACCCAGACGTGTGGCTTTAATCCCTTTGAGTTGTGAAAGTGGCAGGTCAGGGACGTTGATATTCAGTATCGTTTCTGGTGGCAAAGGATGATCAATCAATCGACGAATCACTTGATTGACCACCGCCGAAGCAGTCTCGAAATGTCCATGCACCGCGTCAACGAGAGAAACAGCCAGTGCTGGATAACCAAAAAATCGCCCTTCAATCGCTGCGGCCACGGTCCCGGAATAAATAACATCATCTCCCAGGTTCGCGCCATGATTGATACCTGAAACCACCATATCTGGTTCCTCGGATAGTAATCCTGTCACGGCTAAATGAACACAATCAGTAGGGGTACCATCCACCTTGAGCACATTTTCCTCTACCGGGATCGCGCGTATTGGGTTTAATAGGGTTAGAGAGCTACTCGCCGCGCTGCGGTTACGGTCAGGCGCAACGACTGTGACCTGCCCAAATACCGATAGCGCGGTTTTCAAATGCCTGATCCCTGGAGCCAGATAACCGTCATCGTTACTAAGAAGTATGTGCATGATAATTGGCCTGAAGTCGTATCGGGCAAGTATATCGCGAAAGCTGTTTCACCGGTATCGTGTTGTCACGACGGTTTTTTTTGCCTTCTCGCGGAAATAAACCTTATACTTCTATGCCAGATTACCGACCCAAGAGACAATGCGTAAAAAAAAGCAAAAAGGGGTTAACCCGGAAGAGGACAGGTCGATATTTCTGGAGGCGATGAAAGATGTCAGGCGTCTTGAAACCACCAATAAAGTGGTACACTCAGTCCGCCGCAAACGACGCCAACCAATTCCTGAAGATAGTGGCGAATTTGACGTAGCGCTTCCTATGCCAGAAATGGAGGAGTCCGTCGGTCTCGAAGATTCCTTGTTTTTTCATCGAGGCGGTTTACAGCAGACTCTGCTGCGTAAACTGAAGCGCGGCCAGATCGCGGCGGAAGAAGTCATCGACTTACATGGCATGAGAAAAAGCGACGCGGGAAGAATGCTCCAAGCGTTCATTCTTCATTGCCAACAACAAGGTCTACGCTGTGTTCGAGTTATTCACGGCAAAGGCTATCGCTCTGAACAGGGAACCGGTGTATTGAAAGGTGCTGTTAAATTCTGGTTACAGGAACACAAGGCTGTACTCGCCTTTGCAAGTACACCCTCCACTCAGGGCGGTACCGGGGCAGTAAACATACTTTTAAAAAAGATTATTGAATCATAGGCGATGTATGCCAAGAAGACTGATTAGACGCTACTTACCCACGCCAGACAAACTACGACAAGCCAAAGGATTAGGTATCTTTGGCGATATTCTTTTCGAACCTAACATGTGGCACCTTAATCGCAAAAGTTTCAGCGGCGCCTTCGCGCTGGGAATGTTTTCGGCTTTTATTCCCGTTCCCTTTCAAATGCTCATCTCTGCGGCCGGGGCCTTAATATTCAAAGTCAATCTACCGCTTTCAGTGGCGTTGGTCTGGATTACCAATCCGATAACAATGCCGCCGATATTCTATTTCTGTTATCTTGTCGGTGCTTACGCGCTGGATACCCCTGTTCAGGCTATCGATTTCGAACTGACATATGAATGGCTCAAAACAGAATTGTTGCGCATCTGGGAACCCTTTCTACTCGGTTGTTTCATTATGGGAGTAATCAGTTCAATAAGCTCCTATTTCGGTGCACGATTGTTCTGGCGTTACATCGTGGTAAAAAGCTGGGCAAATCGGAAACAGCGTCGTCTCGCCGCACAAAATGGCAATAAAGAATAACTTTGCTGTTCTTCTGTGGGTATCGTTCTGCCTGCTGGTTACGGCATGCGACACTAAACCTAAACCGAATCTTTATCTTACAGATAATTCCTTGCTACATACTCCCTCTATAGGCGAGAGCATGGATTTTTCTCTTTTAGATAGTTCATCCAGTGTCTTTGAAGGCGCAAAAAATATTCAGGTAAAAGACGGCCGAATACGATGGCTGGCGGATGACACCATAGAAAACATTCCCGTCGAAGTCACGGACATCGGTTATATCAATGAAGCATGGGATGTTTCGATTCCCGGCATTCCAAGCAACCGGCTGTTATACCAGAACGAGGCTGGCGAATTGGTATTGTTAGCGATACGTAGTCACAGTAAGACTTACTGGGTACGCAACGATAACACAGGTGAATATGGTGCGACTTGGTTATCGCTCGCTGCCATCCATCCCGATAGCGATATTCTCGGCGACAATCTCAGTCTCATGAGTTGTCAAACAACACAATGCAGCGTGTCTGGAAATATTTTCTGGTCAACAACCTATGACTCCGTGGAAACGGCAGAGACTCCGTACGCCAATATCGAATCCCACCGTTTCACTCAGCGCCTGGAAATCAACATCAACAATGAGAACGAAAGTTCTTTCTTCAGTGTCTCAGAAAACTTGTGGGTCTATCCTCCCCTGGGCATCGTGCAACGTTATATGCTGGGGACGTTCAGCAATGAATCGACAAGTATGCGCATAGATGTATTAGTGATGCTGAGAACGACGAATATTAAGCTTGAAGAAACGCCAGTTACCGAATAGTTTTGTCTCAGTCAAATCGCAGCGCGTCGGCAGGCAACATATGTGACGCTCGTCTTGCGGGTCTTAAACCGGCAATTGTTGCTATGCCAATTGCCAACACCATAGACATGACCACATAAATCCAAGAAGGTATAAAGAGCAAACCCACCAATACATACACGGCAAGGGCAAATAATGCCGATGTAAACAGCCCAAGCAAGGAACCCAAACTACCTACCACCAGCGACTCAAACAAAAACTGTCGCAATATATCTGAATTGCGAGCACCTATGGCCTTGCGAATTCCAATTTCTCGCGTCCGTTCAGTAACCGATGTCGACATCGTATTGAAAATGCCGATTCCACCAACCAGTAGTGAAATCATTGCCGCCGAAATACCAATTAAAGTGACAACACCGAGTATTTCTTCCGCGGTCCCAATCCACCCCTCCATAGTCTCCGACTGGTATTGAAAACGATTGCCCGTGGAACGCATCAACATATTTGTAACTTCGTTTACGGCTTGATGTATGAGCTTTTCGCTTTTCGCCTCAACCAATAAGGTATGGATGTCTTTCGATCCAAGTATGCTTTGATAGCTGGTATACGGTACCAGCATTCGGTTATTAATATCGTAGCCCTGAGTGGCACCCAGTGCTTCGAGAATAGAACGATCCTTATTCGCCAACACGCCAATCACGTTATAACGATGCCCGTCTACACGCAGGTGTCTTCCTATTGCGCCAGTTGCACTACCAAACAATTGCTCTGCAGTCTTGGGACCGATTACAGCAGCCATGTGACGGGAAGTAATATCACGGCGATGGAAGCCTCTACCGGCAATAATTTTATCTCGATTGAGAGAAAGAAAATCCTCCCCTACTCCCTGCACGGCACTTTTGGTAAAACTGTTTGCGTATTGCAACTGCCGTTTCCAATCGCTGAGATAGACGGTCGGAGAGGCGCGCTCAATTGACGGGCAGCAGCCTTTGGCCAAAAGCTCGAAGTGTTCATTGTTAATGCCACTGCCCTGTCGAGTCGTTGATCCTGGAACCTGATCTTCCCAATGGCGATAAATCCAGATGGTGTTCAAACCATAGGTTTCGAATTCAGCAAAAATCTGCCGCCTACCGTTTTCGGCAATCATGCTCAAACAAATCACCGCGGCGACACCAACACAGACACCCAAAATACTTAGCCAGGTCTGCGTCTTTCGCTCCATCAAGGCGATCCAGGCCTGCTGAAACGCATGTAGTGATACGTGCGACGCCGCCACTAATTACTGACCTCGTGTAATTTTCCCTTGTCTATAAACAACACACGGCTAGCGTGCCTGACTAGATCGGGATCATGCGTAACATATAGAATGGTTTTCCCGCCCTTATTCATCATGTCAAATAACTCGATGATGTCGTTCGCAGTTCCTTTGTCCAGACTCCCCGTTGGTTCATCGGCAATGATGACGGGAGGATTGTTTACCAGAGCACGCGCTATGGCCGCCCGTTGTTGTTGTCCACCGGATAGTTGTCCAGGATGCCGTTGTTCGTATCCTCCCAAGCCAACAGCATTAAGTGCCGCGTATCCACGTTTACGACGAACCTCGTCAGAGATTCCCGCGTATATCATGGGAAGTTGCACGTTTTGCAATATTGTCATACGTGGAATGAGATTATAAGACTGAAAGACAAAACCAAAATTCTCGCGCCGAATACGGGCGAGCTCATCTTCGTTGTCATTGTATATAGACTGGTGATCGAGTCGATATTCACCGCTGGTAGGTTTATCGAGACAACCGATAATCGACATCAGCGTTGATTTTCCCGCTCCAGAAGGGCCGGTAACTGCAATATAATCACCGCTTGAAATCGACAGACTTATCCTGTCGAGTACAGTGATTCGTTTACGTGCAATCTGGTATTCCTTACTCAGATCTCGTAGCTCAATCATCAAACAACCTAGGGTTGAGGCAGGCTAATTTTCTGTCCTTCTTCCAATTGTTTATTGCCTGGTAATAACACGCGTTGCCCAATGGATACGCCCTGTACAATTTCGATATGTGACAAACTTTGAATCCCGGTCTTGACTGGTACAAAATGCACACGATCATTTAGCGACACGGTTACGTGTGGTTGTCCATCAACTTGTAGAATAGCCTCAATCGGAACCACCAGGGCTCGATTATTAGATGCCGTATAAATAGCTGCATCTACCTGTTGGCCGACCTTTAGATCCGGTGCCTCGCTACCCAATGAAACATGCACACTAACAAAATTACCACTATTGCGAGTTTCTGTCGTTCCAGAAATGCGAATGATTTTTTCCATCCAGGTTCTACCAGGATAGGCATCACTACTCATCTCCACTTGTTGACCCTGCACGAGTCCCGCGCTATCGGCGGCGTCGACACGCAACTCTGCTTCAGTATTACTGACATCTACCAGCGTTAACAATGGCTCAGGCGGTGCCAACCATTGTCCTTCCTGAGCTTCAAGTGAAGCAACCATTCCGTCGAAGGGTGCTACGATAGCATGTCTTTCTACTTGTAGCTTGGCTTCGTTTAATTCTTCCTCTACCAATGACTGACGGGCGCTCTCCGTTTTCCAGTCGGTTTCAGCATCTTCGACCATTTGTCGCGATACGGCACCTTTTTCAAGTGCTCTTTGTAATCTTTCCAGGGTTTTTTGCGCCAAAGAAACTTTTTCTCGATTACTAATCAATTTTGCTTCGGCTTGATTGACTCGGCTACGGGCTTCCCTTGAATCCAGTTCCGCCAGCACAAGTCCTTTATTTACCGACTGACCCTCCCTTACTCTGACCTTGTCGATTTGTCCCGGAAAAAACGATGTCACATTAATCTTCTTACGGCTTATCACACGACCGGAAACCATAACTGACTCGTGTAACGCCTGTGTTTCAACTGCGACAAAACCGACCTGCACCTGTTTTTGTTGTGAGGCGGTATACATCAATGCCGGTAAAATCAGAACGGCTGCTAGTATGGCCAGGAGATAATTACGAAATCTGGGACTGATATGCAGACTAAATGGCAACGACGGTGTCTTGAATGAAAATGACTTTTTACTTCCACCATCGTCTTTGTCTAATGCGCTGAGCAAATCCATTAACGGATTTTTTTCTCGCTTCTGTTCCGTTTGCTCGCCGAGTTTATCCTTTAGCCATTCCGGTTCACTGCCAGGTATGTCTTCGCTGCTGTCGACTGTTTTCTTTTTTGGAGTTTTCTTTTCTTTCTTTTTTTCGACCAGTTGTGGACTCGAAATCTCTATTGTATTCAAATTATTTGAACGTTCAGCTTGTTCTTCCGCCTCTTCTTCCCGAAACAGGGCTTCAATTTCGTCCATAAAGGGATTAGTGTGCTCGGGATTTCGAAACTTGGGCACGACAGGCTCGGGATTTACTGGCTTTCCGCCAGATTGAGGCGTCTTTTCATTGCCTAACGGCTTGAGACTCAAATCGTCTACGCGATATTGATCTATGATTGCCTGGGAAACATTATTTTGTTGGCGTCGATTAGGAGCAGCAGATGCAACTTCATCTGGAGTAGAAAAAACTGCCCTTCCCTGTCGTTTCGGTTCACTTTCCGTAGGAGTACTAAGCGGCGGTGTTTTTTGTACATCAGCTTTCGTCTCGTTTTCCCGTCGGCCTGCCTCTAGCGAAGCGGCGGAGATTCTGTCTCTCTGAATTCTCGTTTCCGGTTGCTGGGGCAATTGTTCAGGTTCCCCGGCTAAGTCCATAGTCGGTATCGGTACGCTATTGGAATTTTCAGCCGGCGCATCGACGAGTGGAATTTCCGTGAGATGCAAATCATCCACCAATGGAATATCAACCTGACTGTTTATTGGTTGTATTTCTCGCGAGGTAAATTTTGTACTAATTTCGGGATTAACCAATGGCTCAACGATATCCATACCATTATCGCTTTTTGCCCCTTTGACGGGAATATCAGCTTCCACGCTTAACGTGGGTATCATGGCATCTTGTTGTTTGTCGATCTGAGTAGACAATTGATCCTTAAGTGAACGAAATACAACCGGCGTACTTTTTTCTGTTTTACTTACGGTATGTGAAGAATCAACAAAGACTCTCTCAATCGCATCACCCAAAATGTCCTCATCGAGCGGCTTAGTCAGAACGCGATTAGCGCCTATTTCGATCAGCTTGTCAGCCGTTTTCTGATCTGCTGCCCCGGTCACAACAATGATAGGAATGCGGGATTTCACTGGATGGCCACATAGACGAATCAAGCGAATCAAATCATCACCATTGACGCCGTCTCCGTCCGTAGTGATCATCAGATCGGTAATCAACAAGTCGAAGTTCTTGTTCAACACCGACTCAAGCGCCACATCCGCTCCAGAGAAATGTTCGACCAGATATCCACGTTTTTCTAACATGCGTCGCGTTACGAATGCGGATGTGCGACTATCGTCGACATAGCATATGTGTTTTGCCTGTGTGTGTTTCGCCGTCTGCTCTGTCATCTAATAAATTGCTTTCTTCGCTATATACTTTCTGAGCGATGTGGATACGTGTGCAATTCTTGCACACTCCCTCCGGAATCCCCAGTTATTATAGAGTCGGATAAACCCCTTGCTTTATCGACTATTTAAATCAATACTTTAGACTTCGATTTAAGAGGGATGCTCAATAAAAAAAGTAAATTTTGCAGTCTATTTGACGATCAATAATATGCTGCCTGCCTAGGACAGGGGCGTTAATCAGGGGTAGATGACACCATGACATGGACTTTGGACAAAATCTCGCCAGAAAGCGCGACAAACCTCCACGGACTTCTACTAGAGCGCGCAAAACGCTCTACAAATTCAGTCGCTTATAAATATTTTGATAGCACCGACCAGTGCTGGAAGGAATATACCTGGGCGCAAGTCGTGGACATTGTAACTCACTGGGCCACGGCGCTTTCCCAACTTCAACTCAACATAGGCGAACGTGTAGGCGTCATGCTTCCCAATGGCCCGGAATGGGTGTTCTTCGAGCAGGCGGCGGCACGGGCCGGGCTCGTCAGTGTCCCCTTATACCCCAACGACCGACCGGACAATGTCAGCCATATCGTCAATGAGTCTGAAATTCGCGTCCTGTTTTTCTGGGGACCGCTTCAATGGGATACCATTCGTGCGGCAAAAAACGACTTTGAAAATACACCTGTATTCATTAGCTCTCAGCCGGTGAACGACCCCGAAGTAACGCACAAATCTGAGTGGCTGAAGAAGGCTAACGGCCTTCCCTCGCTAGCACCTGTTAAGGTCAGCAGCAAAGAGTTGGCGACGATAGTGTATACCTCAGGCACCACCGGTCGCCCGAAAGGGGTAATGTTGAGCCACGATAACATTATCAAAAACGCCTTTTTCGGCGTCCATTCTGTGGACGTTTACAAGGAAGACCTGTTCTTATCTTTTCTTCCTCTGTCGCACACGCTCGAACGGACTGTTGGATATTATTTGCCTATGCTTTGTGGCGCTTCGGTCGCCTATTGTCGTTCTATTCCAGAATTGGCCGAGGATTTACTGAGTATCAAACCAACGGTGTTGATATCAGTTCCGCGCATTTTCGAGAGAGTATACGGAAAGATTAAAACCGGTTTGCAGGAAAAATCTCCTGTCGCGCAAAAACTCTTTGCCATGGCAATCTCTGTCGGCTGGGAAAAGTTTCTCGCCGAACAAGGTCGTGGTTCGCGTTCACTAAGGCAAGTATTGTGGCCTCTGTTGAATAAGCTGGTGGCTTCAAAAATAGCTGAAAAACTCGGTGGCCGATTACGTTTCGCCATTAGTGGTGGGGCCCCACTACCCAAGGAAATTGCTGAGACCTTTATTGGTTTGGGTATACAAATCCTGCAAGGATATGGACTAACTGAGTCTAGCCCGGTAATCAGTGTAAATAAAATGGACAGCAACATCCCCCACAGTATTGGACAAGCCCTGCATGGGGTAAAGGTACGCTTGTCCAAAGATGGCGAGCTACAAACCTCAAGCGAATGCGTAATGATGGGATACTGGAAGCGTGAAGACGCTACTAAAGAGACATTTACTGAGGACGGCTGGTTGCGCACTGGCGATTTGGCACGCATCGACGAAAGCAACCACATTTATATTACCGGGCGTCTGAAAGAAATCATGGTCATGTCTAACGGTGAAAAGATTCCACCTGTCGATATCGAGATGGCGATCACGCTAGACCCCTTATTTGAGCAGGCCATGGTAATTGGTGAAGGTAAACCCTATTTGTCCGCCATCATCGTTTTAAACCCCGAAGCCTGGCCAGCATATGCAGAATCATTGGGCTTATCCGCCACTACGTCAGGTGTTTTAAAAGACAAGACTTTGCTAAAGGAAATCAAGAAACGCGTGGATGAGCGCATGTCTGAATTTCCAGGGTACGCGCAAATACATCAAATCACTTTATCTGACGAAGTCTGGAGCGACCAGAATTTCCTATTGACAGCCAGCCTGAAAATGAACCGAAAAGTTATTAGCGAACGTTTTGCTCAGGAAATCGCTGCAATGTATTCTGGGCACTAAACCATCACCTAAACAGATCGAAAAAATATAAGATGAAAAAAAACCGCGATAGGCAACTAACGCGGTTTTTTGATTTTCTGTAGGGATGCTTAGATATATTTTACTGCAACGATTTCGTATTCCTTTAAACCACCGGGCGTTTTCACTTCCACTTCGTCGCCCTCTTCCTTGCCGATTAAGGCACGAGCAATAGGTGCATTGACTGAGATCATGCCAGACTTAATATCAGCCTCATCATCGCCAACAATTCGATATGTCACTTCCTGGTCCGTAGACACATCAAGCAAGTCGACAGTTGTGCCGAAAACGATTTTGCCTCCGGCATTGAGTTGCTTCACATCAATAATTTGCGCATTGGACAATTTACCTTCGATTTCCTGTATACGCCCTTCGATAAATCCCTGTTGTTCACGCGCTGCGTGATACTCGGCATTTTCCTTTAAATCCCCGTGTTCACGCGCATCCGCGATTGCCTGAACAACACGTGGACGTTCCACAGTTTTAAGATGCTTTAGTTCTTCGCGTAGTTTGTCTGCACCTTCAACGGTAAGAGGAAACTTATTCATTGTGCCAACTCCTTGTGTAACTCCTGTACGCTTATAACAGAGGTTTTTTCCAAATTAGCGAGCGCCTTGGTTGTGGCTTCCGCTCCCGCAATTGTTGTCGTGTACGAAACCTTATTTTGAAGCGAGGCACGACGCATATCAAAGGAATCAGCAATCGATTGCTTGGTTTGTGCCGTGTTTATAACAAATTGAATTTCGTTATTGATTATCATATCTACAGAATGAGGACGTCCCTGCGAAACTTTATTTACACGCTGGTTTTCAATACCCGCCTCGTTAAGTGCCGCGGAAGTACCATCTGTTGCAGAGATTGCGAATCCCAGTTTGACGAGTTCTTTCGCAATCTTAACAGCACGTACTTTATCACCGTCGCGAACGCTGATGAATGCACGCCCCTTCTGCGGCAGCAATACCCCTGCCCCTAATTGCGATTTCGCAAACGCTTCACCAAAATCACGACCAACACCCATAACTTCACCTGTGGACTTCATTTCCGGACCCAAAATTGGATCAACGCCAGGGAACTTCACGAAAGGGAATACCGCTTCCTTAACCGAAAAATATTCCGGGATGATCTCCCGCTCAACACCTTGGCGTTTTAGCGACTGCCCAGCCATCGTACGCGCCGCAATCTTTGCCAGAGGAAGACCAATAGCCTTCGACACAAAAGGCACAGTACGCGACGCGCGAGGGTTTACTTCGATAATGTAAATATCTTCACCTTTGACCGCAAACTGCGTATTCATCAACCCGATTACGCCAAGCTCCTTAGCCATAGCACGTACCTGATCTTTGATGCGAGCCTGAATTTCCTGAGGCAAAGAGTACGGTGGCAATGAACAAGCAGAGTCACCTGAATGCACACCTGCCTGTTCGATATGCTCCATGATACCGCCGATAAACACATCGTCGCCGTCACAAATGGCGTCAACATCGACTTCCACAGCATCATCGAGAAAACGATCGAGCAATACCGGTGAATCATTGGAAACCGAAACGGCTTCATGCATATAACGCTTCAAATCGTCCTCGCCATAGACAATCTCCATCGCTCGTCCACCAAGTACATACGATGGTCGCACAACCAGTGGATATCCAATCTCAGCGGCTAAAACAATTGCATTTTCTTCTGTGCGAGCGGTTGCATTAGGTGGTTGCAACAGTTTCAACTTGTCGACCATTTTCTGGAAACGCTCCCGGTCCTCGGCCATATCGATGGCGTCAGGTGAGGTTCCAATTATAGGTACTCCGGCTTTTTCCAAAGCACGCGCCAGTTTCAGCGGCGTTTGTCCACCGTATTGGACAATTACGCCTTTAGGCTTTTCCTTCGCGACAACCTCAAGCACATCTTCGAGTGTCAGCGGCTCAAAGTACAATCGATCAGATGTATCATAATCGGTCGAAACCGTCTCCGGATTACAGTTGACCATGATGGTTTCGTATCCATCTTCACGCATCGCCAGTGCCGCATGTACGCAACAATAATCGAATTCGATGCCCTGACCTATACGGTTAGGTCCGCCACCGAGCACCATAATTTTTTGTTTGTCTGTCGGTAGTGATTCGCACTCATCTTCATAAGTGGAATACATATAGGCTGTTGAGGTAGCAAACTCTGCCGCGCAGGAATCTACGCGTTTGAACACCGGACGTACACCGTTCTTGTGTCGAAATTCTCTGATGGTGTTTTCATGGGTTCCGAGCAAACTGGCCAGTCGACGATCAGAGAACCCCTTACGCTTAAGCAGACGCAGTCGATCGGCGGAAATCTTGTCCAACGATTTGCCTTTGATTTCCTGTTCGATGTCGATCAGTTCTTTTATCTGAATCAAAAACCACGGATCAATCTTGGATAGATTGAAAACATCTTCCACACTCATACCTGCGCGGAATGCATCGCCAACATAGAACAAACGATGGGCACGTGGTTCAGACACTTCTCGACGAATCACATCTAGCGCATCTTCGTCGATTTCCTTAATCATTTCATTCAGACCATCTGCGCCTGTTTCCAAGCCACGCAAAGCTTTTTGCAGCGACTCCTGAAAACTGCGTCCCATAGCCATGACTTCGCCCACCGATTTCATCTGGGTAGTCAAACGAGAATCGGCCTTGGGAAATTTCTCAAACGTGAAACGAGGAATCTTGGTAACGACGTAGTCTATACTCGGTTCAAACGAGGCCGGCGTTTTACCCCCGGTGATGTCGTTCATCAATTCATCCAGGGTATAACCAACAGCGAGTTTTGCCGCGATCTTGGCAATTGGAAATCCTGTTGCCTTAGAGGCCAATGCAGATGAACGCGAAACTCGTGGGTTCATCTCTATAACGATCATACGCCCATCTTCCGGACAAATGGCGAACTGCACATTGGAACCGCCGGTATCGACACCGATCTCACGCAATACTGCGAGAGAAGCGTCGCGCATGATTTGATATTCTTTATCTGTCAGGGTCTGTGCCGGCGCGACTGTGATGGAATCACCGGTGTGTACGCCCATAGGATCAAGATTTTCGATGGAACAGACGATGATGCAGTTGTCCTTGTGGTCACGTACCACCTCCATCTCATATTCTTTCCAACCCAGTACAGACTCTTCGATCAGCAACTCATTGGTGGGAGATAAGTCCAGACCTCGAGTACAAATTTCGATGAACTCGTCGCGATTATAGGCAATACCACCACCACTACCACCTAGCGTAAATGAAGGACGAATAATAGCAGGGTAACCGACCATGGCCTGAACCTGCTCGGCTTCGACCAGGCTATGCGCAATACCGGAACGCGGCGTTCCAAGACCAATCTTAGTCATGGCCTGGCGAAAACGCTCGCGATCCTCGGCCTTGTCGATAGCATCCTTGGAGGCACCGATTAATTCAACACCGTATTTCTGAAGCACACCTTCACGATCAAGATCCAGCGCGCAATTAAGTGCTGTCTGGCCGCCCATAGTGGGTAACAGAGCATCGGGGCGCTCTTTTTCAATGATCTTTTCAACCGTGCGCCAATGTACCGGTTCGATATAGGTCGCGTCTGCCATTTCCGGGTCAGTCATTATGGTAGCCGGATTGGAGTTGATCAGTATGACGCGATAACCTTCTTCACGCAGTGCCTTACATGCCTGTGCGCCGGAGTAGTCAAATTCACAGGCCTGGCCAATGACAATGGGTCCTGCGCCGATAATCAGAATGCTTTTTATGTCGCTACGTTTTGGCATAAGACGTTTCTAAAACCTTTTACTGAGCTGCGCGTTTTTCTAAAGTGTCGACAAACTGGTCGAATAAATATTCCACGTCACGCGGACCTGGGCTTGCCTCCGGATGCCCCTGGAAGCTAAAGGCATCCTTATCTGTGCGTCGAATACCCTGCAATGTTTTATCAAATAGTGATACATGCGTGGCTTCGAGACACGATGGCAGACTGGATTCATCCACGGCAAAACCATGGTTCTGGCTGGTTATCAGTACCTGTCCACTGCTGAGATCCTGCACTGGATGGTTGGCACCGTGGTGACCAAATTTCATCTTGATCGTTTTAGCGCCGCTGGCTAGAGCCAGTAACTGATGGCCGAGACAAATACCAAACACGGGAATATTGGCATCCAAAATCTCGGCAATGGCCTTGATTGCATAATCGCACGGCTCGGGATCACCCGGACCATTGGATAGAAACACGCCATCGGGCTTGAGTTTCAAGACTTCAGCAGCGGGTGTCTTTGCAGATACAACAGTCAAACGGCAGCCACGATCAACGAGCAGGCGCAGAATGTTGTGTTTTACGCCGTAATCATAAGCCACCACATGAAAGCGACCAACATTGTCCTTGCTATAGCCGTTCTCAAGTGACCAGATACCTTCGTTCCAATCATATTGCTCACGTGTGGTAACGACTTGAGCCAAATCCATCCCCTTCAAACCAGGGAAGCCTTTGGCCTTTTCAATAGCTGCCATATCGTCCACATTGTCACCGACGATAATACAGCCGTTTTGTGCGCCCTTCTCTCTCAATATGCGCGTCAACTTACGCGTGTCGATACCTGCAATCGCCACGGTATTGTGTCGACGCAGATAATCTTCGAGAGATTCTTGTGAGCGCCAGTTGCTGACGATAGGTGACAATTCGCGAATAATCAGGCCAGCGGCATGAAGTGACTTTGATTCCTGATCTTCTTTGTTACAGCCGACATTGCCTATATGTGGATAAGTCAGCGTAACGATTTGACGGGCATAAGAGGGGTCGGAAAGGATTTCCTGATACCCAGTTAGCGAAGTGTTGAAAACCACCTCACCAACGGTCTCGCCATCGGCACCAATGGATTCGCCACGGAATACGGTGCCGTCTTCAAGGGCTAAAAGCGCCGGTTTTCTCAAGTAAAACCTCCAAGAGACAGACGTGCAAAAAGCGGGAGCAACCCTGTCGAGCGCTCCCGCCGAGAATACTATGCGTTCGGAATAATGGGGTGGAATTTTACTCGAGATGACCCTAAGTGTCTATGGTGAAAACAGGTTTCTCGAAGACCCGGCCTTAGGCCAGGCCGAGCACATCCTGCATATCGAAGAGACCTGTGTCGTGACTCATGATCCATTGCGCCGCGCGGGCCGCGCCCTTGGCGAATGTCATGCGACTAGATGCCTTATGGGTGATTTCTACTCGTTCGCCGATTCCTGCAAACATGACCGTGTGTTCACCAACGATGTCGCCGGCGCGGATAGTCTCAAAACCAATCGTCTTGCGGTCGCGTGCACCGGTGTGACCCTCTCTGCCATATACTGCACAGGTTTTCAGATCACGCCCTAAGGCATCGGCTACCACTTCGCCCATGCGTAGCGCTGTACCCGATGGCGCGTCGACCTTATGGCGATGATGGGCTTCGATAATCTCGATATCGACATCATCACCCATTACTCTGGCAGCGATGTCGAGCAGCTTCAGACAGAGATTTACGCCAACACTCATATTCGGCGCAAACACAATACCTGTTGATTCCGAGGCCTGTTTGATTCTGGCCTTCTGCTCTTCATTAAATCCGGTGGTGCCAATAACGACTTTTTTGCCATTGGCCGCGCACAACTCCACATTGCCCAAGGTATTTTCAATAGTCGTGAAATCAATCAATACGTCAAATTGATCGACCACGCTCTTTACGCTGTCGACTAACTGTACACCTGCCTTGCCGCTACCGATCAAGTCACCGACATCCATCCCCAGCAAGGGGCTGCCGGGACGCTCAATGGCGGCACTAACACGCACACCTACCGCTTCATTGATGGCTTCTATTAAATTCCGTCCCATGCGCCCACCGGCGCCAGTAACAGCTACGTTGATCATGATTTTTCCCCAGATTTGCGACGCTACCAGCTTATGTAGGAATAGCCGTCAGCCTGTAATTCGATAAGATCGCTCGCCCCCACTTCAACGATGGTTGCGAATTCATAGAGATCTTTTTCTGTCCATTTGAGTGATTTCATGGTGTTTCCACAAGCGTGAAACTCTACACCATAGGCGCTGAGGCTTTTAACCCGCTGCTTAATTTCATCTGTTACAGGTCGCCCCGGCTTTTTCGCCAGTATATGTAGGCCTGGGCCAAAACAGGTCACCACAATGCGCACATTATCGCCATACTTGCGCAATACCGCACCCACGGAAAACAACACATGGTTATGATAATCAGGATCGGACTTGTTAAATTGATAGACGACTTTGTAATCCGCCTCATCACCAGGGAATTTCAATTCTTCAAGCTCGACTTTTTCTGCGTGGGCTTTGCCCATGCCCATCGCCAGCAAACCACCACCTGCGGCAAGTGCTCCTAATGTTTTGCGTCGGCTAACATCTGGATCGCTATTACGCAATTTTCGAAACCAATTTTTCATGCCCTGCTCCGTCAGGTCAGATCATCAAAGAATTCTTTTACTTTATCCAGCCAGGATTTGTGTTGCGGGTTGTGCTTGCCGCCATTAAGAGTGTCCTCAAACGAACGTAATAAATCTTTTTGTTCGTTAGACAAATTAACCGGGGTCTCAACGTTTACTCGACAGAACAAATCGCCAGTCACATTCCCACGCACGGGTTTTACCCCTTTGCCACGAAGTCGAAACAATTTACCTGTTTGTGTCTCTGGTGGCACCCGCAATTTTACTTTTCCATCAAGTGTAGGCACTTCTAGCTCACCGCCCAAAGCAGCTGTGACAAAACTCACTGGCATATCACAATACAGGTTTTCATTCTCACGTACAAAAATTGGATGTTCTTTGACGTTGATGTGAATATACAGATCACCGGCAGGGCCACCGTTTTCACCTGCTTCACCTTCACCGCCGAGGCGAATGCGATCACCGGTATCCACGCCGGAGGGAATCTTTGCCGAGAGCGTTTTGTGCTCCTGAACTCGACCATGACCGTGACAACTGCCGCAGGGGTCTTTTATCATCTGACCACTACCATGGCATTGCGGACAGGTCTGTTGTATCGAGAAAAAGCCCTGCTGCATGCGCACCTGGCCATGACCACCACATGTTGAACAAGTAACAGGCGTGCTACCTTTCTTGGCGCCACTGCCATTACAGGTATTACATTTGACATAGGTTGGGACACGGATCTTTACCGTGGTACCACGTACAGCGTCTTCCAGAGAAATATCCAGGTTATACCTGAGATCCGCGCCACGATTGACTCGCTGACCACCACCGCCACGACCGCCACCGAAGATATCGCCAAAGATATCACCAAAAATATCGCTGAAACCGCCCTGAGCTCCTCCGCCGCCGCCAAAACCGCGCGCAGAAGGGTCAACACCTGCGTGACCAAATTGGTCATAGGCCGCGCGTTTTTGCTCGTCGTTGAGCACATCGTAGGCTTCTTTGGCCTCTTTGAATTTTTCCTCGGCCTCAGCGTCGCCCGGATTACGATCCGGATGAAACTTCATTGCCTTGGCTCGATAGGCCTTTTTCAGTTCGTCCTTACTGGCGTTTTTGCTAACACCTAAGACTTCGTAGTAATCGCGCTTTGACATTGAGCTTGTTACCATTTTGTGTTTTACCTAAAAAGCAGGCGCGTATATACGCGCCTGACTTCTATGCATTCCCGTTGCCGGGCGCGGGGACGATTACTTATCGTCCTTTACTTCTTCGAACTCGGCATCAACGACGTCATCAGCTGAACTGTTCGTGGCTTCTGCCGCTGCATCCGCCGCGCCATCACCCGATTGTTTGGCATAAGCGCGCTGCGCCATCTCGCCAGAAGCCTCGGTCAATTTGGCCGTCTTGGCTTCGATGTCCGCCTTATCATCGCTCTTCATTGCCTTCTTCAGATCTTCGATAGCCGTGTTGATTTTGGTCTTTTCGTCTTGAGTAACCTCGTCACCAAGATCCTTCATCGACTTCTCGACCGCGTGTATCATATTGTCGGCCGTATTGCGTGCGGTGACCAATTCCTGGAACTTCTTGTCCTCGTCCGCATGCAATTCCGCATCCTTGATCATCTTTTCGACTTCTTCATCAGACAAACCGCTAGAAGCCTTGATCACGATAGACTGTTCTTTTCCAGTCGCCTTGTCCTTCGCAGACACATTCAAAATACCGTTGGCATCGATGTCGAAGCTGACTTCGATTTGCGGCACACCGCGTGGTGCTGGTGGTATGTCCTGGAGGTCGAAACGACCCAGTGACTTATTACCTGCCGCCTGCTCACGTTCACCCTGCAGTACATGTACGGTTACGGCTGTTTGATTGTCATCAGCAGTTGAGAACACCTGCGATGCCTTGGTAGGTATGGTCGTGTTCTTGTCGATCAACTTGGTCATAACTCCACCCATAGTCTCGATACCAAGAGACAGTGGCGTTACGTCAAGCAACAATACGTCTTTAACATCACCACCAAGTACACCACCCTGGATCGCTGCACCAACCGCTACCGCTTCGTCAGGGTTTACATCTTTGCGCGGCTCTTTACCGAAATAGTTCTTAACCGCCTCTTGTACCTTAGGCATACGAGTCTGGCCACCGACAAGAATAACGTCGTCGATTTCAGAGGTCGAAAGACCAGCGTCTTTCAAGGCAACCTTACAAGGATCGATAGTGCGTCTGATCAATTCATCAACCAGGGATTCCAGCTTGGCACGTGTCACCTTGATGTTAAGGTGTTTTGGACCTGATGCATCGGCGGTAATATAGGGCAGATTCACTTCAGTTTGCTGTGTGGAAGACAGCTCGATCTTGGCCTTTTCTGCCGCTTCTTTCAGACGTTGCAGCGCAAGCGGATCACGATGCAAATCGATACCAGATTCCTTCTTGAATTCGTCTGCCAGGTAATCGATCAGACGCGTGTCGAAATCTTCACCACCGAGGAAAGTATCGCCGTTAGTCGCCAGTACTTCGAACTGGTGATCGCCATCGACTTCGGCAATTTCGATAATGGATACGTCGAAGGTTCCGCCACCAAGATCGTATACCGCAATCTTGCGATCGCCCTTACCCTTGTCCATACCATAGGCCAGCGCCGCAGCAGTAGGCTCATTGATGATACGCTTGACTTCCAGACCGGCAATCTTGCCCGCGTCTTTGGTAGCCTGACGCTGAGAGTCGTTAAAATAAGCAGGAACAGTGATAACTGCTTCGGTAACCGGCTCACCGAGGAATTCTTCAGCAGTCTTCTTCATCTTCATCAATACGCGCGCAGAGATTTCAGGCGCAGCCATTTTTTTGCCACGCGCCTCAACCCATGCATCACCGTTATCGGCCTTGACGATTTTGTAAGGCACCAGATGAATGTCTTTTTGTACGATGTCCTCGTCGAAACGACGGCCAATGAGTCGCTTGACCGCAAAAAATGTCTCAGTCGGGTTAGTTACCGCCTGACGCTTGGCCGGTTGGCCGACAATGACTTCGCCATCTTCGGTGAAGGCTACAATAGACGGTGTTGTGCGATCACCCTCGGAATTTTCTATTACGCGAGGCTTTCCGCCCGCTTCCATAACAGCCACACAGGAGTTGGTGGTGCCAAGGTCTATACCTATGATTCTGCCCATTAAAGTTCTCCTAAAAGTAAATCAATTCGTTATTGTTAGCGTATGTGGGGCTATCCAATACTAATTCAAGCCCTGCACTGCATTACGCCTGTAGACTCAGGCCTGTTCGTCGATATTGCCACCTGTTTGGGGTGGATTAGCCGCTTTTGATACCACGACCATAGCCGGCCTGACCAAGCGACCGTGCAAGGTATATCCCTTCTGAATTACGGTTAATACGGTATTAGGTTCTTGCTCCGTACTTTCCTGCATGGTCATCGCCTGATGAAATTCGGGATTAAATTTTTCGCCCTGGGGATTCATCTGTTCGACGCCAAATTTCTCTACTGCAGACGCAAGCATTTTTAAGGTGAGCTCTGAACCCTCGCGAATCTTTGTGGCATCTACCTCGTTCCCCTGGAAGACTGCCAAACCCAGCTCCATACTGTCGATTACGGGGACCAGTTCATTTACAAATTTTTCCAGGGCATAGCGATGTGCATTACTAACATCTTTTTCTGCACGACGCTTGATGTTTTCCGCCTCTGCTTTGGTGCGTAAGGCAAGGTCCCAATTTTCCTGCGCCTTGGCCTCTGCCGCAGCCAAAGCCTCCTTAAGAGATGCAAGGGTGTCCTCGCCTTGTGGGGAAACGGCCTCCTGTTCGTCCACCTCAGCCTCTGGATTGGCCATTTCTTCTTTCATATCAGTCATTTAGCTCTCCACTCAAGGTAAAATCCGATGAATTAAAGGTGATTGTCCTCTATATAAGGGTTGATTACTTAAATTCCAATGCGGAACCAAGCAATTTCGCGGTGATATCTACAACGGAGATCACGCGGTCATAATTCATGCGCGTAGGACCGATAACGCCGAGCACACCGACAGTCTCGCCTTCTACTTTATAAGGAGACGAAATAATGCTGCATCCCTCTAATTGATTTACACCGCATTCGGAACCGATAAAGATCTGTACTCCCTGAGATACCAGACACTGATCAAGCACCTCAAGTATGGTCTGCTTTTGCTTAAAGGTATCGAAGACTTTGCGTAACTGCTCAGTATCAGTAAGCTCTTGAAATCCTAGCAGATTCGTTTTCCCCGCCATTACCAGGTCTTCCGTGTCTCCGTCTGGAAACAGCTTATCCGCCATCTCGACCATATCTGTCATCAAGTCGTTCACGTCCTGGCGGGCCTGGTTCAGATCGGTTAACAGATTTCGGCGCACTTCACTAATCTCGCGTCCCCCAAAAACGGAGTTGAGATAATTGGCGATTTTTTGCAGCTCACTCTGAGTATACGAACGGCGCAGATGCAGAATCCGATTCTCCACCTCGCAATCATTAATAACAACGATAGCCAATACCCGGTTTTCGCTCAGGGGTAGAAACTCGATCTGGCGCAAGGCCTTGTGGGTGCGACGCGGCAACATGACCAGACTGGTCATTCGAGTGACTTCAGAGAGAATATCTGAGGCCGTGGAAACAATTTGCTTGTGGCTGCCCTCTGATTTAATCATGCGCTGGATGGTCTGGACCTCCTTTTTGCGCATGGGAGCCACCTTTACCAGGGAATCGACAAACACACGATAACCCTTGTTTGTCGGTATACGCCCTGCAGAGGTATGTGGCGAGGCGATCAAACCCATATCCTCAAGATCGGCAAGCACATTACGAATAGTGGCTGGGCTCAACTCCAGTCCGGATGCACTGGCGAGCGTACGCGAACCTACAGGCTGCCCTCCCTCAATATATTTCTCGATAAGGGATTTAAGCAGTATCTGGGCACGTTCACTTAATTGAGTGTGCTCTGTCGCTGATTTCTGTGCCGCCATAACAACCATTTAGACAAGACTTAGCCAACTTTATTAGCACTCAACAAGCAAGAGTGCTGCCGGTCGGGACGCTATCAATTCGATGTGAGACTGTCAAGTTTGAAGCAATATTGGCGAGCTATAGTAAACGTGCTAACTTGTTGTTAAATCGGGGAGAGACCATGTCACAGGATTTCAAGAAAATCGGTATTATCGGAAAATACGCGAATACGGAAATTGGTAGCCAATTATGCGCCCTTAGTGATTACCTCCTGGCGCGTGGCTGCGAGGTCCACATAGACCAAGGGACGGTGGACGCCTTGCGTTCAGACTTCCCCAATGCAAACAACATCAGCCGCGAAGACATGGGGCAGCTGTGTGACCTCATTATCGTCGTAGGGGGAGATGGTACCCTTTTAAATGCCGCCCGTTCCCTGACGCGATTTAATGTACCCCTGGTCGGCATCAATCTCGGACACCTGGGCTTTCTAACCGACATCCCATGGGATCATTATCAGGATAAGCTCGACGAAATCTTCGATGGTCAATACACCGTGGAAGATCGCATGCTTCTTCAGGCCAATATCATTCGGGACGGAACCAGTATCAGCGAAAGCATTGCCTTCAATGATGTCATTGTGCACAAGTGGGAAGAGGCGCGGATGCTGGAATTCAGCACTACGATCAACGGCAAGTTTGTCAATGTCCAGCGCTCAGATGGGATAATTGTTTCGACCCCTACTGGTTCAACAGCCTACGCGCTCTCCGGCGGAGGGCCTGTTCTGAACCCAGCCCTTAAGGCAATATTGTTAGTCCCTATCTGCCCGCATACGCTGACACAACGGCCGCTAGTGGTGGATAGTGAAAGCGTGATAGAAATTACCATCAGTGAAGAGGGTCATGCTCGAGCGCAGGTAACCTGTGACGGTCAGATTAACCTTGGCGTCACCGCAGGTGATAAGATCCGCGTTAGTCAGTTTAATGGGAAGGTGACCTTGCTCCATCCACAGGATTATAATTACTACCAGATTCTGAGAACCAAACTACACTGGGGTATCCGGCTTTAACATTTATGCTACAAGAACTACAAATCCGCGATTTCGCAATCGTCGACAGACTTCAACTCCAACTCAATAACGGCATGACCGTATTTACCGGCGAAACAGGCGCTGGTAAATCCATTGCCATTGATGCACTTGGCATTGCCCTGGGAGACCGGGCGGATACCACAGTTGTTCGACAAGGGTCCAAGCGCGCTGAAATTACGGCTCGTTTTAATATCCAGTCGAATGCGAGCGCCAAACAGTGGCTCATAGAACATGAATTAGACGATGACGGCGAATGTATTCTTCGTCGCACCATCAATAGCGAAGGCGGCTCCAAAGCGTATATCAATGGTCGCCCTGCCCCGCTACAGCTTATCAAGGAACTCGCCGAGCTGTTAATTGATATCCACAGCCAGCACCAACATCAATCATTGTTACGCCCTAATGATCAACGACAATTGCTAGACAATTTTGGCCAGCACCAGGACTTGTTATCTCAGGTCTCACTTGCCTGGCAACAATGGCAAAAAACCCGAACCCGGTATGAAGAAATCCGCAGTGCCGAAAATGAGCGTCAATCTCGCGTGGATTATCTGAAGTTTCAACTAAATGAATTAGAGGAACTTGCACCACAAGCCGGCGAGTGGGAAAACCTGGAACAAGAGCACAGCGCGATGTCCAATCATGAGCGCATTGAATCAGCCATTACCGAAAGCCTCAATCTTCTGTACGAAGATAATCAGTCTATTGCCAGCCAGTTAAATCAAGCCGTCAATCTGCTCGAAGAAGTCGCGCAATTTAATTCCGGCATTCAATCCAGCGTAGAACTACTCAATAGTGCGGTTGTGCAAATTAAAGAGGCCACTAGCGATTTACGTTCAATCAGTGATGATTCCGGATGGGATGCACAACGTTTCCAGTGGCTCGAAGATCGCATAGGCGACTACATGCGTCTGGCGCGTAAGCATCACTGTTCGCCCGAGACCCTATATAGTTTCGTCGCAGAATTGCAGAATGAACTCGATTCACTGCAAGATGCGGATAGCACGCTACTAAAGCTTAATAAAGAGATTGAGTTTCTCTCGGCAGAATATCAGTCACTCGCTGCTTCCTTGAGCGAAGTACGCCAGAAGTCGGCAGCTCGACTCTCGAAAGAAGTGTCTTCATATCTTGGCAGACTCGGCATGAGTGGCGCGAAATTATCTATCGAACTAAATACCATAAACGGCAAAGGTGGTAGTCGTCATGGTAACGAGGAAGTTTCTTTTTGCGTTGCGACTAATAAGGGACAAAAGCCACAAGCCATTCAAAAGATCGCCTCCGGCGGAGAACTGTCAAGAATCAGTCTGGCCATACAAGTGGTCACAGCCAAGGTTGCACGTATACCAAGCATGGTTTTCGACGAGGTCGATGTAGGCATAGGCGGTGGCACAGCGGAAGTCGTGGGGCAATTGCTTAGACAGCTGGGCAACAAACGCCAGGTAATCTGCATTACCCACCAGCCGCAGGTCGCCGCACAAGGCCATCACCATTACCTGGTTAAGAAAAGCTCTGGAAAATCAGAGACTTTCACGCAATTTCAGGCGCTGACTGATGAACAACGACAGCACGAAGTCGCCCGCATGCTCGGTGGTGTACAAATTACTGAAACCAGTCTCTCCCATGCCCGAGAAATGTTGGACACCGCGGGTGCCCTCTCTATCGAGGAATTATGATTACTCTGCGGGCTAATTGACGTTTTTTCCTCAACCGCCCTGCTAAGGCTGTCGATAACAATACTAATCTCCTAGTTTTAGCATGCCATGTCAGAACACCGACCAACCGTACTGTTTGTAGAAGATGCGCCCGACGTGCGTGATATCGCTCGCATCTTTTTGAACAAGTCTGGATACGACGTAGTTGAAAAAGAAGACGCTGAAAGTGCGTGGGAATATTTACAGAATAACCACCAGCACGTCGACGTGGCATTACTCGATATTCTGCTACCTGGATTCGATGGTTATGAACTCTGTAGTCGAATTAAATCCCATGATCAAATGAAAGACCTACCTGTTGTCTTTGCCTCATCGCTCACAGATTTGGAAGAAAAACTAAAAGGCTATGCCTGTGGCGGAGACGACTACGTAACTAAGCCTGTGTTATACGAAGAGTTACAGCAAAAAATTAAGCGCATTCTTCAAATTAAAAACACCACTGTTGAACTGAAACAAAGGGCTTCTGCTTCAACTAGCGCCGCACTGGAAGCGATGAATTACTCGTCTGACCTCGGCCAGATTATCTCCTTTTATAAGGCCAGTCTTGATGTACAAAACTACCAGGAACTTGCCCAAAAAGTCTTCGAAGTCACCAATAATCTCGAACTCAGAACCTGCATGACTTTTTTTGTCGAAGGCGATGCGCTTTCCTATTCATCTAACGGTAAAGTAACGCCATTGGAAATCAACATTATGGAAATGACGCGCGGGGGTAAACGATTTGTAGATTTTGGGCAACGCACCATAATTACCCACAAAAATTTTACTTTGTTGATAAAAAACATGCCTGTTGATCGCCCGTCTCGCTACGGTGTATTAAAGGATACCTTAGGTGCCTTGGGTGACGCGTTAGAGGCTCGCGTACATTCGCTACAGCAAAACAATCTCGAAAATAAACGCAATGAATTAATCAATTTTGTCCAGCTATCCACGCTGGAAGCGGAAAGTACTTTCGAGCAGATTTATACGGAAATTAACAGCGCCATGGAGACCATGAATAGCGCTGTAGAAGATGCCTTTATTAGCATCGGACTAACCGAACAACAGGAACAACATTTTCGCGATATAGTGAAGGCACTGATAGCCCAATCTGAAAGCGCGATGGCTAAAGGTGATCGGTTACTTTCAGCGTTTGATCAAATTTCAAGTGCGCTTAGGAAGAGCTTGTCCATCAAGTCCGGTTCATGAATCCTATTTCTTACTCTGACACTGCCCACAAAGGCCATATATATAAAGGCAATGATCCGTCATTTCAAATCCTGCCTGCTGCGCAATTTCACGCTGGCGTTTTTCGATAATTTCGTCCACAAACTCCTCAACCTTACCGCATTGCAAACATACGATATGATCGTGATGCTCGCCAGTATTGAGCTCAAAAATAGCCCTACCGTCCTCAAAACGGTGTCGACACACAATTCCGGCTTCCTCGAACTGGGTCAACACGCGGTATATTGTCGCAAGCCCAATATCTTCACCGTTTTCTTTCAATCGGGTGTAAATGTCTTCTGCACTGAAGTGTTGTTCGGTGTTTTCCTCCAGCAACTCAAGAATTTTGAGCCTGGGGGTCGTCACTTTCAAACCGACATCTTTTAGATTAGGAATTTGCATGCCAATAGCCACTTATTTGACGTTGATATTGCTGATTGGAAATTGTGGTGCGACTATACCACAAAGCATCTAATTCAGATAAAATTAGCCGTCTTCAAAATACCCTTATGGAATACAATGACTAAATCCACTCTATTGATATTCATTTTTTTATTTATCTTTTCAAGCGCTTGCACCATGCATCGCATTGATGTTCAACAAGGCAACGTCATCACCAAGGAAATGGTTGAACAGATTAAAACCGGCATGACCAAACGCCAGGTTACCTTCGTGATGGGTTCGCCTATGATACAAGATCCCTTTCACAGCGCCCGTTGGGACTATGTTTTCACCATGCAACCCGGCAATAAGCGCAAGATTGCAGAATACAAACGGGTCACACTCATTTTTGAAGATGACAAGGTGGCGAAGATTGATGTGGTGAATGTTAATTAGGTAGGTGTCCGGTATTGACTTCGTGTTTGCTGATAACTGCAATTAACAGATAGCAAACCTACTATATAAACTAACATGATGGGCTTCATTTCACGCGTATAATTTGACCGGACCGGAAGACATCAAAGATTTTCTGTTTCTTTTTCTTCTTCTCCCCGGTAATTCGCGATAGTCAGTCCCTTTGCGCTTTTCTTCTGCACTCCCACCAGGTTTTCAAGAAACATTAAATAAGGATATTGAATTTCTCGAACTATAGACCGGTGTGTTTAGTCAGTTCGGAAGCCCGAAATTGGAACAATCATCAGTAGTAAATATATCGGTCGAAATGAAGTGTCGTTAGACGGTTTTGCCATTTTATAGGTACTACTAGGCGACTCCTTTAAAAGTCATTTTGACACAAACAGTTGAATACTCGATACTTGGTAATCGTGTGAACAATGTTAGTTATAGATTGCAGATTTGGTAAATTCGGAGCCTACATTCCATGGAACTCATAAACCCTGACATTGAAAAAGATCTGGCTATAGAAAAACCGTTGAAAATTGAGCTTGGAAGCGCTGGCAAATATCGCGAGGGCTACTATGGCCTCGACCATCTCAAAATGGACGGTGTAGACATCGTCGCAGACTTAAATAAACCATTGGAGAAAATTCCAGAGAATTCTGTTAGTCATATCTATAGTCGCCATGCATTGGAACATGTAATTGAGTTTCTACCATTAATGAAAGAATTGCATCGGATAGCACGGTCTGGATGTATTTTAAATATTGTTGTTCCTCATTTTTCCAATCCATACTACTACTCAGATCCAACTCACGTGCGTTTCTTTGGGTTATATACAATGAACTATTTTGTATCTCCTGAAAAACAGCCTTTCCCAAAACGACTCGTTCCCGCGTTCTATACGGATACTCGTTACGAAATTGATACAATAAAGATTTCATTTTATCGAATGAACATTTTTGACCGAGTTACCGTCCCACTTCTTCGAAAAATTGTGAATCTGAATTTTGCGATGCAAGATTTCTATGAACGCCGTCTGTGCCGACTCTTCCCTGCATCCGAGATTTCCTATACGCTCAGAGTCGCAAAATAGTAAAATATTTCACTTGAATAATAACTATTCCGTATATTTTTAATCCTAATGCAATATTATGGCTCAGTTTTTGTAATCACACTCTTTAAGCCGACTTTATTAACTCTAAATATGAACTACATAACGCAATTTTCTAGCTCAACACTCTTACAATGAAAGACCAAAAAAAGAAAATACTTGTCTGTATTGACAAGATACACAATCTTAATAGCGGACTAGGTCGGGTGTCTATTGAATATGCAATGGAACTGATTAACAACAACGAGTATGATTATACCTTTCTTGTACCGAAGAACTATCCAGAGAACGACTTCTTTGGGCACGGCATAGTGAGACTTACGGCATGGAAACGCCAGTTTTCTGGTTACATGAAAGAATTCGATCTCGTTCATTTGCTGTACCAATCACCGAGTTATAGTTTTCGTCATGCGCAAAAGTCGCTAATGACGGTACACGACATAAACTTCATGCATGTCAAAAATACTGGAAAACGGTTAAAATATAAGCGAAAAATGCAGCAGATTATTGATGCCGTTGATTCGCTCTGTTTTATATCTGAATTCGCCAAAAACGATACAAATAGTAATCTTAACTTTGATAGATCAAAAAGACAGCGCGTCATTTACAACGGAGTTACCGATTCCTGTATCACCACTTCTAAACCTGCCTGGTGTCCAGTCAATTTTCTATTTTCAATCGGCATTTTCACAGTCAAAAAGAATTTTCACACCTTAATACCACTCTTAAAGAGCCTACCTGATACATATACTTTAGTTATTGCTGGTGATTGCAATACTGCTTATGGCAATCAAATCAAAAAAGATATAGCCGACTCCGGACTCGATAAGCGCGTAATTCTTCCTGGAATGATCTCTGAGGAAGAAAAGAACTATCTGTATACACATTGCGAAGCGTTTTTATTCCCATCAATAGCCGAGGGTTTTGGTTTACCTGTTATAGAGGCTATGAAATGTGGAAAGCCGGTTTTTTGCTCTGACCGCACCAGCCTAAAAGAAATCGGGAATGAGTATGCCTATTTCTGGAAAAACTTCGAACCCAGTGAAATGCGAGAAATATTCGCAAAAGGTATGGCTGACTTCGACAACATAAAGGCCGAAAAGGAAATCAAATATGCCAACTCATTTACATGGAAAAAGAACGTTGATCGCTACGTCGAACTCTATAAAGAATTAATTAATGAGTAAGTTTAAAAATATCGTCATATGTTGCCCCGGAGACGTGCTGATTAGCGGCGGTGTCAACAGCCTTCACAATCTGTGCAGAACACTATCGCTTATTGGTTACGATGCATCCATGTATTACCTCAATCCTAAAGAAGAAATCATACAAAGTGATTACTATTTGGCCTATAAAGTCAAAAGATGCACAGATTTAGCTGACGACCCTGAAACACTTTTTGTTGTACCCGAGACCCTGGTACCGTTTTTGTTGCAGTTTCACCATGCTGGAAAGATGATTTATTGGCTCGGCTTGTTGTTCTACTTTAAAACGCCAAGCTGGAGCCCCCCTTTCAATATTAAGTTTTTCAGAACTTTCATAAAGTGTAAATCGTATTTTGGCTATTCTTCAGGGGCCATAGAAAACATGCAGCGAAAATTGAACGAGTATGCCAAGTCACATCTCGACATATGGAATGGGGAAGTATTTCACCTTAGTAATTCTTATTTTGTCGGCGATTACTGCCGCGAAAAAGGCGCAAAGACCTGGGTTCTTCACAACCCAATTCGGGACGAGTTTTACACCGAGCAAGTTCTTCCACTAAGAGAGAAACTGATACTATTCGGGCCACACACCCAACCGGCCTGGATAAGTAGAGCTAAACGCCTTCTACCTGGCTTTCAGATTATAAAGTTGAGGAAACTCCCTTCATCCACTGTTTTCGACCTTATGTCCAAAGCAATGGTATTCGTAGAGATTGGGATTTTTTCTGGAAGAGATAGAATGCCGCGAGAAGCGGCCATGCGTGGCTGTGTTGTGTTAGTCAACAACCGGGGTACTGCTGGCAACGACAAAGACTACTTACTCGAGTCTAATTACAGAATAGATGAAAATAAAGTTGACCAAATATTGGAAACACTATCGGTTATCGTGAATAACTATAACACTCATTTTGAAAAACAGTCATCATTCAGAAACAGTTTGATATCGGAAAGAAATAATTTCAGGATCAACACTGACAACATTTTTTCCTCATTGTTGAAAATACGTGATCCCAATGAAAGCAGAAAGCATGAACAATAGAAATATTAAATTAGGACTATTTTTCACTAATACCAACAGGGACTATAACAAGAGTGCTGCATCGACCTGGATACGAATATGGCAGATGATCGATCCATACAAGGCTCTTGGTGTCGAAGTCAGTTTCAACAACTTTTTCAAGAAATACGACGTCGCCATCGTATACAGAAAGTCCAAGCCAAAATACTATTACATTCTTAAGTATCTAAAACTCATCAGTAAAACAGTCTATTTTGACACCTGTATTAATTTGTTCGAAAAAAGTTGGGAGATTTCCGATGAAAGGTTGGAATATGCCCACAAGATCGCGAAAACAGCAGATGGCATCATCTGTGCCTCGAGCCAGATTGCGCGTTTTTCGGCTCCATACGCGAATAGCGTTTACACAATGGAAGATCCTATAAATTTAGACCACTTTTCCACACTGAAGGGAGATATCAATTTTGATAAGCCACTTTTTGGCTGGTCAGGTGTCGCGCAAAAATCGGTATTTCTGAATCGTTACGCAAGCGAAATAGACAAACGTATACACCTGATTACCGACAATACCATAACAGATGAACAACTTGAGTTTGAATATATTTACACCCAGTGGCGATACGAAACATTTCCGAAAGAACTCATCAAATGCGATATTGCGCTCTTACCAAGAGATCTAAATTCTTCCTACAATTTAGGACATAGTGCATTTAAGGCTTTAGTCTTTGCCGTCTTAGGCATCCCAATTATCGCCGATAAAATTCCTTCATATATCGACCTGACACAGTACTATGACGGCATTGTATTTTTAGATGACTATGATAATAGTATAGAAAAATGCATCGAAGCTCTCAGATTACGCAGCCTCGATACAACGAAGGTCAGAAAACACTATTCGCTTGAGAACCAGGCTAAAATGCAGGTTGAATATTTTCTTCAACGGTTGAACCATTAATGGAGAGACAGTATCAACTACAGAATTTGAGATATTTTTCTTGCTGATATTTAAAGCTCCACTTTTCGTTAGTGTATGCATTTACAGGTGGCGTCACCTTTCCCTGGCTTATCTGAGTCAGAACATCGATAATACTATCGCTTCGATAAAATACCGAATTTTCACAAAAATCTTTAAATTCTCTAAACTTCTCATGGCTCAGCATAGGAATATTGTAGGCATACGCCAGATTGAACGCACCTGAAATCTTGATTCTCAAGAATTCATCAAAGTCACTTTGTACAGGATGGATTGCTGGCATAATATAGTCACTATTCTTGATATAAGAATGAAACAAATCATCATCAATATAGTAGTCAAACGCCCTGATCACATGACTCATATTGTTCTCGTTTATCCAGTCGAGTATCTCTAATCCTCGCCCCGACTCTCTCTTGCATCTTCCCAGGACAATAATCTTGAGTTTTGAAGGATAACTTTCTGCATTTAGAATAGCATCGAATATACCCGGATAGTCCTTTCTGTGTGATAGCACTTCGCCTGGGATAGTTACCCATATTTCATTTTTAGGTTTATGCAAATCTATATCTCTATATGATGGATAGAATATCGGATAAAATGACTCGAGACTAAGATTGGGAAGTGAACCTTTCTGTGACTCTTCTAAATCGTCGCTTAGCACAAAGTAATTTTTAATTTTCCTCGAAATCATCTTTTGAGAAAACCCGGAGCGAAGTTTATTTACGTTGTGGGCTATGCCGACAAATTTTATTTCCTTTGGATATGGCAGCAAACACAATGATCGAACGATATTTCCATGAGCAGTATTGAATATTACGCTGCGGGGCTTAAGTGATACAATTTTACTTCTCACCTTCAACAAGTCTGTCCAACGATGATCATCAAAATCGTAATAGGTATAACTATCAAATCCAAACGCCTCTACCCTGGACTTAAGCCTAATATCCCCAATGAAATGCACCTGGTTTCCGGCTTCTTTCAGAAAGAGCACTTGGGAGTATATGCATTCCGCATGTGAGGATGTTTCAACAATTATATAATTTGGCATGAGCAGTTTTTTAATCGGCCGAATTCTAGCTAGCAAAAATAGCAGACTGCGTGATTTTTATCAAAATTATTTCACCCATTCAAATATAATTACATGGCGTAAACGTTTACATTACCCATCTCAATATTTTCTCTATCTCTACTTATTTTTTGCACATTGACCACTTTGCACCACTTTGAGTTGTAAAATATTTATTTCGAACTAAAATCATCAATAGACTCCAATTATAATTGAATTTTTTGACTTTTTTTCTCTAAATACTTTTCATGATATTAAAACCTTTTCTCTCGTAGTTTCAAATAAGGCATTCACTTTTTAAATAATCACATACTCAATTTGCAATCAATTATTTTTAGACCACATAATCTCGCTTCAGTTATAATTCACTTCGTCAGAAATTATTATTGACGAATTTCCTTCTACTTATTAAGCTACCAAAACTCTAGCCATTCCCCTGACGTTTTGACATCTTTCTAGAAAAGTACTTTATTGCGAACAGTTCTAACTCCGAATGTATTAGCCACTTTCATCCGCCATCTTTGTAGTTTCTCCATTGAAAACCAAGAGCTAACAAGTGCGCGCACATCTTGTCCATATAGAAGTCCGTTGACTAGCCACAAAACAGAAAAACCGCTATTATTTGCCAAATTCAAATAATTATTACCAATACCCGGACGTCACATGAAACAACAAAAACGATCACACCTTCTCGCTATACTTATAAGTTTGGTTTTAATGACTATTTTCTGCCTCCCAAATAATGCATATTCAAGTGATACCGGCAGTTTTGGTCTACGCCCTGTACTTGGCTACTCCGTTGGACAGGATAAGGTCCTCATCTCGGATTATATCCTCATCAACGGAGAGACAAGCCAAGAAACCAGTGGAAGTAGCTATTTGGATAACGGTGGGGGACTTCTGTTTGGGGTTGACCTTACCTACACACTGGACCAGCACTCTCGCCTTGGCATGGGGTTTCGGGCTAAGGGTAATTTTGAAAATCCTGAACTGAGCTATCTTGACGCTACATTTTCGACAAACATGCTACATATCATGTATATCTATCAGCATAGAATGGGCGGAATTGACGTGATCGCTGGAATTGGCGCTACTTATCATACGGGCACAAAATTCAGCATGAAACACGAAGAAAATAGTAGTGCTGATTTTGCAGTTAACTATTTGGATACCATCGCACCAATGTTCGACATCGCATTGGAAAAAATAACACGTGAAGGTGTCGCCTTGTATCTCGGTGTACGAGCTCATCTGGTTACTTACAAAGGAAAAGATGTTTTGATTGAAGGCATAGACACGTCTGGATATACAGCCAAGGAAATTGTCGGCAATAGTCTCGACTTTAGTTTTGGTGCTACCTGGTATTTCTAGACATATCCTCGATTCAACCGGCAAATCTACAAGATTGTAGTCAAGTACATGTTTATTAACTAAAGTGGAAAATGAATGACAGCAAAATTTCTTGTTTTATCAATCGTAGCGCTTATTTTCACGCCCGCGACATATGCATCATACAAAACAGAACTACCAGAACAATATAAAAAGGAAGCCGTGTATATTCAAATGGGCTTCGGGGGTCCCTATATAGTTCGAGATGAAAACGAGTATGACGCCGGGATGTTTTATGGAAACATCAAAGAGTTTGTTAAGTCATCTCCCGAATCCGTAGAGTTAGTGGACCGAGGTAACATTAAACAAAAAGTGGGTATCTCTATTGGAGTGGGATCGATTATAGCGGGATTTCTAGCAGCCCAGGCGACTGGCGGTATTTCTTCGCTCGTCGGTCTCGGAATATATTTCTGGGGAATCCTCTATGCGGTAGACGGGGTAAATGAAGTTAACAAGGGCATCTGGATACATAATGGCTATGTTATGAAAAATCAAATACAAGACCGCTCAAATTAGCAACTGGTATTCACGAAGTCTCAGAAAATGCGAATTGTAAACACATACATCAATTCTCTGCAATGCCCATTTTATTTTTCTTTACAGATGAGCTGTAGAATTTTAAGTCTGGTACCGCCGTAATATCCGGCGTCTGCAACGGAAGATGCTGCCGCCAAACCTGATACACAAGGCAACGTGGGATATCAATCACAACTGTGTCCATCAACATTGGAGTAGCGATTTCCCTGCCTATCTCTAAACTCAAATTGTTACCCGGTAATTGGATAGTTGTTATAGCTACTGCCGCCGACATGCCACGCAATTCAATGCTCTGCCCAGAAAAACTCCCTAGAGGTGCCTGTTGATCAACTGGTGCACTATTGTAATAAGCAAAGTTGAAATCCGTGGCTAACTCGGGAGATCGGGTTTCTTGCCAGTGTTTGTCATAGGTTCCGAGATAAGCTGTTCGTGATCGATGGCTAGCACCCAGGAAGCCCAAGCCTGCCACACGCGTATTCTTATTGATACTGTACGCTTCATCGTCGGCGTAGAAAATTCTTGGTAGCGAATTGCCGGCAACTTTTTTTCCAGCGAAGAGTTTCGATATGTAGGCACACCCATGGGGATTGTCCGGATGCGGAATGCTGCTATGACGATCGAGTCCGCCAAAAGCATATTCATATCGTAGCGGCACTTGCGCGAATTTTTGTGGGCGACTGGCGGATGTTGTTAACAATCCTTCTATCCAGTGTCGCTCACCCAATACCTGCAAAGACTTGTTAATCGCTCCACCGCGCAGAGAAACATTCATCGACGTTATTGCCCTGTTCGCAGGCGCATGGGCATCGGCGATCACAACGACATCAATATTTGGTTTGTATGGCACCATGTCAGATGCATAACGAATACTGTTTGCTGGGTCGTCTTCGTAATACTGATCAGTGAAAAATATCGGTGTAGGGTATTCTTGAATCGCTTCCAGGCCATGTGGCTGTATACGCCAGCTCTTCTTTGCAACGACCACTGCGCGCCATGAATTATCAGGCCATCGAAACGGAAATACCTGTGACACGATAGCCTTATCAACGTCGATTGTTAGCACAGACATCCTGGCGCACCGTTTCCTACTCCACCAAGCACCGGTCCAACTGGAACGAACGGTGGCGCAAATGTTGGTATTGGACCAGTCCCGAGTACGTTTTGGACCATCGTAGTGGACTTGAAGGTCAGTAACTGCAATTCAAACGCCTTGCAGATAGCATCGAATAATTCCTTGGCGTGTAAAGCCTGTGGATCCCCAAGATTTGCAAGCATGCTGGATTTCAAGGTACTCGCACTTAAACCGGCGTCACCTGCCGATGAAAACATCAACAAAGGCACGGGTACGTTCGGAGTCGGTGGCGCCATCGGTCCGGGAAAAGCGGCGAAAGACGGATACATCAAGTTGCCCATCAATCCCGCGTGCCAGGCCTGCCAGGCGCTGCCGATAGCGTTGGCTATCGCTACCGAATATTTGAGTTCAAACGCAGTGGCTTGCGGTGCTTTTGCAAGTATCAGTGGTGCCAAGGGCGGACCTAAAACATTGCCTGGCATTAACATCCCGCTCGGACCGTTTATGACTGCGCCTGCAATCGTGGTCATTTTCATCCACTGATCTATAGCACTACAAATTGCTGAAATACTGGCATCGATAAACGTCTCGAATTTTTTTCCGATATCTGCCGCCGCATCGACGTGATATTTATTTAGCGTCGCCTGGGCAAAAAGATTGGTGGGAGAATTGGGCGACACACTACGTTCTGATGCAGCAAACGCATCGCAAAACTGCTCGCCTGGCGACTGCCAATCCATAGGTAATTGTATGCCATTGGCAGTGAAAAAGGTTTTTGCTTGCTGACTGAACAGAGATTCCTGCGGAGCTGGCATGTCAATCACCAATCAAGACATCAGTACTGCCATCGATAACATTCCCTGCTCCACCACAATGCTGCGTGGAATCTCCCAACCGTACCGCGCCGAGATTATTGATCAAGACGCTACCGCTACCGGCGGTTGTCTGCCAGGTATTACTCCCACAGCACGCCGCGTGTATACCTTTGTCGCCAACTCGCAATGCGGGCATGTTATTAATCAATACATCCGCTGAACCGACAACTGCCGGCCCAGTGACCGGGTGTGCACAAGCTGGACAACCATGCACATCGGCTGGGGCATGGGATTTGTCTCCGAGACGTGCAGCACCGGCCATTGTTAATGCAAAACCTCTTGCAGCAGGGAGCCATTGGCCAAGTGAAATCGGCGCGTAACCTTGTTTTCATCATCCTCAAGAACAATGTCATAAACGTCCTTAAAGAATGTCTCCAGTTCCGGCGTGGTACAACTGGGAAGATAAACATTTAAAGTCCGCGGATCATAGAATCGAAACATCACCTGTCGACCATCGGGTAACTCCGCTCGCAATAGCTCGCGCAGATTGCGACGCAACTGTTTTTCATTTAATACAGAACGAAAAAATATACCCCAGTTCTTTTGTTTAGCATGTTTGAGCACCCATTCGGTAAAGCCATTTTGAGCATCCAGGGCAATGAGATATGGCGCTACCTCAGCCATATCAGGAGTGAGCTTTCCGCGCAAAAGACAAACGTGTCGCGGGCGAAATTGAAATAGTCGATCGAGTAGACCGGGTATCGAGGCGCCATCAAGAACAGCAAAGACATTCACCGGTGTTGTATCAAATAGGACAGATTTTAACTGACTCATATTGCCATAACTCCTACGCACCTTCACACGGAGCAATCGTAGCAGCCCCTTCTGTCGCAGCCTGTTTCAATGTCATTGCTGCGGGACTATAGGATTCAGGTTTTTCCGGGGCCTCCACAGCCTGGGCCGCTTCTCTTTCACCGGCCTCTAATGCCTCTAACGGCTCGTCGATGGCAACGCCTTTTCCATTCCCTGCGGAGCCACCGCTATTGAGTTTGATACTGCCACCAACAATAGTCACACCACTGCTATCGATCTTGACGAAGTTGCCGCCGACCTTAATTGTGACTTCGCTACCGGCCTCAAGGACGAGATTTGCACCGGCCTTGATATGTACGTCACCACCGGCTTCATAACCGTATTCACCGCCGCACTTGAGTTGAACATCCGCACCGACTTGCATAGACATGCTGCCGTCGATGCGCTCAAAATTGTCTCCCATGACGCTCTGATGTACATCGCCTTCAACAAGACTTATCTGGTCATTCTTTACGATGGAGTGTTGATCGTTTCCGACCCACTGCAAATCGTCGTTCTTTATTCGCTTCTCGAGATTTCGTTCGGCATGAAAGTAGATGCTTTCTTCACCTTTTTGATCGTCAAAACTCAATTCGTTGAACCCACCACCCTCAGGTGAAGAATTGGTTTTCAACACGGTTTTGGTTTTGGCATCAGGCAAATCGTAAGGCATCTTTCGTATCGCATCATACAGACACCCTGTCACAAGCGGACGGTCTGGGTCACCCTCGATGAATTGAACAACGACTTCCTGGCCTATACGCGGTATTGCGAAACTGCCCCAACCTGCTCCTGCCCAGCTCTGGCTCACACGAACCCAGCACGAACTGTTTTCGTCATATTGACCTTGTCTGTCCCAGTGGAACTGAAGCTTTACCCTGCCGAACTCATCCGTGTATATGTCCTCTCCCTCTGGTCCAACCACGATTGCCGTTTGTGTGCTTACAATTTGCGGTTTGGGTATAACCTTGCCGGGACGAAACGGTACCGCCGAGGGTATTAAGGTCGCTTTGTTATTGTAAGTATTTCCCCCGGCACTCAGAACTCCATTGGCCTGGCCTTGCGTACCGCTGTGCACGACCTCTACAATTAACCACTCATCTTCAGGCGCAATCATTCCATGTTCGGAGATGCTTAGTAGACTACCGCTACTCAAGTCCGGATAGTTAGAACGCAAGTCCACGAACTGCCGAAATACCTGTCGTTTTTCCAGCAGGCGTTGTGCCTTGACCTCACCCTGATCGGGATCGCTGAATTTTCCTGGATAGACATAGCTCTCTAAACCCAGGTCATCAGACTGAGCATAGCCCTGCTGACGCAGGCTTGGATGCATGAAATCATAATCACGCATGCTAATCGCCGTCTCAACCGCCTGATGTTGTATATTGAGTTGCGAAATAAACGGTGTATCCGTTGCGAGAGAGGAAGCATAGCGAAAGACTTTGTTGGGGCTTTCCAATGGTTGATAGGCGGATGGATCATCTGCAATCACCAGGACGTGCTTTTCTGCATCATGTCGAAAGAAATAGAATAGGCCCTCTTCGTCCATGATGCGCTGCACAAAATCGAGATCGGTCTCCTGATATTGTGTGCAGTATTCCTGAGTGGAGTGATCACCGCTCAGTAAAAATTCGTATTGGTCACCGGGTATTCCGGCAAGCTCCAATTTTTCGACGATGATGTCTTGTACGGTCATACGTTGATAGAGGCGAGATGTACTGCGTTTGGAGAGAAACCAGCTAAGTGGTACCACAGTAATCGAATAATTGTAACTACCTTGCTGCGATATGCCGCTTGCAATCAGCTTCGCGACATGGCCACTAAATTGTCTAACGACTTCGTCGCTAGCATTAATGATAGTCAATGAGGCATTAACGCCAATCGCACTACTCAGCTCGATTGCTTCAGATGATACGAATTGAACTTCGAGTGCAAAGCTTTTGCTCAATCCTTCGGTCATGGTAAAACGGACGACACCGAGCACGGCGTCCAAACCGTTTATCCTTAAACCGTAGCGGTAGTGTCTGTCGCTGACTGACATAGTGTTTGCATTGACTGCCCCATATCGCTACGGGGCAGTTAGCTATCAACTATCAGGCAACAACCGGCGCGCGCCAGTCGTCAGACGCTGCAGTACCGCCCGCAACGTGATCCCAGGAAATCTTGCGATAGGCAAAAGACACTTCTTCAAGATGAGTGAAGTGTGCCTGTGAAGGATCCTGACAATTCGGCATCGTAGCGCGGATGTTTACGATAATCGCATCTTCAAGTTTCATGCTGAAATACTTTTCCATTGAACCCGTTGGCGAAGTGCGATACCAGCTCAACTCACACACCGAAAGATTCTCGCCCGTAGTCAATGCTTGATATAACAAGGGTGACGACTTGTCGAATACCTTGGTAATTGTCATAGGCTGGTGTACGCGTTGACCGGTAGGCTGTCCACTTTGCGGATCACGCGGAATTGTTACTTCGTGATTAAAGGCTTGCACGATAAACTCATCTTCGTGCCCCTCGACAAATACGTTACCGACGCTCTCCAGTGTAAACGCACCGGCGGTGATCAAGCCTTGTGTGGAACCTTCTATCTTCATAAACGCTGGGGTAGGCATTGTTTTTCTCCTTGTTAAATATTTCTAATTTCTATTTTTATATATCAACAATGGTGCCAATTTATATGTTGTTGATTTTCTTCTCAATACTAACTATTTCTTATTGTTGCATTGTGCGAAAATCTGCGCACCGGCGAAATAGTGTGCAGATCTTCGCACACTATTGCGGCCGACTTATCTGATAGCGATTAATCTTGTCTATCAGTGTACGCCTGCCGATGCCTAATGCTATCGCGGCTTGCGATTGATTCCAGTGATGCTGCTGCAGCTTTTCGATAATAAGCGCTGCCTCATAGTGCTCCAATGACTGCTTCAAACCATCCATGCCGTTGTTGCCCTTAACTTCACTCACATTCTGACGAGAGGAGTCACGCACAATATCTGGCAAATGTTCAACTGTGAGAGAACCGTTGTCGTCCACAAGAATTACGCCACGCTCTACAATATTCTTAAGTTCTCTAATATTCCCTGGGTAGGAATACTGTTCCAGGTGTTCATAATACTTAGGTGATACCGCCTTGATGACTTTTGAGTAGGACTCTGCGTACACTTCCACAAAATGTTTCGCTAGCGGAAGAATATCCTCTTTTCGATCACGTAAAGGCGGTAGATGGATAGGAAAGATATTGAGCCTATAGTACAAATCCTCACGAAACTCGCCCTCAGAAACTAACGAGGTCAGATTTTTGTGTGATGCGGCAACATATCTTACATTTACCTTCTGAATTGTCGTCGCACCGAGTGCACGCAACTCTCCTTCCTGGATGACTCTGAGTAACTTTGCCTGTAAGGGCAGGCTCAGTTCTGCGACTTCATCCAAAAACAATGTGCCGCCATCCGCCATCGCAATAAGTCCTGGCTTGTCCTTATCGGCACCCGAAAACGCGCCCTTTTTATAGCCGAACAATTCGCTTTCAAGCAAATTTTCAGGTAGGGCTGCGCAATTCTGTGTGATATAGGCACCTTTACGTTCACTGTTGTCATGTATCAATCGCGCAATGTGTTCCTTTCCAGTTCCTGTTTCGCCGCTAATCATAACTGTCGCGGCAGAACGAGAGACCTTGTCTACCAGGTCATATGCGCTTCTCATCGACTTGCTGCTAGCAAGGAGAATTTCTCGATCAACTTTCCTGTCAATATTCTTTTTCAACGCCTTGTTTTCTGCGTGAAGATCTCGATTTGCCGCTTCCAGTATTCGAATGAGCCGCGAATTTTCTGCACGATAGCGCTGGTTTTCTATCATCATGGAGGCATAAGAGGCGAAACTGCTCAGAATTTGTTTTCCCTCGTCTCTATAAAACAGCTCATTAGATATGTCAGAAAGCACCATCACCCCTGCTACATTGCCGAGCTTGTCGACTATGGGCGCAACATATAGTTGTTCTGTTCGCTCACCGACTTGCTTGTCCAGGTGGTAATACCAATCGAGTGTGTATTCGTGAACCTTATATATATTGCTCAGCGCAATTGACTTTCCAGTCACTGCTGAATAGACAAGAAGATTGGGTGAATTTCTATTGCCGTGATAATTTAACTCGATCGGATCCAAACCTCTTACCGATTCAATATCGCCATCCACCCACATTTTCTCTGTATACAAACGGCGCTTTGTAGCATCTAACAAAAATATCGCAACTCGTCTTGCGCCAGTTAGATCACCAAGCAACTGCAAAACCTTTACAAAGGTACTGCCCGTGTCGATGTTCTGATTCACGATTACACCGAGTTCAACAAAGGCCTCGATGGGTGTCATTTTTATTGTTTTCATTATAATTTTATTTCGATATATTCTTCGTCTACATCCTGCCCCAATCTGGCACTGCCTATCATTGCGGTTTGTCCATTGAGTTCCGCGGATTTGACCGCGCTAGAACGTACGAGAAAAGTCAAATCGTAGTCAAAACAATGTAAACCAAAACTATCTAACCACCCGTCAATTCGTTCCTTTAATGCGCGAAAGTCGAACATAGACTCCAGCCAAACGCGTATCGAAAACGAAAACTCACAACTCTCGATTGCCCTCCCCAAGGCACATTCGCCAGACAATGATGAATTCTTGCCACCAAGTAATGTCAAGCTATCCTTCTCTAACGGAATCCTCCTGGGGGTATTTGGCGTTACCTCGACTCTCGCTGTGCCAATCAATACGCTCAATGCCCGCTGGAGATTCTGTTTGGATATTCCATCCTTCCCCAACAAAGTGACCAGCTTTGAGAGTACATGCCGATCGTCATCCCGCTCGTACTCTAGTCCCGAAACTCGGGCAAGATATGATTCGCCCGCATAATGTGTTCCCTGGTGTTCATAGAAAACTTGATACTTCTTCCAGATCAAATAGAGTAGTTCAATAATGCGATGGTTAAAGAAATCGAAAAACTGCCTTACCACAGCCTCGTCTTCGTGTAAGCCAAGTAAGTCCTCTGTGTAAAATGTTGGCAACGGGGAATTCACACCGTGTAGGCCAATGAAATTGATCATCATGTTTAAGCTGGAAACAGCGTCTTCGTCTGATGCCTCAGTCGTAAAAAGGCTTTCGATATCGCTATGCCTGAAGCCCAATGACGGGTTGGTCTTAAACCATAATGGTGTGTCGGCCGACTTTCCCTGTAGGATTTCATCTACAGCTGCAAAAAACCGATATGATCTTACATCTCCCTCGAGCAAGTTGCGCCAGGGTTGTTCCAGTTCTAACGCTAGTGTTTCCATGGCCATATATGGCTTTCCCCGGTTGCCCGGTCAGCAACCATCGTCTCGACAAAGGTATTCAACTGAGCAGTAGCGTTCAACAGGTGATTAACGACTGTGAAGAAAAAATACATCTCACCTTCACTAGTGAATTTTTCCGAATCAACATCAAAACAAACTTGCATGCCACGCACAGGCAACTGGGATTTAATCCGCGTGACTTTAGAGACTTTGATGGCGTGAATTCCCTCCAGGCGTCGCTGGTGGATGCGATGAGCCTGTTTACTATAGTAGCTAGGGTAGTCGAAAAGGCTGACCAATTGTTTGAAACTTTCGAGTTTTGTTATTGAACGGAATTTCACGCTCATTGCCCCAATCAATGCCCAATCCACCCCAAGGTGAATCGGCGCGGGGTATGACTGGGTGACTGTGGTGATGTTCTCGAAATTCACATATTCCGGAGTGCTCGCGCTATGTTGGTCTATATCGCCAATATAGAGGTGGCGATTTAAATTTCCATTGGTACAACTTAGCTTGACGCTGATGACCTCTGGTCTGTCGGCCTTGCGCACATATCCTTTGCCTGCATGTACAAACGAGGCATATATATCGACGTTTCTTCCGACAAAACTGGGGACATGGCGTAACTGGTAATAGTCTCCCTCATCCTCGCCTGCGATATGTTGCAATACATTATTTACGTCATGGTAGTTGCGATATTTTCGACGATCGACCTCTCCTTGGATGCTGCCGCTCATCTCTTCGACGGTAAACACTTCATAGTGTTGCTTATCGTTTGCAGACGGTTTAATCAGATATTCTGTTTTGGCAGGATGTAGACGTAGAGGTTGCGCGTCTCGTTCAAATATATTGACGATAGGCGTACAAAACAGACGAAAACTATCTTTCACTGGATAGCAGTCTGGCTGCAGCTCTCTATCCAAATACAGCGTTATACAGAGTTTGTTCCCTAGAAGTTTTGCGCGCAGCGGATCGAATCCACGTATCTCAAAAAAACGAAACTTGTCCGGAAAACAGTGGTACTCCTGAAGCGTGCGGTAGAAGTTAGCAACATTGTCTGGTGAAGGTATGACACTTTCGTGGTCCTCAAAACCGATAGGATGCAGGTCTAAACCAGTAAGACTTTGGGGGAGTTCCTCACTCCCGCATTGTAAACCAATGCCATCCAGGTGAGACAACAGATTCATGTATAAGGAGTCGGTCTTTCTGCTGTCACCATGCAAAAACAGTCTTAGAGTGTCGAGCTGGATTTCGCTAAAGGGCTGGCCGCTGTCGGTCTTGAACGTGATCTCTATTTGGGACTTGCCCGAAAGACTACGCACCTCTACGGCATCGACAAGTATCGGATAGACATCGACGTCATAGCAGGTCCGAAAACGACACCGGATACCCTCGACCAGTTTGGAATCCACCTCGCTGCCCCGAGCAATCGTCTTTTTCCCGCGTATACTATTCGCGATGGGTGTGAACGCGAGTATAGACATGCCAGGTACCGGGCGCATGAAGTTTGGCCAAATGCTGGACAGAAGCCCTGAGGTAAACTCGGGCACCTCGTCATCGACTTTTTGTCGTAGCTTTGCCGTTAAAAAGGCAAAACCCTCAAGTAAACGTTCGACATCTGGGTCAGCACTATCTATCGCGAGAAACGGCGCTAGCTTAGGATAGTGAGCAGAAAACTTTTGCCCCATTTCTCTAAGATAGGTCAGCTCGTCCTGGTAATAGCGGTGAAACGTCATCTACCAGCCCCTCAATTCAATCTGTCCCGATGAGTGCATAGTGGTCTCAAAGTAGATCTTGCTTTTTTTGTCTCCAGCGAGAACGTCCGCCCGAATTTCAAATCGCAAATCAAGAAGATTCTCCGAATCACGAATATACTCGACAATGACATTGGTCAGGCGAGGTTCGTACTGGCCGATACAACGGTGAATCTCCCGACGCAACTCATGAACAGAATCGGGAAATCGCCGAGCAATGTCATTGAAATCCGGCAAGCCATAGTCTGGCAATGCAGGAACACTACCCTGCCGTGTATTGAGCATTTTATTCAAATGCTCATGCACAGACTCAACAGTGGCCCTCTCATCAAAGGCCATTGCATCCACGTGCCGTATACCCAATGCCAGCCGTTTGAAAAAACGTACTCCTGACATGCGTGAACAGTCCTGTTACTCTGTATCCAACTTACCCTTAAGCGACAAGGTAAACGACGCACCCATGTACTTAAAGTGAGGTACGACATCCAGATTTACCCGATACCAACCTGGATCACCCGCTACGTCAGAAACCGATATAGACGCCTTGCGCAGAGGACGACGACTGCGTACTGCTGCGGTGGGATTCTCCTGATCCGAAACATATTGTCTCAACCAGCCGTTGAGTTCACGTTCCAGATCGATCTTGTTCTTCCACGAACCGATCTGCTCACGCTGTAGCACTTTGATATAGTGCGCGAGACGAGTGATGATAAACATATAAGGCAGTTGTGTACCGAGTTTGTAATTGGTTTCTGCCGCCTTTCCTTCCGGTGTATCAGGAAAACGCTTGGATTTCTGGGCAGAGTTGGCAGAGAAAAACGCTGCATTGTCCGAACCCTTACGCATGGTAAGCGGAATAAATCCTTCCTCTGCTAATTCAAATTCACGGCGATCAGACACCAAAACTTCTGTAGGAATCTTGGTCTGTATCTCGCCCATGGCCTCAAAGTGATGTAGCGAGAGATCGTCTACCATGCCACCGCTCTGAGGACCGATGATATTCGGGCACCAGCGATACTTGGCAAAACTATCGGCCAGGCGTGTAGCGAAGGCATACGAGGTATTCGCCCACAAATAGTCTTCGTGCGAACCACTGACGTCTTCCTCGTAGTCAAAGCCCTTAACCGGATTTGTGGACTTGCCATAGGGCACACGCATGAGGAAACGTGGAAGAGTTAAACCGACATATCTGGCATCCTCTGTCTCACGAAAACCCTGCCATTTTGCGTAAACTGGGGACTCAAATATCGACTTGATGTCTTTCAGATCTGGTAATTCCTGCATATCGCTTATGCCAAAGAATTTTGGATCTACGCTACCGACAAACGGCGCATGAGACATTGCCGCCACGTTTGAAACATAGCGCAATAGTTTTACGTCGTTGGACGATGGTGAGAAGGCATAGTTGCCAACCATAGTGCCAACGGGTTCGCCACCGAATTGACCATAGCCAGCAGTATAGACGTGTTTATATAAGCCTGATTTGGTGATGTCGGGAAAATCTTCGAAGTCAGCCAACAAGTCATCCTTGGAAACGCTCAACACGTTTACCTTCACGTTCTCACGGAAGTCGGCGCGATCGACTACCATTTTCAGGCCGCGCCAAGCGGACTCGACAGCCTGAAACGAGTTATTGTGCATAACTTCATCTAGTTGTTTACTGATTTTTTCGTCCAGCAAAGAGATAAGATTATCTATAAGTTCCTTGTCGACCTTTTCTACCTTTCTATTTGCGTTAGCGATTTGGTCGACAAATATTTCAATGCCGCGACGAGCATGGGTATAAGCCTCTTCAGCCGGATTGATTCGAGTTTCCTGCATGATTTGTTCTAGCAAACCCAATTCTGCCTTCTGTTCTGTTTTTTCTGCTACAGTATCAGTCATTTTATTTTCCTCACATCTACACAGTCATTACGACTTCGTGATTTCATCTAATAGTTTTTGGCGAAGCTCATCGTCCAACATCATTTGTTCCAGCTTTCTTCTGAAGGCTGGTACGTTACCCAACGGGCCTTTTAGCGCCGTGAGCGCATTACGCAACTCGATGAGCTGATTGACTTCAGGTATCTGAGAGGCGACACTTTCCGGTTCAAAATCGCGCATGTTTTCTATCTTCAGCGCCACCGACATCTCTTCTCCCTCCTCGGCGCTCAGCTTGTTAGCTACGTTAAAACTCATCTCTATCCCATGACTTTTCAAAACGCTGTTGAAGTTGTCCTTATCTATCGAGATGGCCTTACGTTCTTCAAGAGGCGTTTCATCTTTCTTACCCGAGTAATCGCCCAGCATAAGCATTTTAAATGGCAACTCAACTTCGGCCTGAGCGTCACCTGTCGCGGCCTTATAGGTAATATTGACGCGTTCTTTCGGTGCTACTGATACATCATTTGACATGCTACTTTCTCCTAATTATTTTCGAATTCCAGATCATTCTTATATGCGCTAAGCAGGCTAACACCTACCATAGATTGATTAATTCCACTGAGTTCCGCACGATGTACATCGCTGCTATTTCGTGCGTAAAGCTTATGATTAATTTTATACTTCAATTCATATACCTCCTTCGCCATGGACGAATTCCATTCCCGCAGGCGATATCGCTCAACTAACTTCTCTAATTCCTGAATACAATTCATCGCCAAAAGATAGCGTCCCTGCCGATATAGCAGCTTCGCTGCTATATTCCACAAACGGTATTTGTCCTCAGCATCCACGCGTCTCGCCATTTGCTGATCAACAATCTCTATAACCTTTTCGATGCGCCCATCCTGTTGTAAGAGGCTTAAAGCTGAATTCAAACGTCTCCAGCGACTATCACTGTCCTTTACAGAAACCTCTATGCCGGACCGCAACTCATTAGCTTGAGATATTGAGCCTAGCCACTCCCGAGTTTTGGTATCTGCAAATGGTGTTAAATCGGAGAATTGAAGATCCTCGATACCAGGAAGACGCTTGAGGAAGGCGCTACTCGTTTGTGCTACCTCTTGTGCGATAGCGGTAAACTTATCTCCGAGTTGGCCGCACATTTCATATACGAGACGATTCAGATCCAACCAGAAGGGATTGGCCATTAACATGACTTCCAGTCTCACCAGATTTTTTGGGTCCGGAGAAAGTTTTCTTACCTCTTGTGCCTGTACCACATTGACGGGTTGGACCGTTGTTCTACTATTTGTGTGTTGCGGCAGACTCTCAATACCATCCCAAACCGCCGATCTTAGGCGTTTTGCAGCCTCAGCAGATAAGCCTGCTTGCTTGTGTTGATATTTAACGATGTTGAGATTCCATTCCCTTATTTGAGCAAGCGCTTTGCTCAGGTCTGACGCCGTCTCAATGTCCTTCTTGACTTGAATCTCTTTGGCCTCAGATATCTTGGCGCCGGAACTCGCAGGGCGGCTAAGAATTCTCGCCAGATAGTCCCGAATATAGCGCTTGATTCCAGCATGAGTTTGATAGTTATTCCCGTAAACCTCCGCCATGGTGTTGGCGTATAGTTCAAATCCAGCTGTAATCTCATCCATCTGCTTTTGGCTTATGGATTTGAGGTCCGTCAATGCGGGCAGATTTCCCAATCTTTCTTCTATCCACTGTACACTCGCCTCTCGCGCACGACTGCGTTTAGGAAAACAGGTTTGGCCAAAAGACTTATGAAAGTTCGAAAGAAGAACTAAACCAGTAGAAAGTCCTGAGAGCTTTAGCTCGCTAACCATGGCCAGGACGAGATAGTTGACAAGATTTACGTCTTTGGACCTTTCTTCCAGTAAATCCTTAGAAACTTTATGTATGGTTCGCCAATCAGGGGATTCGTCTCCCATGCCGATGATTTTGTCTATTTCAGTTTGAACTATCGTGTATTGTTCGTCGTCACGTACATCCTGACCAGCAGGATCGTCACCGGGAAACGGCTCAAGTAGACGCGCAATATTTTCGTCAGTTAGATACATACATCGTATCCTTTTGTTGAGCCACTATGATTTCTGGTACTGATACGCTCGACATCGAGAACAGGTTTTCGATATTACGATTCTTTTCGAATCGATAGCGCACATCAATTTGATCAATATGCTGGGCGGTTAGATAATGCTCATACTCTTTGAAATCATTTCGTTTAAAGGACTTTCTTCCTCCCCGAAAGTCCTGAAGAAAACGTATCATCCCCCATTGACCGGGATAGCGCTTTTCCAGGATCATGCTCCCGATGAAAACTCTCAGTGTCACATCAGCACACTCACTGGCAGACCAGCGAAGTCTTTTACTTACCGGAAAATTTTCATTCTTAATCGATTGGCTGCCTTTGTTACACGCCAGGTCCAGAGACGTTAAGAAAGGGAGTTCCCCAGCCTCTGGATTTACACTGGTAGGCAGTGTTGAAATGTATACATCAACCTCACCTTCCAATATGCTGTCGTCCAACTTTCCACGATTCAACAAGCCGATAAATTCTTTACTCAAACCTAGTGCTTTACCGCGCACAATCCGTTCGACATACTTTTTCTGGCGTGTGATCTCTAGAAAGGGAGCCAGAGTGTTGTTAGTGAACTCCCAGATCAGACCGTTCTTTCCACGCGCCACCCGATTCTTTTCCCATCCGCCGACATTTCCCAACTCAAGAAGAACATTGCTCACCCATAAGGACTGAATATACTTTTGCGTATTTCCTATGAGGAAAGCGACTACATAATCGGATTCACTTGCAAGCAAGTCGTCTAGAACCGGTTCGCCGGAGACATGGGTATACAAGGCATGATTGATTTTCGACTCTATCCAATCAAGTCGGTTTAGTAAGGCTTTTGGTTGTTTGATACTGCTTTTGTTCTCACTTTCAAGATAGCTCTCGGATAGCAGATTATAGGCGACACGCTCCTCTTCTTGAGTCAATGCTGCAAGTTCCTTGAGGATATCTTCCCTTTCCTTTAGCAAAGGATATAGATCTTTGTCTTTCTCATAGTCGCTGGACTTAGAAAACTGGTTGTCTCTAAACAATCCCGTCACACTAGAGACCGCTACCGTCCCCTTGTCCGCAATTCCCCCAACCAAACCTTTCGCCTGGAGTTGATCGCGATATTGCGGCTCTAACAAGCGAGCATAGCGTTTAACGGTGTCCATCCACAGTCCTTGCTCGTTAAACAGATCCCGGTGGGGTTCAAGTACAAGAAGATGGGTATTAGCCGTTTGTACGAATCGATTTAGGGCCGATGTTTGAGTGGAAACAACTCGGATGTAGTCAGAGGCTCTGGCTTTTTCCACATTTTCCAGGTAGCGAGGGAATGACCTTAGAGCCGAATGCCACGCCTGTTGGTACTCTCTCAGGTAGTATGCACGTACAGCCTCTACCTGCGTGTCAATATCCTTCAATGAAGATATGCCATTAAACATATTGACTATCGATGCATAGGCTTCATCTGTGAACGCGCCACTGACAAGTGTCGCCTGCTCATGTTTCCCAAGTTCCAGATAATTACCAATATCGATATTATTTGTCTGAAATCGCGCTCTAGCCCAATCCACAAACCAGGACTTGTCACTGTTTTCATTTCTCAACATGAGTGCAATTCGTTCACTAGTCATCTGAAGGTCTGCGGCCAAAGTCTCTTTACCTTCCGCCCACTCTACATAGCGCCGGCTATTCTTTTCCAGTTGACTCGTTATCCCATCCGGGACAAGTACAAACTCATGGGCTACTAATCGGGAATACATTGTTGTCGAATGTGTGGTATTGACGGTGCTGCCACTGAGCACATCTCTCAAGAACAGTAGTGTTTCAAACAACTCCCCTATCTGGCTGTTATCGCTTTCCCTGGATAATTTCATTGCCACCATATCGAGAAACGGACTGATTACCGCTTTGCGATACATCTGAACGAAGCGTTGTTTTGCAGCGGAAACAAGATGTGCACCGACGCCAAAGATATCCAAACCGTTTTCGAGTCCAAGCCTTTCTACCGGGGCTGCAATTCCGTCAAGTATCGCTAAATCCTCAACAATATTTCCTTGCAATTCCCCAAGAGAATTGAAATCTTGCGCGAGTGACTCGAGGCTCGCTTTTTGTTCAACAAAGACACTGGTCATAAATACTAATGACAATAGCCCGACAAGTACACCCACCACTATTCCATTACGCGTACTACGACTTATCCCCGGACCTAACGCAAAGCCCGCATCCCTACTCAGAACGCGGTGGATGTTTCGGTTTACACGCTTCCCAAGCCTGTTTTCCGTTTCTGTAGATCGAACAAATACACCGCGTATAGATATCTCGTGACTTTGTAATTTTGAATTCCAGCGTGATTGCGTGTAGGTGATACGTGTTTGAAACTTTCTCCATAGCGCCAAAACCGGGATAGCCTTGCTACCAAAATTCTTTATTGAATTGATTTTTAGACTTTCAACGCGTTTGCTCATACGCGTGAAAGCGTTCTCGACAGACCCAAGGTCTGTTCCTGACAACGTACCAAATGGCAATTTGTTGAGTATAGACCCGGCTTCGTCGTCTAATTCCATGATGCTGGGTAGGGCGCCGTCGTCATCAATAAGCAAATATAGCGGAAGCTTTCTGCCAGTTTCTCTTTCAGATAGTGTAAGCAGATCGACAAGAGCAGATGCATTTACATCAAGCAGTCTCGTTGCCGTATCGTCTTCTCTATCATCATAGACTATCCCACCTACCCTGCCTGTTCCGACCTTGCCTATCAGATTTTGTAAGTGACTATAGTTCTTCGAGTCCTTAGTCCATTCCATTGAAGGAATTTCAATGAAATAGATGCCTTCACCAAGCCAAATATTAGTAAACTCAGGACAATACCTTTCACCCATAACCGGTAGACCTAGCAACTGTCTTTTATCAGCGAAGTCATTTTGTTGTCGTGAGACATAAATATAATACGGAAACAGCTTGAGGGGTTGACCAATCTGGGATAGTCCCGACTTTTTGAGCACCCTAAGACTTTCTGATTCGTAGCTCTTTGCCTTGCTACTGTCTATGTTATGCCTACGACGATAAATGGCCAGAAAGCGTATCGTTAAGTATGTGGTGACAAGTAACAATATGGACAAAAACCCATAGAGTCCATATGAAAGCAATGTCGAAATTTGATCTAAATTGTTTTGAGAATAATAGAGTGCAAGCCCAGCTATAAAAATTAGCAGGATTAGGAGACCTATCCACTTTATTATTCTTTTAAACATGGTCTTTAACTAGTTACAAACCCAAATATGCCTGTTCCTGCAATATATAACGAAATAACAGGTAAGCGGCGATATTGCAGAACAATGCTATCGTCACTACCGCAAATAAAATGCGACTCGCGTTTTTTCCAGGAGTAGAGGATACGAGTTGATTTAGTTCCTTACCTATTGAAGCCACCGTGTCTTCAACAGACCCGTCTGCCTTTTGCAGCTTGCTGAAATAAGTACTCTTGAGGCCCATGAGAATACCTTGGTCTTCCTTTTCGCTATACTTACCTCTATATCCAAACTCCAGACAGGTATAGAAAACACGTAAAACATCGATTGCCGAATCCGGTAACGCCTCTAAACGTAAAAAAAACTGTTCCCCCGCTTGGGTCGTATCATAGAAACGCTTCTGCAATAGCTGAGAGGACCAACTTATTGGGTTTTCCTGATACACACGCGATACCGCTTCATCGATCCAGGCAGTGACTGCAAAACGGGCACTATCAAAATTCCTGGGGTCAACGCCGTCTCCCACCGCGTTCTTCATGGCGTCATTCAATTGGGATTCCAAGTTCTCCCGTAGCGATGAGGGTTCTACACCATTAGAATTTCCAACATCCTCTAATTCTTTCACGTAGCTGAACACCGTGGAAAAATAGTTCAACATCTACTTCAACCCCACGACGAAAAATCGGATATCTGACGGAACGCTGTCTATATAGACTGAGATATTCTCTTCTTCACGCGCTTGTTTCCATAACTCACCCATAGTATCCAATTCAAAATATACTGAACCCGATTTGATCGGAATACGTGAGTTTCCGCTTACATCTAATCTCTTTAACTCAATACCGGGTAAGGAACGTGAAACCAGGCGCGGCAATCCTTGACGCGAACCGATTTTTATATTTTCGCCAATAACCTCTTCGACATAGTCCTTCGGCAAGGTCGTTCGAATTTCTAAATAGAAATGCTGGCATCTATCGAATTCATTGTGTTTGAAACCGGCGTTAAAGTAACTACCGTCGAATTCCATCTCCACTTCCAGGTCAACCCCTCCCGTGAGTTCGTCCATACAAACCTTCCAGTAGGATATAAGCCTACGCATGAGTTCTTCAGGATGATAATGTTGGTAGCGCAGCTCTTTTTCGCGAGAAATAAGCTTTCCTGGATTGTCATTCTTCCGATAAATACTTAGGGAAAACAACATATCGGTTACAAGACTGTAGAAGGCATAGGGAGAAATTCTTCCAGTTTCCCTGGCCGCGTCTAACTTTGCCAACGCGCTGGCCAGAATCGTAGAAATCGAATTCTGCTTTATTGCTTCTAGAATGCCTTTCGCTTCCACTAACTCTGTCAAATCCTTCTCTTCAATGCGCTGAACGACTTCTGTCAGAAAGTTGTCGAAGTGCTTTTTCAGAGGGGTGTGGTCCAAAAGATTTATACACGGCGGTACAAATTGAGTATCAAACACCATGCGCGCACCAACACGGCGCATTCTAGCAACAGGTATCAGATCGAATTCGCTGGCCAACGCAATCTCTTCACTAAAAAATATTTGCAGGTTATAGGTTAGAAACCGCAACTCTTCTCGGCTATTTTCGCGATAGATATCGTATACAGCGGCGATATTGTTTTTGTAGACAAATCTTGGCTTTTCCAGACGAGATAGCTCCAGATTCTTTTCGGTCTGAAGGCTGTTTCGATAGTCGTCTTTTATCTTGCGCATCCCAACATATATCGTGGTCTTATCACCGAGCTCACGTATATCCTCCTCGATGCTGCGACTTTCGACAATCGCGTTTTGGCCGATGTCCAGAATTTCGCCATCATGGGTTCGCCAACGTAGCTGGTTAAATAAAACAATATTGTTTGCTAACGCATTTTCGTTGAGAGACACTTGTTCAACACCATAGTGGTAGGGATCCACAAAAGCCGTCAACGAAGTAATTCTAGCCTTGTACAAATTGTCCTGGTATTGAAAATGCTGGGGTCTCAGAAAGACTCCTTCATACCATTCCAGCTCTCTTATCATATCTTTTTTCACTCGATGGCCCTTCTTCCGAGTTGAATATGAACAACGGTATCCGCTCTTTCCGGATTTTTCGGTTTCCAGAAAAACGAGTGCTTTTTTCGTGTTTTTAACGTAAATACTTTTACTTTTCTCTGCATCTCACTTATAAAGTATCCAGCAACCGCCGCCACATATTTAGCCGATTTGTGCCTATCCCAATAGAAGCTACGATTGACTCCAGGCGGTATAATCTCTTTTCTAACCATCAACACGTCATCGTTAAAGCTCTCCCCCTTCAAAAGAATTTCCATCCCATTCATCTCATTCGTCAATCTTTTTAGGCTATCCAAGGTCTTGAACTGATAGAGCACTAGCACCGTTGTATGAGACAAATTGTCAAACAAATTTGCATCTTTGCTACTATTCAGTTCAATGCGTATTCCGTCTTCGACAACGCTATCTACCATTGCAAATACATTGATCGAGAACAACATAGAAACTATTAACGCAAAATTCCGAGTCATATTCCCATCGATTGTTTCATCTTGTACATAATCCAGAAATCTCGAACAAATGTCCCAGATGATTTGTATTTCTCAATAGCTTCATATTTCTCAAGAATCGCTATAAACAGGTCGTTTTTTTCCAGCCATTTTCGATCTTCTTCACTTGATGACAATCTGCGTAATATTCCATTAGGTTCAAACGCATCTAGAACTGTAGATATCAGTTCCTCCAATGCCAATTCAGTATTTCTTTTTCTTTGCGTTTGTTCAGACTCTAGCATTGCGATATATTCGCTCATACTCCTCTTAGAGTTTGATCGACACAATTTCGCAATGGCTGCACGCATTAGTTCTAGCTCTGATTTCAACACAGGTATCCAGTCATTAGGATTTTCGGGAATTAAGTATCCACTTCGATTTCCCAGTATGCTAAGACACATCAATAGACTGTCGTGATCTAACGCAGTGGCATTGTCGTCATTATCCAGGCGCGATATCACGATTCTGAGATACTCCCCGACTTCAATTGCACTTTGGGTATTTCTTAGCTTATAGCGTAGAAAAACATCAAAGACACGCCTTCTATCGTTTGGGGAGAAAATCGATAATTTACCAGCAATGCGCCGGAGCTGGTGAATAGTCTCCAACATGTCCCTATCTCTATTTTATTATTAGCGTCTCTTCCACGATTGAAAGTTGTGGTTTTTCCACACTCTTGTTCTTTTTCAGTGGTTTCCCAGCAATCACGACCGTGTCATCCAGTTGCGGTATCAACTCGTATTCTTTTTCCAAGCCGGGAATATTTTCCTTTTCTCTACCTGAGCTATCTTTAACCCCTATTGCCGATTCCAACCACTCACGATCCTCTACAAATTCTGACAACAAAGAAATGAGTTCCTGATTGGTCATACCCTTGCCTTTTATTAGTTCCATATTTTTATCCTTAGATTGGTGTATTCTTTCGGCTCGAATGTCGTCCTCTGGTTGCAAAGACAAATCTTTCAGCTCTCCCGCAAAAGTCCTCAGCGCGTCCGATATCCCTCGTTTTCCGTTGAAATATGACCAATCTTCCATCGTTATCGCCAGACGCATCACCAGGCACATTGCATATAGCTTTGAACTCGTTGGCTCAAACATTTGACTGCGCAGTGTCTCTTGATGAACGATATTTTTCAAACCTTCACCAGAGATGGCACTTAAATCGTACTGAGTCGGAATCTGATGCAACATTGCTTTAAACTTTCGCGCGGTCTCTGACATATCACACTGACGAGTAAACAAACCCGTTGTCATCAAAACAGCAATATTATGGAATAGGTCAACGAGGTCCTTGTCGGTATACATATCCTGTCTGTTGACGAATGGCGTAATGCGAATATTATCGACAGTTTGTCTTTCCCCATTTCGCCGTGAAAAGTAATTTGATATTTCTATCCCTGAAGGTTCTATCTTGACATGGTCTAGCAATGTCGCAGTAAATACCGCCAGACGTTGGACAAGCGAAACTCTTTCAGAGAAAGTTAGATTAGGGAGTATTTGGGAAAACTCATCGAATCGATTGTTTGGGTTTTCGACGAATTGCAGCGTGGTAATTTCACTAGCGCTTTGTACCAGATGAAGGCTTGGGTATTTCTTTAGTTCTTTTGTGCTAACCGACGCATTTATTTGTCGCAGGAAAAGGTCTTGTCGATCAAACAAACCAATATATTGAGCTTCGTTTGAGGAAAGAATGCGCAACAAGGCTTTCTGCTCAAAAAATCCGTCCTGTGATCTGATCACGCCTGGATAACTTTCAGGCGAAAATGATTTGTCAGTAGATTGATTTGACGACGCCAGCTGACGATTGTCGTCAGAGAATTCGAACTCCAGCCCTGGTGTCGAGTTGATCCGCTCGACGACTAATATTTTATTGTCAACGTTATACATTCATTATTTTTCTTTATTTATAACGGGTTAAACGCTTATCCGTACCAACAAGCGCTTGCGAGAGCCCCGCCCTGGCCCCAGATAAACTGAGAAGCTCGCAAAAGATGTTTACTATCGGATAATTATGTCGCATACGTCAAGTAAAAACTAACAAGATTAAACTTGATCTACAGCAACCTGTGAAATGGACTTAGTCCTTGCGCAATTGTTTCAGATAGGTTCTCGCTGCTTGAATAACACTCGCGTCCAATCCTATGCGTTCGGCAATCGTTAAACCCATGGACTGCCCAGATTTACCCATGATGAGTTGAAAGGTCGGGGAAAGATGCTGCATATCGAAAGACATGCTGGCGTTGCTTATCGCCTGTTGTGTATTTGCGTAGGACTTCAAAGGCGTAAGATGTGTGTTGACAATGCCCTGTACTTTGCATCTAAGTAAATAGTCGAGTAATCCCATAGCGAGCGCTGCGCCCTCGTCGGGATCGGTTCCTGTACCTAGCTCATCAAGTAACAACAAACTGTTTTCATTAGCGTGTTTTAGTATATGAATCATGGCTTCAACATGACCGGCGAATGTTGACAATTCATGATAGAGGCTTTGCCTGTCTCCCATATCGACCATCACCGATTGATACCAGCCTATTGTGCACTGCCCTTCGGCGGGAATGTGCAATCCACTTAATGACATGGTTGTCAACAAGCCTGCAGTTTTTAACGCAACGGTTTTGCCGCCTGTATTCGGGCCGGTAACGAGCAATAAACGTTTTTCGTCTGTCAATTTCAGACTCAACGCAACTGGCTTGTCGACTTGTCCTTGCAGATAACGCGTCCACAGTAACGGATGATAGGCACTATCCAAAACCAAACCGGGCTTTTCACTCAGTTGCGGAGCAATTGCATTCCAGGCCAGACTTAATTTCCCTCCCGCAATGGCCAGGTCTGCCCAGGTAATGGCATCGATCAACTGATTTAGCACATTGATTTGTTGGCGCACTTCGTTTGTCAGTTCACGCAATAGACGTTGGTGTTCGATTGCGATTTTTCCGGCGATTTTTTCTAACTGATTATTGAGTGCAATGGCTGCAACTGGCTCAACTAACTGCAAGGAAGCAAGACCCGACGAACCGCGTCTGACGCCTTTGATTTTATCAACGCAGGCTGGCTTCACGGCAAGGTTTGCGCGCTCACCTTGCCAGTGGATGACGTTACCAGAATCAAAACATGCTTTTCGATCCAGGGAGTTTATTTGCTGTTGCAACACCTCATCCACCGACTGTCGCATTTTCTGATATTCCATATCCAGTTCTCGCAATGTGGATGAGGCATCAATACGTATTCCGCGCGTTCCATCAAGGATGTCGTCAATTCGCTTGAGCAAGGATTCGGGAATCTTCTGAGAGTTGTAGGTTTCGGTGAGAATTGATGAATTTATGCGCGCGTATTCCAATAACTTTGTCGCGAAGACGATTGTGTCTCTGATATGAATAAATGCCGAAACCTTTAAGACGCTACCACTGGCGTCTGCCTGCCGCAGTGCAGGTCGAATATTGTGTAGCTCGGGAAAATCTACTTCTTTGTCTTGCTCGATGAGTCTACGCGCTACGCTAATGGCATTTTGCATGGCCTGTGCTACTGCAAGTGACGGGGCGGGTTCGAGTGCATGTGCAGCTTCTTTTCCGTAGACGCTGCAAGCATAGGTAGCGAGTAATTTTTGGACTTGAGGAAAATCGAGTAGTTTCAGTTCATATGTCATCTTTGGTTCACGCGTTAAGAGGGCTGACACCTTTTCCACTTCGCCAGAAACGCCAGCGACTGGATCGGTCTGCTGCTATCCGTATGCCATTGGGCAAGTCGCACACGACTTCCTTTATGCGACCCTGCATCAACAAATCATTTATCGGTGTGATCCATTCACTGTCGACAAAGCGCGCCATGACCGTTCCGATGTCTGGCCCAGGCACGCAGAGTATGCGTGTTTGTTTGTCTGCATAACTTTCTGGCGAGTCAAAAAATTCTTCGCCACTACACACTGGAACGTCCAACCATCGCGCAACGCCTCGGACAAACAAGTTATCGCTAACAATCAAGTCCCATGGCGAATCTGGAACGAAACTTGGCAACACGCCACTTCCCCACAGCCATAAACTATTATAGTCGGCGCTAGCGTTTTGGTGAGATTTCGCTACGCTACTATGCAACCACATTTGCATTTCGTTATTCCAGTTTATCCATAGTCTGGCGTCATCACCCTCGAATAGTGAAACGACAATTTTTTTCGTTATGGCCTCAATAAACGGAGAGGTCCGTAGGCAATAGTGTGTATTGCTGCGTATATGCCAGTTGGATCTGGCGATATGAATAAACTGTAGGCCATTATCTTTGAAAAATTCATTCAACCCGCTAATCAATATTTTCTCCTGATCGCCAGCAATCGAGTTATCGCTGCCGTCATTTATCACCAGATGGGCACGATCTGGAACGAGATTGATGGGGCGCGCCTTTATAAACCACGCCCCATCACTGCGCTCGGTCAAGGCAAGATTCTCGAACGCCGCAACCGGTACATCTTGCGTCTCAATATCTATACCTAGCAGTTGAAACAGCAATTTCCCTAATTCTAATGGCGGAACCTGTAGACTATCGCCGCGCTTATACCAGTTGTCCAGAACCGGCGTATCGCGGGAATCGTCGGTGGTAATATAGAGTCCGTGCGGCAACAATAAATGCAATGTGCTGTTTTTCATCCGCGCATTCTACTCAATACCCAAACCAGTTTCCTCCTTATCGTGTTGATTACTGGATATGTCGTGCAGGTTGACCGCCCAGGAGTGCTGGGTTAACGTACGCGTTTTTTCCGGGCCGGGGATATGGCAAAAAAGACCAAACCGATTAATTTTGAGCAGGCGCTTTCCGAACTGGAAAGCATCGTCAAGCAGATGGAAAAAGGCGATATGCCGCTCGAAGACTCTCTGGCGGCCTTCGAGAAAGGCGTGGAACTAACACGCATTTGCCAGTCTGCTCTGAAAGAGGCTGAACAGCGCATCAACATACTCACTCAACAGCCGGAAGGCGAAACCCTTACCCCGTTTGATGCCGGGAAAGACGCTTGAATACCACTATGAATAGCACAGATTTATCTAAGAAATTCAATCTCCTGGCCGATCGAACAGAGAGTGCTTTGGAGCGCTGGTTGCCATCGACTGATACCGCCCCTCAGCGTCTGCATGAGGCCATGCGCTATGCCAGTCTCGGCGGCGGTAAACGCGTTCGCCCCTTTCTGGTTTATGCCACCGGTGAGGCACTCGGCACATCGCTGGATCAACTCGATGGTGCAGCAGTGGCAATCGAATGTATACATGCCTACTCCCTGGTTCACGACGACCTTCCAGCTATGGACGACGATGATTTACGCCGCGGACGACCCACTTGCCATATCGCCTACGATGAAGCAACCGCCATTCTTGTGGGCGATGCTCTACAAACACTGGCATTCCAGGTCCTGGCAGAAGACCCTAAACTTATCGCCGATCACGCCTTTCGCATGCGGATGATAAAGGCGTTAGCGCAGGCCAGTGGTTCACACGGCATGGTTGGTGGTCAGGCGATCGACCTGCAGTCCGTGGGTAAAACGCTGCAATTACATGAACTGGAAGACATGCATAGTCGCAAGACTGGTGCGCTCATACGTTGCGCAGTGGAACTGGGTTGCCTTGGTTCGGGTGTCGACAGGGAGGATCTCACCCAGGCTCTGGGAACCTATGCCCGGGCAATTGGACTCGCCTTCCAGGTCAGAGACGATATCCTGGACGTAGAGGGAGACACTGCCGTCATTGGCAAAACCCAGGGTTCTGATATCGACAGAAACAAACCAACTTATCCCGCGTTGCTCGGCATGGATCGCGCAAAGCAAATTGCATTGGAATTACACCAGCAGGCCATCGATAGTCTTGTTCTTTTTGACAGCCGCGCCGATACCCTGAGAGAGTTGTCCGCATTTATTGTGGAACGTCATAAATAATCGCTTTAGAACCTGTTTTATAAAGAGTTTTAATTAATTGATATGTGGATGGATTCACTTAATAAATACTTGCATATGCTTAGCAATGGCCTCATCATTAGCGCAACTTCCAGTCGACTTTCGGAACCACGTAACTAATGTTTGATAAGAATCGTTTTCCATTACTTGGCGCGGTCGATACGCCAGAACAACTTCGCCATTTGAAAGTCGAGGAACTGAGTACACTTGCCAGTGAATTGCGTGAATTCCTGATCGAATCTGTTGGACGCACCGGTGGCCATCTTTCTGCAGGTTTGGGCACGATTGAGCTCACTATTGCACTACATTACATCTATGACACGCCAAACGATCGCCTCGTATGGGATGTCGGTCACCAGAGCTACCCACATAAAATCCTCACTGGTCGCCGCGATCAAATGGACTCCTTGCGACAAAAAGATGGCCTTGCCGGATTTCCCAAGCGCGGTGAAAGCGAATACGACACCTTTGGTGTAGGACACTCCAGTACTTCCATTAGTGCGGCACTCGGAATGGCACTCGCCTCACGTCAGACCAATAGTGAGCGACGCGTGGTTGCCGTTATAGGTGATGGCGCGATGACTGCTGGTATGGCGTTTGAAGCCCTTAATCATGCTGGCGACCTGGATGCCAATCTGTTGGTAATTCTGAATGATAATGATATGTCCATCTCACCTAATGTCGGTGGACTTTCTAATTATCTGGCCAAGATACTCTCAGGCAAACTCTACTCACAGGTTCGTGAGGGCAGTAAAAAAGTCCTGAAGAGTATGCCGACGGTGTCAGAACTGGCGCGCCGTGCCGAAGAACATGTAAAAGGTATGGTGGTACCGGGAACGCTATTTGAGGAGCTGGGATTTAATTATGTCGGCCCGATTGATGGCCACGACATCGAAACCCTGACCACGACCTTGCGCAATATGCGTGGTCTGGAAGGCCCGCAGTTCCTTCACGTTATCACCACTAAAGGCAAGGGCTACGCACCTGCAGAAGACAATCCATGTAAATACCATGGTGTCACCGCCTTTGACCCAAACACGGGAAAATCCGAAAAAACCGCATCAAAGCCATCGACGCCCACATACACAGAAGTGTTTGGCCAATGGCTATGCGACATGGCCAGCGCCGACGAGCGTCTGGTTGGTATCACACCGGCCATGCGTGAAGGCTCAGGCATGGTGGAGTTTTCAGAACGTTTCAAAGACCGTTATTTCGACGTTGGTATCGCTGAGCAACACGCGGTAACACTTGCCGCAGGTCTCGCCTGTGAAAAGCTCAAGCCGGTTGTTGCGATCTACTCGACTTTCTTGCAGCGCGCCTATGACCAGTTGGTACACGATGTGGCACTACAAGATCTGCCCGTACTATTTGCCATAGATCGCGCCGGTCTCGTTGGACCTGATGGCCCTACACATGCGGGCTCATTCGATATCAGTTTCATGCGTTGCATACCGAATATGTTGATTATGGCGCCGTCGGATGAGAACGAATGCCGTCAGATGTTGTATACGGGTTTTCAGCATAACGGTCCCGCTGCCGTCAGATACCCTCGCGGAAAAGGTCCATGCGTTGAAGTTCAGTCGCGTATGGAAGTCATTCCCCATGGCGTAGCGGAAACCCGACGTCAGGGCAAAGGTGTCGCTATTCTCGCGTTTGGTAGTGTATTGACCGCATGCCTGGAAGCCGCGGAGCAATTGGATGCGACTGTCCTAAATATGCGATTTATCAAACCGCTGGATGAAAAAGCTATCATCGACTTGCTCGATACACACGAATTATTGGTAACTGTGGAAGAAAACGCTGTCATGGGTGGTGCGGGAAGCGCGGTTAACGAATTATTGGTTTCCTTACCTAAACACCCTCGCATATTAAATATCGGCATCCCAGATTACTTTATCGATCACGGGACGCGCGAGGAACTACTGGAAACTGCCGGATTGACCGCTGCGACCATAGTTTCGCGCATCCATGATGAAATTGATGTGCATCTGCCACAAATACTACCCGCCAAGGCAATTTCCAAGTAAAATACTCGACAAATGCCAGCACGTTATACCCTTAGAATATTTACCGACTTTTCCGCTGCCCATTTTCTTCGGAATTACGAAGGCAAATGTGCACGGCTGCATGGTCATAACTGGAAGATCGAAGTCGAAGTCATTACTACTAAACTCGATGAGGTAGGTATGGGACTGGATTTTCAGATCATGAAGGGTGAAACGAAAACTTTGCTGGAAGAACTCGACCATTACAATCTGAATGACATGCCCCCGTTTGACAAAATAAATCCGACGGCTGAAAACCTGGCCGCTTATATTTATCAGCGTCTGTCTGAGCGGATCAATGATGGCCGAGTCACACTATCTGCCATTACCGTTTGGGAAACCGACCGGGCCTGTGTCCGTTATACAGAGGAATAAACATGAATGACTCCAGCACCATCGCCGATGTGCAAAACAGTTCGGATACGCGTCGCATTCCTATCGACAAGGTCGGCATCAAAGACATCCGTCATCCGGTTCGAGTCAAAGACCGCTCTGGCGGCGAGCAGCACACCATTGCGTTATTCAATATGTATGTGAATTTGCCTCATAACTTTAAAGGCACTCACATGTCACGCTTCGTGGAGATACTCAATCAGCATGAACGGGAAATTTCCGTCGACTCTTTTGGAGACATGCTTGCGGAAATGACCGAAAAACTGGAAGCGGAATCTGGGCACATCGAAATGAGTTTTCCTTATTTCGTCAATAAAGAGGCCCCAATCTCCAAGGTTTCTGCATTAATGGATTATGAGGTGACCTTTATCGGAGAAATCACCGGTGACAAGTCAGATCTGATCATTAAAGTAATCGTACCGGTCACCAGCTTGTGTCCATGCTCGAAGAAAATTTCTGATTACGGTGCACACAACCAGCGCTCCCATGTCACTATCACCGTGCGCACTGAAGGGTTCGTATGGATAGAAGAATTAATCGATCTGGTGGAAAAAGAAGCTTCTTGTGAACTCTATGGATTGCTCAAGCGTCCCGACGAAAAATATGTCACCGAACGCGCCTATGATAATCCTAAGTTTGTTGAAGATATGGTCAGAGACATTGCCTCACGCCTGAACGCTGACAAACGGATAGTGGCATACACGGTGGAAAGCGAAAATTTTGAGTCTATCCACAATCATTCCGCCTACGCACTTATTGAAAAAGTAAAACAGCCGAATTGATCTTAAGGGCGCACTATCGTCCCTGATCGACGAATTGAGCCACTCTTCACGGCATCTTTAAATTCGCTAGGTGTGATAACCGCACCGGGTTGGTTTAACGCGCGCTGTCCCGATTCGTCATGATAAATCTGTTGTTCCGCCTTGCGGTTCAATATCACGATACTGATACGCCGATTAATCGGATCCAGTGGATTTTCCTTATTGAATAAAACCTTGTTGGCCAAACCCACTACTCTACTAATCCGCTCAGCCGGATATCCGCCATTGAGTAATTCCCGTCTTGCTGCGTTCGCCCGGTCCGCCGACAATTCCCAGTTGCTATAGCCGTCCTCGCGAAAATATTTTCGCCCATCGGTATGGCCAGACATGCTTATTTTATTGGGAACCTGCACCAGAACCTTGGCAAACTCCCGCAAAATTGTCTTTGCATACGACTTGAGTTGCGCGCTAGCCAGATCGAACATGGGACGGTTATCCTTATCTACAATTTGTATACGCAGACCGTCTTCCGTCACATCTAACAACAACTGATCTTTAAATGGAATCAAAGCATCGGTGGTATCGATCACATACTCGATATCTTCCTTGAGTGACTTTAATTGACGCATTTCCATTGCTTCGTATTCTTCACTGTAGAGATCCGACTCTATGCTCTCTCGCGCCATGTCTCCCTCACCTTTGGACACGTCAACATTAGAGCCTAGTTCAATAACACTGGTACTGTGGCCACCGCTGGCGGTCACCATGCTCGGGTTTTGAAAATAGCGTGCAATCCCTTCTAATAAAGCCTTATTGGAAGCGTTAAGAAGCCACAGCAGAAGGAAGAACGCCATCATGGCAGTTACGAAGTCGGCATAGGCCACTTTCCACGAACCGCCATGGTGTCCTCCATGACCCACCTTTTTGACCTTTTTGACGATTATCGGTTGGCCGTTTTCTGCCATAGCTAGCGCACCTAAGACTTACGCTTGACGTAGTCTTCAAGTTCAAGAAAACCGGGACGTTCGGCGTTGAAGATAACTTTGCGCCCGAATTCGATCGCTATCTGTGGACTGTATCCATTGAGCGAAGCAAGTAACGCAACCTTTATTACCTCGATGCACTTACTCTGTTCCGCTGAACGAAAGCCCAACGCTGCGGCCAAAGGACCGGCGAAACCATAGGCCAACAATATCCCTACGAATGTACCAACCAGGGCCGCGCCAACCTTTGCACCGATTACCTCAGGGCCTTCCGTGATCGATGCCATGGTGATAACAACACCCATTACCGCAGCAACGATACCAAACCCCGGCAAACCGTCAGCAAGCGTCTGTACAGACGCTGACGGTTGATGTCCTTCCGCGTGATGGGTCTCCAATTCCATGTCCATCAGGTTTTCCATCTCGAAAGCATTGGCCGCACCAGTGACCATCAATCGCAGGTAATCGGTGATAAATTCAATTACGTGGTGGTCCTTCAGGATAGCTGGATACTTGGTAAAAATCGGGCTCTTATCAGGTTCTTCGATATGCGCTTCCAAAGACATCAAGCCCTCTTTCCGCGCCTTGTTAAACAGCTCAAACAGCAGCGAAAGAAGATTGAGATAGAATTGCTTGTTATATGCCGAAGGTGAGAACAGGGTAGGAATGCCAGAGGTCACCGCTTTAATCACTGAAGGTGGATTAGCGATAATAAAACCGCCTGTTGCACCACCTGCGATAATCAGCAGCTCAGGCGGGTGAAAAAGCGCAAGCAGGTTTCCACCCGACCACATAAAGCCGCCGAACACACAAATCAATACGGTAAGGACACCAATGATGATTTTCATGAGTCTATTCCGTTATTCCCTAATTCCCTGCATAAATAATTATCTGAATACCTGTACTATCGACAGCTCAGCTAAGAGTCTTGACTCAGTTTATGTCGACAGCTCGTTACAAATAGTTAATTGAAAAGCCAAAATTTTGTATGATTCACGCTTCGTGTTTGCTGGAGTACCGGGATGTCTGCAATAATTACCCTTTTCTATCGTATGGATTTGGCGTTTTTCGTCATACTGACCTTGCTATCTGGCGGGGTACAGGCCTACGACTATCTCCAGCCTCTACCCTCTCAGCCACAAATTCCGGCTGATAATCCGCAGTCCAAGGCGAAAATCGCATTGGGGAAGCAGCTGTTTTTTGATACCCGTCTTTCAAAAGATGGCACCCTGTCCTGCAACAGCTGCCACAATCTTGCGGCGGGCGGAGATGATGATGGGAGTGTAGGCAAAATCAGCCAGGGCAAGTTGAAGCGTTCCGCGCCTGGTTTATGGAATGTAGGCCATATGTCCGTGTATTACTGGGATTCCAGAGCGACGTCGCTAGAGACTCAAGCAGCGGACCACATCCTGGACCCTGCAGTAATGGGGATGAGTTCAGAAGAGGCGTTAATCGCCCGGTTCAGTGCCATCCCGGGTTATGCAAAGGAATTTTCAAATGCCTTTAGTGGCAGCAAAGCGCTCAACCTAAAGAATATCGCCCGTGCGATTGCCAGCTTTGAGCGTACTTTGAATACCCCGGACAGTCGCTTCGATCAATACATTCAGGGTAAAGAGTCCATACTCACAAAACAGGAAAAACGAGGCATACAGCTATTCAATGATGTCGGGTGTCTTGCCTGCCATTTTGGAGGAAACTTTGCCGGACCCGCACCTGGGCCGGCACTGAAAATGGGAGATGGTTTTTACGAGCTATTCCCAAATCACATGGGAAGCCATTATGACAAGAAATATGATCTTGTAGCCGATCTGGGACTGTATCACATTACCTTGAATCCAGCGGATAAGCGTCTGTGGCGAGTTCCGTCTATGCGCAACATCGTGCTCACCGCACCTTACTTTCATAACGGTTCGGTTGCCAGTCTGGAGGAAGCGGTTCGGGTGATGGCTAAGACACAATTGCAAAAAGAATTGGATGAAAAGGAAGTTATGGACATTGTCGCCTTCCTCAAAACCTTGACTGGTGAGATACCTGAAATCACCCTGCCCCAGCTACCGGATACAGAGGGTTTGAGTTTACTCACAAAAAACTAAAAACAGTGGTGTTGAAATCCAATAGATAAAGTTCGTAATAAATCAGCAAAGCGTACAACATAAACACCGCATACAGAATGTGATAGCCGCTAATCATAGACAAGATACGAAAATGTTTATGTACGATGGTAAACAATAAACAAATCGACGTGATAGAAAACTTGACCGAAAAAAATAACACGACGTCTTTTTCCAACAGCATGCGCATAAAAGGGTTAACCTCTTCGCCGCCCCGGTCAATGATGTTCAATGTGAAGAAAGCGTCTGCGACGCAAAGAAGGGTTATAGCAATTGTCAGGATAATAACGACGGGCTCGTGAAAATCAACATATTGCCCTAACCCGTTATCAAGCTCCCGGCGTGGCCCACGACGACGTTTTTTGAACAGCGAATAAATCATCGCCCGCGAATGATCTCGCCGCCTGTCTTCACCGGCGCGGCGACACGCTTCCAGATTTATCCCGTCACTTTCTTCTACAGATGCTCTTTTGAAAATTCCCATACAAGCGACTAGCCCACCTTGCCCTGAAAAACCCTCTACAATACATCCGCCACACCGGGAAATTCTTTAGTAAAAAGAAGTAACTTATTGATTTCTTAGAGACGGTATTTGGCCGCATGACCGATATGAAAGATAGTCATTGAGAATGGCTTTATGATCAAAAGCCAGCTGTTCGGGCAAATTCTCAATGGAGAAAACCTGAACATTTCTGGCGTCGTCAGCAGCGACTGGTTTTCCACTTGCCTCAGCCACATAGACCAGGCTTACCGTGTGCCCTCGTGGATCTCGGGATGGTTGTGAGTAACAGCCCAGCAAGGCCTTTAGTGAAATTTGTAACGTCACTTCTTCCATTGCTTCCCTTACGGTAGCGTCCTCGACAGTTTCACCAATGTCGACGAAGCCACCTGGTATTGCCCAACCCAATGGAGGATATTTACGCTCAATCAGCACAATCGGGCGACCTGGTAACTCACTTAGCTCAATTATGGCATCCACAGTTAATGATGGCGTTTGCGGACGAGGCATCGACTTCCTTTCAGCGGATTTAGATAAATCCCTTTTCGCGGAGATAGGCGCGTATGGTCTCAAGAACGGAGTCCAGCTTCAACATCACTGACATTGAACCAGGGTCCACTATCGTGTGGTCAAGGTCCTGGTCGTCACTAACACCACCACTGGTCAACAGGCCCATTAGTTTAATCTTCTTACCTTCACGTACTAATACGGGGGCACCGAGCCAACCACTTTGCATCGGCATGTCCAGTAATAGCTGGTGCCGCTCGTTGTAATCCAGGGTTGGTATGGATGCTATTCCTGCTTCTTTTGATACTGCCAACAGTTGTTTTCTATCCCAGTACCCGCTTGGATAGCCGACGAGGCTGACTCGTTGACCTAAATCAGCATTATCGTAAAACGACGCCGCTATCCCGTCGTCGGCAGTAAATGCGTTAAAAAAGATACGCGTGCCGGTGTTTTCTACATGCCTGACGAATGGGACGAAGGGTGTAACAGCAACGGCTTGCTGCGGATCAGGATGGGCATACCATAGCTTGGAGAATTGATCGATATCCAGGGTATAGCCTTTACCCAGCAGAGGTTCTTTACCTTTCGCCTGCATAAGCGCAATCCGGCCTTCCGCAGAATCCTCCACCAGAGAACGTGCTGTCACCAGAAAGGGGAACGCGTTATCGTCGGTAACATATTCATAGACGAAAGCGGTCCCGTTGGTGGCGGAACCTGCCTCCGTTATCGTACGAATCCGTACCAGCGACAACAGCGCTTTATCGTATATTGACTTCAGACTCATTCAAATGCGTTTCTTGTTGTCAAAACTCTTTCGATTGTCGCATTCTAGAGATCTAATCTTTCGTAAAGATTATGAGCTACTATCTTGATCTTCAATCTCTTTTCTCACCTCTTGCATGTCCAGTTCAATGACCTTGCCCACAATTTCATTGAGTGCACTCGCCGGCAAAGCGCCTGGCTGAGAAAAGACGATCACCTGCTCCTTAATCGCCATAAGGGTAGGAATGGAGCGAATCTGAAACTGCGCAGCCAGCTCTTGCTGGGCCTCGGTATCCACCTTGGCAAACACTACATTCTCATGTGCGTTTGAGGCTTCCTCAAATATGGGCCCGAACATTTTGCAGGGACCGCACCAGGTCGCCCAAAAATCGATGAGCACTATATCATTATTTTTGATAGTTTCTTCAAAATTATCATTAGTCAGTTCGATAGTCGCCATTGCTTGCTCCTTATGGAAAAGTGCCTAAATACGTCAATAAACCTTTCCCAAATGGAGTTTGGCGCATTCAAACAGTTACAGTATATTAGTAGTCGCTAATCTTACCCTAAACCCTTGATGGGGTCGAATTAGCTAACATCAAGCCAGAGCAGATAAACAGTCGGTTGCAAGCTGATGAGAAATGTCCAGAAGTAGATGCTGAAACTGTGCATACGTTTGGTAAGAGAATATGTACCCAATACGGCGACCAGTATGCCAATGGCTAGTGAGGCATACAGTGAGATAGCAAATACCACCGCTGAAATTAACGTAATATCCAGGCCCGAACTAACCAGAGACCTGGCATTTATCGCCCAATGGCTAAAAAAGAAGACTCCGGCTACCGCACAGGAAGCAGCTAGAAAATACCAACTGGTAAAATCCGTCAGATGTGTGACGCTTTGTGCTTTCTGGGAATCTATATAGGCCTTTAACTCGGTCAACACTTCCTTGTTCTGCTTAATTGCCTCCTTAAAGGCATTATAAATATTGTCAGTCAATGTCTTAACCGCGCTTTCCAAGGTGGCACCGCGTCTACGTCCTGTTGAGCTGCTGGCGTCCAGGGTTTCTATTGAAGTCATACGAGTGGCGCGCATCTTCAGCATTTTGACAATTTCGACGAAGTTCTGCTCTGCAACTGAAGTCTTATTCATGAGCGTAAAATCTTTATGCGCGAACGCCATCGGCAGCGCTTTCATATCGAGACAAGGAAATCCCTCGTGAATAATAACGGGTTCCACCGTAAAGGCCCTTCGTGAACTTTTCTCTTTTGGCCCGAAATGTTCGCGATACAAGGTTTGCATACGCTCCAACTGACTGGAAAGTACAAACGCGCTATGTTCAAGCGCCTGAAACCGTACGTCCTTCGACTTGCTAATCTCCTGATGATGGTGTTGTTTGAAAGCAATCCATACCCCTAGAAATGTTGCCAGTACCAGTGGCCACATATCGTTGAATGCGGTGACCAGAAATTCTAGCCCTGCGTTTACATGTCCCATAAATGTGCGGTGTACCTTGTCAGAGATTTATAATTCGCAGAGGTGGCAATTATCATACCGTGAGTGGTTTTCACTACCGGGCTGGATTCCAGGGCTAAAAGTGACTCAGTTTCGTCGTGTTACTGCAACAGAGTAAATCACAAACGATAGTAATATGAATAATCCCAACGCACTCAAGCTGCTCTTTTGTATGGATTCGATGATCGTAAATTCAACATCCACTGAGTTTGATTTCTTTTCTTTGCCGTCTACGGTACTTATCGTACCTACATCAGTATCAAAACTTAACGACATCACGCTTGCCGTGATAATCATTTCGCCCTCGCGCAAAACATTGAAACTTAGCTTTACCGTTTTTCTGAAGCTATGACCAGGTTCTATATCGCCTAATAAACAATACGTCGGACTTCCAAGTAGCACGCAGTTACTACTTGCAGAAACGGTTAGAGGTACATCGTCCGAGGTTTTGGAAATTCCCGAAGTGGGTAGATCGATGAAAAGGCGCGCTTCCTGTGCAGTTTCAGTCCCCTTGTTTTCCACGGTATATGTCAAACTTACGGAGTTTCCAGAAAAAATATTACCACTTACACTCTTACTGACTTCCAATGTCAAATTGCTATCTGTTGTGGTAGCCGGGTTAACCGTACCCACAAATAAATCTGTCGTTACCACCACCTTGTTCACGTCTTTATCAAGCAGCGGCGCTCGCTTCCTGATGACAACATCTCTTGTCTGTATTGCTGATCCCAGTTGGGGATTCATCAACGGCAGGTATTCGGATCGCGTTCCACCTACAAATAGAATTTTGCCGTTACTATCGACGTCAAGTGCATCGATAAAATCGAACGATTCACCACCATAAAGTGTTCCGAATCCTTGAACAGGGAGCCGGGTATCCGGATCTTCATCGATCCTAATGATAAAACCATCACCTGACATTGAGTGAGCCTGGAAAGCGGCCGACAAAACCAAGTCTTGAGAGTCCGTGTTGCCTGCCAGATAGACGCTGTTATCCCGCAATACCATGTTCCCCAGTCCATCATTACCACTTCCACCGACGAAGGTTGAATACAAAAGCGTATCCAGCGCTGCATTAAATTTAGCGACAAAAACACTTGTATCAACCGCGTCTTCTTTTGTGACGAATTCAACGGGGTTAACCAAAGGAAAACGTGCCAGGACAAATTCGCGCAGTTCATCTCCCTGAAGAACCGTCTCACCCTCTTTTAACAAATCCTGTCCGTCAGTGTTGGGATTTATCATCCCGTCACCTCTGACTCGCATACCCTGACTTTTACTAACGCCACCAATAAACACGTTGCCAAAATTATCTACATCGACGTCAACGGCCGATTCATCCCGGTCACCACCAATAAAGGTAGCTGCAATAACGGATTTCGCGTCTCTGGACAGAGAAATGACAAATACATCTTCGCAAGGATGCGCATCTACATCGAAAGGTGGTTCGGCTCGACTGCAAAGCTCACTACCGGCTCTATAATCTCGAAAAGTGGTACCACTTCCCATTGGAAAATCTGCCGAGCCCGTGTTCCCTACCAAAATTACGCTATTTGTACCTACGTCGTTCAAGGTAATGGCACTCGGCCAATCGTCCTGTCGTCCACCAAGATAGGTGACATAGCTGATTATGCCCGAGCCGGAAATGCGCGCTAGAAATGCGTCTGCCGCCGAGGTATTAAACCAGTCATCTGGGTCGCGCGGCTCTTGATCAAGTGAGTGCGTACACTGTAGTACGCTGTTTCCCTCTTCGCACGGACCTATATCCGACCATATCCGCGAATGAGTATAGCCTGCGACGTAAATAAAGCCATTTTGATCAACATCAATCGCTCGCCCACCTTCAATGCCTTCTCCACCAAGATATGTGGACAGCTTTACATCCACGGATTCATAGGTCTCCAAGGTATCTGGGTCAGTTTTTTGCAAAAACTGGAATTGTGCAACAAATGCATCCGCCGTATTCTTTTCCGGATGTCCCCCGGGACTAAGACGCTGTTGAGGTGCGTTTACTCTCGGAAAATCAGGAGATGTCGTCAACCCTGTTACGTACACGAATAAGTCAGCTGCATCCTGTCTCAACACCAGGTCTTTCACTGTATCGTTACCACAACCACCAAAATAGGTCGCCGCTACCAATTGGTGACTGGAATCAAAACGGGCAATAAAGGCGTCGTAGTCAGAAAAGCTTTCCTGTTGGGTTTGAGTAGTGTCCAGCTGTGCTGCGCATTTGTTTATCCCGTGCAAACTTACCGGTGATGCTAAAAACCCACTTTCAATCGGTGTAACTTCGCTTTGTTCCATATCGGCCAAATTTGCGAACGTTACCGTGTTGCCTGCAATATAGTAGTCACCACTGCCATCGGGCGCTAAGCGCAGAACTTTTGCCGCCTCATTGCCTGAGCCCCCCCAATAGGTCGCGTAGTCAATCACCGGATCAATGACTAACTCTCTACTCTGATCAAAACCGCCCAAAACAAAATTGACTCGGTCATGATCGATTGCATACGCAACTTCTACCGCCTGTCTCAAAGAATCATCACCTATTTGATAGGCCACTGGTGGCTTAATGGCTATCGTCTCTCCACCGATAGACAGAATCAGACTTCCATTATCGTTTATTGCCAATCGATCGACTCCCTCAACCTTGAAGCCTGCACTTTTTAGCTCAGCCCCTGGCTTGAGCCGAAAATCATATTCCACGGTGTCATTATTGAAATAAAAAACCACCTCAGTATCTCCGCTCGTGGAGCGATAGAAGACTTCTTTGTAGGCCGGGATATTGCGATACCATGTGTGACTATTGCTACCTTTTATGACATTAGTAGTAACCGCAGAGACGTTACGGCCCTCAGGCGCCATGAATGCCTTATCGAGTACGAGCGTGAAAGTCACCAAATTGGATTTAATAGCCTGATTTTTCCCCTCGACGCGTACGAGCACCTTGTCCTTGAGAAAGGACAAGCCATAACCCTCGCCGCGCATGCGATAAAATTCATTGTGGGCTAGCTGGCCAATATTTTTCTCATAATGTGTCGAACTGAGGTGCTGGAGTGACGCAAGTGCAGGGTGAGCCAAGGACAGAACGCAGAACATGACTACGACGAGCGCTTTCCAGGAAACATCAATCGTTCTCAAAGTACATAAAGCGCCGTTTGAGCACTCAGACGTTTTTTTTTGAGTGTATGGTTTCATATCTTCTAAAGAACCCGTATAACGGTAATATTCACCGATCGAGAAATTCTTGATTTTTTTCAAAGAAACACGCATATAGAGGGTCTGTATATTACTGATGTTTTCTATTTATGTTTGGCCAGAATATAACAATTTATCGGTTCAAGCCATCCCTTGGCCGCCTTGATTCAAAATGTGTATTTCTATGCAAACAGTACAGCAGTCCGAATTTTTAAGGAAAATCATCCTTCCCACATCTGGCATGCGCCATGGGGCTCGCCTCGTTTCCTTGTTATACGACCAAGCTCCGTCGGCCATCTTCGCTATGCCTATTTGTGCGATTTTGGTTGTACTGGGGGTTCACGACTCTATGTCATTCACCCCACCGTTGATCTGGCTTTCATTTATATTGCTTATTACTTTGGGCCGAGCGATCGCCGTATACCGTTATAACGCCAGTGACAATCAGGAAACCAAATATACAACTTGGTTGATTTACTATTTAATAATCGAGATCGCATCCGGTCTTGCCTGGGCGTCTTCTGCGATATTTCTCCCGTTTCTTAGTGAAGGACAACAGTTTTTCATCTATTTTGCGGCCGGTGGCATGTTAATGGGAGCGACGGTTATATTGGCTCCCGTCGTCAGCACATATATTGCTTTTGCCATACCCTTCACAGTCGTCTACGTCATCACAACGCTTCTGTTGGAAAGTCACAATAGTTACGCAATGGCATCAATGGCCATGGTCTATTGCATCGTCCTTATCTACATCACCCTGCTGATGAATCGTCGAATTATTGAAATCATGAATTTGTCTGAGAAAAATCATCAACTGCTGGATGACATCCAAAATACAAATTCTGAGCTTCAACTCCGCATCACCGAAAAGGAACAAATTGAAAAAAAGCTATTGCATTCGCGTAACGAGCTTTCGCGAATCATTGAGCATATGCAAGATACATATTTTCGACTAGATAGTAGAGGCAGAATTATCACCATTTCACCATCTGTCGAACCTTTGCTTAGTTACCGTCAGAAAGACTTATCCAATACGCAATTTGTTCACCTGTTCTCTGGACAAGCCAGTTTCGATGACTTCATGGAGCTCATTCGCGCAAATCGTGGGCAAGTAAGAAATTTTGAAACCCAATTAGTAACTCAGGAAGAGCACCCGATTTGGGTTTCCATCAATGCACAATACTTCTATGATAAACAAAACAACATTGGCGGCATTGAAGGCACTATGCGTGATGTTTCAGAGAACCGCATGGCAGCAGACGCATTATTCAAAGCGCGTAATCAGTACAAGAGTCTCTATGAATACAATCTAAAAATTCTTGAACACGCGCCGGTTGGCATCATCACTCTGGATGAAAATAATCGCGTTAGCTATCTCAACCCCGTATTACTGGAAATGACAGGAAATCCAAAAGATACTGCGTCGCCAGCTACCGGAAGAGAAATCGCCAGTCTGCCATCAATACAGCGCGCCAAATTAGGCAATGTGTTATCACGTCTGACACAAGGTTCTCAGGTTGAATTCGTTACTGAGTTCACCTCCATGTTTGACAAAACCATCGTTATGGAGGTGAAAGGCGTACCTATTATTGAGAAATCTCGCTATCAGGGAAGTCTGGTATTTATCACTGACGTTACGAAGCAAGCGCAGGAAAAGGAAGACCTCTCACAGGCGAAAACGCAAGCTGAACTAAATAACCAAAGCAAAAGCTTATTCATTGAAAAATTAAGCGCTGAATTGCGTTCACCGCTGGCTGATATCCTTGGAATTTCCGAAACCCTTATTCAGGATCAAAGACACTCGGAGCTTATCCACGAATTCGAACGAATCCATAGCGCCGGCCAAAGCATCCTCGATTATATAAATACTGTCAGCAGTGTGGCGACGCTTCAGGAAAGTATAAAACAGGAAGAAAGCAACGCGACAAATCTCGAAACTTTTATCAAAACAACGATTACACCGTTGCAAAGAAAAGCGACCGAAGTTGGCACCCAGTTGGAGATACATACTGGTGACAATACACCTCGCTACATCAATATCGACTATCGATGGTTTCACAATATCTTCACCCATATCCTGAATGATTTTATTGCTAATGGCGAATCCGGGGAGATAAAAGTCAATATCAATTTCGATGAAAAACATAATCTCTATATCCAGCTTTATCACAGCAAGTATAAAGTGTCTGCTTTCTATTTTAATGGCCCATCCAATGACCAAAATGAACCTCAAGGTAACTACAATATAAACCTGTCTATATGTCGCCAGTTAATCGAGTCTCTGGGCGGAAAAGCGTGGACAGAACAAATGGGGAAACAGGGCTCGATGATACACATCGTCATCCCATTACAAAGCACCGATGTGGAGACAGAATCGAACCCCGAATTTTCACATCTCAATATATTGCTCGTCGAAGATAACAAAGCCAGCCAAGCGGTGTTGAGCAGTATGCTTCAGAATCTAGGACACAACCCTATTCTGGCTGAAAGCGGTAAAATTGCCATCGAGCAAATTGGAAAACTGAATCTAGACCTCGTCTTAATGGATATCAACCTTCCTGATATCGATGGTATGGAAACCACCCGTGCCATTCGAGCAATGGATCATAAAAACGCCAAGCTACCTATTGTTGCTATAACAGGCAGCTCTATCTATAACCGAGAAAAGTGGCTGAATGCAGGAATTGACTCTTACCTGTTGAAACCCGTCTCCCTGAACGACCTCAGCACCGCTATTAACCGCATTTTCGCCTGATATTCCAAAATAAATAAGTCAGTTTTTCCGGGTCTAAAGCCGCGGACGATGTATGCCGACATAATCTGAGGAGGATTCTTTCGTGAATCCCGTAACATACGCGTATACATGAGTGATGAATAATATAACGTCTATCGCCATTCCACTGCCGCCTAGGTGTAAAAAACCGCCAATACAGGCACTCTCGCGGCCGGAACCGGTACTTATTAATCTTTTAGATGGTAAGTCGCTGACAGGCGAGCTGGTTTCCTACAATGACATGTCTGACTTTATTGAAGTCAAACCAGTTAACGATGGGCCATCCCATAAAATCCCTTTTAGCGCCATAAAAAATATGCAGTTACTCAACTCTCGATATTTTGAGAGTGAGGACGAAAACGAAAATGTTGGTAGCAATAGTCTTAAAACCGAATATGTGCTGGAATACATCGACGGTACCAGCGATATGGGTGAAACCTTAGGTTATATAAGTGATCACCAAGGAATACACCTGTTTGTTGCCCAGGCATTTAATAGTTACAAACATCTCTTTATTTCTTCAAATGCGCTAAGTCGCAAGAAGATACTTGGAGCGGTGGAAATTCCGCCGCCTTCTACCCGGGTTGTTTCCCCTGTAGCAAAAACACATCAAATTGACGAACTCCCCCCTGTGTCTCGTGAAACATCGATTCCTAGCGAATTGATTGATGAAGAAGCTGTAACAGAGATTCAGGCAATGTCTGATTTTGAAGCTATACTACCTTCGTCAACAGACAGCTCTGGAGAACCAGAACCGAGAGATTCCTTCGAACCGTTACCGACTTCGGCAGTGTCGGACTTCCAGTCTGTGCCACCACAGTTTGAAACAATTGACGAGTTCGACTCGCCAGACCTGCACGCCACTCCAGCACAACCGGAGCAAACACTATTCGATGAGAAACCTGGAGTCGATGTTCAGGCACCATCAAAACCTAGTACTCCAGCCCCTCCTGTACAAACGATAACGCCTGCTCCGTTGCTTAACGACGAGCAGAGAACTTTAGACAATGATATTGAACAGATTGCGATACCATACCAGGCAGCCGAGCATGAGCCAGTTGACCACACACCGGCGGTAGAAGAGTTTGCGCCAGATGCACAATCTATTGAAAATGCGATAACTGATCGAAATTCCGGGGAAATCAAAAAGCCAGTTGCACCAACCACTCGCAATCGCGCAGTTTTTATCCCGGCCGAAGATTCAGTTCCTTTTGAAGATGCTATACCAGGCAATCAAGCACGGCCGACAAAAAAACCGCAGCAACAAAAACAGGAAAAGAAGCTCAGCGAGATCCTACAAGATAGAGCGATAGAATCCGTTCGCAAACTCGAAGAAGTGCTAAACAATCAAGCTGAACGCCCAAGCATGCGTTTAGGCGAAGCGCTAATCCAGGACGGCATCATTACAGAACATCAATTGCTTGAAGCGTTGGAACTTCAGAAAGAAGACCGAAGCAAGCCCATTGGTGAAATTCTGAAAGAAATGGGCGCTGTTTCTGATATTGAAATCCGCAAAACACTGGCGAGTAAACTTGGGATACCGTTTATCAATCTACGCAAGTTTGATATCGATCCGAAAGCGGTGGAACTGGTACCGCTCAAAATGGCGCGCAAGCATAAAATCATGCCGACTTGCATGTTCGATAATAAACTCATCATTGCTATCGACAACCCCATGAATCGCGCACCGGTGGATGATATACGTTTTCATACCAAAATGTTCGTCGAACCCGTAATGGCAATGGAAGAGGACGTGGAATGGGCCTTAAATCACTACTACGGTTCCCACATCGAGTCACTCGCGGAAGAGTTGACTCTCGTCGACAATCACGCTCTCGAATCTGATGATTCACTTGAGTCCGAAGTAACCGAATCGGACAACACTCTGGTAAAACTGGTCAACAAAATGATTATGGATGCGTATGACATGAAGGCATCTGATATTCATGTGGAACCAGGAAGCGGACGCAAGAACACGCTGATTCGTTTCCGCAAGGACGGTACCTTACAGCCTTATGTCGAATTGCCAGCGACATATCGAAATGCACTGGTGTCACGTATAAAAATCATGTGTGATCTCGACATTTCCGAACGTCGTAAACCCCAAGACGGGAAGATCGAATTTCGTAAGTTCGGACCACTCAATATTGAACTACGCGTTGCCACACTGCCAACATCAGGCAATGTCGAGGACGTTGTCCTCCGTGTACTCGCACATGGTGAACCGCTGCCTTTGGAAAACATGCGCTTCAACCAACGCAACCTGGAATTAATACGCAAGTTAACTGACAAGCCATATGGACTGTTTCTGGTTTGCGGCCCAACCGGTTCAGGTAAAACCACTACCTTGCACTCGGTACTCAAGCGTATCAATACTGGTGACCGAAAAATTTGGACCGCTGAAGACCCTGTGGAAATCACACAATCAGGCTTGCGTCAGGTGCAAGTAAATACAAAAATCAATCTCACTTTTGCAACTGCAATGAGGGCTTTCCTGCGTGCCGACCCCGATGTAATCATGGTGGGTGAGATGCGTGACAAAGAAACAACCAGTATCGGTGTCGAGGCCTCCCTAACCGGTCACCTGGTATTCTCTACCTTGCATACTAACAGTGCGCCTGAAAGTATCGTGCGTTTGTTAGACATGGGCATGGATCCGTTCAATTTCGCTGACGCATTACTCGGCATACTTGCTCAGCGACTTGCCAAGACCTATTGTAGTGCCTGTAAAACCTCATATATCGCCGACGAACACGAGTTGCGCGAACTCATCAAGGAATACCTATCCGAATTCCCTGAACTTCTCGGCAGTTCAGTTAAAATGGATGAGCTTCTAGAGTCCTGGCGCAATGAATACGGCGACGTCAATGGCGACATCCATCTATATGAGGCACACGGCTGTGAAGAATGTGGCAATACCGGCCTAAGCGGACGTATTGCCTTACACGAATTACTCGTTGCCTCGGATAGAATAAAATTACTTATCCAGGACCGAGGCAAAGTTGCAGAGATTCTTGCCGTTGCCCTAAACGAAGGTATGCTCACCTTGAAACAGGACGGCATCCTTAAAGTGCTTCAGGGCTTTACAAACATCCATCAGGTACACGCGGTTTGTATTAAATAATCCTAAGCTTGCCTTTTTGCTTACATAAAGCCATTTTCTATTTACGCGTCATCAACCAGATTCTTTCCTTCAATTGACTCAGTCCCCGTTCACGAAACTGCGGATTAAGTGCAAGAATATCACTCTCTTCCAGACACTCGAGATCAAACGTTGACTGATACAATTCCATGACTTCGTCTTTATGGACAGCGAAAGGTGGCCCGTTCATTTCTTCTTGTGGATATTCCATTGTGACCAGCAATACTTTGCTCTTAGATGGTAATAAAGATGCCAAATGCTTTGCGTATTGCTGACGCATAGAAGGTGGCAACGCTATAAGCGAAGCTCGATCAAACACTGTAACGATACCTTCGATGTCGCTAGCTTGAAGACTAAAAAAGTCTCCACACCACAATGAAAACGCGCCACTATCGTAGCGAATAAAGTTACCCTTTTCCGTTTTCTCTACGGCAAGCTTGTTCTCTGAAAAGAATGCCTCTACTGCCAATTGACTTATTTCTACGCCAGTCACTTTACAGCCCTGCTCTGCAAGCCATAGCATATCCTTACTCTTGCCACACAAAGTGACCAGGACTCGTTTGACATCGCTGCCCAATTTCGGCCAATGTCTGGTCAGATATTCGTTGACTTGCTGCTGGTGGAAACCGATTTGCCCCTCCTGCCAACGCTGTATCCAGAACTCACGTTCCATAGTTCACCTCTCCATCTGTAGGAATATTAAAAATAAAAACGAATGACTGTTCTTTTGCCATGTACCAACCGCTATACTTTTGCTAGCACATGATGATGATATGAAAAATTCGCTCTATTATACGATATCTCCGCTTCTTCTGTTCCTGACATGGGAAATATTGTCCCGTACAGGCATGCTGGATATTCGTTTTTTTCCGCCCCCGTCTTCTATCCTGTATCACTTGTTCACTGAAAGCCCAGACGAAGGAATTTTTCGAGATATCGTCGCCAGTCTAACCCGAATCTTCTGGGGCTATCTTCTCGGTTGCTTGCTCGGCGCCGGGGTCGGAATAATCATGGGTCTGTCCCCATTTTCCTTTCGTCTGATTTACCCCGTCGTGGCAATGCTTTATCCCTTGCCAAAAATTGCGATTCTACCGTTGATCATGCTGGTATTCGGAATCGGCGATTTGTCTAAAATCGTTGTAGTCGCGATTGGCAGCTTTTTTTTGGTATTAATGAGTACTCTCAACGGCGTTAGAAATCTATCGCCCGTCTACTTCGATATTGCCCAAATACATTCCGTGGGCCTGCGCTCCAGAGTCTGGCATATCGTCCTACCAGGTAGTCTGCCTTCAATTTTTACTGGCCTGAAACTAGCCATAGGCTACAGTCTTGTCATCGTCGTTGCCGCAGAATTTTCGGGGGCTAACGAGGGAATTGGTTATTTGATCTGGCAGTCCTGGGAGACCTTCAGCATTAAGTCCATGTACGCCGGTATTTTTGTCATTGGATTTTTTGGCATCATGTTCGCCTATCTACTGGATTCCCTGGAAAACCGCTTGGTAACCTGGAAACCTTCGTCCTATCGTTAGCCGATCCACTCCACTCAGTCTATTTCTTCTTATAACGAGTCGAACTTCGCTTCATCGGGATTTAAAACACCACCCCTACAATGCGCCGCAAGTTAATTGGCAGTCCCCTGGAATACTGAGATGGTTAAAGAACGCGTTCTGGTTTTCAATGACAATAGCGAACGTATTGCGTTGTTAAGCGACAGTCTATCCGGGATGGGATATGAAGTTGTTGTACTGGACTGTCTCAACGGTTTAGAAATGCAGAGACAGATTTATCTTTATCATCCTGACTACATCGTTATGGATGACGATGAACTCATCGCCCTTCGACGCCATTAAACGGCAATTTCTGGTTTTATTCTAAATACTCCTCTTTTGTTCTTGATTATGTAAGGTTTTGGCGTTATTGTGCCCGTAGAGTACCTAGTACGTTCGGGCTAGTTTTTCAGTGGTCGTAGGTTCATATCAATTTTGTGAATACTCGATCCATGATGTGTTGCCGTATTGCCAAGTAGGCAGTTGAAATTTATTTGGGAAGGTACCGTTTATGATCAATGACGGAAAAGTCGTTTCAATACACTACACCCTCAAAGATGATGAGGGGAATATCTTAGACTCGTCGGAAGGCAAATCTCCGCTCGACTATCTACACGGGGCCAGCAATATCATTTCTGGACTCGAAGATGCGTTGCTAGGTAAAGCTGTTGGCGAAAAAGTCAGTGTGCGTATCGCGCCAGAAGACGCCTATGGCATGACGGACGACGGAAAAAAACAAGTCGTTTCCCGTGAAATGTTTGGAGACCATGCCGTTGAGGTAGGACAGCAGTTTCACGCAGCGGATCCGGAAGGAAATAGCATTGTGGTCACTGTCACACACATTGACAAAGACGAAATTACCGTCGATGGCAATCACCCACTGGCCGGTATGCATCTCACCTTTGATGTCGAGATTGTCAATATACGTGATGCCAGTGAAGACGAGAAATCTCACGGGCACGCTCATGGCCCAGGTGGACACCACCACTAAACGTAGTTTGTAAGATGTTAGTCGAAAACCGGGGGAATTCCCGGTTTTGGCACATGTGTTTCCTTCACTGACCTCACCTCTACTGGAAAAGTCCGTGGTCTCTTGTATACTCAAATCACATGGGTTACAGATCGGATTACTGATGAAGCAATTAATAACTCTTCTTTGTTTTCTTACGATTATTTTCGGTAGTACGTCGTTTTCCTACGCCGAGACCGAAAAAGGAAAATTTTTTGGCGCCAAAGAAACCGAATATCCTAGCTGGTTTAAAAACAGTTTTCTTGATTTAAAGGAAGACGTTGCCGAAGCTGCGCAAGAAGGAAAACGCCTTCTAATCTTCTTTCATCAAGATGGTTGTCCCTATTGCAATGCATTAGTCGATCGCAACCTGGCGCAAAAAGACATTCAGGAAAAAGTCCGCAAACATTTTGACGTTGTTTCAATCAATATGTGGGGAGATCGTGAAGTAATAGACTTTGATGGCACTACCTATTCAGAAAAAACCTTCGCCGCCAAAATGCGTGTTCAGTTCACCCCCACTCTGGTCTTTTTCAATGAGTCACAAGAAGTGGTTCTTCGTCTCAACGGATATCGATCGCCTGACCGGTTTACCCATGATCTGGACTATGTGGCCCTGAAGAAAGAAAAAGAATTCAGCTATCGGGACTACATAAAAGCCAACTTCAAAGAAAATAGTTCATCGAAGAAGCTTCACAGTGAGAACTTTTTCAGCGCCAACTTCGACTTGACGCGTAAAGGAAAGAAGCCGGTAGCCGTGTTTTTCGAACAAAAAGATTGTCCAAATTGCGATATCTTGCATACGAAGGTGCTGCCCGACAAAACCACGCAGGACATAATAGCCAAGTTCGATGTTGTTCAATTGGATATGTGGAGTACCACGCCAGTCACAACACCAAAAGGAAAGAAAACAACCGCAAAAACTTGGGCAAAAGAAATTAACATACAATTTGCACCGTCTATCGTTATATTTAACGAGCTTGGCGAAGAGATTATTCGATCCGAGGCTTTCTTCAAGAATTTTCACACTCAGAGTATTTTTGATTATGTGCTAAGCGGCGCGTATAAGAAAGAACCTAGCTTTCAGCGATATCTGAGTGAGCGGGCTGAACATTTGCGTGAGAGTGGTAAAAACGTGGACATCTGGCGCTTTGCCGACGAAGCTCCCGGAGAACGTAAATAAGGTAACGCAATACTCTTATTCCTGGTCATCGCGGTACAGATGCTCTACAAGTTGGAAACGTAAACGCTGATTGCGGCGATAAATCACCACTAGATTGATAAGACTCAAGACACCCTTGGCGGCGAATAATGCTGCCAGGGCAATATACCCTCCTAACATTGAAACCACGGTCGCCAAGGCCATAAACAGCATATCTGCGATTCGAGACAGCATCCAGTCTGTACTGAGTTTCAGCATTCTACCTCCCCAACAAGGTTGACTTCTCCTTTCCTTATCGGAGTCTGGCGACCATTGATTAGGCCCAAAAAGGAGTTTAGAACGGGTTTAGTGGCGGAGCTGCGGGCTAGATCACACTTATACAAATAGCAATAATTTATATCTGTGACGTTGATAAACCTGGATTTTTTGACTAAATAGCGACCGGTCGACTTAGGTCTCAATTCTCAACAACTTCCTGCACAACCACCCATGGCGCAGCCACTACAGCCCAGAACAAATGGTGTGATGTGCTCCAGCGTCGCGCGTCCTCGTCGTCGGCGCGCCTGACTTTTCGTTCCTCTATCCATGCCTCTACTTTTGACTTGTCATCACGAACCATTATGGCTGCCACTTCGATAAGATCTAGATGGGCATCCACAAGAATTACTGCACCACGCGCAAAATGAGGAGCCAATTCACGCCATTCGAGTTTGCCGGTTTCTTTGTTCAGCTGCTGACGTAATTCGTCGTCTGTTAAATCTTCATTCATTTTGTCATACCGTCTCAGCGTTTCAGGCTCAGAATATATTCTACTAATTGTTCTATGTGTTCACTGGACACCCGTTTCTCGAGAGGCGGCATACCGTCTCCTCCTTTAAACGTTACATACTGCCCTTTGCTGCCTTCTTTAACACTCTTCACCAGCATCGCTTTGGCATCATCAAAAGACGCATCTTTATAGCGTTCAGCAATCGCTTCCCAAGACGGACCGATAACGGTGGCACTGACGCGATGGCATTCCAGACAGCCATTCATATACGCCAGCTTATATAAGGAAGCATTGGTGTCTTGATTGATATCAGCGCCTTCACGCTTGAAATCGCAAGCAGCTAAACTGAAGAACAACATGAAAAGAACAAATACAACTCTCATCTGAAATACCTAGTCTAAAACGGCGCGCTCTTCGGCACGCGCGGAAAAGGAATTACATCACGTACATTTTCCATACCAGTGATGTAGGCAATAAAACGTTCGAAGCCAAGCCCAAACCCGGCGTGTGGAACTGTACCGTAACGACGCAAGTCTCGATACCACCACAAGTCGTCGCCAAGCCCCTGTGCCGCCATTTTTTCATCAAGCACATCCAGGCGCTCTTCGCGTTGGCTGCCGCCGATGATTTCACCGATACCCGGAACCAGCACGTCCATCGCTGCGCAAGTTTTGCCATCCTCATTTCGACGCATGTAAAAGGCTTTGATAGCTTCTGGATAATTCTGAATGATGACAGGACCTTTCACATGTTCCTCAGCGATAAAGCGTTCATGCTCGGATTGTAGATCTTTGCCCCACTCGACCGGAAACTCAAACTTCTTACCCGATTTCTTGAGTAGATCAATCGCATCAGTGTAATCCATGCGCACGAAGGTGCTGTCTGCCATCTGCGTCAAACGATCAATCAAGCCTTTCGAAAGGTGCTGGTTAAAAAAGTCGATTTCCTGTTCGCACTCTATGAGCACGCTACGCACAACGCTTTTTAGAAAATCTTCGGCAAGGTCTGCATCGCCTTGCAAATCCGTAAACGCAACTTCGGGCTCAATCATCCAGAACTCAGCGAGATGACGACTGGTATTGGAGTTTTCTGCACGAAACGTCGGCCCGAAAGTATAAACACGGGAGAGGGCCAGACAATAGGCTTCTACGTTGAGCTGACCGGACACCGTAAGATAGGAACGATTACCAAAAAAATCATGCGTGTAATCAATGCCGTTTTCATTACGCGGCAAATTCATCATATCCAGCGTCGATACCTGAAACAACTCCCCTGCGCCTTCACAATCACTCGCTGTAATAATCGGCGTATGCACCCAGTGAAAATGTTGTTCACTCAAATAGCGATGCATAGCCTGGGCACTGTGATGACGAATTCGCGCGATGGCACCAAAGGCATTGGTGCGTGGTCGTAAATGGGCAATGGTGCGCAGATATTCAAAGGTATGGCGTTTCTTGGCAACCGGATAATGCTCTGGATCGTCGACCCAGCCATATATTGATATTTCACTTGCCTGAACTTCGACCGATTGTCCCTTGCCCTGGCTCGCTACGAGTTTACCTTTTACGTTAACACTGCACCCGGTTTGCAGCTGTTGAATCTCGTTTTCATAATTCGCGAGCGAGCTATCCGCAATCACCTGGATACCACTAAAACTCGAACCATCGTGAAGATCAATAAAAGAAAATCCACCTTTCGAATCACGACGTGAGCGCACCCAACCGTTTAACTCCACGTCACTGTCGACGGAGAGCTTGCCCGACAAAATCTCTTTAATCAGATGTCCATTCATAAATGTATCGCCACCTTATTTCATCGCTTCATTGGATCTGACTAGCCTAGTGCTGGAGACGTATTGGTCTCGAGCTTTGGAGTAGTTGAAAGCAAATCAATCTGTAGTGTCTGGCACTGAGGGCAGGAATCAGCTTGTGTTTACGAAACCGTCGGCCGCATGGACGCGGCCGTCGAGCGCACACGGACGTGTTCACAGCGAGTTTCGTAAATACAAGCTGATTCCTGCTCGGAGCTAAAACAAGCAAACTATTTCCCCTCGGTCTTCGCCCAACTATCCCGCAACGTGACCGTACGATTAAACACCGGCTTGTTTCCCGCCTGATGCATAGGATCCAGCACGAAATATCCTTCACGCTCAAACTGAAACGCATCTCCCGGCTGACACTCGCCGAGACACTGCTCCACAAAGCACTGTGTCAACGTGCGCAATGAATCCGGATTGATATGCACTTTCCAGTCCTCGACTGTCTTATCCGCATCCGGTGTCGGATGCGAAAACAATCTATCGTAAAGGCGCACCTCCGCCTCAACACTGTGTCGTACCGATACCCAGTGAACGACGCCCTTCACTTTGCGTCCCTCGGGATTCTTGCCCAATGTATCCGGGTCATAGGAACAACGTAGCTCTATCACATTGCCGTGACCATCCTTGATGATCTCGTCACAGCGAATAACATAACCGCCTCGTAGTCGCACCTCGCCGCCAGGGATGAGACGTTTGAAGCCCTTTGGTGGCACCTCCTCGAAATCGGTCTGATCGATATAGATTTCCTTGCAGAAAGGAATCTCGCGACGCCCCATCTCCTCCTTCTGAGGGTGATTGGCAACTGACAACATTTCCACCTGCTCTTCAGGGTAATTCGTAATAACGACTTTGAGTGGATGCAAGACTGCCATACGACGCGGGGCATTTTCATTCAAATCATCACGGATACAGGCCTCCAGCATCCCCATCTCGACAACATTGTCGGCGCGGGTCACACCGATGCGATAGCAAAATTCACGCACCGCCCAGGGGGTATAACCGCGACGTCTCAGACCTGCGATGGTCGGCATGCGCGGATCATCCCAGCCTTCCACATGGCCATCCGATACCAATTGCGTCAATTTCCGCTTACTGGTAACCGTGTATTCCAGTGTCAGGCGAGAGAACTCAATCTGCTGCGGTCGTGCGGGTGTCTCGAGCTCTTCGAGAAACCAGTTATACAGTGGACGATGATCCTCAAACTCCAGGGTGCATAACGAATGGGTGATGTTTTCCAAGGCGTCGGAAATACAGTGGGTGTAGTCATACATCGGATAGATACACCACTCGGAACCGGTTTGATGATGGATGACCCCATGACGTATGCGATATAGGGTTGGATCACGCATATTGATATTGGGCGAGGCCATGTCGATCTTGGCGCGCAACACCTTTTCGCCGTCCTGGAAATCGCCACCGCGCATACGACGGAACAAATCCAGATTTTCATCCACCGAGCGATCACGATACGGGCTGTTCTTGCCTGCCTCGGTCAGCGTACCGCGGTATTCGCGGATTTGCTCGGCGTTGAGGTCACAGACATAGGCCTTGCCCTTTTTTATCAACTGTTCTGCATAGGAGTACAATTTCTCGAAGTAATCCGAGGCGAAGTACAGTCGATCATCCCAGCTATAGCCCAGCCACTTGACGTCCTTCTGGATAGCCTCGACAAATTCGAGATTCTCTTTGTGTGGATTGGTGTCGTCGAAGCGCAGGTTGCACGTTCCCTGGTAATCCTCGGCAACACCAAAGTTGAGCACGATGGACTTGGCGTGCCCGACATGCAGATATCCGTTGGGCTCGGGAGGGAAACGCGTCGCTACCCGCCCCCCGTGTTTACCGTTGGCATTGTCCTCATCGATGATGTGGCGGATGAAATTTGAGGGTTTCTTGAGGTCTGCGTCGCTCATACCGGCTTTAATCCTGATCTCGGAGGTGATTGATAATGGGGCAGAATTATATCAGCTTGTGCCCCTGAGACGACATAGCAAAAAATAGCCCGCTCCGAAGAGCGGGCTGACTCATCGCACTCCATCGCGATGATTGGGACACGGCTGCGAGCAGGAGGAACTTCGGAGGTGCTCGCGAAAGTGCCGGAGATCCGGGCAAGGGGAACTCCGAGGCCACCTGGCCGTATGGTATGCAAAGCCTGAACGGATCGGACGAGCTTCCTGACCTTATGGCCAGTTACCCTATCCTTGTATCAGGCGGAGTTACGATAAAGCCTGATCTAGCGAGTTTCAAATGGAGAAAAATGGTGACGGACGAGAATTAGTCCATATTGGCAAGCAGTAATTAATATACACAAGACAGATCGTGACCCCGTATAGTTACTGGGGTCACGGCTGTATTGGTGTTTTGTATGTATTAACTGTAGGCGAGAATCTTTTTCGGCCGCCCTCTTTTTCGGTTGGCAACCGGCAGGCCATATACCTTGGCGATACTCAGTATAAATTCGGAATTACCGGTCGCAGATTCTCTCGCAATCGCTGCGCGGATCAAATTCCACTCTTCTTTGTCTATGGGCGACAATAAATAGTGGTGGTAATTTCTCTGCTTTTCGTCTGCGGTATCTCCAAACTCATCAAAGCACTCACAGATATCCAGCCAACGATAACGATTCAAAAAGCGCTCCTGGTAACTGGACCACTTGTAGAGCTCGAAACCATCACATCCCTCCATTCTGTCGGGATGAAGCTCAATATAACGGCAACAAGCAACGAGATAACGCTTGGTTTCGATAGGGCTGGACTTATATCGCCCTTCCCATATTGTCCCCGTCTTCCCGTATTTTCGATTGATAAATCGCGTCTGACGACCTGCTAACCGTTTCATCATCAACGCGATCGCGTCAGGTTGAGAACCTGGATCGAGAATAAGATGGACGTGATTGTCAAACAGACAGAAGGCAAATACCTTCACATTGTGTTCGTACTTCAGAGACCGAAGATTCTCGATATAGTAAAGATAATCTTCATCGTCAAAAAATACCGATTCTCTGTTATGTCCACGTTGGACGATATGATGCGGATGATCTTTCACGATGACTCTGGCTTGTCTCGGCATACTACAACCTCCGCTACTGCTCAAGCCTATTATTTTTCACACTACGAAAAAGAATAAGTGCACAAGTATAAGAAAACCTGATAGGCAAATCACCCGTTTTTGTGAATATATTCTGAACAATTTTTCATTGTCCGTCCCTATTTTGAATGCCCCCACATTGGGATATCCACCTATCTCTTTTAGGTTATAGACAAGAATCATTATGCCTACCTTTAGAAAACAGTCGGTAATTTAAACTCTGTCCAAAAATAGCGCCCGTTTATTCTAAAATTTATCTATGTCAATGAAATAGCGTTGATTTTTTTTTGCTAATTTGAAGGAATAAAATAGCGCTAAATTACGTCGCAATGAATCTTCTACGAATATAGAAACATGCTTTTACGCGGGCAAAAGCGCGTGAATAATGCTTGCGATCCAAGCCCGCCGATAAATACTTATAGCGATAGTTTGTATGCTTCAAAACGCATAGCGATAAACAAGATTAAATACTGCTTGTTCAAAATTATTTTCCGGACGTTGACGATTCCTCTGCCACTCGTAGCCAAGTTCCAATTGATTCCATACAGTCTTCTGCCATTGATAATTGAACTTTATCACTGGTCTCAGGATGTACGATTCTTCGCCGCTATGGCTCACACGCACGCTGGCGATAACATTTTGGTCGATCACGAAACTCGTAACTGGCTTCATACTGTAGCGAAAATTAAAACGATAGTTTGTGGAATTCCGTGAAATAGTATACCTAACGCCCAGATCAACTCCATCATTCCAAGGTTTGTATATTTGTCGCTTCGATACAGACGCATACACGTCGGTATTAGCATCGCTATCCTTAACTTCTTTTTCGCCATCCCGATAACGATAGGAATAGATGGATCGAAAGACATCGAGTTTAATACTAAGTTGACGGGGAAAAGCGTACTCCGCGCCGGCATTGTAATATTCGCTAATACTACTATAGAGTTCCGCTCTTCTTTTTATCTCATCAATCTCTATGATTTCCTGCAATGTCGAAAACTCATCAACGCGAAATTCTCCTATCATCGCATTCTCTATCTCAAGCATCGGGCTACGACGCATTTCAGCCGTAAAATATGTAGTTAGCTTATCGAAGAAACGATAGTTCCCCTGTATAGATATAAGATTGAGTTTTTCGAAATACACATCGTAGTCTAAGGCTTGACGTACAAATCCGTTTTGGTCACTAAACGCTATTTCCTCTCCCAATGCCGCTCTCCCGGTCACATTGTTATACCGTTGGTAAGCGCCATAAGGCTGTACCTGCCATCCATTACGTCGATATATCAGGCTGGCAGTGTTTACATACTTCTCGTATTGTATTCTGTCCTTACTATCAAAGCGCACAGGAAATCCGCCAGCAACAGCCATCGCAAGACGGGAACCCAGCGCATATTCCAGGTACGCGCCGTCGTACTTACCAAACATGCCGCCATAAAGTCCTCTGTGTCTTCCCCCTCCCGCTTTCAGACCGGTACCACTATTACGATATTCGAAAAAAACATCATTAAACTCTACGCCTTCACCGGCGCGATTAACCAGGTCATAGCGTTGATCCACTGCCATATCGAAACGCCACATTTTTCGCTTGTCTGTCATGCGAGAACCGAGATTGATGCCGGATAAAACCATTGCCTGCTCCAGTCCGTTGGCATCGAGTCCACGTCGATCGGTTACCAGCATCATTTGATTTAACGCCCCATACACTTTTTTCTGTCCGGGCTTGTTCTGCTGGATCGGGTTCAAAGCTACGATAGGCGCTTTTACTTCTAATTGATTATTCAACAGTCCTGAAAGCCTCTGTCGAACGCGAACTATATTTTCGTCTTTTGGATATTCATCTAAAAATCGACGATACAAGGACGCTGCCTGAGCCTGCTGGCCGTTACGCTCTCGTGCAACGCCCAGTTTTTCCAACGCAATGGCGCTGTTGGGAGATATCTCCGCTAAAACGCCTTCTAATAATTGAATAGCGTCGTCGTAGCGTTGTTTTTGCAATGCCCTGTCAGCAATTAACAACTTCATTTGATGTTTGTAATACTTATCCTTCGCGCTCATTGACGGTGAAGAGAACACCAACGTCACCACATTTCGCGTTAGCCCGTGGTGAACGCGCGTACGCAGCGGATTGACGAATTGCATATCAAGCGAAATCTTTCCCTTTTTTGTTTTTACGTCAAACGATTTAACAAGATTTTGTTTTTTCAATTCCTCTAGTACCAATTTCAGATTGGCATTGTCGCACTTTCGCCTTAGTTTGAAAGAAAGTGCGAGTCTTTCCTGAACACGATCTTCTATTTGATCATGAGCAATACTGATCTTACTCGCAAGTTCCAACTCCAACATACGAAGCGCGTCATTTCCGTATGTGTCGACTTGTTGAAAACACATATGGGAAGTGGCGTAGGTTCTGGGCGTAACACCAAAAACCAAGACTAGTGAAAATAGGAGGACAAATTTTTTCATTACCAGTCCCTCGATGAAGACGAGTGTTTGCCGCTGCGTCTGGTTAGAATACGTGTGAACGTATTATCACTATAAAGATGACATGCACCGGAACAATCACGGAGCTCGCTTACTGTGTAAAATATTGTTGTAGGTACTTGCGTCTTTTTGTGTTGCGTGACTTCATAATCACCTGCATGACAGCCAGCGCAGTCCGGCGCATAGGCTGGAGATCGCCATGGAATGACTTCGCTATTACTGGTATGACACGCCACGCATAGACGCCCTGCATGCCCGCCAGGATAGTTTGTCGATTCATGGGTAAAGAGTTTTGTCGGTGTCCAGCCGGTAGTGCTATGACAACGATCGCAGGCCGCCGTGGTGACAAAGTGAGAAGTCGAGTACTTCACCGCATAGGTGCCATTATGGCAAGTTGCGCACGCGAGGCTGGTCTGTGAGTGATTAAACGTACTAGGCCTCCAGGCACTGCTTCGGTGACAAGCGCTACAATCCAATGTGGTAGGAATATGCGTGTTCGTTTTGCCGGTGGCAGTAGTTCCGTTATGACACGTCTGACAATCGCTGGTTATACCCACATGACTGAAGTTCACATTGGACCAGTTCACAGTATCGTGACAATCCCCACAGCTATCACTGCTTGCGATATGCGTCGGTCCCTTACCCTGAACGCTGACGTTATTATGACAAGTTACACAACTCACAGTCGCATCGGCATGATTAAAGGTCGCGTTTGTCCATAGAGGATAGGAGTGGCAGTGAGCACAGTCGTTGTTACTCGCAATATGCGTCGGTGTCTTACCAGTCGCATAAGTATTGTTGTGACAGGTAAAACAACTTGTCGTAATTGTGCTGTGATTGACAGTTGCCCCCAACCAACTTGAGGTCGAAGTATGACAGCTAGCACAGTTGTCATCGCTAGGTATATGAGTAACAGGTTTTCCAGAACGAATGACATTATTGTGACAATTTGAGCAACCAACTGTTGCATCAGCATGACTAAAAACCGCGTTCGTCCAAACTGGATACGTATGACAGTGCGCACAATCGTTGTTGCTCACAATGTGATTGCTATTTTTACCCGTCGCGTAGGTCCCGTTGTGACAGGTGAAGCAAGTAGCTGTCAACACATCATGATTAACTGTTGCCCCGATCCAGGTGCTCGTTGAACGATGACAGGCTGAGCAATCGTCTCCGCTTGGAATATGTGACGGACTCTTTCCCGGCTTTATGACATTGTTGTGACACTGTACGCAAGCAACAGTCGCCTCAGCATGGTCAAATCGCGCGCCAGTCCATAGCGGATAGGTGTGACAGTGAGCACAGTCATTATTGCTGATAATGTGTGTCGCTGACTTTCCAGTGGCGTATGTGCTGTTGTGGCAGGTAAAACAGGTAACACTTAGCGTATCGTGATTCACGCGTGCCCCGAGCCAACTCGTCGTCACGGTATGACACGATACGCAATCATCACCACTTGGAATGTGAGTGGGCGTCTTACCCGAACGAATCACATTGTTGTGACACTGCACACAGGCAACAGTTGCCTCTGCATGATCAAATCGCGCGCCTGTCCACACCGGATAGCTATGGCAGTGGGCGCAATCGTTATTACTGACTATGTGTATCGCGGGCTTGCCACTGGCAAAGCTGCCGTTATGACAGGTGTAGCAATTACTGGTCAAACTATCATGATTTACCCTCGCGCCAAGCCAGCTAGCTGTCGAAGTATGGCATGAGGCACAATCATCGCTACTTGGAATATGCGAAGCGCTCTTACCCGATCGAATCACATTGTTGTGGCACTGAATACAACTCACAGTAGCGTCTGCATGATCGAAACGTGCATTTGTCCATAACGGATAGCCATGGCAATGCGCGCAATCGTTATTGCTGATGATGTGATTGGCGGACTTGCCTGTTGCGCCTGTACCGTTGTGGCAATTGAAACATCCACTACTGATGGCATCATGGTTGACTGTAGCACCGATCCAGCTGGTTGTTGTATGGCAACTGCTGCAATCGTCACTACTCAGTATATGATCGGTCCCCTTGCCCTGTCGTATTACATTATTGTGACATTGAGAACAGGCGACGGTTGCTTCACTGTGATCAAAACGTGCGCCAGTCCAGTTGGGATAGCTATGGCAATGGGCACAATCATTGTTAGTAATGATGTGTGTATTGGATTTTCCTGTCGCATAGGTATTGTTATGACAGCTAAAACAGGCCATCGAGATGGTAGCATGATTCACCTGAGCACCGATCCAGCTAGACGTTGAACTGTGACAACTGCCACAGTCGTCACCACTCGGGATATGTGTAGCCGTCTTACCAGACATAATCGTATTGTTATGGCACTGCACACAGGCGACCGTCGCATCCACATGGTCAAATCTTGCATTCGTCCAATTCGGATAGCTATGACAATGTGCACAATCATTATTACTGACGATATGATTGTTCGGTTTGCCAGTGGCCTGCCCACCGTTGTGACAACGGAAACAATTCGTGCCAACCGTACTGTGATCGACGGCTGTTGCATTCCAGTTCGCCGTTGTATGACAAGTCGCGCAACTGTCACTACTCACAATATGATTGGCGGGTTTGCCTTGCACAATCGTATTGTTATGACATACCGAGCACTCGGCACTGGTTTCAGCATGATCGAATACCGCATTTGACCAGGCAGGATAACGATGACAGTGCGCACAATCATTATTGCTAATTATATGGTTCGCTGTCTTTCCACCGGCTATAGCGCCGTTATGGCAGGTAAAACAGTTGTCGACAATAAGGCTATGATCGACCTGAACCGGCGTCCAACTCGTCGTGTTATGACAGTTCTCACAACTACTACTGCTGGCGACATGATTTGTCGGCTTACCTTCCCGAATTGTGTTGTCGTGACACTGGGCGCACGGCGTCGTGACATTACTATGACTAAAACGCGCGTTTGTCCATTGTGGGTAACTATGGCACTGGGCGCAGTCGTTATTGCTTACGATATGATTATTGGTCTTGCCCGTAGCGTCACGTCCGTTATGGCAGGTATAACAATTATTGCCGACGCTAGCATGGTCAACCTGTGCCTGACTCCAGGACTGGCTCGTATGACAGCTTTCGCAGGTGTTACCGCTGGCGATGTGATCAGAAGGTTTGCCTTCGACAATGGTGTTGTTATGACATTGAAAACAACCTGTACTTACGCCACTATGATCGAATCTCGCACCTTTCCATCGCGGATATTGATGACAAAGAGCACAATCATTACTACTGATTATGTGCGATTCATTCTTACCTGAGGAAATTGATCCGTTGTGGCAACTGTAACAGGCATCGCCAACGACATCGTGGTTAACGCGAGCACCAGTCCATACCGTGGTGTTATGGCATGATTCACAATCGTTTCCGCTGGGAATATGATTATTCGGTTTACCTCCAACGATTGCATTGTTGTGACATTGGACGCAATTGCTTGTTGTTTCATTATGCGAGAATTTTGCACCACGCCAGCTTGGATAGCTATGGCAACTGGCACAATCGTTATTGCTTACAATATGCGTATTATGCTTACCGGTAGCATCTTTGCCATTGTGACAGGTAAAACAGCCACTACTGATATTACTGTGATCAACCTTTCCACCTTTCCATGAGATAACGCTGTGGCAGTCGCTACATTGATTGCCTGATTGAATGTGACCGGCCTGCTTTCCTGTGGCATAGCCTCCGTTGTGGCAGGAATAACATTGATCTCCGACGAAACTATGATCTACACGCGCGGGTTTCCACTTACCTGTCTGGTGACATTGTTCACATTGATTGGAGGCAGGCAAATGATTCTTGTCTTTACCCTTGGCAAAGCTGCTATTGTGACAGGTAATACACGCCTGTCCCTGGTTGTCATGATTCATCTGCGCGTCCGTCCATCCACGCGTAGAATGACAGTCAACGCAAGCGTTCGTGGAAGGAATATGCTCTTTTGGTTTACCACTGACAATTTGATTGTTGTGGCAAGATAGGCAGTCATCGCCGGACTGCTGGTGCTCATATTGAACCGGCGACCAGCGTGTCTGATTGTGGCAGTCACCGCACTGGTTATTGCTCGGAATATGTAGATTCGGTTTGCCGTTAGCGTTCACGTTATTGTGGCAGATAAAACACTCGAAATCTTCCTGGTGGGAAAAGCGCGCCGGCTTCCAGGACAAGGTACCGTGACAGGTATTACAATCGCTACGCACTTGAATGTGGTCGTGCGGCATTTCTCCGGCAATGCCCATTTTGTGACAAGACTGACAGCTACCACGCATGGAATCGTGGTCAACCGTCCGCGTTTTCCATGAAAATACGGTATGACAGTTATCGCAGGTATGGTCACTGGGAATGTGTTGTGTATGCTTCCCACTGGCACGATTGCCGTTATGACATGACTGACATCTTACCGGCGTACCACGAAACACGCCTCGCTGGTGACATTCTTCACAAGCCGTTGCCGCGTGGCGGCCGTTTAACGGAAATCCGGTTTCAAAGTGATCAAAATTGGCGTTAAACGCCAGGCTTTCACTGGAAAAAAAGAACGAGGAAAACGATATCAGTGTCAGCATCATCAGTTGCACAACAATAGAATGCGTGCTGCGGTGTATCCTTGCTATTTGCATCTTTTACATCCCTAATTTCATCGTTCGCCTCGAATGTCGTCGGCGATTCCTCTAGTCAAATTGCACTTCTTTGAAGGTTTTTTCGTTATGGCAATTTCCACAGTTGCTTCCAAACTGTCCGTCATGCATATCATTCTGAAGATGACAGCTAACACACTCGTCATCAATCTCGCGACTACCTTTTAGATGACAGGCATAACAGGTCTGCTTCTTGTGTTTTCCCTTTAATTCAAAATCGGTCTGGCGATTGTGATCAAACTTCCACGCCTTCCAGTCGGCTACCAGATGACAATCGGCACATTTGTCCCCAAACAGTTTTTCGTGAACCTCTGGATCCTTGTGACAGCCTTTGCACTTGTGTTCGGTATCGACATACTTCTGATCTTTGTGGCACTGTTCACACATAACAGTTTGATGCACACCGACGAGTGGGAAGTCGGTCAGACCATGATCAAATTTCACTGTATCTATCCATTGCGTGGACGAATGACATTGTTGGCAACGCTTACCTAGCTCTTTATCATGCACATCGATCGCGCGGTGGCATGAGTAACAATCCGCCGGGAGTGAATACAGCTTCCCCGTCTTTACATGGCAGTAGCTACAGTCAATATCCTTATGCTTACCAGTCAGTTCGAAACCAGTAGTTTCATGCTCAAACTTCTGTTTATCCCAGGCACGAGGACTATGGCAGGTCTCACACTTTTTTCCGAATCTGCGCAGATGTTTATCCCTAACATCGTGACAACTGACACAGGTCTTTTTGAGACTGACTTCGTAAGCATCCTCAACATGACAGTTCTCACAGGCAACGCTTTTGTGTTTGCCATTTAGATCGAACTTGGTGTCCTTATCATGATCGAATCGAATCTTTCCCCACGCATCCTCTTTGTGACACTTATCGCACTTTGTCCCCATGCGCCCACGATGCACGTCTGTTTTTTCATGGCAACTATGGCAACTGACTTTCTCGAAGGTATATCGATTGGCAGGGTGACAAGACGCGCAGGCGACTAAACGATGCGAGTCTTTTAACGTAAACTTCGTTTTGTCATGTTGAAAATCAGCAATCCGCCATTGATTATCGACATGGCAATCCTGACACCGATTTCCGAAATATCCGTCATGCGCGTCCTGTTCCTTATGGCACTCGGCACAACTATACTTTGCCTCATGATATTTCTTACCCTTCTTATGGCAGGCATCACACTCGACAAATGCGTGAGTGCGATTCAGAGGGAAGTCGGTATCGTCGTGATTGAATAGACGTTCGTCCAGTAAAATCAAAGCCTGATTATCCTCACCCAAATGTTCACGATGACATTCCCTGCAATCTCGTTTGCGTATCGTTTCATTTTTTCCGTGGTAACCGCGCTTTTCCAACAAATCGTTGCGTATATTGCGATGATCGTGACAATCAACGCACAGACGATTTTGCGCTCCTTTATCAAACATCACGTGGCAGTTATTACAATCCTCAGCAAATTTGGTATGCACTTTCGCCAGCTTTCCCGGCATAAGTGAACGCTCCAACATATTGGCGATATCAGCATCCGCAATCGTTGCCCAACACAAGGTCACAAACACCCAAACAACATAGAAACCAGGACGCCGCATTTAGTACACATGAACCGCAAATACATGTATTGAACCGCTAGCAAAAAGCAGAACCAAAAGCGGCATGTGCGCATAACGCCAGATGCGGAAAAAGGACTCATAAATGCGCAGATATATCAGGCGATGCAAGGTATCCAGATAGTGATTCATTAACGACCTTGCCACATCATCCAAATCCCTGGACAGCTCACGCAGCATTTTTCGGCGAGTCAACGGAAACGACAAATAGGTCAACATGGCAGATGACAAAGTAAACCGTCTTTGCAAAAATTTTTCGCGCATTTCCTGCGTACGCTGACTTATTGCGCTGCTACTCTCGAAGGAACTCAGTTCCTCTTCTATGCCCATCGCTATTAAATGACGATTGCCTATTCCATAATGAATTCTTGTGTATAGAAAACGACCGATTACACCGCTGACGAAGACCAGTAAGGCTGACACCAGGGCAACACCGCCATTGATTGAACCGATGTGGAAAGTACTGTGAATGACAATCAGATAAACCCCGACAACGCCAAACACAATGTGAAGAGAAAGTGATCTGAGCAACAGTCCTTTTTGGCGTAGACCGGAGGAATGTTTCACAAAGGCATAGGCATAGGCGAAGAGCATGAGTATGCCGCCAGTCAATCCCAGGCCGTAGCCAAAACCTTCCTCAGGGACATAATATCGCTCGTCCCAGTACACCCGGCCAACGCCAAAGAGCACGATCATACTGCCCAGTAAGCACAAGGAAATCATTACTGATCGCGTTGTTTTGACGCCGCGTTTGCCTGTGTTTTTTGAGCCGGCGTGACTCAATTGCACGACAGGCATATTTCCATTGTTTCCCATATTTCCTTTCTTCCCTGCAGACTGTTTGTCTGCCCTTACTTTGGCAGAAATTTTCACTGGTTTTTATTGTTTAATTTACAAAGACATAGAATAACTTCACAGACGTTAGCCAATACTGAGTATGCTGATTGGCATTTCCCTCGCTAACGAGAGGAAACTGTCATTTGCGTTGCCCCCTGTTTCCATTGCGATTATGATACCAATTTTGTGATTTTTTTCTCAAATATTATTTACCGTATAGAAGGGGAAATAACATGAGTGAAAGCTGGGAAACGCCAGCGCTGGTCAGTTTGTATCTGCTGCCTTTTCTCGGACTGGTGTTATGGCAAACCTCACGGAGACGCCAGATCAACCGCAGCAACAAGGCTCAAATTGATGAGAACAAAGCGAGCGGCCTCACCCAACCCGCCTCGCTGCATCCGGTTATCGACAAGAATCTTTGTATCGGATGTAACTCCTGTGTCGCAGCCTGCCCCGAAGGCAATGTGTTAGGCATCGTCGACGACAAAGCTGAGCTGGTAAACCCGACCTCATGTATCGGTCACGGAGCGTGCGCCCGTGCCTGTCCCATGGGCGGCATACGCCTGGTGTTTGGTAGTGCGGAGCGCGGCGTTGACATACCTCTACTTAGCGAAAATTTTGAGTCCAATGTTCCTGGGATTTTTCTCGTCGGTGAAGTGGGTGGAATGGGATTGATCCGGAATGCCATGGAACAAGGCAAGCGAGCCATAGACTACATACGCAATATCATCAACAAAAGTGACCGCAAATCACTCGACGTTCTGATAGTAGGCGCTGGTCCTGCCGGTATCTCCGCAAGCATTGCTGCCAAATACTATGGATTGCGGTATCGCACCATCGAGCAACAAAGTTTTGGTGGGACCGTTGCGCACTATCCGCGTGGAAAACTCGTTATGACGCAACCGGTGGACTTACCCGGCATCGGCAAGATTCGTATTGGAGAAATCAAAAAGGAAGATCTGTTATCCATTTGGGAAGATTTGAAATCGCGTGCAAATATTGAAATTCATTATCAGGAATCGTTTGTGTCGCTTGAAAAAGACGGCGCAAATTACCGTATAACAACCACTGCAGGCGAATTTGTTTGCAAAACGCTAGTGTTTGCAATTGGTAGGCGTGGTACGCCGCGCAAACTTGAAGTCCCCGGCGAATCTGATTCGAAAGTTGTCTATTCACTGGTTGATCCAGCACAGTATCGCGGACAAAAGGTATTAGTCGTAGGTGGTGGTGACAGTGCGCTTGAGGCGGCGATTGCCCTGGCCGAAGAAGCCAACACCACGGTGACCTTGTCCTACCGGGGCGATGCCTTCAATCGCGCAAAGTTAAAGAATCGCGATCGTCTAAAAAAACATGTGGACAAGGGACGAATTCGACTACTTCTCAGTTCAGTTGTGGAATCTATCCATAGTGACAAGGTGACAATCAAATTAAAAGAAGAACTGTTGACGCTTGAAAACGACGCCATACTCGTTAGCGTGGGCGGTATACTGCCTACCAAAATGCTTACCGATTTGGGAATCGAAATAGAAACGAAATTTGGTACGGCATAAATACTCGCTCATCCCTGAAACGCGTTTGCAAACACCTGTTGCTGAAACCACAGGATGGACGGATACGCAGAAATCCAGATCCAGAAGAAGCGATTCAAGCCAAACAAACAGGCATTCGTAAAATGAAAAATGGCAGTTATACACAAGGCAATCGTCAGCGCCGTCTGGGCGAACAGGGCCAATGGGAATAATAATTCAAATCCCATCACGCTCCATGACATTACAAAAAGCAACCGCGGGTGATTGGCCCAGCCACGAAGCGACTCGCTCACCGGATATACAGAGAAGCGAAAAACGTCTTGTAAGGCAAGCCCATTACGCCATTCTGGATTAACGACTTTTACCCAGCCCGAAATAAAATAGGATAAAGTCAGTTGCAGGGCGAGATAACCGATCGCTAATTCACGCCAATCATCATTTGGTGCGATATGCACCAAAAACAGACACCAAAGCATCAATAGCCCCATGCGATCGGCACCGCCGTTATACGGCCCCTGAAACCGATGCAGTAGCGCCAGGGCCAATACAAACAATAAACTCAGCACCCCACTGGGATATATATCAGCGATGAGCAACAGCGCCAACAAAAGACGGGGAAAATGGAGTATTTTCTCGCTGCGAAACGATCTCAGGTGCTCAATACTTTGCAGTGCGAATGCAAACCCCAACAATATTTCTGAGAGGCGCATCGCATCGACAAGATTCATGGTTCTTCCTGAGCCGGGAGCGATCTGATGTCGGAATAGAATACCACTTCTTCAGTCAGTTGCTGCCCTTCACGTGACACCAGTAGTAAACGAAACTGTATTGCCGAATATTGCTTACGGGATATGCTGCTGTCAGCATTGAGATCTGCCAGGATACGCATAAAGATCTCGTTCTCACTATGAGGAGTTGGATTAATGAGAAGTCGCTCGGAACAACTCACCACAAATAGTGATGCATTCCAATAGGGATTCCATATCATACGCCTGAGCATGGAAGCGAAACTAATATGGGCAGGCTTGGGCCGATACTCTTGCCAGTGAGACGCCGAGGAAGTTCGTGATTCTAACAAAGCAAACTGAACGCGTGGGGATGGGGCAATAAAATCAAAAAACCGCCACGAGGGAATAACAGCCGGTAACAGTAGTTTAAATGTCCGCCAAATCACACCCATCACTTGTCAATCCGTATCGATAAATTGCGTCATCCCCTTCTCACGCGCGACATCACGTTGAGTTTTGCCAAAAAGGTTTTTCATCTTCGTACCCGCACCTGCCTTTACCAGTTGCTGCGCTGCGAGCCCCTGATCCGCATCCAGGGCGATATGTAAAGCGGTATCTCTGGCGCTGTTTTCCAAATCGAGCAATTCTGCCTCTGACAAAAGTCGCCTGATCAAGACCACGTTTCCAGACTTTGCAGCAAAGTGTAGTACACTGTCGCCCTGCCTGGTACGTAGCTCAGTTTTTGCGCCCTTGTTGAGTAATAGCGTGGCCACGTCATAACGCTGTTGCCTGACACTTTCCATTAAAGGGGTGACCCCTGCACGATCTGCTATGTCGATATCTGCACCGTGCCTGACGGCATATTCCAACATGAGACGATTTCCATCCCGAGCTGCCTGCCATACCACGCCTCTACCATGCTTGTCCTGCCAACTCCAGGGATTGATTTGTTTTCCCAACTGAGCGGCAAGCCCAGTTTGCTTGTTCACTACCGCATAGGAGAAAACTTCATAGTATGCATCCAGCGTCTCACCAAGCGCTCCCGCCTCAATGAGTGTAGAAAGCAGTTCCGCATAGCCGTATTCGAGCGCTAACATTAAGGCCGTTCGTTTATTGTGATCGATAAGCCCGGCATTGGCACCGCGTTTTAACAATAACAGTGCTATATCCCTATTTCCGATGCGTACTGCATGCATGAGTAAGGTCTGCTTACGAGTATCACGGCTATCCACATGCATGCCCTTGTCCAAAAGCAACTGCACAATTTCTAATTTCCCTGCCTGTATGGCGACAATAGCGCAACGTACGCTGGCCTCATCAACAGGTAGTAGTTTTTTCTTTTCAAGTGCCAGGCGTAAAGTCGACACGTCACCCTGCCAGGCGGCATTCATCCACTCGTCCCAGCCGCTACTCTTGCGATGACGACTTTTAGCTAACCAGGAATAATCAAGCTCTGCCCGTATCTCCTCTTTGTCTTTGCCCAGTAGCAAACCTTTTTGCGCCAGATACGCACCCAACTGTGGGTTGGCTTCACTCAATCGATACATATCCATGCCGTGATTGTCCACGGCGTAGAGGTTTGCGCCGTGCTTAATCAAAAGATTAATCGCTTCGATAAACCCGTTTTTCATCGCTATAAGAAGCGCGGTTTCTCCTACTCTATTCCTGGTTTCAAGCATCGCTCTCTGGCCGATCAAATACTCAACTAAAGAGTATTGTTGATGACGTATCGCGACCATTAGTGGCGTGTCACCATTGCTATCCTTGGTATCAATTGCATAGCCCTGGGCCAATAGGCGCTCGACCAGAAGTTGACTGCCTGACTTGGCAGCCGCCAGCAGTATTCTCTCTCCGAAACTGGTATCCTCGTGCAAGGCTTTAGCGCCTCGCCACAATTTTTCCGCCTGATCTAAACGATTCGCTTGTAATAATCCGACAATAATCTGCTCCAACATCCCGATACCTGGAGTCGCAATCTCAACAAAACGTGCCTGCGATTCTCCTTTATCCTCTGGGAAATAGTTGCGTACATATCGCAATACATCCTCTAAAATCGACTCCGATAAACGATGTTTTTGCAGTAGCAATAAAACAATTTCACTCTTCTTCTCTCTGATTAATGCATTTAAAATATAAGAAAGTTGTTCTGTTTCCAGTTGTAGTCCGGCATCGAGCAACAGCGACACGGTATCCTTGTGCATTTCCCGCAAGCCATAATAGAGCGCATTGTAGCCAAATTTGTCAGCCAAATAATTTGAATGCCCTGCCTGTAACAGTTGCTTAGCAGCATCGGTGTTACCCGTTAAAGCAGCGATGTGCAGTGCGGTACGATTATTGGCGTCGAGAAGATCAGCGGGAAAATTCGTTTGCTGTAACTCACGTACGTATACACCTGATTTTCTTGCTGCTGCCAGATGCATAAAGGATTGCTCGTAGCTACTTCGAAATGTTTTGTCTATCTTCTGATCTTTTAGTACAACGGATACCGATATCTCGTCGCCAAAACGTAAGGCATCGGCCAGGACTTCTTCCCGTATATCTCGGGCATCAGGATCATGTTGCCACGATGACACGAATTGCAAATACTGCTTTGAGCGCAGCAGACTGGTATAAAACGCATGAGGATGTGCTGATTGCGTTTGTTTATTTTTCACTCCACGCAAACGGGCAATCAGAGCATCGCTATCGACGCCTTTTGTTGCAGACGTGGAACAGCTTGCCAGCGCTTTTTTCATGGCCTCATCGTCTGGATTGAACTCCAGCACTAAACGCTCCATCGTCTTGTGCGTGTCCTGATAGCCATTGCCCCAGGCACACAGCGCCCATTTTCGAGCGCCCACCATGTCTTTTTGGGTCCCCTGTCCGTTTCTCAACATACTCGATAAGGCAAATTGCGCCGGCGCATACCCCTGTTTTGCGGCATAGGTATATAACAGATAGGCCTTTGCATCGTCACGAGCCAGTCCGCGCCCTTTACGAAACATCTCTCCAAGCGAATGCATTGACGCGACATCTTTATTCTTCTCGCCCGATCGCCATAGTTCGATCGCCCTGGCATAGTCCCCGTTTTTGTATGCCTGCTCGCCTTCCTGGTGAAAATCACGCGCGGACACACTGTCGAAGAACATCAACAAAACCATGCATTGAAGGGCTGATTTGAACCAATATTTCATAGATTTCCTTCGATTCTCTCGCCAGGCTTTATGGTTAACCATCAATTTTACCAGTTGATACTTTTTCACTCAGGTCTTTAAATATAAATCGATTGCCGGAAGCAATTTTCTCACCATTCAAGCCAAGGAGTATGGTATGCAATTTTTTCTGGATTTCAATGTAGAGTATGGGGCTCATATGAGCCAAAACGATCTTTTTTCGACCTGGTCGCGGGAGGCCGATGTGGCGCTTGGCGCAAAAGCCGCCGGGGTAGTCGAAAACCTGTGGAAGTGCGTCGGGGAACGACGAGTGATCGCCGTCGTAAATGTTGAAACACCGGATCAACTCGATCAGATTTTGATGGATCTTCCCATCATGAAAGAAATGGGACAGTTTGTTCGGGTAAATGTCACGCCTCTGCGTCGTTATGAAGACTTCGCCAGCGACGTTGGTAAACGACTACGAGACAACAATTAAGATAGGCCGGGCCCGTCGATGGCTTTTATTGGCGGGCCGGGATTTCTCTATTCCTTGCTACTATTCATCAAGCTGTCTAATTCGCCGTCCATTTTCATCATGGTCAGTTCGCTAAAACTGCCTATCCATTCCCCTTGCACGACAATCTGGGGCACGCTGCGAGAACCATTGCTGATTTGCAACATTTCCACCAGCCAGGCGCGATTCTGATCGACCCTTTTTTCTTCAAACGAGATGCCCCATTTGGTCAACAATGCCTTGCTACGCTCACACAACGGACAGGTGCCGGTGCTATAAATGACAACTGATGTCATAGTCGTATATCTCTCAAAGTCAGTAAATAATTTTCAGGAGAGGCCGAAGAATAGCATTTATTTGCGCAATTTACAGAGCTATCATGCCTGTAGATTCATTTATCGTAAAATGTTGGGTAAACCATGTACAGAGAAATTATCAATATCAGTCAAGGGCGTGCCGCCTCAGATGGCGCAGGCGTGAAACTTACCCGAGTTTTCGGCGGTAGTCGAAATGCAGAACAGACCGATCCGTTTCTTATGCTTGACGCCTTTGGTTCAGATGAAGCGGCAGATTATATTGCGGGCTTTCCCTCACACCCACACCGAGGCTTCGAAACAGTGACCTATATGCTGGAAGGACGAGTGCTGCACGAAGACCATCTCGGCAATCGCGGCTTGCTGCAAAACGGAGATGTTCAGTGGATGACTGCAGCGCGAGGCATCATACATTCCGAAATGCCGCAGCAGGAAGAAGGTCGCATGAGCGGTTTCCAGTTGTGGGTGAATCTACCAGCGGCTGAAAAATTAAAAGATCCCAATTACCGCGACATCGCCTCTGCCGATATCCCTACCCGTACAGTTGAAAATGTATTTTATAAAATCATCGCGGGAGATATTCAATTGGCTGGGGAAGCTATTCACGGCGCGGTGAGTGGCCTTTCCACGCGTCCTGTATTCGTCGATATTCATTTCAAAGAAGACCAGCATATTGAACTCGACATTCCCTATGACCACACCTTGTTGGTCTATGTGTATCAGGGACGTGCCAGTGGCGGCAGTCGCAAAATCGAGATTAGCAATGGCCAGCTCGCACTGTTCAATCGCGAAGGAAAACTGGCATTAGACGGAGATAAAGGAACACGACTGATTGTGCTGGCAGGCAAACCACTCAGAGAACCGGTTGTTCAATACGGTCCTTTCGTGATGAATACGGTAGAAGAAATCGAACAGGCCATCCAGGATTATCAGAGTGGTACACTCACTCAGTGATGGATTAGTCGAGCGAGGCCGATTGGCTTTGGACCTGTAATGGCACCATGAAACCGTCACCACCGACGCCTTGCCCAATTAGTGTAAACGACTTTCCGTTGAGCCACTGTCTGGCACTACCACTACCCTCTACCTGCCATTTCAGGGTGACACGCTTACCACCAGGAAGAACTTCAACAGTAAGAGGCATAAGACGCGACATCAAATCCAGTTCTTCAACGTCTTTCATGTGGAAATGAACATAATTCAGATCAACACCGCCGTGGTTTGTGAGCGTTATAGCAAGTTCGAGATCAGATTTTCCGGCAAAGCCGTCTGTTGCCGAAAGGACCTGGTGTTCCGCAGTGACAATACCTGCCTGAACAAGAGATGGAAGGAGTAGACACCCCAAGAGGATTGAAAACATTGTTTTTTTTGTTTTTGGCATAATTACCGCTCATGATTTGGGTGGAGTGAAACCCATGCTAGAAGCGACGCATGAAGCTCGGCTTATGCCTGTTAGTGTTTCAAAGCCCAGCTATAGGCATCGAGATCCAGCGCGATTTCGAGCAACTTGTCTGTACCGATCAGCAGTAATGCATGAACCAGGACTTCTGCATCACTCAGTCGCTGTTTTTGACAACCCGCCAGCTTGACCAGATAGCGAACCAAACCTGCATCCAGGCTAACGACATCCCCCAGCTCTTTTAGTGAGGCCTTATTATGGATAAGTGCTGATATACGCTTACCCAGGCTACGACGATCATAGTACGCCGCTTTCTTTTCAGACTTAGACATCATAGACTTAGCATTCAAAACGCTGTGTCGGCGATGAGAATTACAAATACTTGACATAATCGTGCTCCTTTCCTTCACTTGGGAATTATTTCCCAATCTACGTTTTATATGGCGGCGCGTCAGTGAAAAAGTGTAGACCTGATCTTTCGATTTTGTGACATTTTTCCCAAATGCCTTGAATTCATAGACTTAGTCCTGACACAGCAAAACTTTCATGGAAGGATTTCACGCGTGAACACAAAAGATAACACTTTGAATATATTTAGCTTTATTAAGACAGTAGTCGTGACTGGACTCTTGCTTGCGTCAGTTTCACTGCAAGCGGCGGTCGTTAAAACGGGCGATATAGTCGATATTCAATACACCTTGACGCTAGTCAATGGAAAACAGATCGCCGCCAGTCGCACCGGGCAGCCAATGCGGGTTGAAGTTGGCAAGAACACGACGTTTCCATTGGTAGAAATCACTTTACTGAACATGAAGGTTGGTGACGAAAAAAAGGTTATTTTACAGCCGAAGCATGCCTATGGGCTGATTGATCCAAAGCGTATTCGAACGGTTGATTTGAATAAGTTACCGAAAAAATCCCGCAAAGTAGGGGCGACACTGTTTGCCACTGCGCCTGACGGTAAAGAACAGGAAGTCCTGGTCCAGTCTATCAATGGAGACAAAGCCGTACTGAATTTTAACCACCCCCTGGCAGGACAGACGTTGTTTTTCAATATGAAGGTCTTATCCATAAAGCCTAAATGAAACCACTTTTGTTAACGCTGTTATTGCTACTTGCCAAAGTCGCGACTGCCGGCCCTTCAGGCCTTTATGTTTTTGGAGATAGTCTTTCAGATACCGGCAACTTTAAGCTCTTTTTGGGTGATTTATACAACGCCAATTTTGATGTCTACTACAATGGTCGTTTTTCCAACGGCCCGATTTACGCCGATTTTCTTGCGGAAACCTTTGGCCTTTCCATAAATCCTTCGCTGAATAATGGTAGCAATTACGCGCGTGGCGGAGCCACCGCTCGTGACTTGGATGAGCAAATTGACTGGTTTTTGAGGGTTTCCAACAATAGTGCGCCGCAGGACGGACTATATATCGTCTGGATTGGCGGAAACGATGTTCGGCTTATTGTAGATCAACAAAAAGAGCCGGAAAGTATTGTAGATACCGTCTCCGATCTCAAAAATGCGATTGTCCAACTCCATACGACAGGCGCACGCTTTATTCTCGTGCCAACAATCCCCGACCTGGGCCTAGCGCCTTACTATCGTGAAATCGATCAGACTCAGTCCACATTACCAGACGTCGCGACAGAGATTTCCGTTGAGCTTAACTTACAAGTGGAAACAATGCTTAAGGAGCTTGCCCTGGAGGGGATAGATACGATACGCGTCGACACTTTCGACATTATGCGCGAAATCAATGCCGATCCCGGTGTTTACGGATTTACAACAACAGATCTACCCTGTTTTTCCGGCAGTCTTTTGTCTACCGACAGTTCGACTTCTGAAATATGCGAATTCCCAGACGAGTATCTTTTCTGGGACACATTACACCCGACATCAAAAGCACATCGTATTATTGCGGACAAAATGATTGAAGCCATACCAGAGATTCAAAGACTTCCACAGGAAAAATGGTTTCTTGGACTAGATGCTTTAGAATTGGTGCTGATTTGTCTAATTTCTACAATCTTTCGAAGAAAGCAGCCGCCAGATTTACGGAGTCCATTACCGCATACAACATCTGGCGACTGTTAGGGCTGCTCTTTTACAAACATTCCATGCCGTCTACTTTCTTACATTAATCGTATTTGATGCTGCGTATACTGTTGATTAGAAATACCATATCTCTAGCGATCTCGCTTTTTCAAGACGTTGAATCTGAAAAATCCGAAACAACTTTTCGAGAGCCTGTGTTATTACACAGAATATCAACAGCATGAAAAAGGGAAAGGTGTTATTGAGGTATCAGAAACATTTCGTGATCGTGACTTCCCTTTCCCCCCACACGTTATAGTTTTTGTAGAATAAGTATACATCTCACTCATATTTGGTCAAGTTATTTGCTGTTTTTTACCTCATTTATTCCGACTGGTTCCTATTCAAAAGTAACGATACGTGTTGCAAGTGCTTTCTCTGTATTTCCCCCGTCGCAAATTTGTTTCTGTCGTGAACAAACAACAAGTTAAGTAATTTTCTGTTGCAACAAAACGTGACAGGTTCGTCACTATCAAATTGACCCAATCCATAAAGTTTTGGTTCACCTCTGCCGTTATGCAATGTCAGTAATAAAACTTAATACACCAGAACTGATTTCACATATCGACGAGGATTTCTAGAATGAAACGGATGGTAAGCCTGTTTTCCCTAATGATTATAATCGCCATTTTTAGTGGTTGTTCGGCAAAAATCAGTGGCGTTGTTCGTCTTATCGACGCGAACTCCACACCTATCGCAGACGAGGTTCCGAGTGGGATCGTTGTGAATATGATCAATACATCGGGATCGCTGGAGTCTGCTTCTCACTCTGTAACTACGAATGAGAAGGGTGAATTTATTTCAGAGAAAAAGAAAATTCTCCCTGGTGTATATAAAGTCGAAACGCAGCGTATAGGTTACAAAAGTACGACGCAAACCGTGGAAGTGGGCAAATTCAGCCACCGCAAGTTAGAACTGTTCCTAAGACAGATTAAAACTAACCGCTCCAGGTCTGTAAAAACCGATAACAGTGATGCGAACAAAATCATCAATCCTGGTGAAGTGAATATTCAGCCACCAAGCATGTAAAACGAGACACTGCTCAATTCACTGAGTATACGTCACATTTTTGTGCTTAAAAATTACATCGAAAATGGAGTCTAGTCATGTTGTCCCGCAATTTAATCTCTATCATAGTTATTGCGCTGTTTGCCCTGGTAAGCGCATGTTCTAACGATCCTGTTGAAGTCGGTATTGATATCAATGCGACATTCAATGGTAAACCAGTGGCTGATGCAAACGTCATAATCGACGAGCAAAACGCCGGGGTGACAGATGCCCATGGCCGTTTTAACACCATTATTATGCGCAAGGAAGACACCACTATTAACTTAAAAGTGGAAAAAGTGGTAGAAGGCTATCGCGTGAACAACTGGTCTAACCAGGTTAACTTCAATGATCAGTCTGGCGACAAATTCTCAATGCTTGCCGATCTTACCGGTACCCCTTTTATTACATTTAAGGCAGTGGACGGAAAGTCACCGGTTAAAGGCGCCAAGATCAAGCTTGGAAAAGATGTCATCGGTAAGACAGACGATAATGGCGAATTAGTTTATGACTTACCGGAAGTCAACGACAAGAAAGTTTCTGTAAGTTTAAGCAAATACGGATTCGACACTTTCAGTAAGAAACTCTCTTTTACACCTGGTGAAACCATTTCGGCCGCTATGCCTCGTCAATTACTTCTTCGCGTTGAGGTCAAGAGTGAAAAACTCAACGAGGAAGTTAATGTTAAAAATGCCGAAGTTTACCTGGGTAACAAATTACTTGGAAAAACAGACCAAAACGGACTTTTCCGTGTTGTACAGTCTGGTAAAAAGGGTAAGAAGGAACAATTGACTGTTAAGGCACCTGGATATCTTCCAGAATCCTGGTCAACAACGGTCAATCTTGAAGGCGAAGTCAAACACTCACACTACTTCTACCCTGTAAAGCAAGACCCTATACGCGTAGCGCTATTTCGCTTTGTGAGCAACACTGCAGGCGAAGATATTGGAACCATTCCGACGCGTTTCCAGAAAGAGATCGAAAGTCGCGTCAAACAGATGAATGGTTTCAATCTGGTGGACAACGATACGCTAATGGACTTATTCACCAAGTCAAAGCTTAGCCCAGAAGACTTAACTACCAAGGGCTGGGAAAAAACGAATATCTTTAACGAAGTCGATGTTATTGGCTTCGGTAGTGTTACTAAGGACTTAAAAGGCAAGTTCATTGTCGAAACAAAGTTCTATACAGCAGATGGACAAGTCGCGTTTAGCCAGATTGCCACCGCAAAGAACGGTGACAATATTGACCGCGCAGCAAAAGAAATCATGATTAATATGAAGGAATCATATCCCATCGTTGGACGAGTCGTTAAGGATTCTGGCAATGAATATCGCATCAATCTAGGAAACGATCAGTTTCCAATTGAAGACAAAAACGAGTTCGTTGTCTACAACCCCAGTTTTGACGAAATCGGAAAAATCACTGGCTACAAGGAAGTCGGTGGCATAAAAGTCACTAATGATAAGGATGACTATTCTGTCGCTGAAATAAACGGCATGAAAGCCGGCGTTAAACCACTGGTTGGAGCACGCGTTATACGTACCAACATGCTGGATGATAACAATAAGCAATTTGTTACCATTCTTGCCAAGAGTGATATCCGCGGTAACATTCAGCCACTTCAAGGCGTAAACGTCTATGTTGATGAAAAGTGGGTCGGAGCAACTGGCCGAGATGGCAAAGCGAAGATTTCTGTTCGTCTGAACAAGGAATACAAGGTTTCCATGTATCGCCACGGTTTCTCTCAAAAAACCGTTGAACTGGAAGTTGAGAAGAATGCTGAATTGAAAGAGTTCATGCTGGATTCTTACTATTCACTGTTGAAGGTCACTTCAGATCCAAGTAATGCGACTGTCTATATCGACGGTTCTTCTATAGGTACCACACCACTTACCGAAGGCAAGCCTGTATCGACTGGTTTCCATACCGTACGCATCGCAGCGGGTGGTGACTGGAGAGATTTCGAGGAAGTCATTGAGTTTAGTGCAAACGAAGTGAACTGGACCGGTGACCAATCGATTATGTTCCACAAAGACTATCTACGTCTGGGTGACAAGGCCGCTGCAGCAGGACGTGTAGACGAAGCTATAGCGCTTTACCAAAAGGCAGAGAAGGATCATCCGGATTATGCCGATATCCATCACAATCTTGCCCAACTCTATCTGGACGAGAAGAAGGATCCAACGGCTGCGGTAGCGGAGTTCGAAAAGGTTGTTGCGATTCCTGAAGTGCGTGAACTGATATACAAACACTTCTCGATTGCGTATACCAATCTAGGACATGCCTATCACGCACAGGCTGACAAAGTATTGCACACAGATAGTAAAGAGGCGGCACAACTTCTAGCCAAGTCTATCCAGACGCTGAACAAGGCGAAGGAAAACTCACGCTTCTTCCCTAACGATTTCTATGACGTGGCGGTACACGATACCTATTACTACATAGCTTTGTCTTATCAAAAACTTTACCAACTGTCGAAGAAATCTTCGATCATGACCAAGGCCGAACTTGCATGGCGTGACTATCTCGACTTTTTCCCTGAGAAGCTGGCGAACAACCCGGACTACGTTGCCAGCCGCGAATCAGTAGATACCTTCATGGAACAATTAAAAGGTAACTAAAACAATACTGTTTTCGAAAGGTTAACCCATGCGTTCTTTAAAGCTTACTGCTTTATCAGCCAGCCTGTCCCTGATACTGGGACAGGCCTGGGCTGAAAACCCAGACGTTGAGGCAGCTGCTGCCAGCAAGACTGGCGTAATTGTTCGTGACGAAGTACCGACTGTTAAAGTGACCACGCCTCATACCAAATTACCGGTGGCTTCACCACGAAGTAATTTCGTTGAAGAGTCTTTGGCGAAACAGTCGGCACAGACGCCGAAAACCGTTACTCAACAACATACGACGGTAAATGATGACGCAGAAAACGGCGTTATGGAACAAACGGACGACACGCTATCGCCTGCAGTGGTACAGGAAGTAAAGCCGGAAAGTAAATCGCCGCCGGTAGTTGCGCAGACCGATGAGGATGATTCCCCGAGTCAAAAGGTGATCATTCCTGAATTCGTTCACAAAATCGAAACTGGCGAGAGTGGCTACAACCATTCGAATCCTACCTGGACAAATGATGGTTCGATGTTGGGGTTTGAGCGTCACGATGAACGTAACAAAGAAATCCTCATCACAAAGGCAGATGGAGAAATCGTTCAAACCGTAAAGTATCAGTCAGACGAGGGTGACGATTTGGGCCTCGGAGCGTTACTACCCGACTTCGCTGAAAACGTCAGCTATAACGCTGGCCTGTCGTGGTCACCTGATAACCAACAGTTCATCTTCATGAGTAATGGCTCGGAAGCCAATTATGATTTGTACATGGGCAGTATGGGACAAGAAAATCTGACGCGTCTGACGGACAACTCTGAAAAAGATGGTCACGCGAATTGGGCTCCATCTGGTGCTAGCGTTGCCTTCATTTCAGGACGCGGTGGAAATGCGGACATTTACCTGCTCGATACGATGACAAAACAAGTCACGCAATTGGGCAAAAGCACGCAGCCGTTTCTCTACCCCACCTGGTCACCGAACGGTACGCAACTGGCGGTGATTCACGGAAGCAATGAAAATCACAACATTTTCATTTATGACAACGTGCCCACCATCAACACCCAGCGCAAGTTGATTAGTTGGGACTACGATGACTTACGCCCGATGTGGTCGCCAGATGGGAAATACGTTGCCTTCTATACAAATTACAATGATCAAAACGATCCAAAACTATGGTCAATAGCGGTCGTCAACGCAAACGAGCACGAACTTAAAACGGTAGCTGAAATCGCACCTCTTGTTGTTGCGACCAACATCATACCCGACGTTGACAAAGGACCATCTTGGACACCGGATAGCCGTCATTTGGTATTCGTTGAAAACAATCGAAAAAAATATAATCCAATCATGATTGTAAATGTGGACACCAAGTCTTCCTATGAAGTGAAGACGGAAACACGAATTAATCACGATGTGAGTTGCTCTAAACAGGGAATTATCGCTTTTAGATCACAGGTAGATCAGTGGGATCATATCTTTGTGGCGAAAATTCCTGATTTGAACAATCTTGCACAAAATTCGATCGAAAACTAACAGGTGTAACAACATGCGCAATATTTTAGCCATAGTAGTCACAGCGATCTTCTTGCTCAGCTCTGCGAATGCAGCTGATAAGAATGTCGCTAAGGCGATGAAGGCCTTTGAAGGTAAGGAATACAATCGTGCGATCTCAATATTGTCGCCTGCACTACCTAACCTGTCGGGTGAGGATAAGGATCTAGCTAATCTCAGTCTAGGTATTGTGATGTTGAAAAACGGCGAATTACATCGCGAATTTTTCCGTTCATCAATAGACGGTAACATCGAGTATCTTTCTGGACTACATGCGGCAAAATCCAAACGCAAGAGTACGCTTGCGCCTCTCTATCTGGGTGAAGCCTATCTTCATAAAGGCGACTATCGCAATTCAATTAAATACTTTTCAAGTGGACTCAAGACGAAAAGTCTCACAAGTGAACAGCGTGATGTGGCAGAGAGCCTGCTAGGACTTGCGTTTTATAAGAGCGGCAACAAGGCCAAGGCGAATAGCACCTGGGAAAGCGTAAAAGGCAAATCATCTGTCGTAGATACCACGCTTCTGGCGGCAAAACACCGGGCCGGACTAAAAGTGACATATGATGTTAACAGTCTGCATCAACGGTTTGTTAAAGAGGATAGTGCCAGCACACCAGTATCCTCCAGACATATTTCCAATCTGGTGTACTTGTTTACCGAGGCTGGCGACTACGACAAGGCACTGAACGTCCTTGAATCGAGTCAGGTCGATAGTCCCTCCGACCGTGAGATATCGAAAGACGACAAACAGATATCTTTTTATGACATCGCAATACTCGACAACATTTCCAAGTTGATGAAGTCCGCCAGCGTTAAGCATTTAGAGCTTGCCAGTTCTTCTCCAAAACTGGGGTCAACAGCAAACTTCTATTTGATGGATTCCGGTGTGATTTTCGGAGACGCTCAGCGTATAACACAGGCATCGAATACTTTGGCCAGCATGCAACTACCTAAGTCATTGGCTAAATACACCCCAGTAAAGGTAAAAGCTGGCGACTATATGGGCGGGCAAAAAACCAAAGCAACAGACGCCTGGAAACAAATTATCAGTCAAAACAGCTCCGACCCCGCCATGTTGGCCGAGGTATTGAGTATGTGTGTTTACACAGAAGCCGACTGTAAATCTGCGTTGGACTCTGCCCGTTCGGTATCTGCCACAGGTCAGGGACGAAAATACACCGGTATTAACGCGGCGATAGGACGCTACCTGTTGAAACACAACAACGCAAAACAAGCGTTGGAATATCTGGAACTTGCACGAGACAAGAGTAACAAGAACAAGATTTCTGCGAATGATCCCATGCTATTGGTGGACCTCGCCGAAGCCTATCGTTCAGAGAAAACGTATTCTGAACATCTTGAAATTTATTTTGAAATGAATCACCACTTCCCTGTGGTTCGCCAAATACAGGAAGCGGTTCAAGGGACATACGCCACGCAACAAAAAAGCGCTGGCGATGTGAAAATTTTCTAATTGAGTTGGCAAATCAAATTAGCTATCGGAGAAAAAGAGAGGCACATATGAAAAGGAGAGTAATCTACAGTGCGGTTGCCCTGTCAGTAATGATGGGTCTTCAAACACTGACCCCTAATGTAGCATCGGCCGGGAGCGAGAATCTGAGTTATGGTGAGTACGGACGTCCGGCGGCTCTTGATCCGATCACTACTAATGACATGATTTCTTTGCGTATCACCGAGCTGTTGTTCAACGGCCTTGTCGGTATCGACAAGAAACAACAAATTGTCCCTGAACTCGCTGAAAAATGGGAAAGTGATGCAGAAGGTAAAGAATATACCTTCAACTTGCGTAAAGACGTCAAATGGCATCCAAAAGAAGGAAATCCAGCACAAGGATTTTCTGCTGACGACGTCGTATTTACGCATAAAATCATGATGCACCCCAAGACGGTTACTCCGTTAAAGGTACGCTATGAATTCATCGAGGAAGTTCAAAAGATCGATGACTACACGGTCAAATTTATTTTAAAGCGCCCTATCCTGAATGCGCTTGGTAAATTTACCTTCAAGATCATCCCCAAGCATGGTCCTGCAAATCCGGTTTACCTGACGCGTGATGATGCTTTTGCTCAGAACCCAATCGGTACTGGTCCTTATATGCTGGAAAAAATTGGTAATGACCGTGAGGTCGTATTGACTGCCAATCCAGACTATTTTAAGGGCAAGCCCAAGTTAGAAAAATTTGTGGCCAAGCCTTTTGCAGACCAGAACATTATGAACCAGGCTTTGACCTTTAACGCCATCGATATGGTTGTTTTGGTTAACCCTCGTCATATACCTGAACTTCAGGGTGACAAGCGCTTTATCCTACAACCGTATAACGCGCTTTCTTACTCGTTCTTTGGTTACAACTCGCGCAATCCACTTCTCGAGGACAAGCGCGTACGTCAGGCGTTTTCACTCGCGATCAATCGCGACGAGATGCTGCGCTCGTTCTTTAATGGTCAGGGTACGCTTATTTCCGGTCCATTTGCACCCGGTAGCTGGGCATACAATCTGGATGTAAAACCTCTGCCATATAGCACAGAAAAAGCCAAAGCCTTGTTGGAAGAAGCAGGTTTCACGATGGGCGCTGATGGCATCATGCAGAAAGACGGTCAACCGTTGTCTCTCAGCCTGCGCGTACCTATCGCCAAAGAGAGTGAATCAGTCAAGCGTGTCGTACTGGCATTCAAAAATTACCTGAAGAAGGTCGGCGCGGACATCCGAGTTGAGTTCCTCGAGTGGCAAGCCTGGAAAGAATCAATATTCCAGAACCATGATTTTGACATCATGTTTGCTTCCTGGGTATTCGATGACTCAGCGGATATTTCCTCGCTGTTCCATTCAGCAGAAGTTGGCGCATGGAAGAATAACTTTGGCGGATACAAAAACAGTAATGTGGATAGCTTAATTGTAGAAAGTAAGATGACACTCGATCACGAGAAGCGTCGTACGATCTATCGCAAGCTACACTCTATACTGGCCGACGAAGCACCTTACACCTATCTGTGGACGTTGACTAACTACGCGGCTTATCACAAAGACTTGCGTAAAGTTGAAATCCATCCTTACAAGTTCTTCTCGTTCGCAGACGAGTGGTACCGCAAACAGTAAGATGCAAACAGGGCTAATGATGGCAACATCATTAGCCCATTTTTTTGTGCCTTAAGAGGTCTCCCGTATGAATTACAAGCAAATAACCGGCGACATGCAAAAACTCGGATTGCCGGTTTGGATAAATAACGCTCTGAATAAAATTCCGGCTCACCGGCTTGGACCGATTATGGAAACAATTACCAGGGAATCATTGATGACGATAGCGCTTTTGTTTGGCGTCAGTATCGTCGCGTTCAGTATCCTGTTCATGGCACCGGGCGATCCGTTCGCCGTATTGCTTGGCAATCAGGGTAGTGTTGCCGCTAGTGGCGAACTGAAAGAGTCTCTCGGAATTTCAAGTTCCTGGATAGGTCAGTATACGACCTGGCTAGGAAACATGCTCCAGGGAGATTTTGGTACATCAATCCGTTCGGGTGAACCTGTTCTTCCAACTGTGATAGAAGTGACCATCAATACACTTAACCTCACCCTGGCAGCCATATTCGTTACACTTTTGATTTCTTATCCTATCGGGCTAATTTCTGCTTTGCGCAAAGACCCGATGGTGACAACGCCGATCAGTATATTTGCCTATGTTATTTCATCACTGCCCATCTTCTGGATCGGCTATATGGCCGTATTTATTTCGGTAAATTACTTCGATTACTTCCCACTCGCCTCCTCTTTTGGCGATGGCGATGAGTTTCAGTGGATTAAATTCCTGTTTCCCGTTCTGGTGCTTGGCCTGGGTAGTGGTCTGATCAGTGAAGTCGTGCGTCACGTGCGCTTTGAAATTTCGCGGGTAATGGAAGAAGAATACATCCGCACCGCGCGCGCCAAAGGCGCGAAAGTGTGGAAGCATGCAATGAAAGAAGCATTCATTCTACCCATCACCGAGATCGTATCCAGCAAGATTCCTTTCTTTCTTGGCGGCGCGATTATTGTCGAACAGATTTTTAACTGGCACGGCATGGGACGCATGGCCTGGCAAGCTGCGCAAGACCGCGACTTTCCCGTGATTCTCTGTATTACACTTGTCGCCGCCCTACTGGTGCGTGGTGGCAGTCTTTTACAGAAAGTGATTTATATCATTGTCAATCCACGTGCATCACACGAATAAAAGGGGTTAACAACTATGCGTACGACTTATGTACATTCACCTATCAGCCTGGAAGATGCACAGCAGCGTTCTGTCTGGCGCAGAGCTGATCGCGTTGATTTAATCTATATCGGCTATGGTTTGGTGGTATTGGCAACCGTACTGGTTTCCTACTTTCTCGGTGCCTTCGACCTGCTTCCTTATGATCACGAGGAAATGGATCTGGAACTGATGATGGCTGGACCGATGTCTGAGGGACATTTTCTCGGTACAGACTTTATGGGTAGAGATATGTTTACCCGTCTGGTTCTGGGTACCCAGGCCTATTTTCTTCCTGGCCTGCTCGCAATCTTTATCTCGTTGACGCTGGGTTCACTCCTCGGTGTACTCGCAGGATACGAAGGCGGTAGAACTGACAAAGCTGTAACTTACCTCAACAATCTGATCGATTCATTTCCGCGTCTGGTTTTGATACTTCTGGTAGTTGCGGCATTCAAGCCGAATATCTACTACATCATGATCGTGGTTGGTTTGACGAACGCGCCAATTGTCGCGGCGTTGATCAAGAACAAAATTCTTTTCCTCAAGCAAAAGAATTTCGTCGAGTCCGCGACTGCAATGGGTTTACCCAAGCACATTATCATTTTCAAACACATACTTTGGTATAACTGCCGTGCGTTACTGATTATTCAGGCAACGCTAGGCATGGCGGAAGCCATACTCATGGAAACGAGTCTGAGCTATCTCGGTTTCGGTGTACAGGAACCGGTGCCCTCCTGGGGAAACATGGTACAGGCAGGCTCTAACTATCTTCTACAGGGACACTTCTGGCCATCGACTGCGCCAGCACTCGCCATACTCCTGACCATACTCGGATTTCACCTGCTGGGTGATGGTCTGAACAACGTTCTGGAAGGTAAGAAACGATGAGCACACCACATCTGCAAATACAGGATTTACACACTTACTTCTTCTCGAAACAACGCAACGCCTTTATACACTCAGTAAATTGCGGCAACATGGACGTGATGAAGGGCGAGACCCTCGGCATTGTTGGTGAAAGCGGTAGTGGCAAGAGTATCACCATGATGTCGGTGATGGGATTGATCTCGGCCAATCCAGGCGTACTCAGCGGCAAGGTCACCTTACACGGTAAAAATGGCGCGCTTGATCTACTACCCGACCTCGACAAATACGTCGAAGTTGAAAAAGAGAATGGCAAAATCGTCATTGCACGTAAAGACGTGCATGGCTGGAATAAGCAGGTCAATCGCATCATGAAAAATATCTGGAGCAAGGAAGTCTCCATGATTTTTCAAAACCCCAAGGCCGCTTTCAATCCGTTTGAAACTATTGGTAGCCAGATAACGGAAGCGATTATGCTTCATACGGGCATCACTAACAAACTGGAAGCCAAGGAAAAGGCCTTGTATTGGCTCGACAAGGTAAAGATCGACTCCCCTCGCCTACGCTACGAAAACTATCCATACGGTTTATCGGGTGGTATGGCGCAACGTGCGATGGTGGCCATGGCATTGGCATCGGAGCCAACTTTGCTAATAGCAGATGAACCGACTACCGGTCTTGATGCCACAATACAATCGAAGATCGTCGATCTACTGGAAGAATTGAAAGCATCACTAGGCATAACACTTATTCTGATTAGCCATGACATCAGCGTCATCTCGCGCCTGTCTGACAAGATCGCTGTAATGTACGGTGGAAACGTCCTTGAACACGGTTTAGCCGATCAGATCCTTGACCCGCATTCGAAAGACAAACATCCGTATACGCGCGCATTGCTAAATTCCATTCCGAATGAACACAATGTTCTGGAAGGTGGTTATCTGATGAGTATCGAAGGTGAAGTTCCCGACACCATCGATGTCCCACAGGGCTGTCGCTTCTTCGAACGTTGTCAAAGCAAGACCGACGCGATACGCGTGAAGTGCGCCGAACTCAATCCAGGTTTGTTCCAGTTGGACGCGCATCATCAAAGCCGTTGCTGGCTCTATGACAAAAAATAGAAGCCACTGCAGGAGGAACACAAGATGAAAAAGCCGATTATTGAAGTTAAAAACCTGAAAAAGCATTTCGCGCAAAAAGGCGGTCTGTTTTCTGGTTCCGATAGCGATAGCACGATACCCGCTGTCGACGATATCAGTTTTCATGTCTATCCCAATGAAACGCTGGGCCTGGTGGGCGAATCCGGTTGCGGAAAGACCACATCGGGCAAGGCCATACTCAAACTCAATTCCGTTACTGACGGACAGATACTCTATAACGGAACCGATATCACCTCGTTGAAGGAAAAAGAATTTCGTCCGTATCGCAAAGACATACAGATGATATTCCAGGATCTTGACGCCGCCTTGAATCCGACGATGAAAATCTATGACGTACTCAAAGAGGCCGTCATGATACACAACAAGGAATTGAGCGAAGATCAGGTCAAGAGTCGCATCAAGGAATTGATGGAAATGGTGAATCTGCAGTTAGGCAAATTGACCAACTTCCCGACCGAACTCTCAGGTGGTGAGAAGCGTCGCGTGGGTATTGCGCGCGCGCTTGCGGTACAACCGAAGTTTATCGTCGCTGACGAACCTACCAGTGCGCTTGACGTGTCCATACAGGCACAGGTAGTCAATCTGATGCTGGACTTGCAGAAAAACCTCGGCCTGTCATATCTGTTTATCTCTCACGATTTACATCTGGTGGAAATACTCAGTCATCGCATCGCGGTTATGTATCTCGGACGTATCGTCGAAATGGGTCCGGCCAAGGCAATTGCCAAGACACCGAAGCATCCTTACACCCAAATACTCTGGTCATCTCTGGGTGATGGTTCGGCGAAAGAGGCCGACAGTCGTCCGCAGGAAGAAGGCACCAACTGGGGAGTTTACGACTTTGCCAGACCGACCGGCGGCTGTCGATTCGCGCCGCGCTGCCCTATTTATGCGGAGAAAGGTCAACCGGCATTGTGTACCGATCCCAATAATGAACCACGCTTGCAGACAGACAGCGACGAACATATTGTTGCCTGTCACTTTCCATTGAAGTAACTCTGTCTTCCAATTCTCTGAAGACTAAACAGAGCGGCCAGTGATACCACGGTTTCACTGGCCGCTCTGCCAATTTTCCGCATTCAAATTCGTATACTGGAACTCGCCTCATACACGCGATAAACTTGCACGTGTTACTTAACTAATATCAATTTATTATGCCATCGGATCAAACACTGGAAACGCAGCGTCTGGCGCTACGTCAGTTTACCCGCGAAGACTTTTCTGTCTATGCGCGATGGATGTCTGATAAACAAATCATGGCATATATCGGCGACGGACAGATTCGGAGTAAGGAAAAGGCATGGAACAATTTCGCCTGGTTACTCGGCCATTGGCAACTTCGTGGATACGGCCTGTGGGCGGTCGAACTCAAAGAGTCGAAAGAATTGATCGGCCGCATCGGTTTATTCAATCCTGCGGGTTGGCCGGGACTGGAAGTCGGTTGGCTACTGGATCCAGCACACTGGGGGCATGGCTATGCAGAGGAAGGTGCACGCGCGAGCATTGCATTCGCTTTTAATCAGCTGGAAGAAGACTCGGTGATTAGCCTGATACATCCTCACAACCAGCGCTCAATACAACTCGCCCAACGCCTCGGTATGAATGAAGAGAAAAAAATCCTGATGTCAGGCAACGAGACACTAATCTTTCGTCTAAACAGAACGTAGAAATCCGCTGAGAACTTTAGTCAAATCGATACTATTGAACATTTTCAAATACGGCTAGACATTGAAAATCTGACGTCTGACTAGCCATCGCTAGTTCTATGTCAAACAGAAAACCAAAACTAGGATGACAAAATTAATTGCGTCAACTCTTCCACGGTTTCGATATATTCAGGATTACGACGCAACTCGCTCAACTGACGCGGACGGGAAAACGGAAGTTCGGTATCACGAATAATTCTGCCCGGGCGTTTGCTCATGACCAGCACACGATCAGCCAGAAAAACCGCCTCTTCGATGTCATGGGTGACAAAGACTATCGTTGCCTGTTTTTCACTCCACATATCCAGCAATAACTGATGCAAGTGCAGGCGACTTTGATAATCCAGATACACAAACGGCTCATCCATCAGCAATAGATCCGCCTCGCAGGCAAAACTGCGCGCAATAGACACTCGCTGCTTCATCCCACCCGATACCTGGTGTGGCAGATAATCGCAGAACTCACCCAGATCGACCTGTTGCAGGGCCAACCTCGCCCTCGCTGTCACTTCGGTTTTGGGAATCCGCGGATTGTTTTCTAGCAGAAATTCGATATTGCGCTGCAAACTCATCCACGGAAAAAGATCGGGTTCCTGAAACACCATATCGACGCGGTGATTCACGCCGTGCTGGAATGCCATCGTTCCCTCACTAACGGATTCCAGCCCCGCCAATGTGCGCAACAAGGTCGTCTTGCCACAACCGCTGGGACCAACGATGGCGCAAAACTGACCTTGTGGCACAGTAAGATCGAGACGTTCGTATGCCTGAATAGTTTGCGCTTTATTGACAAAGCGCTTACTCAGACCGCTAAGCGTAAAATGTGCTGTTTGAATAGCAGTCGACTCGCTATTTATAGGGGCCCAATACCTTGACCGCGTGTTGCGCGTAACTCAGGTCAACAATGCTATCAACATCCGCCGCCTCTTTCAGATAGCCTCGCTGGTGATACCATTGCGCATCCGCTTTTAAACTGGCGACGTTTACCAGACCATCGGGCGACAAACCGACTGGCACCACTTTGGTATACACCTTCTCGTCCTGGATACGTGTGTACTTCGTCAGAATACGGATGATTTCGTCCTTGTTGATACCTTTTTCAAAGGCATCGTTATAGTCTCGCAATGCTTTGACATAGGCCACCATAAAGCCCTTGGCCTGTTGCGGATGTTTTTGCATAAACACCGGTGAATAAAATATCGCTGCGCTTTGCTGATCGGGATAGATCTCATCGTCACCCGCGACGCGTACCGCAATCGCATTTTCTGTTGCCGAGGCAACAAACGGCTCGATCTGAACACTGGCATCAATAGATTTGTTTGCCAGTGCAATATTGATATCCGCATAGGCCAGAGTGTTCATGGTAATGTCATCCAGACTGAGACCGGCCTTTTTCAAATACATTTCGGTGACAATCTCCTGCGACACACCACGTGCTGTCACCGCCATACGCATTCCTTTCAGATCGGCAAAGGTTTTGTAACGCCCGCTGTCCACCAGATCTTTGCGCACAATCAAGGCCAGATAGCCATGTCCTGGGCTCACCGTTCCCTTATCTGAAACAATGCGAATAGGAATATCGTGAGAGATGGCGTTATACATACCTGCATTGATATTGCCACCACCCACTAGTAGTTGTCCGGTTGCCAGAAACGGCACCATTTTGGCGCCTGAGGCCTTAAAGGGATTGATTACCGGCTTGATCCCCTGTTCTTCGAAATAGCCTTTTTCCGTCGCAATAAACATCGCGGCGGAACTCATCACCGGCGAAATGCCGATCGGTACTTCCAACAGTTCTTTGGCCTGTACTGCCAAAGTGCTGCACATTGCGACTAACGCAAGCACGCAAAAAACTAACATTTCCCTTGTTTGCTCGATTTTCTTTTTCACAAAACGACTCCCTGATGTTCACTTAAAAAATACAACCCGATCCCCACGATCGCAATAATTGCACCGAAAACTGAGCGCAAGCTGACACGCTCTCTTAAAAACCACGCTGCTAACGGCAGAATAAACAAGGGACTGGTGGAATTCAACGTTACTGCTACCACCGCTGGCGCGAACTTCAATGCCACAACCGACAACCAACTCCCAAGAAACGCCCCGAGTACCGAGGCCAGTATCAGCAACCAGCGCACCCGGGAATCATGCACGATTGGGCGCGTCCAGTTTGGCAGCGCGCTACTAGCCAGACCCCAGGCCAATAATGCGACTATTGCCGCGCTATGACGCACCAGGCTCGCCTGCATGGCCGATAAGTCCTGTACCCCGCCTTTGATCAATAACACACTACCCGCATTGGCCAGCACAAACATCAAACCAAAGCCGATACCACTTTTCCACTGATCGGTACCATGTCCTGGTTCGCTCCTGTTCCACAGCACACTGCTCACCCCCGCCAGCGTTAAAGCCATACCTACCCAGGCCAGAACGCCAACGATTTCATCAAACAATACGATGGCAATCAATCCAGCGCTGATCGGAATCAGGGTGCCAAGCAATAGAGTTGCGCGTGGACCCAGCCTCACCAGTGTCAAAAAATACAGGGTGTCGCCGAGAAAAATTCCCAATAGGCCACTTAGTAGAAGCAACCACAGCGCATCCGTTAACGGCATACCCGATCCGCTGCCAAAGACGAACACGCCCATAATCAACACCGCGATCAATCCTTTGAACAGATTCATCGCCATTGCAGGTAAATGTTCGCCCAACTGGCGGAATAGAATTGCTGACAAGGCCCAGCAAAAGGCCGACGCTAGCGCAGCCAGGGCGCCTGTCATAGACCTCCTCGCAGATTGGTAGTGAAATATACCCTCGGGTTTTGCAGGAAAAGTACCGATATAGAATTTTTCGACACATTGGCATTTAGGTTTGTCATTGTGCCAAAATGACACAAAACAACCGACGTAATCAACCATGCGCAGATTTGTAATGTTGTGGCTGCTAGTTTCAATGTCTGCAGCCGTAGCCGAAGACAGTAAAAATTTTCTCATACAGCAGAAAACCGTGTATCTGCCGATTGTGCATCCGGGCAAGTTTGATCTGATCTATATGGAATTTGTCGATCAACCCATACCATTGCTGCCTATGCGCAAGGTCAAGGCGCACTATAAATACTTTTATGTGTTTCCTTCGGTGACCGTTCCCAGTGTGCAGAGCATCTATTTTCTGGAGCACATCAACGTCAACCCAGGCGAAACCGTACTGGACCTTGGCACAGGCTCTGGCATACAGGCCATATTCGCGGCGGAAAAAGCCAGCCGCGTGGTGGCCACGGATTTATACCAATACGCCGCCGATAATGCCGCCTTCAATGCCAATGGACACGGCGTTAGCCACATCGTAGAAACACGTGCAGGTGATTTGTTTGCGCCGATCAAGAAGGGAGAAACCTTCGACGTCATCATCAACAACATCGATTATCCCTGGGACGAGGGTTCCCAAGGTCTATGGAAAGTACATGAGCGTTTTTTTCGCGAAGTACAAACCTACCTCAACCCAATGGGACGTATCTACTATCAATCAGGCTGGATATACAACATACCCAAAATACAGAAAATGGCGGACGACAACGGTCTGAGAATCATCAAAATGGACATGGTGAATGCTATCGATCACGATCGCGAACCAATAGTTTACCTGATCATGCGTAAATCAGAGACCGCAGCGAAATGATACGCACGCTACCCGGCTTTAAAACCTATCTCGTAGCCTGTGAACTTGCGCATATTGATAACACCGGTATCAAAAATTAAATACTGCCCTTTTATCCCCTGAAGAGTGCCTCCAACTTCCGGGGTTTTGTCAAAGTTAAGCGAACTGATTTTTGTCGGATACTCGGTTACTGGATATTGAATTGTCACCACTTCCTGGTTTTCCAAAATCTCAATCGCACCAGGAAACCTTGTCATCACGGCGTCTATGACCGCGCCACCTTGCTCCAGCAACTCATCTCGCGCCTGACAAAGATCCCTCTCCTCAGTATCGTTCTTCAACATTTTGCGCCAATCGGTTTTATCCGCGATAAACGCCTTTAAACCGTCCTCGATCAATCCTACCTGAAAGCGGGTCGCAGCCCTGATAATAGGCATGGCCTGTTGCGCCCCCTGGTCTATCCAGCGGGTAGGAATCTGTGACTGACGGGTGATGCCTACCTTTAGACCAGAGGCATTGGCGAGATAGACGACGTGTGCTTGCATGCAATGTTTCTCTGCCCATTCGGGTTCACGACATGTCCCCTGGTCATAGTGACACTTTTCCGGGCGTACGATACAGATATCGCATTCCGCCAGTTTTTGAGTGCAGGGAAAACAGTAGCCTTGCCCAAAACTCTTTTTGGTTTTTCGTCCACAGGCCGTACAAAATATATTGCCCGTATGAATCAGCGAGATGTGTTTACCAATATGGGGATTCAAAGAAACCAGCTCGTCACCGAGTCGAAGACTGTATTGCACAGGGTCCGAGAGAGTGACCGCCATTTTAGATAAATTCCCACTACACATACCGCTAACCTGAGTTCATGACGAAGAGCGCTGATTATACTATTATGGGCGCCACTATGACATCGATGGATTTACCCACTATGGATACGCAACATTCGGCTCGCCTCGACGAGCTTGAAAGCCGACTGATGATGCAGGAACACACGATAGAAGAGTTGAATGAGGTCATCACGCGTCAAAACCTGGAAATGGCCGCGCTGAAATCTTTGCTACAAAGAGTGCAAGGACAAGTGACGCAACTCATGCCACTTCTGCAAAACAAGCCGGGGGATGAAAAGCCACCGCATTATTGAGACATTACTGGGGAGCCGTGTTACGGTATGGAATACTCGCCGTTGCTCCTGAATTGGGCGCCATATCGTCCATAAAAGCAATGGCGTCTCTATCAAAGAACGCCATTATTTTGCGATAAGTTTCTATTGATCCAGGTGAAACTATTCGTAAATATAGAGATATTCCTCCATACCATTGCTCATACGAAAAGCGCGCACCAGACGAAAACCCGGTAACAAACGTTGTATACCCGCCTGTCGGTGTTGACGACCTTGTGACACCGCCGATGTTGTGGTTTCGTATAGCAGGTGTTCGGCATCGATAATTTTGAATATCGCTGGCTGTGAGGGAATCTTTTCCAGCGTGGAAGTCACAAAAAACATTAGCGTGCCGCGTTTACAAAACGGTGTGAGGTGCTGGATCAACGCCTCCAGCTCTTTGTTGCTGAGATAATCAAACAAGTCCCAGAATAAAATCACATCAAATTGCAGCCCTTGCGGATATGGCTGTAATAAGTCCGTAATGCTCTGCCCCGTTTTCTTAGACTCCATGCGTGTCTTCCAACGAAACAGATCTTCGACGAACAAATGGGCGCGAAAATTAGAAAAAAACTGAATGTTGGAATTCCAGGCCATGCCCAGATCCAGCACTTTAATCGGTCGACCGCCAGGAAGGCGAGAAAACATTTCGCGCAAGGCTAAAAAGTTTGTGCCACCGTTGTGCTGATCTACATAGGAAATCGGTCCATCTTTTACCGCAAGTCTCACGTCATCCCTCCTGGGCCGGGTCTAGTTACCGTTATTCGTGCCTGTCTTGACGACGGAACTGCTGATTCCCGCTTTAGTGTCAGGGGTACGGGTATTGGGCGGCATTTTGGATAGTGCCTCTTTGTGTGTGGCATTTCCACCGGCTTTAGCCGCTTCACGCTTACTCATATCTATCGAACCTTTGAACATAGCGCCGTCCTGCATCACGACACGAGGGGATTCGATATTGCCGATGACTCGCCCGGAAGCGCGAATCTCAACGCGTTCCTCACCGTGAAGATTTCCTTCCAACTTACCTTCCACGCAGATTTCTCTGGCGTTGATATCGGCTTTGACACGACCATGTTGCCCAATGGTGACACTATAACCTTTGAAATCTATGGTTCCTTCAACGCGGCCCTGAATACAGACGTCTTCTTCACCGGCCAGCCCGCCAGTAATGACAATAGATGGACCAACCAAGGCGCGCTCGCGTCCATCCGCCGAAAAATTTGGCTCTGGGCGTTGTTCCACCTCCGGCTCACTGCGTTCCGCAAATGGCTTTTTCCACATGGTTTTATTCCTCGTTAAATAATAATTGCCAGAGGCGAATTAGTGCATAAATCCTGCCTGATTTGCTAAGCACTGAAACTCACAACGATTAATTCAGACGCACAAATAAATATGGTATATTTTTGTCAAAATTTCGACCCGGCGGTGATAAAAGATGACAAACATTTTGATAAGCGGCACATCTCGTGGCATCGGTTTGGAAATGGTACGTCAATCGGCGCAACGGGGATGGCGCGTCTTCGCATGTTGCAGAAACCCGACAGACGCAAACGAATTGCATGATCTTGCCGCCTCTTCCGCTGGTAAGGTTTCTGTACACCCTCTTGATATGAATAATTTTGAACAGATTCAGGCCTTGGCCAAAACAATTGAGGAACCAATAGACATACTCGTTAACAATGCAGGTCGTTATGGTTCGATGCAGCAGCGTTTTAACGATGTTGACGTAGACGACTGGATTAAAACCTTTCGCGTCAACACCATCGCACCATACCAAATGGTAGAAGCATTTATTGAACATTTGGAACGCGGCGAACGGAAACTGATTGCCACGCTCACGAGCAAGATGGGCAGTATCGATGACAATGGTTCGGGTAGTTGTTATATCTATCGCAGCAGTAAAACTGCACTCAATGCGGTAGTGAAAAGCCTGAGTATCGACTTAAAATCGCGTGGTATTACCTGCACCCTGCATCACCCTGGTTGGGTTAAAACTGAAATGGGTGGTCCTAATGCGGAAATTAGTACCGCGGAAAGCGTTGCCAAAATGTTTGCTATCATGGATCGCGTAACAATAAAAAATAGCGGTCGTTTTTTCGATATCGATGGTAGTGTGATTCCCTGGTAATGCAACAACTCAGAAAACGGTATCTTGGGATACCTAAAAATAGCGGTAGCTGAAATTGAAGCTCACTCCAAAATCCTGCAAGTTTCTACCGCTATAATCATCTTTCTTACCCGGTGCCCATGCCCAAAACAACTCTGCCGCGTAAGACTCCCGACTTTGCCATCGCAGTCCTAGTCCCGTACTAATCAAAGTATTCAACGTACGTTGCGCCATCACATTTGCTTGCCCATAGTCGACGAATGGTATGAGCATCACACGTTGTTCCCCTATTAACCAGGCATCAATCAACAGTGGTAAATGATAGTCGAGACTCATACTCAGTACATTGTCGGCCAGCAAGGCATTTTCTCGAATGCCACGCAGGGAGTAACGGCCTCCCAAAGGGTAGCGATCAATACTTGCCAATGCACCGGGCGCAAATTGCCCCGCGATTTTGAACAACAGGCTATCGGTGTCAATGATTCCCACGGGTGAGGACAGTTGCACATGATATTGTAGTTGTCCTCTATAGCCGGATGGCTGTGCCGCGCCAAACAGATTCCATCGATAGGCAGTATCAAACTCAAGCATAAAACTGCGAACGACGGTGTCTCCCCGCCACCCAAAACGTAGCGCATATACATCTGGTTCGTCGAACAAATCACTTGTGTCGGCAATTTTCGTTTGCATTTTTTGCCATTGCAAGCCAGCGCGAAACAGCTGGCTCCCTTGCCATCTTGAAGATCGATACCCAAGCTCAAGGTGTATCACACGATTTTCGTTGCGTAATTCTGTATCGAAAGACTCGTTTGAATTGCCGGATTCGGGTAGTTCTTTGTTATTGATCTGACCACTTGAATAGCTTCCGCCAGCCAACAGCATAATATGCGATTGTCTGAGCGGCATGTCGTACGAGAAACCGAGTTGGGTGTGGTACCAGGATTTATAGAGTGATAGCTGGGCGCGTTCGGACCAGCCAAAATAATTATTGTAGCGCGTACTCACGTGAACGCCCTCCGCGCCTATCAGTGGTGACTGATAGTTGTTCACGCTAATAGCATACTCATAAGGCTTGTTTTCATTAACTCTGAGAAGTAGTGCGTATTGCGCGTCCTGATGGAGAGGATAGAGATAGGCCTGAACGCTATCAATCATCGGATGCGATCGCAGTTGCTGCAAGGAATGCGAAAGTGTTTTGGCATTCATGGGTTCTGTTGACACTGAACGAAAATGTTCTGCAACGACTTCTTTACTCAAGCGTCTGTTTCCGGCAATCTGTAAACGGCTAATATGACTTTCCTGTGCCACCATTCTCACAATGCCATTTGTGATAGCTGGGTCAGCGAGACTTACCTGCGCGGAAATATACCCCTGCTGTTTATAATAGGTATTGATGTGGGCCGCGACGTCATTAAGTTCGGTGTTACTCAAGGTTTTGCCCAGGTAATCTGCGAGTAGCGTATCGACAACAGTTTGGTCGATAACTACACTTCCCTGTAGTTCAAAGCCAGTCACCGTCGGCGTCCTTAGCTCATCGATCAGCTGTTTTTGTGCGCGACTAATCGCAAATACGGGCAACACCCTATCCGCCTGAGTGTTGCTATCCCTGATGAGTTCACTGTCCATTTCCACTTCTTGATTCCAGCGTTGCGTTAACCCGTCAATACCTGCAAAACCAAATACAGGATAAGAAACTGTCAAAACCATGAGAAACAATAGTCGAACTCGCATTAGTAACATTCTCGTCCCATCTGAATATAGCTATCCGAATAGGGTTTATAGTTTCCAGGCGCAGACCTCCATCTCACTCTCCCCTGTACCTGTAAAGCTTCGCTTGAGCATACGTCTGCCGCATCTCGCGCATTGACAGTTTTTTCTATTTTGCCATTTAATAGGTTTTCGACGGATCCCGTCGACGATACGATAGACCAGTTTGCTTCAGACCCGGCGTTTCCGGATACTGTTGTTTCAAATCCAACTGAATCGGTTACGGTACCCACCGCCCCCTGACCTATAAAAAAATCATCACTCTCTACAATATTTACTTCCTGAGAGGCCATTAGTTGGACATCTTGAGGATTTTCCGAATTGATGTCGGAAAGAGAAACATATATCCGCTCACCTTCAATACGCATTTTAGCGCCCTCATTCAAGGTGACAGTATTGTGTTGAAAGGAAACAAGGCCGGCACCAATATCAACTGACTTGTCCGCTGTTATATCGGTGTTGATGATATCGACCCTGCCATTTAGCGGCTCATTATTGCTTGACGTCAATTCAACGCTATCAATACGACCGCGATTTCCCGCAAAATATTTTCCAATATCAACTCTTGCGTTATTTACTATAACGTCGTTGCTGACCAAATAGAGACTCAATCCTGGCGCATCCTCAATCACCGTACCCGAAACCAATATCGGTGCGCTATTCGCTGCATCAAGTCGGATTCTATTAGGGTTCAGTCTGCTCGTCGTGGTCGATTCCGTTGACGATGAAAACAAACTCCCGTCACCAAATTCTATATCCGTCGCCGTGCTCGATATAAAGGCGCCATGAATGTCCAGTCTGAAATTCTTGCCAAAAATCACCCCTGAAGGATTAATTATCCAAAGATTAACACCATCGATATCGCTGGATACCAAACCGTCCAGATAACTGCTATTCCCACCGGTAACACGCGCAAATATGTGGTCAATACCGGCAGTACCGGAAAACCTTGCGTGCTCACCTTCACCGACATTGAAGCTCCGAAAACTATGGAACAGATTATTGCCTTGGCGCTGTCCATACGATTCTGTAATAGCATAGTCCGGCCCGAGCAGAAGAGCTCTCTCACCCAGTGTTCCGTCAAACTCAACTTCTGCATAGACGTACCCTGACGTGGCAAGTAGTACCGATAGCAATACGCTACTGTATGAATACTTTTCTATTTTTCTTTTCATTCGACTGTCAACACTTCTTCTCATTCTTCTAAACATCGGTATTTTCTAATACGGAAAAAATTAATGCGTAGTCACCATCAGACCCGCCCAATATTTTGCGGGTTGTTTCTCCTTAATCATCGCCACTTGTATATCACGCACAGCATCTATAGGAGAAAACTTCTGAGGTACCGTAGATATTAGTTTTTGAAGAAATTCCTTTCCCTTTTCCTGTTGCCACATCGGCGTCAAACAAAACGATACCGAGAATCGTATAGGCAGGAGGGTTAACACACTCTCATCCGGTGCATTCGCATATTCCCCCATGACCAAGACGTCATATCCACCAGTAGAAAGAAATTCTCGTAAGGAAACTTCCAATTCCTCGATAGAATAGGATTTGTCTATATCAGATACATTCGACGGACTATCAATTTCAAAATGCTGTGACGTGTACCACAAACGGAACCCCGGTGCCAAAAGTCCCGCCAGTGGCAAATTTCCAAGTCCGGAAAAAGTCTTGCTTATGCCCTTACTAAAAAACTCCGCGCGCTCCGAGTCTGACATTGAAACGTCTTTCGTTCCCCAAGACATATTGCGTAGTCCTGTGGCATGAAAGTAGCTCAGGCTATATTTTTCCACCAGATATTTCTTGCCCGTATAAAGTGAGGCTACAGGAATTGCGCGGGTGAGCCCATCAAGACTGAATGCTAATGTATTGACTGTTTGTAGCGCTTTTTCAAAAGGCGCCAAAAATAATTTGTATAGTTTTATTGAGGAGGGAGTAATGTCATATTCACGTTCAATTGCCGCACGCATATCGACTACATTCTGGTATATCTGATCGCGTTTAGCCCTAAGCTGATGAAATAAATATTCCTTACCTTTCTGTAAAACAACAAACGACTTATTCTTTCCAATGAAGTTATAGAAACGCGCGTCATTTGATGCCAGTTCAGGAAGGAGTGTGTGAGACGTAGTTTCGCTAACAAGAGGAAACCGCGACATCGCTTCACTCATCCTCAAGGTTTCCATCGCTTGCCACGCCCGTCTAGCACTCTCCGGTGATTTGTCCTGAGCTAAAAATGACAAGTATTGTTCGATGAACGGACGCACAATCATGGCATAAGCGTCAGGTTCATTGTGCGCGACCTGTTCGAGAAGATTCCGCAGTTGATTGTGTGCTGCATGCATTAACTGACCGGCATTGTCATCCTTAGCAATGTCGGCGAGTATTGCCAGTTCAATATCCCAGCGATACATACTATCTGGCGAGTCACTCTTATGCGCAAAAATACTAGCCTGTCTAAACATGTGCAGCGCCTCGGCAAAACGCCCCTCGTCGCGATAGAGTATCGCGGACATTCCCCAGGCATAGGATAGGCTGCGTAAATCTTTTGTGTTTTCAGCAAGGCTGAGCGCATTCTGATATTGTTGCAGGGCTCGTTTCCGCCACACTCCTTTATTCTTTGAACGTTTCGAAAAATCTCGGTACAGACTTCCAAGATTAAGACAATGTTCAATGGTGAATGCATAATCATTTACGGTATCGAGTGTTGAAACAAGGTCGCCCAATAACGTCGACACACCATCAAGGCTTCCCATTTGCAGTTTTACCCTTGCCAGATTCAGGGCAGCAATAATTTCTATCTTAGAATCATTCAGGCGCTGCGCTAAGTCCAGTGATTCGGAAAATGCCTGCTCAGCCAATTGCCAGTCCTTTACCTGGACATCGGTATAGCCAATATCCAGTAGTATCTTGGCAAGCGCTAGGTTTTCACCTTGTGTGCGATAGTCTTGGACAAGAATGTGGAAAAAATCACGCGCCTGACTAAACTGGCGTCGAGACAGATAACTCTTGGCGAGGAAATCATAGGCAGTATTCGCCGCAACTCTGTTTTGCAGTGACGGTGCTAACTCCTGAATACGATGAAGCACCTCATTTTCGTTTTTACCGTCGTATAAACGTCTATAGGCCAGTGCAAGCAAGGTAAGTGCGCGTAATTCCCGTTCTGGATTCTGAACCTTACGAGCGTGTTCTATGTATGTCTTAAAATGACGGATGGCCGCCAAATACTGACCGCTTTCAAGTGAACTACGGCCTTGTTCCAAGGATTGGTGATGCATTTCATTGTTGGGGAGTGTTGTCGACCAGCAAGGGACAGCAGCTATCCAACTGAATAACAAAAAGATTGTAACAATGGTGGTACGCCTGGGAGACACTGATATTTCGTCTTATAATTTTTTTCAAACATTATATACGAAAGATCCGATCTGTATTTCAAAAAAAGGAAAATTACATGCTTCGAAGGGCGCACCATATCATTGAGTGGTAATTATTTGGAAATGATCTAACTATTTACACGAGTACGATGCCCGTTTCGAAAATAACACATCGTCGTATTAATCATCATCTACGTGTTGGTAATCCATAAATTCTCGATATTCATTGTCGTTATCCCAGGCATCGCTATCCAGCCCAGGTTCGTCAAGATCAAAGGTCTCGCGAAATGAGTCCATATCCTCAGGCTCCGCAACTTGGGCAATATGCGCTCCTGTCCAATCTTCCAGACTAATCTGTTCGACCTCCCCGTCCTGATATTCAATTTCGACAGAATCATCCAACAGATCCGTCACTCTAAACGAGTGTAAGCGGCCAGACTCCCTATACCACTGACCAATAATCGGCGCTACCTTCCTGGTCATGACATACTCCCTTTACATTGTGTCTTTCCCCAACGACAAATACGGTGGGTTATTGTTATGGTTTGTTAAATTTGATTTATTCTTAGACAGTCGACAAATTTTTTCAAGCGCTTTTACCTGTCTCTACCTGAATTTGATAAATCCATTTTTTTCGTACTAAATATTTTTCAAGTTCCACGGCTAGAAAAACGATGAACGATAGTCCGCAACAGATCAGTAACTCTGAAATACTCAAGGCCTGGGTTTTAAAAATATCATTGAAAAAAGGCAAATAGATAATCAGTAGTTGTAACCCTATGGTAAGCGATACAGCAAACAATAACTTTTTATTCGAACCGATTCCAAACTGCAATAAAGATTGTGTTTCAGAACGTATCGCCATCACGTGTGCAAGTTGAGAAAATGTCAACACGGTAAAAACCATGGTTTGCCAGTGTTCGATTCCTTGCGCAATCGCCCACACCTGTACCCCCAGTGAAAGCAGCCCGATTAACAAACCAATGACGAGTATGTGTTGCCACATACCATTGGCGAACACCGATTCACGCGGAGGACGAGGCGGACGTTGCATCAGGTTGGGTTCTTCCTTTTCCAGTGACAGCGCCAACCCAGGCAACCCATCGGTCACTAAATTTATCCACAGAATATGTATCGGTAGCAGCGGCACCGGCATGCCAACCAAAGGTGCCAACAATAACGTCCACACCTCGCCTGCGTTTGAGGTCATGGTATAGCGTATGAATTTACGAATATTGTCATAAATGCGCCGACCGGCGCGCACGGCATGAACAATAGTGGCGAAGTTATCATCAAGCAGAATGACGTCCGAAGCTTCACGCGCCACGTCAGTCCCTTTGCGTCCCATGGCGATACCGACGTGGGCAAAACGTAGCGCGGGGGCATCGTTTACCCCATCACCCGTCATGGCTACGAACTGTTGTTGTTTTTGTAACGCTTCAACGATACGGATTTTCTGTTCCGGGGAAACACGCGCATAAACGCGTTTTTCAAGAATGACTTGGTTGAGTTGTTCATCGTTCAAATGGAAAAGCTCTTCGCCACTGAGTACCTCGTCTTCGTGGCGGCTAATACCCAATTCCTGCGCGATTGCCGACGCCGTCAGTACATGATCACCCGTTATCATGACGGGTACGATGCCAGCAGACTGACACAAACGCACCGCCTCTTTGGCTTCAGGTCTGGGCGGATCAATGAGAGCGATAAATCCGAGGAATTGCAGACCCGATTCAATGCTATCGACGTCTTTAACAGAAGGCTGTCTATCCCAGATGCGTTGCGCAAACCCCAGCACCCGCTGCCCTCTTGCAGCCATTGCCCTTGCCTGCTGCAAGAGTTCGGCGCGTCCTTGATCTGACAGTAAACGAGTACTGGCGTCATGTGTACACAAACTCAAGATGCGTTCCGGAGAGCCCTTGCTATACGCAACGATGACAGCGTCTTCCCGGTGCATAGTGGTCATAGACTTTCGAACAGAGTCAAAAGGTACTTCGGCAACGCGAGGATAGTTTTCCAGTAACCGCGAAAAATCCTTGTTCTGATGTTGGTCTTGCGCGAAAGCCAGGATTGCTGTCTCGGTCGGATCGCCGATCAACGTATCTGCCGATACCTGCGCGTCATTACACAGGGCCATGGCTTTCAACAATGATGCGTTTAGCGATTCAACTTTGTCTGATGCTTGCCATGTATTGGCGTCGAAAACATGTGAGGCATGCATCTTGTTGAGTGTCAATGTGCCGGTCTTATCGGTACAGATATAGGTAACAGACCCTAGCGACTCTACAGCGGGGAGACGTCGGATCAAGGCGTTCTTTTCCGACATCTGGCGTGCACCTACGGCCAGCGCAATATTCACCACCGCCGGCAAGGCTTCAGGAATAGCCGCCACGGCCAGACTGACTGCGGTCAGAAACATCAAAAGTGCAGGCTCGCCGCGTAACAGACCAACCGCAAACAGCACAACACAGACAAACAACACCACAAAAGCAAGCTGCTTACCCAAAATAGCCAGTCGTTCCTGCAATGGGGTTTTTGGCTGTGCCTCTTTTTCGAGTAACCGAGCAATACTACCCAGCTCCGTGTTTAATCCGGTCGCGGCGACGACGGCCACTACCCGGCCGTGGGTAAGCAAGCTTCCCTTGAATACCATGTTGACACGGTCGCCAACCAACGCATGTGGCTTGGCTATGGGCTCAATATGCTTGTCTACGGGCTCGGACTCACCAGTTAAGGTGGATTCATCGGTACGCGCATTTGCCGACTCTATCAGGCGTGCGTCTGCGGGTACCGTGTCACCGGCATCGAGCAATATGATGTCACCCGGAACCAATTCATCCGCATCAATCGTCTTTACCTGAGCATCTCGTCGAACCTTTGCCGATGGCGCGGCGAGTTTACGCAAGGCATTCATCGCCTGTTCCGCGCGAATTTCCTGGATAAATCCAATGACGGCGTTAAGAACCAGAATAACAATAATCGTGATGGTGTCGGCCAGTTCGCCAACCAGACCGGAGACAACCGCCGCCGCAATCAGTATCAACACCATCAGGTCTGAAAACTGGGAGATAAAAATGAGGAGTGCCGAACGAGAGCTCGCTTCGGGTAGACGATTTGCGCCATATTGCTGCAAACGCGTCTGGGATTCCGATGTAGAAAGGCCTTGCGCGACTTCCACATCGAGTTTCTGACAAACCTGTTGCGCGGTTTGCGTATGCCACAGCGTGGCTTCTCGCTCGGCCGCGACTTCCGTCGTCATATCACGCTTTCCCTTCAACCAAATATCGAATAGTCAAACCATTCGGCGAAATAGCTTTTTAGCCTGCGATGAATGTCAATGCGATAAACGTCGCGAATAAGGCAAAATGCACCGCGCCTTCGAGCATATTGCTTTCACCATCGTGTAGATTAATCATCGCCACCAATACAGTAAGCAGTATCATTGCCGACTGCAAAGGAGTCAATCCCATTTCCAGTGGTATGCCTTGCATCAGGGCGATAAACTCGATCACCGGGACCGTCAACAATACCGTCGCCAGAGATGCACCCAAGCCGATATTGATTACTGTCTGCATCTGATCCTTCATTGCCGCGCGTACCGCGGTCAAGATCTCGGGACTCGCCGATATCAATGCCACCAGAACTGCTGGTATCGCCATAGGCAAACCGCTTGCTTCCATGCCATGATCAAGAAATACCGCCAGAATTTCGGCCAATACTCCAATCACGACTATGGTGAAAACCAACAGCAATACATGCCAGCTATTGGATTTTTGATGCGTACTTTGCGTTTCTTCGTGTCCGCCTGCGCCTCCGTATTGAAAGAAGTAGCGATGCTCGACGGTTTGTACACGCAGAAAAATAACATAGAGTATCAAGGTGACAAGTATGGAAAATATGAAATACGATTTCATATTGTCTGCCGATATGAACTCAGGAATAAACATGCTGATTCCTACCGCGACCAGCAACATAGAGATATAGGAATTTGAGCCATCCATATTATATTTTTGTTCGCCGTGGTGGATACCGCCAATGATAGCCGCAACCCCCAGGATACCGTTCATATCTATCATAATGGCGGAATAAATGGTGTCTCGGGCGAGAGTCGGATTTTCAGTACCGGTCATGATGATAACCAGCATCACGACTTCCACGGTTACCGCAGCGATTGTCAACAACATGGTGCCATACGGTTCACCAAAACGTTGCGCCAATACCTCTGCGTGGTACGCAACCCTGAATGCTGCACCGATAATGACCGAGAAGACCAGCGTAAAAGCGACCGCCAACATCACGCCACCCTGCTCAATAACGCTGTGCTCGACATAAAATCCGATTATTGCGGTGATGACAGCAACAATGAGTGTGGCTTCTTGTTTAAGCATTTTCTCTCACATCAACGAACAGGATAACGCTGGATTATAACCCGGTTTGTCAGGCGCAAGGCGAGTTTTTTGGTCCACCTGAATACACTAATAAAAAATAGATCTATTAGGAAAATTTAGCGAAAGAGCTTGCCCAGCCCGGCATAGCTAATGCCAAACGTCGCCGCCATGATGTTTTCAGATGCGCCGGCAACATCAAACAGGCTGGGTGTAATTGGCAGCGTTTGCAGCTTTAGTTGGTATTCCCAATTTGGGAGCGATTGATAATAAAGACCAGCGGAAAATGTCATTCCGATATTTTTATCGGTGTCCTCGGAGGTACCCAGACTGGAATCATTAATTCGATAGGTCACGTTCCAGGACGACATTCCCAACGAGGCTGCGAACAACAATCTTCCATTTGTTGGAAAATAGGATTGGACAAAAGATAGTTTGAAACGGGTACTGATCTCAAATGCCAGCGCCGTTACGCTTGCGGATTCCTGGATGTCGTCGCCATAGGTATCAACATATTGTGTAGTAGGCTGCCCCATATTCAACCAACTGAATTGAATACCTATGCGTTCATCAAAGGGATACGCAAGACTGAAACTATAGGCTTGTGTATCCGCCTCCATGCGTAGAAAGCGTGACTGGCCGATATTAGCTGAAAAAGCGATATTGCTTAGATTATCCTTCCAGGTGATATTCTTGGCCCAGTATTGAGTTCGACCCCACATACCCTTTGGTGCGTCTGCGGCAATCTTGTTGGTTTCAACAGGCGGCGAGCTACCGTTTTCATCGCTGACGATAAGCTCAGTGTTTGTTTCAGGAGCGACGGGGCCGGGGGTTTCCTCGGCATAGAGTTGCGTTGTCCACGTCAGCAGTACGTAGACCAGTAGCAGCGTTTTCGGCCGAATGGCAGTTATATTCATTAGATTCTCTTACGTGCATAAACGGGGTTTCTCAACACCTGTGCTTTATTTATCGTTCAAATTCAATAGCTCCTTTAGAATTAAGAAGCTATCAAATTGCCGCTGCCGTAAGAGCTAGTTTTGAATACTCTGTTTTTGAATGAGAACAGAATATCACGCTATTAGCGACGGGTTTATAGTCAGTCTTTAGTGCGTACTTCGCAGTTTCATTACTGAATTCCCGATTTTTTGCGTGACCCTCTTCACATTTTTCATGTGACGCAAGCCCACGACAGATTGTAAACCTGTGCGAAACAATTCGTTTGTCCGAAACATAAGCCATACAAATAACCAGGGACCGGGATTGATATTCAGTCTTGGAATGAATACAAAAAGAGAGATTTGGTTTATGCGTAGCGTCAACACGATTGAAAAATTATTTCACATGCCTGCCATCTATATGGGCATGTTGCTGCTGGGAATAACAGGTGGCGTCGCCACACTGTTGACGGTGAACAGTCAATTCACTCTAAACTCATCGATTACCAATTCGGATTGGTTTGCGGATGCAACACAAGACATTCGTCAACGCGAATATTTTGCCAGTTACGCGACACAAACCGTTTTTCCCGAACATGACAAGCTGCTACAGGCACCAAACCGTGCGCAACACTTTCGCAGCTATTTTCTGCCAGACCGCATCGCGCTAGTTCCACGTACCTATGACATTAGCGATACGAAGTCTAACTGGCAGTGGAGTCTACGTCTTTCCGACGTCAATGCGGACGGAACACAAATACCACTGCAAAGCGCCGTCATTGCCAATAACAAGAATCGCGTTGAGTACCAGCGCGGCAATCTCGTCGAATGGTATATCAACAACAACAAAGGCCTTGAGCAAGGCTTCACCTTAAACGAATCACCACTGGAAAAAGACATTAATACCTTGCGTCTGAGCATGGAAGTAGAGGGGTCTCTCTACCCTCGCCTGTCCGCAAAGCGTGATGCGCTGACTTTCATCAATGAACGTGGCGTACAAATCATCAATTTCGGTCACCTCGTTACCTACGACGCCGATAATAAGGTGCTGCCTTCCCATTTCGAATTGCGCAACCACACGCTTAGCATCGTGGTCGATACGCGCAACGCGGTATACCCGATTACCATCGACCCACTCGCTACTTCTGCCGATTGGATAGAAGACAGCCCGCAGGCCGATGCGGAATTTGCCTACGCGGTTGCATCGGCTGGTGACGTCAACGGCGATGGTTATAGCGATGTCATTATTGGTTCACGCCTCTACGACAACGGAAGCATCGATGAAGGGATGGCCTTTGTCTATCACGGTTCAGCAACCGGACTGCCAGCGACTGCAAACTGGACTGTAGATATCAATATCGCAGGTGCCGAATTCGGTACCGTGGTCGCCGGAATCGGCGACGTCAATGGTGACGGCTATACCGATGTCGCGGTCGGCGGCAGAAATTACTCCAATGGACAGGCAACTGAAGGCGCGGTGTTTGTTTATCACGGATCAGCTAGCGGCCTACCTGTCACTGATGACTGGTTTATCGAAGGCAATGTCGCCAGTATCGAACTCGGCTACTCCATCGGTAGCGCAGGTGACGTCAACGGTGACGGCTATTCTGACTTGGCAATCAGCGCCCGACTATACTCCAACGGTCAAGCCAGTGAAGGTATTGCCTACGTCTTTCACGGTTCTGCTAGTGGTTTGCCCGATGGCAATTCTGACGGACAAGGCCTGACCAGTGAAGCGAGCTGGTCGTACGAACCAAACGTGGCAAATGCACGCTTTGGCGATTCATCTATCGGCACAGCAGGCGACGTCAACGGCGACGGATACAGTGACTTACTTGTAGGCGCGAGACGCTGGAGTAATGATGGCGGAACTACCACCGAAGGTCGCGCCTACCTATTCTACGGTTCCGCATCCGGCCTGTCCGCAAGTGAAGACTGGAAAGTGGAAAGCGATATGGACGGCTCCTGGTTTGGCCGTAGTGTTGCCACCGCTGGCGACGTCAATGGCGACGGTTATAGCGACATCGTTATCGGCGCAGGTCGATACATGAATGGACAGACTGACGAAGGTGCGGTGTTTGTCTTTCACGGCTCTGCCAGCGGCCTGCCCGACGCGGGCGCCGACGGACTTGCACACCTGTCCGACGCAAGTTGGTCAGCTGAAGGCAATGCCATCGATACCGAACTTGGCTACTGGGTTGCCAGCGCCGGTGATGTCAATGGCGACGGCTATGCCGACATCATCGTTGGCGCACGCCTATACGACAACGGCCAGACCGACGAAGGTGGCGCGTTTGTCTATTTAGGTTCGAGTAGCGGTCTATCTACAGTCGCAGACTGGTCTGCTGAAAGTGACTACGCCGGTGCCCAAATGGGGCGCACTGTCGCCTCGGCTGGCGACGTCAACGGCGACGGATTCTCCGACATCATCGTCGGTGCGCCTTTCTATAATCAGGTCGTGACCAATGACGGTCGCGCCTATGTTTATTATGGTTCTGCCGATGGTCCCGCAAGCGCCTCAAGCTGGACAGTCGACAGCAATCAGGGAACGGCTAACTTAGGTATTTCGGTCGCCTCTGCCGGCGACGTCAACGGTGACGGCTACGAAGATATCGCCATCGGTGCGAGTACTTTCGATAATGGTCAAACCGACGAAGGTCGTGTGTTCGTCTATCACGGTGCCGCCGGTGGTCCATCGACTACTGCCGACTGGACCGCTGAAAGCGATCAGGCTAGCGCCAATTTCGGTGTTTCACTAGCATCGGCTGGCGACGTCAATGGCGATGGCTATGCCGACCTGGTCGTCGGCGCAAATCTCTACGACAACGGCGAAAGCGATGAGGGACGCGCCTTTGTCTATTACGGTAGTGGCACGGGGCTCTCGGCAACGGCCGACTGGACCATGGAAAGCAATCAGGCCAGCGCCAATTACGGTATCAGTGTTAATTCCGCAGGTGATGTAAACGGTGACGGCTACGCCGATGTCATCGTCGGTGCAAACCTGTATGACAATGGTCAGGCCTCGGAAGGTGCCGCGTTTATCTACTATGGCGCAACTACGGGTCTATCAACGTTTACAGACTGGCAAGTAGAATCCAATTCCATTAGCGCTGAATTTGGTATCAGCGTAGCCTCGGCCGGTGACGTCAATGGCGATGGTTTTGACGATGTCGTCATCGGTGCCAATAAATTTACCAATGGACAAACTGCCGAAGGTGGCGCGTTCGTCTATCACGGTTCGGTTAGCGGAGTTGCTACCAGTGCCAACTGGAGTTTCGAAAGTAATCAGGCCAATGCCGAACTCGGTGTGAGCGTTGCCAGTGCCGGCGACGTCAATGGCGACGGCTATGCCGATCTCGCCGTCGGTGCCAATTTATATGACAGCGGCCAGACCGACGAAGGTGTGGTGTTAGTCTTCCACGGTTCGGGAACAGGTCTAAACACCTCGGCCAACTGGACAGGTCAAATCAATCAGGCCAATGCCAATTACGGTATCAGCGTCGCCTCGGCGGGTGATATCAATGGCGATAAATATTCGGATTTAATCGTTGGTGCCAACCTGTATGACAACGGCCAGAACGATGAAGGTGGCGCGTTTGTTTACTATGGTTCTTCCACCGGCTTGTCCGCCTCTGCTGACGCGAGTTTAGAAATCAATCAAGCCAGCGCCCAATTCGGTATCGCGGTAGCCAGTGCCGGTGATACCAATGGTGATGGTCTTGCCGATGTTATCGTCGGCGCGAATCTTTACGACAACGGCACCACCGACGAAGGTGGCGCGTTTATGTTTATCAGCAATGGCGAAGGCAAAACACTCACGCCACGCATGAAGAATTCCGGCGACACCGGACCGGTTGCCTTTAAAGGCGCATCCGATAGTCGAACACAATTCCGTATCGCCGTTAACGCACGTCATCCTTATGGGCGCGGTGATCACAAACTGGAATGGGAAGTAAAACCGGCCGGAACCCCGTTTGATGGAACCGGCACCTCACTCAGTTCCACCTGGACCAATAGTGGTGTTAGCGGTGGCAGCATTAGCGAAGCAGTGACCGGTTTGACCGCGGGTGCCGCCTATCACTGGCGCGCACGTCTGGTCTATGACCTGGCAACCGCACCTGAACAACAATACAGCCGTTGGTTTAGTCCGGTACGCAACGCACATTCGGAAATCGACGTGCGCGCCGGTACTCAAATCGATATGTCGGTGACGGTAAGCGACACGGTTGACCCGGTGCCATTGGGCAATAATTTCGATTACGTTATTCAAGCCAGCAATGCCGGTCCCGATACCGCCACCGGTATCATCGTGACCGCGGTATTGCCGACGAAAGCTAGTTACAGCACGTATTCGGGTGCAGGTTGGAGTTGTGCTAACGCCAGCGGCACGGTGACCTGTCGCCTGGCATCGATAGCCTCTGGCGCGAATAGCACAGTTAATCTGACCATGACCGCAACGACGAGCGGAAGTGATAGCGTTAGCGTAACCGTTAGCGCGCGTCAGCCAGACACCAATGGTACGAACAATAGCGATAGCGAAACCACCATCATGAATACGCCTCCGGTAGGTGTGAATGACAGTGCTTCGACTAACGAAGACACTGCGGTGCTTACTGGAAACGTTCTGACCAATGACACCGACGCCGACTCGGATACGCTAAGTGTCAGCGCTGCTGATGCAACGTCGGCTAACAGCGGTAGCGTTACCAACCACGGCAACGGTACCTTTACCTATACGCCACCGGCCAATTACAACGGTTCTGACACGTTTAACTACACCGTCAGTGATGGCAACGGTGGTACTGACACCGCAACCGTTACGATTACGGTCAATCCAGTGAATGACGCACCGGTCGCAACAGATGATACGGCGACGACGAATGAAGACACGGGCGTTCTCACTGGCAACGTGTTGGCCAATGACACCGATATCGATGGCGACGGCCTGTCTGTGAGCGCGGCCGATGCCAGCTCGGCTAATGGCGGTAGCGTTACCAATCACGGAAACGGTACGTTTACCTTTACACCAGCCGCCAACTACAACGGCAGCGATACATTTAACTATACTGTCAGCGATGGTAACGGCGGCACCGATACCGGAACGGTAACGGTAACCGTTAATCCAATCAATGACGCGCCAGTTGGGGTTAACGATACGGCCTCGACTAATGAGGACACTGCGGTTCTTACCGGCAACGTCTTGACTAATGACACCGACCCGGAAGGCGACACACTATCTATTGCAACTGCGGATACCACTTCAGTCAGCGGTGGTAGCGTAACCAATCATGGCAACGGTACGTTTACCTATACGCCTGCGGCCAATTTCAATGGCAGCGACAGCTTTACTTACACCTTGAGCGACGGCAACGGTGGAACCGACACCGCGACTGTCAATCTGACCGTCAATCCTGTCAATGACGCGCCAGTTGGGGTTAACGACAGCGCGAGCACCAATGAAGACACGGCAGTACTCACCGGCAATGTGTTGAGCAATGACACAGACATCGAAGGTGATACCTTGTCGGTTAGCGCGGCCGATGCAACTTCCGCCAATAGCGGTAGTGTGACCAATCACGGTAACGGCACGTTTACCTACACACCACCTGCCAACTTCAACGGAACAGATACGTTTAACTATACTGTTAGCGATGGCAACGGCGGCACTGACACCGCGACCGTAACCATTACAGTAAATGCGGTGAACGATGCGCCGGTCGGCGTGAACGATACAGCTTCAACAAATGAAGACAGTGGCGTTACCACCGGTAATGTATTGACCAACGACACCGACACCGAAGGCGATACCCTGAGTGTTGCAGCGGCAGACGCCAGTTCGGCGCAAGGTGGTTCTGTAGTCAATCACGGCAACGGTACTTTCACTTACACACCACCGGCAAACTTTAACGGCAGCGATAGTTTTAACTACACCGTTAGCGATGGCAATGGTGGAACCGATACCGCCACGGTCAATCTGACCGTGAATCCGGTAAACGATGCGCCAGTGGCCAATGACGATACGGCCAGCACCGCGGAAGATACGCCGGTACTGACCAGCACCGTACTGATTAACGATAGTGATATCGATGGCGACACGCTGAGTATTTCTGCGGCAGACGCCACTTCAGTACAAGGTGGTACGGTGGTCAATCACGGCAACGGTACGTTTACCTATACACCACCAGCCAACTTCAGCGGCGGCGACAGCTTCACCTATACCATTAGCGATGGTAATGGTGGTACTGACACCGCGACAGTGAATATTTCCCTGACCGGCGTTAACGATGCACCGGTTGCGACAGCAGATAGTTTTAGCGTGAACGAAGATATTGCCTTGTTAACCGGCAACGTACTCGCTAATGATAGCGACGTCGATGGCGACACACTAAGCGTGGCCAGCGCAGATACAAGCTCGGCCAATAGTGGAAGCGTCGTCAACAATGCCAATGGCACGTTTACCTATACGCCAGCGGCAAACTTCAACGGTACAGACACGTTCAACTACACCGTGAGCGATGGCAATGGCGGTAGCGACACGGCGACAGTGACGATTACGGTCAATCCGATTAACGATGCGCCAGTCGGTACCGACGACACCTACTCCTCACCGGAAGATACGATCTTTAACGTACCGAATGTGTTGACGAATGACGTCGATGTGGACGGTGACACGATTAGTGTTACGAGCGCGGATGGTACATCTGCGCAAGGCGGAACCGTGGTCAACAATAGCGACGGCACCTTTATCTACACGCCTGTGTTGAACTTCGTCGGTAGCGATAGTTTCAACTACACTATCAGCGATGGTAATGGTGGCAGTGGTTCTGCAACAGTGAACCTGACAATCACCGCGTCGAACGATGCGCCGGTTGCGGTAAACGACAGTGAAACCACAGCGGAAGACACACCGTTTACGACGGCCAATGTCATGACTAATGACACCGATTCCGATGGCGACACTTTATCTATTACAGGTTTTACCACGACCTCGGCCTTCGGTGGCGTCGTCAGTCATAATGGCGATGGCACGTTTAACTATACGCCGACGGCCAACTTCAACGGCACCGATAACTTCGATTACACCGTAAGCGATGGCAATGGTGGCAGTGACAGCGGTCGTGTGTATATCACGGTCACAGCAGTCAACGATATGCCTGTTGCCAATAACGACACGCTAATCACCAATGAAGACGTGATGATGGTCAGCGGCAACGTGTTGAGCAATGACAGCGATATCGATGGTGATACATTGACCGTCATAGGCGCAGACACTGCCTCGGTGAACGGTGGTTTTGTGGTCAACCACGGCAATGGCTCCTTCACATATACACCGGCCTCGAACTTCAGTGGTAGCGACTCGTTTAATTACACGATATCCGATGGTAATGGTGGAACTGATGTGGGTACGGTTGTTGTCACGGTGAATGGTACTAACGATATACCGGTAGCCGGCAATGACAGCGCCGCAACATCGGAAGACACGACTGTCACTATCAACAATGTTCTGCTTAACGACACCGACGCCGATGGTGACGTTCTCAGCGTTTACTTCGCTGATAGTCTATCAGTCGAAGGTGGTAAGGTCGTTAATCTGAACAACGGACAGTTTACCTACACGCCTCCACCAAACTTTACCGGTGTGGACAGTTTTATGTATCTGGCCGCCGACACCAGTCTCGGAACCGATGTGGCCACAGTAACAATTACCGTTACACCGGTCGCCGACGCGCCGATTACGGTTGAGGACAAAGTCATAACAGACGAAGATACACCGATAACGATTATCGATATCATCGCCAATGACTACGATCCGGATGGTGACGCCATTACGCTTACTAGCGTAGACACGGTGTCGGTCAATGGCGGGCAAATTGTCGACCTCGGTGAAAACGCCTACCGTTATCTTCCACGCGAAAACTTCTTCGGTCCGGATAGCTTCGGCTACACCATAGAAGACTCGACTGGATTGACAGCAACAGGTACTGTTTCAGTTACCGTGAATTCTATCGGTGACGCACCAGTGCTCACGATGAAAGACATCAACGGTATTGTCGTCATGCAAGGCCAGTCGACATCCTTCAATGTCATGGTTACTGATCCGGATCAACAAGGTTCGTATACCTTGAGTGCCTCGGCCAGTGCCTTGGGTATCTTTGAATTCAAAGGCGACAAGGTCAAGTTCACCGGTACTGTTGCCGGTTCCGAAACTGTGGATATCATTGCCACTGACGAAGGCGGTCTCAGTAGTAGCAAGACACTGTCTGTAGTGGTAAATGCTGCGAATCTCCTCGACAGCAACGACGATGGCGTGACAGACGCACAGGCTATGGCCATCGGTATAGATCCCAAGGCTTCGCAGGCAGACACCGACGGTGATGGCATTCCGGACAAATATGAAATCGGTGATCCAAACAATCCGACAGACAGTGATGGCGATGGCATTATCGACGCGCTGGAATATGGTGATGCGGCCAATGATGCAACGCGCGCCAATATCGCTATAAGCGATCACGTATCCAATCTGGGTTCACTCGGTGATTTGTCAGAACAAATCGTTGAACTTGGGCTGAGTGCGAATAGCCAATTCGTGGCCAATAATCACGAAACCTTGGGGGCTATGAACAAGCCTTTCGAGAATATTCCGCTGATTACCGAGGCCTCGACAGGTGTAGAAGACACCGCGTATGGCTATCCGCTTGGTATATATGACGCGAGCATTTCCACATCGGAAGGCACGACAACATTGACACTCAAATTCCCAGAAGGCGTGGATATTCCTGAGAACGCAGTCATCCGTTACCTGGATCAAAACAATCAGTGGCAAACGGCGACCGATGCGGTCATCGATCGCAGCACAGGCGAAGTGCACATACCGTTGACTGATGCGGGTTCTATGGACCGTGACCTCAAACCTGAACTGATCAACAGCATTGTTGGTGTTGGTGTTCCCGGTTGGGAGGGTAAAGGTGAAACCATTAAGAGTTATAAATGGTCACTGGGCGGCGGTGGATGTTCCATCGGCAAGAGCGACAAGGTTGATCCGTTCTTCCCTGCAATACTTATGATGTCGCTGTTACACTTGGGAATGCGTCGACGTCGAAGAGCGCAGTAATCGTACTGCTTTCCAATAACGCACATAAATCCGGGAAATGAATATTCATTTCCCGGATTTTCTATTTCGTATTTCATCCTTTTTGTTTCTTTTTAGTTCCGGTTTGCAGGCCACATTAAGTAGCTTGTGATAGGGTTTACCTGTATGCTTGCTTACTGCGTTTGTTCCATAGCACATCAGAGTTTGTATCGTGCAGCCGTGGTTAGTCATCGACATCTCATAGGGACTTACTTTTGCCTCAACCAGAAGGAAGCTGAAATGAACAAACCTGGGATAAACAGTCAAAGCCACTTTCCACGAGGTTCTCTTTCCCGTCCTTCCATCTCTCTGGGAAAATATCGCTTCAGCCTGATGAGTTCACAATCTTTTGACAATCGACGTAATACTTCGGGAAAATGTCACCATCTCGATAGTCAAACTCAGGAATATGAACCCAAACGTTGACAAATTTCTCGCCGAAGGATGTGGCCGTTGCTCTTTGTGGAAAACACCTGAATGCAAGGTAAACACCTGGCAAGCAGAGCTTGTTGTCCTGAGAAATATTTTGCTGGATTCAGGCTTGAACGAAGAAGTGAAATGGAGCCAACCCTGTTACACCCTGGACAAGAAAAATATTATTTTGTTAAGTGCCTTTAAGGATTATTGTGCACTCAACTTTTTCAAGGGTTCATTACTGAAAGACACACACAAACTACTCGTCAAACCCGGTGAAAATTCGCAGGCCGCACGTCAATTGAGATTCACAAATAAGAAAGACATTACCAAGTCCAAAGCAATTATAAAAGATTATATCCAGCAAGCCATCTCGATAGAAAAAGCCGGCAAACGGGTTGAGTTCAAAAAAGAAGCGGAACCGATACCAACCGAGTTGAAACAGACTTTCAAGCAACACCCCGACTTCAAGCACGCCTTCGAGTCCCTGACGCCAGGTCGACAGCGCGGTTATATCCTGTATTTTTCCGCCGCGAAACAATCCCAAACACGCACCAATAGAATTGAAAAACTCATACCCAAGATTATGCAAGGAAAAGGTTTGAACGAATGATCAAGCTATTAACCCAACTGAATGGGTGTGTTTTCTATCGTATCAATTAACTAGCCAAACGCAGCAGCGCAACGCTATCCGACAGGTAAACTATCCTACTCCTCCGGCAAGCTCATGATTTGACAATAGATCAGGGAGAGAAAGAACGCCCATATCAAAGCAAATACCTCTCTGAATTCTCATCCATGCAAATAGCCTTCATGGATTATTCAAAAAACGCCTATCCGAGTCGAAATATAATAGTCTGCTGGTCTGCGACGCCTATTGATAAAGGGATACACCCATGCCGATTCGTACCATGCTATTCCGCCTCTCACTGCTATCTGTCACCGTGTTGATGCTTTCAGCGTGTGGCAGCAACACGCCCACGGAGTGCACGGGGAACTTGGTTGAACTGAGTGACGACCTGCGCTATCTCAAGGCGAAGACGGCACTGCCCCTGGGCAATGGTAGCGAAGGCCATATCAATATTTATGTGCAACGCGTGCAAAAGAATGACGCCAATGAATGGACAGCAACACCAGTTCAAGCCTTTGACGATGGCAGAACCCCTTGTCAGGTCGTGAATGAGATACAGACAATGTGGAAAGACTATTATCAGGACATGATCGACGCGGGAATTCATACGAGCGTGATCGCCAAGTATCTTTCTTCGATCAGCGCCTATGGCGAGGATCCTGCGCGCGCAAAAGCAGGTGTGTATGCTGAAGCCAGTATGGGTGCCTGCGGCTATGCGGGCGCACCGGGTACCATACATTGCGGTATCGGGGTGAGTGAAGATTTCAAAATTTATTTTCTTTCCCATGAAAATACCCACGGCTTCCAATGGGACCACTTGAATAGCGGTGAAGAACACGTGTTGCTCTATCGTATTTTTGCCGCCTATGCCAACACGCTTTACCATCAATCGGTCAACAATGCATCCCAGTTCATCGACACCCAGGGAAGATGGCATATCGATATGATGGACTACGCCTTACAAAATGAATCTGAGTGGCTAGCCGACGTATTCAAAGATTATCTCTACAATAACTCCGCCCATTGGGCCTATATGAAACAACACCACCCTGCCCTGGTGAGTTTTTTCGATTGCATCTGGAAACAGGGCGATAGTTTTACGCAGTGTCATGAATCGTCCGGCGTTGATACCGTAAGTTTTGCCAACAGTCTCCCCGTCGTCGACGTGCCTGCGGTATCCGGCTATAACGCAACAGAGTCTACGGCCATCTGGAATGTTTGTTTCAATAGTAACAACAAGAGCGAACACACTACCGTATTCGATCAAGTAATCGAGTATCTCACGCCAGGCTTGTACGCCAATTCTGCCGATAGCTACAAACTTGGTTATGGTGATTGCGATCACAATGGTGTGATTGACTGGATATGCAGCTACAAAGGAAGTGCACCCGATGGCAGCGCCTATCTATGGAACAGCAACAACACAGTCGGTGCGTATACGTTTATCGTTACCGGTGACTACGGAAACGGCTATGTAGATTATCGTCAAGACCCGTTTCTAACCCTACCCACTATAAACGGATCACTGGCGCAACCGATGTATCGCGAATGGCAAAGCAACTACGGTAGTTGCAATGGCGCCCGTTATTTCAACCAGGTTCCGACATGGTTTACTTATTTTGCCTCTGGCGTAAGCAATCTTCCGACGGAGTATATTGATAAACAGAATTGGTAGTGTACCGAGCTGACTTTACTCATGCGACAGTAAATCAGTCAAATGGTGTGTACCGATCCCTAGTCCGGAGTATGTTCAAATCCAGGAGGTTGACGTTTATCAAAATCACAGCCCCCCGACTTGTACCCACACACCTTCGTGACTCAATAACGACGCCCTACTTCCAGCACAAACAAATTGTCCTGACGAAAAACTCGTGTGAATGTTTTCTCGTCACAAACATTTTTAAAACCGAAGCGCCAACTCTCGTAAACCATTCAACGCCTGCTCAAGAACGGGATTGTCACTTTCCCGTGGATATACCACATATGCCGGCTGCGTGTATTCTGGCGCGTCGGCGACAAGATGTAGGCGTCCCGCAGCGACGTAAGGCATTGCCAACCTAGCGGGCAGATAACAACTACCACCATTGGCCAATATAAGTTGAATTCCTAACCAACCAATATTGGCGACTTGAGCAGGTCGTTCCTTATCGGGATAACTCTGTGCATGTTGCGCATAGAAATGTGGCCCCCACTCAATGTAAACATAGTCGTCACCGGGTCCGGTTTCATTAGCACGCGTACTGACGAAAACCAACGTCTCCTCTAGAATATGCTCTACAACAAGTCCGGGGCTATGCGTTGGGGTATACATAAGACCGATGTCCAATGTTCCCTCTATCAATCGATGCATCAGATCTTCTTCAAAACCGATTTCGCTTCGGATGACGACATCCCCCGCAGTACGCCTCATCCAGCCTACCCATTTTGGCAATAAATCGTCCCAAAGCGCGATGCGGCCGCCTATGCGTATGCTCGCACGAAAGCCTTCGGAAATTCCAACTTCGTCCAGGGCCTGTTGCTCGGTCAAGACAAGTCGCTTGGCAAAATTGAGAAACCGACGACCTGCGGACGTTAACGTGGCTCCTGTTCGATTACGCACAAACAGACTCACGCCAAGCTCGTCCTCTAGCTTTTTGATCCTTGCACTCACCGTAGATTGCGTTATGAACAATTTCTCTGCTGCCTCCAGAAAACTTCCGTGAGCAGTTATCGCCAGAAAGGTTCGTGCCTGATCTATGTCCATTTTGGTGAGACCGTATCGATATTTTCGATATTATCTACAATTTATATTCGTTTGACCACACTTATTCGTGAATTTATAGTTTTTCAACACAAATTCCACAGAGGATATAGATGTATTAACACGCATCTTTTTTTTGGCCCTAAAAGTTGTATTTTTACTGCATCTTTTAAGGGGTTTTAAAAATATGCTGCTCTGAGTTCAATCAAACAGGAGATCACGAATGAGAGGTATGGAAGTCGCTGTAGGTAATTCTTCACGCTGGAAATCCTGTGAAATCGTCGTACTGTCTTTTCTATTATCCTGGCTATCAAGTTCGTCTCTCTTTGCCAAAGACCGTGAATTTGACATGACGATCGACGAAGTCACCATCAAAGTTGCACCCAATCTTGACTACAAAGTATTTGGATTTAACAGTCAGGTACCAGGCCCGCTTATTCACGTTCAAGAAGGTGACGACGTAACAGTTAACGTTACCAACAACACGACGCTACCGCACACCATACACTGGCATGGTATACGACAGAAAGGCAGCTGGCGCAGCGACGGTGTACCCGGCGTTACCCAAAAACATATCGAAAGCGGCGAGACCTATACCTATCGCTTCAAAGCCGACCGCATCGGTACTCTGTGGTATCACTGTCATGTAAACGTGAACGAACATGTTGGTATCCGTGGTATGTGGGGGCCGCTAATTGTCGATCCCAAAAAACCGTTACCGATTGAAAAGCGCGTAACAAAAGACGTGATCATGATGCTGAGCACCTGGGAATCAGCGGCAGCAGACAAATTCGGAGAAGGTGGCACACCTGAAAATGTGGCTGATTACTTTTCCGTAAACGGAAAATCATTCCCCTTAACGCAACCAATACGAGTCAAGAAAGGCGATGTCGTTCGCGTGCGCTTTTTTGGCGCGGGAGGCGCTATCCACGCCATGCACAGCCATGGGCACGATATGCTGGTCACGCATAAAGATGGTCTGCCACTTGACCAACCCTACTCTGCAGATACCGTTTTGCTCGGTCCTGGCGAACGCTACGACGTCATCATAGAGGCGGATAATCCTGGCCGCTTTATCTTTCACGATCATGTAGACACTCACGTCACCGCAGGCGGTAAATTTCCTGGAGGCCCCATCACCGTAATGGAATATGACGGAATTGAAATGGACGACTGGTATGTATGGAAAGACATACAATATGACGCAAATTTTTTCTACAGCGAATCTCTGAATAAAGGCTTTGGCATGTTCGATCATGCTGGATTTAAGGGAAAAGCCGAAACGCTTCGTCGTAGGAGGTAATTTTAATGTCTAAACATACAAGCCGGAAACTACCTACTTCGATTTTCGTAACAACATTGATTTCTGTTTCAGCGACATTCAATTTGCAAGCCGCAGACGGCGAAACCATTCTAAATGAGAAATGTGTCCAATGTCATGAAATCAAAAAACCGGGGCCTGATAGTTTGCAGGAGTTGTGGCAGCAAAAAGGACCAAACCTTTCCTATGCCGGTAACAAATACAAACAAGCATGGCTTGAACACTGGCTGATAAAACCCTCTCGCATTCGACCTGCTGGAATGTTTTACGGAAATCATATCAAGCCAGGTGAAGAACGAGACGTCGTTGATGCGTCGTCGTTGTCTGATCATACAAAGCTAGTGCCTGATCAAGCAAAGGCCGTGGCAAGCACCTTAATGAAGTTTAAAAATAAAAGCGAACTTATCAAACAAGGCGCCTATATCCCGGGAAATATCTCTCTAAGCATGGGTGATCTGTTATTCGTCAAGATACGTGGCTGTTCCAGCTGTCACCAAATAGAGGCGGACTATGGTGGACTGAGCGGCCCGGAGGTCTACACTGCTGCTTCCCGTCTTCAAGAAGATTACATAGTCAGCTTTCTTAAGAACCCACAGGCATGGTCTCCGAAGACATTTATGCCAAATTACGAATTGAATGAAAAAGATATCCAAAAATTTGTTCACTACTTTCGCGCCCTCGCAGGGGAGAAATAGAGATGATGAACACACGTCTACTTTTGAAGTCGGGTTATCGCACACTTCTTTTCGCACTCTACATTACGTCCGGAATTGTCCTTGCTGAGGAATCTCCTAAAGACGTTTACAAAACCTATTGCTGGCAATGTCATGGAATGCAAGCAGATGGTATGGGTTTAAACATCCGTGACATGTCTGTTCAACCTCGTGACCACACGGACAGCAAAGAAATGTCTGCGCGCTCCAATGAAGAAATGTTCAAAGCAATCAAAGAAGGTGGAAGCGCAATCGGAAAATCCGCATTAATGCCTGCGTGGAAGAACGTACTGACTGATGACGAGATACATGGTTTAGTCAGATATCTCAGGGAACTGTGTAACTGTTAGCAGAAGAGATATTGAGTTTTTGGTTGTGCATGCAAGGAAAGAAAAACGTTCCCAATTTGGGATAATCTAGTGTCATTAATGGAGGAAAGTCTATGAGTAAATCTCTGGCATATAAATTCAAGGCCGGTAGTACGCTAGTAGTGGTTGCCGCTTTTTTGGTAGGTTCCCAGTCTGTACTGGCAAAAACCGTCAAGGTAAAAATGGTGGCGCAGGAAACAACCGTCGAAATAGACAACAAAGGTACGAAATATCCGGCCTGGACTTTCGACGGCGCTATACCAGGGAAGTTAGTCCGTGTCACAGAGGGTGATACCGTTGAATTTGAATTGGAAAACCCAAAAGCAAATAAAAACTCTCACTCAATGGATTTCCATGCTGCTGAAGTCGATGTATTGGATGAGTTTGGGGCTGTTAAACCAGGTCAAACCAAAACATTTACGTTTAAAGCAAATCGTGCAGGTATTTGGATGTACCACTGTGGAGCCAGCGTAATGGCTCAACACATTGCACGCGGCATGTATGGTGTCATTATTGTTGACCCTAAAAAGGGATATAACAAGAATTTCCCAAAGCCTGATCGAGAATACGTCCTGGTACAAGGGCAATATTTTCCAGATGCAGATGACTACAACGCGATGATTGCCAACGAAGGCTGGGCAGGATCTCTTATCAACGGAAAAATGTTTCACTATGACCCTGTGCATGATCCGAATGCGTCAAAAGTACTTCAATCCAAGCCGGGGGAACGAGTTCGAATTTACTTCGTAAACGCGAATATAAACGAACCGGTTGCATTTCATCCTATAGCCGGTATCTGGGATAAAGTTTACATTAATGGCAATCCGAATAATGTTCTGGAAGATATGGCAACGTATAATGTCGCAGTATCTGAAGCAAGTATATTTGACATTGTCTCTCCGAAGGACAAACCTACAAACAATGCCATCGTGGACCACGCGATGAAAGCAGCTTTGCGCGGCGCTATTACCGTCTTAATGAATAAACCTGATGCAGAAGCAAGCGCAGGAAAAGGTGACAACATCTTAATTCGTTAAACGAAGCCGCATTTAGTTCCCTCTCAGGGTATGGGGTAGAACAAGCTACCCCATCCCTTTTTTTAGTACGGGCAGAGATATATCGTTTTTTTCAATATCAAGTAAGAAAAAATATCGTTTTCACTTTCGCGGTAACACACACTAAAATAGTCACCCCAGAGAAATTTTACGAAAAATAATAGACAGAATCTAACCATTCGCGGCGAGAATTAGAAACAAAACTCTGAAGCGTGAAATGACTCCGTAACCGATATGAAATATAAATTCTACAACTTCGTAAACGCCCTCGGGTATAACAAAACCCATTCTTCCCACAATGAGAAAATTGTTTCCGGTATCGGAGGATTCCTGGGAATATTTCTAATCCTATACATCACAGGAAATTTCATACATCTGGAAAATGCGGTATTAATCGTTGCTTCTATGGGCGCATCAGCAGTGCTCGTCTTTGCAGCACCTCATAGCCCATTCTCACAACCATGGTCTGTAGGCTTCGGACACTTGTTTTCAGCTACAGTTGGTGTGCTTTGTTATCAGTATACGCCTGATATACAACTAGCAGCTGCGCTCTCTGTTGGCCTGTCCATTGTTGTCATGCTCTATCTACACTGCATACACCCGCCGGGCGGTGCAACAGCGTTAAGTGCGGTAATTGGAGGACCAGCTGTTCATGATCTTGGCTACCAGTTCATCATCACGCCTGTTCTGGTGAACGTCCTCGCTATACTGATAACCGCTACAGCTTTCAACAACCTTTTTCGGCGTCGACCATACCCCTTTGCACTTTCACATAGCCGTAAAGGAAAACGGCTTAATCAAAGAAGAGGCTCAGACTGACGAATTCTGGCTTCAAACTCAAAATGTGAATTCTTCAAATAGGTTTTTTTGGAAAAGTGGTCTTTTGCAAAAAATACAGCCCCTATACATCGTTGCTTGAACAGCGGGTGCAGCAAATAATTTGCACACATGGAAAGTTGTAGCACTTCCAACCCCGCCTGGTTAGCTGTAACGGAAAACTATTGGGAATGACACATGGGAAACGAAAAAGGGCCAGCAGATTGCTGGCCCTTGAGAATAATGGGGTGGCCGACGGGGCTCGAACCCGCGACAACAGGAATCACAATCCTGGACTCTACCAACTGAGCTACGGCCACCACTGAAAAGCGATATGGCGCGCCCGGCAGGATTCGAACCTGCTACCCTCGGCTTAGAAGGCCGATGCTCTATCCGAATGAGCTACGGGCGCAATTCTTTGGAATCTGCTTGGGCACTGCCCGTGAAAAAAAATGGTCGGGGTAGAGGGATTCGAACCCCCGACACCCTGCTCCCAAAGCAGGTGCGCTACCAGACTGCGCTATACCCCGAGCTCATTGAATAAGCCCTACTCAATGAGGGGGGCAATGATACTGGCAGACTTTTAAATCGTCAATCCTTTCTTAGAAGGAAGAAATTGGCTTACCAATACGTTCTGTGCGATTATAACGCCCTGTTTTACCAGCCGCTTTTTAAAGACCCGGATTTCCTGTTATATGGCAAACATCATCGATGGCAAACGCATCGCTCAAAATGTAAAAGATGAGCTTAAACAACGTATTGAAAAAATAAGACAGGCTGGCGGCCGCGAACCCGGTCTAGCCGTCGTGTTGGTCGGAGACGACCCTGCTTCCCACGTTTATGTGAATAACAAACGCATAGCCTGCAACGAAATAGGCATACTGTCGATTGCGCATGATCTGCCTTCGGACACCTCTGAAGCCGACCTGCTAGAACTTATTCAACAGCTAAATCAAGACCCCACTGTGGACGGAATTCTGGTGCAATCGCCACTGCCGGAACATATTAGTGAAGACGCCGTGGTCGAATGTATCCGGCCTGAAAAAGATGTCGATGGCTTCCACCCATACAACATCGGTTGTCTTGCGGTACGTAAACCCACTCTACGTTCCTGTACCCCATACGGAGTCATGAAACTCCTGGAATCTACCGGCGCTGAAATCAAAGGCCAACACGCTGTTGTGGTGGGCGCGTCCAATCATGTGGGTCGTCCTATGGCGCTCGAGCTCCTTCTGGCCGGATGCACGGTCACTGTCTGCCACCGTTTCACCCAGGATCTGGCAGAACAGGTCTCGCGTGCCGACATACTCGTGGTTGGGGTGGGTAAACCTGGCCTAGTCAAAGGTGAATGGGTAAAGTCCGGGGCCATAGTGGTCGATATCGGCATCAACCGGCGCGAGGACGGACGTCTGGTGGGCGATATCGAGTTTGACGCTGCACAGGAACGCGCCAGCTGGATCACCCCGGTACCCGGAGGTGTAGGCCCAATGACCGTCGCCATGCTCATGGCGAACACCGTTCAAGCCATGGAAAACTTTTCGAAATAGCCTATAGTTATACTAGGTTTCTAATTCAGGGACGTAAATCGTGATTGCGAGACTCGGCACACTTGCAGTAGGTATCTTAATTGGCTATAGCCTCGCGTATTTCCATGTCAACGTCGCCCCAGAGGACTTTGTAAAAGGCAATGAGGATCGACTCCTCGTTCAGCGCCCCAAAATTGAAGAACTGGCGCCTTTGCCTGAGCTACCTCCTGCAACAATCTCCCTGGAAGATGAACTCAAAAAATTTGCGCTGTCCCATGAATGGGACCGCGTTATCTCTCTGGGTAGTGCCGGCATCGCCGAACGACCCGAGATTCGCGAAGCCGTGGCGCCAATTATGGATAAGGCATACGCTCACCACAGTAGGAAAGCCTATGAAAAAGCGCAATACGAATCCACGATTAAGTTGCTGAACGCGTCACAACAGTTTGTTGCATTAGATGGCGAAGAAAACCTGATGCTGGCGCATAGCCTGTTAGAGTTGAAGCAATATGATGCAGCGTATAAGGCTATTAAAGAGGCGGAAAAGCTATCAGCCAATAGCGAGGCCGTAAGAAAAATCCAGCGCAAAATCGTTTCACAATTGCTCAACCAACACATCGCGCGCAAACAAATCAGCGAATCCATCCAGCTCCTGGAGCAAGAACTGTTAAGTGACGCCGGGCACAGCCCCTATTACCTCCGCCTGGCAGAATTGCAGTATCAAAACGGTGACATCAATAAGAGTATTGTTAGCTTTGAAAGCGCCACCAATCTAGGCGAACAACTCAATGCCCGCCAAAGTAAAATGTACAAGAAATCCAAGCGTCGCCTGACGTCGCCAAACGTGATTGAGATTCCCATGAAAACTCAGGGCAACAACCTTTTTGTCGACGCTATCTTGAACCACAGCTCGCCACCTATGCATTTTCTAGTTGATACCGGCGCATCGCTGACAACCATTTCGCCACAGGTTGCCAACGCCCTGGGAGTTTTTCACGGGGATGACACCTCGGTGGTGAGTGTCAGTACTGCCAATGGCACAGTCAGTGCGCCCAAGATCACCTTGGAGAATGTCGCAGTGGCAGATGCGCAGGTCGATGATGTGGAAACAGTCGTACTCGCCAATATGGGAGAAGGCATTGATGGCCTGCTGGGTCTAAGTTTTCTACAGCACTTTGATGTCGAGATTTCAAACGAAGAAAATCTCCTCATTCTAAGACCACGTTAAAAATCCCTGCCAGGCGATTGAACCTACTAAAGACATCCCAACCTATTCCCGATATCAAACTATCAGGCGCAAAATACTGTATTTGAGGATGCGTGCACTATGGCGTTTACCGTATACGGCCCGGGAATTCGCGACGAAGTTCTGCTCGACAAGATGTTTGACAGCAGTCCGCTGGAACAGGCGGACGCGGTAAAAGGCGCCCCAAGAAAAGAAGAAGACGAGCCCGCCGAACAACAGGAGGCCCGTGACAATATCCAGCGATCGCAGGCAAAAAAGGCCTACAAGAAAGTAACGACGCTACCTCCCGAACGCGAACCTGCCATCGCCGCGCACCAGATCATGACCACGCCAGTAGTGTCCTTACCGGTCAATGCCAGTATCGTCGAAGCGTGGAAGCTGTTTCGTGAAAGACGCTTTCGTTACGTACCGGTTTTATCCGTCACCGGCAAACTGATCGGTATTTTGTCTGACCGGGCCTTATTGCGATACGCCGCCACTACGGGCAATGTACCGCCCTATCCTTCCAATTCACCGCAGGCCACCACTTCGATTGAGCAACTTGTCAAAATGCAGGTGATCACCGCGACGCCAGACACTCGTATACGTGAGATCGCGCGCCTGATGATGGAAAAACATGTGGGCGCCATGCCCATCATGGATCGTTATGAAAATCTGATCGGCATCATCACGCGAAGTGATATATTACGAACCGTTGTTAATCACGCCCCACTCGAGCTGTGGGTATAGTACTTCAAACGAAATAGCTTCTTTTTTTTCCTCACTCCTTCAAAACTGCGCCATTTCACACACTTTTCCATGCACTCCTGCGGCATAAGACACAATCTGAAAAATGTTATAAAAACGTGATTTTTCAGGCTTTGACAAGATAGTCAAGCAATAATAGAGTCAGGTGTAAAGCACAACAAATTGATTCAAATCACAACGCATTTCAAAAGTGGGGAATGAAAACAATGACGGTATTAACAAAAAAACTGGCGGTTGCCAGCGCGTTTTTATGCGCGCTTACGACGCAGGTTCAGGCGGCAGAACCCAGCCATCTTGAACATCCGCATAGCGCGGGTACGATTATGTTCGAATATAAATACATGCGCATGGCTATGGACGGATTACGTAGTGGTACGAAAGAAGTTACTACTGCCGAGGGTCTCGCACAGGGCTATGACATGGTTCCCACCAGCATGACCATGGACATGCATATGATAATGCCGATGTATAATTTCACGCCGGCACTTAGTGCCATGTTGATGCTTAATTTTCTCGACAACAACATGGCCATGATAAATGCCACCGGTGGCGAACATCCAATGCAGTCGACTGGCCTCGGCGACACCCATCTAAGCTTAAGCTATAAATTCCTGGATAATATGCTGGCGTTTAGTGTTGATCTCAGCTTACCAACAGGCAGCACGAGCGAGATGATGACGATGGACCATGGTACCGGCCCAATGCCCATGAGCGCACCATACGCCATGCAGCTTGGTTCTGGCACCTATGACGTCACACCGAGTATTTATTATCTCGGTGCCTACTACGATTTACGCTATGGCGCGATGGCAAGCTATACCTATCGTGTTGGCGACAATGACGAGGGATACTCGCTTGCGGACAAAGCTGACGCCATGATCTGGGTACGCAAGCCGGTGTCAGGCGTGAGTCTGGACGCCGAAGTGAAGCTCATGAGTTGGGGCGGCATAGACGGTAGACATAGCGGTATCTACTCCAGCATGGAAACAACCCCTGCACTCAAAACCGCTAATTACGGCGGAACCGCCGTCGAGATGACGGTTGGCGCGGCGATACCTGTTGGACCAACCACCATCGGTTTTGATGTCGGCCTCCCTGTCTATCAAAACTTGAGGGGACTGCAAATGGAGCGCACATTCAATATGTCCGCCTCTCTCAGCGCCATGTTTTAGACCGTGTTTATACCGGACGCTCCGCTTTATTGCAGAGTGTCCGGTCAATAATCTTCATAGCATCCTAACCTTATTCCCTTTACAATAGTGCCCGGAATCCGTCACCAAAACATAATAATGCGGATCTTAAAAAACATCATAATTAACAAAGTATTAGCCGTAGTTTTCAAATGAGTAGCGTGGGGCTGGGAAACTGGCCGAAATTCTTTTTACTGTGGGTAGTCCTGTGTTTTCTGTTTTCAGTGCAAAACCTTGCCCTGGCAGAGCAGAATTCTCGTTCGATTGCAGTTTATCAAAACGCCCTTCAACAGGCCCGTGACGGACACCTGGATCAGGCTTTACCGGTTCTCGAACGCCTAAGCCTTGATTATCCCGAACAAGCTCAATACCTCTATGACTATATTACCGTCCTCGGCTGGGGCGAATATGATATTGATGTAATCCGTCTGGCGCGAGGCCTGGACTTCGCAAGCCTGCCGGTGTTCTTGCTTGAGACCATCGGTAAATCCGCCCGTAACCAACAGGATTACCGTCTTGCCTACGATGCCTATCGCACCGCATATGCGCAACAACCACAACGTAAGGAAACGCGCCAGGGAATGATTATGGCGCTGGCAGATGTTGGAAAATACGAAGAGGCACAGGCGTTATTGCACAACACCAACACCGATAGTAAAGAACAACTCGAATGGTGGCAGGTTGAACTGTACGTATTGAGATTGAGGCCTGATAGCTTTTTCGAACAACTATTGTTACTCGATAAAATTCTCACAAAACAACCAGACAATCAGGAGGCGTTAAAGGAACGCGTACGTATCGCCAACTGGCTCGGCGCACCATTGCGGGCGCTGCAACTCGCACAGCGAGACAAGGTTGCATTACCTTCAGAAGAAACGGCAAATATGCAGGATGACGCCGACGCCTTCATGATACGTTGGGCCATGCTTGCAGATAAAACGGCGCACGAACGCCAGCAAGTTTTGGAAAACATCATCTCGCGCATCGAACAAAAGTTACAACTACTGGAACAACAACTACGAGACGCGCGCCGCATTGAAAGACTGAAGCGTGATTTACTACTCGCAACGCATCACGCCGGTCGACACCTAGCGAGTTTGCGCTACTATCGAGAATTAAGCGGACAACATATCGAATTCAATGCTACCGAATTAGCCGCTATTGGCGATTCCCTGTTAGTCACACAGCAACCTGACAAAGCCATCCCACTTTTTCGTCTGGCCTTACAAAAGGATGGCACTTCGTTTGACGCATTGTTGGGTTTGATCTTTGCCTATCTGGAAAACGAAGAACATGACAAGGCGCAACAGATCGCTGATGCCGCGGCCAACGCAATCGCTACCGGACCCATTTCGAGTATTAAATTAAAACCTGATGATCGTCCAACGCTTGAAACGACTCGCGCGGTGATACAAGCGAGTGCGGGTAAGTTTGAATTGGCGGAACGAATCCTTGCCCAGGCGTATTCTCAGACGCCTTTTAATATGAACATCATCGCCGAACAGGCCGCGCTTTCTCTGTGGCAAGGTCAAACGCGTGAGGCAATCGAAAAACTCAAATATGTTTTGTTTGTTGAACCAACACATAACGATGCCAGTTTAACCATGCAGGAAGCCTATCTTGCACTCTATGATCCCGGCACTGCGATTACCTTTCGTCATGAGATGTCCATGGACAGCCTGAGTGAGCGACAGGTGCGACGTTTGAATCGTATGTGGCAAGCCTACGATGGCTATGAATATCTGCTCGGTTTTAATCGTATGAGTAGTGATGGCACCCAGAGCAATATTGCGGATTTGTCGCTGGAGAGTTGGCTGTATACGCCACCTCTTTTTGAACGCTTTCGCGTTTTTGGACACGGCTTATATACCAGCGCCATGTTTCCACAGGGTTTGTCCCGATACCACCGCGCAGGTCTTGGCCTGGAGTATCGACATACAGGTTTACGTCTGAGTGCAGAGATCAATAATAGCATCAACACTAATTTAACACCGGGTATGACACTGAGCAGTCAATGGCAGGCCAACGACGCTTGGCAGTTTGGCGCCAATTTTGCGAGCAATGCTCCAGGTCTGCCACTGCGTGCACGAGTGAATGGTACTCGCGCATGGTCTACAGATGCGTATCTGCAACACCATCTTGGACGAAATGAATCAGGGCTTAGCGTTTCGCTGCTTTCATCAAGCGACGCAAATCATCGCGGTATCTTTTCCGGCTTTTATAAAAGAACACTGTGGCGCAGCAGCCGCCTGAAAAACTGGGCACGTATTGATATAAGCACCTCACGCAATACCCGGATTGAAACCGAATATTTTAATCCAAGCTGGGACGCCAGCATGTATCTTACTTTGGATAATGAACATCTGATCTGGCGTGATTACGAAAAATCTTTCAGCCATATGCTAAGTCCGTTTATCGGCATATATAAACAGGACAATTTTTCATATCGACCCACAGGCGGCATACGCTATCAACAGACGCTTGAACTTGGTCGATACCTCAATATTAATTACGGCGCGACGTATTCCTTTCCAGTATTCGATGGTGTAGCCGAACATGCCCTGGAAGTATTTGCCAGCATCTGGGGGCGTATATGAAGCTGCTCCAAACAGTGCTTATCGTTTTGATGCTGACTATGACTAACGTCTCTGCCGCAGATAAGAATTCTTTCCTGGTGCTTTGTTATCACGATGTACGCGATGATGTCAGCAGCGTTGATGACCAGGCCACAGTCGCCACAAGAACTGAGGATTTGATCGCACAGTTTTCCTGGCTGAAGGGAAACGGTTATACAGTAATCAGCCTTGATGATGTCCTCGCGGCAAAACACGGTGTTCGTCAACTGCCGGAAAAATCGGTCATGCTCACCTTTGATGATGGCTATCGCGGTATTTATGAACGTGTTTTTCCACTGTTAAAACTTTTTAACTACCCGGCGGTGGTTGGACTGGTTGGCAAATGGCTCGAACCTGTCGACTATGTGGAATACGATAACAAGCGTTTTCCACGCGACAATTTCGTCCAGTGGAAGCAGGTAAAGGAAATGTCGGATTCCGGTCTGGTGGAAATCGCTTCGCATAGCTATAACCTGCACAATGGCGTTGTTGCTAATCCCCAATTGAATTCCATGCCCGCTATGGTGTCACGCATTTATGATCCAAAGTCGCAGTCTTACGAAGACGACGACAGTTACGCTAAGCGCGTAATGGATGATTTACATCGTAATAGCCTTCTTATTGAAAAACACACTGGCAAGATTCCACGCACGGTTATCTGGCCATACGGCGAATTTAATGCCGTGGCACACAAAACCGCCAATCGCCTCGGCTTAAAACTGGGATTCACGCTCGGTGACTCGCTTGCCACAGCAAGAAAAACTACGGCAATGAATCGCATACTGGTCGGTCACAATATGGAATTAAACGATTTCGCCTGGTTAGTAAGACACCATGTCAGAAAACAGCCTGTGCGTGTCGCCCACGTGGATCTGGATTATGTTATCGATGCCAATCCGGCACAACAGGAACGCAATCTCAGCCAATTACTCGATCGCATCAAGGCACTGCAAATCAATACCGTATTTCTTCAGGCCTATGCCGATGCCGACGGTGACGGCGTTGCGGATGCACTCTATTTTCCCAATCGACATTTACCGGTACGCGCCGACCTCTTCAGTCGTGTTGCCTGGCAACTGCGTACTCGCAGCGGTGTAAATGTCTATGCCTGGATGCCGATGCTGGCGTTTAAGATTGATCACCTGCCTCGTGTAAAAGCCCTCGGGCAAAGTGCTGAAGGTGGCTATTATCGTCTTTCACCTTTCGATACCGAAGTCCGTAAGACGATTGAAGAAATATATGAAGACTTGGGTAAACACGCCTATTTCTCAGGTCTGCTATTTCATGACGATGGTTTTCTAACCGACTTCGAGGATGCCAGTGAGGCCGCTTTACAACGTTATAGACAATGGGGATTCCCGCCTTCCATCGAAGCGATACGCACCAACAGTGAACTTTCCAGAGAATGGATGAAACATAAGACCGCCACGCTCATCGAATGGACCAAACAATTGGAAGATACCGTCCGACATTTTCGCCCGCACCTACGCACGGCGCGCAATATCTATAGCCGCGTGATACTGGAGCCGGAAGCAGAGGCATGGTATGCACAGTCACTCACCGAATTCTCAAAGGCATACGATTACACCGCAGTAATGGCCATGCCGCGTTTGGAACAAGCGGAAGACCCACAACAGTGGTTACAACAACTGGCTAGAACAACAAAACTGATCAATGGTGGGCTAGACAACATTGTCTTTGAGTTACAAAGCCGCGATTGGTGGAAACAGGAAGCCATATCCGATGAAGAAATCGCCGCACAAATCAGGCTGCTACAGAGTGAAGGAATTATCAATTACGGTTACTACCCGGATAATTTCATCGAACAGCAACCCGGCATCGAGCGTATACGCCCACTGATGTCGATTAAACGTATTCCGGAGTTCTAAGCATGGAAAACGGCATACTCTATTTTATTATTGTCGGCCTACTCTTCTATGCATTTTATTATCCGCTGCTGATGTCTTATGTGTGGATGATCGGTGCCCTCTACTATTTTTTCCGCTGGGAATGGCATAAGGACAATCTGCGCATACCCAAACCGCTACTGGCGAACTTTCCTTCGGTATCGTTTGTCGTACCTTGTTATAACGAAGAAGAAGACGTCGAACAGACAATTACCTCAATTGCAAAACAAGATTATCCCAATTTCGAAATCGTTGCCGTCAACGATGGTAGCAGCGACAAAACCGGAGAGATACTCGATGATTTGACTGCGGTCTATCCGCAGCTACGCGTAGTGCATTTTGACGCCAACCAAGGTAAAGCGGTGGCCTTACGCTCCGGTTCGCTAATGGCGCAATACGAATATATCGTGTGTCTCGACGGTGATTCCTTACTCGATCCAGACGCAACACGCTGGATTATGCGTCACTTTATTTATGACGGCCGAGTTGGTGCGGTCACGGGTAATCCACGCATACGCACACGTTCGAGCCTGCTTGGCAAGATTCAGGTCGGTGAATTCTCTGCCATCATCGGAATGATTAAACGCGCGCAGCGCATCTACGGGCGCATGTTTACTGTGTCGGGTGTCATCGCTGCATTCCGTCGTGCGGCGCTGCAAGATGTCGGCTACTGGAGTTTGGACACTGTCACCGAAGACATCGATGTGAGCTGGAAGCTACAACTCAATCACTGGGACGTACGTTTTGAACCCAATGCCTTGTGCTGGGTATTGATGCCGGAAACACTAAGTGGTTTGTGGAAACAGCGACTGCGTTGGGCACAAGGCGGAATGGAAGCCTTGCTAAAATACTACCCAGTGTTAAAACACTGGAAGAAACGCCGCATGTGGCCTATCTATGGCGAGTTCTTCGCCAGTGTGTTGTGGGCCTATGTGATGTTCGCGATGGTGTTGTTGTCGATTCTCAATCAATTCATCGAGCTGCCACCACCGTTTGATTACACCATGCCCTTTATTGGTTGGGCCGGGATTATGTTGTGTATCACCAATATGCTGCAATTCGCGGTGAGCTTAATGATCGACTCACGTCACGAACGCGGCAATGGTAGATACTATTACTGGATGATCTGGTACCCCATGGCCTACTGGATTTTGTATGTATTAACCACGGTTGTTGCGGTACCAAAAGCACTGATGCGTACACGCGGATTGCGTGCGCGCTGGGAAAGTCCTGACAGGGGGTTACGTCCATGAACGCCTGGGTTATTGAAAGACCTGAACTTCAGACCATCACTCAACAGTTGTTATACGCGGTGTTAACGTCGCTATTGTGGGCTTTTTGGTTTTATCTTTGGCTACCACTGCTCTCACCTTGGGAAGAAGCGCTCGGGCTGACCACGCTAATCGATACCCATATGTATACGCGTGAACAATACCGTTTATTACTCGATCTATTTGTCATATGCGGCATCGCGTCGATCGTGATTGCACTGGTGATGTTCGCCTGGGCATATCACAATTTCATCCCGACCACGCGCAATAAGCGACGTCGTCCCTTGCCGATCACCAAAGTACAAATCGCAGACCACTTTAAAGTCGATGCCTATGCCATACGCGAATGGCATAAGGCGCGTCGCGTGAGTGTTTCACACAATGAAGAAGGTTGGGTTACCGACGTCAAGGTATTGGACGATACGATCCCTCCGCTCTCGCCTGTGGGTGACCTGAAGAAGGAATTAGACATTTACGGTTATGTAGATCCCCGTTATCCGTTTATGCGCACCGATGAAGAACCTGCTTAATAAAATAATTGATAAAAAAAGGCCGGCATGATTGCCGGCCTTTTTCATTTGTATCTGAATTACAGATAGTTTGAGCAGTTCTGAGTTTCTTGAACAAGCTCGGAACCATCACCGTTCACGTCAGCAGTAAGATCACACTGACCAGAATTGTTCACAACGATGTCGATAGTCGCTGTTCCGGCTGCGATTCTCAGTGTACCTGCGGTATAACCACCGAACAGTGTACCAACAAATTCAACTGGTGTTGAAACTGTTACACAACCTTCAATCTCGCTTGAACAAAGGTTGCCTGCAGTAGATACAAATACGAATGAATCTAGAACAATCTCGTAGTTTTCCAGCTTAACCGAGTCGCCTGATGCCCCATCGTTCGCCGTCAAGTTCAGTATCAGCGTCATCTTACCAGTGTTGTCCATCAACATACTCATGGTACCCGCTGATTTACTTGTATTGGTGCCGTCAGATACCTGCAAGTCCATCGTATAACTAAATGAGCTACTACTTCCGTCTGAAGCGACGGAACCTGACATAACTATGCTACCGTTGGTGACATATTCAACCGTTCCTTCAGGTTCACAATAGTTTGAGAATGTAACTGATCCACTGGTTTCCGTTGCACTAAATGTCATCGTTCCGCCACAATCACCATTTTCAGTATAACTACCTATGTCGCCTGTCATCTCACGCGCATGAATCACACTTTTGCGCATAGCCTTTAAATTGGAGCCACCAAACATCCCATCGAAGGCATCAGACATGCTACCACCATCTTCGACCGCAGCTACAATCGTATCCACGTTATCAACTGTAACAGGCGCCGCTGTAGTAGCACCTGTATAGTAATTCGGCATCTCTTCCTCACCACAAGCAGACAAAGCCGCCACTATAGACAAAGCAATTAGTTGTTTTTTCATGTGTATATTCCTAGTTTGGATCTAAAGACGACAGGCGGCAGTTACTGACGCCCATATTTCAATTCAACTAGGATGTTTATTCGGTAAATAGGCTAGAAAATTTAATAAGAAGCGCAAAAAACCTGAGTGTATTTCGATCTTTTGTGACAGATGCACACAAAAAACGAATCCCAGGGAAAAATCAAAAGAAATTCTTGAATATGACTAAGAATCTATCAATGAAAAAAAGGATATGCATGCAAGAACTTACAGCTGGTCGCATAGAACTTCGCTTTAAAAATTGGTGAAATTTTTAAACGCATTCTGATAGTCAAACAAGTTTTTCGTTTATATTCGACGCCAGGTCGTCTGCCCCGCCGCATCTTCTAAAACGATTCCCGCTTCTTTCAACTCATCACGAATGCGATCGGCTTCGGCCCAGTTCTTTTCACTGCGAGCCGTCAGGCGTTGTTGTATCAGCGCTTCCACATCTTCATCACTCAGACCACCTTCCTGGACTGGTGTGGTTTGTTTGAAGAAGACTTCCGGATTGGTTTGCAACAGACCGAGAAAGCCTGCCAACTGACGCAATACGCCGGCGAAGAAAGCAATCTGGGATTGATCTCCATCGCCTTTGGCGCGATTAAGTTCACGTACCACGTCGAACAATACAGACAAGGCTTCCGGCGTATTGAAATCGTCTTGTAGAGCACGATGAAAACGATTGCCATATTCACCCGCATCAACGCTCGCGCTTTCTTCGGTACCGCGTAGAGCGCCATAAAAACGCTCAAGTGCCGCGCGCGCATTATCGAGATTGGTCTGTGAATAGTTCAGCGGACTACGATAGTGACTGGTCAGAATAAAATAACGAATCACCTCTGCAGGATAGTGTTTCAACACCTCGCGCACGGTGAAGAAATTGTCCAGCGACTTGGACATTTTTTCGTTGTCCACCATCACGTGACCATTGTGCATCCACAGATTGGCGAAGTGTTCGCCGGTGGCCGCTTCGGATTGGGCGATTTCGTTTTCGTGATGAGGAAACTTGAGATCCATGCCGCCGCCGTGAATATCAAAATTATTACCCAGGCAATGGGTAGACATCGCTGAACACTCGATATGCCAACCGGGACGCCCCTGCCCCCAGGGAGACTCCCAGTTGGGCTCACCGGGCTTGGCCGCCTTCCACAACACAAAGTCCATAGCGTCGTCTTTGGCCTCGTCGACTTCGACGCGCGCGCCGGCGCGATCTTCTTCCAGATTGCGCCCGGACAGCTTGCCATAGTTTTCAAACTTACTGACGTCGTAATATACATCACCATTTTTCGCTGCGTAGGCATGACCGTTACTGATCAAGGCCTCGATCATCTCGAGAATCTGCGGCATATGCCCGGTGGCCTGCGGCTCCTGGTCGGGACGCAACACACCCAGACCATCGGCATCGCGATTCATCTCCTCGATAAAACGCTCAGTCAGTGCTGAAAACGGCTCACCATTCTGATTCGCACGCTGAATTATCTTGTCGTCGATATCGGTGATGTTGCGGATATAAGTCACGTGCTGATCGCCGAATACATGCTTCAAATAGCGGTAGACGACATCGAATACCACCAATACCCGCGCATGCCCGATGTGACAGAAATCATAAACCGTCATGCCACACACATACATGCGCACATTGGCAGGATCTATCGGTTTGAATTCCTCTTTTTCGCGGGTAAGGCTGTTATAAATCTGAAGCATGAATAGTGTCTCTTAGTGTGATTTTTTCAATTAGCCAATATACAATTTCGTCGTCATGTTGTTCCAGGTTATGTAGAACCCGTCACCCTCTCATCACGTTAGCTTGCCAGCAAGAACAAGACAACACAAATGCGCATTTCGAATTTGCATTTAACACCGTTTTCGCTAAGTAAACGACTTAAATAATGGATATCTGGATCACTGGCCTCGTAAAAACAACTTGTCTAACTGATCCATAGACATCTGCACCCAGGTCGGTCGCCCATGATTGCACTGACCACTGCGCTCGGTCTCTTCCATCTGGCGCAACAGGCTGTTCATCTCGGCGCCACTCAGTTGTCGATTGGCGCGCACGCTTCCGTGACAGGCCATGGTCGCCAGCAATTCATTCGCGGTTTCCCGCAGACGCTGACTGACGCCGTGTTCCATTAAATCGGATAACACATCGCGTACCAGTGTATCCACATTGGCGTCTTTTAACAGACTCGGCACCTGGCGTACTACCAATGACTCCGGACCAATGCGATCGATCTCAAAACCGAAACGCACAAACTCTGTCTGGTGCTCCTCGGCCATTGCCGCCTCACGGCTGCTCACTGCCAAAGTAATCGGCACCAGCAGACGCATGGCGCGTATGCCATCGCTGTCCAGGTCGAGCTTCATGCGCTCATAGGTGATGCGCTCATGCGCGGCATGCATGTCGACGACGACCAGGCCTTGTTGATTTTGCGCGAGAATATACACACCGTGCAACTGCGCAATCGCATAGCCGAGTGGATGCGCATGTCCTTGCTCTTCCTCCGATACACTATTTACCGCGACGGGCTGATTAAAATCGATGACTGGACTTTGCGGATGCAGCGCGCGATAAAACGCGATCTGATCCTGCACCGCCGGACCTTTATACTGGCTTTGAAAAGCCGCCGTGCCATGCGATGTATGGTGTTGCGAACCCGACTCGCGTGTTCCACCAAACGTAGGGCCCGCAAAACCGGACTCCGGCACGCGCCCCGCGTCCCCCTCACCCGGCCGAAGCTCGGCAAGAGCGCTATGTATGCTGCGGAACAAAAAGTCATGCACCAGTCGTGATTCACGAAACCGCACCTCGTGCTTGGCTGGATGGGCATTGACATCGACCTTAGCGGGATCAATTTCAAGGTACAAGACATAGGCCGGCTGCCGTCCATGAAAGAGTACATCCTGATAGGCCTGCCGAATGGCATGGGTAACCAGCTTATCGCGCACCACGCGTCGGTTGACGTAAAAACTCTGCATATCCCCCTGACTACGGGAAAACGTGGGCAAACCAATCCAGCCCCATAGCTTTAGCCCGGCGCCTTCCATCTCCATGAACACGGCATTATCGATAAAGGCTTCGCCGTATAACGCGCCAACCCGCTTTTCCATCTGCAACTGCCCCTGGGCGCGTGGCAGATTGTGTATCACCCGTTGATTGTGTTTGAGCTGAAAGGCAATCTGGAAGTGCCCCAGGGCAATACGTTTGATCACATCTTCCAGGTGACCAAATTCGGTTTTTTCGGTGCGCAGAAACTTGCGCCGCGCCGGGGTGTTATAGAAAAGATCTCGGACTTCGATTGTTGTGCCCACCGGATGGGGAACAGGTTTGGCGTCGAGGGCCAGTTCCCGACCGTCACCCGTGACATGCCAGCCATTATCATCGCCGTCCACTCTTGAACGTAATTCCAGGCGTGAAACCGAACTGATACTGGGCAAGGCCTCGCCTCGGAAACCCATGCTTGCAACGGCTTCCAGATCGTCAAGCGTGTGTATCTTACTGGTCGCATGTCGGCTCAGCGCCAGTGGCAAATCGTCTTTTTCAATCCCACATCCGTCGTCACGCACGCGGATAAGCCTTACGCCGCCCTCCTCGACCTCGATTTCAATTCGCGTCGCACCGGCATCAATACTGTTCTCGACCAGTTCCTTCACCACCGATGACGGGCGCTCCACCACCTCGCCCGCAGCGATTTGATTGGCCAATTGCGGTGAAAGCAAGTGTATCCGGTGTCGTTCTACGACGGCGTCAGTCATGGCTACCTGAGTCTGTTGAGATTTGGGTCGGGCATTATATCAGTTTCCGAGCGGCCACAAAAAAGGGTGGCCTTGGCCACCCTTTTGAAATATCGCGATAGCACTTGGGTTAAATACCGCCGCCCATCGCCCGACGCGCTTTCTGAAAGACGTTTTTTACGCTATCGCTGATTTGATTTTCTTTCTCGACCTCTGGGCCGATCAGCTTATCCACCATGGTCACGATGATCTTGCCCAGGGAATTACCAAAGTATTCACGACTCATGGCGCGTGAACGAAGATTGCGCATATTGGTCTCGAAGCGATTCATAATGTCGTGGAGTTTATCTAACTCTGCCGTGGCTTCGTTGAGTTTTTGACGGTAGCTATTCGCCTCAGCGCTGAGCTGAGTAAGCTCTTCAACCTTGCCCTGTTCGATTTGATACAGGTTATGGAGTTCTTCGACCTGTCGCTCCAGGCGGGCCTGACGTTCATTGAGCAGGCGATTACGGGTCCTGAGCGTACGGATATTGTATTCGGACAATAACCAGCCCGATCCAAGAACAGTTCCAATAATCAATAATACTATGGTCATGTAGTTACATACCGGGGAAGACAGACACTGCCCATGTTAACGGAAATGTAACACAATTGTTTCAATACAAATTACGCCAATTTCTCCGCAGTTTTGCCATTTCACCTCTTGCCCAAATGTGTAGCTTATTGTTTTTATTGGTCATGCTAACTATGGTTAATCCCCGCCTCTATTATTCCCCATTTAGCCAGCAGCTCTTCCATGGACTTCATATTGACTGGTTTCTTTAAGAAACCGTCCATACCGACCCGTAGACACTCTTCCCGTTCATCGTCCTGAAAGCTGGTAGACATGGCAATCACGGGCGTTCGTATGGCGCGTTCCAGACTCTGATCGTCTCCCAGGGCCAGGCTATATTCATATTCACGGATCAACTTGGTGGTCTGTAGCGCCTTCTTATCCGTCGTCTGCATATCCATAATCACCAGCTCATAGGGGCGTTTCTTCAACGCATCCAGCGCCGCTTCGCTATTGGTGGCAATATCACCATACACCCCCATGCGCGAGAGAAAACCGGCCAGAATCTTTTGATTGGTAAAATTGCTCTCGACGATTAACACGGTATGACCTGCCGGCTTGGCTTCACGCAGGCTGTGTTTGGTGACCATAGTCGCCTGATCTAATGCCTCCATGCCGCCGGCGATCTGCATCAAGCTATCTTGTAGCTGGGAACGGCTAATAGGTTTACTCAAATAGGCTTTGACGCCAAGTTCACGGGCAGTTTGCCCGTCGCCAGGTGAGCCTTTCGCTGTCAGCACTATGATGTTAACCGACGCTGTGTCTTCGTTGGCAGTGAGGGCGCGGACCAGATCAAATGCCTTGTTTGCAGAAGAGCTGAGAGAGATATCGATAATGCAAAAACCTACCGGGCCTTTTGCGCTAATCATCTGACTCAACAATGTGGACGCTTTGGCAAAATCACCTGTTGAGTCGCAAACCATTCCCCACTTTTCCAGCACGCTACTGATCGTCTTGCGATTTCCTTCCACTTCGCCAACAAGAAAAACCTGATGTCCATCAAGTGAGGAGCTGGGAATTTGTGCCGCGTGTGTATGCGCAAGCACATAAGGAATTTCAAACCAGAACGTCATACCCCCATTGCCATTTTCATCTGCGCCGATCTTTCCTTGCATAAGCGAGACAATTTTCTTCGACAGATTCATGCCCAGACTGGTGGTGTTGTACTTTTCATCCGCGACAACAAAACTGCTATCCGGCTCCTCAACAAAAGCCTTTTGCAGTTCAGTGTCCAAACCGCGGCCGGAATCATTGATCTCAAACCGAAGCTGTATCTGTTCTTTCTCTGCCCTGGCAAGCGAGGCGCTCAACACAATATCGCCATGATCGGTAAATTTGATCGCCTGACTGGTCAGATTGATTAACACCTGTCGCAGACGTGTCGGATCGCCAGTGACGCGCTCGGGAACTTGAGAACTGATAAGACTGGTAAGCTCCAGACCTTTCTTATAGGCCTCGATGGACAACATCTCTACAACGTCTTTTATCGTACCGCGCAAATCAAAATCGATATTGTCCAACTTTAATTCATTGGCTTTGAAACGCGAATAATCCACCAGCTCGTTGAGTAATTCCAGGCCCCATTCACCAGAGCGATAGGCCAGTTCAATGTATTCGATTTGGCGACTGCTCACCTTGGATTCGCGCAGCAGTGACAACATGCCTAATATGCTGTTAACCGGAATGCGTATCTCGTTGCTAATCGTCGCCAGCTCACGGGCATTAATCGTGTTTGAGCTGGTTTTTTTGGGCGTGATCTTCGGTAAAGACAAGCCCTTTTCCGGCTCGGGTGTGGCGGCAACATCATGGCTTTCGCGTCGACGCCCCTTTAGCAACATGGCAAGCAAGAATGCCGTCAGCCCAACCAGCACACCTTTAAAAAGGAATTGTTGTTGAATGAGAGCATTGACCCGACCCACCTCAAAAGCGACCAATACCTGTACATTGAGCGAATTGTCTTTGAACGTTCCCCACAGACTGCCGCTATTATTGACGACGGTGTTTTCCATATCCTGATCGTCGAAGATTTCCAGAACCCGGATTAACTCCGGTTGCTCGACATTTGCGCCCGCGCCACCGAGTTGCTTTTCAATCACAACTTCGCGTTTGTCGTTGACGAAATAAATACTGTGAAAATTGTCGTTCAACTGTCTACCCAGATAAGTCAGCAAATCCTGGGTATTGATTTCCATAATCAGCACGCCAATGACGATGCCACTCGATGCGATATTGATGTTGAGGGTTAAACGTTTTGCCTCGTCAAACTGGCTGACGCCGGGCAATATCTGAAATGGCCGATAGGCCATGATGCGTCGAAACTCGGGATCGCTGGACAAATCGATGAAATCGTCCTGGACCTGCATCTCACGCACCACAACGAGCTCTTTGCCGAAACGGTCAATCAGACGCAGCGAGTAAATCTGATTTTCCTGGTTATTGAGAAATTCGGTGAAGGTTTGCTCCAGGGCACGTCGGGAAGCCAGCGTACTCTGGTTGTCATCGATTGCGGTGACCAGACGCCTGATCGCGTCCACCCGCGACAAGCCCATCAGTCCGTTCTTCCAGTCATTAGTTCGGCGGGAAAGACTTTCTTTTTCAAGAACGATACTTTTTGCTACGTCGCTGCGAACCTGCTCGTAAATAGCCTGGCGCTCCAGCAGGAATAAAACTCCCAAGCTGACGGCCAACAACAGCAAAATACCAAGAAAGCGCATAGATATGATTCACTTCGACGATAGAGAACAACTAACCCTGAGGTAATTTGCAAGATATTGACCAGGCGCTATGGAATGCGTAGCGTCTGACCCGGTTGAATTTGACTATTAGACAATTGATTGTGATTCATGAGCTGTGACACGGCGACGGAATAACGACCGGCTATGCCGGACAGTGTTTCTCCCCGACGAATCAAGTGCTCCCGGTCTGCCTGAGCAAACGAGGTGTTTGGCAAAGGATTTTGACGAAAAAAGTTCTCCACGCCCTTCAATATCCCGCTCGCCATCTCGCTTTGAAAGTCTTCAGAACGTAAACGGTGTTCTTCCTTCGGGTTAGAAATAAACGCTGTTTCGATCAATACCGAGGGAATATCCGGCGACTTCAAGACCACGAAACGTGCGTATTGAACCTGTTTCTTTCTTACCTTGCCGACTTTGCCTAACTCGTTGAGCAGATCATCGGCGACACGAGTGCTGACATCTATCGTCCCACTCATAGACAAATCCAGCAAAACCGAGGCAAGCACATCATCTTTATCATCAAGACTGACGCCTCCCATCAGGTCAGACGCATTTTCCCTCGCTTCCAACCAGCGTGAAGCCTCGTCGGATGCGCCGCGTGCAGACAAGACATACACCGAAGACCCGGCCACGCGCGAATTCTTATACGCATCGGCATGAATAGACAAAAACAAATCTGCCTTATGTCGTCGCGCCAGCTCAATCCGTTTGCGTAAACTGATGTAGTAATCGCCATCACGAATCAACACCGCGCGCATGCCCGGGGTTGCATCGATTTTACTGGCAAGCTTACGCGCAATGTTCAATACCACGTCTTTCTCTCGCGTGCCGTAACGACGACCATAGGCGCCCGGGTCCTCGCCACCATGTCCGGCATCTATGGCTACGACGACATCACGCAATAATGATTCTTTTGGTATGACAGGAGCGACAGGCTCAATTTTTTCGGCTTTCGTCGGAGAAAAATTCTCTGGATAAGGCAAATCTACAACCAGGCGATGGCCATATTGATCATTAGGGGCAAGGAAAAACGCCTCAGGTGTAATGTTCGTCCCCAGATCCAGCACCACACGAAAATCGTTTTTACGACGTACCGAAGCGCGTATCGCATCAATCACAGGATGTTCAGTTGCCACCTGAGGAATCTCTGATTCGAGTCCGGTCTCCTTCAGATCAATAACGACGCGATTAGGCTTTTTGAGCGTGAAAACCGAATAGCCTGTTGGATTAGACAGGTCAAATACCAGGCGCGTGTGATCCGGTGCGTCCCACATGCGCACACCGGTAATACCTGTCGCGGCAAACGCCTGCGATGCCACAAGACAGGTAACAAATAACAGCACAATTTGTTGGATTCTCAACATAGCGTTATTTATGCGTTATATTCCTCGTAAATTCAAGGCAAAACATTGGATTGCTCCACTATTTCCGCGCCGATTTCGTGCACATTACGGACCAGGCGAATTCAAAACTTTCTGTAACAGGCTTTGTCCTTTTGCGGTGTGAGATTCCAGATGCGCACGCCGAGATGCCGTGCCGGAGTATTCCAGTTTCACTTCGATATCGGCTGCGGGCAACACGCCGCGTCCGCGGTCGGCCCACTCAACCAGACAAACACTGTTACCAAAAAAATAATCTCTTATGCCCATGTATTCCAGTTCCGAGGCATCACCAAGGCGATACAGATCGAAATGAAACACGCGCAGGTTTTTATAAAAATAGTGCTCTACCAGACTATAGGTCGGGCTGCGTACCGCGCCCTTATGCCCCATCGCCTGCAGGAAACCTCGAACCAGTGTCGTCTTGCCTGCCCCGAGATCACCATGCAAATAGATTTTTTCTCCGGCGTAGACTGAACGCGCGAGCTTTTGCCCGAGACGCAAGGTATCGTCTTCGCCTCGCAAAACCATATCCCCTTGTACGGTCCTCATGGATTCACCACTTCACGTATACGCCCGATGATGTCACTGGCAAGCATCCCTCTTTCACCCGATTGCGCTGCGAGATCGCCGGCCATAGCGTGCACGCCAACCCCAAGCGTTGCCGCCTCAACCAAAGAAATATTCGGGTATTGGGCTACCACGCCGCCCAATATTCCACTCAAGACATCGCCGCTTCCGCCGGAAGCCATACCCGGATTTCCTCGCGTGCACACAGTAAAAGTATTGCCATCATAAATCAGTGTCCCTGCCCCTTTAAGTACACAGATCCCACCATATTGTCTGTGAATAGCCTCACAGGCGGCGAAACGATCCGCCTCAATCTCATGCACTGTTGAGGCCAGTAATCGCGCTGCCTCACCGGGGTGCGGCGTGAGTATCCAATCCTGTCTGGCTTGTGGTGATTGTGCCAGCAAGTTTAGCCCATCGGCGTCGACAATTTTTGGAAGGCCAAGGTTGATCGCTGAATCAAACAAAGACCGACTCCACTCGTTCTGGCTCAGACCGGGACCGAGCACACAGACATTGGCACGTCGGGCGAGTTCCCCAAGTGCATCGGGTTGTTCGATGCCATGACACATGAGTTCCGGTCTGGATTGCGTTATCAGCGCGGCGTGATCGCTACGCGTAGCAACACTCACCAGACCAGCACCACAGCGTAGACTCGCCTCTCCCGCCATGCGTATCGCACCAGAATATCCGGCTTCTCCACCGATGAGCAATACATGACCGTGCACGCCTTTATGTGCGTGACGTGCACGCGGCACGAAAAGACTGAGCTGTCCCTCACTCCACACGCCGCTAGTGGCTTGAACTTTACGACTGACTTCTCGTGGAATCTGTAAATCAGAATAATTGATTTTTCCACTCAAATGCGGACCTGCCCCAGTGTACAGGCCGCGCTTATGAGCAATAAACGTCGTGGTTATCGTTGCGCGTACCGCGAGCGGTTCACCCGTGTCATCCTGCGCAAGCGCCTGTCCAGTATCGGCATGCAGACCCGAGGGTATATCGAGTGCCAACACGGTTTTGCCGCAGGTGTTTAGTTGCACAATTGCATCACGCCACTCGCCTTCCGGTTTTCGTTGTAACCCGGTACCAAAAATGGCGTCGACGAGGTGTGAGCAGCTGGCGAGTTCTGTCTCATTAATCGGTCTGATTTTGATACCGCTATCGCACATCGCACGATAGGCCAGCAAGGCATCGCCTTTCTGCTTTTCGATATCACCGATTTGAAAGACTGTGACCGGAATAGCCGCTTGCCGAGCCAAACGCGCGACGACATAACCATCACCACCGTTATTGCCCAGACCACACACCACTCCGAGATGTTTGATGTCGCCGCATTCATTCAGTAGCGTTTGAAAGGCAAACTCTCCCGCCCGCGTCATTAGTTGATAGCCGGGTATGTCGAATTCATTTATGGCAATGCGATCGAGCTCGCGAGTTTGTTCAGCGGTATAAAGGGCGATAGAGTGAGATTTCATTTATAATCGTCTAGCCAGCAAACGCCTGTTTATTGTAATGACAAGTCCTGAACACCACAAACAAACTTTAAAAAACCCGCAGCAACTCGTGGCGCAGATCAAACTTTGGGCGCGGGAGTTGGGTTTTCAACAATGCGGCATTAGTGATATTGAACTTGAACAGGCGCAACAGCATTTACACAACTGGATAGCACAACATTTTCACGGCGAAATGGATTACATGCATCGCCATGGTGAAAAACGCTGGCGACCAGAACAACTCGTGGAAAACACCTGTGCAATTATTGCGGTGCGCATGGATTATCTGCCGCAAGAAGATATCGACCCGTTGACATTGCTCGGCCAGCAAGACCAGGCCTATATCTCACGTTATGCGCTAGGGCGCGACTATCACAAAGTTTTACGCAAGCGTCTGCAACAATTGGCCAGTCGCATCGAAAATGCCGTGGGCGAATTTGGTTATCGTGTGTTTGTCGACAGCGCGCCGGTACTGGAAAAGGCGATTGCCGAAAAGGCCGGACTTGGCTGGATAGGCAAACACTCCAATCTTCTATCGCGCGAATCAGGTTCATGGTTTTTTCTGGGAGAGATCTATACCGACCTGCCTCTGCCCCCGGATCAAGCGATAGACAAACATTGCGGCACCTGCACCAGTTGTATGACTGAATGTCCGACAGACGCAATTATTGCCCCTTATACAGTCGATGCCCGTCGTTGTATTTCCTATTTGACCATAGAGCTACACGGCGCCATTCCCCTGGAGTTCCGTAAAGCAATGGGCAACCGCATCTATGGCTGCGACGATTGTCAGCTGGTATGTCCCTGGAACCGATTCGCCAGCGTGAGTGAGGAAAATGATTTTCGTATTCGCTATTCGCTCAACGATGTTTCGCTGGTGACGCTGTTTCTGTGGGATGAGAAAACCTTTCTGGAACACACCGAGGGGTCACCCATACGCCGCATAGGCTATGAACGCTGGTTGCGTAATATCGCCGTCGCCCTGGGCAATGCGAGTTCCAGTCCCGGGGTGATTAACGCCCTGAGGACTCGCCTACACTACCCTTCTGAACTCCTGCGCGAGCATGTGCAATGGGCTTTGTCGCAACACGGCAGTTAAGAAAAATTACTCCGCTCCATGTGGCACAGGCTTACCGGTGTCAAAACAACTCCATGCTTGTTGGAGCCATTTTGCCTGCCTTGGCCTTGCGCTGATTCCGCAGCCTAACCATGCCACAAAAATATGACGATTATTTTAATAAGTGCTGTCGGTAAAAGCGTAACTCGTCTATCGACTCTTTGATATCGTCGAGCGCAAGATGCGCCCCTTTCTTCTCGAAACCGCTGTAAACATCGGGTGCCCAGCGACGGGCAAGTTCCTTCAAGGTACTGACATCGAGATTACGGTAGTGAAAATAGGCTTCCAGCCTGGGCATTAAGCGATAAAGAAAACGACGATCCTGGCAGATACTATTGCCACACATTGGCGACTTACGTTCACCAACATATTGCTGCATAAATGCGAGGGTTTGTTCCTCCGCATCTGACATACCGGTACTGCTCTCCAGTACCCGTTGGGTGAGCCCGGAACTACCGTGTTGACGGGTATTCCATTCATCCATGGCGTCCATCACGGATTTATCCTGGTGGACGGCCAGCATCGGACCTTCTGCCAATATGTTTAAATCCTTGTCCGTCACTATGGTAGCGATTTCGATGATTTGATCGGTATCCGGATCCAGACCGGTCATCTCAAGATCGAGCCACACCAGGTTGTCATCGTTTTTGCTCATAACATACCCATTATTGCGTTAATCGATTAAACTGGCGCCTATGATAACCCATTCAGTTACAGATTTAACCTGACATCGCATGAGCAAACGCAAACTCTCCCACCAGCAAAAATGGCGACTGTCTAAAATCCAGCAGGAGCGTATTCGGCGGGCGCAGAAAAAGGCCGAGGCCGTAGAGAACCAGTTGGAGGAAAGCGCGGCCAGTGATGAAAAACAGGGGCGCGTGATTGCCAATTTTGGCGCTCGCTTGCTAGTGGAAGTCGAACAACACAAGATTATCAGTTGTCAGTCCCGCGCTAATCTGGGGCAAGTGGTGGTTGGCGATTATGTTATTTACCAGCAGTTGTTGAACTCGGAAGACGGTGTGGTTACTGCCATCTGTGATCGCCAGTCCATACTCGCCCGAACGTTATACCACGGCGAGGTAAAAGCAATTGCCGCAAATGTCGATCAGATTTTTATCCTTAATTCCCCTATACCGCAATTACAGACAGCGCTTATTGACCGCTATCTTATCGCCACCGAGATGACCCACATCGAGGCCATTGTGGTGTTTAATAAAATTGATTTGCTGGATGCGGAAACGCGTGCACGCATCGATCAGCTTGTCGAGCTTTACACTGCGTTGGGATATCGGACCTTGCTCTATTCCAACAAGACCGACCTGGGTGTGGCTGAGTTGCACAATGCCTTGCATGACAAGACTTCCGTTCTGGTTGGACAGTCTGGCGTGGGCAAGTCTTCGACGATAAAACGTTTGTTACCGGATATGGACATTCAGATTGGCGAATTAAACGAATATGGAACGCTCGGACGTCACACTACCAGCGTGGCACGTCTGTATCACCTGCCCCACGGGGGCGACATCATCGACTCACCAGGCGTCAGAGACTTTGGCCTATGGCATCTACCCAAGGATGACATCATCAATGGCTTTCGAGAATTACGCGAACTCAGTGGCATGTGCCAATTTCGGAATTGTTCACATGCCCACGAACCCGGATGCGCAATTCTACAGGCCAGAGACGACGGCAACATCAGCGAAGAGCGCTTTGCCAATTTCCAGGCCATTATGTCGAGTATAGAAGACGGCGCCCGCGAAGACTGATTACGCGCGTTAACGATCTTTTTGAGCAGGATTTGAATATGACGATTTATGAAATAGCAAACGACGAAATGCAGATCTCGGTCAAATCGCAAGGCGCGGAGTTGTATTCCGTCAAAAGTCACAATATCGAATTGTTATGGCAAGCCGATCCGCAATTCTGGCCCCGCCACGCGCCAAATCTATTTCCGATAGTCGGCCGTTTGAAAAACGATCAACTGATACACCAGGGCAAACCCTACCCTATGACGCAACACGGCTTTGCGCGGGATATGGAATTCGAATGCATTGAACAGGAAAACAGCCTGCTGATGTTTCGACTGACAGACAATGAACAAACCCGTTGCCAGTATCCTTTCCTGTTCGAGCTTCTGGTGAGTTATGCACTACTCGGTAGTCGCTTGATGATCGTCTATACTGTACGCAATTATCATGAGCAGGAACTGCCATTCAGCATCGGTGGACACCCGGGATTCAATTGGCCACTCCTTCCCGATACAATTTCGTCTGACTACCATATTCGCTTTGAGCACGAGGAGGCCGCGCATATCTGGCAACTCAAGAATGGATTGATCTCTCAGGAATTGCGCAACTCTCCGCTAGAAGGAAAAAGCCTGATGCTCAGCGCCGAACTATTCGAAAACGATGCGCTCATTTTTCCAGACCTCAACAGTCAATCAGTAAGCTACCAAACCAAGGATGGAAAAGGCATTACGTTCGACTTCACTGGATTTCCGGATCTGGGCATTTGGACTAAACCCGGTGCGCCGTTTATTTGTATCGAGCCCTGGTCAGGACATGCCAGCCCGGAGAGTTTTGCCGGAGAATTTACGGAAAAACCCGGCGTACATGTGCTGCCACCATTCAGTGAACACAGTCTTTCATATAGTGTAAACATTCATATTTAAATAGGCACGAAAGGTATGTTGAACATGGACAATCTCACCATACGCGAAGAACAAACTTCAGATTTCGATGCGATAACTGACATTATCGATCGCGCCTTCGCGGGTAAAGATTACGCCGATGGTGACGAATCGCAACTGATGCCGAAACTTCGCGAACAAGGTGCGCTGACACTTTCGTTGGTTGCGCTTAGCGGGGATACGATTATTGGGCAGGCAGCATTTTCACCTGCGAAAATCGCCGACAAGGCAGAAGACTGGTTCACGCTTGGCCCGGTCGCAGTATTACCCGGTTATCAGCGTCAGGGAATCGGTTCTAAACTTATACTGACCGGCCTCGAACGCTTACGACAGAATGGCGCTAGCGGCTGTATCGTTGTCGGTGACACCAACTATTATTGCCGGTTTGGATTTACGCTTGCACCCCATTTGTCACCATCCGCTGCCTATGCAGAACACTTCATGATAAAACTCTTCCGCGGCAGTGAACCACAAGGCAAGTTTCGGTTTCATCCCGTATTTGAAAATGGTTCACCAAATTCGGCCGACTAAACCCGCCAAGCAATACTATTGTGTGTGCTTACAACGTTTTTCCCTTGAGGAATTCCGCCAGAACAACGTCCAATTTTAAAATGTGGCCAATTAGCCACTCTTTTAAAAACTCATTCACTTCATTGAGATCGATATCGACGCCATTCTCGAATTGCGTCAGTAAATCATTGGCGGTTTTCTTAAAACCCTCGTGTGCATTCTTGTGCGCATCATAGTTTGGATAGCCGTAGGCCTGCATGAGCTCCTCTTCGAGGAAAAAATGCGTCTTCGTATATTCGACCAGGCCCGATAAAACCTTCTCGATCAAACTGGCGCTAGCCTCATTATCCAAGGCCCTCTGCAGTAAATTGATATAAGAAATCAATACCTCGTGTTCCTGATCAATAAGCCTGTTCCCTACCATTAAGCTGGCGTCAAACTCAATGTAAGACATATATTCCCTCGTCAGTCGATGATTAACTGTGTCCTGCAACTTCTCTTCAGAAGTCTAAACATTCCTTCCTCACCATGCACAAATGTGACCGCCCATGGGTGTTGCTTTACGTGATTATTTATAGGCTAATCATAAAATCCGAGCATGGCTCTCAAACATGCGGGGAACCAGATCGGATATTAACGAGACATTTACTGTTCATGCGCCAGGACGTTGATAATGTTGTATTTCCACCCCTGCGAACCCATTCATTTAGCCCGTTGGTACTAAACAAAAACAAGGTCTAAATCACGGAACTACCTTAAAGAATCTACGTTTACAGCCGACTTAAGTCTTACACCAAAGACAATTTTTTACATTCTCACTATTCAACTCCAGGTTATCGAAAAATGAAATTAACAATCAAATCCAAGATGCTGACGATCGCAGCCCTGTTTCTCGCGTCTATTTTTGTGAGTGGTGGACTAATGTGGTATTCCAACAGCCAGATTAGCGAACTGAAAGACGAGCGTGGCCTGGCGACTCAAATTGAAGCGGATATGTTGATGCTGAGACGTAATGAGAAAGACTTTCTGATGCGCACCGACAAGAAGTATCTGGATAAATTTGAAAAGAATTTCGCGGCGATGGAAGAACATGTTGAGCAAATACTTCAAATTTCATCCAGGCAGCATATGGACGCTGCACTAATCGTTCAAATTCAGCAGATACTCCGTGAATACCGTGACACCTTTCGCAAGCTGGTAGCCGTACAGGAAAAGATTGGATTTGATCACAAATCTGGACTGAACGGCCAACTTCGCGACGCCGTACACAATGCGGAAGAAGTTATCAATGAACTCAAAAATGACAAACTATTGAGCCAAATGTTGATGTTGCGCCGCAGGGAGAAGGATTTTATGTTGCGCGATGATCCCAAGTATATCGATAAATTCAACAAAGACTTCGCCAAAATGACGGCCACATTAATGGCTGAAAAACTCCCTTCCAAAGCTCGTAGTCTAATACAGGAAAAAATGGAAGCCTATTCACGCCAGTTCCTTGCCTACACCGATGGCGCAAAAGAAAAAGGTTTGTCTTCAGAGCAAGGACTACGTGGCGAAATGCGCAATACGGTGCACAAAACTGAAACGTCTTTAGAACAATTATTTATTCAAATCGAAGAATTCAGCGCGGCCAAGATCAATCGATCCAATACCATATCCATCGTGCTGGGGTTGACGCTCGCGCTCCTTTCCCTTGGCTTTATTGTAAGTATAGCGCGTGGAATACTTAAACCACTGAATGCCATGATGCACGCAAGCGACGATTTGCATCAAGGCGATGGTGATCTTACCTATCGCTTACCAGACTTTGGCCATGATGAATTTGGGCAAACCGCAAAGTCGCTAAACGGGTTTATCGAAAAAATTCAAGTCGTACTGGAAGACGTTAGTCGAGGTATCGAGGCTATTGCTAATGCTTCCTCACAAGTGAATGAGACTGCCGGTTCACTAAGTCAGAGTGCTTCAGAACAGGCTGCGAGTGTTGAAGAGACCTCCGCCTCGCTGGAAGAAATGGGCTCATCCATAGACCAGAATGCGGAGAATGCTAAAGTAACCAACGAAATGGCACGCAGCGCCGCAACGAAAGCACAAGAAGGTGGAAAGAGCGTGGCGGAGACAGTTTTGGCGATGAATGAAGTCGCTGAAAAAGTTAGCCTGATCGAAGACATCGCCTACAAAACAAATCTATTGGCGCTCAATGCGGCAATTGAAGCTGCACGCGCCGGAGAACATGGCAAGGGTTTCGCCGTTGTAGCCGATGAGGTGCGCAAGTTAGCGGAACGCAGCCAGATTTCCGCACAGGAAATTACCGAGCTCACAACCAAGAGCGCGAGTGTCGCCAAACGCGCTGGTGATTTGCTTAACGAAATAGTCCCTGCAATCACAAAAACATCCACCTTGGTCGATGAAATCAGTCTAGGCTCCAACGAGCAACGTGCGGGTATCACACAGGTGAATCAAGCCGTGTCGCGGCTGGAGCGTGTCGCACAAACCAATGCGGCTTCATCAGAGGAATTGTCCTCTACTTCTCATTCACTAAAGACTGAGGCTGACCAGCTAAAATATGCAATTGGCTTTTTTAAGCTGAGCTAGATGTCCGCAGACTAACACTATTGGATGAAAATAATTCAACGCGAGAGGCACTGCACCGAACGTCAGTCGAACTGAGCATATCTTGTCTGATCATAACTAGTTCTTGCTCACCAGCGGCCTGGATTAGTAGATCCCCAGGTGTTTCTTGCATAAGGTGTTGCACAATTCCATGGTCCAAATCTTCTAATACAATAAGTACGACATATTTCCTTTTTGTTTTTATTCGATATATTTATTAGACTCCTGATACAAAATACTAAATAGCCAGAATCAAGGAAAAGGCATCAGTGAACATCTGCAAATCACGCCACTCACGGAGGAGTTTAGGGTTCTTATCATTTCTGGTTATAGTGCAGTTAATTCTTGGCTGTGCCTCACAACAAAGTGCCACACCCTTTATTCAATCCATGCAGGGGCCCGTATTGCTCGCTCATCGCGGGGTTCACCAGACGTATGATACAAGCAAAATTGAAAGAGACACTTGCACTGCACAACACATCTATTCACCAACGCATGGTTTCCTGGAAAACACTCTAGCCTCTATGCAAGCGGCCTTTGACTACGGAGCCGACTTGGTGGAGTTTGACATACATCCGACCATAGACGGTGAGTTCGCCGTATTTCATGACTGGACACTGGATTGTCGTACCGAAGGTCATGGTGTTACACGGGAACAATCCTATTCGTATCTCAAGACCCTGGATGTCGGATACGGTTATACCGTGGACGGTGGCAAGACATTTCCTTTTCGAGGAAAAGGCGTTGGCCTAATGCCAACGCTAACAGAAGTGCTCAATACCTTTCCGAATCGACACTTTCTGATCAATATAAAAAGCAATGACACCCAAGAGGGTGTACTGCTCGCAAACTACTTGAATAAACTTCCGGCCAGGCAACGACATTTACTCGCTGTGTACGGGGCAGAAACTCCTGTCGCGGTCGTGCGTGAACGAGTCCTCGACGTGATAACCATGAGCAAGCAATCGGTTAAATCTTGCGCGATTCGCTATATGTTGATGGGGTGGCTGGGAGTAATTCCGCAAAGCTGTGAACGTTCGCTGATTGCCTTACCTATAAACAAAGCGGGATGGATGTGGGGTTGGCCAGATCGTTTTATCGATAGAATGCAGAATGTGGGCAGTGCCGTGTTCGTTGTAGGGCAGAAAGGCGAAGGCGCGACCGGCGGAATCGACTCAATTGAAACACTGGCAACTTTACCCGCATCCTATCGTGGTGGCATTTGGACAAATCGAATCGAATTGATAGGCAAGGTAGCTCGCAAGCAATACAACAAGTAATACTACGACTACTTGATGCTATCCAGACTCAATAAGAATTTTTCAAGTTGTTCAGCTTCTTTTTTGCTCAGATCAATATCAAACAGGTCTGTCACTCGATACGTCAACGGTGGCGGATCATTATAGTGTTCGATAACCTCCGCCAGCGTTTTATATTGTCCCGCGTGCATATAAGGCCCCGTTTTGGACACATCGCGTAGACCTGGGGTTTTCATCGAGCCTATAGTCTCGTCTTTCTCAGTCGTGATATAGGTCAATTCTTCGCAGTTTTTATTTGCCGCGTCGTTGTATTCGCTACGGCAATTGAATTCGCTTTTCAGCACCTGCTGAGCTCCGGAATACCGTCCCCAGTCGAAATCGAAGCCCTTCCTGGGAGGCGTGTTTACATTGTGAAATTCCCGGTCAGAAAACAGTGGACTATTATGGCAAATAAAACAATTCGCCTTGCCGATGAACAACTTTAGTCCGGCCGCTTCATCACTGGAATACACCGACACGGCTTTATCAAACTCACCCTTCACCAGAGAATTGACATATTGGTCAAATCGAGACGTAGTCGGTTGCAATGTGGTTTCATATGCCGCGATAGATTTGGCCATATTGACGAATATCTGGGTTATGCTGACCCTATCTTGTAGGCTCATTGCCTTCCAATGCTTTTTATAGGCCGCATCGTCTACAGAGACACGCATCAAAGGGAACCGTACATTGTCAGAGATATCCGGCATCAAGCCAAATATCTCTTCGTACTGCTTACGCAAGGAGTTGTCATTGAAGACTATCAAGGCGTATTGAATTCTATTGCCGCCGTGCTCCAATGGATTTTCCAGTGGACCTGTCGCCTGTGACCACAAACTGTCACTGCGTCCATCATGGAAAAACCAGGTATGCTCACTCGCACCTACTATAGTCGGAGCATTTCGACTGGTTTCGACCAGACCTTTGGCAGTGGCCCGACCATCAGTAAAATGCTTATCGACCTGATGACAACTGGAACAGGAAATTGTCTCGTTTTGACTGAATCGTGGATCAAAAAATAGCTTTCTACCGAAGTCTATTGCTGACTGATTGCCCACAAAACGGTTACTTTCGTCCTTAGAACCTGGCAAGGCATTTATTGACAAAGAGGAGAGCAAATCAATTTGCGCCGCTGTCCACTGATGTTCCAATGGCAGGCTTACCGAAGAACGTTCCGGTAATGGTGAACAACCCAAGAACAGTATTAAAATAGCTGTGATTATAGGCGCATATTGCATCATCGAAGAACCGGTTGAATGTTACAGATCTATCTTAAAAACCACGCGATCACGTCGCAGTTTTTGCTCTTCTTTTATATTGATACGCATTTGCCATGATCCGGGCATACTAAATTTTACACCGTCGATTGTGTAACGCCCTTCCCCTAAATATTTTTCGACACGTGCCGTGGTGGGAAAGCCGTGTTTATGCTGAGGCATCCCGCCATGGATACGAATCATGGCATCTTCTACAGGTTTTCCGTCGCTAGTCTCTACCTGTAACGTCCAGGAATGAATTTTGTTCGTAGGAATAGGAAAAGTATTACTAAACAGTTTTACCCGATATTTGCCCTCATCCGAGGTCTGTATCACGGCGTTTTCAAGATTACTAAAGGCCAAACCTGTATTTCCGGAATGCTTGGATTGACTTGCACAGGCAGACAATACCACACAGGCCATTGCAAACAAGAATGTGAGACTTTTCATCTTCTTCATATAATAAAATCCAACTTTGAGAGTCACTAATCCTGATCTTTTCGACCGGATCTAAGGCAGGTATTTGAAACCAGACCGGCATTCTAAATACTATTACCCTGCAAGTAAACTAACATGACCAGGACGAGAATTAACAATAAAAAACAGCCCGCTCATAAGAGCGGGCTGTTTCGTTTACGACAATTAAACTGTGTCGTTAGTCTTGCTTAGAAGCTACCTGCGTTTGCAGGTGCATCGGCCTGAAGAGCGGGTGTCAGTGTTGCACCACGCATCGGCTGAATCACACCAAAACCGAACTCTGCACGACCATCTGGCAATTCATTTACCAGGTTGATACGTGGGAAAGTCGGCTTGAAGTTAGCTTCGGTGATCGCGCCACCCAGACCTTGTACTGTTACAGTCGCGGCTGTACCTGAACGCAGATCCAGAATCTCGATGTCACCTTCTGCTACGTAACGACCAAAGGCTTCAACCACATCCAGTGGGAATATGGTTTGACCTGCTGCTGCACGTGCCTTGAACTGTGAAGACGTCACCCATGCCATTTGCGCACCGTAGGCTTTGCCTACCTTCGCAAGAATGAACATGTTCTTGTCGTCAGCGCAGCTGCGGCTTGGCCATGCGGCACACTTGTCAGCACTGGTTACCTGGTTACGGTTGATGCGGTTCCAGTCAGCGTCATAGTAGTACGATGCATA